>Ga0209934_1000061_pt1 | contig 424978 bp, 385 predicted proteins | sample ThiBiot_750_plan_2_FD_183950 | JGI IMG/M metagenome (GOLD analysis project Ga0209934, IMG submission 183950) | Wastewater bioreactor microbial communities from Cape Town, South Africa - Thiocy_expt_750_plan (SPAdes) | ecosystem: Engineered > Bioreactor > Thiocyanate-remediating >... | reverse complement strand
TATCTACTGATATAATCCTGAAGTTATCACCATCGTCCGAAAAAACAAGTTTTGATGCATTCATTAAAATATGAACGCTAATTGAAGACAAATATGATGGTATTACCACCAAAAGTGGGGAAGAACCTTAAACTGCAGTCCCTAAAAACGGTACTTTTATACCATATTCTTTCGTCTCAAAAAGTATAACAATTTCGATACAAACTCACTTTTTTGATTTCATACACTGCATACATCTCAGTTAAATTTGCTTAAACGTGATTCCAGTATCAAGGCCATCGCTTTGCTAAAATAGTATGCAAAAAAGTAACAATAGTGTCAGTACCTCCCCATCCAGAGTTTTAAATTTACAAGCTAACATTTTTATTGGCAATGGAAATATAGCATGGATAAAACCTTTCTAAAAGAACAAGCCTATCCCTATATCATGGAATCTGCAACTTACCTTAAAAATATAACCACACTAAAAAATGAACGCCGTTACCTGCCCTTGAGCAGCAGTCCCGAATACAACGACAATAGTGTATCAGCATGGTTTGACAATTGGACTAATTTCGATCTTAGTTTAGCGCATTTTCTTTTCCAGGCTGCTACAGAGGTGAGTACAGCAATGGGCAAACCGCAAGAAGCAGAGAATTGGTTAAAATGCAAGGCCCAACTACCTCACTATGCGACCGATGAAACTGGGCTACAGGTTGCTGTAAATCTTCCAATGAAACATTCCCACCGTCACATGTCTCCCTATATGGCAATTTATCCATTGGATTTATTAGACATCAATAATCCGCAGGAAAAAGAGCTCATTGAGAGCTCCCTAGATCACATTAAAAAACTGGGTACACGTGCGTGGGTTGGTTATTCCTTTGCATGGATGGCTTGTTTACACGCGCGCGCTAAACAAGGAAAGGAAGCCGTAACCAATCTTCGAAAATTTGCGCAGAACTTTTGTTCCTCCAATTCCTTTCATTTGAATGGCGACCAAAAAGGCGGGCAATATTCAGACTTTACGTATCGACCATTTACCTTAGAAGGTAACTTTGCATTTGCACAAGGAATACACGAATTGCTCATTCAGAGCAAAAATAACTATGTAGAAGTTTTTCCGGCTTTACCTGCTGAATGGGCAACAGCGTCTTTCAAAAATTTGAGAACGATGGGTGGATTTATCGTAAGCGCTGAAAAAAAAGAAAATAAAATTGTTCTGCTGAAAATAACTGCTACCGAAGATGGTACCTTTCGAATTTTTGAACCCAAGGCACTCATGCACATCAGCACTAAGAAGCTCATACAGAGAGATAACACCATACAATATGTGAAATTAAAAAAGGGACAAACAGTCAACCTATGTAGCCTATAAAAACAATGGATTTGCCTTACCAAATTAAAAAAACACCTTACACAGTACCGATACAGTCAATTTAAGTCAGCTGATAGCGTGCAAACAATGCAAAGAACCCAAATCATCCGAAGCGATAATTTGGGTTCTTTGCATTGTTACATTACATTATTTAGAATGATTATAAAAAATAATAGATAATCCTTTGAAAAATGCAATAGGACCAATAACTTTACCTCTGTTTATAATTAATCTAAATAAAATATTCAATGCATCGCATCATCATCTACCTTATGTTGCTTGTCCCAGGAGCTCTACTTGCGCAAGCACAGCACAAAGCAGAAATACTGGGTAAAATCCTTTCGTCCGACGGAAAGCCCATTGAAGGGATAACCGTCAGACTACAACCGCAAAACATAACAACTTCTACACGATCTAATGGTTCATATCAATTTAAATCACTTAAGCCGGGTCAGGCAAAATTAGCCATCTCAGCCATAGGTATTCAACCACATGAGCAGGAAGTCGAAATTACGGATGGTAAAAATAGGGTTCCTGATATTTACTTAATTGAAAATCAAGCGACACTGCAAGAGATCGTTATTAATGGTAAAGGAAATAACAAATTCACACGGAAACAGAGTTTATATGTTTCCAAAATGCCACTGAAAAATATGGAGAACGCACAGTCGTATGCTGTCGTTACCAAAGAGTTGCTAAAAAGTCAGGTGAATACAAATTATGATGATGCATTAGCCAACGTTTCAGGAATTGATAAGCTTTGGTCGGCGACTGGACGGCCCGGAGACGGTGTTAGTTACTACACGTTGCGCGGTTTTAGTACGCAGGCTGCCATGATTAATGGTGTAGTAGGTATTTCCAGTACAAGTCCAGACCCTGCGAATCTCGAAACAATTGAAGTGATTAAAGGGCCCTCTGGTTCATTATATGGCGGTGCGGCTGTTGGTTTCGGTGGATTAATCAATAATATCACGAAAAAACCTTTAGATACCGTGGGCGGTCGGGTAAATTATATTTTTGGAAGTTTCGCACAACATCGCCTTACGGCAGATATATATGGCCCATTAACAGCAGATAAAAAATTGCTCGGACGAATCAATACAGCATTATCCCATACAGGTACCTATCAAGACGCAGGATTTAATAAGTCGGTGTTTATTACACCTTCACTAACCTATAAACCAAACGAGAAACTGGATATCCAACTCGATGTTGAACTTTACCAAAACAAGGCTACTAATCCACTGATGGTTTTTCTCAATCGTTCACGTCAATTATTTGCCAGAACCCCCGAGGCACTCCAATTCGATTTTGATAAGTCCTATACTGCTAACGACGTCACATTCAAAAACCCAACCACCAACCTCCGCGGAAATGTAGTGTACCGGTTTAATGAGCGGTGGACGTCCAATACCACTGTAAACTGGAACAACCGGAAGGCCGATGGCTACTTTCAATATGTGATGTACCTACAAAACAGCAATGACACACTTATTAACAGATATGCTGGTAAACAAAATTATGCTGCAAAAAATATCAATGCTCAACAGAACTTTATTGGTGATTTTCATATCGGTGAGCTTCGCAATAGACTACTTGTCGGTCTGGATTATTTATACCAGCAAACAGAAACACATAATTCGCCCTATGTCCTTGTAGACCAGATCAACACAGCAATAGATGATCCAGATTACTATAAATTTAATGCAGGAACCATTGACGCAGCCATAAGCGCTTCAACGGCAGCCAAAACGAACAATAGAGGTCGAAATCAAGTATTGGGAGCCTATGTTTCAAATGTATTGGATCTCACATCGCAGCTACATCTAAACCTAGCGTTGCGTATGGATTATTTTGATAATAAAGGAACCTACAACTTCGATAAAGACACAACGACTGGGACTTACCATCAGACTGCTTTCTCACCCCGTTTTGGCTTGGTTTATGAAGCTGTAAAAGGTCAGGTATCACTATTCGCCAATTATCAAAATGGGTTTAAAAATGTATCTCCAGTTGTACAGCCACATCCCAGCATCTCGGGAGACTTCAAGCCCCAACAAGCCAAACAATGGGAAGCCGGAGTCAAATTAGACCTTTTAAACAACAAATTAGGCCTGACAGCAAGTTACTATGACATTTCAGTAGATAATATGCTTCGTCCTGACATAGTCACCATTGACGGACAAACCTATAATATTAGTGTACAGGACGGCACGCGCTTGAGCCGGGGAGTTGACTTTGATGTAACATTGGCCCCTATTCAAGGTCTAAACCTCATTATGAGCTATAGTTATAACAATAGTAAGATGACTAAAGCAGACAAGAATGTCAACAACCTACGTCCGACAGAAGCTGGGCCTAAACATCTTTCCAACATCTGGGCAAACTATAGCTTACAGCAAGGAAAACTAAAAGGACTAGGATTTGGTATCGGCATGAATTATGCAAGTGAAAATGTAATTACCAATAGTGTTGCAACTGGCACATTTACCCTTCCGTCTTACACACTCCTGAACGCGAGTCTATCTTATGGATTTAAACATTTTGAATTCGCCTTCAAAGCAAACAATTTAGGAAATCAAACTTATTTCAAAGGATGGACAACGGTAAACCCGCAAATGCCTAGAAATGTACTTGGAAGTGTTGCCTATCAATTTTAAAAATATTTTCTATAAAAAAAGCGTTTCGACAATGGTGGAAACGCTTTTTTTAACGTGAACTACAATTTATGCGAGCTCAATCAAAAATTCCTCTTTTGGAAGTCTAAATTTTTTCAGCTTCAACAACCAATCTTGTTCTTCCATCCGATAACCCAACGGAAGCATAACCGCACTCTTCAATCCTAGCTTATCTAAACCAAGTAATTCATCCAATTCGGCATTTGAAAAACCCTCCATAGGCGTTGCATCAACGCCTAGTTCTGCTGCCTGTGCAATTGCCAAACCAAAAGCAATATAAGCTTGCTTCGCCGCATGTGCCGCTTGTTGTTCTTCTGTAAAACTTGCTAATTGGCCTTTCAGCCTATTTTTATACTCGTCAGTGGTGTCTAAAGGTAAACCTCTCAAGGTATTCATCTTGTCGAAGGTTTTATCAATGCGTTCGTCGGTGTATCTATCCCATCCTGCAAACACCAATAGATGTGAACTATCAGCCACTATTTGTTGCCCCCAAGCCACAGGCACAATTTTTTCTTTTAATTCCTGATTCGTAATCACAATTACACGGAACTGTTGAAGTCCAGAAGAGCTAGGTGCCATCCGTGCTGCCTCCAAAATCTTATCCAAGTCTTCCTGAGCGACCTTTTTTGTGGGGTCGTATTTTTTTGTGGCATAACGCCATTCTAGGGTATCCAATAAAGCCATTTTGTTCTAGTTTAAATGATCAATAGCAACTTTATAAAGTTATGTAAAGATACATAAAAAAATAAATGTCTAAACATCAAAATCAAGAACTAAGGCAATAAAATTAGGACAAAAACAGATTGTTATTTAGCACTTGCTACTAAACTTTTAAGGCTAAAATACTGTACATTTACTTCTAATCGCAAACAAATGCCTATTTTATTCAATTTTATTAGGACCTTTGTATTAGTTTGCATCGGGTATAACAAAATGACCTTGAACCATTTGTTCTCGGTGGTAATACCTTAACAAAATAGAAAACAGGGCTTACGTGCTCCACAATAAAAACATCAGCAATGTCTATAACGAATGAAACTGAGCTAACAGGCATACAAAAAGCGAGCGATGCTGTTGCCATCACCTTAAAAGCTATGATAGAACATGCTCAAGTGGGCATGTCCACGAAGGAGCTTGACGAATATGGAGCCGAAATATTAAAAAGCATGGGTGCAAAATCTGCTCCCGCTCTCACTTATGATTTCCCAGGTTACACGTGTATCAGTATAAACAACGAATTTTGCCACGGAATACCTACGGCGGAAAGGATATTGCAAGAAGGCGATTTGATCAATATCGATGTATCTGCCGAATTAGATGGATATTGGGCTGATAATGGTTGTTCCTTTGTTATAGGAAAGGACATCTTTGAACACGAAAAATTGGTCAATGCATCGAAAGAAATTCTTCAAAAGGCAATCAATAATATTCGTGGTGGTGTGAAAATAGCGGATATTGGGCATCTAATCGAAACTGAGGCTAAAAAAAGAGGGTATAAAGTCATCAAGAACCTTGGGGGACATGGTGTAGGAAAAAGTCTGCACGAGGAGCCCGACGAACTGCTTAACTATAAAAACCGCTTCGACCAACGAAGATTTCGAAAAAATACCGTTGTTGCTATTGAAACCTTTATTTCAACGACCTCCACATACGCAACCGAACTCAACGATGGCTGGACAATGGTTGGGGACAAGGGTGGATTCATGGCACAACACGAACATACGATTCTCATTACCGATGGCTATCCCGTTATATTAACTGCACAGAATGCAATTTACTAACCAGTCATAAGAAGATACTTAGAGGTCTTTTCGAGCAAATTATTGAAAGCTATCGAAAAGACCTATTTTCTTTAAACAAGACTCCAAACTTGTGGTATAGTGCATCAACCCTTTACATCAGGATAGAGGTTGTTAAAATAATTAAGGGGCCTCTCATAACGAGAAAACCCCCAAATAATATATTTTTATGGCTAAATAATTTTTGTCAAACCCAAAGATTAATCTCACTGGATAACTGACTACAGCAGTAAAAATAGCTTATTCTTCTCAGCAAAAAAGTGATGAAAATCACTTTTCATAAAAATTTTATTCTCGTATTCAAAATTCAGCTTCACTCGTCTTCACATGCCCCTCAACTATTGTCTTTTAACTGTTTTGAAAACTATTTTGAAAAACACCAAACATTAGAAAACCTTTGTTCCAAACTCTTCGCTTCCAACCCTTAATCCTTGCTCAGCTGCCTGAATAAACATGTGGGATAAAACGCTACGATAATATTTGTATTTAGGCTGGTGTAACTTATAAAGTTTAGTATTTTTGATCGATTAAAGTAATCTAGATTGAGAACAATAAAATTCCATAAGGGAGAATGCGGTGTTGACTTCTTGTTGAATGTCCTCAACGAAATAGAAACGGATTATACACATCAAGAAACTTACCATAAAGACTTTTTTGAAATTCTATTTTTCAAAAAAGCGAAAGGCAGATTGATATTGGGGCAAGAGATCCTCTCCTTGTCCGACAATTCAATTATCTTTATTTCAGCTTTTCAGAAACATACCTGGGAACTGGATCCTGAACACCTTGAGTTTACAACATTGATTTTTCAGGAAGACTTTTTAAATGATTTCTTTTCGGATAAATTATTCACATACAAACTATTATATTTCTACCAGCTTAGTTATGTACCCCAGATTATAGCAGATGACACACATATGTCAAAATTCTTAGGTCTTCTCGCCGAAATTAAACTTGAACTCATGGAAACCCAAGCAGATAGTGTCCATATTATTCGTTCTTTACTTTATTACCTATTGCAAACTTTAAACCGAAAATATGCACGCTTAAATATGCTTCCGAACCAAAAAGCGGAAAATAACTTCGCCTATCAATTCAAAGAACTTATGGAACAGTTCATTCGGGAGAAACAACGGGTAAACGAATATGCGACACTTATGGGAATAAGTAGGATTACACTAAATCAGGCCGTTAAGGCACAGTTTAATACCACAGCAGCCCACTTACTTCGACAACGGTTACTATTCGAGATTCAGGATCTGCTGATCCACTCTGACCATTCCGTTAATCAAATTGCTTTTGATCTTAACTTTTCAGAACCCAATCATTTAATGCGTTTTTTTAAAACTCAAACTGGAAAAACCATAAGTGCATTTATTCAGGAATTCAAATAAATGTTGAATTATCTATTATACAAATTGTCGCTATGGAAATCGCGCCATGCAGATCGGCCTCCCCATGGCCCGATTTCCCAATAAATCAATAGCGTGCCAAGTACGTCTCGATATCCTGAACCTGCGCATAAAAGAACGCCAAAGCAGCAAGAAAGGCATGCTGAACATCCAGTGCAGCAACTACGGAACCATTAATCTCAAGATCGCGCGTTGCACAGGCATCAGCAATTACAGTACATGAAAAACCTAAATCGACAGCGGCGCGTACCGTAGCGTCGATACACATATGGGTCATCATGCCTACGACAACAAGTTTCTCGACCTTATTGCTGCGAAGGTAATCCAATAATTCTGTCTCTCTAAAGCTGTTGGGAAAATGTTTACGTATTACTAGCTCGTTTGGCATTGGACTCACGCTTTCATGAATTTCGGCAGCTCTTGTGCCATCAATAAAGAATGGCATTGCTTTTGGATCTGAGGAAATATGTTGGATATGGACCACCGGCAATTTTTCTCGCCTAAATTGGTCGATCACTCTTCTGGCGTTCATCCCTGCCTTTAAGGGATCCACAAGTTCCATTCCGCCATCTTCAAAATACTCGTTTTGAATATCAATGACTATTAATGCGCTATTTCTCATCTATTTTATGAATTAAGTTTAATACAAAATTAAGCTGGATTTAGCGGCGATGACCTACCAATAAATCACCAAATACTACCATTTTGATAAGAGCGATAAGACGGGATGGATAGAAAGTTATGTAATGTTTTACATAATTTCGATCAAAAAATCACCAACAAAAGCTAACTTCGCTGCATATAAACGTCACATACAGGTGATAAATCGTAATAATAGATATCATGGCATTGAAAGAATTACAACACAGCAAAATATATGGCGCAGATAACGGTGGCACTCCATTAATTGTCCTACATGGGCTTTTTGGCATGGCAGACAACTGGGGATCCTTTGGTCGTAGTTTTGGCGAGAAAAGACAGGTACATCTACTCGATCTTCGTAATCACGGACGAAGTTTCCATAGTGAAGATATGTCGGTGGAAGTTATGGTAGACGATCTGCTATCCTATATTGCATCCATTGGAGCAGATAAAGTATTGCTATTGGGCCATTCTCTAGGCGGAAAAGTAGCGATGCAATTTGCTATTGACCATCCTGAAAAGATTGAAAAACTGATCATCGCTGATATAGCCCCGAAAGCTTATCCTCCACATCATGAGGACATATTCGACGCGCTATCTGCTGTAGATATTACAACACTAGAAAACAGGAAAGATGTACAAGTAAAGATTGAACACTACTTGAGTGATCCGGGTGTTATCCAATTTTTATTAAAAAATGTATATATCAGAGAAGATCGAAAATTAGATTGGCGCTTTAATCTGGATGTTTTAAAAAATAAATATACGGAGTTTATTACTGTCGGGGTAAAATCAGGAATATTCAACGGCCCCACATTATTTCTACCAGGAGAAAAATCAAGATATATATTACCTGAAGATAAGATTAAGATCAGGGAACAATTTCCAAATGCCGTATTTAAAACAATTCCTAATGCTGGTCACTGGGTTCAAGCTGAAAATCCACAGGCATTCGACGCATTCGTTGCCGAGTTTTTAGATCGATAAAAATGAGATACATTGAATGTCTACTCCGACTTGCTGGTCCTTAAAACCTCTCGTAAGATGTAGACATTCAAGACTATTATTTCAACGCCTTTGCGTAGGTCTTTATCGCACGATCACGGGCAATCTGATGGTCAACCATAGGCTCACAATAGGCTGGAGTACCTAATTCAGGAACCCATTTTTTTATATACTCCTGATTTTTATCGAACTTCTCAGCCTGAAGCGTCGGATTAAAAACCCTGAAATACGGGGCTGCGTCGCAGCCACTGCCTGAGGCCCATTGCCAGTTACCATTGTTGGCCGACAGATCATAATCATTTAATTTTTGCGCAAAGTAGGCCTCCCCCCACCTCCAGTCAATCAAAAGGTGTTTACAAAGAAAACTGGCTACGACCATTCGTACGCGATTGTGCATATAACCGGAAGTATTCAATTGGCGCATACCCGCATCTACTAAAGGATATCCGGTCTGTCCTTCACACCATTGCTGGAATTCTACCTCATCGTTCCGCCATTGTATGGCGTCGTATTGCTTTCTAAAGGATTCGGTAACAACATGCGGATAGTGATAGAGAATCTGCATAAAAAATTCACGCCAGATCAATTCAGACAACCAGGTCGCATTGTGTTTTAAAGCAAAGGTAACACACCGACGTACACTGATTGTTCCAAAACGAAGTGCTATCCCCAAATGAGTAGTGCCCATTAACGCTGGATAATCGCGGGTTTTATCATAGTGATCAATGATAGTAGCATCCAGGTGTGGTTCTTTAAAGCTAAGATCGGTCTCTAAAAAACCTAAGTTCTCCAAAGAAATGATCTGCTGATGCTTTTGCTGAACGAAGGGTTCCATTGCGTAGGTATAGGAACGATGGTCCTCAGGACGTAATTTCTCACGCCATTTTTTTGCATAAGGCGTATAAACCGTATATGGTGTCCCATCATTCTTTAAGATATCTGCTTTATCAAAAATAACCTGATCTTTCACAGCTTTGAAGGGAATTCCCTTAGCTTGAAAGAACTCAAAAATTTCTTTGTCCCGCGCAATTGCCATTGGCTCATAGTCCCGATTACAATAGACGCCCTGCACATCAAATTTTTCAACCAAGTTCCTGTAGATAGCGATAGGTTTACCATAGAACGTATTCAACGTTGCACCACTTTCCCCTAGTATAGTATTGATACGGGTTAAAGCCTGATGGATGTAATGAAGACGTCGATCCCTTTTATCCTCCAATTGCATCAAAATTTCCTCGTCAAATATAAATATAGGTAGTACCGGATAACCCAAAGCCAGCGCGCGAGCAAGCCCGGCATTATCATCCAGCCGTAAATCACGACGAAACCAAAACACAATAATTTTATTTTTTTCCATAAAAACGACCAATATTTACCATCATTACCCATGTTAACAATTTTAAAGGGTAAAAGGTTAACTCAATAATTAGGTAAAAATACCTCTATAAACAGACTGAACCATCAAAGGTACTTGAAATTCCCCTTGATGGTTCAGCATTGAATAATTTTATTGTGTTAGTTTTTCAAACTTGCCATGTCAATAACAAACCGGTATTTAACATCACTTTTCAATAGTCTATCATAAGCATGATTGATATCCTGCATTTTAATCAGCTCTATGTCGGATATAATATTGTGTTTACCACAAAAATCAAGCATCTCCTGTGTTTCGGCTATCCCCCCGATCATCGAACCTGAAAAACTCTTACGTGTTGGAATCAGGCTAAAAGGAGCCACAGGAAGTGGATGCTCCGGAGCACCAACAAGAGTCAGGGAACCATCTCGTTTCAATAAACTTAAATAGGCATTGATGTCATGCTGTGCCGAAACACAATCTAAAATGAAATGTAAAGTTCCCGCATGCGCTTTCATTTGTTCTGCATCAGTTGACAAGATCACTTCATCGGCACCTAAACGTTTGGCGTCATCCACTTTAGACGCAGACGTTGTAATGACAACAACTTGTGCTCCCATTGCTTTCGCTATTTTTACCCCCATGTGTCCCAAGCCGCCGATACCTACGATACCTACTTTTTTTCCTGGTCCCACATTCCAATGCCTCAAAGGCGAATAAGTGGTAATTCCAGCACATAATAAAGGCGCTGTTGCTGCAAGATCCAAATTTTCAGGAATTTGGAGCACAAAATCCTGGTCTACTACAACGCGTTCGGAATAACCGCCGAATGTCTGTTTATTAAGGTGCTTATCGTGTCCATTGTAGGTTTGAATATTTCCACTTTCACAATATTGTTCCAGTCCTTCCTTACAACTTTCACATTCGCGACAACTATCTACCATACAGCCTACACCAGCCAAATCGCCGACTTTAAACTTGGTCACCGCTGAGCCAACTTGAGTAATTCGCCCCACAATTTCATGGCCGGGTACATTCGGATAAACGGTCCCACCCCATTCGTTTCGCGCTGTATGTAAATCCGAATGGCAAACTCCACAAAATAAGATATCAATCTCGACATCTTTCTCCGTCACTTCGCGACGTTCAATATCCATCTGTTTTAGATCGGCCGTTGGTGCACTTGTTCCAAAAGCTCTAATTGAAAATGTACTCATACTTGATAAAATTGTTGTTTTCTGTTTTAAATGACTGCATAAAATTCCTATGTACAACACAGATTCCATCCGCACGATAAAATTAACCAATGGATGGAAAAAATGTTTTGAAGGAACGATAACAAAAGTAAAAAGCAACTTTCAGAATTATGTTGCCATAAAGCTCAAGTTGCTGTTTCTTTACGGCTCATCGCATCATGCTTGAACATCTGTGATAAGCTAAGCTTTGTAAACCGCACGGGTTCGTCAGGATTTTGTACCTGTTCAAACGAACTAATCAGCATCTTCTACCTGTACAGACGGATTAATCAGTATCTTCTACCTGTACAAATTGCATTGCCAACCCCTGTTTCTGGCAGATGTTCAGAATAGAAAATTCCAATCGGGTACTAATCCGCAGGACAAGCAAAAATTGCTGATCATCCAACAATAAATCAATATTTTTTATCTCCGGGAAACTCTGATAGAGAAAATGATAAATCTCGCTGGCTTTCCACTTCAGCTTACGAGATAAAGAATAAACAACTTTATACATATTTAGATTATTTCAAAATTTTAACGGCAATTTGTTGTAATTGGTGGTTCAAAAAAGGCATCTGTTTCAGTTCCTCAAAATCTCGGGCTAGTCGAACCCTTTTATTTTCATTTTCCAGCGCAAGAGCGAGGCTATCCAAGCGCTCCACATCATTGTGTATCAATAAATAACAATCGATATCGGGATCCAGTACCCCCATCATTTCAGGGCGGATCGTTTCCTCTGTCTCCACCATGACCAAAACGCATCTTTCTGATGCAAAGCTATCCACCGACTTGCCTACTTTCGCATTTAACACCATAGTTGTCATCCTGTTTATTGTCTGTATAAAAAGAATCGATCAATCAAAATAGACATATTCTGTATTTTTGTCGAAACCACCTCCTAAAAAAAGAACGATATACGTCCCTACTATTTACAATAACTTATTCTCGTTATCCTGTCGAATGGCTAGCGCAGCCCCTTAACACATATACTTGTCAACCAGGAAAGCCTCGCTTCAAAATCCGGAAAACGATCAAAAAGTAAAACTTCCTGCTCAAAACAACGTGATGTTGTCACTAACATTTCCGATAAAAACAGGATATCCTTTTCCTCCAAGGCCTGAATTTCTTCTTTCCTAACGGCTAATTCAATCATTTCACGAATCAGCTTAATCTCGTCATCCAGCATGTATCGTGTTTTTGAAACCATCAAGGCTGGGTCGGATTTCATATCTTCGAATGCGAGATGAAAGCGTTTCGTAATTAAATTAATCTGACGTAGTTTTGCTTGTAAAAAACCAACTAAATTATCTTCCAGTGAAGCTTCCCTGTTATAAGTTCTACTCGCGACCTCAAACACTTGCTGACATAAGTACTCCGCAATCGCATCAAAGACATCCATCTTACTGGTAAAATAGTAATACAACGTGCTCCGCCCCTTTCCACAAGCTTTTGAAATATCCTGCATGGAAACCCTTGCAAATCCATAGGTTTCAAACACTTTCATGGATGATAAGATAATTTCCTCTTTAATATTTTCTTGTTGACCTGTCATTACTCGACAAATCTACAAAAAATGTCGAAAAATCAATTCACCCAGCCAACTTTTTTTCGCCACTCATTGTAGGTGTCGTTCTCCTGATCCAGAAATGGAATTCGCTCCACATCTTCAATTTTATTCATTTCTTTAGGATTAAGGGGTAAAAGGTTCATTGTGCTCCTTAAGCTGTTTATTGCATTTTTATCTTCCACGGGATAAATACTGCCACAGCTGCTTAACTGTGTCCCATAACGTTGCGGCTTACTTTTGAAAACCTGAATTCGATCGTGCAAATAAGCCAGATTTGCGAGATTGATGTCCATGATATTATCAAGAAGCAACTGATAACAATCTTGCATAAATTGAGGTTCTCCTATCGCATGCTGAACAATCAGCCAAGCTGAATTGCTAGCTGCTTCGCCGACTTTTGAAATAGTTGGATAACCTATTTCGGCAATGATTTCACGTAATCTTTTTGCATTCCGTCGGTGAATGGTTTCCATCTCCACATGATATCCCCCATGAAGCTCTCCCCTCTGCAATAACTTTTCCCGCATTGATTCTTCGTCCTGCCCTAATCGGATAATCTCTTCCGCAATATTTCTATATAACATCTCAATTTTCTAAAATTTTTAATACGTATTTTACTTCTCTAAATCCTTTCCCCCTCGGCCGGTAACCTATTACATTCATACGCTATTTTGCTCAACTATTGCTAGATTACGTTTGATTTGAATACATCGACGGAAATACACTACGTTTTATGTATAATCTTATTCAGGTGGCTTACATCAGTCAGCCCAAATTCAGCGACAATTTCCTTTAAGGTAACTCTTCCTGTTGCTATTCTTTGACGTATTAAGGTATTGCGGTAGTTTTGAATATATTCGCGTAAGGTAATTCCTGCCTGACGTTTAAAGTAAATACCGAGATAATCGTTGGCAATGTTAAAATGCTCCGCCATTATTTGTATCCGTAAACGATTGGGATCGTAAATATTTTTATGGATATAACAAAACATGGCCTGCAGGTCACGGCTTTTAAAACTATTGCTACGCAATTCGGGCATATTCCGCTGCAAAACATGCACAACACTGAATAATTGGAACCAAATAAGCTCCTGATTTCCAATTTGATCTTTTCTTAATAAGAGAAGGGTATCAAAGATCAGTGTTATTATCGCATTATCTTCTCCAACTAATTGAAACCCCATCTGATGAGTTTCTCTACTTTTTATAAGATATTCCAGCTGTTGTATAGCGGACGTAGAACCCGAACTGTTACGACCAAGGTAGGCGTCGGTGAACTTAAGATATACAAAATGGGTGAGTTGTTCGATTTCAAAATAATGTTGGTCATCTGGCCCTAGTAGAAAGATCGACCCTGCTTTGTAAGGAAATGAATGCCCATTAACAATATGTCGCCCTGTCCCCTCACGAATAAAAATGAACTCGTAATGATTGTGATTGTGTTCCGGATGAGTCCATTCAAGCATCTTAAACCCTGAAATAAGCACCGGTTCAAACTGACGATAACGTTTCATTTCAGAAATATACCTAATTATATTGGATTTTTACATTAAAACCCACTAGGCTTCCAACTAACTTTGGCCCTATAAGTAATATAGAAAGATGAAGACTAGAAAAAACACCGCTTTAGTTGTTGGCGCCAATGGCGTTATTGGCAACAATCTCATAGACTATCTTGAAAAGATGGAGGAATGGGAAATTATAGGTTTATCACGACGAGCAAATGCCGATCGGGTTAACGTTCGTTTTATCGCTGTAGATTTATTGGATATAGCCGATTGTCTCAAAAAGCTAGGCAACTTGGATACCGTAACCCATATTTACTACGTTGCTTATCAGGATAGACCGACCTGGGCTGAGCTAGTGGAGCCCAATATGAAAATGCTAAGCAATGTTTTGACCGCGGTGGAACCGGTAGCAAGTGATCTTCAGCACATCAGCTTAATGCAAGGGTATAAAGTATATGGTGCTCATCTGGGCCCTTTCAAAACACCAGCCAAAGAATCAGATGCCGGACATATGCCGCCGGAATTCAATACCAGCCAACAGCAATACCTCGAACAATTGCAAAAGGGTAAGAAATGGACTTGGTCAGCGATGCGTCCGTCAGTTGTTGGTGGAACGGCCCCCAATAATCCCATGAATCTAGCGATGCTCATTGCTGTATATGCATCTATCTCAAAAGAACTCGGTATTCCACTTCGATTTCCAGGAAAAATTGGCGCTTTTCAGACATTGATGGAAATGACCGATGCAACACTATTAGCCAAAGCAACGGTATGGGCCTCGACCAATCCACAAGCGGCCAATCAAGCCTTCAACATTAACAACGGCGATCTCTTCCGCTGGAAGGAACTATGGCCCAAATTAGCGGCCTATTTTGGTATGGAAAGCGCTGATCCTATTCCGCTATCACTCAACACAATGATGGCAGATAAGGAGCCTATATGGCAAAAATTAAGAGAAAAGCATTTATTAAGCTATAGCTATGATCAAGTTTCAGCTTGGCCTTTTGGCGATTTTGTATTTTCTTGGGATTATGATTTTTTTGCCGATGGCACAAAGGCAAGGCGTCTCGGCTTTCATGAATTTATTGACACCGAACAAATGTTTTATCAGCTCTTTGACGAAATGCGTAAAAAAAGAATAATTCCATAATAGCAAAGATTAAATTTTACCGTCTATTTTTGTAACTTACCCGGCTCAAGCATAACCTTTACTTCATTGCAATTTCATCCGGTATCATTTTATCGTTTCATAGTCAAAAGGATAGCGGATGTTTTCATAAAACAAACAATATGAATACAAAAAAAGCCTTTGTAGTTGGATCAGGAAAACTGGCAAACGCGATACTGGAAGCCGATTATTCCATCCCCAATGTAGAAATTCTACCTTGGCAGCCATCCATTACAACGTCGTCGCCATCGATCATTATACATGCCGGATCGGGTCGGGAGCTGCAAGATTGTCTTGATTTTTGTGCACGTACGGATTCGGTATTCATTGAATTGTCTACAGGGCTAGAGACCGAAAAGCTCGAGACTGCATTTCCACTTGTCATTTGCCCAAATACCTCCATACTTTTGCTAAAAACACTCCATATGCTTCAACAATTTGGTCATAATTTCAAAGACTACGAAATATCTATTATGGAGTCTCATCAGTCTTCCAAGCTTACTGAACCAGGTACAGCTTATCATATAGCCAATTCTTTACATGTCGCTCATGAACGCGTTATCTCTATTCGCGATGCAAAAACGCAAGCTTATAAAATCAATATTCCCGTTGCCTACTTAGAAAAGCATGCCTACCATCAGATTGTGATCAAAGATAAAAATGATGAAATTAAAATTGAGACCAAGGTCCTCGGACATGATTCTTATTCAAATGGTGTCAAAAAAATCCTTGAAGCATGTGTCAACAATAAATTAGCCAATAGAAGGCATACTGTGTTGGATTTGGTAGCTATGGGGCTACTTTAGTTAAACTTTCAATTTAGAAAGGAGCTTTCTACAAGAGGAGTAAGAGGAAAATCCATTTGATTTTCTTCTAAGGCCACAACATCAAAAAATATGGGATTTGGAGTATTTATCTTTATACCGTTGCTGATAATTCTGCTGTTATGCGGGGTTATCACAAAAAGACGATTCTTCGGGTATGCAATTTTATCTCTGATCGGTGGCGCAATTATACTTTTTTCTTTGTCTCAATTTTTTCAATGGATCACGAGCCCAAAAATCCTAAAAAAAGAAGATTATTATGGTACCTACCACATAAAGCGTGACCTGTTCCCAGGAAAACAAGCTGACTGGCAATATAATAGCTACAATTTTGTCATAAAGGATAACGATTCGATTTATTTCAACGTCGTAAGTGCGGGTAAAGTATCCAAAGTTTACAAAGGCAAGATCGAAACAGTCTGTCCTTACCAATCCGCACGCTTAAAACTGTGGATGGACTTCCCCGCTCATCATATTCTTGCTTCAGATCCAACGGTATACCGAAGCCCTTTAGGCTTCTATTTGGTATTTTATTCGTCGAAATATAACAACGTTTTTTTTGAAAAAGACTGACATTGAAGCGTTATTTAACATGACAAGATATTTTCTCTATGTACAGATCACTGTCCTAGGTAACATGCATAAAAAAACACCAAAAAATGGTGTTTTCTTATTTTACAATAAATAATAGGATTAGTTTGCTAGCATCTATTTCCCTTTTGCCTTTAGAAATCGTTTTGACAAATATTGCCGTACGGGTATATCGTATAACTTCAAACAGCCGTATGCAAGCACAATACTTCCGATCACAACAGCCGCTGCTCCGGGCAACGACTCTTCAAAACTCAGATTTTCATTCTTAACCCAAGCATAGTATAGATAGATAAAGGGATAATGTACCATATACAAAGGATAGGATATATCACCTAAAAACTTGCAAAGCCAACTTGTAATACCATTACCGCCCTTGCCAGAAGCGCCTAACACAACGAGTAAAGGGAAAACCACGACACAACATAGCGTGTCGTATAAACCATTCATCCATAGTTGCTCGGCACCACCAATGCGCGGCATAGCCAAAAGTGGCACTAGGATCAAACTACAAATCCAAAATGCGCCCTTGATCTGTAAAGACTTAAATACTCTAGATAAGAATAAGCCTGCTGTAAATGAAAACAAAAGACGAAGTGAACCCGCCGTAAATTCCGTTTCTGTGAGTGAAAAACCAGCACAGATATCTCCCAAAGGTCCCAATATCGCAAAGGCCGCCAACCCTATCCCGAATAAAACAACGAGCCCAGCCAATACTTTGGTTGAAAATCTACGAATAATCAATGCATACAGAATATTACCGATGTATTCGAAAAACAACGACCAGCTCGGCCCATTTAATGGAAACATCTCCCCAAGCCCTCTCACTTCTTGCCCTGGAATGGCAGGAATCAACAAGGCATTCAAAAGGGTCGCGATTGCCAGCGAAGAAAATGTCACCTTAGTCACATCCCAAACAGAACATCCCTGAAAATAAAACATGACTGCTCCAATGATCGCACCCATTACAACCATCGGATGTAAACGTATTATCCGACGCTTGATAAATTCTTTTATTGTCATTGTCTTCCAACGATCGTCATAAGCATAGCCCACGACAAAACCTGAAAGCATAAAGAAAAAGTCAACGGCCAAATAACCGTGATTAATACGCTGGTCTAAATGGCTCGTCGCAAAGGCTTCAAAAATATGAAAGCAAACAACAGTTATAGCTGCTACACCGCGTAACCCGTCAAGTACTGCATAATGTGGTTTGGTATCTGCATAAACGGAAGTCGGTATTTGAGTATCGGACATAAAAACAAAACGATTTGATTGATTTTTTTACAAGGGCGTAAATATAAACAAAATCGTCCATGCAGATTTGTAACAAGTTTACCGGTGCTCCATTTTTAAAGGCTGTTAATTAACACTGGGAATATAATCCGGTAAGTAAACCTGCTCTTTTTGCATATCTTGGATGTAAATTTTAGAATAAATTTCCAAACGGATATCGGTGATGTCTGTAGTCATCGGCTTGTCGTCTTCATCTTCTCCAAATGAAAAAATCTGTTCTTCCCTTCTATTTTTTTTATGCAAAAAATAGTAAAAGTCTTTATTTTCCCAACCTTTTATATCACTTCCAGCATCATCTTGAACCTTCAATTTTGTAAACGTCTTCTGTAGATAGTTGTAAATATTTTGAAAATCATCTTTATTTTTTGAAGTCTTCAGTGCATATAGATAAGCAAATTCACCATTTTTATCCTCTGCCACTGTCAACGCTGGAAAAGGAACTCCGTTTAATATAGCTATGGTGTCCTTATCTTCATTGTAAGAAACCGTGGTGTAACGATAACCGAAATCTCTGACCGGCTTTAATTTTCGTGTTCCCCAGACTGCAGTAGACTCGATATAAAATGGTGTTGGCAAACTCCCTTCTGAATTAAAAACAGCAAGCGTATCCTTTTTAAATATGGCGGTTTCAAAGACTTCTTTCAACTCTTTCTTATCCATACTTTTAACGTCTGCATGCAGCAACTCTTCGCTCCTTTTTATCTTGGGGCCATAAAATTTGGATGCATTAAAGGTTCTATCCAATTTTTCAAGTATCACCCTGTCTGGATCTTGCGATTGACAGGAATACAGCATACCCGATAAAAGGATCAGACAGCATACACTATAATATAGAAAATGAAACGGCTTCATCGGAATTGTCATTTAAATTATTTTTTGGGTTATGATCTTTACTTTGCCGTAAAGATCTTCAAACTAAAATAAATTTGTATTCATTTGCAAATGAAATTGTGCGGGATTAACACCTTTTGACTTTTTAGAAGTGCAGCGCAATCCAAAGTACATCATTCGTGGTCGCTTGCTATTTGGGAGTCCTTCTGCTCAAATTCAGAAACATCACTAAGTAAATTGGGCTTCCAAGCTACTAGTCAGACTATAAAACGTATTCTTGCATATAAAAATCAATTTATCTATGTTTGAAATATACAAATTGTGTTAATTTAAATAGATCAAGAACAAGCAAGCTCATATGATGTTCAAAAAGGTATTTTCTTTCGTTTTCTGCTGTTTGTCTACAGCCATTTTTTTCAACGTATCTGCACAAGATTTCAAGCTTTCCTCGTTGCCAAGTCAGTATCAAAAACCGGTCAAAAATGCACTAAAAGCTGCCGGCATGAATCGCACTGAATTAGAGAAAGTACTAGCGAATCTACCCAAAGAAATGCGTGAAGGGGCGGCTTTTCTCATAGCTTATATGCCCAAGAATGATTTAACGACTATTAAGAGTGATCATCTTATCCATAATATTGAAAAGGCTTACCAGGCAAGATCAACGTTTTCCTGGGCAAAGGAAATTCCAGATTCAATTTTTCTAAATGAGGTATTGCCCTATCGGGTTTTTTCTGAAGATCTCGACGATTGGCGTGGTGACTTCTACGATCGTTTCTCAAAATATGTGACAAATAGCAAAACGATAAAAGATGCCATTGTAGCCATAAATAAGAATATCAGAGATGAAGTGAAAGTCGATTACAATACGCAACGAAAAAAAGCAAATCAAAATCCATCTGAATCGATAAGCCAAGGAATGGCTTCTTGTACCGGATTATCCATTTTATTGATCGACGCATTGCGATCAGTAGGTATACCGGCTCGGATTGCGGGAACGCCAAACTGGCATGACAACCGTGGTAACCACAGTTGGGTCGAGGTGTGGATTAATGGTAAATGGTATTTTACTGAATATTATCCGGACAAAGACCTGAATTACAGCTGGTTTTTAGCAGACGCGGGTAAAGCCGATCCGAATAGCAAGGAACATTCTATTTATGCGGCTTCCTACAAACCGGCAGCTACCTCATTCCCGGCGTGGAGTGAAACAGAAGTGTATGCCGATAATGTTTCTCAGCGCTATATTGATCTATTCAATCAGCAATATAGCCAACAATTGAAGGACAAATCTTACACCCGTCTAAACGTAACCATGTATCTCAGTAAGGATCAATGTCAACCGGAAGGAAGAACAAAATGCAATGTAGATATCTTCCAAGGAAATGATCAAATTGGCGGAGGCTCGACTGCTACTAAACTGCAGGATGCGAATGATCATTTAACATTTATCGTGAAAAAAAATCAGTCTTATACATTGAGGTACAGCAATAAAAATGGGCCTACCGAAAAGAAAGTAACTGTAAATGATGAGCCTTTAAATGTGATATTATACTTCAATTAATGTAGATTATTATTTCGTAAATTGAAATTATGAAAAATATTTTTGACCAAACAGTGAGTGATGAAGTGATAGCACGGATTCAAAATCTTAATCCAGGCAGCAGTGCCCAATGGGGTAAAATGACTGTCGATGCCGTCTAATTAATCTCAGTTGCCAATTGGATCGCCAGGCGCGGGAGTGCACTGACGATCCAATTAAAGTTATCGCCACCAATGATAATAGTTATGCATGCCGTCGTATTCAAATCCACACCTCGGATAAAGACTATTACCGATAACATTTGTTTTCTCGGTCTCAAGCATCAGACCACAAGCTCCAGTCTCTTCACACCAAGCTTTACTTCGATCTATAAGCCGAACCGAAAGACCTTTACTCCGATGATCAGGATGCACAAATAGATCACTCAACAACCACTGCCGCTGCAATTTAGTATAATGAAACAATTTATAAAGCTGAACAAAACCAACCGCATGTTCGCCCTGGATTGCCAAAAAGATTTCTGACTCTCCGTTCAAAAATCGCTCCCTCAAAAATTCTTTGGCTTTTTCCAAATCCGATTCCTGTCTGTAGAAAATTCGATAAAGATTGAATAACGCTGCTGCTTGATCAAGATCCTCAAGACTTGCCTTTCTAATGTTATAATTCATTTCATTAAATAGTTTGATTTATAGTGCAAATGTATCCTAACTCTTTCGTATCAACCTCATCCAGATAGCAGATGTACAGTGGTCCAATCTTCGGTAGCATGGATTTCGATGCGACCAATAAACAAGTTCATAATAATTTCAAAAACAGACTTCATGCCCCTATAACTAATAGTTGTCGAATTATAAATGCTTCTGAACGAATTGTAATTCTTCGATGCAGTCAATTTATAAGGTCCCTATATTTAGATATGAAAAGGAGAAAATTAGCAGCTACAGACAGTGAAACCTTTATCAATTATTACCTACCAAATTGGCGATCCATTATCATTGGCAGTATTTTGATTTTAATGGGGATATCGACTTGTTTTATCGGTTATCATCCTCATAATTCACTTAAAGAGAATTTCAGCGCCATGGTACTTGACTTTAAAGACGTATTTCGCTTTTTAGTCTCATTATTTATGCTGTTACTCCACTTATCTTTTATTATCGGCGGCTTCCTTCTTCTAAAAAACAGCAGGAAAGTTATCCGAGCCCGGACAGATAAAAAAGGATTGTATTTTAAACGGATCGAAAAAAAGACCGGGAGTGTGTGGGCTTTGGCAGATCTGGATGCGCTGGTATTCGTGCCCTACATTCAAATCGTTAATATCCGCGTTATTGAAAGCAATTGGTTGGGTCCGAGACTTGAGCTTGAGACTTTTCAAGGTAAAGAAATCCTGACCATGTTGAACGTATTAAGCCGAAAACAAAAAGAGCAAATTTGCCAAACCGTGAAAGAATTCGGCATTTAATAAGATTTACTGGTCCTTTTTTTTTAAAGAAGAAAGTTTACTAAAATCAGGACAAACTGATCCTAGTAAACTTTTAATTTGATTTACTTGTTCGTATAATTTTATAATCAATCGTTGGGTAACAACTGATCGACATATTCTCTGATCTCTTGGGGTAACATCAGATAAACCGAGGTTTTCAGATTTGCTTTACTTGGTTCCCCATCGATGAAAATATTCTTAAATCCTTCATTGAGCCATTTCCCCTCATCTTCTAGATATCCATGATATTTGCTGTTTAAATTCTCAATAATATTATTATCGTTTCCCATGTTTTCCGTCATTTATTATATGTAATCTGCATCTAAAATATTCGACAGGGAAACATCAACTTTGGTGCCACTCCTCCTTAAAATTTTTAAATTTGGCTATCCAATAGCATGTTTTAAGTTTTCTTAACATTTACATAAGCTAACAGGACAAAACCACTAAGCGTTATATATCAATACATTACAATTCTAAAAAAAACTACTTATTTTGCTTAAGTTGATATTATTTGCAATTTTTAGTAGTGAATACCGTAATTTTGTATTTTAATGTTTATAAACCTTTTACTTATGATACTAATAGCAGTTTTACTTCCTTGGTTATCGTTTTTTTTACGTGGTAAAATTCTAAGTGGCATTCTCTGTTTGATCCTTCAGATAACTATACTTGGTTGGATACCCGCAGCCATATGGGCGGTTGCATCGCGTGTTGACGGGAAAAATGAACAGCGCATGCGTAAATTGGAACGCAATATGCGCAATTACCGATAAATCATTAGGGCTCCGTTATTCGATAACCCGAACATCATTTAGATTCCAAAAATTGTTGTACTTGTTTTAATGTAAAATCAATCAGTTCAACGTCGACATCGCCATTAAAATCAGCCATCATATAGTTGCCATGATTTGCCGGTAGAATAAGTAATCGTGCAGCAGGAATCTGCTGTTGCATAGCAGCTAAATGTGTCGTTTTCACAACATCTTGGTCTCCGCCTAGCAAAAATACGGGGCAGGTCAAACGCGTTAAGGATTCGGCGTCAAAATCCTGAAAGTGTATCATGCGCTGGCTGTCTTTTTCATACATATTTCTAAACTTCTCTGGATCTGGGTTCAGCTTCATAAAATTCTCCTTCAGAAATGGCGGCATATCGTTAATAGTTGACGCTTCCATACTTTCAAAAAAACCATCCAGAAGCCCCTCTCTTTTGGTATTTCCAGATGCTGCTATCAGCTTTTCGACCTTGTCTGGATACATCGTCGCAAATTTCAAAAGGGTTGTCGCTCCATTACTAAAGCCAAAAAACGAAGCTTTTCCGATGGAAAGAAAATCTAGAACAGCCAAAATATCTTTGGCATCCTGCTCGAATGTTTCAGCTGAGGATCGATGATCGGATCTTCCATGATTTTGGAGATCTATCAAAATCAACTGATACTGATCATGCAACCTTTTTACAGTCTCCTCAAAATCCGAAAAACCGGAGGAGCCACCACCATGAATCAGTACGAGAGGTTTTCCTGTGCCAAATATTTCGTAGTAAAGTTTTATCCCGTTAGCAGGTGCATAACCGCTTTTCGATTCTATTTCACGCATAATTTATACTAAATGGTCTATATTTTTATCATTAGCAACACGCTTCTACAGCGATTTGTTTTCTATAAATTTTTTAAAACTTAACAAGACCCCATCGGTAAAAGACTGTTGCAGGTCCAAACTTGTAAACGGATCAGGATCGAAAGTTTCGCGAATAATTGTATTGTTGTCAATCGCCTGAAATTCCACAATACACTTTCTTCCCCCACTGTTACTTTCAATAGACTCCATCCAAATAATCTCATCGTACACACCCACATAATCAAATCCTTCGCGACTATATTTTTGTTCCATTCTAAAATTAAACATCCCTCCTTCCCTAAAATCGATACCAGCAGCCGGACAGTGCCAATCGTCAAATGGAATATTCCATTGCATAATTGCCTCAGCATCATTCCAGTATTTCCAAACATCGGTTAGCTGCTTTTCAACTAAAATAACCGAAACCAATTTTTTTACAGGTTGATCTTTATGTTTCATAGGATGTTTTAAATGATAAGAATCCTTTTATCTATCTACACCGGTTTAAAATCATTCCGTTTAATGTACTGAGATAAAAGGCTACATTGAACGACATCACAATATTAATAAACTATACAGAAATTCGACTTGTCCTATGACAATATTGACGTACGCTACACATTTTTCTGCGATACTGTAGAGATACACTTTATAGCTAATTAAAGGATGAAAATCTAACGTAGTGGGTCGATAAAGAATAAACTGATGACTGTGGTATATTTATTGTACGAACCTCATGGAACATATAAAAACCGATTCAAATGAGAAAATTAGCATTTATAGCAATGAGTCTTGTTACTTTCACGGCCTGTAATAATACTCCCAAGAACAATGAATCCAAAGAAGCAGTTGATCAAAGCAAGGAAGAAGCAACCTCGTCGATCGGCGGCAACAAGGATGAGCACGGTTGCTTGGTCGCGGCAGGACAAACTTGGAGTGAGATCAAACAAGGATGTATCCAGGTCTTTAATGTTGGCTTACGCCTAAATCCAACGGAGAAAGAAGAAGGAAAAGCTGTCATTAGTGCCTTTGTTGTCCTTAGCGAGGATAAATCAAAGCTAGAATTATTCTTACCTGATGACAGTAAAAAAACCGTTATCCTAGATAAAGTTGAAAACGACATTTATCAGAAGGATAACTATAGATACGATGCTAAAAAATCAGTGCTTTATGTAAATAATACGATTAAATACAAAGGTGATGTCGAATAGCCTAGAAAGATTGAACTATTGGCACAATTTGCACTATATATGGCCCTGAATAATGATTCCCTATCATTTTATTCTCATTCACAGTAATATGATATTGGCCAATATCTTTAAATCTATAGGTAAACTCCTTGCCAAAAGGACCATCAGAAGAACCATCGGGCAGAAAAAGCTGACTAATTCGTACATTGGCTGTATCCATGGGAGTTTTTATTTTGATAAGAACCGAATCTGCCTGATGGACTGAAATGAAAATAGTATCTGTTTTCCCTGATACCATATTCATTTCCTTAGATCTTCCACCACCAAAAAAGGTTACGTTAGAAGGTAATTCCTGTGCCTTGTGCTTAGATTCATTTGTACTGGATTGTGGTGGGCGCTGAGGAAATTGACAAGCTCCATAAATAAAAATTGCCAACACATTCATGATCAATAATCGTAATTTGCCCATAAACTTTTACTTAGGATAACAAAAGCTATTAGATTACGGTTTTAGTTACGACAACTTTTTCAGTACAAAACAAACGCTGAAATTGAATTTGTTACATCCTCCACAAACTCCATTTTGATTTGATTGCATGTGGATTTAGTTCCCGTATTTTTTGATAAAAAGCATAGAAATTCCTATTCCAGAGGGAATAGTTATGCGTAAAACTGAAAATGGACTGTCCCTTACTATCCAATTGAACGACGACTTGCCAGATATAGTGATTATTAATTTGAGTCGATGTCCTACGAAGCGCAATGATATCCACTAACCTAAAGGATCTACCTGCCCCGCCTCTTCGACCGACAGCGTAGAAATAATTTTCATCAAAAAAATAATCTTCGTCACTTAGCAGATTATCTTCTATACCAAATAAAAAGGGACGTGATGACAGTTTTCTTAATTTATCTGTCTCAAAATGATCATTCATTTCATAGCTTTTTTTAACACCGTATAAATATTTCTTAGCTACATTTTTCCTATAGACTTCTATCAACATGACAACGATCAACACACAACTGAGAACCAAAATGATGCCTTTAGAATTCATTTATTCCACAAAAAGAAATTAACTTCCACAAGTCAGATAGAACATCGGAATTCCCCCTTCATCTTTCTCGATAGCATCTAATCCTTCGAAATACCTATGGTCACCGAGTTGTTTCTGAGCGATTTGTTGTTCAAATTGATAAAGCAAATCCAAAGCTGTAAAATGTAGTGGATGTGAAGGCCACGTGAGACAACACTCAGACGGAATGATTACCATTCTACCATGCGATATTATTCCAAGGACTTCCTTTCTTTTCTTTAAGATACCCAATATACCTTTTCAAGTAAGATTTCCCAATTTTACTGTTTACACCAACTTGATCTTCTCCTTCCAGGAAATAATCGGAAAATTGCAACCAATCAATAAAATGCTTTCTCGCATATAGTGACAAACTCTTGAGAACATTTAATGCCACAGGTTTTGGTAAATATCCAACGTCTGTTGCGGATGTCGTAATATGACTTACTACAGCAACAACAAAGGCATTTACCCCTGATTTGGAGATATCCCAAATGGATGTATCAATTTTGCAGTTTTTTCCCTCTAATGCGGTCCCTGTCTTTTCTATCCCAAGTAACGTAAAGTATGAACTCAACATTTGAAGACAAGTTTCTCTATCCGTTATACCAAAATCTCTCTGTAGCAATTTGATAAAATCACTTCTATATTGATCAATTCTTGGATAATTACCAAATTGATATAAGTGAATGGGATAACTACCATCATCTCCGGTACTTCCGAATACTGTAAACCAATCCCCAAAAACAATCACTCTAAATGCGGCTCCTAGCGCATTACCAAACTGTTCTTCATAAGGAATATTCAGAAGTATAGTGTTATCAGGTACTAAACTTCCCGCCCTTTTTTCCTCTTCGGCTTTCAAAGTAAGTTCATCTTTGGCTTCATTTACACCTTCCTTTGCCGCATTCAATAATTCTTTCAAAAATTTAAACATAACGGTATTGATATTAACTACTTAAAAGAAATCTTACTTACTATATTTTGCTACCAGCGCATAATCGTACGGGATTCTCATGGACAGCTCGCGTGCTTGCCAAATATCCCCTTCGGACGCCTGGTAGAAATCATAGGCATTTTTCAAGAAATTCTCGCCGTTTGGAGCTTCAACCCAATCTTTCTTCTCTCGATTGTAAAGTAAAATCATACAACTTACACAGCGATAATTACCTGCTGTTTTTGGGTTTTCAAAACAAGTTCCAACTTTAATATTAATCTTCTGATTGATTATCACATCGGTCAATTTACGATCTGTGAGATGAATTAATGCAATTTGTGCATCCTCATGATCGGGTCGTAACTTTGCTATTACTAATCGCCCAAAATCTGCTTTTTTAATTTTTTCGATTTCTAAAGCCCTAAATTCCGGCGATATGCGATTCGTATCGACCGGATATAGATCATCTTCGGCAGCCGTCACTTCTGTCGTCGTTACTTCGGTGGCTCCGGAAGCCAATAGCTGCTTATTTTTTTCGTAATTTTCCCAATCTGCTGCATCGTAGCTAACCCACTGCTGTATCTTATAGAGTAAGGTTTCCCTCTTGTTGACTTTTATAAAAAACGCTGCAATTAAAAATGAAACCAGCAATATGAACAGGATAATGAGGACTCTTTTCAAACTAAAAATATTTAATGAAGTATTTAAATCTGTAAAATCGTGAAAACATATCCCATGTTTTCATTGATCACCGTAAATCTGCACATAATTATTCATCCATTAAATCTGCAACCCATATTAGGTCAAAACTTAGCGATATTTGTAGCTTAATAATCAATATTTGAAAACAACATGACAATAGTTAATTTCAAATATTTTAACCAATTAAATACAAGTAGACTGTATGATTTCCGTATTTACTAGAGTAGGTCATAGACATCAAGGATAAAACTGAAATACATTGATACCAAATTGTATCTAATAACAGTTTTAAATCAATTTTTAGACAGTAGTCAATCATTGTTTATTCAGTCTACACTGAATGATCACTGAACAAGCACTGAGTAATCACTGAACAAGCACTGTCGAAAGTTAGAATCCGAGTACTGTCTGATCTTCCCTTTGTTGCCCTTGAAAATGATAAGAAAAAAATGACCAGCATATTGCATCCGAACACGTCAGCAAGCCCTTGATTAAGTAAACATAACCATAGATAGCCTATTTGACATCAATAAACTTAATTTGCTCAAATAATAGTCTGTTCAGATCACTGAAGATAAGTATGAGTTAGATCAGACAAATAGTTTAAAAATATCGAACAAGGCTGTCAATATATTCATAAAATGCTTCATAAAAAAGAAGTTACAAAGATCAAGCCAACTTATTGTTTAGCCAGAATGAGCTTTACAACTTTTTCAATAGGTCGACCAATTACGGCTACACCATCCTTTACAACGATAGGTCGCTCAATTAAGATCGGATACGCTAACATCGCATCGATCCATTGCTCATCGGTCAAATGAAGATTTTGGAATTTTTCCTGAAAAACAGATTCTCCTTTTCTGATAAGTTCCAAAGGTTTTAAATTGAGTTGTCCCAATAATTCAATCAACTGGTCTCTGGTTGGAACATCATTTAAGTACTCCTGCACTTCTATATCCACAGCTTGATGCTGTAGCACTTCCAATGCATTACAACTCTTGCTACAATTTTTATTATGATAAATTTTAATCATGGCCATAACATGTAAAGGGTATCTTTGTGATAAAGAAAAACAATTATTGGATAACGCAAAAATACGAACAAGATCACAAACAGTTTAAATAAAATACCATTAGCTAACCAAAAATTGGAATTCATTTTTGAGAAACTGATCCATTTATGACCTAGGATTGTTTCACTTTTTTTAATTTAGTGATATGAAATCAGCCGAAAGTGTAACAGATTTTTACAAAAGGCAACCAGGTTTAACTAATTTGGATTTGCCGCTAAATAATACCGGAATTGGGCATTTCAATGTTTTCAGTAGAGAATCCTGTACTGTCGTATCTCCGTACAATCGCCGTGATTTTTATAAAACCTCCCTTATTATAGGGCGTGGAAAACTATATTACGCAGATAAGTGGATACAAATCGATAAACCGGCAATGTTATTTGCGAATCCGGTTGTCCCCTATGCTTGGGAACCGGAATCCTCAGAACAATCAGGATGGTATTGTATATTTACAGAGGAATTTATACAGCATAGTGAACGGATAGAAAGTCTAAAAGACTCCCCGCTGTTCAAGATAGGCAGCAATCCGATCTATTTTCCGGATGAAACACAATTAGCAGAAATTTCTGCAATCTTCCAGAAGATGATAGTTGAAATGAACTCAAGCTACGTTCATAAAGATGATATGTTGCGAAGTTATCTACATCTTCTAATTCATGAAACCATGAAATCGAGTCCCGCAGCGAGTTTTGGATCTTATACCAACGCTTCAACCAGGGTATCGGGACTATTTCTTGAGCTGTTAGAAAGACAATTTCCAATCAATACCCTTCAGCTTAGCCTACAGTTGAAAAGCCCTGCAGATTATGCTCATGCGCTTTCGGTTCATATCAATCACCTCAACAGGTCGGTAAAAGAAGCCACAGGCAAAACCACCAGTACACACATTGCAAACCGTGTGGCCCAAGAAGCCAAAGCTTTGTTGTTGCATACCAATTGGAATATATCGGATATTGCCTACAGCCTAGGATTTGAATATCCTTCCTATTTCACCAATTTCTTCAAAAAGCAAACGGGGATGTCCCCAAACCAAGTCCGAAGCGGTTCTGTTTGAATTGTATAACAATCTGTTTGATTGTCTTAACTCCCTTCGTTTATTCCATGTGTACTTTTGTATTAAACAAAATGTCATTATTATGAAAAATAGAAATCTTGGAACAACAAATGAAAAACTCTCTGCGATTGGATTAGGTTGTATGGGAATGAGCTTTGCATACGGACCTACGGACGAGAAAGAGAGCATTGCTACATTGGAAAGAGCATTGGACCTAGGCATTAATTTTTGGGATACCGCAGATATGTACGGCAACGGTGCCAATGAGGAGCTTATTTCAAAAGTACTTGTTCCCAACCGTGACAAAGTTTTTATTGCAACAAAATTTGGGTTTCGCTTTAAAGATGAAGTAGCAGGTCCAAGTGGTACGGCAAACACCTACTTCGATGGCTCGCCCGAATGGATAAAATTAGCGGTGGAAAAAAGTTTAAAACGCCTTGGAATAGATACCATAGATCTTTATTATGCACATCGCGTAGATCCCAATATTCCCATCGAAGAGACCGTAGGCGCTATGGCGGAATTGGTTAAAGAAGGAAAAGTGAGGTATCTTGGCTTAAGCGAAGCATCCCCCGCCTCAATCATCAAAGCAAATGCCGTACACCCTATAGCTGCTTTACAGAGCGAATATTCGCTCCTTACACGCGATGTAGAAAAAGAAATCCTAAAGACTGTACGTCAATTGGGGATAAGTTTAATTCCTTATGCACCGCTAGCGCGTGGATTATTTTCAAATTCTTTAAATCTAGAAAATCTCGCTTCGGACGACTTTAGAAGAACCTTACCGCGTAATCAAGGCGAACATGCTTTGAACAATGCACAATTGGTCGCCGACTTCTCTCTACTGGCAAAAGATAAAAACTGTAGTCCTATACAGCTCGCTTTAGCGTGGGTACTGGCACAGGGAAATGACATCATTCCCATTCCAGGAACTAAAAAAAGAAAATACCTGGAAGAAAATGTGGGCGCCCTTGACATACAATTATCGAATGATGATTTAAAAACAATCGATGAAATACTCCATAAATACCCTAATATCGGAGCTCGATACAGCGAAGGTGCTATGGCTTTAGTTAACCATTAATCCATTTTTGAGATTATGAGTGGCTCGCCGGCACCACTTATAATCTCAAAAACTGTTCTCATCTGATCCAACTTTGTCGTGTTGTCATAATACACTATAGGAACAGACACCATCCGATTAGTATGTATTAATTATCGGGAATAGCAGTACGTAATGAAAAATAGAAAGAACTTCCTGCGCCATAATCACTTTCAACACCAATCTCGCCTCCTTGCGCTTCTATAAACTCTTTACTAATACTTAAACCAAGTCCTGTTCCACCTTTTTTGGATCCCGGTACACGAAAGTAGCGTGCAAATATTTTATCCAGATATTTAGGCTCGATCCCTTGCCCGCTGTCGGTAACGATAAATTTTGTTTTAAGTTCGTTATTTTCCACCCCTATACGAATGACCGAATCTTCATGCGAGTAACGTATCGCATTGGAAAGAAAATTGGTAAGAACCCAGGCAGTTTTCTCATTGTCAGCAAATATAGCTTTCACTTTGGGATCTACCTCGATAACAAAGTGTATATTTTTTTGATTCGCAGCAAATTGATTCGCCATGATAGCATATTCAATAATAGGCTGTATTTCTGTCGTATGTAAGTTAATTTGGATGGAACCACTTTCAACCTGGGTCATATTTAACAGTTCACCGGTTATTTGAAGCAGTCGGTTAGAATCCTCTTTTATTCCGTTTAACAAGGTGAGCTGTTCGGTATTCAGATGGCCTATTTGTTCATTTTCCAGCAATTGAACCCCCATCTGAATCGCAGCAATAGGTGTTTTGAACTCGTGAGAAACGGTGCCGATAAAGTTTGTTTTTGCAAGATCAAGTTCCTTAAATGGCGTAATATTCTTTAGGATAACCACCTGCCCAATAAACTTTGATTCCAGTTCACCAGTCGGCAAAACATTGATATCGATAACATCTTTCTCAAAATAGCTTTCTCTATCGTCCGCATAAATTTTAACAGCATTCTTTTCACGTTGCTCCACGGGAAGGAACAGGTCTTTAAAAATATCTTTAGCAAGATCATTTTCATCTGAAACCGCCAAAGCAGATCTTCCGAGAAGTTGATCTTTATGTAGATTGGTGATGCGAAGCGCTTCCTCGTTGACAAAAATAACACGTCGCTCTTCGTCGAAGCCTATCACCGGATCATGCATATGATCCACAAGAGACTCGATTCGACTTTTTTCCTTTAAAATTTTTTCAAGTTTACTTTCAGCGTATTCTTCAAGTTTCTCTGCCATGGAATTGAATGAAGCGACGAGTTCAGCAAACTCACCTCCGCTCTGTACCTGAATTCGTTCTTTGTAGTTCTGTCCTGCAATCTGTCGAATACTCGCTGTCAATTTTGCTATGGGATCAGCTATATTGGACGGCAAATTGACCAACAATATAAAAGCAATAATAAAACAGAGTGCCCCAGCAAATGAAATGACCAAAATTGCATGTTCTGCGGTGCGATCCGCAACAATACTCTTCCTAGAAATTGCCGTCATATTTTGCTCCATTAACAAAGCAATATCCTTTCTGATGGACGAGATAATAGTGATGTCTAAGGGCTTATATTTCAGTTTTAAAAAATGTTCAGCAATCGCGTTCGTTGTTTGTTGCTCTCCGACTTCAGTAACATTTCTCCGTTGTTTGTCAAGGTTGACCTCGAAGTTCTTAAAAGCAGTTTTTTCAACAGGAATTTCCTCCAAAGCCAATAACATATTCTTGGCATACAGCAGCGTGTTGTAATTTGCTGTCAATATATTTGCGGTATCCTTTTTTAACCGGTTTACATACCAGCCGCTTAAAGTGGCGAGTAGAAAGATCATGAGAAAAAGTGATCCTACACCAAAGGTAAGTTTCGTTTTTATTTTCATCTTATTCACAATTTACCTTTATCATTATGACAATATAATCAGGTCGATGTCTTCGGTCGACAGTTGCGTCAGCAATTTGCTAAATGTATCCTTAGCAAGTAACATCCTTAAAAGAGATAATCGTGGTTTACCAATACAAACTGTGGTGATCTTGCGGAGCTCGCACAAAGCGATAATCTCTTTTGCCACACTATGACTTTCCACTTTGATAATTTCACCACCAAGTTCTGTCGCCAGCTTAAAGTTATTGATCAGGTGCCGCTGTTTATTTAAGGCTATCCGATCGCCACGCTCTTTTGGCAACTGTACATACAGCAGAAACCAACTGCTATTGTAATATCCTGCTAAGCGCGCTGTTTTTCTGATCACGTTTTTTGCTTTTATTTCATTGGAACTTATACAAGCCAGGAAACGCTCCTTTCGTACCCATCGTTGAGGTTGAACTTCGATCTCCACTTTACGTTGAACCTGGGAAGCCACTTCTTTCAACGCCATTTCCCGCAATTGCAAGATATGTTCGCTTTTAAAGAAGTTTTGAAGTGCTGCCTGAATTTTTGAAGCGTCATAGATCTTGCCCTCTTTTAGGCGGATGATAAGTTCTTCTGCAGTAAGGTCAATGTTAACGACTTCATCGGCGGAATCAATAACACTGTCAGGGACACGTTCTTGCACTTCAACCCCTGTAATCGCTTTAACCTCCTCGTTTAAACTCTCAATATGCTGGATATTTACAGCGCTGATCACATTAATCCCGGCTTCCAGAATCTCCATAACATCCTGCCACCTTTTGGTATTTTTGCTACCTTCAATATTGGTATGTGCCAGCTCATCGATAATGACTACCTCAGGATGTGAATTCAAAACAGCATAAAGATCCAGTTCCTCTAACTGTTTGCCTTTATAAAAAAGATGGCGTCGGGCTATAACGGGTAGACCATCCAGCAATTGATGGGTTTCCTTCCGATTATGTGTCTCAATATAGCCAATACGCACATCGATTCCTCCCTGTAAAAGTGTATGGGCATCCTGTAACATGCGGTAAGTTTTTCCGACGCCTGCACTCATGCCGATATAAAGTTTGAAGCGACCTCTTCTCGATTTTCGGATAAGGTCCAAAAAGTGTTCAGCGCTTTTCCTTTCTTCCATTTTTATTGCCTTTCATTTCAGAAAGTTCCTGCCGATCCAACACACGACAGGAACGATTGTTTTAAAAACTAACTGTAAGTGCTGTGACAGCCGTCAAACTATTTTTCACCAACTTATTTGTCCGATCAAGGAAAATAGCATCTTTATTGGTGAGATTACGTAGTTCCGTGCGCCAAACGACATTGGGAAGAATTGCATAATCTGCATTTAAAGAATAGCCAAACGTTTGAAAACCTTGATCTGTCGTAGTCGAAACGATTACACCATGCTTATCGTTGTAATATTCTCCTCTTGCTGTTAAGCTAAATTTTTCGGTCGTCGCATATCGTGCAATTAACACAGGCGTGTACCATACATTGTACGTTGAGCTACCTTTTGCTTTTTGTTCCGCTCCAATATCAAATCCGAATGTAATTCCCAGCTTTTCATTCATTTGATAAATGGCATATAGATTATGAAAATAGCGCATCTGTCTGACGCTATCCGCTTTATCACTGCCAATAAAAGAACCACTATTGATAGTCCATTTAGCTGTCGGTTTATAGACTAATTGATGTCCAAATGCAGGTAAACTGCTACCATCCACCCGTTGAATCCGCTGCCATCCGTTTAAAATAAGCCCGCTTAAAAATAGTTTTCCTGATGCGGATGTATAGGATATTTTTGCGCCGGTTTCAAAATAAGGGGAATTATCAGCAAAAATACTCCTTGTTACAGTCCAATTATCCTTTCCTATAGCGCTTTCAAAGCCCAAGTGGGATGAAAATATTCCAGCATCGATCCATAGATTATGTTTTTTCGAGATACGAACACCGGCATTCGCTTCGTAAATATTTTTTAAGACACCGGGTTCCGCACTGTAGTTCGCATTCATATATGTACCGACACCAAAAGCAAGATTTGCACGTGTATTTGTTGTTTCGTACGCAGCTTTTAAAAGTGCCAAGTTTATGTTTACTTCATTTGTTCTGTTGTGACTATATACAAAGCCTGGGCGTGTATTTCCAATTGGGTTGTTAAAGTCCCGAAGGTAATATGCTTCAAGGTAACCACTGATAGACAATTGGGTATTTTGAGTTGTATCTTGCTGTGCAAATAATTGTGTTGCTCCTGCGAGTAAACAGGCCAACATCGCTAGTTTTTTCATGTATATCGTTCTTGTAAAGTGTAAATCAATGACCCATCAGGTCAATTTTATTTTTCAACCATCTTGTCCAAAGCAATATTTAGTTCAAGGACATTGATTTTGCGAGGTCCAAACATATTCCATAGAGGGGTCTGAACGTGAGCATCAACGAGAGACTGTAAGCTATTTACCGATATACCTCTTGCTTTCGCAACACGATCGATTTGTATTTTTGCGGCCTCTACCGAGATATCTGGATCCAAACCACTGCCACTGGCTGTAACAATGTCTACCGGTACCTGTTCGCGTTTTACGGTGGGATTGTGGACTAAGAACGTATCAATACGGGCCTTAACTTCCGAAAGATATTCCCCATTAGAGGGTCCTTTGTTACTTCCTCCCGATCCTGCTGCATTATAACCAACAGCGGAAGGACGCGACCAGAAGTAATCATCACGCGTAAAGGCCTGTCCAATATTTCTGTAATACTTTTGCCCGTTGTACGCTAGCATTTCCCCTTTTCCATGATTAGGTGCTATCTGAGCTATTGCCCAAACAAGGGCCGGATATACAACTGACAGCAGGAGCAATAAAACTATTGTAATCTTTATTGCTGGATATATTTGTGTTTTCATCTTTGCTTTAATTATTAAAAATGTATTAGATAAATAGCGAAACCAGCAGGTCTATGACCTTGATACCAATAAATGGAACGAGCACTCCACCAAGTCCAAAAACGAGCAGGTTTCTCCGTAACAATGCGCTTGCGCCTATAGGTTTGTATGCAACTCCCTTTAATGCCAAAGGAATCAGTAATGGGATAATAATTGCGTTGAAGATGACAGCCGATAGTATGGCGCTTTGTGGACTACTGAGCTGCATAATATTTAAACCTTGAAGTGCCGGTATTGCCGCAATAAACAGGGCCGGAATAATCGCAAAATATTTGGCAACATCGTTTGCAATACTGAATGTTGTCAGCGTACCCCGGGTCATCAACAATTGCTTACCTATCTCCACAACCTCGATCAATTTGGTCGGATCATTGTCGAGATCGACCATATTTCCAGCCTCTTTTGCAGCTTGCGTACCGCTATTCATTGCTACACCAACATCCGCTTGTGCAAGTGCCGGAGCATCGTTTGTACCATCCCCCATCATGGCGACCAATCGCCCGTCAAGCTGTTCTTTTTTGATATAGTTCATCTTGTCTTCGGGTTTCGCTTCGGCGATGAAATCATCCACCCCCGCTTTTTCGGCAATATATTTGGCCGTTAACGGATTGTCTCCTGTCACCATAACAGTCTTAATACCCATTTTTCGCAACCTTTCAAAGCGTTCATGAATCCCGGGTTTTATCACATCCTGCAATTCTATGACACCGAGTACTTGTTCATTCTCGGCTACGACCAATGGGGTCCCCCCATTTTGAGAGATAAGCTTTACGCGCTCATCTATTTCCTGAGGAAATAGATTTCCAGCCTTTACAATGATATTTCGAATAGCATCTGTTGCACCTTTACGAATACGTGTCTGTTCAAAGTCTATTCCCGAGCTACGGGTTTCGGCGGTAAACTTAATGAATGCCGGGTTTTCGACCTTATAGCTCGATGGGTTGACACCAGCCAATTCGACAATTGATTTCCCTTCTGGTGTTTCATCCGCCATGGAGCTCAATGTTGCTGCACGTACCAGCGCTTCTTTCATGACACCATCGGCGGGATAAAAATTTGTCGCCTTACGATTTCCGATCGTAATGGTTCCAGTTTTATCAAGCAACAAGACATCAATGTCACCCGCCGTTTCAACTGCCTTGCCACTTTTTGTAATAACATTTGCACGAAGTGCGCGATCCATTCCCGCGATACCAATCGCCGATAAAAGACCACCTATTGTCGTTGGAATCAGACAGACAAAAAGTGAAATAAACGAAGCAATGGTGATACCGACATTGGCATAATCCGCAAATGGTTTTAAGGTCACCGTTACGATAATAAAAACAAGTGTAAAACCTGCCAAAAGGATGGTTAAGGCAATCTCGTTAGGTGTTTTTTGGCGGCTTGCCCCTTCGACCAGTGCGATCATCTTATCCAGAAAGCTTTCACCCGGTTCTGTCGTTACCTGCACGACAATTCGATCGGATAAAACCTTGGTGCCACCTGTAACTGAACTTTTATCGCCCCCAGCCTCGCGGATCACCGGTGCTGATTCACCGGTAATTGCACTTTCATCTATTGTCGCCAACCCCTCGATAATTTCCCCATCCAATGGAATTACATCACCAGCCTGACAAACAAAAACATCATTTTTTTTCAATTGAGCGGATGAAACGACCCCACCATCGCGCAGGGTTGCAGGAGTTTCCTCCCGAGTTTTCCGAAGACTATCTGCTTGCGCCTTTCCGCGGGCTTCGGCAATTGCCTCCGCAAAATTGCCAAACAGCAAGGTTAAAAATAGGATAAGAAATACTGTAAAATTATAACCAAGTGTACCTTGTGATTTTTCTCCGGTCATTATCCAAAGACAAACCACGGCCATAATCAACGTCCCGATTTCCACGGTAAACATCACTGGATTACGGAACATTATTTTAGGATTTAGCTTCACGAAAGATTGCTTTAACGCTTGTTGTACAAGCTCTTTCTGAAACAATGTTTTTTGACTGCTCATTTTTAGAATTCTTTAATTTTTACGTATTACATGGAAAAATATTCCGCAATTGGACCCAGTGCCAACGCAGGGAAGAAAGAGAGTGCTGCAATAATCGCGATCACAGCGAATACCATTAAACCGAATGTACTTGTATCAGTTTTTAGCGTTCCCTCGCCTTCAGGTATAAATTTCTTCTCAGCCAATAACCCAGCAATAGCAATTGGGCCTATAATCGGTATAAATCGGCCGAGTAACAATACGATACCCGTCGAAATGTTCCACCAAATGGTATTATCTCCAAGACCTTCAAAACCACTACCATTGTTGGCTGCGGATGAAGTATATTCGTACAATATTTCACTAAAACCATGGAATCCAGGGTTATTCAATGTAGAAGCACCTTGGGCTGGAAACGCTGTCGCAAGTGCTGTACCGACAAGGATTAGAAAAGGATGGGCAAGAGCAACAATCATGGCGATTTTCATTTCGCGCGCTTCAACTTTCTTACCCATAAACTCTGGTGTGCGCCCCACCATCAAGCCACTAATGAAAACGGCGAGTATAATAAAAATGAAGAAATTGAGTATTCCCGCGCCCACACCGCCATAAAAGGCATTCACCATCATGGCTATCAGTTCGTTCATACCAGATAAGGGCATGTAACTATCATGCATAGAATTGACTGATCCCGTCGAAATCATCGTTGTGACAATACTCCAAAAGCCGGATGCTGCGGCACCAATACGTATTTCCTTTCCCTCCATAGCCCCCATAGACGTATCAATACCCATCTGTGCGATCGCTGGATTTCCAGCCATTTCCATTTTTATATTTGGAATCGTCAGGATGATAAACCCAATGGTCATCACGCCAAACATCATCCATGAAAATTTACGCTTGCGAATAAAAAAGCCGAATGCAAATATCATCGCCATCGGGATAATAAACTGGGCAATCATTTCCACCATGTTGGTCAAATAATTGGGATTTTCGAATGGATGCGCACTGTTCGCACCAAAAAAACCACCTCCATTTGTTCCCAGATGTTTAATTGGAACAAAGGCAGCTACTGGTCCTCGACTTACCTGTACGGTATCTCCAGTAACTGTAATCATACTGTCCTTACCTTCGAATGTCATCGGCATGCCTTGGAACACGAAAATGGCAGCAACCAGGACCGAGATAGGGAGTAAAATGCGGGTGCAAGATTTCACAAAGAAATCGTAAAAATTGCCCAATTGCGTTGTTGTTTTATCCCTAAAAGCTTTAAAAATAACCACTGCAGCAGCCATTCCCACGCCTGCAGTCACGAATTGGAGAAACATGAGCCAAATTTGTCCTAGATAACTCACGCCCGACTCCCCAGAATAGTGTTGGAGATTACAATTAACCAAAAAGGATATACTGGTATTAAAAGCCAAATCAGCAGTCATTCCAGGATTTCCATCTGGATTTAAAGGCAAACTTCCCATATTCATCAGGATAGCCATACTCAACAGGAACCACACTAGATTAATTGTCAGAAGAGCAAGGAGGTGCTTTTGCCAAGTCATCTGAACATTGGGATTAATTCCTGCCACTCGATAAAAAAAACGTTCCAATGGTTGAAACAATGGATCTAACCAGGTCTTTTCGTTACCATATACCTTAGCTATATATTTCCCGAGGGGAAGTCCGAGTAGTAATGTTACGATGAACATCACTATGATTCCAAGAATCTCTGTATTCATTTCTTTAATTGATTTGTATAAAAAGTGTATCATGATCAATCGTCAGCTAACTTTAAGCCCTTCTTTTGACTTCGTAATGCCAAAAGGACTGACTGAAAGCGCAGTTTCATCGCTGACAATGACGAATGAGTAATCTTGTTATTAAAATTTTTCTGGCCTTAAGAGTACATAACAGATGTATGTAAAAACCAGTAGTGCTACAATAAATAAAGCTGTCATTTACTTTGATATTAGAAGGTTATGGATTTGTTGTCCTTTGAGGACCTCTAAAAATGGTGTTGGTAGCTGGGCTTCGATTTCTGCCCATGCATGGACCGAACTTATGCGTCGAAGACCTCCTAAAGATCTAACAAAAAGATTTTCCAAAATGTATTTTACATAATTGTTTCCTCGTCCATAAATCATTCCGAGGAAATGAATATGCTGGCAGATTTTGTCCGTGCTTTGCAGTACTATTAAGCTCCGAAGATGATTAATAACAGCCTGTAAAGCTCCTGCAAAATTGTGCTTCCGTAATAGGAAACTAATCTCTGATCGGATTTCTTTGTAATGGAGCGCCATATACAGACCTGCACCGTATTGATTTAATTTTTTCATGTTGTTCGTAAAACTATGTATCAAAATCTACCCGATATAGAGTTGAAAAATCATTGCAATAATCAATACCACTACGATGACCTTCGCTATACGGTCGCCCGACACATTATGAGCGGAACCTCTGCCTTTATTTTCTTGCTTCTCTTTCATATTATTTATTTTATATTTTGCCGAAAAAGTCGACCATTTTATAGAATAACCAGAAGAAAAATAGTCCAGTTATGATGAGTACAATTGTTATTACCATTGTTAAACTTTATTAGTGACTTGCGATTTCATTTTTTAAACTTGAATTTAATGCTAGTAGCTTTGCCGATCGTCCCCCTCGGCGGACTCTTACCACATACTTTTCTTTTCCGTCCTGTTTTCATATTTACATTCATTTGTCCCCATAAGCCAAATCCTGTTCCACTGTACCGAAAAACATCATAAAACACTATTAATCAGATGATATAAAAAAAATAAGTCACAAAATAGAATTGGAGAATCCTATCATTTTGATAAGGTTATTTTATCAAAATGAGAATGACTATGCTGAAAATGTGATCAAATCATTATAATGTGTACCTTGTCATCTATGCTTGAAAGGTGACCAAAGAAGTATAGACGGCTTGAGCCGATTTATCTTTTAAAATGATGGGCCAGCACATTTTAAAAATTCATGAATGAATGGGAGAATATGTGAACCTCGGGATAAGTATTAGCAGAAGCACTATGTAACAAATTTGCAAAGGAATATGAAATTGTCTCCAAAAGTTCACATTAAAAATTATTTTAGGGAATACATATTGGTTGGGAAAACGTATTAAAGAGACACTTATAAAAATAAAAACAATGATAAACTTAAACCTTTTCAAAAAAATCACCTTATGGGTCTTTCTGGGCTGTATTTTACTCTCCTGTCAAAATGAAAAAAGCAGTCCCAATACATTGACAGAAGAAGAGCAACGTAATGGCTGGCAACTTTTATTTGATGGTAGCACGCTCAACAATTGGCATACGTACAATAATAGCAAAAATGCGCCTACGGCCTGGATTGTAAAAAATGGAACAATTTACTGTGACCCAAACAGTGAAAGCCAAAAATACGACTTGGTATCGGACAAAGAGTATAAAAATTATGAGTTTAAGTTTGAATGGAAGCTGGAAAAAGAGGGAAATAGTGGCGTTTTTGTCAACGTACAGGAAAGACCCGATATTAATGCGACCTACCATTCTGGACCGGAGTACCAACTGTTGGCAGATTCCCATCCTGATTTTGATAAACCGCTAAAGCGTTCGGGCTGTCTTTATACATTTCTACCGCAACAAAACTTTGTCAACATTAAAACGCAAGATGATTGGAATGAATCCAGTATCGTTCAGAAAGATGGAAAAATTACATTCTTCCTAAATGGAAAAATCACTGCTGAAATGGATTTTAATTCAGCTAAATGGAAAGATTTAGTAAAGCATAGTAATTTCAAAGATTATCCGGAGTTTGGTAAGCATATCAATGGGAAATTAGCACTGCAGGATTGGTCGAGAGGCGTATCGTTTAGAAATCTAAAAATAAAGCTTTTATAAAAAAAGTCCTTCACATATGCGAAGGACTTGGACGCTAAAACAAAAAATTGTTTTAGCGTCTCGATTATAAAAAATATCGCAAGAAGTATTACTACCGCCATTCAATTCTTGTATCTATCCAAAAACAATCCCTATTCCGCCGAAATAGATCTTCTGGTCTTTGGTGATTGTAGATGAGTTCTTCCAACGCATTAAAATTATAGCGAAACATATCTTCATCCTTTGACTGAATAGGGCGCAAAATTGAATCTTCATCATCGATAAAAATATCGGATTCGAAAATATTGATTTGATGCGTATTCACCCAAGCAATTGCCATTTCCTTACTCATTCGTTCCAATGCTTTGGTCGTTTCCTGATATTGTTTCATTTCCCAGGGAAGATCTTCCGGATAATGAGAAGCAATATAGTCTTGGTACGCTTTTATATCACCTTCACGGAGACATTCATTGCGAAGCAAAAGTCTTGTCGTGTCCCGAGCAAAGCTAATATACTCCGGCCGCATAAATAGGCCGTACCTTTTACTATACAATTCTATTTTTTCTGCTAGTTCTTGCCTCATAATTTGATTATCAAGCAAAAATCATCCCAACCTACTCTTTTATAAGGAGTTTTGATTAAAAAAGTGCGTTTCAAACGACTTTGAACATTCTAGTCAAGCAAATTGAGCTCACCTATATAATTTATTTAAATCTTCCCTAACATAAATAGCATTTCCTGTGGCTTTTTAGAATATTTTTAAACCGATAATTCCAGCGACGATCAATGTTGCTGAAAGGAGCCTAAATATATTGGCAGAATCTCCGAAAAAAAAGATTCCAACAATCAATGTTCCCACAGCTCCCAAACCTGTCCATACGGCATAAGCTGTACCGATAGGAATTGCCTTTTGAGCGTAAAACAATAATCCTCCACTAATGCTCATAGAAACAATAGCCAATATGATCCAACCCAATTTATTTGAATCTGGCTGTTGAGCCATTTTTAATCCGAGCGGCCAGCCAATTTCAAAAATGCCAGCGATGATCAATGCAATCCAATTCATTTTCAATAGTTTAAATTTCTACAGCAAAGATAATCGCTAAATGAGGTGCATTTTTTGACTTATATCAAAATCGTACCTTATCGCCGGATCCGACTAAGTGTTTCTTGTGTAATCCCTAAATATGATGCAATATGACCGAGATTAATTCTATTTAACAAATTGGGCTGTAAGCGTATGAGCGATTGATATCGTTCTACTGCAGATTCGGTATGCAGCGACATAATCCGTTCTTCAAGAATAATACAAACCTCCTCGGCAATCTTCCGACCGATAAGATTTAGTTCAGGATAAATTCTATACAATTCATTTAAATCGTCTACAGAAATAGCATAGATCTCGGAATCTTCAAGAAGCTGAATATTTTCAAAAGAGGGTTTTTCAGTATAAACGGGTAAAATCGATCCAAAAATCTGGTTTTCCTCACCAAACCAGCTGTTCATTTCACGTCCGTTTTTAAAAAAATAAGCTCGTAGTAATCCTGTACTTAAAACAAAATAGCTGGATAAATGCTGCCCTTCTCTCAAAAAATGCTCGCCCTTTTTCTTAAAGAAATAACGCGTTCTATTTTCTACCGCTTTCTCAATTGCTTCATTGAGATAGCCATATTTTTTGAACTGTTCAACTAGGGGATTCATTCTATTATAGATTAAAATCATTCATAGTTCATCGTGTTATCTGCTGGATTATACTTTAGAAGTTCTGTATATGCATCGCCTTCAATTCCCAATAGCTGACAAAATGCAGGCTCAGTTTTTATCCCACTCCTCTTGAGCTGTCTGACCTGTTCAGCGAATTCTCCACCCCTCAATTGAATAATTTCATGCTCTTTAAGCATATGTAAGTATCCATTCTGAATTTCAGTTGCTTTATCCGTTGCATAAATTTCAAAAAGCTGCTCTTCAATCGTGAAACGGCAGACGATTACACGATCGGCCGGCCGCTGTAACCGAAAATGTGCATGTTTCGAAAAATTAAGAGACAGCATTTCTTCAAGAGCATCAAAATCGTTGACACACAGAATAATGTCTATATCGCTCCCACCCACATCTAGCTGAATCGGTATCGTACCAACTACAATCGGATCATAAGCATCAAGAAGAGTAGTAATTTGATAGTCAGTCAATAACCGATAGGCTTTTTTCTGCACGTCGTTTCCAGACTTCAAATAATCTATGTTTTTAAAATTTATGGTCATAAGTAACGATAAAATCCAATCCGGTTAAATAGGTTTGAATATACTAAACAACAAAAGAAAAAACGTAAACATAATCAAAATTAAAAAATAGCCGCAAGCAAGATTGGACTGAATTATCAATAATAAAAAACGGTTTATACCTACGACAGTGGAAACCGTTAACTAATATTTACTTAACACAAAATCAATACTACTCTCCTACCTTTATCGCGGTTTAAAAATCACCTAGTCATTTAAACAGCTACAAAACAAATGAGAAAACATTTGATTACCAGTATTTTGCTAAGCACAATCGGTACCTCACTTACCTATGCGCAAAATGAAACCACCTCTGCTCTGAATGGAACCGTCAGAGAGGGAAATTCGCCAATCAATGGGGCGACAATTGAAGCCATACATTTACCTTCTGGGACAAAGTACGTTACTTCATCGCGAAGTGACGGACGCTATAATCTCCCCAATATGAGAATTGGTGGCCCTTATCAAATCACTGTAACTTATCTTGGGCATTCACCCAATATCAAGCAGATCGAGAAACTGGCTTTGGGACAAAGCTCAACATTAGATATTCAGATGCAGTCCGCATCGCAAGTATTGGATGAAGCTGTCGTTGTAGGTACGAGACAGGGCAAAGTCTTCAACTCCGGCCGAACAGGTGCGGCACAAAACATTTCCCGCACAGCGATTCAAAATCTACCCACACTCAATCGAAGCTTTACAGACTTTGTCAAACTGACCCCTCAATTTTCGATGCAGTACGGTAATCCTTCTTTTGCAGGAAGAAGCAACCTTGCCAATAACTTTACCATCGATGGCGCGCTATTTAACAACGCGTTTGGACTACAAGGAACCATCGGAAGCCAAACAAACTCGCAACCTATCAATATGGATGCCTTTGAGGAGATTTCAGTAAACATTGCTCCTTATGACGTAAGACAAAATGGTTTTACCGGTGCTGCAATCAATGCCGTAACAAGAAGTGGTACCAACGAAGTACAAGGTTCGTTAAATTATTATTTCAGAAATCAGAATTTAGTCAACAAATACAATTCGGCCGGACTAAGAGCACCAGTCAACAACTTCAGCTTAAAAGGCTATGGTTTTACCGTGGGGGGACCAATTATCAAAAACAAGCTATTCTTTTTTGCAAGCGGCGAGCTTGAGCGAAGAACAGACCCAGGAACAAATTTTATAGCTTCACGCGGAGGAAATACGGGGCCGAATGTTTCAACCGTATCTGCGGAGAAACTTGATGAGCTAGCCAACTACCTTAAATCGATCGGGTATAATCCTGGATCTTATCAAGATTATCCTTTGGATACACGCAGTGACAAATTTTCCGTTAAATTAGATTACAATATCGATCAAAAAAATACCTTAAGCGCTAAATATTTCTACTTTCGTTCCTATCGTGACATCTTACCGTCCAATAGTGGTGCGCCCAAAAATAATCGGCAACCGTCCAACCTTGGCCTACCTTTCAGCTCAGCAGGCTACGGTATAAACAACAACATGGACAATGTGAATTTAGAATTACGTACGCGTATCAGTAGCAAATATTCTAATTCATTGACCGTAGGATACAATGTCATGAACGACTATAGAGAGTCGAAAGGTGGCCAACCATTTCCTCTGGTAGACATCATGAACCCCGACGGTAGTAGCATGACAGCATTTGGTTACGAACCATTTACAGCATTTAATAGCTTAAAGACGAAGGTATTTCAAGCAACCAACAACTTTAATATTTATGCCGGAAAGCATGAGATTACCTTGGGAGCCAATTTTGAAAATTACAAAACCACCAATGGATTTGCACCGAACTATTATGGAGCCTATACATTTGCCAGTTTAGATGACTTCTACAACTCTGCAAAAAATAATGTTTCCAACGCAACCAAATACCAAATCCAATATTCTGTTTTACCTGATGGGTCATTTCCTTATGCAGAAATTTCAGCACGTATGTTTGGTCTATATGCACAGGATGCCTATGCTGTAAATGATCATTTTAAATTGACTGCTGGATTGAGAGCCGATTTGACTAACATATCATCCCCCAATGAACTGAAAAATGATAATGTAACCAAGTTGAATTTTGATCAAGGTGAAAAGATCGATGTATCAAAATATCCAAAGAGTGCAATTCTTTGGTCGCCACGAATTGGATTTAATTGGAATGTCAATGGAACAAATCAAACGCAGGTACGTGGTGGATCGGGAATCTTTACGGGTCGTCCGCCATTAGTATGGATTTCTAATCAGGCCGGCAATAATGGTGTTATGTTTGGTTCTGAATCTATTAATAATCCTACAAACCGCCCATTTACACCTGATGTAGATGCTTATCGCAATGTGAACCACCAAACTGCAGCCAACAACTCGAGTTATAACTTGGCGGTAACGGATAATAACTTCAAATTTTTGCAGCTTTGGAGAACGAACCTTGCCATTGACCAAAAATTACCAGGCGGTGTTATTGGTACTTTTGAAGCCATGTATTCAAAAGATATCAATTCGGTCTATTTCCGTAACGTCAATCTAAATACGACGGACGGTAAAGCTTTAGTTGGTGCCGATAACCGTATGCGTTACAATACTCCACGTATTTATGGTGCTGCTCAACCTACTCCCGAAAATCCGAATATTTCCGACGCCATTGTGATGTCCAATACATCAAAAGGTTATAGTTATACCTTGACAGGAACATTGTCGAAAGAGTTCAAAGGTGGATTTTTTGCAAATATCGGTTATACCTATACAGATTCAAGATCTGTGAACGATGGAGGATCTATTGCTCAATCCATGTGGCGTGATCGCTATGTGTCGGGTAATCCAAATAGCGCTGACCTATCTTATTCAACTTATTTGGTTAAAAATAGATTTATTGCCAACTTCTCTTACCGTAAAGAATACCTGGATCATTTAGGAACGACATTCTCCTTATTTTATCAACTGCAGGACGGACCTCGCTACTCTTATACTTATGGCGGTGACCTGAACAATGATGGTTTGTCTGGTAATGACTTGATCTACATTCCAAATAGTAAAGCTGAAATTGCACTTGTTGGCGACAATGCGCAAGACACTCGGACAGCTGATCAATTATGGTCTCAATTGAACGGATACATTAATCAGGACAATTACCTGAACGCGCACAGAGGCCAATACGCGAAACGTAACGCATTGGTAGGAAAAATGATCGGAACACTGGATATCCGCATCGCGCAAGATGTATTTTTAAATACCAGCGGAAAGAAACATCAATTGCAGATTACTTTTGATGTATTTAATTTCGGTAATATGATCAACAAAAGCTGGGGAGTTGCCCAATTTGCCAACAAAGCGAACGGTATCTTAAATTACAAAGGATTGAATGCGCAGGGACAACCAACATTCTCATTCCCGTATTTAGATGCAACAAATCAGATTCCTTTAACCAACACTTTCTCGAACAGTGTGGATGAAACTTCACGCTGGAGAATTCAGCTGGGTGTACGTTACCGATTCAACCAATAAACAAAAAATAACGTAAATTTGAACCCATCCTATAACAACGGATGGGTTTTTAGTTTAATAATCATGAAAAAACTAGCGCTTTCCATTTTTACATTTCTTGTGACCATGACCTGTCAGGCACAGCATTTTGACCTTGTCCCGCTGGGAATATATGGTGGCGAACAAGAAGACAATCTTTCTGCTTATTTAGTAGGCACTCCAAGAGATACGGCCTTCCTTTGCCTCGACGCCGGAACCATAAATACGGGGATTAGAAAAGCTATTGTGTTGAAAAGTCTAAATGGATCGGTCGAAACAATTTTGCATAACCAAATAAAGGGATATTTCATTTCCCATGGACATCTCGATCATCTATCGGGTCTTATTATTAATTCACCTGCCGATAGCAAAAAGAACATTTTCGCTATTGATCCGGTCCTTCAAATTCTACAAAATCACTATTTCATCACGGATACCTGGATCAATTTTGGGGATCAGGGCCAAAAACCCATACTAGGAAAGTATCATTACAACAGTTTACAGGAGGGGCTGGAAATGCAAGTACCAAATACAGCATTATCTTTGACGGCATATGAGCTGAGCCATGTAAATCCATATAAAAGTAGTGCAGCACTTGTCCGCCATGATAATCACTACCTCCTTTACCTCGGCGATACTGGCGCGGACCGGGTGGAAAAATCCGATCAGCTAGATAAGCTCTGGAATAAGATTACCCCACTGATCAAAAATAAACAATTAAACAGCATATTGATTGAAGTCTCCTTCCCAAATAATCAGCCAGAAAATTTACTCTTCGGTCACCTAACCCCCAATTTGCTGCTAGAAGAACTCGTAAAGCTCAAAGAAAAAACGGGACTAAAAAACTTGGAAGGGCTAAGCATAGTGGTCACACACCGAAAACCAACTGGTAACAACCCTGAAATCATTAAAAACGAATTGCTCAACAATAATCCACTTAAAATAAATTATGTTTTCCCCGAACAGGGCAAAAAGATAAGTTTAAACTAATGTAAAAAAGATGAAACCACTATTGGTTTCATCTTTTTTACCTAGAACTCTTCAATTATATCTGCAATTGTCAAACGTGATTTTGCGGTAATTGCAGGCTGATTTGCATCCTCCACATGTCGATAGCCAATAGCAACTGCAAACAGCGTCTGATAGCCATCGAGTTCTAGTATTTCATCGTAGACGGAATTTTCAATTCCTTCCATTGGGGTTGCGTCAATATGATTTGCAGCACAGGCTGCAAGGAAAAATCCCAAAGAAAGATACACCTGTTGCTTCATCCAGGATTGAACATGGAACTCCCCTTTCGACTGCAAAAATTGCTTATAGTAATTAATCGATCCCTCTGGAAGCGTGTTTGCGATCTGCTCTTCAAAGCGATCTACATCGGTAAGTGCGCTAAAGACAACCAGATGGCTTGCCTCATTTATCTTCTGTGCGTTCCAATAGGATGCGGCAGCGAGTTTTTGTTTCATCTCCCCAGAAGAGACAAAGAAGAATTTCCATGGCTGGCTATTGATGGAAGATGGACTCAATCGGATTATTTCCTTTAATTCAGCGATTTTCTCCTCCGGAATTAGCGCTTCTGAATTATACTTTTTCGTTGTGTAACGTTGCTTTGCAGTTTCTAAAAAAGCCATAACATACAAGATTAAATTAACTATATATTTTATAGTTGCAAACTTAAATATAGTATTATATATTTGCAATAACGGTCAAACTTGATAGTAACAGATGTATTTGATAGACAACAAACAATACCCATGCAGTACCAGCCTAACTATGAAATACATAGGCGGAAAATGGAAAGCAGTAATTTTGATTCATCTAATTGAAAAAAAACGTTATAATGAATTAAGAAAAGAATGTGCTTTAATTACCGAGCGGACTTTGAGCTTACAATTAAAGGAACTTGAGGCAGATGGCTTAGTAAAACGTACTGTGCATACCGATAAAGCGCCATTAAAAGTAGACTATGAACTTACACCATTCGGCAAGACGCTTATTCCGCTATTAGAATCTATTGCAGAATGGGGACGGGAAACGGCTAGTCGGACCGAACGGATTCAAAAAATGTAACATCAGAAACTTTCGATTACTCAAATCAGCCATAATGAATGAGCATCTAAAAAAAATCAATGCTTTAATTGACGGTTTTGATGCGGAAACAGACTTAGCATTACAAGCCATTTCCAAAACCAAAAAATACAAAAAAGGCGAATTTCTTTTGTCTCAGGGCCAGGTCTGTAAATCTAGTTTTTGGATTGAGGAAGGTATTACGAGGAAATACTATATGAATGAGAAAAAAGAAGTAACGACGGAGCTACTTTTTAAACATGATCTCGCAGTAGCCTTCAGCAGTTATGTCTCGAATCAGCCTAGCCGGGAGTTTATTCAGGCAATTACGGACGTTACTGTCTCGTGTATGGATAAGAAGGCCTTTCAGTATCTCAAAGTAAATCATCCTCAACTCATTCAACTCGATCTTTTAATGACAGAATACTATACAATGTGGTTAGAAAAGCGCCTGTTTGAATTTCACACTCTTAGCGCCAAGGAAAAGTATAAGCTACTCCTGAAGGAACAGCCAGATTTCATCCGTAATATACCGCTTACCTATATTGCTTCTTATCTCGGAATTTCCTTGGAAACATTAAGTAGGGTCCGTACAAAAATTTAATTATTTGATTTAAGTCAAATGCCAAACCAGTACATCTTTCAAAATTTGCAGTACATTTTGAAAATCAACTATCATGGCAGAAAAAATCAGATTTGTAGGATTTGATATCCTGAGAGCCTACGCAATCTTTGGGATGTATATCGTCAATTTTAACCTCGTCCTTGGAGATCCACATCATACCAGTTGGCTAGGCCAGTTTCTTACCCTCTTTAGCGGCAATTCGAGTACAATATTTGTTGTCCTATCAGGCATGGGACTTACTTTGCGAACAGAAAAATCTATTTACATTTCTCCGCAAGAACAATTTAAACGAAAGATTATTGTACAAAAAAAAGCAGGTTTTCTATTTGTGCTCGGATTATTATTATGTATTTGGTGGCCTGCAGATATCCTTCACTTTTATGGATTTTACATGTTTATTGCCTCTTTCTTTCTATTCGTTGATAAACAATACTACCTATATGGGGCAGTTTTCTTCACGATCATTTTTCACCTTTTGCTTATTTTAATTCCTTATGAAACTGGCTGGAACTTTGATACACTGACTTATACCGACAATTGGAGCCTAAACGGCTTTGTCAGAAACTCTTTATACAATGGCTGGAATTCTATTTTTCCGTGGATGTCCTATTTCATGATCGGTATGTACCTGGGTAAACTGGATTGGCGCAACGCCATCGTTCAAAAAAAATTGTTTCTCACAGGCTTGTTGTTATACCTTGTAGTACAAGTTGCACAATGTATCCCTCAAAACCTCATTGGCATAACAGCTTACTCTTTTCTAAATGCGGATTATCTTCCTCCTGTACTTCCATTTTTAATCAGTACAACAGGCTTCAGCCTGCTACTTATTAGTACATTCATGTACATTAACCGCTTTATTACTTCCAATACATTTGTCAACTCTCTCGCAAAAACTGGCCAAATGACATTGACACATTATATATCCCATTTAACATTGGGCATCCTATTATTTTCCTTTTTGGCTAGCAAAGGGGCGTTTAATCAAGTAATGGATCAACCAACAGCCTTATCACCAGAGATGATTCTCTTCCTATCATCGACTTATTTTATCGGCAGCTATTATTTCAGCAAAATTTGGGCAAAAAAATTTAAGAATGGTCCGTTTGAATCTCTTTTAAGACGGGCATCGAACTAAGCATACCCTAAAAAACGACATTTGCGCATCAGGAAGTTCATGTGATATCAAACTTCCTGATGCATTGACAACGGGGCAACCAAAGCCGGTAAATAGATCAATACAGTCTCTAAAAGACCTCGTCGACAAGTTCTTTATTGACCATTGCTCCAGCTAGGTTTCCTGTAGCGACAGCATTCGCCACTGAACGCATCATACTAGAATTATCTCCACATGCAAAAACACCTGCAACTGTTGTTTTCTGGAAATTGTCTGTTTTTATATGTCCCAGATCGGTCAATTCGCAACCTAACATGGTAGGAATATGAGAATGTTGCCTGAAAGGAATAGCGGCATAAACGGCATCAAATGTATGCTCAGAACCGTCCTTAAACTGCAGCTGTCGAACCCAGCCATTTTTATGCTGGATCTTGGAAATTTCACTTTCTATGATCGTTATACCATGCTGTTGAAGTTTCGCCTTCTGCTTGGAATCGAAATCGGCTTTGCCTGACGTCAATAGCGTTAAGTCGGTCGAGAGATTATTGACCAATCCCGCTAGATGAAGTGCCCGCTCCCCATTTGCCATAATCGCAGTTTTGCCCCTCCTGAACTCATAACCATGGCAATAAGGACAGTGTATAACCGAAATACCCCAACAGGCTGAAAATCCCTGTATACTTGGCAAAATATCTTCCACACCAGTCGAAAAAATGAGCTTTCCTCCTTTAAAAATTTCACCATTTTCGGTCGTTATTTCAAAACCATTTGTTGTTTTCGTACCACTGACAGCTAAGCCTTTCTGAAATTTTACGCTCGGGTAATTCAGGACTTCTTCTCTCGCTTTTTTCGCTATACTCAGCGGCTTTTCACCATCATGCGTGATGAAATTATGGGAGTGTGGCGTCTGTCTATTACAAGGTAAACCACTATCGATAATCAACACATTCCGCAAAGAGCGTCCCATTGCCATTGCAGCAGATAGCCCCGCATAGCTTCCTCCAATAATAATTACATCATAGCTTCTATCGTCCTTCATATATACATTTTTAATTGTTGTTTCTCTTTTGACAAATGATTAAATAAAATGGAAAATTTTCCTCCACTTCTCTGATCTCCAAGAGCCCAAAGTGATCAAATTCAGCATGAATGGAGTCAAAATCGTAAAAGAACATATGTACTCCTCCAAACATTGCAAATCGATCAGTGCCTATGGCCTCCCCCTTTCCATAGATGCTTGCTTGCTTTGATACCGTCGTAAAAATCATATAGCCTCCTTCAACTAATTGGTCAAAACAATGCTGGATTAACGCATTGCGTTCATCCGCATCCAATAGATGAATAAGCCCGTAACAAAATATACCGTCATATATATCCTGATCAAAAGGCATTTCATTAACCGAACCGTGATGAATAACCGTATCTGCCCCAAAGGATTTCCGGGCGAGCTCTATAGCAGTTTTAGAGATCTCAATGCCTGTAATTTTTATTCCTTTTTCCAAAAACGGGCGACCATTACGACCGTAACCGAACCCAGGGATCAGAATATTTTTGATGTTGTGCTCCGAAAAAAAGCCTACGGCAAAAATTGTAGACCTTGCAGCTTCATCCCCCCACATTTCTTGCTTCTCTACAAAATTACGTTCCCAAAATTCCATACTACTGTTGCTTATATTGTTTAAATTGAAATCGATCCTATAGGCTATACCAATTGGGCACAACAATGGATTAAAAGTCAACTCAGCGAAGATAGTCTTTTTCTTCTATTGCAACTATGTAGCAAAAACATTAAATGCAATTAAATTGCAAATAAATTACAATAAGATGAATTATTGAAATCATGGTTATTTATCAGTATTGAAAATCTGGTCTATGCTTAAATATCTTTGCTGATGAAAATGAATATCATCACAAAAACAAAAACATGAAATCTATAAAGACATTTTTAGCAGCTTCATTATTTCCATTAATTACCCTACAGGCCAGCGCACAAAAATTGGATAAGATGCTTTGGTTTAACGAACCAACAGAATGGAGCATCAAAGACAATTCGCTGTCGATGTTTGTTACGCCTAAAAGCGATTATTGGCGTATCTCTCATTACGGATTTACAGTAGATGACGCCCCCTTTTTCTATACGCTACGCGGGGGAGAGTTTGAAGTCAAGGCAAAGATCTCAGCTAACTACCAAACCCGGTTCGATCAAGCAGGTATTATGCTGCGCATTGATCAGGAGAATTATATAAAAGCAGGAATCGAATTTGTTGACGGAAAATACAATTTAAGTACGGTCGTTACACATAAAACAAGTGATTGGAGCATTGTTCCGATCGATAATGAAATCCCCTACATCTGGATCAAGGCTATACGTAGGTTGGACGCTGTCGAATTTTTCTATTCTTTTGATGATAAGGAGTATATTATGATGAGAAATGCATGGCTACAGGATAATCACCCTGTTATGGTTGGACTAATGGCAGCTTCGCCGGACGGCAATGGCTTTCAGGCCAAATTTGATTACTTTACGATCAAACACCTTGCAGATCAACGTCGAACCAAATGGCTAAAAGAAAATAATTCAAACTAAAAAACAGTTCGGGTCCGTCAAAAGGCTTATTGAGACGGACTTTTTTAAATCGTATCAGTTTCCTCCTGATACATCTTCTTAAAAACACTTACAGCTTCATGTGAATTGCGGACACGAAGCTTTTGCAGAATATTTTGTCGATGACGATTAACTGTATTTATACTCAAACCCAATTTTTGCGCAATACTTTTGCTAATCATTCCCGCCTGAATACAGCTTAAAATTTCCCTCTCCCGTGCACTAATTGATGTTTTTGCTCCATCTCCACGCAAAGGATATACTTCTCCCGTTATTTGATTAAAAATATAATTTCTAGGACTACTATTCCCTTCCATTTCAGGAGATATGGTATAGCAACATAAAGCTAATTGCGGAAATTCATTACCAAAAGTCTTCAAGTAAAAAATCTGATGTGACATCAGGACCGTTTGCCCATCTCTACCCTCAACGCGCAAGATACTGTTCGCTTGGTAATTGTATCGCTCTTCAGTATCCAATTTTTTGACCAAATTGAGAAATTGAAGTTCCAGAGTATGTTTGATCACCAAATCATCTGGATATACACGTTCTAGCAGAAAGTCTTCCCAAATACTATTTATTTCCAACTTCTTTTCATTTGAGGGAAAGTGTAGTTTTTCAGCAACTGTCCCAACATAAGTATAACTCCAGTTGGCCGTTAGATCACTCAATACGGCGATACCGCTATGAACCTCAGCAAAGGCTTTTGCATAGCTTTTATATCTTTTTAATACGGATAAATCTACACTACTATTCCGTAATTCTCGTTCTGCAAAATTTCTACTCAATTTTTTCTTGGGATCCAATTCCATATCGATTTGCGCTTAATAATCTCCAGCCTATTATTTCATCACTTAAAAAGAGAGTCCTATCCGGAGATAGGGTAATGTTGCTTCTTTACTGAATCCTATTACTCCTTGAATAGTTAATAGATCTCCAGGCATAAAATAAATTCCTCCACCATATCCCATATGCCAATCATTGGAGTTTTCATGGCTCATCCAGACCCGTCCGACGTCATAAAAACCTATTGCTCCGACTGTTCCAGGAACAATGTAAGAAGAGTAGCTAAATAATTTTAACCGCATATCAAAATTATTATAAAGCGCTGTTTTCCCCGTAAATCGCCGAGAATTATACCCTCTTAAACTCATTTCCCCTCCAATTTGTGCATGCTGATAAAAATAAGGATCTCCCCATACCGCATCAAATCCTACACGATTGGCAAAAGTTATATAGTTGTCGGCAACCGTTTTATAAAAACTCATGGAATGCTGTAATTTTGTATAGTTACGGCCTTCGCCTCCAATTTCAGCATTCCACCCCAATCTTGTGTGAAAATGTACTCCCGATTTTGGATTACTGATATTATCACGGGTATCGTAATCTATACCAGTTGTAACCCCAGTGAAAAAATTACTACCGTAGATAGGCTCTGAAGGATATTTTTCATGAAACTCTTCAAAATATCGTCCAACATTATTTAATTCTTTACTATTATAATATTCGGAGGAGGATCCATAGAAAACCTTGAATTTAGGGTCAAGATATCTTTCTAGAAAAATATCACCATTCACAAGATCAAATCGATTTCGGTAATAGGAAATGCGCTTTGAATCCGATTTATCAAAAATGGTACTGTTTCCATATCCAAAGAAGTTACTCAGGTTTTTGGGACCAAGGGACGAAAGATGAATATATAGATCATGCCCTGCAATGAGATCCTTGTAATTACCTTTATAGTCAAACATAAATGATTCTCGACCGGTCAAATAACTCGCAAGAAACTGATGCCTATACGCATAAGGCTTCTTTCTGAACCCTTGATTTTCGATCATATACCCCAGTCCAAAAATAAGCCCACGGTCAACGCCATAGTCCAGATTAAAAACAACGCCTTTACGATCATAGACAAAATTGTCATAGTCAAACTTATGGACAACGCTGTCTTTGCTCAATTTCAAATGAATAGCATCATCAACCTGCATAGTACCCGGAACCTGATCTTTACCGTCATAGATATAAACTTTGCTGCCATTGGCAAACTTGTCAGTTGTACGATACAAATCCTGCCCATCACCACCAATTATCCGAATCTTTATCGGTGATTTGCCCGATCCATGTAACTTATATTCATCAGCGCCCGATATACCATATATGCGAACTTCTTTGGTCTGATCAGGAACAAAGGTGCGCTTTAGCAATTTTCGCCCTTCGGTCCCATCCTTTTTCTTGTTATGGATATTGACAGTGACCGAACCATCTTTATTGTAATCGACATCTACAAATTCAGATTTAGCAGACAAGGGTAGTTCAACGACACGCGCTAGAAATCGGTAGTAGGTCAATCCACTTTCCATCAGTTCGTCCCTTCTTGAACGAATATTTGTTTCCAGCTCTTTCGCACTCATTTTCACAATAGTATCAGGCATCGTTAACATGGCCTGATGAATCAACGAATCCGTCAATGTTTTCTGAACAAACTGTATTTCTTCAATCCACTCGTCCTCCGTAAGATGCGTGAGAAAAAAATGATCAAAAGTACTTGCATTAAAATTCCAATGGGGTACATTGCGGATATGTGGACTAAAGGGTTGCAAATGGGCCTTCAACCATTGATAGGAAAGTAATGTTGGAAATACACCCGAAGTTTTATAATACACCTTATCCCGATCTCTAGGGACAGGCGTATAGATCTTTTTACCTTTTTCTTTTTCAGGATCCCAACGCCAGTTATCTTGATGGCGATCCCAGTCGCCCAACGTAAAGTCTAACAATCTTGCACGTAATGTGAGCTTCTGATCAATTTGTGTATCATTGTCTTCCAATACTTTACGCACAACTTTTGCGCTATTATCTGTTTTTTGATCCTCAAAAGGGGTACGCGCCTCAAACATATAGGCCCTATTCTTAAATACCTCACGATACTCGCCAAACCTAGGGTCATCTCCTACAAAAACCAGTTCCGGTGAAGCTGAAGGAATTCCTAAAGCTTTATTAAATGGCAGAACGGTCAACGCCCCAAATGGATGATGTATCGAAATCTGATCTTGTACAATATCTTTTGCAAATGTCTTTCGGAGGCTTTCCGGAAGACTGCGCTCAGGGTATTTCTGAATGGACCTGAGCACCCACTCCCTACCTGAAGAATCTACCAGTCGAAGCGACTGGGTCTGCATACCGCCGCCCAACTTGACGATCTGAAGGCCACCTCGCTCTGTAGCAAGATCCATCACACGCATCTTAACAGGAGTATTGTATAATTTACGGTAACTATCTCCAAGCCAAAATCGATGCAATAAACCCACTCGGTCATATTCAGGTTCGATCACCGTGGTAATACTGTCCATACGCTGTGCATGCGAATTAAAAACACAGCAACAGGCAATTAATGTAAAGATTCTTCTCATTTTATCTAAGTCGGGTCTTCGAGAAATCAACAGTCGATACAGGTAGAATGTTTGATAGCCTCGAAATCTAATTGGGCTAAAGTTCACCTTTTAAAGCAAAGAATCAAAAACTTTCTGCTCCTTTTTTAGTATAAAGCCACTATTTTGATAAAACTTATTGCTCTCGGTTCGAATGGTATTACATCTAACACGCAAACGGCGACACCCTATTGACCTAGCCCAATCGGATGTCGCATGCTATAATAATCGACCCAGCCCCCGACCTCGATATTCTTCATCGACAACCAATCCCATGATTTCCGCATAAACACCAGTCTCCATACTGATAACCTGATGAACCTGAATCCAGCCAACAGTTTTATTGTCAATAATCCCCACAAATACAGCATACTCCTGCTGCCGCAACAGATCTTTCCAAAATAATTTTCATTCCTTCAATATCGGCTGGATAACCCAGTTGCTCGGTCAACCTTACGAGCTCCAAGGCATCAGATAATACCGCTTTTCTTAAGTCCATAATATTAATTTGTTTCCTATGTTTTAGAATAAGAATAGATCACCCAATACTTCAGTTATGCATCAGGTTGATCCAACAATCGGCGGTGATAATTTATTTGGCCAAGGTGATAAGTTAGATGGGTGGTCAGATGAACGAGCAAATACTGTGTCGTTGTTTTTTCCTCAAACACGAGTATGGGATATATCTCAAGAAGGTTCTCCTCCGACAACAGATCCAGAGAACGTGTAACCACATCAATCGTATCATCTATCTGATCTAATAATCGTGTTCGAGGAATGTCTTTTAACGAAAACTCAGCCGCTCGATCTCTGATATACCCCGTCTTGCCTATTTCAGCACCAATATATGTTTGAAGATTTCCGATCAGGTGTAAACATAAGTTGCCCGCTGAATTGGCAATATTTGGTTCAATAAGCCATATATTTCCTTCTTGTTTGTACAATGAAATTTCATCCCGCAGCCTGTTTAAGTCCCGTTGGAAAAGGCTTTTTAAAGTTTCTATAAGCATAGACTAAATTTAGGTATATTTTCTACTAAAAAAGCAACTTCTATATCAACACATCAACTTTAGCCGTCAATGGCCATATGTATACGAATGAAAAGTATACATCTCCACATGATATTATGTAATTTTAAACTACTTAAAGCCCAATAACCATGAAGATAGTTTCAAATTTCCCAAAGAAAACCTGGGTAATTTTTAGTGTAATAACAGTTGCGGCCACCATTCTCTTCGCTAAATGCGATAGTCCATCCGATGGAAATGACAGATTAGGCTTTCCATTTCCTTTTTATGAATATATTGGCGGCAAACGCTCAATTGAACCTGAGATTCGAAGTAGTTTCAATTTTATTTATCTTCTTTTCGATCTTATTATCTATTTTGGACTTGCTTATTTTTTCACATTTCTAATCCAGAGATCTAAAAAATAGCGTACATTGAAATGGAATTAATCGACCAAATTATTTCCATCTGTTTTATACAAGTTTTAAGCTAAACCGTCTTTATGATGAAGAGGAGCACAAAAATAACCAACCAAAGTATCGAATCAGCAGGACTTCCCAAAGACCCTAAACATGCCATTGCTGAATATTTCTGGAATGGATTTGATGCAAAAGCCACACAGATTGAACTCTCTATAGACAGTAATGAATTAGGCTACATTAATCGTGTAAGCATACAGGACAATGGCGAAGGCATACCCCTAGAGACACTTTCTTCCTCATTTGGAAACTTTTTGGATTCTATAAAAAAAAATAGTCTCAAACGGAGCTCCTATACCAGAGGAAAAAAGGGAAAGGGTCGATTTTCTTTCTCGCTTTTTGCAACACGTGCGATTTGGGATACCGTTTTTCAGGAGAATGAATATTTCTCAAGCTACCGAATTCAAATTGATCGCGAAAGTAAAGAGCAATACGATATCAGTGAAAGCAGGCTGGTAGAATCTAAAAATACGGGAACGCAAGTTACTCTTGAAGGCGTTTTTGGACTTAATGCTACATTTTTTGAAAGCGACGACTTTAACAATTTCCTCGCACAAGAGTTTGGCTGGTTTCTCTACTTGAATAAGGATAGGAATTACGCCATACGCGTCAATGGGAAGCTTTTAGCTTATGACCATTTAATCGAAGAGACAGACCAGCTTTCTTGGACAGGCTATAGCCCTGATCGTGATACTTCTTATCATTTTACCATCAATTACATTCGCTGGAACCAACAAATTGGTGATCGATATTATTATTATTTTCTGAATAGCGATAAAAAGGAAATTGCCAAAGTACTTAGCAGTTTCAACAATAACGCGATCAATTTCCACCACTCCGTCTATGTTGAATCTACCTTCTTTGATCATTTTGAACAACAAGATATCCTCCTATCTACAGAAGATAATCTTTTCTCGGGGAAGGCCAAACAAGTTATTTATCGGAATTTACATGCTGAGTTACGTGATTTACTGGATAGAAAGCAAAAAAAATATGTACTAGAGCACGCTGTCGCGGTAAAATTAACAGATCTAGAAAGAAAAGGCCTATTGCCCGAATACAGCAGCTCGGAACAAGATAAAAAAAGAAAAAACCTATTGTTAGCATTAATACAGGAACTATTTATTGTAGATCCACGCATTTTCTTCGGCATTAAAACAGACCTTATCCGCACCTATCTCGGTTTCATCGACTTGTTATTGCAGTCGGAAAAAAGCACGGAAATCCTCCCTATCATCGAACAGGCACTTCCTCTAACTGACAAAGAAAAGAATCGCATAAAACAGCTTATAACCCGCGCTGTGAACGATGAAAACACTTCTTCCGAGCAGAAAAAATAATACATTTTTATTTAATGACTTTTAGATGTCAATAAATAAAATTAAAAGTATCACTTTTGCTTAACACTGTTAAATTATTTACGCATAGCATGGGTAGCAAAGAACGCATACAACGGCTCAAAGATGAGAATAGAACTAATATTCTAGATGCTGCGCTCCAAATCGTCAAAGAAGAAGGATGGCAGGCCTTGAGTATGCGCAAAATTGCAGATATCATCGAATATACTGCCCCCATGATATACGAGTATTTCGCCAATAAAGATGCCATTCTGATGGAGCTTGCTAACCAAGGTTATCTCCTGCTTGCCAAAAAAGTAAAACAAGCCAAATCAACTGAAACCGATTTGGAGAAACAATTGGAAGCAATGTGGTTTAGCTATTGGGATTTCGCCTTCGAAGAACGCGAATTGTACCAATTAATGTTCGGTGTGGGAACGGCCTGTTGTGGTTTTGAAAAAACCTATAAATGTGCTGAATCCCATGGAAAATTGATAAGTGATGTCATCCGTGAAATCATGAAAGAGAAAAACCCATCCGAAGAATTGATCTGCAGGAAGTATTTTACGTACTGGTCAATTATACATGGATTGATTTCGATCAATTTGGTAAACCAAGGCAATGGCGACAATACCAATCAAGAGGTTTTAAAGGATGCTATTTACGGCATCACACGCTCCCTGACTGATTAATTTTTTTACACCAAAAAATACAACGTTAAGAAATCTAACACCGTTAAATATACCAAAACTTCAATTTTTAATATCACATGAAAACAAATCTATCACCAAGTCTTAAAAGGATTTACGTTCCAACACTTAACAGTGTTAAACGAATTAATATCGTAAAGACTGCATATGCGCTCAGTGCAATCTTTCTATATAGTTGTTCAACAGGCACGAGCAAACCCATTGATCCACCACCGGTTAACCTTCCGGTCGTTACCGTCGAGAATGGTAACGAGACGGTTTATCAAGAATATCCAGCAACTATTGAAGCTTCGGCCAATATTGAGATCAGGCCACAAGTCGAAGGGATTTTGGAAAACATCTATGTCGATGAAGGTGCTAAAGTAAATAAAGGTCAGGCGCTTTTTAAGATTAACGACCGCCCTTATCAGGAACAATTAAATCAAGCGAAGGCAAATTTGCTGGCAGCAAAAGCTTGCTTGGAAAACGCCGAGTTAGAAGTGGAAAAGAAAACAAAGCTGGTGAACACCAAAGTACTGACAGACTTTCAGTTAAAAACTGCAATTAGCGCACGTAACGCCGCTAGAGCAAATGTACAACTGGCACTGTCGGCGGTTGAAACGGCAAAAATCAATGTCGGATACACGCTAATACGGGCTTCAGCCGAAGGATACATCGGTAGATTGCAGCGCAAACAAGGGAGTTTAGTGGGACCTACAGACTCCCAACCACTTACAGCATTGTCAAATGTAAGGGATCTCCATGTCTATTTCTCATTGGGAGAAAATGACTTTATCGCATTCAAAAACAATACAGAAGGTAGTAATTTACAACAAAAGCTTCACAACCTACCTCCGATCAGCTTAGTTCTTTCGGATCAGACAATTTATGATCAGAAAGGAAAAATTGATATGGTGGATGGCCAGTTTGACAAAAATACCGGTGCGATTACCCTCCGCGCGACGTTCAACAATCCGGAAGGGGTTTTACGTAACGGAAATACCGGCCGTGTAAGACTACAGAAGAAGTATGCACAAGCATTATTGGTACCTCAACTTGCTACCCTTGAAATGCAGGATAAAATCTTCGTTTACACCGTTGGCAAAGAAAATAAAGTTGTTCAACAGCCCATTACTGTCATCGGAAAAAGTGGTGCAAATTACCTCGTAAGCAAAGGACTGAATGCGGGAGATCGGATTGTCTACAAAGGCATTGACCTGCTTCAGGATGGGCAGAAAATTACGCCACAAGCTTTATCAAGGGATAGCATCAATTCATTATAATATTAGAAAATCACATGCTTAAGAAATTTATAGAAAGACCTGTACTTGCTACCGTTATCTCCATATTACTTGTCATATTGGGGGTGATTGGTATCCTTAAACTGCCTTTGCAGCAGTTTCCCGATATTGCACCGCCCGCGGTGCAAGTAACGGCATTATATCCTGGGGCAAATGCCGAAACGGTACTCCGTGCCGTAGCTCCCTCACTCGAAGAGTCAATCAACGGTGTTGAAAATATGAGCTACATGAGCTCTACTGCCAGTAACGACGGCTCGTTAATGATTACCGTATATTTTAAACTTGGCACTGACCCTGACCAAGCTGCTGTGAACGTCCAAAATCGTGTGGCTCAGGCAACCAGCCAATTGCCCGCTGAGGTTGTACAAGCCGGAATTACAACAGCAAAACAGCAAAACAGCTTGATCATGGTATTGGATCTCTATACGGAAGATCAGAGTAAATACGATCAGACCTTTATTACCAACTACGCGCAAATCAATATTATTCCCGAACTGAAACGGATACCTGGTGTTGGACAAGCATTGGCGTTTGGTGGTAGCAAAGACTACTCCATGCGGGTATGGCTTAATCCAAATCAAATGGCGACCTATAAACTAACGCCTGAGGAAGTTATGGCTGCAATTCAAGATAAAAACGTTGAAGCTGCTCCTGGTAAATTCGGCGAGAGCAGCCGTGAAGCTTTTGAATTTGTGATCAAATATAAAGGTAAACTCAACCAACCAAGTGACTACGAAAATATTATTATCCGCTCCAACACTGACGGTTCAGTACTTAAACTCAAAGACGTCGCTCGTGTTGAACTGGGATCCTATACCTATGCGAGCCACACCCGTATCAATGGCAAAGCAGGATTGAATATTGGGGTAATGCAGCTGGCAGGTTCGAATGCAAATGAAATTCAGATCGCGATTCAAAAATTCATGGAGAAAGCCTCTTTAAGCTTTCCGAAAGGTGTCAAATATCTCGTTTTATACAACACAAAAGATGCACTTGATCAATCTATTGACCAAGTAAAACATACACTAGTTGAAGCATTTATATTGGTATTTTTAGTTGCCTTTCTATTCCTTCAGGACTTTAGATCGACATTAATACCAGCGATTGCAGTACCAGTAGCCATCGTTGGAACATTTTTCTTCATGCAGCTCTTCGGCTTTTCAATCAATCTATTGACCTTGTTTGCCCTGGTGCTTGCCATTGGGATTGTCGTCGATGATGCAATTGTGGTCGTCGAGGCAGTGCACGCCAAGATGGAACATGAAAATCTCCCACCTAAGCTCGCTACAACATCTGCCATGAGCGAAATCACCGGGGCAATTATCTCGATTACATTGGTGATGTCTGCCGTATTCCTTCCCATCGGCTTTATGGAAGGTTCTACCGGAGTGTTTTACCGACAATTTGCTTTCACGTTAGCGATTGCAATCGTTATTTCAGCAATTAATGCCTTGACACTAAGTCCTGCGTTATGTGCACTCTTCTTAAAACCAACGCATCATGGTCATTCTGATGCTAAGAAACTTAATTTCAAGGAACGTTTCTTTGCTGGATTCAATGTTGGATTTGACCGGTTGACTAAAAACTATTTAGGTAGTCTACGCTTCTTGATCCGTTACAAGTGGGTTGCATTTGCAGGATTGGCGATTACCCTACTTTTGACAATATTTATGATCCGTAAAACACCTACTGGATTTATTCCGTCGGAAGACCAAGGATTTATTGCCATTTCTTTATCCATGCCTGCAGGCGCTTCGTTAGATCGTACTTCTGGGGCATTAGCCGAAGCTGAGAAGCAACTTCAACATGCTGATTTTACCAAAACTTTAAATGTACTTGCTGGTTTCAATATTTTAACACAATCCACAAGTCCTTCAGCGGGTGTTGCATTTATCCTCCTTAAACCACATGAAGAACGTGGTCAGATAAAAGACATCAATGCGATTATGGCCGATGTGAATCAACGCCTGGCAAATATCAAAGGCGCAAATTTCTTTGTCTTTACCTTCCCTACAGTACCAGGGTTCAGTAATGTTGACGGTCTCGATATGGTATTGCAGGACAGAACCGGTGGACAACTTGGAAAATTCAGTGGCGTAGGCCAGAAGTTTATTGGCGAACTGATGAAACGTCCTGAAATCATGATGGCTTTCACAACCTTTAAAGCGGATTATCCACAATATGAGCTCCAGGTAGATGATATCAAGGCAGAGCAACTTGGCGTAAGCACAAAAAGTATATTACAAACCATGCAGGCCTATTTTGGTAGTGCCCAAGCTTCAGATTTTAATCGTTTTGGAAAGTACTATCGTGTGATGGTCCAAGCTGATGCCAAGGATAGAAGTGAACCTACTTCAATGGACGGTATTTTTGTAAAAAACAGATTAGGTGATATGGTTCCCATCAATACATTAGTCAAATTAGAACGTGTATATGGACCGGAAACAGCATCGCGGTACAACTTGTTTAATTCAATTGGCATAAATGCAATACCAAAACCCGGATATAGTTCTGGAGACGCTATCCGTGCGGTTGAAGAAGTTGCAAAACAACAATTGCCTACTGGATTTACCTATGAATTCTCAGGTATGACCAAGGAAGAAATTGTCTCCGGAGGACAGTCTACATTGATTTTTATTCTCTGTCTGATATTTGTTTACTTCTTGCTTGCGGCACAATATGAAAGCTACATCATTCCATTAGCGGTTATTCTATCCATTCCGACCGGCATATTTGGCGTCTTTGCAGCAATTAGCTTCACTGATATCGCCAACAACATCTATGTACAAGTTGCACTTGTCATGTTGATTGGTTTACTGGCCAAAAATGCCATTTTGATTGTGGAATTTGCTATTCAAGGGCGCAAACAGGGGCTATCGATTCCTAGCGCTGCACTTAAAGCCGCAAGATTACGTTTGAGGCCTATTATAATGACTTCTTTAGCCTTTATTGTTGGTATGATTCCAATGATGACAGCCGTAGGTCCGTCTGCTCAAGGAAATCATTCCATCAGTATTGCCGCTGCGGGTGGGATGTTCACCGGAGTAGTTTTAGGACTCTTTATTATCCCGATTCTCTTTATTTTCTTCCAATTTATCCAAGAGAAAATAGCTGGTGCCCCGAAGCAAAAACAGTATGAAAGCGAGACCGCTTCGTTGGAAATACCCGTGCATACAAACAATTAGTATATCATGACAAAATTTAAATATATGAATAGTAAAGCAAAGTTACTGACGGTTTTCATCTTATCTTTTGTCGCATGGTCCTGTAAAACAGATAAGTTGGTCAGCAATCAACACCTTGCCCCTAACTTACCCGAACAGTACCGCGACCAAGCTAAAGCTCCGCAGGAAACTAGCATTGGCTCTATTCCATGGCGTGATTTTTTTAAAGATCAAATCCTACAGACATTGATTGACAGTGCAATACAACATAACTTAGATATGAAGCTAGCACTGAAAAACATAGAAGCGTCTCAACTGAGCCTGAAACAAGCAAAAGCGAACTATCTTCCCTCAGCCCAGCTACAGATCAGGGGAAATAGCACCAATCCATCCAATAACAGTATGAATGGATTGAGCCTTGGACAGTTTTTAGGCCAACATCATGTGGAGGATTATACGGCATCCTTAGGTTTATCCTGGGAGGCCGATCTATGGGGTAAAATCAAAAATCAAAATATCGCTGCTTTAGCTTCCTATCTGCAGACAGAAGAAGCTAAAAAAGTAATTCAAACCCAATTAATTGCACAAGTTGCACAAGGTTACTATCAACTGCTGATGCTATATCAATTGCGTGATATTGCCAAACAAAACTTGCAATTAAGCGATACAACCTTACGCATCGTCCAACAGCAATATGAAGTTGGTGACATTACGCTGCTTGCGTTGGAACAGGTCGATGCGCAACGATTGTCCGCAGCGGCGTTAATCCCTGACTTTGAACGGCAGATCACTATTCAGGAAAATGCCATTCAGATTCTTAGCGGAAAACTCCCACAAGAGATTAAGACAGCGGAGAAATTGACAGACATCCAGTTCCCCGAAGAGCTAGCAACTGGCATACCAGCTGATTTGTTGAGCCACCGTCCGGATGTAAAACAGGCCGAACTAGCTGTTACAGCTTCACAGGCCTATCAACAGTATGCAAAAGCGCGCATGTATCCTTCCTTGATGATTAGTGCCGAAGCTGGCGTAAACGCATTCAAAGCAAGTAATTGGTTCAACTTGCCCGCGTCATTATTTGGTGCAATTACAGGGAGTATTACACAACCTATTTTCCAACGCAAGGAATTAAAAACGCAATATGAGCTGGCGCGTGTCGAACAAGAAAAGAATGTATTGATCTTCAAGCAAAAAGTAATTTCAGCCGCTGGGGAAGTATCCGATGCTTTAATTTCAATTCAAAAATTGAAAGAAAAACAAAAGATTACTTCGGATAGAACGACGCGTTTAAAGCAAGCGACAAAGCATGCCAATCTTTTGTTTGAAACAGGAATGGCCACCTACTTGGAAGTAATCACAGCGCAAAGCAATATCTTACAAAGTGAGCTCGAACTTGCTCAGGTAAAAAAAGCGGAGCTTTCTGCTGTTGTTGATCTATACCGCTCATTGGGAGGTGGATGGAGCAATAACTAATACGGTATAAAAAGCAATTTTCTAATTTTATTATACATATCTGGTAGATGGGGGGCCCTTAGGGTCCCCTGTTTTATTTTTATCCGAAGTTCATTTTTACACCACCTTTAACATAACGCCCTGTAAAGCAAACTTCAAATCAGGCAATACATAAGCTTTTTCTATTTTTTAGAATTTCTTCAACAACCCGATCGCATTCAATTTATAAATCCTTCAAACCTTGGAATAAAAGAGACAAATGCAACTGAACCAATGCGATTACTTTTGTTTCATAATATAAATTTTATAAAATGAGAGATTTAAAAAAAATTGCATTAGCGGTATGTATCGCCTTAAGCACATTAGTAGCGATGAGCTGCAGTAAAGATGACGAAACTGTTGTTGAGCCACAGCTTACACCAAGCGAAATATTGGCCAGTACACCTTGGGAAACAACAAACGCAAAGAATAATAAAGGTGAAAGTGTAGTATTAACAGATGCTAACGTGGCAAATTTTGTAGGATTTGCTTATTTCAAATCTGATGGTACTTTTACAATGTTCAATCTTGACAATTCTCCAAAAATGCACGGCGACTGGACCGTATCTGCAGATGGTAAAACGAGAACAATTGTTGCTAAAAATGCTGCTGGAGAAACGTTGTTTACTCGTGTGGTTGATATTACGGTATTAACAAAGAAAGAATTCACTTATAGAGTTTATCCAAACGCTAATGACAAAACGATCTATTTCGATATCATCCATACACCAACAACTCATCAAGAGCCAAAATAATTTATTAGATAACACATCGAAAAAATAGTAACCACAATAAAACAGAAAGGCTTGACGAAATGATGTCAAGCCTTTCTGTCTATCGCTAAAAACGAATTCCATATTCAAAGTCACTCTTTGACACGATTAGATCAAATGATTATAAAACAAAAGATAACTACAAGATTTACAATATATTAAAAAAATATCACAGGGATTTCATTATGAATTATACACTGATAGGCCAAGGTTAGATCATCTATCAGCCTTCGTCAATATACGCCTGAGTGCATCAAATTGATATTTCAGTCAGGGCTTTATACGCTTCAGCAGAAATTTGTCGTCCAATACTAAAAGGAATTACGAAATTTGCATAGATTTCACCGATACAGATAAGTTAAAAGAATGCAGGATATAGCGATCTATAAAAACGATAAGACTCTAATTAGTACAAATAAAAAAAGGCTGATATTTACCTTTCTGTCCTTTCTGCTTATTTATCTCGTTGCCTATATTATTGATCCTTTCTCGAGTTGCTGGGATGGCTATTTTAAACGGAATATGTTTGAAATACTCGGTGAATGGACATTTACGATCATTTATAGCTTTATCATTTCCGAATTTAGTATCATTGTCCATGACAAGCTTAATAAGTTCTTAACCTGGAAAGATAGTCCGACAGAGCGACTTCTACTTGAAACCGTCATCAACCTTTTTGCAGTACTCTTTATCAATTTACTTCTGGAGTACCTGATTTCAAAATATTATTTTGGACCTCAAAATGTTACTATAGCCCCATCTTTGGAGGAAAAAAGGGGGATGATTCAAAACATTACAATCAGTGTATTGATTGCGTTGATGATCATGGGGATCAATATTGGTAGTCATTTGATCACCAACTGGAAGAATGAATCCATGCGCGCTGCAAAGCTTGATCAGGTCATTCTTGAAACAGAACTTCAATCGTTAAAATTACAGATCGACCCCCATTTTGTCTTTAATAACCTAAGCGTGCTGTCAGAAATCATCCTCGAAGACCAACAATTAGGCTATGAATATGCAGAAAACTTCTCCAAAATATATCGCTACCTTCTTGTCAATTCCAAAAAGGACATTATCTCACTCGAAGAAGAACTCAACTTTCTAAATTCATACATATTTCTCATCAAAAACCGATTTGGCGATGGGGTAAACTTCGAAATAAACGTCAATCCCGCCAAACGCAATTGCCAATTACCTCCTCTTACCTTACAGTTATTGGTAGAAAATGCATTAAAGCATAATCAGACAAATAAGAGAAAACCGCTGAAAATTAAAGTCTACACCAACGCCCAGAATCAACTTGTTGTTGAAAATATATTAATTCCTATTGAGAATGTATCCGAATCATCGGGAATCGGAATTTCAAACATCATTAAAAGATACGATTTGCTATCCAACTTAAAACTGCAAATAAAGAATGATGGCAAAACATTTAACGTTATCCTCCCACTTTTAGCGCAAGCATAATGAATATAACCAAAGTATTAATCATCGAGGACGAAAAACTCAATGCCGATCGTTTAAAGCGACTTTTGAAAGAAATAAAACCATCCATCGTTATTTTGGATGTACTTGATAATATTGCGGATAGCATCAATTGGTTCAATAGCAATGAACTTCCCCACCTGGTCATGATGGATATTCGTTTATCCGATGGCTTAAGCTTTGAAATATTAGAGACTATAAAAATAGACTGCCCAATCATATTTACAACAGCATTTGACGAATACGCTGTGAGGGCTTTTAAATTCAATAGCATAGATTATTTGCTCAAACCTGTAGAAAAAATAGAGCTGGGAAATGCCATCCAAAAACTTGACTATCAAAAAGATCTCCAGATCAACCAACAACCGCTTCAAGGTTTATTGGATTTTATCTATCCAAAAGATTTTCGCTCACGTTTTCTAATTCCATTCAAAGACGGTTATAAGACCATTCTCGTCGAAGAAATATTATACTTTTACTCCGAATTTAAACTTACCCATGCGCAACTCAAATGTGGTACTGTCGAAATTGTCCCTCAAACAATGGAAGAACTCGAACAGCAATTGAATCCAAAAGTATTTTTTCGCGCCAACAGGCAATTCATTGTACATATAGATGCGATCAAAAGATTACATAACCACTTCAACGGAAAACTAAAAATAGAAATTAAAAATAACGATCAAGTGGAAATCCTTGTGAGCAGAGAAAAGGCTCAACTGCTAAAAAATTGGTTAGACTATTAATGTTAAAACTGATCCCCTTGCTCCTTTTTTCGTCAGAAAGGTAAAGTAAGTTTTCGCGATGAAGAAGGGATGTTAATCTATAAGCCCAATATCTTCAACACAATTGGATCGTACCATTTAATATCGTAAAATTCAGCTCACCACTGTGACGTTTCAGTAAGCAATTGTAACGTCTCGGTAGATTTCTTTGCCTTATGGCTTAAAAGAATTCTTTTCTTTGTTTCATTATAAAATGATAAAATGGCACAAAGAACGATGACTTTAAAACCTTTCCTTACACTTATTACAGCAGCAGCATTATTATCGTCCTGTGGAGGCAACCAAGATCAACCGCAAGAGCAGGCAGTTACTGTTGACTTTATCGAATTATCTCCTACCCACGCGGAGACCGAAAAAAAATATCCTGGTACATTAGAGGGGACCGTCAACGTCGATGTCAAAGCGCAAGTAACGGGATATCTGGATCAGATTTATGTCAAAGAAGGAGACTATGTATCCCAGGGTCAACCCCTTTTCAAAATAAAAGCTGATATCTACAACGAACAAGTAAACAACAGCAAGGCAGCTTACCAAGCTGCTTTATCGGCAGAACAAAACGCGAAATTGGAGATTGAAAAAATCAAACCACTTGTTGAAGGTAAAGTGTATACCGAATTACAGTTAAAAACTGCAGAGGCCAATTATGCCGCAGCTAAAGCACAGGTAGCGCAAGCACAAGCTGCACTCGGTTCATCTCAAATAAATGCCAAATTTACGTTGATCAATGCACCAGTGAGTGGTTATATCGGCCGTATTCCTAATCGGATCGGAAATTTAATTACCGCAGCAGATGCGACACCGTTAACAACGCTATCTGAAATCAATACCGTAAATGTGTATTTTTAATTGAGTGAGGCCGATTTTATAGCCTTTATCAAAGATCAGAATAACAAATCATCCAATCAACAAGCAACGCTATTACTAGCTGATGGAACGGCATACAACCATTCGGGGAAAGTAGAATTAGCCAGTGGTAACATCGACAGAACAACCGGAAGCATGGCACTTAAAGCAAGTTTCACCAACCCTGATAAAATTCTCCGTTCGGGTGGTTCAGCCAAAGTAATCTTGAAAAAAGCGCACGAAAACGTATTGTTGGTACCTATGGCGGCTGTCAAGGATATTCAAGATCGCTACTTCGTTTATGTTATTGGCGAAAAGAACAAAATTTCCATGAAACAGATTGAAATTGCGGGAAATACCGCCAACGCCTATTTACTTAAATCAGGACTTACAGCTGGTGAAAAAATCGTTATGAATAGAATTGACATGCTTAACGATGGAATGCAAGTTCAACCGACTAAAAAATCCACCATGTAACCAGATGGAGCGTAGATAGCAACGGCAGAGCTGCTGAAAAAGTTCCTTTTTAAATATTTGGGAGAAATCTAGGCAATAGCAATCATGGCAAAAGCTGCAACGTCCAAAGAGCGGTAACACGCCTTTACGTTCCGTATGCGTTTTTAAAAAATGGTACTAAAAGCTTTATAAAAATTATACTAAAATGTTAAAGAAATTTATTGACAGGCCAGTTTTGGCAACTGTTATATCGATCATATTTGTCATACTGGGGGTCATCGGTCTTTTTAGGCTGCCCCAAACGCGATTCCCGGATATCGCCCCGCCCACGGTCCAAGTTACCGGAAGCTATCCCGGAGGAAATAGTGAAACAGTATTGAGATCAGTTGTTACACCCCTTGAAGAACAAATCAATGGTGTGGAGGACATGGAATACATTACATCGACTGCAAGTAACGATGGTACATTCTCTGTGCGCATTGTCTTTAAAGCAGGTGTAAACCCAGATCAAGCAGCCGTCAACGTGCAAAACAGAGTACAACAGGCTACTCCGATCTTGCCACAGGAAGTTGTCCGGATGGGATTAACAACCTCCAAGCAACAAAATAGTATGATCATGATATTTAATATCTATACAGAAGATAATAAAAAATATGATGAACTATTTTTACAGAATTATGTGAACATCAACTTGATCCCACAGATCAAGCGTGTTCCCGGGGTCGGTCAGGCGATGGTATTTGGTTCCAAAGACTATTCGATGCGTGTATGGTTGAATCCGCAAAAAATGGCAAGTTATGGACTTGTGCCGCAAGAAGTCATCGCTGCAATTTCCAAACAAAGTCTGGAATCTGCACCTGGAAAATTAGGTGAAGAATCAAAAGCACCTCTTGAATATGTTATACGCTATAAGGGGAAAAAGAATCTTCCAGAGCAGTATGAAAACATTATCGTTAAAAACAATAATGTCCAGATCGTACGTTTAAAGGATGTGGCACGTATTGAGTTTGGCTCGATCAGCTATAGCGGTAATTCCCAAAATAACGGTCTCAATACCGTCACCATCGGTATATTCCAGACATCAGGCTCCAACGCCAATGAAATTGAAATTGGAATCGACAAACAGATTGAAATAGCGCAACGCTCATTTCCTCCTGGAATCAAGATTTTTAAATTGATCAGTACCAAGGAGCGCTTGGATGAAAGTACAGCCCAGGTACGCTCGACATTAATTGAAGCCTTCATTTTGGTTTTCCTCGTTGTCTTCTTATTCTTACAAGACATACGATCGACTATTATTCCAGCAATTGCAGTCCCTGTAGCTATCGTAGGTACCTTCTTCTTCCTGCTCGTATTTGGCTTTACCATCAATATATTGACGTTATTTGCCCTCGTACTCGCCATTGGTATTGTTGTCGATGATGCAATTGTCGTTGTCGAAGCAGTACATGGAAAGATGGAGACTTCCAATTTAACAGGTAAACAGGCTACCCATAGTGCCATGAGTGAAATCACTGGAGCTGTAATCTCCATTACCTTGGTGATGTGTGCAGTTTTTATTCCTATTGGATTTATGACAGGTTCATCGGGCATGTTTTATAAACAGTTTGCCTATACTCTTGTGATCGCCATTGTGATCTCTGCGATCAATGCCTTGACGCTGACACCTGCACTATGTGCATTATTACTTAAAAATACACACGCCGAAAATCAAGATGGACAGACCTCAAAAACTGGGTTTTCTCAGCGTTTTTTCAAAGCGTTTAACGCAGGCTTCGAAAACATGACCAATCGATACGTTGGTTCATTAAAATTCCTTGCAAAGAAAAAATGGATTTCGTCACTTTTGATCCTGGCTACAATTGGCGTTGCGGGGTACCTCATGACAAGCACTTCCAAAAGTTTCGTACCAATGGAAGATGATAACTTTGTCGTATACAGTTTGGAAATGCCCCCAGGAACGGGACTGGACCGAACAACAAAAGCAGTAGAAAAAATCGAAAAACTACTGGCCGATATCCCTTCGATTGAAAGCCATACAAGTATTACTGGATTCAATATGATCGGTAACAACTCCAGCGCAGCCTATGCGACAGGATTTATACGCTTGAAAGATAAAAAGAAACGTGGTGAGATGAACGATATTGATCAGATTCACCAAGTTATCTCACAAAAATTATCCAGTGTCAAAGAAGGTAACGCAATGGCATTTCGCTCCCCTCCTGTTGATGGTTATGGTATGATGAATGGCGCGGAACTCGTTTTGCAGGACAGAGCTGGTAAATCGCCGGTAGAGCTCAAAGCAATGTCCGACTCCGTTATTGCGCAGATTATGAAACAACCGGGAGTGCAATTTGCCTATACCATGTTCAGAGCAGATTATCCACAGATGGAGTTAGAAGTAGATGAAGACAAAGCGGCCCAACTTGGCGTAGATGTCAGTGAAATGCTTTCGTCCGTTCAAACTTACTTTGCGGGTGACCAATCATTGAATTTCAATCGTTTCGGTAAATTCTATCGGATAGCAGTTAAAGCTGATGGCATTTATAGAACCGATAAAGAAGCATTCAACGAAATATTTGTCAAGAATAATCTTGGCCAAATGGTCCCTGTAAATACCTTGGTCACACTTCGTAAAGTGTATGGTCCTGAGTCGGTAACCCGTTATAATTTATACAATTCGCTCACGATAAACGTTGTTAGTACGCCTGGTATCAGTAATGGTGCGATCATGGAAACATTGGAGAAAAATGTATTGACCAAGTTACCGGGAGACTACAGCTACGAATGGACGGGACTTAGCTTGGAAGAGAAGTCATCAGGCAATCAAACCGTACTTATCTTAGCATTAAGCTTGCTATTTGTCTATTTCTTACTATCAGCACAGTACGAAAGTTATTTATTGCCTCTTGCCGTCCTGTTATCAATCCCAACAGGTATGATCGGCTCTTTCCTAGGAACACGTGCTATTGGATTGGACAACAATATCTACGTCCAGGTCGGCTTGATCATGCTCATCGGTCTTTTGGCAAAAAATGCCATTTTGATTGTTGAATTTGCTTTACAGCGGAGAAGAGCAGGCTCCTCACTCATTGATTCGGCTTTAGAAGGCGCAAGAGCTCGTCTACGCCCAATCTTGATGACTTCATTGGCTTTCATTGCGGGTATGGTCCCCTTGATGTTTGCGACCGGCGGAACGGCTACAGGTAACCATTCCATCAGTACAGGAGCAGCAATGGGTATGTTAAGCGGTGTTATCCTTGGGGTAATTATTATACCATTACTGTACCTGGTGTTCCAATATTTGCAAGAAAAAGTTTCGGGTAAAAAACTTACGGACAATACAGTACACAATACAAACGATTAAAATGAAAAAATTTCATCACTATATAACAATTTTCGCAAGCACTACCCTGTTGTTGTCCGCATGCAGCGTGGGCAAAAAATACACCCGTCAGGAGATAGCAATGCCCGAAAATTTCAAAAACAGCGAGGTTGTCGTGACGTCTGATACGCTACAGCTATCCTGGCGTAACTTTGTACAGGATCCCCTGTTGACATCACTCATTGAAAAGGCTTTGTCCAATAATACGGACGTCAATGTAGCACTCCTGAACATGCAACAATTGGAACTCGCGTACAAGCAGTCTAAGAAAGGATTACTACCAACAGCTGATTTAAGTATTGGAGCGAATAGAACCTGGTTATCGAGCAACTCTTTAAATGGCTCACTAAGTGACCAATTTATCGGGACGCCTCATATGGACGATTATAGTGCTACGCTCAGATTGTCTTGGGAAGCCGATATATGGGGAAAGGTAAAAATGCAAAAAGAAGAATCCTTGGCCAATTTTTTTGGCCAAAAGGAAAATTTATCGGCTTTGAAAACCCGGGTTATTGTACAGGTCATCCAGTCATATTACAATCTGATTGCTTTGGATGAACAGCTTAAGATTGCACAAAGAAATGTTCAATTGAGCGATAGCACACTGAATATGATACGTTTGCAATACAACTCATCACTGGTCAGTTCGCTTGCTGTGGAGCAAGCCGAAGCTCAGAAGAAAACTGCTGAATTATTAATTCCCCTAGCCCATCAAAATATGGCAGTCGAAGAAAATGCACTGAGCATTCTTTGCGGAGGTTTCCCCGAGGGCATTCAACGTACAGCAAGTTTAGATGATACGATTGTTGGAGACGGACTTGCCGCAGGGGTACCGGCCGAACTATTAAGCCGCAGACCAGATGTCAGAGCAGCTGAATACGCTGTTGTGGCTGCGACAAGCAGAATGGGACTCGCTAAAGCAGCAATGTACCCCTCCATAAGCTTGACTCCATCCATTGGTACAAACTCCATTCAATTTAGCAAATGGTTTGATCTACCGGGTTCTATTGTGAAAACAATAGCAGGGAATATTGCTCAACCGATTTTTCAGAAAGGGGCCTTGAAAACAAACTATGAGATATCGGTCATCGAACGCGAAAAGATAGCTTTGCAGTTTAAACAGTCGGTTATGGTCGCAGTTTCGGAAGTTTCTGATGCCTTGGCAAAAATCAAACATACAGAACAGCGCCTGCGACTTATCCACGCCAAATCAAATGCCCTCGCCAAAGCCACCGCTGATGCGGCCTTACTTTACAAAAGTGGGATGGCAAACTATTTGGAAGTGATAACTGCCCAAAACAATGCACTTCAAAATGATTTGGAACGTATTACAGTAAAACGGGAAAAGCTCAATGCGGCCATAGATCTTTACCGTGCACTGGGGGGCGGAACGGATACTTTACCGTCAAATACGCCATAAAAGCAGAAAATAAAAAGCACAAAATAAAGGCAACTGAATAAATATACGCCCCTAGAAGCAAAAACTTCCTAGGGGCTTTTTCATTACTTTTTTGCAGCTGCGCCCAAAATTCCCTATCTTCGGGTAAATACAAATATGATGAATAGAACGAGTTGTCTTCCTCCTCCAGTAGCGTAATATTTTTTCCCGATATTACTGAAGCCCAATACCAGAAATGGACCGATTTGCTGTGCTTCTTATTTTCTATCAATTTTATTATTTAACTTCTTTCGTCCTTATTGGACGGAACTGGAAGACAATTTCTTATGAAACATTCATATTTCATGCTGCACCTTGCTGTGCTGTGCCTGGGACTATCTGGCGTATTTGGAAAAGTGATTTCACTCAACGAGGGGATACTCACATGGTACCGTGTATTTTTAGCTGCCGTTATCCTATTTTTTATTCTAAAATGGTATAAAATACCTACAGATTTTACTTTCAAAGAGAAACTGCATATTGCAAAAAATGGGCTACTATTGACAGCATCCTGGCTATTATTCTATGCTAGCATCAAATATTCAAACATTTCCATCGGCGTGATCTGCTACTGTATGGCAAGTTTTTTTACCGCTATTTTTGCACCGATGATCAATAAAACGAAATTTAGATTGTCTGAACTTCTGTTGAGTGGACTTACGTTGTGTGGGATAGCACTGATATTTCACTTCGATACCTCACACCAGCTTGGCATAGTCTTAGGGATAATTTCTCCGGCTTTTGCCTCACTCTATGCGGTTCACAATGAAAAATTGACCAAAAAGTACAATGCAATATGCATTAATTATTATCAAATGATCGGTGGAACAATAGGGCTGGCATGTCTACTTCCTTTTTACATTCAGCACTATCCAATCAGCACTTTCATTCCCAATGCCCTGGATATTTTCTATCTGATCATCCTATCTTTATGTTGCACTGTGGGAGTCTATCTCGCATTTACAGAAATCTTAAAGAAGATATCAGCATTTACATTGAACTTAAGCTTAAATCTTGAGCCAGTATATGCTATTTTGATTGCATTTTTACTTCTTAATGAAGCAAGAGAATTAAACCTATCCTTCTATGTTGGACTGCTTTTGGTTGTTTCATCTATGTTATTGCAGTATTGGATCAGCAGTAAAAAGAGCGCTTAACAACCTCCATTCATTTCCCAGTCCAACGAAGATTGGGAAATGAATATTGTTTCCTCCTTGTGCCAAGCAGGTAGCCCCGATAAACAGGTAGCCCCGAAAAAACATGTTGAAAAGAAAAATGTGTGTCATTTTCAACAAAGCATTATATTTATGAAACGATTCGGGTTTTAATTCCAAAACCGGCACAACCGGTCAAGCAATTTATTATATATACATTAAATAGATAGTTCCGTTATGAGCAATAGCAGTACAGAAAACAAATTTGTCAACCAGCAGATCCAATACCTTGAGTTTGTATCAAGCGACCTTGAACGTGCCAAAGCATTCTACTCAACGAGTTTCGGTTGGGAGTTTACGGATTACGGACCAGCATATACGGCTTTTGGCGGAAAATATGTTGATGGTGGTTTTACACTTGGTGACCCCAGAAATGGCAGTATTCTCGTCGTTATCTATGCCGACGATCTACAGGCTACGCGTGATCAGGTTATCCGTGCTGGCGGGACCATATTAAAAGATATTTTTAGCTTTCCCGGAGGAAAAAGATTTCAGTTCCAGGATCCTGATGGATATGAATTGGCCGTATGGACTGTTGAATAAAAGTTAAATACAATATATACTCAAATACAAAGCCCCCATATTTTTCTCATATGGGGGCTTTGTATTTTAAAATCAGGCTCTTTTAGCTTTCTGATAGTTTTTATTTTTATTCCTATTGAAACGCTTCTTCTTATGCTGTGGATTCTTTTTGGCAGGATTGTAAGTAGGTCCCGCTTCAAACCCCTCTGGCAATGGAAGTTGTTCAATCGGATAACCTATTAAATTCTCGATCTGAGCGAAACGGTTTTGGTCTTTCTCATTGACAAAGGTAATGGCTGTTCCTGTAGTTGCTGCCCGTGCCGTACGTCCAATACGGTGTACGTAGTCTTCCGGATCCGGTGGAACATCGTAATTAACGACCAAACTGATCCCCACCACATCGATACCGCGAGATATCACATCTGTCCCTACCAATACCCGTACCTGACGAGACCGGAATCTAGCCATGATATCTTCCCGTTTCGACTGCTCGAGATCCGAATGGAAACCCTCCGCATCAATCCCCTGCTTCTGTAATTCCTGAGCGAGAAGTTTGACCGTAGTTTTTTGGGACGCAAAAATAATAACAGATACATAGTTCGGATCCTTCAGTATATTCTTCAGAAGCTCCATTTTCTGTTGATCATACGCAAGATATACACGTTGATCTATCCCTTCCGAAGGTTTAGAAATGGCAATATTAACTTCCACAGGCTCTTGCAGAATTTTTCGGGCAAAAGATCTGATCTTCATCGGCATCGTCGCCGAAAACAAAAGCATCTGCTTTTTCTTCGGTAGATAACTTACAATACGTAAAATATCGTCTTGAAATCCCATATCCAGCATACTATCGGCTTCATCCAAAACAAAGTGCTTTAAATGAGAGAGATCAATCTTCATGGAGGTAAGATGGCTTATCAACCTTCCCGGAGTAGCAACAATAATATTTACCCCCTCTCGTATGGCCCGTTTTTGCTGTTCATACCCCATACCATCACCACCACCATAAATGGCTATGGATGTTGCACCCGTATAATAAGACATGCCCATAATCTGCTGGTCAATTTGCATAGCAAGTTCCCGGGTCGGAACAAGGATAATAGCGAGGATAGATTCCCTTGAATTCCGTGCTATTGCATCGAGGATCGGCAACATATAAGCTGCTGTTTTACCTGTACCTGTCTGTGCACAGGCAATCATATCTTTTCCCTCTTTAATAATCGGGATGGTCTGTTCTTGGATCGGCGTAGCCTCCTCAAACATCATACTTTCTAAACCTTCTTCCAAAGCCGGAACAAAGCCAAATTCATCAAATCTCAACGTATTGTTTTTATTGTTGTGCCCTAAATTACTAAATCTAATTCATAAAAGTCTAAAATTAATACCTATAGCTCGTTATCCGCTTTCAAATAGATGCCCAAATAGGATTAATCTTTAACCTTCGACTGCTATCTATTCAAAATCTAATCAATAACCCCTGTTTTCTTTGCAGCTGACACAGCGCTCAAAACGACGTAGCCTAGCAGGCCGGCACATAAAGAAGCGATCAGAACCGCGAACTTGGCCTCTTCAATCAGCATGCTATCATCAAAAGACAGTATCGAGATGAAGATCGACATCGTGAAACCGATTCCCCCCAATAAGCCTACTCCAAAAATCTGTTTCCAGCCAGCCCCTTCCGGTAATTGCGCAATCTTCAACTTCTTCGCAATATAACAGATCAAAAATATACCAATTGATTTACCAGCGATAAGACCAAAGATAATACCAATCCCCAATTTTGAAGTCAAACCACCAATCATTTCCCCATGGATTGGAATAAGCGTATTCGCAAATGCAAACAGCGGAATGATAATAAAATTGACGGGTTTGGTCAATAGATGCTCCAATTTTTCCAGGGGAGATTCTTCCGCATCCGGTGTTGTTGGTAACGTCATAGCCACCAACACGCCAGCTATTGTTGCATGAATTCCCGAGTGGTGAACAAAGTACCAAATAAATAGACCCGGAATAAGGTAAGCCCATATCGCTTTAACGCCCAGTTTATTCAACACGATCAAAAACAGAAAGATGCCTAAAGCAATAAATAAATAGGTCGCATGAATACCATTGCTATAAAAGATCGCAATGACCAAAATGGCAAGTAAGTCATCAACAATGGCCAGAGCAGCCAAAAAGATTTTAAGACTGGCAGGAACCTTATTTCCCAGAAGCGTGATAACAGCTAAAGCAAATGCAATATCCGTCGCCATAGGGATACCCCAGCCGTTTGCCGTATTGGTTCCCTGATTTAATACAAAATAAATGATGGCTGGCAAAAGTGCCCCACCAACCGCAGCCAAAATGGGCAGGATTGCTTTACTTGGCGATGAGAGTTCACCCTCTACAATTTCACGTTTTATCTCGAGCCCCACCAGTAAAAAGAAAATAGCCATCAAACCATCGTTGAGCCACAATAACCACGAATATTTTAAATGAACATGATCGCTCTCAAAGCCTACTTCCTTGTTCAGGAATTCCATTACACTGGCATACAAAGGTGTATTTGCAACGATCAATGCTAGAATAACACAGGAAAAAAGTATAATTCCACCTGCAAAGCTGGATTTTAAGAATTCTCTAAAGACAGTTAAATTGATAAGTTTTGACATGATTTGAATATCTAAAAACGCTTACAAAGGTTCACAAGATACGATTTTTAGGACCATTTACCGAATTCAAGCGACGATATCCCGGGCTATATCCAATGTAGCTACCCTTTTATTTTTCGAACCTAACAAATCAAATGGGAGAAACAGACATTATACATTAAATTTTTATAAAAAGCTTTGTCATTTTTTAATGAAATAATTTGGCTTTGTTGCAAAAAATACTTAGCTTGCTACTATAGTTAATAAACCGTTTATTATGTGCAAGAAGTGGATTTTCATGGTACTTCTTTTCGTGGCAAATTTTACATATGCGCAGACGACAGAGGATAAAACCCAACATTCAGGTTCCCATTACATTATTTTAGCAATCATCGCTATTATTGTCATTGTTTATATATTATACAGGAGGCAAAAGAGGAAATTTAATGAATAAGGGAGATCAGTAGATCTCCCTTATTCATTAAATTTCCTCTTTATACCCTTCTCTTTCCTATCGACCTTTCAATGCCTCACATCTTAATCCCGAATCGGTTCATTCGTTTGTGCTAATCGTTGCGATCCCGTATTTGCCGGACATGCAATATCGTCTGTTGCATCGTATACAAGCTTCTTGCCATTCAATTTTGTAATCAACTCTTGAGGGACATACACCTGAACTTTGGTAATCGCATAACCACTTGGAAAATAGCGAACATAATAACCATCGGGGTGAAGCGTCCAAATACCACTTGGCACGTCCGTACGAGGTTCAGCCATACCAGCTAAGATTGCATATTGTTCAAAATCAGCGTACGAATAGTTTCCTGAGGAAACGAGCTGCCGAATATTATTTTCCGCTTCAAAGATTGTCTGTACTGCAGGAGGCATTTGGTCTTTTGCCTTTTGGACAACATCGAATGGCAAAACGCCGAGCGCACCACCTTCCAAATGCAAAATTTGTTCAGCTGTAAGCAATTTTAAGGCTGTCTCTTTCACCGGACCCGAATAATCAATAAATTTTGTCTTCGCTATGATCGTCCACAATAGCATCTGTATGTCAGATTGTGCAACTTCCGGGTGCTTTTCAGCACTTTTCAAAATTGCAATGACTACTTCTCTCTTCTTGCCCAATGTAGGTGCATACATATATCCATCACCTTTCGAAGGCGCATAAGTACCTGCTTTCAAGCAATAGCTCTTATTGGTCATTTCAAAATGTCCAGCCTCCAATAAGTAACCATCATTGCCATTCTTTTGCAAATTTTCTAAAGGTTTATAAACAGCCGTATTTTGAAAATCGGGCATTTGCTCCCCCTTCCTATTTACATCTTCAAAACTTGTACTAATCGCTTCTGGTTCCTTTAGCAGTTTATCCAAACCCAACATTTTGCTTCCCTTGGAAGCAACGGCTTTGCTTGCCTTATCCAATAGCCCTCCAAATTGAGCCGAGGCTCCTTGGATATTAAATAAAAAAGCAACTGTAAGTATAACGACACCGGTTATTCTATTTCTTTTCATAATTGATTTCATTTCAGCTCTTGTCCACAAAAAAGAAGCCAATTTAAATCACCAACACAATATTTATAATTTATTAATTCCTTGTTTGCACACATTGCCGGATTTCACACGTCATTTCAAGATCCTCTTCATCCTTTGAAATTTCAGACCATACAGGTTTTCAAAAGAAGCTAAAAACAGTTGATTTCCCCAACATTACTCTCCGCAATTTCTCCTGAAACTGATCACCGTAAATAGTTAAAAATACAATATTAAAACGTATCTTTGCTGCATGATTAATGTGTCAAATCTCTCCCTTCGTTTTGGTAAACGTGTACTATTCGAAGATGTCAATCTAAAATTCACACCTGGAAACTGTTACGGTATTATTGGCGCTAATGGAGCAGGTAAATCTACTTTCTTAAAAATTATCTCAGGGGAAGTTGATCCTTCGACAGGTTCAGTGGCATTCACGCCAGGCGAACGCATGTCTGTTTTAAGTCAGGATCACTATGCTTTCGACGAGTTTACTGTTCTTGAAACTGTCATGATGGGTAACCAAGAGCTTTACAAAATCATGAAAGAGAAAGATGCCATTTACATGAAAGAGGATTTCTCTGATGCCGACGGCGAACGTGCCGGCGAATTGGAAAGTCTTTTTGCTGAAATGGATGGATGGAATGCCGAATCAAATGCCGCAACTTTATTGAGCAGTTTGGGTATTAAAGAAGAACTACATTATAAGTTGGTTTCTGAAATCGACGGTAACCAAAAAGTGCGCGTACTTTTAGCGCAAGCATTATTCGGTAAACCCGATATTTTGATTCTCGATGAGCCTACCAATGATTTGGATATTAATACCATTGCATGGTTAGAGGATTTTTTAGCGAGTTACGAAGCAATCGTCCTCGTTGTATCCCACGACCGTCACTTCTTGGATGCTGTATGTACGCATACAGTGGATATTGATTTTGGTAAGATGACAATCTATACGGGTAACTACTCATTCTGGTACGAATCTTCTCAATTAGCGTTAAAGCAACGTTCTGATCAAAACAAGAAGATGGAAGATAAAGTAAAAGAACTCCAGGAATTTATCCGTCGGTTCTCTGCCAATGCTTCCAAATCCAAACAGGCTACGTCTCGTAAAAAAGCCTTGGATAAGATCAATATTGACGAGATTAAACCATCCAACCGTAAATATCCTGCCATCATGTTCAATACCATGAATCGTGAACCAGGAGATCAAACGCTACAAGTTGAAGGATTAAGCAAAACGGTCAATGGCGAGGTATTCTTTAAGGATATCACGTTTATGATTAATAAAGGCGATAAAATCGCTGTTCTAGGTCCAAATTCATTGGTTACCACAGCATTTTACGATATTATCACTGGTAGAGACACCGATTTCGGCGGCGAATTCAAATGGGGCGTTACCATCACTCCTGCCGATATGCCGATTGAAAATGCCGCGTTCTTTGAAGGAAAAAGTGATAATTTGGTTGATTGGTTGAGAGAATATACAACTAACCCAGAAGCAGATGAACAGTTTATACGGGGATTTTTGGGGAAAATGTTATTTTCCGGTGAAGAGGTTATGAAGAAAGTATCTGTGCTTTCGGGAGGAGAAAAAATGCGCTGTATGTTCTCCCGTATGATGCTTCAAGGTGCCAACTTCCTGATCTTCGATGAACCAACCAATCACTTGGACTTGGAATCTATCACTGCATTGAACAATGGAATGTCTGATTTTAAAGGATCCATGTTGTTCACATCCCGTGACCACGAATTGACTGAAACTGTTGCCAATAGAATCATCGAATTGACGCCGAAAGGTATCATCGACAAATTGATGACTTACGATGAATACATTAATAGCGATGTAGTGAAAGCACAACGTGAAGAAATGTATAAATAAATAAGATAATTTATCCCAATTTAATAAAGGCTCCATAATTCATTTTATGGGGCTTTTTTGATGTCCATTAAAAAAGCACTGAGGGGTTCAGTGCTAATCGCGATTGATATGAAAGAATTGAGAAAGTTTTTATTTTACTGAACCGACGGTTTGACAATACGCCAGCCTAATTGTAAGGACACTGCACAATGATCGGATAAATCTTGGCCCTTTTCGTTTTGAAAAAGCTTTTTTTGAACCTGATAATTCTTTGCCTCAAATAGCAAATGATGATCGTTGCGATAGTAGATTTTATCAATACCTTCACAATCCTCTGTTAACTCCAACGCCGTTTTCGCTTCAAAGTTCGCTTGATGCGCAGGAATATCACCTTTGTTGCGTAAACTTACCCATGCATCTACCAAACCTAAGTCCTTCTGAAAAGAACCGATGTTATCCAGCTCGTAAGCATAATGTGCATTAAAGTCACCCATAATCAAAAGTGGTCTGCCAGCCGAATACTTTTTGATATAGGCTTTTAGCTGATTTATATTCTTCTGCCGGGCAATCGTTGCATTCTGATCATCCTGCGCTGTAGCATGTACATTATAAACATCAATAAATACTGCCTTGGCCAATTGAATTCGAGCATAAGAAAAGCCTTTAGGCGTCAGACAATCTGCACCATTGCAATCGGTCCAGCTTATTCGCTCAAACTCTACGATCGGATATTTTGAAAGTGTACTCAGCCCGTCCCCAAAAGGTACTCCACCCATATTTGCCGTTCGGTAGCTATGCTTATTTTCGCTGTAAAGAAACTTGTTGTAGTTAAAGTCCTCCTGTACATTGACAATATCAAACGCATTGATCCGATTGCCGATCGACGTAATACTGGAAGACCGCTCGGTTACAGCACTGGAAATCAATTCAGGAAGGCCAGCTATATTGTATGTTAACAAATTTAGCTTTCCGTATGTCGCCTCCGGCATAGCTGCATACACCGAATTACTAAACTTCGGCTGTTGTTTTGGCTTCAACTTAAAACCCAACATAACACCGGCAGACGCACAAATAAATAAGATGACAATCTTTCGAAAACCCTTGGGTCTAATTTTTTTTTCGAACAATAGATCTAATAGCATGGACTGAATATTTTGTTCACTCCAAAGGTACTCCACCAACATTAGCTCTATTATCATATTCAATTAATTCTACTTTTAATAATCATGCACAAATCATTAAAAACTAATAATTTATAAACACTATAATGACAAAAGGTTAATACCTGCATAGCATAGGGGTTACAGCTTTCAACTATTTTTATACAACCCCTAATAAGAATAACATGAGAAAGGTAGCCTTCTTTACAGAGATACTCGTCGAGGATTTTGACGGTGCATCACGGACAATGTTTCAGCTGATAAACCGTATAGACCAGCAGAAATTCAACTATTTCTTTATTTATGGCGGCGGCCCTACGCAATTTCGAAATTTCCATTCTTACAAGGTTCCCACATTCAAAATACCGGTCAATGACGATTATTGTCTCGCTATTCCACAGCTTATTAAAAAGAAACTTGAGCTCGCTTTAGATAAATTTGCTCCCGACATGATCCATATTGCAACTCCTTCCCTTTTAGGTTTTTTTGCATTGAATTATGCCAAACGGAAAGGTATTCCTGTCCTTACAATCTATCATACACACTTCATTTCATACATTGCCTATTATTTCAAAAACATATTACCCTTAGTCAAACCGACTGAACAATGGATGAAAAAAGCAATGAATAACTTTTACAACAAATGTGATATTGTCTATGTACCGACCAAATCCATTCTAAATGAATTACAGCAGATCGGCTTACAACAAGAAGGATTAAAACTGTGGCAAAGAGGAATAGACACAGCTCTGTTTAACCCCCAAAAAAAGAATCTATCTCAACTGCAGACCATCACAAAGAATGACAAACCAACAATCCTTTTTGTCAGTCGTATCGTCTGGGAAAAAAATATTAAAACGCTTATTGAAATTTATCAACAGATACATGCCCAAAACCTCGACTATAATTTCATTGTTGTCGGTGAAGGAACAGCCAAAATAATTGCGATGCAAGAGATGCCTAAAGCTATTTTCTTAGGAAAGAAAAGCCATGATGAGCTCGCAATTTTATATGCTTCGGCCGATGCCTTTGTTTTTCCGTCGGTCTCAGAAACGTATGGAAACGTCGTCGTCGAAGCATTAGCATCCGGACTTCCTTGTGTTATCGCCAACGGCGGAGGCTCGGCCTCCTTGATTCAGCACGGAAAAAATGGATTTAAGTGTCAACCTGAAAATGCGGCTGGATATGTTTACTACCTCAAAAAAATTCTCTCCGACGCAAGCTTAAAAAGGAATCTCGTCATTGAAGGTCTATCCTATGTTGGGCAACTGGATTGGAATAGACTAGCTGGACGCTATTTTAATGACATTGAACTATTGATAGACAAAACACAGGAAGTCGATTTGGCATGGGCAAATTAACAAACCCAAGCCAACTAATCAAAGGTGTTTTTTTACTTTTGATTCTGGCGTCCATCACGATCTTTTTAGCGAAAAGCGATTTAAATGCGTTGAAAAAAGAGCTCTTCTCTGTTGGTTATCGCTTCATCGTTATTTTGTTTACAACTTGCGCGGCCTATTTTTTAGGTACATTAGCTTGGTGGATATGTTTAGGCCCTGCAAAAAAGAAGGTCAATCTGCTCGAACTCTTTGCCGTCCGTCAAATCGGGGAAACCGTTGGACTATTCAATCCCACCAGCATTATCGGTGGCGATTTATTAAAGGCACAATTGATAACCCGTTATGACATTCCTTTAAAAGAAGGATTGAATTCGGTTGCAATATCCCGTATTACTGCCGTACTGTCTCAATTGACACTCTTTTTGATTGCTATGATTTGGTTGATATTTTCTCCTTTAAAAAATGAAATTATACGCTACGCAGGCCCAGTAATTTATATGATCTGTATGTTCTTATTTCTTTTGATGATCTTGATACTTTACTGGTTAATAGCTGCAAAAAGTCCCTCACAAACCAAGGCTTCAACAGCAACACCTTTTGGAAAAGCACAAGCGCATGTTCAGTCACTCCTTTGGAGTGTAAAAGACTTTTATAAACATCAAAATAAGGTTTTTTGGTATTCTTACTTACTTTTTGCACTACATTGGATTATTGGCAGCCTTGAATTCTATTATATTCTAAAATTTTTGGGTGTTTCAGTACAACCAATACATGGTTTAATAGTAGATATGAGCGTCATTGTGCTAAAAAGCATCGGTGCTTTTATTCCAGGACAACTGGGTATTGAAGAAATCGCCAATAAGCTCCTACTCCATATGATCGGTATTACAGGAGGTAGTATTTGGCTCAGTGCTTCATTATTACGTCGCGGCCGACAGCTCACCTGGGTAGCACTGGGTTTTATATTTTATCTATGCATCAAAAGGAAACCAGTACATGTATCCATCTGAAATAGAAATACTATTTGTCAGCCACAAATATCCCCCAAGTGTTGGCGGTATGGAAAAACAAAGCTTTGAACTGATCAATACTGCGGCTCTTTACTTGAAGGTACACACCTTAGTCTATGACAATAGGGAACCTCTTTTAGCCTTCTTCTTCCTACTGAATCGCCGCATTCTAGCCAAAATTAACGATAACCCCGGCATCAAGCTTATCCACTTTAATGATGGATTAATTGCGTCCTTCGCCTCTTTTCACAAAGGATATACCCATTTAAAACGTGCTGTCACGCTTCACGGTCTGGATATCGTTTTTCCACTTCGTTATTTTCAACGTAAGATTATACCGCGGTTTAACACTTTTGATCAGCTTATTGCCGTTAGCCAAGCCACCGCCGACGCCGCACAGTTACGCGGTATCGATCCATCCAAAATCATTGTTATACCCAACGGTGTAGATCCGATACACTGCTCCACTCAAAACAATGAACCAACCTGCGAAAGCAGGCCCTATTTTATCACTTTGGGACGCCCTGTTAAGCGGAAGGGCTTCTCGTGGTTGATGAAACATGTCATCCCCGCGATTCAGGGCGATTTCAAATTACTAATGGTGGGGCCATTCGATCAAAAACCGCAATGGAAAGAACGCCTATTGCAGCTTACACCAAAAAAGATAAATCATTTAATCACCCTATTCCTCGGATTTCCCACCGATCAAGGGGCCATCCGAAAATTACTGAAAGCATACCCCGAAAAAATTGAACATCTTGGAAAAGTTCCATTCGAACAACTGCAAAGCCTCCTGACCAACGCACAGGCCTTTTTGATGCCCAATATTGAAATGGCCGGTGATATGGAAGGCTTTGGGCTCGTCTGCCTAGAAGCTTCCACAGCAGGCACAATTGTTGTTGCCGCCGAATTAGAAGGAATTACAAGCGCCGTTACACACAATTACAATGGGCTTCTCCTGCCAAGCGAAAACCAAAACGCTTGGATCGAACAACTTCAAGCCATTTTAGAAGATCCAGTCCACTATAAAAAGCTAAGCCTACAATTTAAACAGAATACCCTAAAACAATATAGCTGGGATATTATGGCCAGATCCTATTGCCAATCATTTGCAGACTTAATTACAGCAGCAGATAAATAATTGAACGTAATACCGCATCAAGTTGACTGCTTCTGTCATCCACGCGGAAAGCTCTTCAAAAGGCATTGTTTATAGAACTTACTTGCTTGCTTGCTTGCTTGCTTGCTTGCTTGCTTGCTTGCTTGCTTGCTTGCTTGCTTGCTTGCTTGCTTGCTTGCTATACAGATAAAAGATCAATTAAATGATGAAATATGAAACAATAGATGCTTACTTCCAACGACAAGAACTCATACGGATAAATTCAACGTCTTTCAAGACGCAAAACTTTTTTATAGCGAACTGCTAACGGTCGATAAAAAATCAATTGAATCAAAGCGAAACATCCTACCAAAACAAGTCCCAATGGTGAATAAAAAGTTAGACCAATATACAGTAGTAATAAGAATAACCGCAGCATCTCAAGTGGAAAAACCCAGTCTTCATGTTCTAGAAGTCCTCCAATACAAATAACACTACAAAGAATAAATCCCCCGCCAATAACGAGTTGTATCAGTTGCTGATAATTACCATAAAGCAGAAAGAAAAAAAGAAGTGTCATCGTCAACATGGACTGAAAAAAGATATAGCGGCTTAACGCCTGCGCATGAACTTGCGGCTTAGCTCCGGCAAATATGCGCTCTTCCAGTTCTTCGCGAATTTCAGGCTGTATATCGTCAGGCTTACCGAATATAGTCCGCATTTTGTTCCCAAATCCTTTCGCCCGCTTAAATGACAAACCAATTTCAAATAAATAATGAAAATGCTGCCATAGAAAAGTATAGCGGTGAATGGGCTTTGTGAGCCCATAGACACAAGGCTCCTCCTTTTGTTCCGATATAAATGTTCCAAACAGCTTATCCCAAATAATCAGGATATCCCCATAATTCTTATCCAGATAGATTTCGTTGCTGCTATGATGCACCCGATGATGGGAAGGCGTTACAAATAGCCGCTCCAAAATACCCAAATTTCCAACAGTCTGCGTATGGGAGAAAAATGGATACACGCCATGAATCAACAGAATAGCGGTCATCATAAAGGGCGGGAACCCCAAAAGGGGGATAAAAGCCCAAAATAGCGAACGGAAAACGGCTTGAAATATGGTGATCCGGGCCGCCACCGTAAAGTTATAATCTTCACTTTGGTGATGTACAACGTGCGCAGCCCACAATAGGTTTATTTCATGGCTATAGCGATGATACCAATACCAGAGAAAATCTGTAAATAGGAAAAGTATAACCCAGGTCCAAACATTAGCTTCAATCTGAAATATCGCAAAATTTTGATACACCCAAACGAAAAAAAAGTAAAATAAACTAACGGAAAACATATCACACATACGCTCAACGATACCAACATTAAGATTTGAGATCGATTCATCAAAAGAATAAAAACGTTTCTGTTTTTTGAGGCTATACCCATATTCCAACACCATCAGAATTAAAAATAAGGGAATGATAAATGCCAAAAAATTAAGTTTTTCCGTATACATCCATTTGCTATTTTAAAGACAAACAATCTATCTGAGTCGCTATTTGATAAGATTCGTCTTTTCTGATGCCAAAAGATAAATTCTTTCAAACTCTTTATTATTAAACAATCAATTTTAAATCAGGTTTTTCAATTTATGGTTTTTCAATTGATCAAAGGTATGCTTGCTCCTGTTTAGACAAGACCAAACGCCAACCTTAAGGACTTTTCTATCGCAAAAGAAAATGCACAAAAAAAACCTCAAAAAGCTAAACACTTTTTGAGGACTTCTGACTGAACGATAACCAGTACTTTACTGAGAAGTCACCGTGATACCAGCTTACCGGACTATTTAAATGCTAATGCACACTGGACATATCGATCTGCGTCTTTCCTTGTTTGATCATCAAAACAAAGGGGACACACAGCAAAAATACCACACCCAGATACAAAAACACATCCATGTAGGATAATACAGTAGCCTGTTTCATCACGCTCATATCGAGTATCTGGTGTGCTTTGGCCAAAGCTTCATTGGGCGAAAAACCTTTCGCCTGAAAGCTCATTTGCAATTGTTGCACCCGTTGTTGCACATCAAACTTGCTTGGATCTAAATTAGCCACCAGATCGACGCGATGTTTTTGGCTATCACGGGCAATAAATGTCGTAATTAAGGCTATACCAAACGAACCACCCAGCTGGCGCATCATCCCTGTAAAGGCAGCTCCTTCACCGATTGACTTACCATGTAATGTCGATAGGGAGAGTGTCATGACAGGTACGAACAACAATCCTAAGCCAACTCCACGGAGAATTAGGGGCCAAAACATGTGCTCTGCTCCCGTATCATTGGTCATGAGACTGTACATCCAAAAACAGAAGCCAAAAAAGATACTTAGTCCTACGGCAACCATATATTTTTGGGGAACACCATTTTGGATCATCTTCCCAATAAAAGGCATCATGATACCGGTCATGATTGAACTTGGCAACAATAACAAACCTGCGTCTGTGGCCGTCCATCCCAATATCGACTGTGTATAGATTGGAATAATAAAAGTCGATCCAAACAAGCCGAAACCAAGAATAAAACTCATCACTACACCAACCTGCAAATTCTTATCCTTCAATACCCGCAAGTTAACAATGGGTTTATCATAGACCAATTCCCGCCATATAAAGAACAATAGTCCGAAAACAGACAAGATTGACAAGCCTAAAATCAAGGGATCGTCAAACCAATCATCCTGTTGTCCATGTTCCAATACAAACTGAAGGGAACCAATAAACATGATCAAAAAGATCATACCAAACCAATCCACTTCCTTTGCAGATTGCTTTTGGCTATATTTAGGACTGCGCACAAAAGATAAGGTCAACAAGGTCGCAATAATCCCTAACGGCACATTGATATAGAATATATATGGCCAGGAGAAATTATCGATAATATATCCACCTAACGGTGGGCCTAGCGTTGGACCAATAATTACCCCCATACCATAGATAGCCTGAGCCATACTACGTTTTTCCTTCGGGTAACTCTCTGTAATAATGGTCTGCGCTGTTACTAACAACGCTCCCCCGCCCATCCCTTGTATAAAACGAAATGCAACAAGCTCCCAAATATTGGTCGCGTTACCACATAAAAATGAAGATACTGTGAATATGATAATAGACGCAGCAAAGTAATTTCTCCGTCCAAATTGTTGGGACAACCAGCTGGTCATCGGAATCACAATTACGTTGGCGATTGCGTAAGCCGTGATAACCCATGCCACATCTGTCAAGGTCGCCCCCAACGAACCTTTCATGTCGTTCAGAGCCACGTTGACGATGGTTGTATCCACGATTTCCAACAGCGCACAAAGCACCGCTGTAATCGTGATTACAACACGTCGAAAACCATATTCAACCAGACTATCTTGTTGATTTAAATTTTCCATAGTTATTGAACATGCACATCTACGTCAGCATTCATGCCCGGTCTGAGCAAAGCCACATTTTCTGCTTTATTGTCTTTTGTCAATTTGATTTTTACAGGTAAACGCTGAACAGTCTTCACAAAGTTACCAGTCGCATTATCTGGCGGCAATAAAGAAAAACGCGATCCTGTCGCCGGTGAGAAAGAATTTACTTCACCTTCAAATTCGATATTAGGATAAGCATCCACTTTGATCCCCACCTTTTGACCAGGCTTCATTTTTTCCAATTGCGTCTCTTTAAAGTTGGCTACTACCCAAGTTTCAATATTATCGACAATGTAGAATAAAGACTGACCTGGATTGACCATTTGTCCAGGCTGAACCTTAATGTTGGATACCTGACCATCCACAGAAGCCAGTACCGCGGTATAAGAAAGGTTCAATTTAGCCGCCTCAAGCTGTGCATTCGCTCTTTTTATATTCGCCTCAGCAACAGAAGTTTGTTTTGAAGCCACTGTAGTCTTACTGACGATTGCATTACGTTGCGACGCACTGGCATTGCGTTGCTGTTGCAAAATTTCAACCTGCTTGTCGGCTTCCAATTTCGCAGTCAATGCCTGCTCGTACTGCTGTTTTGTAATGGACTGGTTATTGTATAAGTTTTGGTAGCGGATATAATCATTGTTCGCTTGCTTAGCACGAATACGTGCCGCATCGATGCTGCCTAAATTGGATTGGATCGTTGCATCTGAGATCGCCACATTAGCCGAAGACGCAGATACATCTGCCTTTGAAACATCAAAGCTACTTTGAGCTGCTGCCAAGGCTGCTAATGCCTCGTCCACACGAACCTGATAGTCTTGACTCTCAATGGTAAATAACGTATCCCCTTTTTTAACCAAATCATTGTCCTTTACATAGACTTTAGCGATAAAACCACCCACCCGTGGAATGATCGGGCTCATGTTTTTCTCTACCTGCGCATCGTCTGTAGTCTCATGCGCCTGGCCATGCATATATTTATACGCCCCATAAGCCCCTCCGAAGATGACCAATGCAGCCAAAACAATTGTAAATTTTTTATTTGTACCTTTTTTTTCAGGTGCGTTTTCTACTGTATTTTCCATGTCTAGATTAATTGCTATTTAATGTTTAAAGACCCATTTGCTAACAGCAGGTCGTAATATTTTTCAATGGTGTTTGCTTTGCTGATTGCCAGATTGATCTTGCTTTGCAGCTGCTGTACGTCTGCGGTCAACAAGTCGTCGGTATCTGCGATACCATTATCGTACTTATCTTTGGTGATCCGATAATTTTCAACAGCCTGATCCACCGCCTGATGATAGACCACATCCTGCTTTTGTGCCAGCATATAGTTTTCATTGGCCTGTTGAACCTGCACTTTTACCTTGTCATTTAATAATTCAATATGCTCATCAATTTCCTTGATACGGTTTTTTGCCACATTCACTTCTCTTTTATTTTTGTAAAGCGAACCGATATCGTAAGAAACGCCGATGCCAACCATGGCAGCATTCGTCACGGTAACCACCTTTTGAAGACCAAAAGCATTGTATCCAGCTGTTGCAGCAACAGTTGGCATGGCAGCCGCTTTTGTTACTTTCAACTGATCTTCAGCAACCAAACGTTGCGATTCCATCGATTTTAGATCTGAGCGCGAGGTTTTTGCTGCATCATATGATGCTTTTAAGCCCAAATCCACACCTGTGACTTCGCCCAAATTGATCTGATCCAGTTGGGTATCTTCATCAATTTTCAAGAAATTAGCCAATTGATAATTCAGCACCTTGATATTTTTCTGTGCTTCCTGAAGCGAAACCTGATAGTTTGAAAGCTGCAGTTCTGCTTTTAATAAGTCATTACGTGCGATCAAACCATTATCCAACATCGCTTTAAAATCCGAAACACGTTGCTCCGACTGCTTAATATTTTCAGCAATCAACAAATTGGTTTGCTGAGCCTTATAAAGACTCAAATAAAGATTTACTGCACGTATAGCCAATTGTTCTTTGCTCGCTACAGCATTGTATTCCTCGGCTTTCAATACATCCTTTGCAATATCAATGCCGCCCTTAATTCTGCCACCGGTATAGATTGGCATACTCACCGAAGCCTGACCCAACCACAATTGGTTTGCAGCGATATCTGGAGCAGATCCCCCCTCACCTAAAGCCAACTTTAAATTCACATTTGGTGTGGTCATAGCCATGTATTGTCCACTCAATTTTGCATCGGGAAGTTGTTTCGATTTGGCCGTTTCCACCTCGAGCTGCCTACCCAATATCTTGGTGTCGGCAGACTTCGCTTCCACGCTTTGATTTGCGGCCAAGTGAATTATTTCTTCCAAAGTCATGTGCTTGTTGTCCTGTGCCAACAAACCCATGGGACTTAAAAGCAATAAAGCACTCAAATTGGCCAACTTATTTTTCATATGTCAATAAAGCTTTAATTGTTGTCTGTATAAATTCTGTTAAAGTTGTTTCTATATAATTTGCATATTCTTCATCGTTATCGATATGCAACTGATCTTGCAAAAAGCAATGATTCATTTGGAAATTCATAAAAGTTCCCATCATCATCGAATGGATTAAAATTGGATCATATCCACCTTTGAACACCCCCTGTTCTACACCTTCATTGATCACGGAAGAAATAACCTCCAGGTTATGCAATTTGAGCTTCCTGAATGCTTCAGAGATCAGCATCCGCTGTTTTAGTGAACTTTCAATGGTAATGATATGATACAGCTTACGATGCGAATTCATCGATTTAATTGATCTATCTACCATCGCGTCTATTTTGTCCAGCGCATTGTCAATAAGCGCCAACTCATCCACATTGATCATAAAATCAGGAACACGCCACTCAAAAAACGTATCCAGCAACTTGTCCTTTGATCCAAAATAATAGTTGATCATTGCAACATTTACATTCGCTTCGTTGGCAATATCACGCACGGAAGTCCCATCAAACCCTTTTGTTGCAAAAAGACGCTCAGCTGCAAGTAAAATATCAATCTGTTTCTCGTTAAATTCCATTTTAAACCTCGATCTTTTAAAGATACCATCGCATATTCATAGCGATAATAAAAGACGTTCTCGCTAAATGCGCGACAAAGTTAAACAAACGTTTAATTTAAACAAGTGTTTAATTATTAAATTTGTGTAAAAAAAAACACCATTTCTGGTGTTTTTGCTGTTGGATGGAATTAGTTAAGTATCCGATAGATCATTTCTTTTAAAATCTCTTCGCTATTGAAATTGCTCGGTACATTGACACCTTTGGATTTTAAATCCGTATCTTTCAACACATTAAGCACATCGAAAGTTTTCCGTCTATTGTAATTCCGTGCAGCAAGCTCGTATTCTTTCAGAAAGAAAGGATGTACCCCCAGTTCTTTTGCCGCGACGGATTTGTCTATCAGATAATGGTATTTGAGAATCTTCGTGAAGTAGGTGGCAATTTGTCCAATAACCATCACCAGTGGATTATTTTTGGGATTGGCGACAAAATAATCGACGATCTGATACGCTTTTAGGGCATTACGTTTAGCCAATGCAGTATTTAATTCAAAAACATTATAATCTTTGGAGATACCTATATTGCGTTCAACATCTTCCATGCTTATCTCTTGGCTCTTTGGAACATTAAGCATCAGCTTGTCCAGTTCATTCGACACTTTGGACAGGTCATTACCAAGATAGTCTGCAATCATCACCGCAGCTTGCGGATGAATGCGCCAGCCCGCATCTTTCACATACGTCCCAATCCAGGGGCCAACCTTATCGTCGTATAGTTTGGCCGCATCAACAACTAGTCCCTTTTTTTCAAAGACTTTATAGACCTTTTTGCGTTTGTCAAATTTCCCATGTTTAAAACAGAACACAAGAATGGTTGTCGGTGTAAGATGCTCCAGGTATTTAGTTAACAGTTCTTCCGTATCCGATTTCCATTTCAGCTCCTGCGCTTCCTTAATAATAATCACCTGATAATCGCTCAACATGGGATACCGTTTTGCTGCATTGACAATGGTAGATATATCAATATCTTTTCCATAGAAAATCGATTGATCAAAACCCTTTTGTGCTTCGTTCAATACCGTCGCTTCCAATGCGTCGGCAATGGTATCAATGAAATAACTCTCCTCCCCTTGCAATAAATACACTGGTTTAAAAGACCTGTTCTTAATATCAGATAAGATCGGATTTATGTTCATATGCAAAAACTATCGATAGTATTTATTTTCCCTGGGCCCAATTAAGCTCTTTACACGCGGCAACTTGTCTAAAGTTGCTATGGAGTACCCGGTCTATTTATTTATTTTTTCACTGCAGATCGGTTGCCCCATTACTTTCCCGCATCCAAACAATCTGCTACAGTCTAAAATGTCCCATGTTATTGCATCTTCACATGGTGTATCTAGTTCGACTATGGACATTTTATAGGAAGCAAAATTACGATTTTAATGGCAATTTAAGCGAGTAACCTCGCCGAATTAACGCTTTTATAATTGATTCATGTACGACCATCACTTTAAGCTATTGGTTTAAAGCCATGAACATTTAGCACCACAACTTCCACAATTCTGGTCAAGCAATACGGCCACAAAAGCAGACCTGAGGTTTTTTACAAAAAATCATCTTCGTCAGCAAAAAAACACCATATTTCATGCCTGATGAATGTATTTTTTTTGCTAAAATTTTAGTATATTTGTGTATGTTTTCACCGACTCCACTGAACTTACCGCCGTATCAAGCTAAAATATCTAAAAAGAACAATGCGATTTATATATTTGATGAGCTCAGAAAAAAGGATCTGGTATTAACACCGGAAGAATGGGTTAGGCAGCATTGGATCAACTATTTGTCGCTCATGAAAAATTATCCCAAGGCACTGATGCACATCGAAGGCGGTTTGAAATTAAATAACCTGCAGAAACGAAGTGATTTGTTAATTTATAACAGCAGCGGGCATAAGGTGGTCTTAGCCGAATTTAAGGCACCTCATATAAAAATTACACAACAAGTATTTGAGCAAATTGCAAATTATAATACAGTTCACCGTATACCATACCTGCTAGTAAGCAACGGTATGAATCATTATTATTGTAAAATTGATTTTATCAAAAAGTCTTACGAATTTTTGGAAGACCTCCCCAACTACAACGAAATTGACTAAGGAGCTATGCATGAAATAGATAAAAATTAATCCGGAGATTCAGTCTCCCTTAGGTCTTGAACGGGGAGCACCGAAAAAATGTAAAGTAGATGTAAAACATCTTTTCAATTTATTTGATTTTTAAAATATAGTTTTATATTAGTCCTACAGAATAGAAAAAATAAAAAGATGAATATAGATAAAAACGAATTCAGAAAATATGCAGTAAAGCATCACCGTATTGGAAGTCAACATGTTGATAGCTTCATTGCGCGTACAGAGACTAGCATTCCGACAAACCTTACGCCTTACATCGTTGAAGAACGTCAACTGAACGTTGCACAAATGGATGTATTCTCACGTTTGATGATGGACCGTATCATATTTTTAGGAAGCGGTATTGACGATCAGGTTGCCAATATTATTCAGGCACAGCTCTTGTTCTTACAGTCTACCGATGCACAACGTGATATCCAGATCTACATCAATTCACCAGGTGGAAGCGTATACGCTGGACTAGGAATCTACGATACCATGCAATATATTACGCCAGATGTAGCAACCATCTGTACCGGTATTGCAGCATCTATGGGCGCTGTTCTTTTAGTTGCTGGTGCAAAAGGCAAACGTGCAGCCTTACGCCACTCACGCGTCATGATTCACCAACCTTCCGGTGGCGCTCAAGGAGTTGCAGCCGATATGGAAATCAACTTACGTGAGATGATGAAATTAAAAGAAGAATTATACACCATTATTTCAGATCATTCTGGACAAACTTACGAATGGGTAGAAAAATCTTCCGATCGCGATTACTGGATGCGGGCTAATGAGGCCAAAGAATTTGGTATGATTGACGAGATTTTACTTCCAAAGAAGGAGATTATTAAATAACAATGGCAAAGAATAACGATAGAGACATTCATTGTTCGTTTTGTGGCATAAGCAAAAATGAAGCCCAGATGCTTATTGCTGGCAACGGTGCGCACATCTGTGACCGTTGTATCCAGCAGGCAGGCGAAATCTTGGCAGAAGAATTAAAACAACGAAAAAGTAAAACTTTACAGACAGCTTTAAAGTTGATCCGTCCTTTGGAGATTAAAACCCACTTGGACCAATATGTCATCGGTCAGGATGATGCCAAAAAAGTAATTTCAGTAGCCGTTTATAATCACTATAAGCGTTTAAATCAGAAAGTGGATAAAGACGAGATCGAAATCGAAAAATCCAATTTGATTATCGTGGGGGAAACAGGCACTGGTAAGACCTTGCTGGCAAAAACTGTCGCCAAGATACTTAATGTACCTTTCTGTATTGTGGATGCTACAGTATTGACCGAAGCAGGTTATGTAGGGGAAGACGTCGAAAGTATATTGACGCGTTTACTGCAAGCGGCAGATTACGATGTGGCTTCCGCTGAGCGTGGTATCATCTACATCGATGAGATTGATAAAATCGCACGTAAAAGCGACAATCCTTCTATTACGAGAGATGTATCGGGTGAAGGTGTGCAGCAAGCTTTACTGAAGATTCTCGAAGGTACAGTTGTCAACGTTCCACCGCAAGGCGGCCGTAAACACCCTGATCAAAAAATGATCGCGGTTAATACAAGCAATATCCTATTCATCTGTGGTGGGGCATTCGACGGTATTCAAAAGAAAATAGCAAACCGTCTGCGTACCCAGACAGTAGGTTATAAAATGAACGAGGACGAAGAAGAAATTGACTTGAACAATTTGTACAAGTATATTACACCGCAAGACTTAAAGAACTTTGGATTAATTCCAGAGCTGATTGGTCGTCTTCCTGTATTAACTTACTTAAACCCGCTGGATAAGGAAACCTTGCTGAGTATTCTGACTGAGCCAAAGAATGCTTTGGTAAAACAATATAAAAAGCTGTTTGAATACGAAGGTATTGAGCTAAAATTTGATCCTGACGTTTATACGTTTATTGTTGATAAAGCTGACGAATTTAAACTTGGCGCCAGAGGCCTACGCAGTATATGCGAAGCCATTATGCTGGATGCCATGTTTGAAATTCCGTCAACGAAAGAGCAGACGGGACAGAAAGCATTGGAAATCACGCTAGACTATGCGAAGAAGAAATTCGAAAAGTCTGATTTAAAAAAGCTTAAAGTTGCTTAAAAAAATCCCGTTCGCTGAACGGGATTTTTTTTTAGAAAAGAATTAAAAATCTTATATTACAATAATAACATAGCCATAACGGAATGTTGACAGGAAGATAAGAGATTCAAGAAATTAAATTTAATGACTATGACAACAAAGAAAAGTGCAAAGAATACCGTAAATAGTCCGATCACACCAGGTTTAAAAACCAAAGAAGAAATCGTGAACAACTGGCTTCCCCGTTATACCGGAAGACCTTTGGAAGAGTTCGGGGAATATATCCTTTTAACGAACTTTTCGAAATATATACACCTATTTTCTGAAATGCATGATAATGCGCCTATTTATGGAGAAGATAAACCGATGCAATCCGTCACTGCCGGAGGCATCACCATTATCAATTTCGGGATGGGAAGTCCAATGGCCGCAACCATTATGGATTTATTATCAGCAATTGCACCAAAAGCAGTGCTATTTTTAGGTAAAACCGGTGGAATCAAGAAAAAAATTCCTGTAGGCGAATTGATTCTTCCAATAGCCGCTATCCGCGGTGAGGGAACTTCCAATGACTACTTTCCACCCGAAGTACCTTCATTACCCGCCTTCGCCATGCAAAAGGCCATATCCACGACAATCCGGGATCACCAACGTGACTACTGGACAGGAACAGTATACACCACAAATAGACGAGTTTGGGAACATGATAAAGCCTTCAAAAAGTATTTAAAATCAATCCGTGCCATGTGCGTGGATATGGAAACCGCAACGATATTCAGTGTCGGATTTGCCAATAAGATTCCAACAGGTGCTCTGTTGCTGGTTTCGGATCAACCAATGGTACCCGAAGGAGTCAAAACGTCTGTCAGTGATGTAACAGTTACAGCAAAATATGTAGAAGCACATATCAGCATAGGTATTGATGCTTTAAAACAGCTTATCAATAACGGATTGACCGTGAAGCACCTTAAATTTTAAGCTGTATTTCAGCCAACATCATATTTTCCCTTTCTAGGAAAATATGATGTATCCCTCCCCATAAAACCATAACTATCAAAACCTTAAAACTATTAACTATTATTTTTGATTAATAATTGAACGCTTATTAACTAAAATTTGAGGTGTTAACAAATGTTAATCTTCACAATAATTAAACGATTTGTCGTTTATATTGTAATATTCATATTACTCAACACATATATCGTAAAAATTAATCAAGCATTGTGAAGAAAAAAACATTATCTATTTTTAACGTAACCTTTTTGATTTGTTCAGCCTTAGCCACACAGGTAAGTTGTTCTTCAAGTTCTTCAAAAGAAAATAAAACCAAAGAAAAAAACGTAGCCTTGCCAGTCTATACCGTCACTAAATCTGACGCCACCACCATCAAGGATTATTTGGGAACCATAGAAGGTAAAGTTAACGTGGAGGTCCGCCCACAGGTCGAAGGGCTGCTTCAGGAAATTTATATCGATGAAGGCTCATTTGTTCAAAAAGGCCAGAAACTGTTCAAGGTAGACCCCTCTACTTACCAAGAAAATCTCAATAACATGGTTGCTACGGAGCAAGTCGCCAAAGCCAAACTTAAAAATGCACAGCTCGAAGTCGACCGGTTGAAACCGCTGGTTCAAAACGACGTTATCTCCGATGTCAGACTGGCGTCGGCAAAATCAGATTATCAAGTAGCCAAGGCAACGTTGGACCAGGCCATCGCAGCCGTACGTTCAGCGCAGATCAGCAAAGATTTTACAGTGATCACCGCTCCGGTAAGTGGTTACATTGGCCGCATTCCAAAGCGTATTGGAAATTTGGTATCAAAAGGCGATAAAGAACCCCTTACCTATCTTTCAGACATCCAGGAAGTGTATGTATATTTCTCCATGAATGAATCTGACTTTCTTTATTTTTCCAAAGCACAGGCAAAAAAAGATAGCTTGGAAGGGAAAAAATACAACCAGAATCAAAAGCTCGTATTTCCAGAAGTTACTTTAGTCCTCGCAGATGGTGAGGAATATTCAAAAAAAGGTATTGTCGACGCCGTCAATGGCCAGATTAACCGAACTACGGGAGCAATCTCTTTGCGCGCCACCTTCCAAAACCACGACAACATACTTCGATCCGGAAGTAGCGGCACCCTTAAGATTGCCGAAGTAAAAAAAGACGTTCTTCAAATTCCGCAGATAGCCGTCAATGAATTGCAGGATAAAACCTTTGTCTATATACTGGACCAAAACAATAAGGCGCAAAAACGAAATATCCAACTGATGGGCAAAAGTAAAAACAATTATATCGTCTATACAGGCCTCAAGGAAAACGATCGCGTTATTACCAGCGGATTTGACAAATTAACCGACGGTTCACCAGTGACCCCGATTTTACAGAAATAATTATCGATCATTTTTGCATACTACCCGGTGCCAGGCATACTGTGCACCAAAAGTAGCGTGTTTAAAATTCTATGTATATGCTAAAAACATTTATAAATAGGCCTGTATTAGCTACGGTGGTTTCTATTATCCTGGTTATCTTAGGCTTGGTGGGCCTAAAACTCCTGCCTGTCTCGCGCTTTCCAGAAATTGCCCCACCAAGTGTGCTTGTTTCACTAAGTTATCCCGGTGCTAATGCGGAAACCGTAGCAAAAAGTGTTTTGCTGCCTATCGAAGAAGCCATCAATGGTGTAGAGGATATGACCTATATCAAGTCGTCTGCCTCCAATTCAGGATCGGGAAGTGTATCGGTGTACTTTAAGACAGGTACCAATCCTGATATTGCTTCGGTCAACGTACAGACACGGATTTCCAAAGCAATCAGTTCCATTCCTGCCGAAGTAAATGAAGCCGGCATCACGGTCATGCCTCGGCAAACCGGTGTCATCATGACCATCAATCTCTACTCCGATCACCAGGATAGCGCCTACGATGAAACCTTTCTCCAGGCTTATGCACAGATTAACCTGATGCGACCTTTGCTGCGTGTCGATGGCGTAGCTCAAGTTTCCCGTTTGGGGGCCAGGGATTATGCGATGCGCCTTTGGCTGAACCCAGAAAAACTAGCCCTTTATAACCTCGTTCCACAAGATGTTATGAATGCTATAAAAGATCAAAACTTTGAGATTGCCCCAGGCAAATTTGGAGAAACCTCGGATGAAGCTTTCGAAACAGTGATCCGTCATAAGGGGCGTTTCACCACACCGGAGGAATTCCAGAGTATTGTGATCAAAACCAACACCGACGGTTCAGTGCTCTATTTAAAAGATGTGGCCCGGGTAGAATTCGGAGCTACAAATTTAAGCAGCGACAACAAGGTGAATGGCCATCCCGGTCTTACACTCAACTTAACACAGACCAGTGGTTCCAACGCCCATGATATCGATATTGCTGTCAGAAAGGTTCTTGAAGAACAATCAAAAACATTTCCAAAAGGCCTACACTATGAGGTGACCTATTCAGTACGTGATCAGATCGACGAATCGATCAACCAAGTGGAGCACACCCTTTTTGAGGCGTTTATCCTGGTATTTATTATTGTCTTTATCTTCCTGCAAGATTTTCGATCCACCCTGATTCCGGCAATTGCAATCCCAGTTTCCTTGGTGGGAACCTTCTTTTTTCTGCAGCTTTTTGGATTTTCGCTCAATGTCCTCACGATGTTTGCCCTGGTGTTGGCTATTGGAATCGTAGTGGATGACGCCATTGTCGTCGTCGAAGCTATCCATGAAAAAATGCACAGCACAGGATTGAAACCCAGAGCCGCAACATTGTCGACGATGTCCGAAATTACGGGAGCCATCCTGTCAATAACCATGGTCATGGCTGCTGTATTTTTGCCTGTAGGATTTATGGAAGGGCCAGCAGGTATTTTCTATCGCCAATTTGCCTATACCTTGGCAACGGCGATTCTGATTTCAGCACTCAATGCCTTAACTCTAAGTCCAGCCTTATGTGCTCTCCTACTGAAAGCCCCGAAACAGCATACCAATCAAGAAAGCAGCAAAATCAATCAATTTAAAGATCGTTTCTTTAAAGCATTCAATACGTCTTTTGATCGGCTGACGGCCCGTTATGTCGCTATTGTAGAAATACTGATCAAGAATAAAAAAATAGCCTGGGCAGGCTTAATTTTAATTACAGCACTTGGCATCGTGTTCATGATTAAAACGCCCAAAAGTTTTATTCCGACCGAAGATGATGGCTTTATTACATATAACATTGCCCTCCCTCCCGGCGCTTCATTGAGTCGGACTACTGAGGTTCTTCATCGTGCCGATAGTATTTTAAAGAAAAGACAGGACATCAATGGCATGACAACAGTCTCTGGTTTTAATGCCCTGGACGGAAGTTCGAGCCCGGCATTTGCTGCTGGTTACATTACCTTAAAACCACATGCCAAACGCGAGCACATCAAAAACATTAATGCGTTTATGGATACCATTAGGCATGATCTATCCCAGATCAATGAAGCAACGTTTACGGTGTTCCCCCGACCTACCGTACAGGGTTTTGGAGACTTTGCCGGCATTGAAATGGTTCTTCAGGATCGGATGGGTGGTGACATTCGGGATTTCAACACCATTGCAGATACCTTTATTAACCAGCTCAATACGCTGCCTGAAATTCGCAGCGCCTACACAAGCTTTAAATCAAACTTCCCTCAATATGAAGTAAATATCGATGCCGTAAAGGCAAAATCGCTGGGCGTCGAAATCAAAGATCTTATGTCTACAATACGGTCTTATTTTGCACGTGTACAGGCGAGTGATTTTAACCGGTTTGGTCGCCAATACCGCGTTTATGTTCAATCGGATTTCGACTTCCGGAAGGATCCCGAATCCTTCAATTCTATTTTTGTGCGGAATAGTAAAGGCGAAATGGTTCCTATTAACACCATATTAACTTTAGAAAAGACGGTGGGTCCGGAAACCATTACACGCTACAATCTGTACAACGCGATAGCGGTTAATATTACGCCAGCGGAAGGCTACAGTACTGATGATGCCATGCAGGCAATCCAAAAATTGGCCGACAATAAACTTCCGGGTAATTACGGTTTTGAATGGACGGGCATGAGCTATGAAGAAAGTCAGTCCGGTTCGCAGACGATCTTGATTTTTGCGCTTAGTATCCTATTCGTCTACTTCCTGCTTTCGGCTCAATACGAAAGCTATATCCTTCCTTGGGCAGTACTATTGTCCATACCAGTCGGCCTGATCGGCGTTTTTACCGTGATCAACCTGGTGGGACTTCAAAACAATATTTATGTGCAAGTCGGACTCATTATGCTCATTGGCCTCTTGGCCAAAAATGCGATTCTGATCGTGGAGTTCGCTGTCCAGGAGCGAAAAAATGGCAAAAGCATTGTCGAAGCAGCCATTAGTGGTTCAAAACTTAGGTTAAGGCCAATCTTGATGACCAGCCTGGCTTTTGTTGCAGGGCTGATACCCTTGATGTGGACGGTTGGCCCCTCGGCAATCGGTAACCATTCGATCAGCTTCAGCGCCGCCGGCGGCATGCTCTTTGGTGTAGCATTCGGCATCTTTATCATCCCCGTACTCTTTGTTGTTTTCAAAAGTCTGGATGAAAAACTACATGATAAACTAGCTAAAGAAGAGGAAGAATAATGAAAAACATACAAAAATACCTTTCGGGAATATCGATCATCATTGGCCTCTTAGGCCTGATGAATGCCTGTAAGATCGGCAAAGATTATGTGCAGCCCAAACTCAAACTTCCGGAAAACTTTCGTGGCGATACGCTGGATTACTTCGGAGATACCTCCAGTATGGGCCTGATCCATTGGAAATCCTTCTTTCATGATCCCACATTGAAGCTATTGATTGATTCTGCCTTAGCCAATAACTTTGAAATGAAAACTGCACTGCTCAACCTGCAGATTTCAACGCGAGTCTTAGCGCAGAATAAAGCCAACTACCTGCCGAGTGTAAATGCAACAATTGCCAATGGAAACCGTACCTGGCGATCAAAGGACTTTGGTAGTGGTCCTCTGACTAAATACTACGATCATAAGGATGAAAAAGCGCCGCAAAATATGTTCGTCTATCAATCCATGTTTGGCTCTGATATTAATTTTAGCTGGGAAGTCGATATCTGGAAGAAAATAGGAAGCAAACAAGAACAACTCTTAGCCGAGTATTTGGATACACAGGAGGCAAAAAATGCGATACAGACCTCGATCATAACAGCTGTGGCAAAAGGTTACTTCAATCTCTTGATGCTCGATGCCAAAATTGAAGTTGCCAAACGGAACGTCCAATTAAACGACAGCACTCTCCGCATGATCAAGCTCCAATATGAAGCTGGTGAAATCACCGCCTTGGCGATCCAACAAACACAATCACAACGCCTATTGGCAGCCTCCCTCGTTCCCGAAATCGAAAAGGAAATTGCCATCCAGGAAAATGCGCTGCAGACACTTACCGGAAAATTACCCGACAGCATCAAAAGAGGAACTTCTTACGAGCATCTCTTCGCGGAGAGCAAAGACATCTCCCTGGGGTCCCCAATCGAGATTGTCCGCAATAGACCAGATATCCGATCATCTGAATTTCAACTGATGGCAGCCAATGCGAATGCGAATATCCAACAGGCTATGCGTTATCCGTCATTGACCGTGGGCGGCGTATTGGGGGTAAATAGTATGCTCCCTAAAAATTGGTTTAATATCCCTGGCGCATTGCTTGGTGGAATAACTGGAAATTTAACCACGCCTATTTTCAAAAACAAAACATTGAAAACACAGTATGAGGTTGCTAAATTGGAACGTGATAAAGCCGAAATCCAACTGCAACAAAAAGTTGTCGAGGCAGTCGCCGAAGTCTCTAATGCAGTGGTCACAGTCGACAAGCAACGTGAACAATTAGCTTTGGCTAAAGAAAGGGTCGATAACGCGCACCTGGCAGTTAAAAACGCAGGTCTACTCTTTAAAAGTGGGTATGCCACCTATCTAGAGGTCATTACCGCGCAAAGTAATGCCCTTAATAGCGACCTGGATCTCGTCGAATTACGACAACAGCATTTAGATGCATTTGTAGACCTGTATCGTGCGCTCGGTGGAGGTTGGAGATAAGGATTTAAAACTTTATTTTTGTGGTATGACTCCAGAAGAATTACAACACTATTTTCAATCCAAAGACTTGCCCGAAACGCTGGAAATACAGCAAGATATGCAGGTCTTCGACGTTCAGCGTTTCTTGAGCACAAGCTTCATCCATGTAAGCTTATGGAAAAAAGATTTAAGCAAATGTCCATCCTGGATTAGACTGCTGAAATTCAAGGATGCCTTAGAAGCAAAAGAAGAAGCCTAACATCTGTTAGGCTTCTTCTTTATTTATACGTTCTATAGGCTGGGCGCAAGTTGTTTCATTAATAAAGGCATCTGTTCTTTCGAAAAAATCTCTTCTGCCCCGGCGTCCCGCAATTCCATCCGCTCATTCTCATCACTGCTCGAAGTCAACCCAAATATTCTGATCGAGGGAAATCTTTCTTTCACAATTTTTGCCGTTTCTATTCCGTTTAATACAGGCATATGCAGGTCTAATATACATATCTCAGGAAGCTCATGCTCGTTTTCATGGAGGTAGTCGATCAACTCCCTGCCATTGGATGCACAATAAACCAAATCCAATAAATGTGATTGAGCCATCGCTCGCATCAACACATGATGAATCATCGCATCATCTGCGTAGACAATCGTACATCTATCTTTGGTATCCATTTGAATAAGCTGTCATTTAGTAATTATAAAAACAATATTATATAAATATGTAATAAAATAAAAAATACAGAAAAAAGTTAGCAATAATTATGTTATTATACAAATTTTATTTCAAAATGTCCAATATTAACAATCCAACAAACTTTTAGTTTGATTTATATAATAAGAACATCATAGGTAGCAATCTCTTCGCGTCAACAACGCTAGAAAAGATGTGGTAAAGAGAAAAGAAGACCGGTAGATTATCTCCTAAAAATCATCTTCAATAATTTCGGCCACTCTTCCTATTTGGCCGTCCGTCAACCTGACTTTAATCCCCCTCGAATGATAAGAGGACGATGTTAGCAAGTCCTTCACAATGCCTTCTGTTAGATTTCCCGTACGCTGGTCCTTTTTTAAGATTATATTCACCAACATACCTGGCTTTACATCTGCTCTATTTCTTCCATCCATGGTCAAACTTAGATAAATAGTTTTTTAAATGCAATATAAAAAATCATTTATTGTTGGAAAGACCTTCATCCTGAATGCAGGAAAAAGCGTATTGAAGTGAATGCAGGGCTATTGCATACATAAATGTTACAAATCAAATGTAAAGACCTTTTCCTGCTAGCACTGTCATATCACAAAAAATGGTCGGAAGAAATTCCGACCATCGTTGGCTTTTAGCTTTTTTTTAGAAATAGTCACCGTCAGCATTGACCGGCGACCGTTGATTTATTTAAATAACTTAAAGATATCGTTTCCAAATATAAAGACCATCAAGGCCAAAAGAATGAAGAAACCGACCATTTGTGCTTTTTCTAGGAATTTTTCACTCAATGGCTTGCCTTGAATCATCTCAACCAACAAGAACAACACGTGACCGCCATCCAAAGCTGGAATAGGCAATAGGTTCATAAATGCCAATGCCATAGACAACATCCCTACTAAGGACCAAAAACGGATCCAGTCCACTTCCGTGCCAAACAGAGTTGCAATGCCAATAGGGCCAGATAATGCTTTATCAGCACGCACTTCGCCTTTGAAAATTTTACCAAATCCTTTGGCGTTATCGGTAATCACTGTAAACGCTTTCTTTGCACCGATCGGAAACGCCTCCATCAAGGTATATTGCGTTGTAAACGATTTGATGGAATAATCACGATTGATCCCTATTCCCAGCATGGCATCTGCAGGAACAATTCCTTGCAAGGAAACTTCGGCCCCTTTGCGTAAAACTTTAATCGCAACCGTTTTATTGCTGTTCGCTTTTATTTGCGCCTTAAATTGATCGAAGAAAGGAACCTGTGTATCGTTTACGGCAATAATGCTATCGCCTTTCACAAACCCCATTTTACTTGCCACCGAACCGGGAGCTACTTCAGCAACACTGGTCGTTTTAACCCGTGGCTCGATAAACTTCTCTCCTTTTTTGTCGGAAAGCGTGTTTAATAAATCAGCGGGGACTTTGACTTCTGCTGTAGCTCCATCACGCTCAACTGTAAGTGCAACTCCCCCCATCAATACTTTAGAACTGATCAGCTCCGAGTAATTTTCGATACGGTGACCGTCTATTGCAATCACTTTATCGCCAGCTTTCAAACCAATAGATTCACCAATGGACCCAGGCACAATACCGTTTACCAGCTGATCCATTTTAATGTCTGTATTGCCCATTTTAAAAGTCAGCATCCAAAAAACAACAACACCGACGACAATATTGACAATAATACCGCCTAACATGACGATTAAACGTTGCCAAGCTGGTTTTGATCTAAATTCCCAAGGTTGTGGCTCCCCCTTCAATTGCTCCGTATCCATCGATTCATCGATCATACCCGCAATCTTGACATAACCGCCTAAAGGCAACCAGCCAATACCATATTCACATCCTTTATAATTGAATTTAAATAATTTCACTCCCCAAGCATCAAAGAACAGATAAAACTTTTCCACCTTGATACCAAATGCACGTGCTGCTAAGAAATGTCCTAACTCATGTAGAACAATTAAAATTGACAAGCCTAAAATCACTTGTCCGACCATAATTAAAACACCCATGTATGCTTTTTAAAATTTAATCTTTGATTATTTCCTTTGTTATTAACCTTGCGACACGATCCGTCTCCAGATAATCATCCAGCGTCGGTGTCGCAATGAATTCTACTTTATCTAATGTCTGTTCAATAATATCACTCATCTCCAAAAAACCAACTTGATCTTTCAGGAAGGCATCCACAACCACTTCATTGGCCGCATTTAATACACAGCTTCTATTTCCGCCGGTACGAAGGCTTTCATACGCCAATGCCAAATTCCGAAAAGTTTCCATGTCTGCTTTTTCAAAACTGAGCGTCGGATAGTCCATGAAATTAAATCGTTCAAAACTGTTTTCAAAACGTGCCGGATAGGTCAGTGCATACTGGATCGGCAATTTCATATCAGGAATCCCCATTTGGGCCTTCATGGAACCATCCTGAAACTGAACTAACGAATGTACAATAGATTGAGGATGTACAATCACATCCACCTGATTTATGGACAGATTGAAGAGCCATTTTGCTTCAATCACTTCTAGCCCTTTATTCATCAGGGATGCTGAGTCAATCGTAATTTTGGCGCCCATCGACCAATTGGGATGTTTCAAGGCTTGGGCCTTCGTAACCTGTAGGAGATCGGCACGTTTTTTCCCACGAAAAGGACCGCCGGAGGCAGTCACATATATTTTCTCAATTGGATTATGCTCCTCACCGGTCAAACACTGAAAGATCGCCGAATGCTCTGAATCCACAGGAAGCATGCGTACACCATATTCTTTCACTAAGGCCATTATCAGCTCACCAGCGACAACAAGTGTCTCCTTATTGGCCAGTGCAATATCTTTTTTCGATTGAATCGCTTTAACAGTCGGTTTTAATCCCGCAGATCCAACAATTGCATTCAAAACGATATCAACTTCTTCCAACTGCACCACTTCAACCAATCCGGCTTCACCCAAAAGAACAGCGATATCATATCCTTTTAAAGCATCCTGTACCTGATTATAGAGTAGGGAATCTGTTACCACCACTGCTTTGGGCTTAAACTCCAAGGCCTGTTGGATCAACAGAGTGACATTGCTGCCACAAGTCAGAACAATTGCTTCAAATGTATTAGGAAAGGCTCTTATCACATCCAAGGCTTGTGTGCCTATACTTCCCGTTGCCCCTAAAATGGCAATTCCTTTTTTACTCAAAACCTTTGCTATTAATTAAAATATATTATTTAAAATCTTTGGGTCTTCTCCCCCATGGTAATCCGCCATCATGGATCGGTAAGCGACCGAAACAACAATACTAGCCAGGGGTACCACCAAAAACGAGCTCACGAGGTTCAAAATAATAAAAATTATGTAATATTCTAAATAATTAAAATACATCTGTAGTAACTGGAAAAAAGCAAATACAGCCAAAATCAATAATAGTTTGAATACATTGCCTTTTGTCAATGCAAAACTGAAGCGTAATGACCGTAATGTCCCCGCGTGTTTATCAATAATGAAAAACGGATAAAATGCCACTCGAATAATCAGGATGAACGTCAATATGGCCGCAACAAAGACAACAAACATCGTAAAGTTGCTCATCAGCTCCATCCGATTGTCACCATTTTCAAATAGGTAAAGGAATGGTAAAGAGACGGCCCCCAATAGCATTAGAAGTGCTATAGAAAGCACCATAATACTCAACATAGCGCCAAAAAAGTATGCAAGCTCTTTCGTACTCGGGATACATTGGACGAGTTTCTTCTCCTGGTTACCATCAATCAGACTTAAAATATACTTAAACAAAGTCATGTTCAATCCAAAATACATCACCATGAAAAAAAATGCCATAAAGCCACTCAACACCACATTGAAATCACTGATGGTGGTCGCGAGATAATTAGACAGTCCGGAGGTTACAAATAGTAAAAAACAAAGCCCCGCCACTGAAAAATAATGCCTTTTCAGCAACTCCAATGACTTATTAAAAACCTCGTTAACGGCAAAAGTACTTTCCTTTAGGAATTGAATCATTTTTTCTTTGAATAAACTTCTACAAAGATGCCATATTTTTTAATTTTCAACAATTTACACACCTAGAAAAATCACTTTTTTTATCATTTTTAACATAAAAAGAACGGTTATGGAAAATCTGTTATCCCAGATAGATGAAAACAGGCTAAAAATAAAAATCCCCTATCCGAATGGATAAGGGATTTTCTATTTTGACCTTAATTCTTCCTATTTAAATTCTTTGGGAAGCGGCTTCTCCAATAAGTATTGGTAGTAGAAACGCGCACGCTCATTAAAATCATATTTACTTTTCGAACGGTCAAATCCATGACGGCTTCCCGGATAGATCATCAATTCAAAAGGGACGCTTCGATCCGTTAATTTATCGACAAGTTGGGTTGTATTCTGCAAATGAACATTGTCATCCATATCGCCATGCATAATGCGCAACACGCCTTTATAATTATTGGCATAGGTCAACACAGAACCAGCTTTATATCCGTCTGGATTGTCTTGAGGCGTGTCCATCCATCTTTCCGTGTAATGGCTATCATACAGATCCCATGAGGTAACCGGTGCGCCAGCAATACCAAAATCAAATACATCTGCCGCCTTCGTCATCGCCAAACAAGTCATATAGCCACCATAGCTATGCCCTGTAATAAGTACTTTGTTTTTAGCGACCCAAGGTTGCGATTTTAACCATTTAACAATTGTCGAATAATCAATAATTTCCCAGTGACCAAGATTGCGGTGCATATAAGCAACACCTTGTTTACCAAAATGACCAGATGCCCGGTGATCTGCAGAGACTTGAATAATTCCTTCATTGGCCCAGTACTGATTGGCCGTTCCTTTCCAGGTATCTTTTACCGTTCCCGCGTCAGGCCCACCGTAAATACTGAAAACAACCGGGTAAACTTTTGATTTATCAAAATTTGTCGGATAAGTGATGGTCAATGGAAGATCGAACAGTCCGTCATCTGATTTAAGATGTAAGTATTCGGTTTTACCGTAGGTATACGAGGCAAAATCAGCAGCTTTACTATCCGCTAGCTGACGTACGACCTTACCTTGATTATCCAACAAAGCGAACCGATCAGGTGTACTCACATTGGAGTATTTGGTAATAAAATACTTGCCGTCAGGCGACACATTCACATCGTGCGAGTATTCACCGAACGTCAGACGTTTTAAGTTTTTACCTGAATAATCCACGCGGTACAAATCAAAACGCGCTGAGTTTTCTTTACGTGCGGTAAAATAGATCACCTTATTTTTTTCATCAATCCGTTTTAATTCCGTTACCTGCCATTCGCCGGAAGTAATTGGATTGACCAATGTTCCATCCAATTTATAGAGGTAATAATGCGCCCAGCCTGTCTTATCCGATTTTAGGATATAATATTTGTTGTCCGCCAGATACGTGATACGCTCATCGTGATCCAAATTGATCCATGAAGCCTGACGCTCATCGTAGATTTCTTTTTTTGCACCAGAATTTGGATCCACCTGATAGAACTTTAAATTGTTCTGATCCCGGTTCATCCACTGTACCATCACATTTTTACTATCAAAGGCCCAATAAGGCTGGCCAAAATACTGATCGTCTTTCTCGTTGAAATCAGCCCAGGTAACGTTGCCCCCTTCGAGGTGAACGATTCCTACCTTCACTTCCGGATTTGGGTCACCGGCTTTGGGATATCTTGTCTCCTCCAGGTAACCATGCTGGCCTTTGGACGAATAAATCGGAAACATCGGAACCTTGGTATCATCGAAACGCATAAAAGCGATCTTACGGCTGTCCGGAGACCACCAAAAAGCTTTATATTTTGTTGGGCGCCCAAGAATTTCTTCGTAATATACCCAGGATGACCAACCATTGTAGATCACATCAGTGCCATCCTTTGTATATTGCATTTCTTTTCCTGAAGTCACGTCTACGCTATACAGATTGCTTTTACGCGTAAAGGCTACATATTTACCATCCGGTGATAAGGTCGGATTCTGTTCAGCAACATCAGGAGAGTTGGTCAGCCTCTTTGCTACACCATCGGTACCTTTCAGGAAGATATCATTGTTCTCGACATAAACAACCGTCCCTTCTTTAGCGGGAACTGTATAAATGCTTCTGTGACCTGATTTAATGTTAACCTGATATAAACGACCATCATTTACATCATTTTCCAGATAAGCTGTCCCGTCTGCCCAGCCAGGATACTGATTGGTACGAACTGTCAACGATGACTTTTGCCCCCAGGACTGTGCAAAATCCAATTTCTTTTGTGCGAAACCAACCTCGTGCACAAAAAAAACGATAGACGCACCTAAGAGTACTCTTGATACCGTATTCATTAATTTTTGGATATGTTTATTAATTATTTTGGCTAAGATAAAGAATTGTGACAAATAACGACGATTTTGCCTGTAACAAGCTTAATTCACATATCGCGTACCATATGATTTAGCAAGGGCTCGATTAAACCAGATGATTCCTTACTAAGGATGTTGCTCGAAAAGTGTAAGCTGTATACCTTCCTTTGGAAAATCAGCTTCTTCCACAAAATTTGATATCGAAACACCCAACAACCTCACTTTGTTCACCAGCTCAACCTTGCTCAACAAACTATGGGCGGTGGCGTAAATTTTGTCTTCCGAATCAAAACTATTTTCTAGGGTGATACTTCGTGTCAACTGAACAAAATCGGCATATTTAATTTTTAAGGTTAAGGTTCGCCCAGATATTTCCTTTTTCCCAATACGTGTCCACAACTGTTTGCAGAGCCGTTGCAAAATGGTATTTAATTCCTCAAAAACTTCTACATCCTCACCAAAAGTATCCTCAATCCCGACCGATTTGCTGCTGCGATTGGGAACAACAGGACGGTCGTCTATCCCGCGTACGATACGGTAAAAAAAATGCCCCGTCTTTCCAAACCAACGTACGAGATCCTCTTCACGCTGTTTTTTTAAATCAAGCCCAGTAAACAGTCCCAGTTCATGCATTTTTTTTGCTGTCACTTTACCTACACCAAAAAACTTGTCCACGGGCAATGACTCCATAAACTTGACAATTTTAGAAGGACCTATAAATGTTAAGCCGTCGGGTTTGTCCATATCCGAAGCAATCTTCGCAACAAATTTATTCACGGAAACGCCGGCCGAGACGGTCAGATTCAGTTCTTCTTTGATTGCTTCTTTAATGGCTTTGGCGATATCAATAGCCGAACCAATGCCCTGCTTGTCTACAGTAACATCCAAAAAAGCTTCATCGAGGGAAAGCGGTTCAATTAAGTCCGTATAACGGAGAAAGATCTCCCGGATTTGATATGAAACCTGACGATACACGTCAAAACGAGGATAGGTAAAGATAATATGGGGGCACAACTGAAGAGCCTTTCGGGAGCTCATCGCAGATTTGACGCCAAATTTTCGTGCTTCGTAACTGGCCGTCGCAACTACTCCTCTCCCATCCGGAGAACCACCTACTGCAATCGCTTTCCCCCGATATTCGGGAAAATCACGCTGATCTACAGATGCATAAAAGGCATCCATATCCAAATGAATAATCTTGCGATGTACCTGTTCGGGATCCATGATCCAAATTTACAAAAATTAGCATTACAGACTAAGAAAACCAAAAAATAACTAATAGAATTAGCAACTACAGCAAAGCCCGCAAACGGTAGGCTCGGGAGCCTCTTACTCCAATCACGCTCGGCAACTTTCTAGGCTACATCTAAACCATTCGTTATTATGCCGTTAATTTTTTATCTTTAGGTGAAACTATAGGTTAGGCGAAAAAGCATCCAGTCCTGATAGTCTCATAAATCACAGTAAAAAGACTTAAAAATAGCACATTATGGAAAATATGCCTGAACAAAAACCGAAAAAATCCGGATTTAAGAAGTTCTTACTTCTGCTGATCCTTTTTCTACTGGTGGGGGGTGGATCCTACGTTTACTGGAAGTATTACTATGTATTCGGTGAAGGCGTAAAATCTGGTTATCTTAATTATGCTGTAAAAAAGGGTAATATTTTCAAGACATACGAAGGTAAGCTCATCCAGGAGGGGTTTGGAAGTATCAAAACGGGTGGTATCGCCAGCAACCAATTTGAATTTTCTATTGAAGATGATTCTATATTCCGTCAATTGGAGCTCAATAGTGGAAAGTACTTCGATCTGCGCTACAAAGAATATCATGGCGTTCTTCCCTGGCGCGGAAACACGGTTTATATTGTTGACAAAGTTGTCAATATGAAATAGAAATTTACGTTCCCGATTGAAGATTTTTCGACACAGCCTGCTTATGCAGAAAGCACATCACGCACGATCAATTTTTCGTTAAAAAAACTTTTTAAAATGGTCCCGTCACCGTGTAGTGTCCAAACTTCCTGGGGATTTACCATCTTAATGTAGTGAAGAATGTCATTCCAGTCCACATGATCTGAAATATACAATTCGATATCATTCTGTGCCTGTAAACGTTTCCAGCCTGAAGCAAATGCACGTAACACTTTGGTCGCCCTAAAATAACTGTTAAAAGTCATCGGCGGTACCAAATAAACTTTATTCTGTTCGCCCTGTTTCATTTCTTTTCTGTTGTAGGGCTCATAGTCTAATTTCTTCAGCCCGTGTTGGTCGTAAAGGCGATGGTAGGGCAATATTCCACTATGCACAAGCACTTTTCGCTCCGGACAGTATCTGTTGATCAAATCAGTAATGCGCTGCGCCTTGCCCAACACATAAGTACCTAATAAGATATTGCTGGCATGTCCGTCGAGTTTTTTTATCTCCTCCGCAGGATCTGGGTGTATAATATCCGGATTTGCAAATGTGCTTTCTGTAATAAGGACATCGGCTTGCTGCACTTCGATCGGCTCGCAAGTCTCATCAGCTTGCAATTTGTAATCGCCCGTGTATAGGTAGCGCACTCCCCTGTATTCCATCAGAATTTGTGCCGAACCCAATATGTGACCTGCTGGTAAAAATGTGATTTCGACCGCACCCATTTTAAACGGACTATTGAACAATTTAACCTGATATGAATCTTTGCGGTTTTGTTTATAGCGATAAGTCATAAACAATGAAGTTGCCTGCGTTGTATACACATAATCGTGTCCCGAACTGGCATGATCGCCATGGGCATGAGATACGACATTGTGCATGACGGGATTGCTCGCATCAATAAAAAAATCACCATAACGGCAATAATAACCTTCTGGTTTTCTGACCAAGAAGTCAGCTAATATGATCGACATAGTTTTATTTTAGAAATTTTTGATGTAAAGTCCACACTTGCGGCAATAGCGGAGTGGTTCCATCATTAATGATGACGAAGTCTGCCAGTTTTAATTTTTCTTCATCAGTTAGTTGCTTATTTATTCGCTCCATGACCTGTTCTTCAGTGACGCCATCACGCTCCATAACACGTTTAACACGTATGTGTAAAGGCGCAGTAACCAGGATGGTATAATCAAGATCCTTGTAAGAGCCACTTTCAAAAAGCAAAGCAGCCTCCTTGAGTGAATAACGGGATTTTTGTTGTTCGGCCCAGTCTTTGGCCGCCTGGATAACGATGGGGTGTACAATGCCATTTACAAGTTCGAGCTTCGCCTTGTCGCTGAATATCTGTTCGGCCAAAAAAGCCCGATCTAATTTCCCATCCTTATAGGTCTCTTTACCGAACTCCGCAATCAAGCGTTCTTTGATCCGTAAATCGGTATTCATCAATTCCTTCGCCTCATCATCTGCATTATAAACAGGTACAGCCATGGCTTTAAAAAGCTGACAGATAAATGTTTTACCGGATCCAATTCCGCCTGTTATTCCAATCTTCATGAAAATAGTGTTATTTACGTACAAAAAAGTCCACGTTTTGAGGTACAACGCTGATTACCTTACAAAAGTCAGGTACTTTGGTCAGCAAAACAGGCAAATATTGCACCCCGTTTTTCTCCCAGTCAGCCAGATCTACCACAGCTTCAAAATCTCGCGATGTATAGTTATTATAATCCTTAACGGACATCAGTACGGTGACGACCACTTTGCTTGGATTAAGCCTAACAGAACTATAGCGCTGGCCATTTTCAACCTTCACGGGTAATTCAATCACTTTCTCGGTTAACTCCCCTACAGGCATCAGAACCTCGACCGAAGTCGGATAAACATTGATATTCGCTTTTTGGTTACGTGCCAGGTTTGCCACTGTTCGAACATCGGTCTCCACTTCCTTCCCGCGAACGGTATCGGTCTCCCAATACTCAATCGCCGATACATCCTCATAGGGCCCTGTAATCGTCACATAAGCCGGGGTAATCTTGGTATCAGCAATAAAACCATACCCACGCTTAAAGCCAATATTGGACAAAGGTTTGACGGGCACTTTACGCTGCGTCTGTTTGGAAAAATCAAAAAACAAGGTATCTGGGCTCACCGAGACTACCCGTTGTTCATGTGGAAACTGCCGGTTGATAAAGCCCAATTGATTGGAAAAAACAATCCAATCTTTGGTTTTTAAAGAGCTTAGGTCAACCTGCACCTTTGGGGTTTCCAAAGCAGCTTTGGAAAATAGGAATTGCCATCCCGTCATCTCCAATTTCACCTTTACCGTATCGGATTGCTGCGGGTGAAATGCGCGTTTCTCGGGAAGATTGACATATTCAATTGCTGCCTTAACGGACACAGTATATTGATTGGAAATCGAAAACAATAACCAAGCTAACAACGAAATTCCAACACAACGCACGAAGACATTAATCTTACGCCGTTGGGTCTTATTTATTCGAACTGCATTCGCCATGACACAAACTTAATCAATTTGCGCAAAAATTAGCGTTCTTATCTGCATTTCATCACAAAGACGCCAATATTTCCATTGCATTTTTCTCTTTTGTGGCAAGGGTTTTGAAAATTGCTGATGCCTGTTGGACAGCATCGAAACTGGCCGTCTCAGCAATCTGATTAAACAATTCCGACAGGGATGTCCACAATAATGCAATCTGTACAAACTCATGATGAACCACCGCGAGTTGTTCTATTCCGAGGAGATCGTAACTTTCCTTGATAAAGTCGCGATACAGATTTCGAAACAAAGCACCCCCAGTGCCCGCTTTTTCCATTAGACTTGCAGCCATCTTAAACTCGCTTTCAATAGCTTGACTTGTCTTGAACCAATTCATCACTTCTTCACTGGTCTTCAACATTCCTTTATATGAAATATTGCTGATAGTTGGTGCAAGATATTGCTTTGCATTATTGACCATTGCGGCAATCAGCACTTCTTTCAGGTCAACGTTCTCCATATTACCTGCTATGGTATAATACAAATTTTTGGACGACATAGGCCCTTTCTCTGCCCGCGCTAAAGCTAAACTCGCAAGCGACGTCTTCACACTACCGCCTTGCTGCCTCGTATCCACCAAATAGGCATGCTCATCGTCATAGCCATATATAGCGACATAATGTCCCGCAAAATGAAATGGCTTAGTAAAATATTCCAGGTAATAGGCATCGAGTTTTAATCCCACAGGTTGCCCCTCATCCAAGAGCTGTCGTACAGCCTGCCAGGCTTTTACTTTTGAAGAGGTTTCATGAACATTGAGTTCGAGACCGAGATTTTTGCAGATATGCTGCGTCAGGAGATCCGTTTTTATTCGTCCGCCCAAAAATGGAAAGTCCATGGTTTTCATTTTCCAATAGATAAAACTAAGTCCCTCCCCTAATCCAAAAAGCATCGGTTCAGAAAGTTCAATGCCAATATGCTTCAATAAAGTACCTGTTGCGGTAGTTTCACAATGTAGCCCGTCAAACGGTTTAAGATTTTCCATAGCATTCTTTTTCACAAAATTAGAAGCTCGATTGACAGCTTGGTGTCAGCAGGAAAAGAGCGTCTAATAAATACTTCTTGCGACACACTTTTTTGTTACAGAGTGTAGTCCCTTCCCTATTGTCTCATTTAATTTTTTAGCTGCAACAAAAGAATATCAGTTGGTAACCAACTTATCCCTTTTTACAGTGATTGTTCAGTGATTGTTCAGTGATCGTTCAGTGATTGTTCAGTGCAGACTGAATAAACAATGACTGATTACTGTCTAAACATAGACTAAAAATTGTGTTTAGGGATTGCCTGGTATTAGCATATTTCCTTTTTAATGCTTATCTTAATTATCTATAAGATAATCAATACATTATGGCAATCATCAAAAATGGCGTTAATGGGACTGTTTCCGGGAAAGCAGGCTCTGTTGTATTTGTGTCGACTAAAACAGGAAATTATGTACGCTCTCTCCCTCGCGTTAAAAAACGAGAGCCCACACCTGAACAGCTGCTGAGTAGAACACGCTTCAAAACTATGAGGTCGCATATAAGCATGTTAAACCCGATCATCAATATAGGCTACAAGGCATACAGTTATCCGAAACGGGCCTATGATGTCGCAATGTCTTATAATTTGAACCATGCGCTTATTCAGGAAGAGAACGGTTTTGTGGTGGACTGGCAAAAATTTATGATTGCCAAAGGAAGTCCCAATCCCATCACTTCCTACACGATGGATTTCGATCAAGAAAATCAGGTGTTTCTGGTTACCTGGGAATACGACCCCTATCTGGAGAAGAAATTTGACATGGGAACTTATGATTCGTTCTTATTCCTGTATAATGCAACGTATAATGGGGCTGAATATCCATTTTTGACGAATGAGGCGAAAAATAGCTTAATAGCTGGTAGACAAAATATTGATATACCGAAACATAAAAAGCAAGTGACCTATGAAGTGTATATCTTTTTTGTAGAGAGCTATGGCGGAGGTAATACAGACAGTATGCACTTAGGTAAGATAAAGATTTGACCGGTACATAAAAAAAGCCAGTTTTCGTGGAAAACTGGCTTTCATTTCCTTCCCAAAAAAGCTTAAGAAGCACTCTTCTCCGTGTTGTTAGCAGCTTTAGAAGCATCTAAAGCAATGGCTGATTTGTCAAAACGGATTTTTACACCTGAACCTACATCAACTAAGAAAGTCGTGTCTGATACTTCTACAATGCGTCCGTGAATACCAGCTGTAGTTACCACCTTTGAATTTACACCAAGTTCTTCAATATATTTTTTGTGATCTTTTTGCTTCTTCATCTGCGGTCTGATCATGAAGAAATAAAATACCACGATAATCAAAACCATTGGTAAAAAACTCATCATGTTGCCACCCGCTGCTTGTAATAATACTGTGTTCATCTTCTATTATATCGTTTAATAATGTGTTATTTTGCTAATACTTCGCCCTTTAGCTGCACTGTTGTTAAGCCATTGGAAGCATTCGATTGAATCGTAATGATCTTCTGCTGTTTACCAACTTGTCCCTCACTATTGAAAGTTACATGGATCTCAGATTTTCCACCTGGCAAAATAGGGCTTTTCGAAAACTCAGGTTGTGTACAACCACATGAAGCAGTCACTTTCGAGATAATAACAGGTGCATCACCCGAATTTTTCAGCACAAAGGTATGCTTTACCTGTGCACCTTCCTTTACCTGACCGAAGTCAAATGCAGACTCTTCAAATTCTACTTTTCCTAATTGTGCTGCCGCCTTAGAAAGGCTATCCGCAGCTGCTGTTTCAGTCGCTGTCTTACTTCCTTCATCTTTTCCTTTTTGTGCATTTCCACAAGAAAATAAAAGTACTGCCGACAAAGCTAAAACCGAATATTTGCCAAAGTTCTTCATTCGTATAAATTATTTATGCGTTTGGTTTTAATCTCTTAAACCACGACCTGCCTTCTGGATTCTTCCTTGTTGATTCAGATCGTTTAATATTTTATCCAAGATACCATTGATAAATGTATTACTTTTCAATGTACTGAATACCTTAGAAATTTCAATATACTCATTTATTGTCACTTTCACAGGAATAGATGGAAAATTAACCAACTCACATATGGCCATACGCATCAATAAAGTATCCATTAGCGCAATACGGTCTGACTCCCAATTCTTCGTTTTCTCCGAGATAAGCTTTTGATATTCATTTGTATTGCGAATAGTTTTACCTAGCAATGCAATGACATAGTCGCTATCATCATTCCAGTTTTGCGTAATCTCTGCCAGTTTATTTTTACGTGGATCTTCAGAACTAAAATTCTTAAAAGTCTTCGCAATCAACGCTTGCAATACTTCTTTATCGACAGGCCAGTTGATGAATTTCTCCTCAAAAACCTGCTCAATAACCGGTGATTTCAAGATAATCTTTTTAAAGATATGCTTGATGATATCCTTTTCCGTACCGATCGAACGATCCTCTTGTTGCAAGTACTCCAAATAAGCCTCGGAATCCTTTAATTGCAAAAATACCGTACGCACGATCTCCGGATCGAAACTCCAAGAAATTTTATACTTTTTGACACCTTCTCCATATTGTGGATTTTGTCTCAATGACTCAATAAAAGTGTTAGTACTTAACTTGGTCGTTAAAGACAAGTCTTTTTCAGTTGGTAAAAACTTATTAGCTCTACCCTCTGCATCTATTAAAACATAATCAGATACTTCATCTAATAGATTCAGTGTCCACATATACATCTCATAGACTTCATCCACATTTTTTAATAGTGCTTTTTCAAATGTTTTGATGTCTTTATCTTCTGAAAGACTGTACGCATAAAGCGTTTGCACTACTTTTACCCTCAGGTGTCTCCTGTTTAACATAGTAATTTAAAGAACGATTTTTTTATAAAATAATAAGTAAGAACGATTTTGGGATGAAGACTACCGCTTGATTTTTTTAATATCTTGGATACGCTTCTCCGCGATGCGATTAGCCGCTTCAAAAGTAGAAATATTCTCTTCTTTTGATTTTTTCAAGACGTCTCTAGTCGCATTATAAATATTTTTGATCACAAATTCAGTGTGATCTACGCCGTAATTTTGAATTTCTGAATAACAGCCGATTAATGCACCAGCGTTGATCAAATAGTCAGGCGCGTATAATATACCTCTTTCATGCAGAATAGAACTTGTAACAAGTTCATCTTTCAATTGATTATTGGCAGAACCAGCAATAATTTTGCATTGCATTTTCTGTGCGGATTCCGGATTTACCGTACCACCTAACGCACAGGGAGAATATACATCAAATTCGTGATCGAATACTTCATTGTAAGGTATTGGCTCAGCTTTGTACTTAGCCGCCACTTTCAGCATTTTTTCTTCCGTAATATCGCTGACATATACACGTGCATTCTCTTCACGTAACATCGCGATCAAACGTTCACCAACACCACCTACTCCATGTACAATAACTTTTTTACCAGCAACATTTTCCGATCCGTATAATTCCTTTAAACAGGCTTTTATACCAAAATAAACACCTTGTGCAGCAAAAATGGAAGGATCACCGACACCGCTACCATGAATAGCCTTTGGTAGACCAGCAACGTGGTCAGTCTCGGTATAAATATGTTCTAAATCACGTTGTGTCGTACCTACGTCTAGTGAAGCAATGAAATTACCATTCAATCCTTCAATAAACTGGCCCAAACGGCGCAATAAAACCTCAGATTTGTCCAAACGGCTATTACCAATAATAACAGCACTTCCCCCGCCTAAATTCAATCCAGTGATGGCAGATTTGTACGTAATGGCCTTGGATAAACGTAAAGCATCCTCAATAGCTTCTTCTGTACTTTCGTATGGTAACATACGAACTCCTCCTATCGCAGGCCCCAAGGTTGTATCATGGATCGCAACGATAGCTTTCAAGCCCACTAATTCATCATTACAGAAAAATAAGTTTTGATGGCCAGACTGGCTCATCAATTCAAAAATAGAATTTTGAGATGTTGACATAAAATGTACTACTCTAATTTGTTTTAATTTTTTAAGGTACTTGATGCAAAAGTAGGAAAATTATTCGTTGTGCATAACAACTTTTTTTATCCAAGACTTAACATTTGATTTCCGAATGACAGTAAATTCGCTTAAATCGTAAAGCATTTTGATGAATTAGTCCTACTTTTGTATTCGTAATATGAAGGATCTCGCCTACTTAAATAAGTACTTTTATAAATACCGCTGGAAACTGATTCCAGGGGTTATTTTCGTTATCATATCCAACTATTTTGGGGTATTGCCTGCAAAGGTAATTCGCGAAGCATTTGATTTGGTTCAGGAAAACATCTATCTATACCGTCTATTTGATGGTTTCGACAGACAGGAACTCATCTATCAGGTATTTGGCACCAGCCTCCTGTTTTTTGGTTTCGTCGTGCTCCTACTTTCACTGCTGCGGGGCATATTTTTATTCTTTATGCGTCAGACGATCATTTTAACCTCGCGTTATATTGAATACGACCTCAAAAATGAGATCTATAATCATTACCAGGATCTAAACTTTGGTTTCTTTCGGAAAAACAATACCGGAGATCTCATGAGCCGCGCGACCGAAGACGTCAATCAGGTACGTAACTACCTAGGACCTGCCATCATGTATGCGATCAATACCGTAGTCTTATCGATCATGGTCATCTATGCGATGTATAGCGTCAACGGAAGACTGGCGACTTATGCATTGGCACCAATCCCTGTGCTATCGGTTATTATTTTATTTGTCAATAAGATCATTAATAAGCGTAGCTTAAAAATACAGCGACAACTGGCGAAACTTTCTTCCTTTGTCCAGGAGACTTTTGCTGGCATCCGCGTCATCAAAACCTACACCAGAGAACAAAATAAAATGCAGGAATTTGAGAAGGAAAGTACCATTTATCGGAACACGGCTCTTGATCTCGTCAAAGTACAGGCTGTTTTCTTCCCGCTTATTCTATTACTTATTGGACTTAGTACAGTCATTACCATTTATATTGGTGGAATCGAAGTTGCCAAAGGAACAGTGACTGCCGGAAATATCGCCGAGTTTATCATCTATGTCAACCAGTTGACTTTCCCTGCCATGTCTTTGGCTTGGGTCACGTCATTGGTGCAACGTGCTGCCGCGTCACAAAAACGGATTAACGAATTCCTTCAAACCGAATCTCCCATCGTTAACGGCACAGCTGCCAAGGAACTGGAGGGCGAAATCAAGGTTAATGGGATCTCGTTTACTTATCCGGAAACCGGCATTCAGGCGATAAAAAATATATCGTTCCAAATTCCTATCGGCAAAACACTTGCTATTATCGGAAAAACAGGATCCGGAAAATCTACGCTGGCCAACTTACTCCTTCGGATGTATGATATCGACAAAGGAAGTATTCATTATGATGGTCTTGAAATTAAAAACCTTGATTTCAAAAGCTTACGCCAACAGGTCGGATTTGTCCCACAAGATGTTTTCCTATTTTCGGATACCATTGCCAATAATATAGGCTTTGGTTTAGACCACTTTACACAGGAACAAGTGGAACAGGCTGCCAAAGATGCCGCTGTATACGACAATATTATCGCTTTTGAAGATGGATTTGAAACCGCTGTTGGAGAACGTGGGATTACCCTCTCCGGGGGGCAAAAGCAACGGGTATCCATCGCGCGCGCTTTAATTAAGGAACCCAAAGTATTGATTTTTGATGACTGTCTTTCAGCCGTGGATACAAAAACGGAAGAAACCATTCTCCGTTCACTAAGCCGCATCATGAAAGGCAAGACCTGTATTTTTATTGCCCATCGCATCTCGACGATCAAGAATGCAGATCATATATTGGTGATGGATCAAGGAGAAATTGTAGAACAGGGTACACATGCTGAATTGATGGATAAAAGAGGTGAATATTTTGAACTCCATGAAAAGCAATTACTGGAAAGTGTGGAAGGATAAATAAAATATCCCTGAATTCAGCTAAAGGATCCAAGGGATATCTCTCCTAAATTTGTCTTAAATATTTAAGTCAAACATTTTACATTAAAGGATCATGGAGAGAACCCCTATTCAAAAGGCTACGTCAAACGACGGAAAAACAATTGCTATTATTTCTTACTTAACCATCATCGGCCTTGTTGCAGCCATCATTATGAACAACAAGGAAAAGACTGCTTTAGCGCAGTTCCATATCCGACAAAGTATAGGTATCTCCGTGACAGGAATGGCCTTGGGGCTGTTACGTTTTGTTCCAGGTATTGGCGGAATTGTCCTTAGTATTGTTGGATTGCTCCTACTTATTGCTCTTATATTGGGATTAATGTCTGCATTTGCCGGAGAGCAAAAGCCACTCCCTTTCATCGGTGAAAAATACCAGGAATGGTTTAATATGATATAATAGGCCTATAAATAACATGGAGCACCTCCCCATCAAAGATGCTCCATGTTTTAATTTTTTCTGAAATCCCTGTTTTTAATTGACCAAAGGCATCTTTAACGAGCTTTCACATCCGGCAGCGCTTTCTCCTCTTTAAAAAATACGGCAAATAACACAAGACAAAAACCAGAAATACCTGCAGGAATAAACCAAAGATATTCCCAAAATTGAGCAGCATAAGCTGTTTTTAGATAATCTGAAACTGCACCGGCAACCCAAAATCCGATTAACATCCCTACACCATACATCGCAATGGTAATAAGCCCCTGTGCAGAAGCTTTGTATTTTTCGCCGGCAATTCTATCGGTATAAATCTGGCCGACTACAAACATAAAATCATAGCAGATGCCATGTAATAATATTCCGAATAGCAATAAGAATGAACGTTCCTGTCCGTCGCCGTATGCAAAAAACAAATAACGGAGTGCCCAGGCTGCAATCCCCAATAAAATCATCTTTTTATACCCCAGGCGTCTAAAGAAAAATGGAATCAACAACAGGCAGATGGCTTCGGAAAATTGCCCCAATGCCATTTTTGCTGTGGGATTCGGTATTCCGGAGTTGACCAAAAATGGATTGGCATTTTGATAATAGAACGAAATAGGTATACAGATGACAATTGCTGTCACAAAAAAAATCAGAAAACTCCGCTGTTTTAAAAGCTTCAGTGCATCCAAACCGATCGCCTTGCCAAAATCAAATTTTTCATCCCTGAGTTTCACCTGCGGCGGAGTTTTTGGGAGGGCCAGGCTAAAGAATGCCAGTAACAACGAGCAGACCGCCCCCATAATAAAGGTGTTGTGCAGAGCACCTGCCTGTATCGATTCGGGCGCATCCCAACGGAACAAATAACTGATGACAAGTCCCGAACAGATCCAACCGATCGTTCCCCAAACACGTATCCCCGGAAAATACTTCTTCGCATCTTCTATATGCCGGAATGCTATTCCACTGGACAAGGATAACGAAGCCATGTATGCCATAAAGTAAACAAACACATAGGGATAAAAATGTGTTGCATCAGGTGCTTGAGACATCCCGTAAAGTAGTCCAGCTCCAATGAGATGCAAAGCTGAAAGCACCCGCTCGGCATTAAAGTATCTGTCGGCGACAAAACCCACAAAAAAAGGAGCAAATACAGCACCAAGGGATTGTGTGGCAAAAATATTCGCTACCTCCATTCCTGAGGCATTGAGCGATTTAATCAAGTATGTTCCCAAAGTGACAAACCAGGCCCCTTTGATAAAATACTCTAAAAACATCATCAGGGACAATTGCACGCGTAATACTGGTTTCATCTATTCAGTTGTGTTGGAGGTGTTTGTTTTGATTCGGGCAATGCATTTCGCATAAAATTAAGCCAGTTCTTGCTAGCAATCTTTTCAAGATCGGTCTTATCATACCCTCTTTTTGACAGGATACCAAATACTTTTTGGATATCAGCAATAGTTTCCAGATCATAAGGACACTGCTCTCGGCCAAATGCTCCATCTAAATCGCTCCCTACGCCGACATGATCAACATTTCCTGCCAATTGACAAATATGATCAATATTGTTGGCCATGATTTCCATGGAGCAATTGCTTGTTTTAGGGTCGGATACACCGCGGACCCAATTCGGTACCATCATCCAAGCATCGAGCGCTACACCGATCACTGCTTTTTTCGCAACAAGAGTCTTGATCATTTCGTCACTGAACTGCCTATTATGGTCGACAAACTTGCGACAATTATTATGGCTTGCCCAAATGGCACCGTTATAACGTCCAACAGCGTCCCAAAACGCATCATCATTGAGGTGTGTTGCGTCCAATATCATCCCCAATCGCTCCATTTCCCGCAACAATAGGACGCCCTGTTCATTAAGCTTGCCCGATGAGTCGGTTCCGTTGGCATATCGCCCCGGTCCGTAATGCGCTGGTCCGACAGCTCTCAAACCATAATTATAAGCTGTTTCAAGATAACTGATATCTACAATTGAATCGGCACCTTCCAGACTCAGCAGATATCCGATTGGCTTATCTACATGATCGCTGCCATTCGACCAAAGTGCTATATGTTGATCCAGATCAGCCTTTGTACAAATCATTTTCATTTGCCCATCGGCTTCCATTGCCTTATACCACGCAAGCTGCCCCTGCGTCTGCGCCCAAGCCTGTTCCGGGGAGTACCAGCCTGGTAAAGAGCTTTCGGGTTTTACGAATCGAGCGATTTGTGTGGCAACAACCAAACCAATATGACCACGACGCAATTCGTCAAAAGTGACTGTTGCCTTAGCCCGATCGGGCTTGTCATCCATCCCCTTTTCCCTGCGGTTGAGTTCCGTAATTGGCAATCGAAGATCCCGATTCCATTCCATGGCATTCATACTCAAATCCAAATGTGCATCGACCAAAAATGGCATTTCAAATTCGTACATATCAATAATTTATCTTTTTATTTCGTGCATAAACAGTCCACGTTTGATCTGCATGCCGTTCATGGACTACTTGAAGTTCGCCATAACAGGCTACGGTAGGGCAGATATGGCGTGGTACAGCATACACCGCATCCCCTAAGTGGAACTGCGCACTATCTGTCACCTCAACAACCAGATGTTCTTCACTCTGCATTTTTATTTCACCTATACGTGGATCGAAAAACTTGACGCGAGGCTGCGGCGATTCACATGCAACGGATTTATACCCTAGGTCCAAGCACAGGTGTTTGTGATCAACAATAGAAACGACACGCGTTAGAAGTACCGCGGCAAGCATAAAATCTTGTTCTGCATAATTTTCGGCATAGCCAAAATCCCAAAACACAAAGGTTCCTGGGCTGCATTCTACATCGCTGCGTTCGGCATGAAAAGGGAAACTAGGTGAACCGCCAATCACTTTAGTCAATGGTTTGGAGGTGGATGTCTGCGCCATCAGGTAGGCCGTTTCAAGTATACCGTATGCATGTTGGCATTGTTTTTCGCGAAGCTGATAATCCTTATCATGAATATGACCATCGTAGCCATGCACACCGACCAACTGAATACCATTCAGGAGATTGATATCCATAACGAGACGCTCAATCCCGTCTAAAGCTATCCCTGTACGTCCCATTCCAATATTAACATCCAAATAAACAGCGCTTCGCAAACCTTTCGACAGACTCCGCGCTGAAATCTCCTCTGCTGCATCGACATGATCCACAAGACAGGCAAAATGTGTTTGGGGAAAGGCGCTCACCAGATTCAAGAAACGATCTATCTTTGGCCCTACGGGCTGGTACGCCAGCAAAACATCTTTTGCACCGATAACCCCCAATAGTTCTGCTTCTGCAATGGTTGCACACTTAAACTTTGTAATCCCCCTATCCATCATCAGCTGGCATACTTCACGGCACTTGTTCGTTTTGATATGCGGCCGCAATCGGTCCGCCCGCCCATGCACAATGTGTAAAGCGCGGTCTATGTTCTTGACAATGCGATCAGGGTAGACCAGCAAGGCCGGCGAATCGACTTGATCGACATTTTGTATGTGACACCAAGTTTCCATACTATTCGGTTTAATATAACTCAAATAATGCTTCGATTTCCACTGGAATATTATCGGGCAAAGAACCGAATCCTACTGCGCTACGTGTTCCAATACCATTCTCTTCTCCCCAAACTGCAGCAAATAGTTCACTACAACCGTTAATCACACCGGGGTGATAAAGAAAATCCGAGGTACAGTTGACCATACCCAATACTTTGATTACACGTTTGATTTTGTTCAAGGAACCCAAGTTGGTTTTAATGGTCGACAGCATGGTCAAACCGACCTGACGCGCGGCAAGTTTACCTTCTTCGGGGCTGATATCACTTCCAATTCGACCTATAATCAATGTGGCATCATCTTGTACAGGACCATGACCGGAAAGATACAGGTACTTACCATCAATGACGTATGGTTTATAAACACCTTTTGGTGCCGGCGCTGGCGGTAATGTCAAACCTAATTTTTCGAATTGTTCATCTGCGTTGTACATCTTTAACGATTTTAAAGTTTAAAATAATAGCTAATATAAAATTAATTGCAATAGTAAAACAGCAAGCAGCCCAACAATGGAAACAATAGCCTCCATGATCGACCAGGAGAATAACGTATCCTTTACGCTAAGGCCAAAGTACTCTTTAAACAGCCAAAATCCGGCATCATTGACATGGGAGAACATCAGACTTCCGGCCCCTATCGCCAGTACCATGAGATTGGGATCCGCTTCTCCCCCTGTAACAATAGGGAGCAGCACGCCAGCGGCTGTCAACGCGGCGACTGTGGCCGAGCCGACACAACCTCTGATAACAGCTGTAATTAACCAAGCCAACAGTAAAGGTGAAATGGAGAGCTGCTGTAAGGTGTTGGCCAAAAGGAGACTGACTCCACTGTCTTCCATCACTTGTTTAAAGATTCCCGAACCAGCAATAATCAACAGAATCATGGCAATATCTTTCACAGCAGACTCATAAATTGTCATCACATTGGCCATCGATCGGCCCAATTTCAATCCTAAGAAATAGGTTGCTGCACTGAGCGAGATAACCATAACAACAGTGGGGTTGCCGACAAACTTCACGCCCTGCTGCAGCGCTATATTACTTGTATGGTAGCAATAAGGAAGCAGTGTAAATAGTACAATGAGCAATACCGGTAGCAGGGCTACAGCCAAACTTACCCCAACTGTCGGGCGCAGATACTGCGCTGATTCCGAGCGATCTTGCTCCCGAAAAATTGATTCTTGACTCGCCCGTATGTTTTTCAGGCATCTTCCAAAAATAGGGCCACCTAAAATAATAGCAGGTATAGCAATCAAAAGACCATAAATAAGTGTCAATCCCATATCGGCATGAAACAGGGCAACGAGAGCAACGGGAGAAGGATGCGGCGGAATAAAGCCATGCGTTACAGACAGGGCTGCCAACATCGGCAATCCAATATATACTGCCGGCAACTTATACCGGTAGGAAATCGAAAATATCAAGGGGACTAATAAGACAAATCCGATTCCATAAAATAGCGGTATCCCAACGATAAAACCCGTCAACATAAGCCCCCACTGAAGGTATCGCTCTCCCATTAAGCGGACCATTTGCTCAGCAATAATCTCAGCGGCCCCACTTTCAGCTACAATTTTCCCCAACATTGCGCCCAAAACAATGATCAACGTTAGGCTCCCCATAACGCCGGCAACACCTTTTTCAACGGTGCCTACCAACTGTGCCGGTGGAATTCCCAAACAAAGTCCACTTAGCAAGGAAACAACCAAAAATGCGAGAAAGGCATTGATCTTAAAATAAGTTATGCAAAGGATAAGCAAACAAATGCTGATTACAATGAGGATTACGGTCATTATATCACGATTAGGTTTTCCCTCAATTTGAGAGCTTGTATAAAATTTGGTCTATTAAATCATTTTTTCATCCTGAAAGTAAGGATATTTTTCATTTTTTGCAAGAAAAATGAAAAAATGATACAAACAAAAACGGGTATAGCTCAAGCCATACCCGTTTTTGTTTACTCGCCGATGACTTTGATTTCATGGCCTGTCGTTCAGAAATAATGCAACCGTCTGCTGTTGCGACTTATTTTTTGGGGATTTCTTTGAGAATATCAAGCACAAAACTCCAAAATTTCTGCACCGAAGAAATGGAGACACGCTCTGCAGGCGAGTGTGCACCTAAGATTGTTGGTCCAAAAGAAATCATATCCATTGCCGGATAGTTTGTCCCCAAGATACCGCATTCCAATCCGGCATGGCACGCCACGACTTCCGGAGCTTCGCCATGTTGTCTCGTATAAATGGATTTGAGGACTTCTAAAATTTCAGAATTCGGATTAGGAGCCCATCCGGGATAATTGCCCGAAAAATCTACCTTAAAACCGCCCAGTTCAAATGCTGCCTGTAACGATTGGGCTAAATCAAATTTAGAAGTTTCAACAGAAGATCTGGTTAGACATTTGATGGAAACCTTTTCCCCGCCTACTTCTACTTTGGCAATATTATTGGAGGTTTCTACCAAGTCTTCAAAATCGGCACTCACACGATATACACCATTTAAGGCCGCATAAACGCTGTTGATCAAGTTTTCCTGCACGTTTACGGGAACGACTGTAGCATAAGCAGCATCAGTTTGCTTCACCACAATTTCCATAGCTGGTTCTGTCGTTGTAAATTCCGATTTAATATCCTGAGCCAATTGTGTTAGCTGCTGAACAAAGTCAGTTGCTTTATCCTTAACCACCACCACTTTGGCAACGCTTTCTCTCGGGATGGCGTTGCGGAGGCTTCCACCCAATAACGACGCAATACGCAATCCAAAATGTTCATAGCCTCTATAGAGCAGGCGATTCATTACCTTATTGGCATTGGCAAAACCTTTATGAATATCCATTCCAGAGTGCCCGCCATGTAGTCCTTTTACGGTAATTTCAAAAGATAACGTATCAAAAGGACACGGTTCTGCGCTATAGGACTGCGTTGCCGTCACATCAATCCCGCCGGCACAGCCAATATCAATTTCAGTATCATTCTCTGTATCCAAATTGAGCAAGATTTCGCCCGAAAGTACACCGCCTTTTAAACCTAAAGCTCCTGTCATACCTGTTTCTTCATCAATGGTAAACAAAGCTTCAATAGCAGGGTGTACAATACTGGATGATTCCAGAATCGACATGATTGTCGCAACGCCAAGACCATTATCTGCCCCTAAAGTGGTACCTTCTGCTTTTACCCAATCGCCATCAACGTACATCTTTATACCTTCATTATCGAAGTCAAAAACAGTATCGTTATTTTTTTGGTGCACCATATCTAAATGCGACTGCAAAACAATCGTTTTGCGATCCTCCATTCCCGGAGTAGCGGATTTTTTAATGAGCACGTTACCAATCTCATCAACGCTTGTTTCTAAACCCAAGGATTTACCAAAGTCTACCATAAAGGCAATCACGCGCTCTTCTTTTTTTGAAGCTCTGGGGACCGCATTCAATGCTGCGAAATTTTTCCAAATTGCTTTTGGTTCTAACTGATCTAAACTATTATCAATCATATCTATAATTTTTCCTTGGCCAAAGTTACTCGATTTTTATCAGATATCCGTTGATTATTGCCGGGGAATAAAACAAAAGACAATCGCTGATCGTTCTAATAAATGTGTAAACATGAACATAAAATTATGCATAAACCAGTACAAGTTGAACGAAAGGATATTTACTTTAAACCGGATAAGAAAAGAGTTCTCGCACGTTTTTTTTTCCTTGGCGATGACCGTACAATAAAAATTATCAGGCGCATTTTATCCCTTAACGAGTCGGAACGGAAAGAAGTCTTTGGACAGGTTTTACGAAGCTATACGAAAAGACATCGCAGCATTGCCCATATCTTTGAACGGAATTTTGACAGGGTAAGCCACCTTTTGGAGAAGATTCCATTTTCAAAGGAGAAGCTAAGTCATATCGACAAGTTGCTGATCGGCTCTTACTTTACCATGGAATATTCCATTGAATCGGCAGCGTTATTTAATCCCTCCATTATCGAACATCCGGATCAGACCGAATTATTCAAAGGTGAAAAACGGGTTATTTTAAGCTTCAGGGCCACCGGAGAAGGTCATGTCTCTTCGATCGTTTTTCGCTCGGGCACCTTGGATGTCGACAATAATATCCATATCGACTATATCGGTAATCTATTGGATAAACCCATGCAAGTTAAAAACCACCGGTATCACAAGGAGTCCTTCTTAAAGAAGATGAATGAGCTACATGCGGAACCCACAGAAGTCAAATCCAAACTGGAAGAGAAGCTAACGGAGACATTTACATATGAGGAACTTAAGCGGTACATCGATGAAGTGCGGCGGGAGAGTGAAGAAAATCTTGAAAATGTGACATTTTTACAACAGGCGCTCTGGCTCGCTTCCTCGCATTATGAAATGACTTTTTCATTGGACACTTCCATTTCGGAACGCGTGATATTTCCGCTCGCCGACACAGAAAAAAGAGGGATAGAAGACGCCCGTTTTGTCCAGTTCAAAACTGAGAAGAATGAGAGCATCTATTATGCTACCTACACAGCCTACGACGGATTTAGTATCCTTCCTAAACTGCTCACCACAAAAGATTTTTATCATTTTAAGGTGAAACCCATCTATGGTGAAATTGCCAATAAAGGTGCGGCACTATTTCCAAGAAAAATAAATGGGCGCTACGCCATGCTCTGTCGCATTGACGGTGAAAACAATTATATTGCTTACTCCAACAATATCAACATATGGCAGGAAACGGCAATCCGCATTCAAGAACCTGAATATCCCTACGAATTTGTCCAGATCGGCAATTGTGGCTCACCGATTGAAACTCAATATGGCTGGCTGATCCTGACCCATGCCGTGGGCCCGATGCGCGAGTATGTTTTGGGGGCCTCCCTTCTGGACCTGGACAACCCCCATGTTGAAATTGGACGACTACATAGCCCATTGATGACCCCAAACGATGAAGAACGGGAAGGCTATGTACCAAACGTCATTTATTCCTGCGGTGCTCTGGTCCACAATGAACACCTCATTTTACCGTATGCAATGTCTGATTATGAGTCGACTTATGCCACCATCAAGCTTGAAGACTTATTGCTGGCTATCTTGAATCCTGATCGCTATCATTAAAGGCACGAGAAACCACAATATAGGCCAAATAGAAACAGAGGGTGCTTTCAGCCCCTTGGTTTCTATTGATGCCATAAGCCTCCAGTCCATCACAGCAACCTTTGGTTTCCTCATCGTAGAGTCCGAGTCTAAGATCATTCTCGCCCAAGAACCAGCGGAATGAGGCTATCATTCGGGTAAAATAAACCTTTTTATTCGTCAGTCGAAAAGCTTCGCGATACATAAATACCATGGCTGTAACATCGAGCGGCTGCTGACCAAACTTGCTGACATGCTTGCCCTGCTTGGCCCATTCCTGGTTTCCAACCAACGAAAGCGCACCATTTTGGATCGTAATGCTTTCGAGAAACTTTAATGTCGTTAGCCCCAATTGTTTTATTGTCTCATCATTTAAAAAAGGATATGCTGTCAAAAACGCATAAGGTAATATTGCATTATCATACGCCAATACGGATTCAAACCATTGCCAGTGTTCATCTGAACTCGCTTCGTATTCCCGCATAAGTTTGCCGATAAGCGTCCGCATCAGCTCTATCATGACCTCGTCATTGGATTGATGATGTAAATATTCGGCAATTCCCAGCACAGTATACGCTATCGCCCGATTGGAGCGCAACTGACCGAAATTCGGCACAGCTCTAAAAAATAACTCGTGTCCCAATTGATAATAACTGGTTAATTTAGTTTTACGAAGAAGCACCCCCAAGGCCCATATCGTTCGTCCAAAGGAATCCTCCGAACCGACTTCATCCAAGAAATTATGCTGGAAATCCATAAAATTATGAAAAAGACCGTCTTCGCGCTGATGATAATAAATATAACTCAGGTAGGTAGAAATACGGCGGTCTAATTTCTTATCAGCAAAATCATCCTGGGCTAATAAAGCAAGTAAAAGTGCCCTCGCATTATCGTCGAGACAGTAACCTTCTTTATAATTGGGCAAAGAATAAGTTGCGTGCTGTAAGATACCCACCTGATTGGTCAACCTATCAATATGCTTCCAGCTGAATTTAGGCATCTCATCTTTACTAAATCCTGCGTTTTCTTTAAGGCCGTCGTAGGTAGGTATGATTTTATTTAAAATCCGTGTATACCGGAGGCCAATATTTTTCCAGGTGAGCTCCTTTCCAAATGCACTGGCATTGTCCCGCAAGGTGGTACGATAATCCAAATTTGAAAACAAGTTTTTAAGCGCTTCAGCCATCTTGGCTGAATTTTTAAATTCGACCAATACCCCCCTTCCATCAGCCAGCAGTTCCTTGGCGTGCCAGTAAGGCGTAGACACCACCGCAGCTCCGGCGCCAATGGCGTAAGACAACGTTCCACTGGTAATCTGCGCCTCATTAACATAAGGGGTAACGTAAACATCACAGGCACATAAATACTCCACCAGATCGGCCTGGCTCACAAAGGAATTAACAAATTGGACGTGCTCCTGCAACTGATAAGCTTCCACGAGACTGCCTAGATACTCCCGATACTCCTCTCCCGAATGCGCCAACACATTAGGGTGTGTTTTGCCAACGACGAGGTACAAGAGATCTGGTTCATCTTTAACGACTTCAGGTAGGGATTCAATCACCATTTCGATGCCCTTGTTGCGCCCCAGGAAACCAAATGTCAATAACACTTTCTTGCCAGAAAGACCTTTTTTAAGCTTTGCAAGCTCATGTTCCAAGGTAAACTCGGGCACACCATGGTGTATCAGTCTAACTTTCGTGGTATTGACCCTATAAATGGATTTGAGTAAAGTAACCGCATAATTACTCATGACGATTACAATCGAAGCCCTTTTTACAATTTCAATGAGAATAGCCTTTTCATCGACATTCGGTTTCTCAAGAATGGTATGAAAATTAACTAACAATGGAATATGCAATGCGTTAATCAACGATAAGATATATATCCCACTATTACCACCGAAGATGCCATATTCGTGCTCCAATATCACACAGTCATAGCCATGTTCATTAATATAGTTGGCTGCTTCAATATAGGACAATTGATCATACTGGTCTATTTTAAAGACAACTTCACTGGGATAATCATAGTCCCGATCAGCGACAGCAAAAACGTGCTGTGTTAATTCCTGGTTATGCAGCGCAACAGCATGCAACAAATCCGATGTAAAAGTGGCGATGCCACATTCTTTGGGCAAGTAAGTACTTATATAAGCGATCTTCATTGAAATAATAATTTTGAATACAGCTACGACGAAGGCAGTAGCATACGTGTGTCCATTATCTAAATGCTTTTCGAAGGAAAATTGTTTGTCACAACTGCAATGAATTAAATCGGAAGAAGGTGCTAAACCACCTTGTGTAGATAAGCTCCTGTTACAAAACTTGGCGCTGCAACGCAGCCCATTTGATGGAAACAGGGTATCCATTGGTTATGCTTAGTTGAAAACAAGGGCCATTGATTATGCAAAAAAAGAAAACTCAATAACCCAGATTCACAAGGCGTAGATTGCTATTGCATTTAAAAATCAATTTATCTAAGTTTGTTGCGGAAAAATGGGCATTGAATGAAATCAGCAAAGGAAAAAATGATTGCCGGCCTTCCCTATATCGATTCGGAGGGGCAATTATTTAAGGAAAGACAATACGCAAAAGAAGAACTTAAACGGTTTAACGATTCGGAGCCTAAACACCTGAAATTCAGAAAGCAGATTATTCAAAAACTTTTTAAATCGACGGGAACTCGATTCTTTCTCGAACCTCCTTTTCGTTGCGATTATGGTTACAATATTGCTATTGGTGAGAACTTTTACAGCAATTATAATTGTACAATATTAGACGGCGCACCAGTTACCATAGGTGATAATGTATTATTTGGTCCAAATGTAAGCCTCTTCACAGCCGGCCATCCCCTCCATTTTGAAGCAAGAAATCAAGGTTGGGAGTTTGCGTTGCCTATCGTAATCGAAGATAATGTATGGATCGGTGGACAGGTTGTCGTCAATCCCGGCGTGCGAATCGGAAGGAATTCGGTCATTGGTTCTGGATCAGTCGTCACAAAAGATATTCCAGCGGACGTCGTAGCTGCAGGTAATCCGTGCCGGGTTATACGTAACATTACCGAAGCGGATCGGATCACCTATGCTGAAAATCCGTAAGGATCACAAGGAGCAGCACCGGTGTGCAACCATAACCTACCTCATGGCTCATTCTCGGGCATGAGATCATTGGTTAGCGGTAATGAATACGTGATCATGAGCTCCTCCTTTTGTTTTATAGGAACAAAACCATTACTTTCCCAAAAATGCTGCTGTGCAGAGGGCGCTTCGGCTTGGAGCATTTTACCACTGAACGTATCGATAAATAGTCGCGCATGTTTCAATAATGCTGTGCCTACACCTTTCAGTCTTACATGTGGAGCAACAGCGAGGAAATGGATTGTATAAGTATCACCTGAACTAATCAGGCTCAGCACGCCTACTACTTCGTTTCCGTCGTAGGCGGCAAAATGCGTCGCTTCAAAATCGCCCTCCAACATCACCTCGGCCAACTTACCTTCCAGAGCGAAAACCTCTTTTCGAAGTTTCCAGGTCCGGGCGGCAAAAACTTGTTCAATGTACCAATCTATCATAATCCTTTTTCTAATGAGATAAATGCGTCGGAAAGATGATTAATGGTATCCGAAGGTAATAAGGAATAGGCACCAATCGTCTTAACTGCAAGATCTGCCGCGCGCCCATGGATATATACCCCCATAATTAAAGCTTCTTTAGAAGAATAGCCCTGTCCAAGCAAGGAGGTAATAATCCCTGTCAGTATATCGCCACTGCCTCCTGTTGCCATGCCCACGTTGCCTGTACTATTGAAGTAAACGAGCCCATCAGGCATAACCATTGCACTATTTGCCCCTTTTATTAACAGGTAAAACTGATGTTTACGCGCAAAAGCTTTCACTTTCTCAATCTTTTCGAAATCATCTTGCCAAGCACCCAATATCCGGCTAAGTTCTTTGGGATGGGGTGTTAATATACTGTGCGCTGGAACAGAGGCCCAAAGATCTGGTTCGCGGGCAAGAATATTTAAAGCATCGGCATCTAATACCAAAGGGGTATCATTAACCTGAGTTATAAATACCTTTAGCGCATCAATTGTATGGGATGCTGTTCCCATCCCGATTCCGATACCCACTGACTGATAACCTGTTAATAAGGGGAATTGACTAATGAAATCTTGTTGGAGATCAGTCATCACCATCGCTTCGGGCACGGCAGTCTGTAAAATGGTATTACCGCAGCTAGGTACATAAGCTGAAGCTAAACCGCAACCCGCTCGAAGAGCCGCTTTTAGCGCAAGCTGAACAGCCCCCATTTTACCTTTACTTCCGCCAATAATCAGGGTATGACCAAATGTTCCCTTATGATCAAATCTCCTTCGTTGTCGATAAAAGGACCTAACGAACGACTCGTCGACATAAAACAGATTGGTTTCTGCCAATTCAATTGCACGTTGGTTAAGACCGATATCCAATACCTTGAAGTCTTTTACATACCATTGGTTTTCGGGTATTAGCAAGGCTATCTTGGGAAACTGAAAGGTATATACCATATCTGCCTTTACAATGGGAACATCTGTAGCTGTCTTTTCATCAGCCAGCAGCCCAGAAGGCATATCGATCGAATAGATTGTTGCACCACATCCATTTATACTGGAAATTATACCATTCCAGTCAGCTGTCAGTGCTCGCTTTAATCCATATCCAAACAAGCAATCCAGTACGATTGCATGGGAAGGAATATCAATCTGGTCTTCCGCTGCAATTTTTTGAATCATATGATTGGGTAAACGCTTTTGATTGGTAAGATTATCTACGGAGTAATCCTTAACATCCACTAAATAAACCTTGACTTGGGCCTGTTGTTGATCCAACAGACGCGCCAGCACCAAACCATCGCCGCCGTTGTTTCCCTTACCACAAAAAATATAAAAGGTACTTTGCTCCAATCGTGAATGAAGCTTTTTAATTTCCTCAAAAACAACTGTTGCAGCTCGTTCCATCAGGTCAAGACTACTAATTTTCTGATCCTTTAAGGTTTCACTATCAATCCCGTTTATCTGCTGAGCGGAAAGTATCTTCATGTCGTTGCTATTTTTATTGAAAGTACCTATTCTCAAGCTCAATTAAAAATCTCAGTATACTTTTTGGTAGGCGATAGCAATCCTAAAGTAGGATACCAAGAAGGATGCTACCGCCTAACTCGTGTAAGTCACAATTTCTATGCACTTGTTGTTACCTCTTTCACCCCGCCTGTCCGTTTCAAGGTACCCCAAGTATTTAATTCACCTTTAATCGCTTTTCTGACAGACTTGAATAAAACGAAGTACATCAGTTGACGCCAGAAAAAACGCTGCGGAAACAAATAAATTAAATTGCTAAGCTTCTCGCCTTCCATTTTAAAGGCAATGCCTGCAAAGAACATATCCACGAATACAAAAAGGAAGTAATAAAACATCACTTGACCAAAACCGTTATGCAGTGAAAATAATCCTGCAATTCCTGTCCAGCTGATACCATTTACCTCGCTTAGGGAGAAAAGACCGCTCACCAGAGAGAATAACATAAAAATATCGGCCAAGGGCGCAAATAAAGGAAGTATAATCTGAAAAATCAGAATATTAGGCATTCCGACCATACCAAAATAGCCATATTTGGGATTCAACAGGGTCTGTTTATTTTTCCAAAAACTCTGCAACACACCAAAGCTCCAACGGAAACGCTGCTTGAAGAGCATTTTTACCGTATCTGGTGCTTCCGTATAAGCGATTGCTTCAGATGAATTTCGCACGGTATAACCCGCTCTTAATATACGCATGGTTAGATCACAATCTTCCGCTAATGTATCCGTTGTAAATCCACCCACTTCCAAAATAACAGATCTACGAAAGGCGCCAATTGCCCCTGGTACGACCGATATCATGTTGAGCAAATCGAAAGCTCTCCTATCCATATTCTGTGAAGTAATATACTCGATCGATTGCCAATGTGTCAATATATTATGGACATTTCCTACTTTAACACTTCCTGCGACAGCAGCGACTTGAGATTTGTTAAAATATTTCATCAACTGCTTTAACGCATCTGTCTTCAGTTGAGTATCGGCATCGATACAGAGCACAAACTGAGCATCGGATTGCTCGATACCATAGTTAAGCGCAGATGCTTTCCCTCCATTTGGTTTTGTAAATAACCTGACTTTAGGATGATCGCCATACACCTTACTGACCATCTCAAAAGTTTTATCTTTCGATCCATCATCAACAAAAATCAACTCATAATTGGGATAATCCAAATTCAACAGGCTTTTTATCGTTGCCAATACGGTTATTTCCTCATTATAGGCAGGAATGATCACACTTACCTTCTCCCGAGGATCCACAACCAATTGAGATTGCTCTTTTTTACTTTTTTGTTTTTGCCGGATTGCCAAATAAGCAATCATTGCTGTTCTAAAAATTGCCAATACAATGGCAATGGAAAAAACCAGATTCAAGAAGATGTTACCATAAAACAATGTTCCTAAGAACAAGCGGTTGGAAGATCCACTAAATCCCGAATCGGAAGCATTTTCAACAGGTGGCATCAATTCATCTCGTTTTTTGCCCATTAAATCACTAATCGTTGCAAATTTATATCCATGCGATTTAAAATAATGAATAATACGTGGCAAGGCGGCTATGGTCGCTTCTCGATTTCCTCCAGCATCATGTAATAGGATAATATTCCCGTTATCGCGTTGTTTGATGACTTCATTATAGACTTCATCTGCTGTACGGCCAGGTAACCAATCGTTGGGATCGATGTATTCGCCAATATTGATATAGTTCTCTTTACGGCTCTGAGCCACGGGCAGAATTTCGGCCACCGTCTGTGGTTCGGCATCCGCATTAAAAGGAGCTCTGAAAAGAATTGTACTATGACCGGTTATACATTCAATGATCTTTCGGGTGGCGTTCAACTCGAACTTAACACGATTTGGCCCTATTGTGGACATATCGGGGTGAAAAAAAGTATGGTTACCGATTTCATGTCCCTCCTGGTATTCGCGACGGACCAGATCCATATTTTTCTCAGCCATCACACCCACAAGAAAGAAAGCTCCCGGAACACGTTCTTTTTTTAAGATGTCCAATACTTGTGGCGTATATGTCGGATCAGGCCCATCATCGAATGTGAGCACCACCGTCTTGTCTCTTTCTCCAAAGCGCTTAATAACGTAATTACTCGGTGTTTTTACATACACTTGGTCCTGAATCATTAGCGTCGATGGATCGTAAGTAAATTTAACTTCCCCAGGAGCCGGGCTATTGACCAAATCCAAAATTTCCCCATCGCCAATATATTGAATCCCTCCCACATTGATCTGACTTATTTTCCGAAAGTCAAAAGGCTCTTTTTTCAAATTTTCTTGATTCAATGATCTGGAAATAAACGACCATAAACGAGCGTCTTCACTTCCCAAACGCCAAAGAGCAATGCCTGCAAGGCCCCAGTCATCGGCTTTGCGGATGAGATTGAAATAAGTTGCGGCATCGGTGAAATAGACATCATGGCGCATCCCCGCACCATCTGTATAGCTGAAGTTGAGATTGGAAGATTGGGGATCAAAAGTAATCTTAGCATTATAATTATGCGCCAAGATAACGGCGTTATCATACGTCAACGTTTTGCCCACCCGATCTTTCGGCCAGTCATATCCATAACATGCCAAAGCCAAAATCACTTTGTCTGCATCGATCTTATTGCAAAGTTCATCCAGGTTCTTTTCAACCCATGCCTGATGTGAAATGGCCCCAGCATTACTTTCAATGGAATGCTGATCATAAGCCATCAAAATAATATAATCGTTGTATTTTTGTAAGGAAATGGGATCGTAATCATCATTTTCAGGCGAGATATCTTGCGTGACAAGCAGGCCCTCCGTATGAAATACGGTATAGATATGCGCCATAAAATCGTTTAATGGCTGGTGGTCATCCAACTGTAAATTCTCAAAGTCGATATTTATGCCTGCAAAACCATTACGCTTCACTTTAAGAAGGATGTCGTCTATAAAACGTTGTTGTTTATCCGGATTAAGCAAAATAGCCTTTACAGTCTGCCCATCAAAATCGTTACCACTGAAATTGGAAATCTGCGCAATTGCTTTACGCTTATATTGATGGATCACCTTAAGCGCAGCAGTATCTGCTTTATCGACCACGGTATCTTGATTAGGTACCGTAAAAAAGGACTCCATGGCGACCATATCCAAATGACCTATATTTCGGCGTAAATCAGATAAAGACTGTTCACGAACTTCATTAGACCAAGAACTGACATAAAAGCCCATATTGATCCTGTCTTTGGTACCAATATGTTTCAAATGCTTCAGCTCACGGTCACGTTTAATCTTCTCCAATTCGGATTTTACAATGGTAAACTCCTTGAATTGTTTGGATTTTTTTAATCTGGCGGTGGACTTTTCGGTCAATGCTGTGTTGGTATTAATTGTTGGAAAAGGAGGAATCTGAATCTTTCCCAATGTATAAACCACAGATATCACACCAATGATCAAACCTATCACCAATGCGCTGCTCATCCATGAAAAAGCGTACCAGCGCTTTTTGCTTGACGTCTGAAAAATCTGTTTTCCTGACATAATCGTATTCTTTTTAACTTCGGCTAAGCTACATCAGAAAATGATCCAAAAAGCGGATGAGTAGCTTAAAAATTTCTTAATTTTCTCAAATGATTTATGTTTCGAATTATATCTAGATTTAAGTATATTCGATAAACGCAATACACTAGCTCAGAAAATTTTATATGAGATCCATATATGTACTCATTCCACTCCTCTCGTGTCAGGTTTTCATTGGCTGTGGACAACCGAATGTGGCTGCACCAAAAGCCCAAGTGCTCGACTCGGTCGCTGCGGATCTAGCGCGAACGGACGGAAGCCAGTTTATTAACCCCACTGGGATGACGGTCAAATCACGCATTTTATTGCCGGAAGGCTTTAAAAGAGCAAACTACCGGACTGAAGAATTTGGAAATTTCCTTGAAAATCTTCCATTGTACCCCATCGACAGGGAGGTACATTATTACAATGGAAAAATTAAACCTAGAAATAACATCTACAACAGTGTTGTAAAGCTGGACATCGGAAAGCGCGATTTACACCAATGCGCGGATGCTGTCATGCGGCTCAGGGCAGATTACTTATACCAACAAAAGCGGTACAAGGATATCAAATTCAACTTCCTTTCAGACGGTAAACCCCGTACATTTACAAACTACGCAAAAGGAGATTACGCCTACCCAACCTATTGGAAATATTTGGAATATATTTTTGCCTATGCAAATACGGCTTCACTACATGATGAGCTGCCCCGTGTAAAAACGACTCAAGAAGTTAAGATTGGAGATACTTTTATCCAAAAAGGATCTCCTATTGGCCATGCAATCATTGTAGTTGATCTGGCCAAGGACAGCACTGGAAAAACAATTGTACTACTCGCACAAAGCTACATGCCAGCCCAAGAAATACAAATTTTAAACAATTGGAACAACAGCAAGCTTAGTCCTTGGTACGATATTGACCAAGATATTATAAAAACCCCTGAATGGACATTTTATCCTAAAAACCTTAAAACCTGGGAGTAGTCCACTGTGAACAAGACTGTCGTTAAAATCGACCGGATGATTGTCCGTACAAGCAGTAAAAAATAATAAAAGATATTTTTGTCTTTTATTATAATTCTCTATTTTTGTAAACGATAGTCATTTGCAAATGAACCCTATCAAGGTTATAAGATTCCTCACAGCGAGTGGATTTTTTCATTTTTTATTCTGATCAAATAAAAGATAAAAAGGTATTTAAATATTTTATTATGATTACTGAAGCACAAAAAGAGTTAATAAAAGGTACTGTACCGGTTTTAAACGAACATGGTGTAGCGCTGACCAGTTATTTTTATAAACGTATGTTTGACCACAATCCGGAGCTTAAACATGTCTTCAATATGGGAAACCAACAAAATGCGCGACAACAAACGGCTTTGGCTACAGCAGTATTAGCCTATGCGGAGCATATTGAGAATCCAGCAGTCCTTCTTTCGGCAGTGAAACATATCGGACAAAAACACAGTAGCCTCAATATTCGTCCGGAGCATTATCAGATTGTTGGGAAGCATTTATTGGCGTCCATTCAGGAAGTATTGGGGGCTGCTGCCACAGAAGAACTGATTGAAGCCTGGGAAGTTGCCTATTTTCAGCTAGCAGATCTGATGGTCGGAGTCGAAAAGGATATGTATAATCAGATGATCCAGAGCGACGGCGGATGGACGGGCTGGAAGCCATTCACCATTATAAAAGTGGTAGCCGAGACCGATGAGATCCAGTCTATTTATCTCAAGCCAACAGATCAAGGAAGACTTCCAAAACACGAGGCAGGCCAGTATGTAAGTGTACGTATATTTCTTCCCGAATTACACCTGTATCAACCCAGACAATATAGTCTTTCCGATGCGAGTAACGGCAAGTACCTCCGGATTTCGGTAAAAAGAGAAGCCGCGGAAGGAAAACCTGAGGGTATGGTGAGTAATTATATACATCAATACGTTGAGGTTGGAAAACAACTGGAACTCACAGCACCAACAGGCTCCTTTCAATTGGTCGAAAGTGACAAACCACATGTATTTATCAGTGGCGGCGTTGGTCAGACCCCATTGATGGCCATGTTAGAGCATCTAGCGGACAAGAAAGAAGACAAACCGATCACTTGGATCCATGGTTGCCGCAACCCTGATCTACATGCGTTTAAAGAAAGAGTAAAAACATTGGAGAGCCAACATCAAAACATGACTAGCTTTTCTTTCTATGACGAAGCGCAGGGTATGGACACTGACGCTCTTGAGGGTTGGGTTGATCTCGCTAAAATAGATGCTTCTTATCTTCCACAGGAGGCAAACTATTACCTGTGTGGCCCTGCAGGATTTATCAAAAAGCACTTCCAATATTTAACCCATCAGGGCATCAACGCTGAGAACATTCATTTTGAAGAATTTGGTCCGGCATCTTTGCAACTAAATTAATTGCACTGCCCTATTTCATGAAATAGTCATCCCTAATTTTTAATCGTTGCGGATGGCTATTTTTGATTTTGTACATTTGCAAAAAGCAAAAAAGAGATTATGGGTATTTTTTCTAAAACATGTGAATATGGACTAAGGGCAGTTTTTTTTATTGCACAAAGCTCCCAAGAAAATAAACGCGTGAGCATAAAAGAAATAGCAGAGAGTATCCATTCTCCAGAGGCTTTTCTAGGCAAGATACTACAGAATCTAAGCCGAGCAGGTATCATTCGATCCATGAAGGGACCTGGCGGGGGGTTTTACCTCGACAGCGGAGATATGTCCACACCACTATCCGAGGTCGTTAAAGCGATCGACGGTGAAAGTCTGTTTGTCGGCTGCGGCATGGGGCTTGAATTCTGCTCCGAACAATATCCCTGTCCTTTGCATCATGAGTTCAAAAGCATACGCAATAACCTTTCAGAAATGCTTCAAAAAACAACAGTCGGCCAATTCAATGATGATCTTATCAAGGGAAAAATCCTATTAACGAAAAGCCATATCGAACCCGATAAAACCAGGACAAATTCCTCAGATTAATAGGCCAAATCTTCCGCTTCTTCCTACTATTTTCCAGCTGTGCCCCTTTACAAAAAGTAAAGAAGTGCGCATAAATTCCATTTTTCAATATATAAATATTAAATCCATATAACACACAATAAACACCTGAAAAATAGGTTTATAAAAAAAATAAAAGTGTAAAAAAAAGAATTTTAGACATCTTAGCATTCGTTTCCACAGAAGACCTAAAATCGCCCTAAATTCGACCTTTTAGGGTGAAACTACGCTTATAGGAAAACCGATCTGGCAGAGGCTCGACCGCCTCGATATAACCTGTTGTAAATAATGCTCATTTCCTAATTAAACAGTCCTATTGAGCGCAGCAATCAGGCATCTATCTAACCGATCACTGGGCAATAATTGCCCTCTTTGCATAGCTTTCCTTTGGGTTAAATTTAAAAAATGAGGATTATTCTCTGACTACAACACCATCTTTTCGTATTTTTACTGGAAGAATCATACTATTAAAAATAATAACAATTTAAACTCTAATTAACAATAAATTATGTAATTTATATAAACAAAAAAAATAGCATTAAACAACACCATAACGGGCTATTTTAAATAAAAAAAGGCGTGGATAAAATTTTATCCACACCTTTTTCTTACTCAAGTACAGCCACAATGTGAAGAACCATACAGCCCCGGTTTACACAAAAGTTAAACGGGTAAATATCGTTGTATCTTCGCGCTTGATTTACGCAGGCTGAAAATAACATGTGCGACAAGACATATGTCAATGATAACCGCAGACAAAAAAGGCCTCGAAACAAATGGGCGCCAGAGCAGGTTCAATTGACCAGCGCAAGCTCCACTTGCGCCCCATCTCTTAAACACAAGCAAACATGCGATTTAACAAGCCTATTATGCGATATAAGACAATATCTATCTATAACCATCCAAATGTATATAATCTTTACAAAATCGCTTAAAACGGATAATAACAGCTTTCCCGCCTAACTATGGGTAAACCTTAAAAACACAGCTGTCGAAGTACCCATGAGGAGTACTTGACTTGCAATCAACGGGACACTCTATATCACCATTCTGAGTCATGCTATCCAATTCTACCCCCCTCTTAATCGATTTAAGATAACAACCTTCTGCAAAGCACCACATTCACCTCTACAAAAAAAGAAGAGCACAGTGGGGCTTAAAATGACTCAAACAACATCTTATCTGCGCTAGAACTTTATGGACCCAGTAAAAAACTTCAGGAGTTGAAGGGTGGCAAATTCATAAAAAAAATGAGAATAAAAACCTTTAAAATAAATAAGTAAAATGGATTATATAAAGCTATACATCATAAAAAAACTACCCTAGACCGTTAAAATCAAATTCGGAAAGAACATAACAAACGCTTTTATTATCTTTAAATTTTTCAAAAAGACCATGAATAAAGACACCTTAGTGAGATCATTCTTAAAAGCAGAACGGATAAAGATGAAGAAAGCCCGTAATGTCATTATTGGAATTTTCTTGGTTATGTTTGCTTTTTGTTACGGTTTTTTCTTATTTGCCTTTTTTTCGAAATGGTCAGCCAGTGAAGATAAGCTCTCGTTTTTCTATAAATCATTCCCTACCCTATCTGTTCTTTTTATTTATTTAGGTTTTGCGTTCGGTATATTGTGCTGGATGGCTTACATTAAAAATCAAAAATTCATCAATGCGCTACAGCGACTAAACGATCATGATATAGCAGTCTACCAGGAGTACAATAGACGACTCATGCACTTTTTTGCCGTTGCCGCTCCTTATCTTTTTTGTGAAAATGAGATTTTATTCTTTCCGTTGATCGGAGATAAACGGATCGCTATTCATCAAATCCATCGTATTGAAACAAAAATTATCAGAAATTACCGGGGACCTAACAGCTATCGTATCTATTTCTACAATGAATTCAACAAAATTCATCAGGTTACCATGAATCAAAAAGGAGCTTTTGAGTTTTTACAGGAAGAGCTTTGGAAGAAAAAACCGGATTTGGTTATTTTAGCAAGAAATCATTAATAAAAAGGTTTTACGGATAATGTCGAAAAAAGCACAAAGACGCAATGCTACCTCACAGTCAATATCGGATTTTAATCCAGCCAACAGCGAATCGATGACCTTCTCACTAAACACACGATACGAACAAATCTATAACCTTCTAGCGAAGAACATTCATACGGTTGTTAAGGACGCCTAAGCTGAGCCGATCAATCCTTTATTCTTTTTCCAACAAAGCTACTTTTGTTAATATACGAGCCATATTTTCCTGATTCCGCAACTTCTTTGATCACTTGATTGCGCTCCTCGAGAAAGCATCGCATATAGCGCGTTAAAAAAAGCCATTCTGCAAATCTCCCCAAAACTCCGAGCGGCGCCTTGAAATTAAATATATCACGCATGACTACTTTTCCATTTTCAAGTTGCTTGAAAATGTGCTTGTGATCCATGTAATGAAATACCCCCTGGGTCATTTGATCTTCAAAAAAATGAGGCTTTTCCATCGCCGTTATCTGCACGGTCAATGTTTGCGTAATGCCGAGATGTCTTGCGTGCCACCGAACCCTTTGTCCTGCTTCGATCAAACCCGTCGTCACTCCATCAATCGCTTTCTCCCTTGTTTTCTTTGTCGAATACATATGCAAATCAATACTACGCGCCAGGTCAAAAACAACAGGCAAAGGAGCCTCTATAACTGTATCTAAAATAAGCTGCGGCATAATATACTCTTAAAAATTTTCACACGAATTTCGTAAAATTCGGTAACTTCTTTAGGATTCAGCATTAGAATTTTATAAATTGAGTGTATTCTATCCAAACAGCAACATAGACAATAAGCATGATAACACTCCTTCCATTCGAAAGATCAGATTTCCCCCTTTTTAAATCCTGGATTGGATCAGCAGAGGAACTATTGCAATTTGCAGGACCTTATTTTTCGTTTCCACTTAGCGATCAGCAACTTGAACAATATATACAAGACCCGAAGCGCCGCGCTTTTAAAATAACAGATACAACAACCACAGAAACTATTGGTCACTGTGAATTAAACTTCGAACGAGACATCCCAAGACTCTGCCGCATTTTAATTGCAAAAAACTCCGAACGAAATAAAGGCTATGGCAAAAGCACCGTAAATGCACTGCTAAAACTACTTTTCACCGAAGGAAACTATGATATAGCTGATCTAAACGTTTATGACTGGAACTACAATGCAATTCGGTGCTATGAAACCGTAGGCTTCCGGATCAACGAAAATATTATTTCAACAGTAACAATTGGAGATGAAACCTGGAAAAGCCTCAATATGCAAATCAATAAATCAACATGGAAAGCTAATTTAGCGCGATGAAAAACAAGCGAAAATTAAAGCATATCACCCTATACTTACTTATTATGGGTACATTGATCGGTTTTTATAGCTGGAAAATCGAGCCGCATTGGGTAAAATATGAACAGATCTATCTATCTATAAAACATTTACCCGAGGTATTGAACGGAAAATCATTGGTCCAGATTTCTGACATCCACATCGGAAACTATGTGGATAAAGATTTTATAAAAAGAACCTTCCGAGAAATCGCAGCATTAAAACCGGATATCATTGTCTACACCGGCGATTTTGTACGGCTCGTTAATCATAAAATACCCTTAGCTGAGCTTGATAAAGTCATGCAAGTTGCACCAAAAGGCAAACTTCAGACATTGGCGATCCTAGGAAATCATGATTATGGAACGAATTTTAGGGACAGTGCTGCAGCAGATTCAATCGTGAGCCTACTCAAAGGATATAACATAAGCGTATTGAGAAATGAAAGTATAACAATCCATGGGTTAAGAATATTCGGCATAGATGACCTTTGGGGAACGAATTTTAACCCTATCAAAGCTATGAAGGAGTATAACCAATCGCAAGCCAGTTTGGTCTTATGCCATAATCCAGATGCCGCAGACCTCAATGTCTGGAATGGTTACACTGGCTGGATTCTGGCAGGACATACACACGCGGGTCAGGTACGAATTCCATTTTGGGGCTCCCCGATCATACCTGTACGAAACAAGAAATATGATCAAGGAATAAAAAAAATAAGCGGAAACAGAATATTATATATCAATCGAGGACTGGGACACAGTATTCCTATCAGATTCAACGCCAGACCCGAGGTTACAATTTTCACCTTGAAAAAGGAATCACAAAATGAAATCCATTAGGTTCGATCCGACCTTTTAAAGAAGGTATGGATAAAATGCGGTATAAATAGTTTGCCTATAATCGTCTAAAGGATCTATTCCTTGCGGTCTACCCAAAACAGCATAGCTTGAACTCCAAAAATCCGAAACGATGAAAAGCTGACGCACAAAGCTTTTTAAATTCGACAATGGAATATCTCGACGGAACATACCAGCATCTGCATAACACATAAATAAAGACATCAATTGTTCCTCACGCCGCGCAACCAAACCTCGATAAGATTCGGCGATTTCAGGAATCCAGCTACAGATTTCAACAAAATTCTCAAAAATAAATCTATACTTATCAATTAGCGCATAAGAAACATCCACGAAACAGTTCAGTAGTTGCAGAAAAGGTAGTGTCGGATCAGCAGGAAGCAAAATCATTTTATCGTATTCGGCTTGAAGTAACTGAAAAACGTGAAAAATAATATCTTCCGTATGTTTAAAATGATAATGGAGATTACCAGCGCTTATACCCATTTCTTGCGCGATTTGACGCGTCGTTACTGTACGTACACCTTCGCGGTTATATACCCTTATCGCTTCGTTAATAATTTTTTCTTTCGTATTCATGATACAAATTTAGAACAATTGTTCTAAATTTGTATCATAAAGTATAACGTTAAGACAACATAGATGGAAAAACCAGCAAACAATTGGCTAAAAAAACAGTATATAGACATCAAACATACTTTGATTCCTGCCCGCCCGAGCGATAGCACTTGGAAAAAATTCGGCAAACAAACAGCATTTTTTATGTTTCTAACCTTAATGGTATGTGGCGCAATTGCAATGTTAATCGCCGTTTCCTTTGCTCACTAAGCAAGGAGCTTTTTGATTGTTTATTTATTTTTTATTGGTGTTGTTGGGTTTTCATCAGATTCACCAGGGCAAATAATTTCCCAATTCCATTCTTGAATAATTGGTTAACAGACTTTGTATTTGTTCCGATTATTATTCATTTTTCATCCACAATCGGAAGCTTCATATTCAATAATAATAAGGCGCATGGCTATCCTCTCTATCAAATCTGGACGATCTCTTTGCTTGCGTCTATCCTTTTTGAATGGATCATGCCCAAGTACACAAGCTATAATACCGGAGACATTATTGATGTTTTAGCCTATTTTGCTGGCGGTTTATTCTATTTTTATATTCATCAACCTCTCTACATCAGCAGAAATCTTCCATCCCCCCGGTAAACAAGGAACAGCTTCTTACCTCAATACAGATGCAGGCAAGGCGTCCGAAAAACACAATGCTTTGAAACTAATAAAATATATGAAAGGAGAACCAGATGATTATCTTAATAGCGATATCATATCGATAGGTAAAACCAAGGCCAGTCGAGTTACAGCATAAAAAAACCTTTGTTTGACGCCAACCACGATGATATCAAACAAAGGGCTTATGATCAACACCTGACATGCCAAGTGTTTTCTTTCGTGCTAATATTCAATCAAAACCTCGGTTACTTGCGCACCTTGTTTTGCACTTTTGAATTTAAACTTCACCTTTTGGTTGAGGTTTAATTTCTGACCGACGAGACGATCATTGAAATATATTGATTGCTGCGTTTCGTTGTCCCTAATAAAACCGTAATTGGACTCTGTATTATAATGAACAACCTTTCCAAAAGAATAGTCTTCTTGAGGAGAAGCGTTATATGTCGGAGTTTCACCTTCTTTCAATTTTACCGGCGGTTTGTCTGAGATATTTCCGTATTCATCAACATAGGCAAACAATTCTTCTAATGACTTTCCCTTGTCATTGTTTGTTTTGTTGAATTCTTTTTTCTCATTTTTTTGTTGCTTTTTAAGTAGCTTCTTTTTTTCTCGTTCTTTTTTGTTAAATGTAATTTGGCTTTTGCTCATTCAATATGGATTAAAATAAAATGTTCCCGAAGAGGTTACGGACCTTTAGAGCTTCATTGAAAAGATAAAAATGCGAGGTATACTAAGGAGATATTTGCAAAGATAAGAAAAATTCTTCAGAAAATGTCTATTAAGCGTTTGTATTCATGCTGATATCAACTTAGCGTGAGTTCATCGTTATTGATTTTAAGCTCGATCTATAGGTAATAGTTTTATGCGTATTTTTTTTGTGAACGCCCCTAGAGCAAACGATAGTTTGACTAGCGGTGAGTTTAACCTTCAATTGTGAATAAGAGCCTATACTGTCGCATCCTTTCGCAAATAGATAAACTCGATTGCAATCCTAAAATTGAGAAATTCCATAAAACAAAAAGATCATTTAGACGTTACTTTTAAAAAAAACTATGGAAATAAGAAACATCGAAAGGGACGAAAGAGGCAATTTTATTGCAGAAGTTGAAAATAATGAAGCCGGAATTTTAGAGTATACCTGGCAAAACGATCATGAGTTCTCCATTGATCATACAGAAGTCTACGACGAGTATCAGGGAATGAGTGTGGGAAAAAAATTGGTACTGGAGGCTGTTGACTACGCCCGAAAGAATGACGCCAAAATTATCCCAAATTGTCCCTATGCGAAAGCTATCTTCGATAAAACAATAGCTTTTCAAGATGTATTGGCATAAAAAAGCCGTTTTATCCTATCGATAAAACGGCTTTTTATACTGTATTGAGTGGATTAAATGACGATATTGATTATTTTTCCTTTGACAAAAATAATCTTTTTGATCGCCTTCCCATCTAAATGCCGTTGTACATCAGCATGGGCTTTAATCGTATCTTCTACTGCTTTTTGATCTAAATCAAGTGCCAATGACAGATTAAATTTCATCTTACCATTGAAAGACACCGGATAAGCAAATTCCGATTCAACTAAATATTCTGGTTTAAATACAGGATATGAAGCGTAAGATAGTGTACCAGCTTCATTACCCAACAGCGCCCACAACTCTTCCGTAATATGTGGTGCATAAGGCTGAAGAATAATGACAAGCTGTTCCAATATTTGTCTTTTATTGCATTTCAACTCGGTCAATTCATTGACACAGATCATAAAGGCTGAAACTGAAGTATTGAATGAAAAACGCTCAATATCGTCTTCCACCTTTTTGATAATTTTATGTAAGGCTTTAAACTCTGCTTTGGATGGATCTTCATCGGAAACAGTGAAACTACCCTCAGCGTCGTGGAACAGTCGCCATACTTTACGTAAAAACTTATAAACTCCTTCAATCCCATTTGTATTCCAAGGCTTAGCTTGCTCCAAAGGCCCCAAAAACATTTCATATAGTCGTAATGTATCTGCTCCATAGGATTCGATAATATCGTCCGGATTGACCACATTGAATTTGGATTTTGACATTTTCTCCACTTCGCTGCCGCAGATATACTTACCATTTTCCAACACAAATTCGGCATTGGCAAAGTCAGGTCTGAAAGCTTTGAATTTTTCCAAATCCAACTGATCATTATAGACTATATTTACATCGACATGTAATGGAATTGTTTTATATTCGTTTCTCAACCCATAGGATACAAATTGATTTGTACCTCTACCCTCTTCATCCAACACACGATACACAAAATTAGAGCGCCCTTGAATCATGCCCTGATTAATCAATTTGCGGAATGGCTCTTCCTCATTTTGATAGCCCAAATCTTTCAAAAACTTGTTCCAAAAACGCGAATATAACAAGTGTCCAGTAGCATGCTCAGAGCCACCGATGTATAAATCTACGGCTTTCCAATAATCCACTGCTTCTTTAGACGCAAAATTACCTTCATTTTTTGGATCCATATATCTAAACCAATACCATGAAGAGCCCGCCCATCCTGGCATCGTACTCAATTCATACTCATATTGATCTTCATATTTCCAATCTTTTGCCCTTCCTAAAGGAGGTTCTCCTGATTCTGTCGGTAAATATTTATCAACTTCGGGCAATAAGAGCGGTAATTCTTCTTCTTTAATTAAATAAGGTAATCCATTTTTAAAGTAGACAGGAACGGGTTCTCCCCAATAACGCTGACGACCAAAAATAGCGTCACGCATACGGAAGTTTATTTTTGCTTTACCTAATTTTAATTCTTCCAATTTGGCAATCAACGCAGGGACCGCCTCTTGGTAAGTCATACCATTGATAAAATCGGAATTGATATATTTCCCGTCTTTATTAGGATCAGCTTCTTCTTCAATATGTTGGGTATCCGAAATAGGAATAATAGGAAGAGCAAAATGTTTAGCAAACACATAGTCACGTTGATCGCCACTCGGAACAGCCATTACAGCACCTGTACCATAACCGGCAAGTACATAATCTGCAATCCAAATTTGTACATCTTGTCCTGAAACAGGATGTTGAGCATAAGAACCTGTAAAAGCACCAGAAACTGTTTTCGTATCGGCCATACGATCCAATTCAGATTTTTTCGCCGTTTTCTCGATATAGGCATCCACTTCAGCTTGCTGCTCAGGTGTAGTCAATGCAGCCACCAATTCATGCTCTGGAGCCAATACGATAAACGAAACGCCAAATAGGGTATCTACACGTGTAGTGAATACCTCTATGTTTGTATTTAATTGTGGCACGGGAAATTTCACGGAGGCACCTACAGATTTCCCGATCCAGTTCCGTTGCATTTCAACCAAAGGCTCTGGCCAATCAATTGTATCTAAACCTTTCAACAAACGATCCGCATAGGCCGTAATACGCATAGACCACTGCATCATCTTCTTTTGCTCCACAGGATAACCGCCACGTTCAGAGACACCGTTGATTACCTCGTCGTTCGCTAACACTGTACCTAAAGCGGCACACCAGTTTACTGTACTTTCACGCAAATAAGCAATCCGATATTTCAACAATTCCCGTTGTTGTTTTTCTTCGTCAAAAGATTTCCATTCATCAGCGCTGAATTCCAAGACATCTTCATCGGAAACTGCTAAAATGCCAGCAGAGCCACTTGCAACAAACCTAGCGATTAATGTTTCGATCGGTTCAGCTTTATCTGACTCTTTATTATACCAAGAATCAAACAATCTCATAAAAATCCACTGTGTCCATTTGTAGTATGACGGATCAGAAGTACGTACTTCTCTACTCCAGTCATAAGAGAACCCAATGTTATCCATTTGCTCACGATAACGATTGATATTTACCTCAGTCGTAACAGCAGGATGCTGACCAGTTTGAATGGCATATTGCTCTGCAGGAAGTCCAAAAGAATCATATCCCATCGGATGCAATACATTGAAACCTTTCAAACGTTTATATCTTGAAAAGATGTCCGAAGCAATATATCCCAGCGGGTGACCAACGTGCAGCCCCGCTCCGGAAGGATAAGGAAACATATCCAATACATAGTATTTTGGCTTTTGATGCGTATCGGACGTTTTATACGTTTGATGATCCGCCCAAAATTTTTGCCACTTTTTCTCTAATGATTTGTGATTATACTCCATTTTTATTCGTAAGGAATTTTTATGACTTGCGAAATTACGATTTTAATACTGAAATGTGATAAAAGTTTTGTAGTTTGAACAATAAATTATAGTATTGAAAAGTTAATTAAACATAGGAAGAAAACAGCGTTCGAATAGATTTTATCAAAGTAATTACAAGATTAATTCGAAATCTTCCACTCAAATAGTTACTTTCGCAAATAAATTTTTGCTTATTATGTCAGAATACGAATTAAGCACACAAAAAAGAAAAACAAAATCTGTATATGTATCTACGGTTATCAGTATCGCTCTCGTGTTGCTGGTAACAGGTATGTTAGGGTTACTCTTGGTGCACGCTAAAAATCTTTCGAAATACGTTAAGGAAAATATCGTCTTAAATGTCATCGTAAATGATGGCACAAGTGAAGGTGATGTCCTTTCACTACAAAAAGACCTTGAAAAAGATCCTTACGTACTTCGCACCGAATATATCAGTAAAGAATTGGCTGCAAAAAACTTGAAAGAAGATCTTGGTGAAGATTTCGTACAATATCTGGGGCATAACCCACTATTGCCTTCTTTAGATGTTTACATGAAAGAGAATTATGCCAATACAGATAGCATTAAAACTTTTATTGAAAAGATTTCCAAAAACAATAAAATTAAAGAAGTTGTATACCAAGAGTCATTAATTGACATGGTCAACAAAAACGTACGCATCATCGGAATGATTGTTCTTGCTTTTGCGGTTATCTTACTGATTATCGCCGTAGCTTTAATCAATAATACGATACGTCTTGCGATCTATTCGCAGCGTTTCTTAATTAAAAGTATGCAATTGATTGGGGCGACTAAAAACTTTATTCGTAAACCATTTATAACATATGGCATCATTCATGGTTTATTGGGATCTTTGATCGCGATTTTACTGCTCATTCTAACGCTGAAATTTGCACAACAGCAAATACCGGAACTGGTTTTTTTACGCAACTGGTTTGAATTTGCAGTGATCTTTTTAGGCGTAATCCTGATTGGAATTCTCATTTCGGGACTTAGCACCTATTTCGCAGTAACAAAATATTTAAAGGCACAATCTAACGATTTATACAGATAAAAATGGCTCAAATAAAGAAATCTACTGAATCAGTCAATAAAGGTTCATTTGTATTCTCCAAAGTAAATTACCAACTGTTTATAGCGAGCTTAGCTATTGTAGTCATTGGCTTTACATTGATGTCTGGTGAAACTGACATTTATAGTTTTACCAAGATCACCTTGGCCCCTATTGTTGTTGTTCTTGGATTTGCGATCGGATTCGCGGCAATCCTATATCGTCCCAAAAACAAATCAAATTAAAGCATAATCTTACCTCAAACAGATGTCTATTATTGAAGCTATCATCCTTGCTATCATTGAAGGATTAACGGAGTTTTTGCCTGTGTCTTCGACAGGTCATATGATCATTGCTACTGCCCTAATGGGTATTCAACCATCGGCCTTTGTCAAATTATTTACAATTGTCATCCAGTTAGGAACGATATTATCCGTATTGGTGTTATACTACAAGCGTTTCTTTAAAACACTATCATTTTACTACAAATTGATCATTGCAGCTATCCCCGCCTCTGTTTTGGGCTTGTTATTCAACGATTATATTGATGCATTACTGGAGAGTCCATTAATGGTCGCCGTGATGTTGGTCGTCGGCGGTCTCGTTTTACTTTTTGTTGACAAGTGGTTCAACAAACCAACTGTTGAAGATTCGGACAAGGTTTCCTACAAACAAGCTTTTATGATCGGGGTATACCAATGTCTTGCATTAATTCCGGGTACCTCAAGATCTGCAAGCACAATTATTGGTGGTATGGCCGAGAAACTAACACGTAAAGCTGCTGCGGAATTCTCCTTTTTCCTTGCTTTGCCTATGATGTTTGGCGCTTCTGCCGTAAAGCTTTTAAAGTTCTTTAAAGAAGGTAACACCTTCACGGGAGAAGAACTTAATTTGCTTATTATCGGAAATCTAATTGGTTTCGTTGTTGCAATCGTCGCCATTAAGTCTTTTATCGGCTTTTTAACCAAATATGGTTTTAAAGCATTTGGTTGGTACCGAATCATCGTTGGTGTAATTATTCTTGCCCTCCTACTTTCGGGTCATAGTTTACAAATTATCTAAAATCTTTGGATGGAAAATATAGAGGTTAGTGAAAACTCAGCAAAGTTCAACTTTGCTGAAGGAGAAATGTTGTTGATCGATAAACCTTTAACATGGACAAGTTTTGACGTGGTTGGTAAAGTTAGAAACTCAATCAAGCCATTAAAATTAAAAGTCGGTCACGCAGGGACTTTAGATCCACTGGCAACGGGGCTACTCATTGTATGCACTGGAAAACTAACAAAAAAAATAGACAGCTACCAAGCTGAGGACAAAGAATACACGGGTTCGATCACCTTAGGAGCGACGACGCCTTCTTACGATCTGGAAACAGAAATTGACCAAACCTTTTCAATCGATCACATCACGGAGGACATGATCTTCGAAGCAGCAAAATCCTTTGAAGGCGATATTCAGCAATTTCCCCCCGCCCATTCAGCCATAAAAATTAATGGCGAACGTGTCTATGAAAAGGCCCGTCGTGGCGAGGAGGTTGAAATAAAGTCCCGCCAGGTACGTATCAATAGCTTTATCATTGAAAGAATCGAGCTCCCCAACGTATATTTTCGTATATCCTGTTCAAAAGGAACTTACATCAGATCGTTGGCCTACGATTTTGGAAAATTCTTACAGAGTGGATCACATCTGAGTTCCTTGCGACGCACCAAAAGTGGAGATTATCGCGTAGAAAATGCTTGGAACCTTGAACAACTTATCGCTGAAATAAAACGTCATAAAGAAATCATTAAATAACTTTACCGTCCCATTTTATTGATTCTTTATCTTATTTTTGCAAAAACTCCTATAAATGAAAATCTACAGAAGTTTAGATGATTTCTCACCAGTTGAAAATGCAGTTGTAACCATCGGTACTTTCGATGGAGTTCATATTGGCCATCAAAAAATATTGGCTCACCTAAAGGAAGCAGCTCATAAAATTAATGGTGAGACAATTTTGCTTACTTTTTTTCCACATCCACGATTGATTATCAATCCAGACGATGATAGTTTACGCCTGATCAACGATATTGAAGAAAAGGTCAGTCAATTAAGCAAAGTGGGAATTGACCACTTAATTATCATTCCTTTTTCCCGTGATTTTTCCAATCAGACTCCGGAAGAATATATTAGCAATGTTCTTGTTGGCAAATTGGGCACAAAAAAGATTGTGATAGGCTATGATCACCATTTTGGCAAAGATCGAAAGGGTTCGATGGGCGATTTGGAGCAGTTTGCATCTATATTTGACTACAGCGTTGACGAAATTCCGGAGCAAGACATCAATGATATTGCAGTGTCCTCCACGCGCGTACGTGAAGCGCTTATAAAAGGCGATATAAGAACGGCTAATCTCTATTTAGGTTATCCTTTTGAATTAACGGGAACGGTGATTAGAGGCGACCAAATTGGTCGTACCATCGGATTTCCAACAGCCAACCTTCAGGTTCACGAACCTCATAAACTAATACCAGCCTATGGTATTTATGCTGTTGAGGTATACATCTATAATCATATCCAAAACATCACTACGGGAGAGTATAAAGAGGAAAGTCCAGTATCCATTGCGAAAGGCATGGGCTATATAGGAACCAGGCCCACTGTCGATGGCATGAATCGGGCTATTGAAATCAGCCTATTCGATTTCGATCAGGATATTTATGGCAAGACACTCCGCGTAAAGTTCCTTCATTTTATCCGACACGATGAACGATTTGACTCACTTGAAGAAATGAAAGCTCAGATCAAAGCAGACGAAGTCGAAATCAGAAGTCTTATTGGTTAGAACAAGTCTGTTAGCTATAAAACAAAAAAGCGGGAATTCCCGCTTTTTTGTTTTATAGCTATTTTTTCTCTTCCTTGCAAAAGAAGATATTATTTAATAAACGCCTCTATACCCAATCTGTAGCTATCCAGACCAAAACCACATATCACCCCTCTACAATTCTTTGCGAGGAACGAATGATGACGAAATTCCTCTCTTTGATGGACATTGCTTATGTGAACTTCAATAACAGGTGTTGTGATTGCTGCGATTGCATCCCCAATCGCAACTGAAGTGTGAGTATACGCTCCGGCATTCAACACAATTCCATCAAATTCAAAACCGACTTCGTGTATCTTATCGATTAATCCTCCTTCAGAATTGCTTTGAAAATAGGCTAATTCCACTGTTTCAAATTGTTGTTTTAGTTCTTCAAAATAGCTCAGGAAATCCTGGCTACCATAAATTGATTTCTCCCTTACACCCAACAAATTTAAATTTGGGCCATTCAGTACGAGGATTTTTTTCATTGGAATAACATTAGTTTTGTGCTGGTCCATTGGCTAACTAAGCGAACCCATGCCATTTTCTGTTTAAGCAAATCGTTTTTAAGCCCTAACACATCATAAGAAGGGATCGTCCACGATCGGATATTTATTCTAATTGTATCCAAGTTGTCTTCCCTAATTGTCAATTTGTGCTAAAACTATATTTAAAAATAAACTATATTGGTTTTACAGCATTTATCGCCAAAACAATATAGTTTATTTTAATTATAGATCGGTTTATAAAAATTTCTATAAATCGTTATAAATTGCCCGGAAACTTGAACGAAGTCCAAATGACACTACGCCGGATTTATTGACTACAGGTGTTTCATATTGTGCTTTTGCGTAACGTTGGGTATAACCAAGTTCTAAACGGAGGTTATACTTGGGATTAAGCACATAGGCAGCCTTAGCATCCGCATAATAGATATTATTCTTTATTCCTTGGGCAATATGATTTCCATATAGATTTGGTATTGTATTATAGGATTGGAAGATGTTACCGCCCATATTACTTCCATCAGGCAGATCAAGTCCATTTTGGGTAAACATACCCTGTAACGAAAAGTCCCATCTATCCCATGCATAATTCACAAGGCCAACAAGCTCTCTAAAGTTTGCCCCTTTCGGATGAGCCAATGGCTCGGCATTGTTACTATAGTTTGAATACGACTTAAAGTGTGCGTAAGTATATGGTCTGGCTGTATTATACTCGGCTAAAAAGTTCAGGTTTTTCACACCAAACATATCATATCCCCTAACACCAAGTTGTGCTCCCCATTTGTTATGCGCATATCCATTCCCAGCAAAAAACTCTTTGGCGGTAAACTCCCCCAATAAGAACTGACCATATGCCGTCAAATTATAGGGTAGTTTATATTTGGAAGTTAACCCCAAAAACATTTTGTCTGGCGAAGTACGATTATTATTTTCAACAGGTCGGATAAAGATAATAGGACTAATATAACTGAAATCAAAACCTCTTTTACCTGCATCGTCTTGCGCAGCCCAAACAACAGATTGGAAAAAGCCAATTGATAATTTATTGGTCACATTCCAGTCCAGATATTGGAAAGCCCCCCATTTTTTACCATCGCCCAAACGCTTGTTCGGTTCACCCTCCATCGGATATGTACCTGTTAAATCCTGTCTAGGATGCGTCGGATCATTCATATAGGCCCAAATCGAAGTATATTGAACATTCCCTATCGTCCCTGTTAATTTCAGATGCGCATAATTCGATGAAAAATCAGAGAGAAGCATGGATCTATATCCATCCCCAATGAAGTTTTTGTCGTAAGCCAAAGTTGCCTGAATATACTTATGCGCGTCATAGGTCATACTTGCTGTCGCATACATCCAATCCATTTTATTGTTGGACTTAAATTTTGAGTTCGCCTGCCCCGGCACAACTTTATTGGCTACGATATAGTCATCCAAATATTTGGGAAATACCGCCTGACTTTCAAATGCGGAAGTATTGAATGTAAATTTATTACCCACGTTCAATCCCACCTGAAATCCTCTGCTATTCATCCATGTCCGACGCTTGTCGCCTAACATATCCTTTCCAATATAAAGATCCGGTAAAAAATCAGCATAGAATGTATAATCATCTTTCTCAACCTGCACCAGATGTTCATTAAAAATCTTACGCATAAACCAATTGGACGAAGAAACAGGCTTATTGGATTGGATTGAATCAAACTTGGCTAACAATAAAGAGTCTTTGATGACGAATGGTTTAGCAGCAGTGTGCATTCTCGTCTCAGTAGAATAAACCGCATCGTTCATTTTTTGATAAAAATGATACGAATAAGGCTGACTCTTGATCTGGGCAAAACCGCCGAAGGAAATACCTACCCCCATGCTTGCCAGCACAATTCGGAGTAAATTATTATTTTTTGTTATATTAAGCCTCATAAAATTATTTCAAAGATTATTTTTTCTAGCAAAATGCATTCCTAAACGCAAATTAACCGAATAAAAATGACTTTATTCCTATGTTCAGTCAATTTTATAATGCTAAATCGTATTTGCTATTCCTTTTATTCAAAAATATTTATATCTTGCATTTTAGTAAATAACCTTATAACATAAAAATCAGTCCTAGCAAGCATGAAACGTAGAACATTTATCCAAAACGCAAGCCTGTTAACCGCGGGTGCACTTACAAGCAAATTTTCATTTGCTCAAGAACATTCTTTTCCCACTGTACGAACAAGTAAAGAGAAAAGACTTTTCTCGAGCAAGGTCATCGAAGATGCAATTGTAGAATTTCAGAAAAATGTTAAAAATAAGGAACTGGCTTGGTTATTTAACAACTGCTTTCCTAATACCTTAGATACTACCGTATTTCCCTATGTTCAAAACGGAAGAAATTATACCTATGTAATTACAGGGGATATTGATGCCATGTGGTTGCGTGACAGCAGTGCACAGGTATGGCCATACCTTCCTTTTATGAAAAAGGACAAAAAACTACAGGATCTTATTGTTGGCTTAATCCAAAAGCAGAGTAAATGCATCAACATTGATCCCTATGCCAATGCATTTTATAACGATCCGACCAAAAAAGGCGAATGGTTCAGTGATCACACAAATATGAAACCTGGAATCCATGAACGAAAATGGGAAATCGATTCATTGTGTTATCCAATTCGATTAGCTTATCATTATTGGAAAGAAACGAATGACAATAGCCCGTTTAATGAAGAATGGTTAGAAGCGCAACATAAAATATATCAGACTTTTGTTGAGCAACAGCGTAAAGATAGTCTAGGCCCGTACAAATTTGAACGTACAACCTCCAGAGGCTCCGATACATTACAAGTAGATGGCTACGGATATCCTGTAAATCCAGTTGGTTTGATCTGCTCCAGTTTTCGACCGTCAGACGATTCTACCATTTTCTCCTTTCTTATTCCATCCAATTTATTTGCGATCGTTAGCCTTAGACAATCTGCCGAAATTTTGAAAAAGGTTAAAAATGAACATGAACTAGCTGTCAAAATGGAAGCTCTTGCGAATGAGGTCGAAACAGCAGTCAATACATATGGTATCATCGACCATCCGACAATAGGCCGGATATATGCCTTTGAAGTAGACGGTTTTTCGAGCCATCTTATGATGGATGATGCAAATATTCCGAGTTTATTGGCTCTACCTTATTTAGGGGCTGTCGATCTAAATAACGAAGTTTATCAACGTACACGTAACTTTGTTTTGTCTGATAAAAATCCATTCTTTTTTAAGGGAACAGCAGCGGAAGGCATTGGCGGACCTCACATAGGAAGAGATATGATCTGGCCGATGTCCATTATTATGCGAGCACAAACTTCGACAAATGATGATGAGATTCGCAATTGCATCAAAACGCTGGTCAATACGCATGGCGGAACTGGATTTATGCATGAGTCTTTTCATAAAAACGATCCTAAAAAATTCACAAGACATTGGTTTGCTTGGACAAATACATTATTTGGCGAATTAATTTGGAAAATATACAAAGAGAAACCATCTTTGCTTCAATAAAGCTGAAACTTGTAACACAATGTTATAAGTGGAAGAACTTATAACACTGTGTTATGGATAATTTATTAAAACCAGGTCCGATTGGCATTTTTGATTCCGGTTACGGAGGACTCTCCGTATTTAAGGAAATTCAACATCTTTTACCTCAGTACGATTATATCTATTTAGGGGACAATGCTCGGGTCCCTTATGGTACACGTTCTTTTGAAACCGTTTATAACTATACCAAACAATGTGTTTTTAAACTTTTTGATCTAGGCTGTAACCTTGTTATTCTGGCATGTAATACAGCTTCAGCAAAAGCATTAAGAACCATACAACAACATGATCTACCGCCGGGAAAGAGAGTCCTCGGCGTCATCAGACCCACTACCGAAATTGTACACAATTTTACGAAAACTAATAAGATCGGGATTTTAGCTACTACGGGAACGGTAAAATCTGAATCCTATAAAATAGAAATACATAAATTTAATCCAGAAATAGAAGTTTTTCAACATGACTGTCCTTTTTGGGTCCCTTTAGTAGAAAATAACGAAATCAATACAGAAGGCGCTCATTACTTTGTAGAAAAAAATATACGGGAACTTTTACAACAGTCCGATCAGATCGACGCTATTGTGCTTGCCTGCACCCACTATCCCTTATTGCTGCCCGTAATCAAAAAATATACACCAAGCAATATCAATATCATTTCTCAGGGTCCAATTGTTGCAAATAGCTTAAGGGACTATCTCCATCGTCATCAGGAGATTGAAACTATTTGTTCCCAAAATGGACAATTGGCCTTCTATACGACAGATGATCCAAGAGACTTTGAAAGTAAAGCAAAAATATTTTTTGGAAAGCCAATAGCCGCAAGCCACATCAGTGTTTAACAAATAAAAGGCAATGATTTTTAAAACTTTTACTCCCTGGTCTTCGTTATGTTGATAAAAAGGCTAGTACAATGAAAAAGAACTTTATAACCATTGCTTACAATCAGGATACACAACATTGTGAATCCAAAGAATTTTCAAGTATTCAGGAAAGTGCAGATTATTTTAAAACTTTCGAGACATCTGCCCAGCCTAACTATGTACCGGTGTGTATCTACAATTTAAACACAAACACGATTCTAGATATAAGTGATTATTATGTAAACAAGGAAACTGAACTCCACCGAATCGTAAAACACTGCCTGGCGGAAAAATAACTCTTTTAATATTTAAAATCTATTGGCTGGCTAGCATCCTCCCTTTCTTATTAATAGAGTTATATATTTATATTATTACATTCTGTAAAATAATATTTCATTAATTTTTAATATCTTCAAGCAGATAATCAGACCAAAAAACAAGTCACAGATAATGAAAACCAAACTGACAATAAGCCTCTTAACAGTATCTCTAGGATTAACCGCATGTAATTCCAACCATGCGAATTCAAATTCGAGTTCGGATAGCAGTTCAAATGCTGCAACTGATACAACAAGTTACCCACCGGTAGAAACACAGAAGGCAAACACAAGTTATAAACCAGCATTTGCTGGACAAACGAGAATTCGGGGTACAAAAATAAGCACGCCGTTCGAAGGTAAAGTAATTGCTGAGGGATTAAAATCTCCGTGGGGCATAACCGCGCTGCCTGATGGCCGATTATTAATCTCAGAAAAAGAGGGGAATTTTCGCATTGCAACGGCGGACGGTAAATTAAGTGACCCAATAAAAGGTTTACCTCAAGTCAATAGCAGTGGGCAAGGTGGACTTTTGGGATTACGACTTGATCCAAAATTCGAATCAAACCGTATGATTTATTGGGTTTTCTCTGATAATACCGCTGCTGGGACGTTAACGGCTGTTGCAAAAGGAAAACTGTCTGCAGACGAGAAATCGATAGAAGGTGCTAAGGTGATCTATCAAGCTACTCCGGCTCATAAAGGGAATCTGCATTATGGTGGCCGTATTATCTTTGATAAAGAAGGAAACATTATTTTAAGTACGGGTGAAAGATCTGATTTGGTTACAAGACCATTAGCGCAAGATCTAAATGCTGCATTAGGCAAGATCTTACGGATCACTACTGATGGACAGCCTGCTCCAGGAAATCCATTTATAGGCAAGTCAAATGTCCGTCCGGAAATTTACAGTTATGGACATCGCAATCCTCAGGGCCTCGCCTTACACCCGGAAACTGGCGATCTTTGGGAAACCGAATTTGGTCCGCGGGGCGGCGACGAGCTGAACAGAATTGAAGCTGGCAAGAATTATGGATGGCCAACGATTACGTATGGTATAGAGTATAAAGGCGATAAAGTTGGTGCGGGTATACAACAAAAAGACGGTCTGGAACAACCTGTCTATTATTGGGATCCGGTCCTCTCTCCTAGTGGAATTACATTCTATACCGGACAGAATATTCCAGAATGGAAGAATAATCTCTTTATTTGCGGTTTGAGCAGCATGCACATTGCCAGAATTATACTGAAGGATAACAAGGTGGTTGGAGAAGAGCGTCTATTAGGTAGTGAAGGACAACGATTTAGAGATATCACGCAGGGAAAAGATGGCGCGCTGTACGCTATCACAGATATCGGAAAATTATATAAAATTGATAAAAAATAAATTCCTTGATTCGACGCAGCCCCTCTCAAATGGGCTGCGTTTTATTTTGACTTGGCCCTCAAAAACACACTTTCAACTACTTTTATTGATCTTATTTTCTATATTTCTTTTCGAACATGACAAATACCATAGTTTGGCTCGATTATTGATCATCTATTAGCGAATCAATAAATTATTATATGGTAAAAAAAGAAAAAATGAAAAAATTATTAGAAATTAATCCCTTGTCATTCTATATGACCAACTGGGGATTCGTAAACAACACCGCCCCAAAAAGAACGCGCAAAACCTGCCAATCTTCTCCCAAAAATTAAGCGTTCTTGCTTAAACAATTCAATTGAAATTTATTAAAATCATCTGCTGATATCCTCCATACGGATATTAAGTAAGAGATTTATTTCTTTTACTAAATCCGTATGGAAGGACATTAAGCTATGCGAAAAAATAGGCCAATAAGATCACGACAATAATACAAGCAATCATAATGTATTTATTCAATTGGCTATTTTTCTCTCCTTCGTCACTTTTATAGTGATAATCTCGTTTGTTGGGCAAATTCATAAGCTTGTTTTTATTCATGATGAAGTTACGGACTTTTTTCCATATTATTCGTGATGATAAGGCTCCCCCTTCATGATGGAAAAAGCACGATAAAGCTGCTCTGTAAAAAACAAACGAATCATTTGGTGCGAAAACGTCATCTTCGATAAAGCGATTTTTGATTTTGCCCGATCGTAAATCTTTTGGTCAAACCCATAGGGGCCTCCTATAATAAATACCAAATGCTGAACACTTTGTACCATCATTTTTTCCAAATAAGCTGAAAACTCCAAGGAGCGAAATTCTTTTCCATGTTCGTCTAGCAGAACTACTAGATCTTGTGGTTGTAGCTGTTTCAAAATCAGCAAAGCCTCTTTATCTTTTTGCTGTTCAGCAGAAAGATTCTTGACATTCTTGATATCGGGAATAACGACAATACTGAAGTTCACATAAAACTTTAATCGCTTAATGTACTTTTCAATACCTTCAATTAGGTATTTGTCATCCGTCTTACCTATACAAAGTAATGTTATTTTCATCGAAATATATTATTTGTTTTTGCCATCAATAGCCAAATAAAAGCTAACTTGCTCGATCCAAAATAATGAATATCCATTAGCTTCCTGTCATTGTCGAAAAACTGTTCACCAACTTTTGTCTAAGACCTGTTATACTAAGTCTAAAAGCTACCATTCTAATAAACCCAAAGGCGCACAAAGTTCCGATTTTATTTAAAATAAAAACAATCAAAACGACAAAAAAACATTAACCCCATTTGTTCATTTAGTTTTAAAACATTTATTTTTGCGTACACCCTTAATACATCACGTTGAAAATGGATAATAACCTTGTTTTACTAGCGAAAACAAGCCGGACGCGGTAAACGAAAAAACCGAATTTAAATCATTCGGTTTTTTTCTGTTATTTAGGAATACTTATGTAAAATTAACCACTAAAATGGCGCATCATCAGGCATATCGTTCATTCGGGAGGGCATAGTAATACCTCCACTAAAACCTCCAGCACTAAAATCATCTGCAAAGTTTGGCGACGGATTCAAGGCCGAAGCAGAAAATGTAGCCGGCGCATCACCGAATCCATCTCCACCACCCATACCCGAAAACTCATCTTCTAAATCCACAAACTTCACAAATTTACCCACAAAGCGAAGTGGAACAATTCCGGTCTCACCATTACGGTGTTTTGCAATAATAACTTCACCGACACCGGCAGTAGGACGTCCCTCTTCATCTTCTGTCAAACCATAATATTCAGGTCGATATAAGAAAAGAACCATATCAGCATCCTGTTCAATAGAACCAGACTCCCGTAAATCGGACAACATAGGACGCTTACTATTGCCCGGTCTTGACTCTACTGCACGGCTCAATTGCGACAATGCAAGCACGGGGATATTTAATTCCTTAGCTACAGACTTCAACGCGCGCGAAATACTACCAATCTCTTGTTCCCGGTTACCCCCGCCTTTACCGTCTGCTTTACCGTGCATTAACTGCAAGTAATCGACGATCACCATTTGGATATCGTATTGTGCTTTTAGACGCCTACATTTTGCTCTAAATTCGAACACGTTCAACGCCGGCGTATCATCAATAATAATAGGCGCATCAGTTAATCGACCAATTCTCGAATGTAATTGTTGCCATTCATGATCAGCAAGATTTCCTTTTTTCAATTTCTCTTGCTCAATTTCGGTTTCACCAGCGATTAGACGATTGACGAGCTGAACAGATGACATCTCCAGCGAGAATACGGCGACTGCTTTACCGTGTTCCACAGCGGCATTACGCGCGACAGAAAGTACAAATGCAGTTTTTCCCATCGCTGGACGTGCTGCAATAATAACAAGATCAGAAGGCTGCCAACCTGAAGTCATACGATCCAAGGCTGTTAAACCCGAAGGCACACCTGTTAGACCATCTGTGCGATCCCGGAGCATTTCAAGATTAGAAATCGCCTCACGCATAATATCATCCATCTTTCTTGAATCTCTTCGCAAGTTATTTTGCGCGATATCAAACAAGCTTTTTTCGGCATGATCCAAAAGATCGAAGATATCTGATGTTTCATCATATGAACTATTGATAATTTCGGTAGAAACCTTAATAAGCTCACGCTGAATATATTTTTGAGAAATAATACGGGCATGATACTCAATATTAGCTGCAGAAACCACGCGGTCTGTCAATTGCGTAATATAGTAGGCACCGCCGACCATTTCAAGAGCCCCCATCCGTCGAAGTTCCGAGGTAACTGTCAATATATCAATTGGAGAAGTCTTTTGAAAAAGGCCAAAAATTGCTTCAAAGATCTTTTGATGCGATTCTTTGTAAAACGATTCTGGTTTTAGAATATCAATAATTTCACTCAGTGCATTTTTCTCCAGCATCAAAGCACCCAGGACAGCTTCTTCAAGGTCCACTGCCTGCGGCGGAAGTTTACCCAAACCGCTCACCAAATTATTTAATTTGGTACGACGTTCGCCATAATTACCCCGTTTGTTATTATCCGTGTTATTCGCTTCAAAATTACTGTCGTTCATCATGATATTATATCAGAAATATAGCTTTGCTATCCTTATAAATTTTAGATAGGATAACAAATGTATAAAAAATAAAATTCACCACCATGAGGATTTACAAACAGGGAAATTCGACGATCAGATCCGAACCCCCAAAAAGCTTTGATGGACACAGATTTACAGGATTAGTTTTCAACACCTACTGTTGAAAAGATGTTGAAAATAAAAATTTACCACTCAAAATCAATACTTTAAAAAATGTTAATAACTTAAACTATTGTGAATAAGCAAAATGGTCAAAAACAAATCAATATCCTCCACTACCATCAAAATAAACTGACTTTGATATGAAAACAAATCCCTTTTTTAGCACCGAAAAATATTCATATATTGTATCTTTGTAAAATGACGCACGATTCCTCAACACTAAAGCCCTACAAAGACACCAACGATGGGAAGAAGAAACAGGTAGCAGATATGTTTGACAATATCTCGCATTCCTATGATTTTTTGAACCATTTCATGTCTTTGGGTATTGACATTATATGGCGTAAAAAAGCCATCAATTCCTTAAAGTCCATAAAACCGCAACTGATGTTGGATGTAGCGACAGGAACTGGTGATTTTGCACTGGAATCAATTAAAATCTTGAATCCAAAAAAGATTATTGGTGTCGATATCTCCCAAGGCATGCTTGAAGTCGCCAAGAAAAAGATTGCAAGCAAGGGATTAGCGAATCAATTTGAAGTTCAGTTAGGAGATTCTGAGCGGCTTCAATTCGAAGATAACACCTTCGACGCAGTTACTGTAGCATTTGGTGTCCGCAATTTTGAAAATCTGGAAAAGGGCTTATCGGATATATACCGCGTATTAAAGCCTGGTGGGAAAGCTGTTATTTTAGAATTTTCTAATCCGAAAAAGTTCCCCATTAAACAATTGTATAATTTTTATTTCAAGTTTATCACACCAACCATTGGAAAATTCTTTTCAAAAGATTCCAGTGCATATGAATATTTACCGGAATCCGTTGCTCAATTTCCGGACGGCCAAAAGTTCGTGGCCATAAACAAAAAAGCTGGTTTTAATGAAACTATTGTTAGACCACAGACGTTTGGCATCTGTACCATCTATATTGCTACAAAATAGGGTGACCGAGGCGCTTTTTTTTAGGGAAAATCTGATTAAATTTTAAATACCAACTAGTTACAATATATGACTAAAACAGTTTTTATTACAGGAGCAAGTTCCGGCATCGGTCAGGCTTGTGCCGAAGTTTTAGCGAAAGAGGGGTATAATCTTTTACTTTGCGCGCGCAGGTTAAACCGTTTAGAAACATTAAGAGATACACTACTTGCGGCCTACCCGACTATTCAGATCCATATATTTGAGCTCGATGTCCGAGATGCTAAGCAAGTTGCAAACCAAATTGGAGGTTTGCCCCCCGAATGGAAAAAAATAAATATTCTCATCAACAATGCTGGGTTGAGCCAGGGATTAGATCCTATTCAAGATGGTGATATCGGCGATTGGGACAGAATGATTGATACCAATATCAAAGGCTTATTGTATGTAAGTAAAGCTGTGATACCCCTTATGGATACCGACAACGGCGCTCATATTGTTAATTTAGGATCTATTGCAGGGAAAGAGGTGTATCCGAATGGAAATGTGTACTGTGCCACCAAACATGCTGTCGACGCATTGACTAAAGCGATGCGTATTGATTTGCTAACGCAAGGCATTAAGGTAACCTCCATCGATCCCGGAATGGTAGAGACAGAGTTTTCGGAAGTTCGTTTTCATGGAGATCGAGAAAGAGCTAAAAATGTTTACAATGGTGTACAACCTCTAACAGGGAAAGATATTGCGGAAACGATCCTTTTCGTCATTACCAGACCAGCACATGTTAATATCAACGATCTCTTAATCATGCCTACAGCGCAGGCCACAGGCACACTTGTCAATCGAAAATAATTCAAATATCATGTCATTAGAAATACAAATAAATCAAGACATTAAGGCAGCAATGATCGCAAAAGACACGGCAAAATTACGTGGTTTACGTGCGATTAAAGCAGCTATCCTCTTAGCGAAAACAGAAAAAGGTCATGCAGAAGATCTTAGCCAGGAGGCGGAGATTAAAGTTTTACAAAAACTTGTCAAACAACGTCGCGAATCTGCTGAAATTTATAAGACTCAAAACCGTGAAGATCTGTATGAAATTGAAGTTGAGGAAGAAAAAGTAATCGAGGCTTACCTACCCAAACAGTTAAGCAAAGAAGAAGTTGAAACCATTGTCAAAGCAATTATCGTAGAAACAGGAGCTTCTTCCATTAAAGATATGGGTAAAGTAATGGGTGCAACAAATCAAAAGCTTGCAGGACAAGCTGATGGCAAAACAATCTCTGAAGTCGTTAAAAGTCTTCTCGCATAAAAGTTTTCAAATCACTCGAGTCAAATTAAATCGGGTATGTCTTCCCTGATATATCGATTTAATTTGACTCTTTTTTTTATTTTAATGATGGATTTTCAGTGGAACCTCAAGAAGTTTGATGAACTCAACAATAAAGAACTGTATCGTATCTTAAAGCTTCGAATGGAAGTTTTTGTTTTGGAACAAGAATGCTTATATCCTGAATTGGACGATAAGGACTTTGCTTGTCTCCATCTTTGGGCGGAACACAATGATGATATCATTGCATACACGAGATTAGTTCCGCCTGGTCTCTCCTATCCGCAGGCTTCCATCGGTCGGGTCATTGTCGCTGAGCAAGCTCGCGGAACCGGTTTGAGTCAACAATTAATGATTCATTCCATCGAATCTCTCTATAAAGAATTTGGTGAAGGCGAGATACAAACAGGCGCACAATTTCATTTAAAATCCTTTTATGAAAAATTAGGGTTTAAACAAATCTCCGAGCCCTACCCTGATTACGGAATCCTTCATATTGATATGATTAAACCCACAATTTAGTAAATTCAGGCATGCAAAACGTTGTCATCATCACGGCCGCTCTATTTGGCGGCTTCGCTATTATCCTAGGTGCATTTGGAGCCCATGCGTTCAAAAAAATCCTATCCGCTGAAAAACTGGAATCCTTTGAGGTCGGCGTGCGATATCAAATGTATGCTGCACTAACCCTATTGATTCTAGGATTCAATTTTCGGTTTGAGCTTCAGTCTGAACGAGTGGCATTTTATCTGATCACACTAGGAACTATTTTATTCTCTGTAAGTATATATTTTCTATCGTTTGCTGAATACTGGAAAAAGAATCTAAAGTTTCTTGGCCCAATTACCCCGCTCGGCGGATTGCTTATGATCGCAGGCTGGGTTGCTGTTATCGTTCGTTTTTTGTAGATTTGAAATAAATATGGCAATGATGTCTGCCCTGAACCGCCCTGATAAGCTGATGACGTCTACTATTTTAGTATAAAACAACAATTTTATATAAAGTGTAGACTTATGGCTATAACACATTCAAATCAAAGCAATCTTCATTTTTTTCTTAAATGGCTTATCTCCTGTAGTGCGATAGGTTTCATTGTCGGATCTATTTGTGCGTTTTTTCTCTTTTCCCTCAATTGGGTAACGCAGTACCGGGAGGCTCATCCTTGGATAATTTATGGACTTCCCCTAGCGGGATTTGCCATAGCGTTGTCCTATAAGTATTGGGGCGATCCATCAAGCAAAGGAAATAACCTGCTGATTGAAGAATACCTTCGTCCCCAACGCCGCATTCCGCTTATCATGGCGCCGCTTGTCTTATTCGGAACTTTACTTACACATCTGTTTGGGGGTTCGGCAGGCCGTGAAGGAACTGCTGTACAGATCGGTGGAGCAGTTTCCGATCAGCTTAATCGCTGGTTTGACTTCGATAAAACTGAACGTCGCATCTTAATTTCGATCGGCATCACTGCAGGATTCGCCGCTGTGTTTGGCACCCCGCTCGCCGGAACGATATTCGGCCTGGAAGTACTATTGATTGGCAAAAAAAGATATTTCGGTATCCTGCCCTGTTTATTTACCGCCTTTTTTGCAAACTTCAGCTGTCAATTATGGAATATTCCACACACCCATTATCCACTTCATGATGTTATTCCAATGCTGTCCTTAACCAATATTGGATTTAGCCTTGCCGCAGGCATTCTATTTGGCGTTACAGCATGGCTTTTTACATTTGCCAGCGATTTCTTTAGCCTTCAATTCAAACGAATTAAATATCCTCTGCTTAGACCGGCGATTGGCGGTATTATTTTGGTACTTATCATTACGTTATTTCACAGCAACAGCTATATTGGACTTGGCATACCAATGATTCAGAATGCATTTGTCGATCAGTCGAATTATTATGACTTTATCATTAAATTGCTTTTAACGACTTTTACCCTTTCTGCCGGATTTAAAGGCGGAGAAGTCACCCCGCTATTTTTTATTGGGGCAACCTTGGGGAGTGCATTAAGCACCGTTATTCCGCTTCCCATCAGCCTGCTGGCTGCCATGGGCTTTGTAGCCGTATTTTCAGGCGCTACAAACACCCCGCTCGCCTGTATTGTAATGGGTTATGAATTATTTGGGATTCAACCTATCTTATTTATAGCGATAGCGTGTATAGTCGCTTTTTTATTTTCCGGAAAAAAAGGAATTTATATTGCACAAAAAGGCGGTTTAAAGGAAAAATTATACCGCAGACTCAATTTATAAACAAGCAATACGCTTTCAGCTTCTTTGTCTATCTCCTTGTGTTCCATTATGGACTACTTCAAATAAACACAAGATCGGACAAAAAAACATGCTAAAAAGAAGAGTGCAGATTACAAGAATGGATAGATGACATCTGAACTACAGTAGTTTTCCGTGCAGAAAGAATGCTGCAACAGTAAAATAGATAATCAATCCGGAGACATCCACCAACGTTGCAACAAACGGCGCTGATGCTGTCGCTGGATCCAAACCGAACCGACGTAGGATAAATGGAATAAACGATCCCGACAAAGTTCCCCATAAAACAATAAACAATAAGGAAACCGCAACCGTAAAGCCAATTGAAATCCAATAAGGACCATAGTCATATAGACCAAGAAAATGCCAGGCCAATATCCGTAGAAATCCGATCGAACCTAATATCCCACCTAAAATTAAACCGGAAGAAACTTCGCGCTTCATCACATACCACCAATCTTTAAGCTTTAACTCTCCGAGCGCCATGGCACGAATAATTAAAGATGCCGCCTGCGACCCCGAATTACCTCCACTGGATATAATTAAAGGAACAAACAAAGCAAGCACAACCGCTTTTTCCAATTCCCCCTCAAAAAAGCCCATTGCTGAGGCTGTAAGCATTTCGCTAAAAAACAAAATGATTAACCAGCCAGCTCTTTTTTGAATCAATTGCAACAAGGGGGTTTTGGTATAAGCCAGATCCAATTCTTCCATCCCTCCAAATCGCTGGATATCTTCTGTATCGCGATCTTCAATTCGGTCCAACACATCATCAAATGTCACAATTCCAACCAACACCCCTGCTTCTGTAACGATAGGCAAAGCACTGCGGTCATATTTTTGAAAAATCTCGAAGGCCTCTTCCATGGGTGTAGAGGCTTTAATCGCGGCAAAATTGTAGTCAATTAAGTCGGAAATCTTAGTAGAAGAATCCGATAGTAGTAATTGACCAATTTTCAAGTCATCGATCAATACGTTTTTCTCATCAACTACATAAATAAAATTGAGCGTTTCAGCTTTCCTTCCAAAAACTTTAATATGCCGAAAGACATCATCAACAGTATAATAAGGACGAACTTGCACATACATTGGTGTCATAAGTCGGGCTATACTATCCTCTTTATATCCGATCAGCTCCAAAGCCATTTGCTTCTCGCGCTCATTCAATAGATTGATCAGATATTTAATCAGATCATCCGGCAATTCCGACAATAATTCATTCCGGGTATCCGGCTTCAAATTATTCAGCAATTCGGACAGCTCATGCTCCGTCATGGATTTGATCAACGTATATTGAACATCCATTTCAAAAAAAGAAAAGATCTCCAATCTATCCTCCAAAGGATAGTCCATAAACTCTTGATGTTGCTCCCCTTTACTTAAACGCGATATTTCTTCCGCGATATCGGCCGGGTGTAATGCTGAATTTTGTTCCATTGGAAGAAAATTTTAATGGATTTAGCGCAAAAGTAGCTTATTTTGTATTATTTTCAACAATCTGAAAAACTATTTTTTCCAATGGGAATTAGGGCCAGCTTTTCATAAAATCGTCTACCACTGCGCTGAACGGTCCATTTGACGTTCCTTGCCCATTAACTTTACAATAGCTTAAAAATTAATTAATCCAGGTGCTAGCTCTACAGGTTCAAGCCCCGCCTTAAACAACCGTGCTTTTAAACCACCTTGCAGTACAATGGTCCCGTCATTTACGTGTAGCCAGCTACCTTCACGCAAGCCTATAACAGGTTGGCTGTTCAATTGATGAAATTCCTGAATTCGCGTTTCCCTCGTCTCTCCTTTATGTGTAGAATTTGGATCTGGATCCAAATAATGTGGATTGATATTAAAAGGTAAGAAACCAAGTGCGTTAAAACTAGGCGGATAAACAATAGGCATATCATTCGTGGTTCCAATTGTTAATCCGGTCAAATTGGACCCCGCGGATGTGCCCACATATGGAATCCCCTTTGCTACTTGTACGCGCAGTTGCGGAACCAAATCCAGATCATACAGCGTTTTTAAGAGTAAAAATGTATTTCCTCCACCAATAAAAATAGCTTTAGCATCCTGAATAGCCTTCTTCATATTGTCAAACTCATGTAGCCCCCTAACCGTCACGCCCTCATCTTTCAGGGCATCTTGTACCTTAGCGGTATAAGCATCAAAGGAAATTCCTGAAGGTCTCGCAAAAGGGACAAACAGCAATTCGTCTGACTGAATAAATTCGACAAAATCGTGCTTAATATAAGCTAAAAACTCACTCCCATGGATCGTGCTTGTACTTACGACCAATAACTTGTACGCTGGATTAATCTTCATCTTCTATCGTTAAAACATTAAATAAAAAGTACCTTTGGCTTTATTAATTGTGAGGCCAAAGGTACAGTTTTCGTTCCTTACTATAGGCTATTTCTTATCAGCAGGCTTTTTTTCTGCACCCAATCTTTTATTTTCTTGCAGTGCCTTATGTAAAAGATATTCTATCTGCCCATTAACACTTCTAAACTCATCTGCAGCCCATTTTTCCAATGCTTTGTACATTTGGTCGTCTAAGCGTAGCATAAAGTTTTTCTTATCCGCCATTTCATTTCGTTTATTGGTACAAAGTACCTGTATTTACAATTGGTGTCGCTGCTTTCTCTCCACAGAGTACAACCATTAAATTGCTGACCATTGCTGCTTTTTTCTCGTTATCCAACTCTACAATATCTTTCTCAGACAATTTATGCAAGGCCATTTCCACCATCCCAACTGCACCATCTACGATCTTTGCCCTTGCGGCCACAATTGCTGCCGCCTGTTGTCTTTGAAGCATCGCACCAGCGATTTCTGACGCGTAGGCCAAATGGCTGATTCTTGCTTCCTTAATAATAACGCCAGCTGGCGCCAAACGATCCGACAACTCCTGCTCAAGAATATGGTTTACGGTATCTCCTCCCTCCCGTAAGGTTATTTCAGCACCTTCATCTTCCAAGTTATCATACGGAAAGCTTCCAGCCAAATGTCTTACTGCTGCTTCACTCTGCGTGCGTACATAAGATGTATAATTACTGACATCATAAGCAGCTTTATACGTGTCACCCACTTGCCACACGATCACTGCCCCAATCTCAATTGGGTTTCCCATCTTGTCATTTACTTTCAGCGTCTGTCCTTGCAGATTATCCGAACGAAGACTTATTTTAATCGTCGAATACAACGGATTGACAAAAAACAAACCATTTTCCTTAACGGTACCTACATATTTTCCGAAGAAATTCAACACACGGGAATGGTTTGGATTAATAATCATCAATCCCTTTAAAATGAAAAAAGTAGCAATCATCAATACAACCCCCAATACAACATACAGCGAACTTTCTTCTACGCTTGCAAATGAAAATATAGCTGCCACAAACGAGACAACAGCTATTAATAAAGCTAAATAGCCTGACATTGGTTTAATTAGTTTTTCCATAATTCGTTAATATATATTTGATATCATTTTAATATCATAAATATACTATAATATTTTTCATATTTCAAATGAAAATTTAAAATGATTATTTTTGATCATGCGCAAAAAGTCCTTTCTTCCTTTAGTAAACTCTGCGACAGAAACCCTCATCCTTGGCTCTTTGCCTGGAGATAAGTCTTTAGCAGAAAATGAATATTATGCACACCCACAAAATCGATTCTGGAAAGTAATCAAATATTTATTCAATGTACCAGAAAAAACAGGCTATAAGGAGAATGTGGAATTTTTACTCGAAAACAACATCGGTCTTTGGGATGTTTGTGCAGAAGCCTCTCGCCCCGGCAGCATGGATTTAGCCATACAAAATGAAGTTCCGAATCCAATTGACGAGTTGCTGCAAACCTATCCTGCAATCACACAAATTATTTTCAACGGACAAAAAGCGTACAGCTTGTATTTAAAGCATTTCAATAAAAGAGAAGACATTAAGTACAGATGCTTACCCAGCACAAGTCCAGCAAACGCGAAAAGTAATCTCGAAAATCTAATTCAACATTGGCGCATAATAATAAGTGATTAAATTACACGAATTAGGTTCGTTAATTCAGTCCTATTGCTTATTTTTGCCCTAAGATGTCAGATTTAAAATACAATCAACGAGGCGTATCCGCAGGGAAAGAGGATGTGCACAATGCGATAAAAAATATAGATAAGGGTTTATTTCCCAAAGCATTTTGCAAAATAATTCCAGATATTTTGGGTGGAGATCCAGACTGGTGTAATATTATGCATGCGGATGGTGCTGGTACCAAATCTTCATTGGCTTACGTATACTGGAAGGAAACCGGTGATATTTCAGTTTGGAAAGGTATTGCACAAGATGCAATTATCATGAATATTGACGACTTGCTTTGCGTGGGAGCCATCGATAACATTCTTTTATCCTCAACGATTGGCAGAAATAAAAATCTTATTCCTGGAGAGGTGATCGCAGAAATCATCAATGGCACAGAAGAGATTCTATCTGAACTTCGGGATTTGGGAATTGGCATCTATTCTACAGGAGGTGAAACGGCCGACGTTGGCGACCTTGTTCGCACCATCATTGTTGATAGTACGGTGACCTGTCGTATGAAACGTGAAGACGTCATTTCAAATCATCGCATCAAAGGTGGCAATGTAATTGTTGGATTGGCATCGAATGGAAAAGCAACCTATGAACAGACGTACAATGGCGGAATGGGTTCCAATGGACTAACTTCTGCACGTCATGATGTATTTAACAAAAAAGTAGCTGAAAAATATCCTGAAGCGTATGATCCAGCTGTTCCTTACGAACTAGTTTTCGCTGGAAGCCAGGACCTCACCAATGAAATCGAAGTTGAAACAGGAGAAAAAATAACTGCGGGTAAGCTTGTTCTTTCGGCGACGCGTACTTATGCGCCTGTTATCAAACAAATACTGGACAAGTATCGTTCACAAATCGACGGAATGGTGCATTGCTCAGGTGGAGCGCAAACAAAGGTTTTACACTTCGTTGATAATGTGCATGTCATCAAAGATAATCTTTTCCCGATCCCACCTCTTTTTGAATTAATACAGAAAGAATCCAATACAGACTGGAAAGAAATGTACAAAGTATTTAATATGGGACATCGTATGGAATTATATGTACCGGAATCAATTGCATCGGATATCATTGCTATTTCAGAGTCGTTTGGCATTCCGGCTCAAATCATAGGTCGCGTGGAAGAATCTACTGCTAAAAAAGTTACTATAACCTCTCCTTACGGAGAATTTATCTACGAATAAAAGATTTTCATCCCTGTCCCCTGCTTATACAGGCGACAGGGCTATTTTTTCAATTTGGTATAAATGAAAGAGAAACTTCTTGTGGGCTGGAAAGAGACCCTTGATTTACCTGAATTGGGAATATATGGTATAGAAGCAAAAGTCGATACCGGTGCTGCTTCATCGGTACTACATTGCAATTCGTACGAGATCGTTAAGGAAGATGGTCAGGATTGGATTATCTGTGAACTTATAACAAATTTTGGGACAAAAGAAACAAAAACACTGAAGTTAAAACTCTATAGGACAAAACTAGTGAAAAGTTCTTTTGGCCAAGAAGAAAAGCGTTACTATATCCGCACAACAGCAACATTATATAACCAGGTATTTAGCATTAAGATCTCCTTTAGAAATAGATCACAAATGACCTATCCTATGCTGTTGGGTAAAAATTTCTTAAACAAAAGATTTTTGGTCGATGTTTCCAAAGAAAATCTGTCGACGAAGACCCTGGTAAAATAAAACAATTAGCCAAGCTATTTTGTTATCTTAGCACAAAATATATTCAATATACAAATCGTGAAAATTGCCGTATTATCGACAGTAAAGAGTTTATACTCAACTCGTCGTCTCGTAGAAGCCGCACAACAAAGAGGACACGAATGTGTTGTCATCGATCACAGCAAATGTTATGTAGGCATTCAACAAGGTAAACCCAGTATTCATTATAAAGGACAGGATCTCAGTGATATTGATGCCATTATTCCCCGGATAGGAGCATCGGTAACATTCTATGGATCTGCTATCGTTAGACAATTTGAGGTGATGGATGTCATTTCCGCGAATCCCAGTCAAGCCATTACGCGTTCCCGAGACAAATTGAGATGCCTACAGATTTTATCCGGGGCAGGTATCGGACTCCCGATTACAGGATTTGCACGCACAGCCTCCGATGTGGACGATCTCATCAGTATGGTAGGTGGAGCTCCTTTAGTCATTAAACTACTCGAGGGAACCCAAGGTATCGGTGTTGTACTTGCCGAAACCAAAAAAGCGGCCTCTTCTGTTATAGAAGCGTTCTACGGCCTGGGCAATAACATCCTGATCCAAGAGTTCATCAAAGAGTCTAAAGGCTCTGATATTCGTGCATTCGTGGTTGACGGCAAAGTTGTTGGAGCGATGAAACGCACGGCGAAAGAGGGTGAGTTTAGATCAAATATCCATCGGGGTGGCACCGCTCAGATTATCCGGTTAAGTAAAGCTGAAAGAGAAACAGCAATTGCGGCTGCGGCACAGCTAGGACTTACGGTTTGTGGTGTAGATATGATTCCTTCTGACAGAGGCCCTTTAGTACTGGAAGTAAACTCATCTCCTGGTTTGGAAGGCATCGAGAAAGCGACAAAAAAAGATATTGCCTCAGAAATTATACAATATATTGAGAGACAATATGAAGCAAAGCAAGCTCAAATGCCTAAAGTCGTTAAGAAAAAGAAAAAAAGAGAAAGTAAATTATAAAATTACCGGATTAGCAACTAAAAGGGTTGTTCGTATATACGGACAACCCTTTTAGTTGCTAGATAACCTAGACTCAACTAAAGCCGAATTTCCAATACTCCTTAAATTCGCCTACCGTTGCTTCCAATTTTTACTTATCTTAGGCTAAATTATGAATTAATGAAAAGATTTAGCCATCTTCTATTTGCCTTTGTACTCGTACTAGCTGCATTTTCCTGGTCTTTTAGCCAAACAACTATCCAAAAGACGGCATCGCCAACTTGGCTCCGGCCCACTACAAAAAAGGCCATAAAGCCAAACTTGGATGATATTAGTGATGGATATTACTATGAGCTAATCGAACATCAAATAAACTTGGCTACCCAAACAAAATATTATAAGGACATAAAAGTTCTATTTGATCAGACTGGAATCGAAAATCTGGGGCAAATTCAGGTAACCTTTGACCCGCATTTTCAAAAACTTCAACTACATGAGCTAAAGGTTATTCGCAACGGCAAGGATATTAATCTACTACCGCAAGCAAAATTTAAGCTCCTTGCCTCCGAAACAGAGCTTTCGAGATCTATCTACAACGGAAGTCAAATGGCCCATTATGTTTTGGAGGATTTACGTAAAGACGACAAGATTGTATTTGCTTATTCAATAATAGGTGTAAACCCAGTATTTGAACAGAAATTTTTCGACAGCTACTACTTACAGGGATATGAACCTACAGGTCTGGTCCATCTCAACTATATTGTACCCAATGGTCGCAAACTTCAGTTTAAGAGTTTCAATGGCGCTCCTGAGGTGCAGCAACAGTCAACAGGAAATACAACAAATTTCTTCTGGGAGCTGACGGCGGACAAAACGGTTCAATACGAAGATTATAGCCCGTCATGGTACAACCCTTTAAAATATATCCAATGCACGGAATTTAATACCTGGCAGGAAGTTGATCAATGGAACCGTAAAATTAATCCCATCCCGCAAATAGCAACGACAAGTACACTGCAAACCTTCGTCAACCAACTTTGGAAAGAGTCCAATGGACAGCCCTATACATACCTGAAAAAAGCCTGCGACTTTGTACAAAATGAGATACGTTATATGGGTATTGAGATGGGAGAATATTCGCACCGGGCAAATGTTCCAGAAAAAGTATTTTCCCAGCGCTACGGCGATTGCAAGGATAAATCAATGCTGCTGGCTACAATGCTCAAAAACAAGAATATTGATGTAGGACTCGTATTAGCCAATACCTATAAGAATAGAGGCCTGCAGGAAGAGCTCCCCTCGCCCTATGCTTTCAACCATATGGTTATTGAAGTTAATATTGGTGGACGTTCCCAATATATTGACCCCACCATAACTCAGCAGGGTGGAGATATCAAAAACAGGTATTTCCCAGCTTATGGGAAAGTACTCTCCACCATGGGTAGTGGAAAGCTTACAGACGTACCGCAGCATGTTACCGGCAATATTAAAGTCAAGGAAACCTTGACACTGGAAGGCAAATTTGAGGCTACCCTGGATGTCCACACAACTTATGTTGGAAATGAGGCGGACGATATGCGCAGTTATTTTCAAAGTAACGCCAAAAATGACATACAGAAGCAATACTTAGAGTATTATACAAAGATCTACCCCAAGATCAATAAAACTGGTCATATACAATACAAAGATGATATGGAGAACAATATTGTGGAGGTCATCGAAAAGTATAAAATAAAGAACATTGGAAAGAAGGAAAGCGGATCTACAAAAAAATATATTCCTTTGTTGGGAACAAATATCAATGAAAAGCTTCCAGAGATTATGGAGGATCGTATTGCTCCCCTAAGCCTTTCTTTTCCAACAGATCTAACCTACGAAATGTATATTGTCAACAAAGGCAAAAAGGAATTTGGTAATTACAGGGACAATAGTTATTTTGACAGGACTGCGTATGTCTTCGGTAAAACACTGGAAGTAAATCAAGATAGTATTAAGCTCGCATACACGTTAAGTTTCCACGAACCCTTTGTCGAACAAAAAGACCTGAAACAGTATTATACAGATTTTGCAGATCGTGATGATATCTTTTATAATGGCTTTTATCTTGACAATGACGGATATGTAACAGATGGGGTACCTCGCTTAGGAACCCCTTCTTCAGTCAATGAAATTAATTGGTTTTCATTAATCCTATTCGTTCTTCTGGTGCCAGCCATCATCTGGTATATTGTTAAAAAGTATAATAAAACCAGAGCTTTTATCATCAAACCCTATGACGAGATCTATCACGATCAGATCGGCGGATGGATGATCGTGCTGCTTATTGTACTATTTATAAATATAGTGACCCTATCCGGTATATTTTTCTTCCAGCAGTCCTTCTTTAATTTAAATACTTGGCAGGCGGCAGATCAGCTGGAAGGTGTTTCCCCCTTTTTATACAGAACTTTACTATTATTAGAAATAATCGGTAATATATTGGTACTAGCGGGTTTGATTTATAGCTGCATCTTGCTGGTCAAGAAACGCGATATTTTCGCTCAGACCTTCTTTATGGTTGCACTATTTATGGCCGTATTCTGTACTATTGATGGAATTGTATCCCATCTTATGTTCAAAAGTTATTTTGATAAAACAGAAGACTTGTTCACACATTATAAAGATACTATAAAATCAATTTTTTTCTTCTGTATTTGGGGAACTTACGTCTATAAATCGGAACGTGTAAAAGGCACCTGTATTCGGACGTATCAGAACGATGAGATTATTCAGAAGGCTGCGACAGTTCATCCTTTTGATCAAGATTTTCTAAAGCCTTATTCAATTACAAAACAAAGAGAAAACGAAGCTGAGGCGGAATTTCAATCCCAGGGTGATAGAGCCAATAGCAGTCATCCCGAGGATCATCCAGATAAACCATAGTTGCCACCTCGCGTAAAAATGGTTTCGTAAATAATATACGAAACCATTTTTTATGAAAATATGATTTACATTATTTCATCTTCATCACCATATTATCCGCGCCTTCAGTAGACACTTTTACCTGACCAGATTTGTTCTTCGTAGACTTATAATGGACATGGTTTTTGACTCCCTCAATCTGAACGGTCTCTACTGAACCAATATTGACCATATTGTCTGCTCCCTCTATCGTTACCGTTGCGATGTCATTGCCTGTTACTGTATTCCCCTTCCCCTCAATAATCAATTTGCTCACATTGCCACGAATCACAACTTTATTGTCAGCTCCTTCTATTTGTACGATCTCTCCTCCTTTGGCCTCTATTGTACGGTTATTGTTTACCCCTTCAATCGAGATAACTTTTCCCTGTTGATTAACCACATCGTTCGTTAGAGCCTTGGAAAATGGCTCTTTGGCCGCTATAACCAAGCTTCCGATCAAAAGAAGCGAAAATCCAAATGTAATTGTTCTTAGTTTCATAATGCTCTATTTTCTACAGTTCAACAAAAATCAAACCTAATTTCAGATTTAAAAGGGATATGAGCTGTAATATACTACGTCAATGCCTCAAAAGTATAATTGTGGAATAAGAAATAAAATGAAATACAGCATGTATTGGTTTTACTTGGAACATAACGTCCCTAAAAAGATACAGCATCCGTTACAACAAAAAAAGGAGCCTAACAGGCTCCTTTAATATCTCTAACAAATTGACAGCGGATTAAAAACTCTATTTTACTGCGTCTACAACTGCTTTGAAAGCTTCTGGGTTATTTAAAGCTAAGTCAGCTAAAACCTTACGGTTCAAACCAATATTCTTAGCGTTTAATTTACCGATCAATTGGGAATAAGAAATTCCGTGTTGACGAGCTCCAGCGTTGATACGTTGAATCCATAAAGCTCTAAACTCGCGTTTTTTGGTTTTACGATCGCGGTAAGCGTATTGTAAACCTTTTTCTACTGTATTTTTAGCAATAGTATAAACTTTGCTACGTGATCCAAAGTAACCTTTTGCAAGGCCTAGGATTTTTTTGCGTCTTCTTCTAGAAGCTACTGCGTTAACCGAACGTGGCATATTTTTAAAATTAGTTTGGTAGAAGGTGTCATGTATTTCAATGAACTTACAACCTTGTACCCGGTTAAAAAATTATTATTAATAAAATCGAATAAAACTTATTTACCGATAGCAAGCATACGTTTTACGTTGCCCATATCGCCATCAGATACATAACTTGTTTGTGTTAAGTTACGTTTACGTTTTGTGCTCTTTTTTGTCAAGATGTGGCTTTTGAAAGCGTTTTTTCTTGCAATTTTACCTGTTCCAGTCAATTTGAAACGTTTCTTTGCGCTGGAATTGGTTTTAACTTTTGGCATAATACTTATAAATTTTATATCAATCTGTTAGAATTCTTATTATTTTTTAGGAGCCTTTGGAGCTACTGTTAAAAACATGCGTTTACCTTCTAATTTCGGTAAAAGCTCTACCTTACCGTAATCCTCTAAAGCCTGAGCAAAGCGTAACAACAAGATCTCACCTTGATCCTTGTGTACAATAGCACGACCTTTGAAGTGTACATAAGCACGAACTTTCTCTCCACTTTCTAGAAACTTAATAGCATGTTTCAATTTGAACTCAAAATCATGCTCACCAGAGTTAGGTCCGAAACGGATTTCTTTAATAACAGTCTGTTTTGCATTAGCTTTGATTTCCTTTTGTTTCTTCTTCTGTTCGTAAACAAACTTACTGTAGTCGATAATCTTACAAACCGGCGGTACAGCATTTGGCGAAATCTCCACTAAATCAAGTTCCAACTCATCAGCCAACTCTAACGCTTTGCGCGTAGGGTAAACTCCTTGTTCCACATTATCTCCTACCAAGCGCACCTCCGGTACCTTGATTAACTCATTAATGCGGTGATCTGGTTCTTTCTTTCTCATTGGTGGTCTTGGACCACCGGGTCTTTTTAATGCCAAATGTTTAAAAATTAAACGGTTATTTCCTTAATTAATATATCTCTAAATGCCTCAGCAGTCATTGTTCCCAATTCCACTGAGCCATGTTTACGTACAGAAACTGTGCCATTTTCCACCTCTTTTTCCCCTACAATCAACATATAAGGAAGCTTTTTCACTTCGGCGTCTCTGATTTTTCTGCCCACTTTCTCGTCACGTAAGTCTATCAGTCCGCGAATATCGGAATTATTTAGCGAATTCAAAACATTTTGCGCATATTCTTCGTATTTTTCTGACACTGGCAAGACGATAAATTGCTCAGGTGCAAGCCATAACGGGAATTGTCCCGCACAATGTTCGATCAGTACAGCTACAAAACGCTCCAAAGATCCAAAAGGTGCACGGTGAATCATTACTGGACGATGTTTCATATTATCACTTCCAGTATATTCCAATTCAAAACGCTCAGGTAAATTATAATCGACCTGTATTGTACCCAATTGCCACTTCCGTCCTAAAGCATCCTTCACCATAAAGTCTAACTTAGGACCATAGAAAGCCGCCTCTCCATATTCCACGACTGTCGGTAAACCTTTCTCTTCAGCAGCCTCAATAATCGCAGACTCAGCCAAAGCCCAATTTTCGTCAGTACCAATATATTTTGTACGGTTTTCAGGATCACGTAATGACACTTGTGCTGTATAATCATTAAAGCCTAACGCTCCAAATACATAAAGAACCAAGTCTATTACCTTTTTGAATTCATCTTTAACCTGATCAGGACGGCAAAACAAATGTGCATCATCTTGCGTAAACCCACGAACCCTTGTCAAACCGTGAAGCTCACCAGATTGCTCGTAACGATATACAGTACCAAACTCAGCAAAGCGAACCGGTAAGTCCTTATACGAGCGTGGTTTTACTTTATAAATTTCACAATGATGCGGACAGTTCATTGGTTTTAACAAAAACTCTTCTCCTTCGATCGGAGTCTTTATTGGTTGAAATGAATCCGCGCCATATTTCTCATAGTGTCCAGAAGTCACATATAACTGCTTATGCCCGATATGCGGCGTAACAACAGGCTCATACCCAGAGTTTAACTGTGCTTTCTGCAAAAAGTCTATCAGCTTTTGACGTAATGCAGCTCCTTTAGGCAACCAAAGTGGCAAACCTGCACCAACTTTTTCAGAAAAAGCAAAAAGTTCCAACTCTTTCCCAAGTTTACGGTGATCGCGTTTTTTCGCCTCTTCTATAAATTTCAAATACTCTGTAAGCTCCGATGCCTTAGGGAACGTAACACCATAAATACGTGTCAACTGTTTGCGAGACTCATCACCCCTCCAGTAAGCACCGGCAACATTAGTCAATTTAATCGCTTTAATAAACCCAGTATTTGGAATATGAGGGCCACGACATAAATCTGTAAATTCCCCTTGCGTGTAGAAAGTAATCTTTCCATCTTCCAAGTCTTTGATTAAATCTAGCTTATACTCATCTCCTTTTTCAGTAAAGTAAGCCAATGCATCCGATTTCGAAACAGCTTTACGTTCAAATGTTTCTTTCCGTTTAGCCAGCTCCAGCATCTTGTCTTCGATGGCTTTAAAGTCATCAGACGAGAATTCACGATCACCAAAATCAACATCGTAGTAAAATCCGGTTTCAATCGCGGGACCAATACCAAATTTAATCCCTGGATACAATGCCTCCAAAGCCTCAGCCAGTAAGTGGGCTGAAGAATGCCAAAAAGTGGATTTACCTTTGGTATCATTCCAGGTTAATAACTTAACAGTAGCATCATTTTCAATAGCACGGGCAGAATCCCACACTTCGCCATTTACTTCGGCAGCAAGAACGTTTCTTGCAAGCCCCTCTGAGATGGATAACGCAATCTCTGCAGCAGTGATTCCTTTTTGATACTCTCTTACGGAACCATCCGGTAGTGTAATTTTAATCATTTACAACTATGATCTTTAAATTGTTAAAAAATAGAAAACATAAAACAACATGTACAATTATGTTATTACACTTACGTTTTCAATAAATAAATTGTGACACAAATTTAGTAAAAATTCTGATAAAATAACAGGTTTTTTGCGCTATTCAACGCATTATTCAGGGCATTTACAGGCTCCCCACCTCTCCACTGTTCAAATACGCCGACTTCATTGGCTTTACACACTTTACATCCTCATCGTTGCAGTTTAAAACGGATTGATAATCTGATCTTATTGACCAACAATATCGCTCTATGGTACCGAGGTACATCCCAACAATTAATGAAAATCAGGTTATATATTAACAGGGTAATTGCAGGGGGTTAACAGGGGTATAACAGGGGGTTAGCAGGCGTAAATCCCTATTAACCCCCTGTTATACCCCTACAAAAAGAGTGTTGTTTCACTTTTAATAGAAAACATAGTATAGGCTGATAGCATGGTAGCAGTAAACTATGTGCTTTGTTTAAACATGAACCTAAAAACAAAGGGATAAAAGCAGATTATACCAGCTACTATATATAAAAAAATGACAGGGCAGCTACTTAAAAGCAACAGGACAAATTGAGCATCTCATTAATATTTGCTACCTTTGCAGACTGAAATTTTAACTATGTCAAATCAAGTACCAGAAGACGGAACACTATTACCCCTAATGGAAGAATTTTACACGATTCAGGGAGAAGGCTACCATACCGGGACTGCTGCTTATTTCATACGATTGGGTGGTTGCGATGTTGGCTGCCATTGGTGCGATGTAAAGGAAAGCTGGGATGCATCTATCCACCCCCTTACAGCCGCAGATTCGATTATCGAAAATGCAAAGAAATATCCGGCAAAAACTGTTGTCATTACGGGTGGCGAACCGCTTATTTATAATTTGGATTACCTAACAAAAGGGCTTCATGAGGCAGGGATTAAAACGTTTATTGAAACCTCTGGTGCATATCCTCTGAGTGGTGAATGGGACTGGATATGTTTATCTCCAAAAAAATTCAAAGCACCACGCAAAGATGTTTTAGAAGCTGCTGGTGAACTTAAAGTTATCGTTTTCAATAAAAGCGATTTCGCTTGGGGAGAAGAATATGCACAACTTGTAGGGCCAAACTGCAGATTATACCTTCAACCTGAATGGTCGAAATCTAAAGAAATGACGCCTTCTATTATTGATTACGTAAAAGAAAACCCTAAATGGGATATTTCACTACAAACACATAAGTTTTTAAACATTCCTTAATAGTGAAATGCACGATTAAATAGACACAAAAAAGGCTTTCGACAGTATCGAAAGCCTTTTTTTATCAATCTATATTAATGCATGTCATTTAAATCACTTCACATAGGTCTTTAAAAAAGCTTCCAGGTCTAACGTTTTCGTTTCTTCACCCTCCTTCTCCCGGACCAGCACATTTCCAGCATTATCAGCATCTAAAAATAATAAGTTCGCCTTTAATAAAATCTTTCCATTTTCATCCAACAATCCAACTTTACCATTTTCAGAGAACATCAAATAATTGTCTAAAAATTTACTGATATTTTCCTTCTTGTCAAGCAGAACTTTCCCTTCCTGTGTAACCAATCCAAAATTACCATCCTTCTGAAAAATAGCAAGTTTTTGATTTGCTGGCGTAAGCCAGTCAAACCCTTCCTTATTTACCTTCCCCCCCTTCTTATCCAACAACCAAAAATAATTATCCTTATCTGAAACAATAGCAGTCTGCTCATTAAAATACGCTAAAGAGAAAAGAGAGCAAGGCAGCACATCTTCTCCCGCCATGTTTTTTATACCATAATATTCATCATTGGTATCTTTATCCTTGACCATGGTCCATTTAAGTGACTTATCCAATGGGAAAGTATCTTCAAATAAACTCACATCTTCCCCCTCACTCGTATTACCTCCCCCCGAGATATCAATCACCTTTGCATTTTTGGGAAGCTCGAAATCTGCCGCAGAAGATACATTGGTGACTTTTGTTGTTTCAAAACCAAGGTCATTGTTTTCACCCAAAGACAATTTGAGCACACCTCCAGGCAAATCATTGATAAATGAAAATGCTGTCAGATAATAAGTGGGCACTGCTTCCGAATACCATACCGTTGCTACCGCGGAATCGGCATGGTTTTTTATAAATAACTTTGCTTTCTTACAGGTAATTCCCGCTATCGATTCGATCTCGCCCATATCTTGCAGCTGCACATAAGGCCCTTCCGACTCCCCTAACTTCGTACTGACAATCTTATAGGATGGACTGTATGCTTCGGCAGTAACAACATCATCTCCAACCGAATACGAATATGTTTTTGCTAATTTTCGATTTAAAATAGCATGTGCTTTTTGATTCACGACAGTGGAAGAATAATCGGCATCAGCCAAAATCTCCACATTCCGATAAGCCATTTTTCCTTTCAAAAATGGCTCATAAAACTCTTTTGCAAATTCCGGAACTTCATTTTCAAATTTTTCAGGGGAAACTTCACCTTTAAACACCAACTCCATCTGCCATTGCTTATCTTGTGCATAGGTTGTCGAAATTGATAATCCAAATAATAGTGCAACGTTGAGTAAATTATTCATAAGAATGATAAATATGTAGCTAAATAACAAAAGACAGACCAAAAAGCCTATCTTTTACGCTATTTTTTTATTTATTTACTTTTTTCTCTTCATATTTCCATAAAATGTAAAAACGTGATCGCTAAGCAAAATGAACTACAATTTTATCATCTGTTTTGTTTTCACCGCTTCGTCACATGCCAAAGCAATCCGTAGACTATTAACAGCATCTTCCATCGAATCAGAAAGATCCAAATTATCTACAATCGCCTGCTGAAAGAATAACTGCTCCCGGTTACATAATTCCTGATGATCGGGCTCATCAGATAAGTTGACCCACTCATCAACCTTCGTAAATTCATTTGCCGCATCTAAATCGGCGTAATGTACACGAAGGCTTTCTGTTTGTGTATGGGATGCTACCGAATCCGATTTACCTTCATTGCTTGCTTTATTTGCGACAATGGAAACTGCACCTTTAGGTCCAAAAACATCCTTTACAAAAAAAGCATTCTGACTAACCATTGGTCCCCATCCGGCTTCATACCATCCTACGGATCCATCTTCAAAATGCAGCTGCAATTGTCCGTAGTTGTAGTTCCAAGCAGGAATCTCATCGGTTAACCGCGCGCCGATTGCAGATACATACAATGGTTTCGCACCCACCATTTGACACATGACATCAATATAATGAACTCCACAGTCAACAATGGGACTTAAACTAGCCATTAGATTTTTATGCACATCCCACATATACCCATGGCTCTGTTGATTCAGATTCATACGCATAACAAGTGGTTTTCCCATCGTTTTAGCTATTTCAATAAATTTGACCCATGAGGGATGATATCTCAAAATATATCCAACAACCAATTTTTTATCATATTTCACCGCTGCATCGACGACCTCCTGCGCGGAAATCACATCTTCAGCTAAAGGCTTTTCAATAAAAACATGAGCACCAGCCTGAAAGGCTTTTATAGCATACGCTTTGTGTGTATCCGGATAGGTCGCTATACAAACGGCATCCGGTTTCGTTTCCTGAAGTGCATCCTCATAAGATTCAAACAATTTATAGTTGCCGCCCAATTGTTCATTCAGTTTACTTTTGCTCTCCCCACGAGCTACTAGCCCCACAATTTGAAAGCCATCTAAATCGTGATATGCCTTCGCATGAGATGCGCCCATATTTCCACATCCAACAACCAATATTTTAATAACCTCTTGTATCATTTTTTTTCTATTGCTATATTATTTCTTTAATCCATCCAAAGCAAAGGCCGCTCCCGTTCCTAGTACAGCTCCTGCTAATACATCGGAGGGAAAATGTACGCCCAAATACATCCTTGAATATCCCACGCTACTCGCCCATAAAAGGGATGGCGCAACGACGTACCACTTCGAGTAGGCTCGAGACAAAGCAGAAGCCGTAGCAAAAGCAGATGACGTATGACCAGAGGGAAAGGAATACCCACCGGCTGTACGAACCGATATGAAATTAGGATATTTTTTAAATGGCCTACTTCGCTTAAAGATATGTTTTAAACCAACATTCACTAGCGCTGTTACAGCCGTACTACTGGCGACATACAGGGCATTCTGACGCATTGCCTTATCATCGTTGACCGCACCTGCCACCAGTAAACCAACAGGAACGGCTATCTGAACATAGTTATTGATATCAGAAAGCACTTTAAATGTTTGTGTTTGTGGCGCTGTCCGAGTCTCAGCTATGGACTCCAATATCCGGATATCTAACGTAGACGCTGGACTTTCTTGTCCTAGAACAGGGCCATAAAGACAGTTAACCCAACAAATAAAAATAAAAGCTAATCTTTTCATCTAACAAATAATTGATCTAATTTACCATTCCCTTGAATTAGGTACCACTAAACACACTACTCCAATTTATTAAACAACAACTTCTCCCCCCACTATTGTCACTTTTATCCGCTATTAACTTAATAAGTCACTCCCCAATCCTTAAAAATAAGGAAATTTATGAGAGTTGTCACCCTATCAAGAAACATTTCGATTGGACAAAATTTCACAGCTCACTATTGGAGTAATTCAAACAGCTTACTATAGGATAGGAAATCAGCATTGTCTTTTGTCTAAATTATAGTGTATTCCCCAATCAATGACCTAGTTTTTACAATTTTTTCAAGAAAATTGAATTCATTTCAACAACAAGTCCATTAGGATAAGAATTTTAAAATGATAGTCTTGCATTTCCCATTAATTTACTATACATTTGCTTGCAGTTATTAATACAAACATGGTCTATACTTGCGTACATCATTTTCATTTTCATCATCGCCATTGTGGCGATATGTTAATTTAATGTGTTCTTACGTAGAATACCTTCCCTCTTGTTTGATTTCTTATTATTAATAATTTACTGCTAACATTTATAAAGCGTTGAAAAATCTTAAAATTGCTATCCAAAAATCGGGTAGGTTAAACGAAAAATCTGTTCAATTACTGAAAAATTGTGGTTTAGACTTCGAGAACTACAAAAGTTCTTTAATCACCACGGTTGGGAATTTCCCACTCGAAATATTATTTCTGAGAGATGATGATATTCCGGGATATGTGGAACAAGGTATAGCCGACCTGGGCATCGTCGGTGAAAACATCATTGATGAGACCGAATCCAAAGTAGAATACATCAAGAGGCTTGGTTTTGGAAAATGTACGTTGAAACTGGCTATTCCCAAAGATAGCACCATCCAAGACGTTAAAGACCTTAACGGCAAAGCAATCGCAACCTCTTATCCAAATATCCTAAAGAATTTTCTAGACGAGTATAAGATCAATGCAGATATCCGTTTGATATCTGGCTCAGTTGAAATTTCTCCCGGTTTGGGTCTTAGTGATGCGATCTGTGATATCGTATCGACCGGTGGAACACTAAAAAGTAATGGTTTGAAGCCTTTTGCTGATGTTAAAAATTCAGAAGCCATATTGGTCGGAAGAAAGGGATTGGAAGGCAATGAAGTTTTGGCGGAATTAGTGCAACGTATCGAATCTGTTCTTTTAGCAAAAGAAACTAAATATGTGGTATTGAATGTCGAAAAGAAAAATTTGCCGGCTATTACTTCTTTATTACACGGTGTTAAGAGTCCTACGGTTGTTCCACTGGCAGAAGAAGGTTGGGTTGCTGTACACACTGTTATCACGGAAGATGACTTTTGGGATAAGATCAATAAGTTAAAAGCTGAAGGTGCCCAAGGTATCGTTGTAATGCCAATTGAAAAAATCATCCTTTAAACTTGACACGCGAGGTACGACTATGTTAAAAAAATATGATTACAAGACCCTAGGGAAAGAGGAAATACAACAATTAGTTGCCCGAAATATGGACCCCAACAATGCAATTCAGGATGTTGTTCAGGAGATTATTCAACAAGTACGTCAACAAGGTGATGTGGTTCTGCGCGAATATGCCGCCAAATTTGATAAAGTTGAACTTGACAGATTATATTTAGACGAGGAAGATATCGACGCTTTGGCGTCTACCATAGGCCGTGATCAACAGAGAGCACTTGAAATCGCTTTTCAAAATATCCATAAATTCCATAGTACACAGCTAAAAAGAGAGCGTACGGTTGAAACAATGCCCGGTGTAAAATGCTGGCGAGAAGTCCGTCCGATTGAAAAAGTTGGACTTTACATCCCTGGCGGGTCAGCAGTTTTACCAAGCACGCTTTTAATGCTTGGTGTCCCGGCAAGGATAGCTGGATGCAAAGAGATCGTCGTTTGTTCTCCACCTCAATCCAATGGAAAAATCAATGGCTTTGTCGCTTTTTGTTTAAAATTACTTAAGATAAACAGAATATACTTAGTTGGAGGTGCTCAGGCTGTTGCAGCGATGGGTTTTGGAACGGAGACCATACCAAAAGTGGATAAGATCTTTGGCCCGGGCAATCAATTTGTCACAAAAGCAAAATCCATCATACAGGGGCTAGCAAATGTCAGTATTGATATGCCTGCAGGACCATCCGAAGTGCTGGTCGTCGCGGATGAATCGGCAAGCCCAGCATTTGTGGCAGCAGATCTTTTGGCACAGGCTGAACATGGAGCCGACAGTCAAGCAGTCCTGGTTGCAACATCCAATGCGCTAGTTGATGCAGTCAACACAGCCCTTGTAGCCCAGTTAGCGGTTTTGCCACGCAAGGAACTCGCTTCAAAAGCGATTGAAAATTCCTATGCAGTAACTGTTGAGACGCTTCAGGAGGCCATACAGTTTTCAAACGATTATGCACCAGAACACCTTATTTTGGAGACGGACCAATGGGAATCCTTAACACGCTATATCAGCAATGCTGGTTCTGTTTTTTTAGGGCACTTAACACCTGAAAGCGCAGGAGATTATGCCTCAGGTACAAATCACACACTACCGACATCAGGTTATGCACGCTCCTATTCAGGCGTATCGGTAGATTCTTTTGTTAAAAAAGTTACCTTTCAACATATAAACGAAACCGGGCTTCAACAAATCGGATCAGTGGTTGAAATACTCGCTGAACTTGAAGGACTACAGGCGCATAAAAATGCGATTTCCATTCGGAAGAATGGATAAAACATCACGATCAATCACACAAAAAAGGCTTTACATTGTAAAGCCTTTTTTGTGTGATTGATCGCATAAATATTGTCTCGTAATGCCAACTGGATTATCTTCCAAAGGTGTCATAATTATCTGTTGCATATTTTTCAAACCTAGTCAGCAAGGCTATATTATCTTTTTCCAGTTGACTTAAGTCTGCACTCACATCTTTTGAAATAGGTACATACCAATCTACAGGCTCAAAAAATTGGCGAATGCTGGGTTTAGTAAACGCATAGCCATGTCGGGCAAAAATGGTATTCCGAATAATTTCCAAATCTAATTTCTTGAGGTTTTTCAGATCTTTCTCTGTCAACTTTTGCTTAGACGCATTTACAGTAAAGACTGCGGGAGATGCAGATCTATAATATTGTATAATGTATGTATACGTTGAGTCACCATCCACGTCAGTTTCCTCTTTTCTTTTTTCATTAATCCAGTCAACCAACGTCCCCTCCTCTCCATCCTGATTTTTAAGCATCAGATTTGGATTATAGGCAAATTGTTTTTTCAACAATTTAAAGTTTCGCTTTTTGATCTTTACACCCTGGTCATACGCAGACCAGTTACCAATTAGCGTGTCATGATTAAGCTTAATTTCAAAACGCCCGTCGGATTTTCTGTCTCCAGGTTCATCCAATAATAAGCGAATATCAGCACCGTTTTCTTCCAACTTCCCCACAAAAGAGCGCAGATTCCCCTTTACAACATTCTGTCCATAAACACCTCCTTTATCGGTAATTTTCTTTATCGTCAGATTTATCTTGGGAGCGTAATCCGTTGTTGGCAAACCCTCATCTTCTCCAAGTGTACTTTCATCAACAACAAAGTCGCCAACCCAATTACCGTAAAGTTCCTGATGGGCCTCACGCTCGACGGCAACAGTATCTTTTATTTCGGCAGTTTCATTCTTTTTACTTTTCCCATCCTTACAACCAAGGACTGCTCCAAGCAATAACAGTAAACAAAGGTTTTTCTTCATAATTTATGATTTTTTTGATAAATAATAAATTCCGCCAGCAACAAATTAGGTATCCATCCCAGCCATGCAATAATTTGATAAACATCCATGGGATTGGGCTGAAAGAAGTATACTAAAGCAACCTTCCAAAAACGTAGGGTCAATGCCGAGCAGGTTAATGCAAAACTACGGATCATAAAATCACGGTGTTTATCAAATTTTCGCTGACTCGCCAAACGAACTGCCCGCCATGTAAAATAGCACCATCCAAGCCCCAATAATTCAAAGGCAATAATAGCGGTTAACCCGCCATTCGCCACGGATCCAATAAGCAAACCTGAAGGAGCGGCAAAAACCAAAATGGCGAATACATATAAATACCCGATACTTCGATGGACTCGCGGATATTTATTCAATAGATAAGTATTAAACTGCGTAAAGCCGGCAGGCAAGGCAAAGATAGCCGTGCAAACATGGATATAAAACACGTAGCGATACCACCAAAGTGATTCTATTTCGGTCTGCTTAATCATCAAGAAATTAGCATCGAGAGAGAAGCCGCGATAGCGAAAAGTAATTTCAGCCATCAACAGGCAGCTGTAAGCAAAGATTAAAAGCCAAAATCCATGTAATATCGAAAATTGAGCCCTTTTAAACATACCTTTTTATTTACTCCGAATCGCTTCTACCGGATCCAATCGAGAAGCCATTAAAGCTGGAACAATGCCCGATATTAACCCAATAAAAGTAGAAAGTGAAACAGTAAGCATTACCATTTTCAAACTGACCACAATAGCAACGCCAGTCGCAGCTTGTACCACAAAAGCCAAAAAATAGACGACAACGAGACCAATCCCTCCACCCAACAAACAAAGTACAATAGACTCTACTAAAAATTGTGAAAGAATAAAGAAATTTTTAGCTCCTAGCGCTTTCTGAATTCCGATGATATGTGTACGTTCTTTGACACTTACAAACATAATATTGGCAATGCCAAAACCGCCGACTAAAATTGAAAAAATACCAATTGAAAAACCCGCCAGATTAATGATACCAAAAAGCTGATCCAATGCACCTGTGATCATTGTTGTCTGGTTAATAGAAAAATTCTCCTCCCGTTGTGGTGATATACGACGAATCGACCGCATAAGTGTTTTCGCTTCGCTCTCAGCCTCGCCAAGCGTGTAGTTCGATTTAATAACCATCGCTATACTCGGTGAGAAATTATCATAGTTGACCAAATTTCTAGCCAGCTCAAACGGAATAAAGGCTGTATCATCCGGAGAGGTATTAATCAATACACCATTTCCTTCTTTCTTTAATACACCAATAACCTGAATTTTTCGGCCTAACATATTGATATATTTGCCAACTGGTTCCTCATTAGGAAAAAGCCCCTCTGCAATATTTGCGCCCAACACAGTTACAAGAGCTCCACCCCTCGACTCACTTTCAGCAAAGTAACGACCATCTATAATATTCAAATTTTGAATGTAAAGATTTTCGTAAGTCGCAGCATTAACCGATGAGCCTTGGGCCGAATTATTTTTATATTTAATAGTCGTATTGCCGATATTGATCATATACGCCATATACTCAGCTGTCGTCATCCGGCTTTTTAAATCCAGGTAATTATTGTATGTGGGTTCGGGTCTATTCAAGTATTTCCACCAAGGGAAATTTGGGCCGCCATCCCAGGGCCATTTTTCGATATACAGTGTTTTGCTGCCAATCTTCTTGACTGATTCCTCTATATTATTCCGTAGGGTATCTACTGCAGAAAATACACCAATAATCGTAAAAATACCGATGGTCACACCCAGCAGCGAAAGTAAGGTGCGAGTACGATTGTCTTTCAATGCCGAAAAAGCAAACTGACAACTCTCCAATATCAATCTAAAAAATAGCATAATTGTATTCTAAAATACAATATAGTTTTGATTTAATGTCAAAATCCCCAAAAATATATACATTAATTAGAAATATGGCTCTTCCATACCCGAAAAAGTTATAACTTTGTATGCTTTTGGCAGCCTGGTATTTGGTGCACTGTAATGCACTGAAAGGCAGATATTAATATATACTATTATTAAAGATGAAGTTATCTCAATTTAAATTCAACTTACCAGAATCATTACTTGCTTCTGAACCTTCTGAAAATCGTGACGAATCACGCTTGATGGTCCTACATAGAGATACTGGTAAAATTGAACACAAAATTTTCAAAGATGTATTGGATTATTTCGATGACAAGGATGTCATGATCTTAAACAATACTAAAGTTTTTCCAGCGCGCCTTTACGGTAATAAAGAAAAAACTGGAGCGACGATTGAAGTTTTCTTGTTGCGTGAATTGAACAATGAACTTCGTCTTTGGGATGTATTGGTAGACCCTGCGCGTAAAATCCGTGTAGGCAACAAATTATATTTCGGTGATGATGATTTATTGGTTGCCGAAGTGGTTGACAATACAACTTCTCGTGGTCGTACAATTAGATTTTTATTTGACGGTACCGATGAAGAGTTCCGCCGTAATATCGAAATCTTAGGTGAAACTCCGCTTCCTAAATATATCAAGCGTAAAGCTACACCGGAAGATAAATTCCGTTATCAAACAATCTATGCAAAAAACGAAGGGGCTGTCGCTGCACCTACAGCGGGACTTCACTTCTCCAGAGAGTTAATGAAACGCTTGGAACTAAAAGGCGTTGATTTTGCAGAAGTTACTCTTCACGTTGGGCTTGGAACTTTCCGTACCGTTGAAGTCGAAGATTTAACCAAACATAAGATGGATTCCGAACAGTTTATCATCACTGATGAGGCTGCGCGCGTTGTTAATAAAGCTATCGATAACAAACGTCGTGTGTGTGCTGTAGGAACGACTTCTATGCGTGCAATAGAATCTTCTGTTTCTGCAGACCATCACTTAAAAGCGGCTTCTGACTGGACCAGTAAGTTCATCTACCCTCCTTACGATTTCAGTATTGCAAACTCGATGATTACAAACTTCCACACGCCAGAATCTACACTTTTGGTGATGATTGCTGCTTTCGCTGGTTACGAAAACGTCATGAATGCATACGAAGTTGCAGTAAAAGAAAAATACAGATTCTATAGCTATGGTGATGCCATGTTAATTATCTAATGATTTGATATAACAAAAACAGAAAACGTGGATGGCTTCATAACTATCCACGTTTTTTTTAAATAAAAACCCTTCAATAATACCATGAATTTTGCCATAATCGTTGCTGCAGGAATCGGAAACAGGATGAAAAGCGATCTTCCAAAGCAGTTTCTTAACTTGGATGGGCTGCCGATCGTGATGCATACTATTGATCGCTTCTATCAATCCAACACCATTTCAGAAGTTATCTTGGTAATCAGTGAAGCAATGGAAAGCTATTGGAACCAGTTATGTGTAAAGTATCAGTTTGACAGACCAATACATATTGCATTTGGCGGAAAAACTCGTTTCGAAAGCGTAAAGAACGGTATAGACTACATTAAACAAAACTTCGACATTGGTCCTAAAGATTACATCGCCGTACACGATGGAGCTCGTCCGATTATTTCGGACGATTTAATTAGAAAGGCTTTTCAGGGAGCTTACGAACACCAAGCAATTGTATTGGCACAAAAGAGTGTTGAATCGGTGCGTTTAGGAAATATATCCACAAATACCGCCACAGATAGAAATCAGATTTGGCTGATACAAACTCCACAAGTCTTCCTCGGAGCATTGTTGTTAAAATCCTACCAACAAGATGAAGATCCACTTTTTACAGATGATGCTTCAGTGGTCGAAAAAACGGGCAAAAGTATTTATATTGTTGAAGGTGATTCTAAGAATATAAAAATCACCTATCCCCAAGACTTACAAATTGCCCAACTTTATTTAAAACTAATTTAAATGGTTAAGCATTGCCACGAATAACACGTAGTAATACAACGATAATTGCAATCACCAAAAGAATGTGGATGATATTATTTCCAGCCGCATAACCTCCAAAAAAGCTTATCGCCCAAATGATAACTAAAATAACGGCGATGATGTACAGTAAATTTCCCATTTCCTTATAATTTAATACCTAATTTATTTTTTATAGGTATAACAACGAAAAAAGGACTATAGTTTTATATTAAATAGATTAGGTTATATCCAACTGTAATCTGTCATAGGCTAGAAACATATTTTCGGGCAATTCTCCTGAAACAACTTCATGCAATCCCATTCGATGCCCAATATGTGTAAAATAGGTTTTGTCGGCATGAATATCATCGGCAAATTCAATCGCCTCTTCCAAAGTTAAATGTGAAATATGAGATTCCTTCTGTAAAGCATTTACGACAAGAATCTTTACTCCTTCCAATAATTTTCTTGATTCGTGAGAAATGAACTTCGCATCAGTAATATAGGCGAAATCTCCAATTCTAAAGCCCAACACAGGCATTTTATAATGCAGGACCTCGATAGGCATAATTTCCTTTCCGAATAAAGACAATGGCACACCAGCCTTTATCTCTTCCAAATCCAGTCTAGGCGCTCCTGGGTATTTAATTTCCGTAAATGCATAATAAAATTCACGCTTTAGTGCTTCATGAAGTGCTTCGGTGGCATAAATTGAAATAGAACTATGCTGCTGATAATTAAACGCTCTAACATCGTCCAGTCCCGCAATATGATCTTTATGTGAGTGCGTCATTAATACGGCGTCCAAATGCATAACTTTCTCGCGCAGCATCTGGTATCTAAAATCAGGACCGGTATCGACAACCAATGTATGCTGATTGTATTCAATAAGAATAGAAGAACGTAATCTCTTATCACGTTTGTCTTCAGATTGACAGACCTGACATTGGCATGCTATTACTGGCACCCCTTGTGATGTTCCGGTTCCTAAAAATGTTATTCTCAAGCTACAATTTTTGATTTCAACACATCTTCATATAGTGGAAGAAATTTTTCAGAAATAACCTCCGAATCAATATCAATATCCAGTAATATATTCCACAGTGACTGGATTTTTATTTCAAGATTCGAAAACTTATTGACTACGACCACTTTTGTCGTCTGCAACATACAGGCACCGGTACGAAAGGAACCTTTCTCGTACCTCACTTTATACCCCTGCTCTTTGAAAAACTCCTCTATTTTCGTTAAACTGCTTTGTGTAAACGGTAACAAAATCTCTCCTCCTTTTAAATTTCTACCTCAGTCTCCCAAACTTAGATAAATTTGATTTTATATACAAATAAAATCACGAATGTCAATCAATCGACCAACTTAAGGAGTTCATTGCCAAAAGTATCCCAGCTATATTTCTTTTTCTCGTCAATAATATTTGTTCTAAATTGCTCTTCTTTATTGTAGTGGTAAAATGAAAAAATACCGTCGGCGATTTGACGGGCATCAGGTTCCACGACATAACCAACATACTCATGCTGAACTAATTCAGGCAATCCCCCAACGTTACTGACAATCATCGGTAAATCAAAATGATAAGCAACCTGCGTAATTCCACTCTGTGTAGCACTCCGATAGGGCAAGACCACACAATCTGCCGCTGAAAAATACCTTCCGACCTCCTGATTAGAAATAAAATCAGTATGCATAAAAATAAACTCTTCCAGTTTATACTTTTTTATAAGGTTCAAATAAGGAGCAGGGTCACCATAAAATTCGCCTGCGAGCAGCAATTTCACCCCAAGGGTACGTATTCTGGGATCAGCCAATGCCTCCAGGAGGATATCCAGACCCTTGTATTGACGAATAAAACCAAAAAACAATACGACTTTATCCCCCTCGGCAATCTTAAGTAATCGACGTGCTTCCTTTTTACTCTGATGTACACCATAGTTATCATAGAGTGGATGCGGCGTATATACCGCTGGCATTTTCGGGCTTAACATTTTCAGATCTGCCAGCACACTTTTACTCATGGTGAGACAAGCATCAACAGACTTTAAAAAATAACGAATCAATAAGCTATCCCCTATCCGTTGTTCATGAGGAATGATATTATCAGCGATGCATACAATCTTAGTATGTTTATTTTTTCGAACTTGTCGTTGAATTGTTCCCAAACAAGGTCCAAAAAACGGCATCCAAAATCGTACAATAAGCAAATCATAATTTGCCTTTTTTAGTTCTTTACCTACCTTAATCCAATTAAATGGATTAATAGAATTGACCGTGGTCTTAATATGAAGGCCAGTTGGTGCTGGCTCATCCGAATATTGAGACTTTCCGGGAAAAAGGAAATTAGGATACTGTAAGCTGAAAGAATAGATGTCCACTTCATGCCCTGCTTCCTGAAAGTGAAATGCCAATCGTTCATTAAAAGATGCTATCCCACCGCCCCTTAACGGATAAGCGGACCCTAAAATCACAATTCGCATAATTGATTAAATGACTTTCTCAATTTGATAATCATTCCGATCGGAGCTGCTTCTAGACACTAACTCAGCCAAAAAACCAGTCAGAAATAATTGAGTTCCCAAAATAATCGCTGTCAGCGCAAAGAAAAATAAAGGTTGATCTGTTATATCTCTAAATGGTGTGCCGCTGGCGATACTCATCAATTTGTGGCAAATTAAATAAATGGAGATAAATAGGCCTGCAAGAAAACTAATCACGCCCATAACACCAAAAAAGTGCATCGGTCTTTTCGAAAATTTCCCGACAAAAAATATGGATAATAAATCCAAGAAACCTTTCACAAAACGACCCGGGCCAAATTTGGTGGTACCATATTTACGTGGGTAATGCTGTACTACCTGTTCCTGTATATTGGTAAATCCTGCCCATTTCGCAATAACAGGGATATAACGATGCATCTCGCCATAAACTTCGATGTTTTTGACAACATCTTTTTTATAAGCTTTAAGACCACAATTAAAATCATGCAGGTTATAAATTCCAGACATCGATCTTGTCACCCCATTGAATAATTTGGTTGGGATTGTTTTGGTCAATGGGTCATAGCGTTTTTCCTTCCAACCCGATACTAAATCCGCTCCCTTATTCACGATCCGATCATACAGTTCAGGAATCTCATCTGGACTATCCTGTAGATCTGCATCCATTGTAATAACCACATCGCCCTGTGCAGCAGCAAAGCCTACATTTAAAGCCGCAGATTTTCCGTAATTGCGTCGGAACTTTATCGCAGAAATATTCGTGTTCTTTAACTTCAACTCTTCGATAACTTTCCAAGAATTATCTTTACTCCCATCATCAACTAAAATAATTTCATAGGAAAAATGATTGGCCGCCATAACGCGGTCGATCCAAGCTGTCAATTCGGGTAAGGATTCTTCTTCATTAAATAAAGGAACAACAACAGAAATATCCATGTGAATGTTAATCATGCTAAAAATGTAGTATTATAATACCAACAAAGGTATTACTTTTTCAGTAATACCTTATAGGGTCAATTTTATTTTATTAAACACTAATTGGTCTCTTGTTTGATCACCAATTTTTCTCGTTTTGTCAAGGCTGATAATAGTAATGCAAAAACAAATTGAAACATCAGCGTGATAGCCAACCCTTTGAGCACCTGCCCTAGCGTTATCTTTCCAATAGCATCAACTTGCTTTTCAAGTTCCGCGATTTTTGAATCGATAACCTCATCCGGCACATTGTTCTTTTCCATATACTCAATTGTAACATTAATTGTATGTGTCACCACCTTTTCTTGTAAAGTTGGATTAATGAAATTAACATACGCCTGTGTCCCAATTGTTGAAATAATAGTGGAAATAGCAAGCATCATAAATATGGATTTTAATGCTATAGAAAAATTCCAGTATCCGCCATTTGCTTTCCTAAGAGAGAAAGCGAAAAGCGCAGAAATAATAACAAAAAGACCAGTATTAACAATAAATGACATCGACATTACCCCCCAAAAGGAATTTAAGTCTTTGACAACAAACAAGACGACTAATCCGAGAATGAAAGAAATTATTCCCAGGATAACACCGTAAATAATACTTTTCTTTTTGTCAATTACCGCATCAAATCCTACATTACTTTGGTTGATTGAATCTGCCATAAAAATTATTTGTTATAGTAAGTACTAATTATTTGGTAAAGTGCAATATCAAATGCCTTATTGGAAGACGCTTCTGCATACTCTTCAAATTGTTTTTCAGATGGTTTCAACTCACTAAAGAAGCTCATGATAGGATAAAAAAGTTCGTAGACTTCACTTCTCGAATTTAATCCTTTTCCTACTTTTGCAATTTCAGCATACGGGCTATCTACTACAATTTGATTGGCAATGATATCTTCATAAATTTCATGCTCATCCTGAAATTCATCTTCATCAACTAATAAAAATTCCTTTAAGAAATCATCCAATTCAGGTTCAATCTCATCGTCCTTGCATTCTCCTAAATAAAGAAAAATATTCAACAATTCTGTTCCCCTATCTATAGTTTCATCTTCTATAGCCTCCCATTCCTCGGAATCCAAATAGTCATCTTCAAGCTTTAAAACATCATTGGAGAAAAAGTTCATGAGTAAAAGGTCTACATAAACCTCACGCAACTCATCAAAAAGTGGATAATCATTAAAAGATTGATCCAACAGTTCTAATTTCTCTAAATAACTTGCTTCCGTATTGAATACGGCAATAATCTTTTCAAGAAATTCCGGGGCAGTCGAGATCCCATCAACCTTGCCATAATTTAATATACCTGCCTCAACGGCTGCTTTAATATTTGCTTCCATGGTTTTAATCGTTTTTTATGATTTGATTATTATTGATGATCAATTCGACAGCACCCTTTAAAGTCTGTCCAAATAATGGAGAATTTTTAGATTTAGATCTATTTGTTGTTTCATCGAAGTTCCAAGTCTTCACAGGGTCAAATACGACAAGATTGGCTATTGCTCCCTCCTCAATAAGAGGAACTTTAAGTCCTAGAATCTGCCGGGGTCTAACTGAAAGACTATTGACAATTTGTTCTTCATTTAATCCAGCACGAACCAAGAGTGGTAATACGGTCTGCAGTCCAATAATTCCATTTTTTGCAATATGGAATTCAACATTCTTAAATTCTATTTCATGCGGTGTGTGTTGCGAAACGACAGCATCGATAGTACCGTCCTTAACGCCTTTAAGTAATACCTTCAGATCTGCCTTTGTGCGTAATGGGGGGCTTACCTTATAATTACTATCAAAACCGACAATATCATCGTCAGTAAGCACCAATTGATGTGCAGCAACATCACATGTTACTGGAAGACCTTTTGCTTTCGCTTTTTTTATCAGATCGACAGCTTCTGGAGTGCTGATGGATGCAAAATGAATTGGAGCTCCAGTATATTCCGCTAAATACAGATCACGAGAAACCATTAACGATTCGGCCAGGTTAGGAATACCTTTCATTCCCAAATAAGTACTCATCGCACCTTCATTCATTTTGTTTCCACCTGCCATAGACTCATCTTCAGCATGTGAAAAAATCAATCCATCGAATCCCTTAGCGTATAACAACGCTCTGCTCATTAATCCCGCCTGCTGTACACTCCTGTTTCCATCACTAAAAGCGACAGCACCCGTTTGCTTCATATCAAATAGCTCGGCCAGTTCTTTCCCTTCTCTCTTTTTACTGATCGCTCCAATTGGATGTACATCAACAATATTTCCTTTCGCTGTATTGACAATAAGTGCAACCTCGGAACGGCTTTGAATCGCCGGTTCGGTATTAGGCATTACGGCTACTCCAGTAAATCCACCAGCAGCTGCTGCTGCGCTTCCACTAACGATGTCTTCTTTGGTTTCTAATCCAGGTTCTCCAAAATTGGCATGTAGGTCAAAAAAACCTGGCGCTAAAACTTTTCCGGCACCATCTAAGGTTTCTATGTTTTTATCAGCTACTTTGACAGATTTTCCAATCTGTGCAATCTTTCCCTTTTCGATAAATACATCAACTTGCTGCTGATGAAATTCGTTACCAGGTAAAATTACTTTAACAGAAGTAATCAATAAGCTTTTCATATATGAATGTGATTGAAATTAAAAGGATACAACTTATTTATCGAAGCGGGTAGCGTGCGCAGTAAGAATGGACAGACAGTGGCTTTATCACTATAAATCATATAGCTATAAATAACTTTTTCGCGTGATGCTCGTGATTGCTTCATTTCGAGAAACAAAGTTACAAAATACAAATTTATTATAGAACATTAAAAATAGATTTCAACGAGGAATAACTAGGCATTTTCTCCCCACTGATAATGTTTAAATTCAAACCCAGCAAGACTCAAAATCCGATCAACCACGGTTTCTGCGACTTCGTCCAAAGTCTTTGGTAAGCTATAGAATGAAGGTGATGCCGGACAAATGATACCTCCGGCCTCTGTCACCAATTTCATGTTCTGGATATGTATAATACTTAGTGGTGTCTCACGGGTAACCAAAATCAATCTTCGTCGCTCTTTTAACACGACATCGGCCGCTCGGGTTGTCAAATCAGAAGACACACCGTGGGCTATCCTTGATAATGTCCCCATTGAACACGGACAGACAATCATCGTATCATAGCGAGCCGATCCTGATGCAAAAGGAGCAAAGAAATCACCCTTGTCATAAAACTTGAACGGCACATCCTGATAACTCTCATCGCCCAACTCCGCACGCCATACATCCTTCGCATTATTCGACATCACAATCCCAACCTCTGCGATCTGTGTTTTTAATACCAATAGTTTTTTAAGTAAAACTTTAGCATAGATTGAGCCGCTAGCTCCAGTAATGGCAACAACAATTTTTCTCTTAGACATCTCTTTTAAAATAATAAAAACAAAGCTATAAAAAAAGGGTCGTAGTGAGAAACACCCGACCCTACATCTACCTATGAAAAACATGCCCTTGGGAGGGGCTTAACAAAAGTACATCTACTTTTTAATTTACAAAAACATTATGCGCATTACTACACATTTGTGTATATAAAATACCCTAAAAATTCCTTTTTTCCAGATTTTAAGATCCAATTCACCCCGCAAAAAAAACTTCTTCCAAATTTCAGTTCAATCCAAAGGAAAATTAAATACAAATATTTTCGCAAATCAAACGCTTATTCTCATCAATAAAGTCTATTTTAGTAACAACGTTAGACAATTTGTTAAGACATGAACCTTTCCGTTTTAGAACAATATATTGAAGAAGGCAAAAGCCATGATATCGACTTATTATTGATTGGGAATCCCGAACTTTTACAAGAAACAACGAATCATGGAATTTCTCCCCTACTATTGGCTTGCTATTACAACAAACCCCAGATCATACGGATACTTTTACAACACACCAAATCCATGACTATCCATGAGGCTTGCGCGGCTGGGTTAACTTCATACTTGGAGGCCATTATTTCGCAAGCACCATCTGTTGTCAATGAATGGTCGTCACAGGGCTTTACGCCATTAACTTTAGCAACATATTTCAACAAAACAGATATTGTACGTCTTTTACTGTCCAAAAAAGTCAATCCGAATGTCGTAACCAAAAATGAACAACTCACCACTGCGCTACATATTGCCGCTGCAAACAACAATGAAGAGATCGGTAAGTTGCTAATCGAGGCCAATGCTAATGTCAATGCCATTCAAGCGACTGGCGAAACCCCACTTCATTTCGCTGCCCAATATGGTAATATCGATTTTATTGTTGCCTTACTCGAAAATGGAGCCGACACCAGAATCATCAATATTTCAGGATTAGCTCCAATGGACCTGGCCTTTGAAAAAGGCCATAAAGAGATCGCAGAGATCTTAAAAAATTAATTTCTTTTTAAAATTTCGCATCCGATTCTGCAATGAAGGCAGCGTTTCCGATCACAGTAAAATCTCTTTAATTGTAAAATCCCCTGACTTTGCAATGCGCTTTGAACTTGCCAATCATATTGGGCAAACTGTCTCACAACCATATTTTTTTCTGAGGGAAGCTGCTCCAAAAGAGTTAGGGCCCTATCAATATAGGTCTGAATACTGAAATATTTACCGTATGAAAAAAGAAAAACAATAATCACATTAATAACAAGCGTGTCAATAGTTTCATTACTCAACCGAAGTGTTTCTTTTATCTTCGTTTTTGTACCAAAGGAAAAATGTCCGTCAAAATAATCACTTAGAGACGCTATCTTAAATAATTTTCGAGCTCTTTCCAAATCATCGACAGCCAAAATCTTGGCAACGCCCAACTCGTTCTTGCTAAACAAGACAGCTAATTGAGCAATTCGCCGTTCGGGAAAATTATATGGTCTCATTCTCATCCTCTTCCAAACCCCATAAACAACCTCTATACCGTGTATATGCTTTTGATACTCAAATTCACCGGCTAACTGCTTCATATACTCGCTTCCTGACTCCTGAATTAACAACCCACTAACCCCAAAGAAAAGAGCTTCTATTTTAAATAGGTTTGAACGATATTTTTGTAAAATGTTCCAAGGTAATTTCTCCCCAAGCTCCTGAAATGTATCGGCATTAACTTTTAATCCTATACATCTGCAAATCCATACCCATAACGTTTTTTCCCAATCCGTATTAAATTGATCTAAAATCAACAAAACTTGTTGAACCTTCATTTCTAGGCGTTCAACAGCTAAAGTACTCAGCCACATGGATTTTTTAAAAAGATCAATTGAACCAAGCTGAAACTCACAAGGTATCGAACTTTTTGCGTTCATCATCGTTGAATACCGTTCCAACAGATGCTGTTCGACATATTCCGAAAGCACCAATGTCGGTATTGATGTACCGTCATTTCGGTAAATAACTTTATCGTTTCTCCAAACCACATGTAAGATAACGTTATTATAAACGGTATCTTCTTGATGACAATGTCGATCCCAATCCGAAGATTGGATATGCATCTCGACATGACCAAACCAATCATTATCTTTACACCTAATATGTGACATGAGGAAATCGGGGCCTGAATCTGTATTGTATTGCCCCACATGAACAACGGCCAAGGGTTCACCATCCGTAGAATGCAACCCATTTGCACGGAATAGCCGAAGTTTCCAGATAAACTGCATTAAGTTTTCTGTAACTAACATAATTGTAATTTAAGAATTAAATTAACCGGCTATGGCTTAATTCCCTAAATATACAATTTAATAATCACTGTTTCTTATAGATCTTTAAAAGATCATTGGAAACCAATTTACTTTCAAGCAATTGTCCACTAAATTGTGGAGCCGTAATTCCATTAAATAGCTTTGTTTCGGTTTCAAACACCCTCGCCTCATCCCAGAGATCCGCATCGATAAACATGTGCAGCGTAGCACGCCCTCCTTCAATGATGATTGACTGAACATCCATTAAATATAGTTGATAAAGAATATTCTGCGGCAGATACAACCCGTAATTTTCAAGCTCAATATACTTAACATTTGCTGTCCAATCTGTCTTTTTAGCATTGAAGACGATTGTATCAGCTTGATCATCTAGAATATTGGCATCTAGTGGAATGGCAAGATCTCTATCTAAAAGAATACGCAATGGGTTGTTACCCTGCCATTCTCTTACGGTCAGACTGGGATTATCTACAACTGCGGTATTTGTACCGACCAAAATAGCATCTTCCTCTGATCTCCAGCGGTGAACCAACTGTCGGCTAGCAGCATTGCTTAACCAAATTTGTTTATTTTGCATCCCCATAAAACCGTCCTTCGACTGCGCCCATTTTAGAATAACATAGGGGCGGAATTGACCAATACGTGTAAAAAACCGACGGTTGAGCCATACAGCCTCTTTTTCCAGTAAACCAATTTCAACTTCAATACCTGCTTCGCGCAGTATCTCAACTCCCTTGCCATTCACCTTGGCGAAAGGGTCCAAACAAGCGATATAGACTTTTAAGGGTTTTAGCTCTGCAATCATATTGGCACATGGCGGTGTCTTTCCATAATGCGCGCAAGGTTCAAGGCTAACATAAAAAATACTTCCCTCGATAAGCCGTTTTGCTTCTTCCCCATACTTTTGTACAACCTGCTGTACCGCATTGACCTCAGCGTGTGGTCCACCATATGGAGAAGTATATCCTTCACCGATAATTTTACCGTCCAAAACAATGACAGCCCCAACCATTGGATTGGGACTCACTGAACCCGCGCCCATTTGGGCCAGTTCCAAACAACGATGCATATATTGCTTGTGCATATCCATGGATACAAATCTATGAAAATCGTACCTTTGACACATGAAAATACTTCAAGATTTCGAATTATTATTTCAACATGAGCTTCAGGGGTTATATGATGAGGATGAAATAAAAGCAATATTCTTAGTGGTTGTTGCCGAAAAGTTTGGGTTAAATAGAACCAATTATCAATTGAGAAAAACAGATATCGTCAAGGAGGCGGATAAGGCTGAAGTACTTAGCATCCTTCAGAATCTAAAAAAGCACAGACCTATACAGTACATACTCAATAAAGCAGATTTTTATGGTGAAGTTTTCCAGGTCAATGAATCGGTCCTCATTCCACGCCAGGAAACTGAAGAACTTGTCGATCTGATCATCAAAAACCACAAATCTTCTCAAAACCTAAAAATTATAGATATCGGAACTGGCTCTGGCTGCATCCCGATCACCTTATCAAAGCATCTCAATAATGCCCTAGTAACAACGATAGACATCTCAAAAGAGGCGATAAAAACAGCACAAGAAAATGCTAAGAATTTAAAAACTCAGGTTCAATTTATCAATGCGGATATATTTGAATGGGAATACATTTTCTCCGACCAACATTATAATATCATTGTATCCAATCCGCCCTATATAACCCCGGGAGAAAAGCAGCACATGAATCAAAACGTATTGGCTTATGAACCTGAGCTCGCATTATTCATTGAAGAAAGCGCTCCATTGATTTTTTATGATGTTATTTCATCCTTTGCTTTGAAACATTTAACCCCAGATGGAGATCTATATTTTGAAATCAATCAATATCTCGGTCCAGAAATGAAGGAACTTATGGTCAAAAAAGGATTTGAACAGGTCAAACTCATAAAAGATATCAATGGAGCAGACCGAATAATCCATGCAAAAAAAGCGCGATAAAAAAAATAATCCGTTTATTTATTAAGCAGTTAAGGCCTTTTCGTCAAAATTTGCATGCTATAATTTGGCATATATCAAAAGAAATTCTACCTTTGCATCACTTTCAAAAACAGAAAGGATTCCGTAGCTCAGCTGGTAGAGCAATACACTTTTAATGTATGGGTCCTGGGTTCGAATCCCAGCGGGATCACTAAAGAAGAGCTAATCGCGGGATTAGCTCTTCTTGTTTTAAAGATATTAAGATTCGAAAGAAGGGTCGGCCGGGTTCGATCCAATGGAGGCTCAGGGGTGCGCTTGGGAAATGAGGGGCTGAGCCAATCCCAGCGGGATCACTAAAGAAAAGCTAATCGCAGGATTAGCTTTTTTTGTTTAACACTTGCGGAAAACTTCTTTTTCATCAACAACGCTTTTCTTGATCTCCATTTGAAAACATGTTTTTTATCTTATCTTTATAATTTCAAGAATTTTCGGGCTTAATACATTAAAAACACTAACCGATAATTCAATAATAATTCTAGCGCCATCTTACCATCGTATTGACGCTAGAACAAATTACAATCAATGAAAGAGGATCGAGCACATGAAGAGATTTACGTTAAAAGAGATTGGCCAACAGTTAAACCTATCTCCAGGAACCATTTCCAAAGCACTAAACGATAGCCATGAAATAAGCGCAGAAACAAAAAAGTTAATTTTAGATTTCACGCAGAAAATTAATTATATACCAAATTTCTCCGCAAAAAGCTTAAAAACGGGGCGATCAAACACCCTAGCGATCATTGTTCCATTTATCTCAAGCTCTTTTTTCTTTGATTTTTACGAAGACATCTCCCTCATTCTATCGCAGACGAATTATAAACTCATCCTCTTGCAGACTTTTAACGATGAGAAAAAAGAAAAGGAAGCACTGGAACTTTGCATACAAAGCAATATCGAAGGAATAATCATTTCTCCTGTAAAAAATGATTCAAGTTTATCACTCTTGTTTTATATCATGGAACAGATCTGCCCTGTGATTATTTTTGACCGGATAAACCATCAACTCGACACCTTTAAAATCGGAATCCAAAACAACAAAGTCATCTATCAGGCAACAGAAGAAATGATCAAAAACAAACGCGAAAATATCATTCTTTTATTATGCAAAGATATCGGTGGAAATGTAAGCAGAATAAAAGGATATAAAGATGCCCTCTTTAATGCCTCTATTCCTTTTAAAGAAGAAAATATTGTTGAAATATCCTACTCAAGCCCCAAAGATAATATCGATGACGAACTGGAAAGCAAAATAAACACGTTATTAAATATGCCCTCCGCTCCAAATGCACTCCTCTCAACGACAGACACCTTGTCGCTAAAAGTTTTGCACATATTAAATAAATTAGAGGTGAAAATTCCTGATGACATGAACTTAATTGGCTTTAGCAACACCCCTTTTGCCAACAGTCTCAACCCATCTTTAACAACAATCACCCAGCCAACACAGCTTATGGCAGAAAAATCGGTAGAACTTCTCTTGCAGATGTTAAAGAAAAAAAACAAAAAGAATTATTTCGAATTCGAGACGTATTTTTTGGACTGCAGTATCGAACACCGAAAATCTACATCATCCCTTTAAAGAAAAGGTCAAAACCCCACTATGGAATTTTGACCTTTTCAGAAAATACCGATCTCTACTATTAACGATCGACTGCAACATCCACCAATTAAACCTTACTTAATCAATGATCGCAATGCATGTATAGGCAAATCTATTTTAGTATCATTGGATAGATTCCCGTTCAATGTTCCCCATTGCAAACTATCTAAACGGACAGATGATTTTCCTTCAGTTTTGATATTCAGAAGACCTACTTTGGCTTCAGGTCCCTTCCTATTGAAATAAACTTCTGAATTGTTTGCCACAATATCTGCACTTTGATAATTCGTACGCGGAAGTCCCAAAACACTATTCGTTGTGTTAACAAATAAACGACCGACAAGAGAATTCCCCTTACTGTCCGTCCCGCCAAGATCATCAATAGTGGAATTTGTCAGGTTCAGATTCAATGTATTTATAACGGATTTCTCCGCAAGGGAAAATACCTCAACGCTATCACCTACGACAGTCAATTCGTTCAACCTGGCGGACAACTCGTTAATACCCGCATTTTTTAATTTTAAAACCCTAAGATCAGGTGAAAAAATATAGATTGACTTATACCCCCCCTCTCCTCCTGATAAAAGATCTAAGGTAAGATTGCCAGATTGATCGACATTCGCTTTCACAAAGTCGGCTTGACTTTTATTAACTTTAACCATAAACTTATCGCTTTTCACCCAATACAACCCTACACCGCTTGCATTGGTACCTACAATATAAAGCTTATCGAAAGCTGCCAAGGGGAACGACCGGTAATAAACATCCTTTGCACCTGGCTTGGATACCTCCTGCTCAACATCAGCATTATATTTTTTCGCATCCACTCGATTTATACGAACAAGGTAGGACGCGACAAGCATCGGAACCGCGAATAAGCCTATTGCTAATCCCATTATTATTTTTGTACTTAATTTCATGACTCATTTTGATTAAAATTCTGACTTACAAACCGTCTATAACGTTGCTCTAACTCATCCAGACCGATTTCCAATAAATAAATATTACGAAAAAACAAGGGAAGATCTTCTTCTAGAAAAATTGCCTTTCTATATACCTTCACATTCTTCACCGATTCTTGTGTCAGAAAAAAACCGATCCCGCGCTTATTAGCTATAATTTCTTTCTGCTGCAACATATCATAGGTCCGCATAACAGTATTGGGGTTAACCTCCATCTGAACTGCCAATTCCCTTACTGAGGGGAGTTTTTCATCCACTTTCCAGGTCGCTAGCAAAATATGATCACATACGTACTCAGCAATCTGAAGGTAAATGGCTTTATTTGCATTGAACTCCATATTAAATCTCCTTTTCTTTCAACCTTAAAAAAGCAACCGCCCAAATCATTATGGCAAGCAACACTCCTACAGCGCCGATCAATGCAAAAATATGATTTGAATCAGACCAATAGTTATTATCCATTGTACCTACGGTATCCTGGGTCTGAGTCTTCATTAAGTAAACAAAAAGACACATCCAAACTACACAGTAAAGCACAAGAAAAATAGCCGTCTTTACATATTGATAGTTTTGGTAGACGATCCCACCAAGTAAGAAAATTGCATTCAGAAGAATTGGTACAAAACAAAAATAATAAGCCGGTTCAGGGTATTGAACCTTGAAAAAGTACTGCCATAGATCCACACTGACCGTCTCTCCTGATGGCTGTACTTCATTTACAACCACAGAACCAACGCTCCTCAAATAAGAAACAAATGCCAAATCGATCAAATAAAAGACCAATAAATATGAACCAATACTCACGACAACCGTATAGAATAAGCTGACCAGAAACTTTTCCAATTGTGACGCTGGAATCATCAGCTCAAAAATCGCCCGGGTCTTCTTCCCTAAATCAGCAAAATAACTGCTCGAGATAACCGTTACAAAAAAGAGTCCCAAGATACAAAACAACGGTGCTCTGAAATTTAGCAACGAATAAACAGTATTCTTTTTGATATCATCATAATTTGATCCCAAATTAACTGCATAAAAACCAAAAATTACCCCGGCAATAATCCCTATTGACATCAGATAAATTCGCCCAAAACCAATCCATTGTCTTCGAATCAGTCCAAAAAAACGCGTAGCATTAAATAGATTTGACATATTCATCATGTTTAATAAGGTCCGTAATTTTTTCCTTGCACTGTAACACTGCATTAAATAGCAACTCCAAATCCAGTTTCGAATCTTCTGCCGCCGAGTTTGGAAGAATAACATTAAAACCGCCTACTCCTTCTTCGGAATAGAGTGTATCCAAAGGCAACTCTCTTACTTTTTTAAAGCATAAGCGATCAGTAATCACATGCATCGGAGCGTTGAGTGCAACCTTATGATCATCAAGTAAAATAACAGCATCAATAAGATTATCCAGATCACGCACCTGATGTGTGGAGATAATTACACATCGATCATCAGTAATGGCAGAAGCCATGATCTTTCGAAACTGAATCTTAGAAGGAATATCCAAACCATTCGTTGGCTCATCCATGATGATCACTTTTGTGTTAGACGCTAAACCGAAAGAAATAATATATTTCTTTTTCTGTCCATAACTCATGCTTGCTAATTTTTGCTCAATGGGAATATCGAACTCACGAATAAGCTGATCAAAATATACCTGATCGAAGTTGGGGTAGAACCCTGCATTAGCCTTCAGAAACTCTTCTGATTTTACGGCAGGGAGATAAAACTCTTCCGGAATAAAACTAATCTCCCTTAACAAGGAAGGTTCCCTTCGATTAGGGTTATGCCCCAGCACATCAACTTGCCCCGAAACAGGATATACCAAACCGGCAATATTCTTAAGCAAAGTTGATTTGCCAGCACCATTCTTTCCCAATAGGCCATAGATATGCCCCTGCTTCAATTCAAGATCCATATGAAGAAAAAGGGGCCTTGATTTACTATAGCTGAAATTTAGATTTTGGATAGTAACCATACTACTGTATTATTTAATTAATACACTAATATAGAAACGGATTTTGTATAATTCCAAAAATATTTTAAAAAAAACACAGGCAGAGCTTTGCTTACGCTCAAGCATTATTTTAATTTAATAGCGCAGATCGGACATAATAAAACATATACATTCAATTTATATAATAAACATAATACTATGATAAACAAATTGTTATTATAATAAATTATGAAATTCTTAATCAAATAAAACATCATTTTTATCGATGTGCGTTATCCTTAAAAACAACACGCAAATCGCAACCACCTTCAAAAACCCGAAATAGCCGCATTCTCAGCTAAACAAATCAAAACCACACAAACCCTTCGGGAATGACAAACATCACCTCAGAGAGGCTAAAAACAACTAAAAATAAGGCATACAAACGATCATTAATTATTCACAAGCGAATACCTTCGTTCTCGATCATTTGGACGGCCTATTTGGTCCAGCTAATCGTTATTCTCCGCCTGATAGATAAACGGCGAATTACACATAACAACAGCATTAACCAAGAGTTAAAAACAATACAAAGAAACCTAATAACCAAAACAATAAAGTGCTTATATAAAGTAAAAATACATATAAATACAAGTCCCTTTGATCAGAAGACGTAGACAATTAATGAAAAACCAGCATCTATTCTATAAGCTGGTATAGTTTAAAATAGCTTTAAATCTATTTTATTACCATCTTTGTTTTCATGATGAATTACATTTATCCCTTCATTCTAGCGATGCATTCTTTATGGAGATGGGAAGTACTGATTATACTAGCAATTAGTCTTTCAACCTTTTTTTATAAGAAAAAACAGCAGCTTCTATTCTCCCCTATCGATCAATTTCTTGTAAAAACCACGGTTATTTCTTTCTATATTCAGCTAGTTTTAGGTATTAATCTCTATATACTGAGCCCCATCACACAGTACTTCCTACGAAATTTCGACGAAGCAGTCCACCTGAGGCAAATTCGCTTCTTCGGTATGGAGCACAGTAGCATGATGATTATGACTGCAATTTGCCTGACATTGGGTGCCCATAAAAGCAAAAACGCCGATACAAACGATCGACGTTTTAAAACATTATTAATCTGGTTTGGACTAGCTTTACTGATTATCCTTAGTTCTATTCCTTGGGAATTCTCTCCCTTGACAAGCAGACCGAGTTTTCGATCATTTTAATTAGCTATTTTTCCAGTTAGCTTTTCTTTTATTACGCATGGCATCCATTCCCTCCTTGAAATCATTGGTTTTACGCAAATCTGCCAAGCTCTCTAAGAGAAAGTTATACTTATCATCATAATCTTGCTCTTTTAGCCTTCGCAGTGCAACAAAGCCTCTCGATATAGCCAAAGGAGCATTTTTAAGAATAGTTTCTCTCAATTCAACCAAGGCAGTTTCTTCAACATCCAAAATTCCGGACAGAATACCCTTATCCAGCGCATCTCCCGCAGAAAAAGAATCTCCCCTGATACAAAGATCCATCGCTTTTCTTTCAGGCATATATTCCATTAGCAAGGCCAACACCTGAAATGGAAAGAGTCCGATTTTTACTTCTGGCAAAGAAAAACGTACATGTGGCAGTGCAAAAAAATAAGTGCAAGATAATGCAATCAAAAAACCACCTGCAATAACATCTCCCCTAACAACACAGATTGAAGGCTTATCTAAACAGGCAAATATTTCTGCCAAAGACTTTTCAACCTTTGGAATTGCCGGATTACCAATATCTACTGTAGGATCCTCAAAAGCTTTAAGATCCATACCCGCACAGAACACCGGACCTTCAGCCTCTATTTGTACTAAACGAATATCGGGATTGCTATTCGCCAGATTCAATGCATAGGCAATTTCGTTCACCATAGTCGGACTAAAAGCATTTCTTTTATCCGAACGAGCTAGCGTCAAATTGAACACATGCTGCTCAACGTGCACCTTTATAAAATTCAGTTTTTCCATCTCAAAAATCCCTACAAAATCATTTGCCTGAAGCTATGCTCCAATCCGAGTATTTCAGCATCAGTTCCTCGTCCAAAATAACGCAACAAGAGTTCTGAAGGTATATTGCCAACCAAATCATCTTTTGCAAATGGACAACCGCCATAACCAAGCAATGCGCCTTCAAATTTACGGCAACCTGCGAGATAAGCGGCTTCAATCTTAGCAAGACTCTCCGCTTGCCTCGCATGAAAATGTGCACCTATTTCCAGTTTTGGAAAACTGGCTTTAACAAAAGTGAATAATGCTGAAATCTGATTCGCATCGGCTTCTGAAGTTGTGTCTGCCAAAGAAAATTCCCGGATACCCAGATCGTATAATTTCCCAATCCATTCTTCTACCAAAAGTGGGGACCACGGATCCTTGTATGGGTTCCCAAAAGCCATGCTAATATAAATAACTAAAGATTTATGATTAGCGTCTGCCAAAAGTTTCATTTCTTTTACTTGCTGATAAGAAGCCGCCAAGCCCATATTGGTATTTCGACGTTGAAATGTTTCCGATATTGAAAATGGATACCCGAAAAAGTCGATTTTTTCCTCTAGAACGGCTTCTTCTACTCCCCGAAGATTGGCGACAATCGCCAATAACTTCACTTTTTCATTCTTTCTGATTCCTTCCAGGACTGCTTTTGTATCCGCCAACTGCGGAACTGCTTTCGGCGAAACGAAAGATCCAAAATCAATAACATCAAACAGCTCACTTTCGATTAACGTATTGATATGTTTAATTTTCTTATCTGTCTCAATAAAGTTATGAAGCCCTTGAACAGCGTCTCTTGGGCAATCAACCAATACAACTTGATCCCTCATCATATGCTATAAAATATCTTTCTCAATCTCTCTGGCGATCACCATTTTCTGAATACTTGAAGTCCCTTCACCTATGGTACATAGTTTAGCATCTCTAAAAAACTTCTCGGCAGGATAGTCCTTTGTAAATCCATAACCACCAAAGATCTGCACAGATTCATTCGAGACACTAACAGCAGCCTCCGACGCATAAAGTTTAGCCATCGCTCCAATTTTAGAAACACGGTCCCCATGATCCTTTAAATAGCCCGCCTGCCTCGTTAACAATTCGCTTGCCTCTACTTGTGTAGCCATATCTGCAAGTGCAAAAGAAACTGCCTGAAATTCGTAAATCTTTTTCCCAAACTGCTCACGCTCGTGTGCATATTTCAGCGCACACTCGTAAGCTCCGCGGGCAATACCCAAAGAAAGTGCCGCAATCGAAATACGTCCGCCATCCAATAATTTTAAAGCCTGTACAAAGCCCTGTCCTTCCTCACCGATGAGTTGATCCCGATGAATCCGACAATTATCAAAAAAAAGACAGGCAGTTTCTGAGGCACGCATCCCCAATTTATTTTCTTTCTTTCCCGCAGTAAATCCAGGTGTACCTTTCTCAACAATGAAAGCCGACATCCCTTTTTTATCCCCCTTAGCCCCAGTTCGTGCAATAACGACAGCAACACTAGAACTGATGGCATGCGTGATAAAATTTTTAGAACCATTTAACACGTAATGATCACCATCTCTCTCCGCAAATGTCGTCATTCCACCGGCGTCAGAACCGGAACCGGTTTCTGTAAGCCCCCAGGCACCGATCCATTCAGCTGTCGCCAACTTTGGAAGATAACGTTTCTTCTGTTCTTCACTGGCAAAGCTTAATATATGATTTGTGCACAAGGAATTATGCGCCGCCACAGAAAGCCCGATTGAACCACATACCTTGGAGATTTCATCCAAAACGGTAATGTATTCCTGATACCCGAGCCCTGATCCGCCATATTCTTCAGGAACGATTACTCCCATGAAACCGTGTTCGCCTAACTTTTTAAAAACTTCTATTGGAAATATTTGGGCTTCGTCCCATTCCATCACATAAGGTTTGATATGATACTGTGCAAAATCTCGTGCACTTTGTCTGATCATATCCATTTGTTGTTTATTTTCAATAAACATAAGCATGAATATTAAATTTACAATCGGTAATTCAATTCAAATATATCAAAATATTTAGGAATAAAATTGCAAATATTTTAAAATTTTATTTTAAATTTATCTAAAAATAAGAAATTCTTAATTTAACAGTTTTTAAAACCAAGATTATAAATTATGAAGGAGCTACTCGCATTACTTCGCCAAAAAAGAGAAAATTTAAAATTCGGTGGCGGCATCGATAAAATAAAAAAACTGAAAGAAAAAGGCAAAATGTCAGCCTGGGAAAGAATAGAATATCTACTGGACCCAGACCGTGAGTATCTTGAAATAGGCATGTTTGCCGGCGAAGGAATGTACAAAGAACATGGTGGATGCATAAACGCAGGATGCGCAGCGGTACTGGGTTATGTAAAATCCAAACTATGCGTCATTGTCTCCAACGACGCGACTGTCAAAGCTGGGGCATGGTTCCCAATTTCTGCCAAGAAAAATCTACGCGCACAAGAAATTGCTATGGAAAACAACTTGCCAATTATCTATTTAGTAGATTCCGCCGGTGTATTTTTACCGCTACAAGATGAAATCTTTCCGGACAAAGAACATTTTGGACGTATATTCCGTAACAATGCCCGAATGTCCTCCATGGGAATACCTCAAATTGCAGCAATTATGGGAAGTTGCGTAGCAGGTGGCGCTTATTTACCTATTATGTCCGACTACGCCTTTATCGTCGAAGGAACGGGATCTGTATTTTTAGCAGGCCCTTACTTGGTCAAATCTGCGATAGGTGAAACTGTAGATGCAGAAACACTCGGCGGAGCTTCTACCCATTCGGTGATATCCGGCGTAACAGACAATAAATTTCCCGACGACCAAAGTTGTTTAGATGCTATAAAAAATGTTATCGATAAAATCGGTGGAAATCCAAAAGCTAATTTCGACAGAAAGATAAGCCTACCCCCAAAAACTGATCCGAGTAAAATAGTAGAGATTCTTCCCGAAGACAGGACAAAACCTTATCGCATGCAGGATATCCTGAATGCAATTGTAGACGCAGAGACTTTAGAAGAATACAAACCCGATTATGGAAAAACTATTGTATGCGGCCTCGCCCGCATAGATGGCTGGGCTGTCGGGATCGTTGCTAATCAACGCGAGATCATTAAAGCCAAAAAACCTAGCAACACCATGGAAATGCAGATGGGCGGGGTTATCTATAGTGATTCAGCAGATAAGGCGGCGCGCTTCATCATGAATTGCAACCAACAGCGCATTCCACTTGTTTTTTTTCAGGACGTCACTGGTTTTATGGTAGGGAGCCGATCTGAACAAGGGGGGATTATCAAAGACGGCGCAAAAATGGTCAATGCAATGGCCAACTCCGTAGTCCCAAAATTTACATTTATTGTCGGAAACAGTTATGGCGCAGGAAATTATGCAATGTGTGGAAAAGCGTATGACCCACGACTAATCTACGCTTGGCCTACCGCCCAAATGGCAGTCATGAGCGGTGCCGCAGCAGGCAAAACACTGTTTCAAATCCAAGAATCAGCTTTAAAGGCCAAAGGTCAAGAAATTAATGAAGAAGAGAAAAACGACCTCCTTAAATCCATCGAAGACCGGTACAACGAGCAATTGAGCCCATATTACGCTGCTGCAAGACTATGGGTTGATGGAATTATAGCACCTGAAGAAACACGAAAAGTTATCAGCATGGGAATTGAAGCTGCCAACGAAAAACCTATCTTAGACCGGTATAATGTAGGTGTTATACAGGTCTGAGTGGAGTAAAGTTAAATTCGAAAACCCCTCAAACGGCAAACTTCGTCATCTGAGGGGTTTTTAAATTAGCTATTTTATAGCTATATTTAGGATCTTCTCCAGATTTTGCTAATCGCTTCAAAGTCCAACAAAGATTCTCGATTCCGCATAATGTCTACTGACACCGCTTTTTCTACGGGTATCCCCGAAAAGATTTTCTTAATAGGCAGCTCCAGTTTTTTGCCGCTTAACGTATAAGGAATAGCCGCTACTTGAAAAATATCGTCAGGCACATGTCGCGGACTATATTGCTGCCGAAGCACCCGTTTAATCTCACCTTTTAACATGTCATTCAATAAGCCAGTGTCCAATTGAACAAAAAGCAACATATCAGATGATCCATTTTCATGATCTACGCAAATAACCAAACTATCCAAGACCCCCTCGGTTCTATTTAAAACATTATAGATCTCCGCAGTACCAATACGTACGCCGCCACGGTTCAGAGTGGCATCTGAACGCCCGTACATAATTACTCCATCATGGTCAGTAATCTTAATCCAGTCACCATGACTCCAAACACCGCTATATTTATCAAAATAACTATCGAAGTATTTTTTATTCGCCCCATCGTTCCAAAAATAGATGGGCATGCAGGGCATGGGAGCTAAAATAACGAGTTCTCCAACCTCCCCATAAAGTGGATGACCATTCTCATCAAATGCTTCTATCTTAGCTCCTAAGGTGCGGCATTGAATCTCTCCTGCATAAACATCACGCAAAGTGCACCCCGAAAGAAAGGCGCTGCAAACGTCTGTACCACCACTTAATGAGACAATTTGACTTTTTGGAAACTGTACATTTAGCCATTCAAACACATCTGGCGGAAGTGGTGAGCCTGTTGACCCTATTGTTTTCGGCTGATAAGCCATGGATTTTAAATCTTGATCTTGACAGGAGATGAGATAAGCAGCCCCAACGCCAAAATGATCCACCTTACTTTCTTGTGCAAACCTCCATAAACTCAATTTGTCGGGATAATTCGTAGCTCCATCATATATACACAATGTATTTCCCATTAAAAGGGCCGAAAGCGCATAATTCCACATCATCCATCCTGTAGTAGAATACCACATAAATCGATCGCCGTCTTGCACATTTTGATGCAGTCCAAGTGCTTTCATATGTTCCAGCAGCATACCACCAACTCCATGTGTAATGGCTTTAGGCTTCCCGGTAGTTCCCGAAGAATACAAAATCCATATTGGAGCATCAAAAGGCATTGCCGTAAATTGGAGCTTAACTTGTGTAAGATCCTTTTTCAGAATCTCTTCCCAAATAGGATCATCAATCAAAACACAAGCCACTAATGATGGTAGCCGCTGCGAAAGTTGCTGAATACTTTCCGCCTTTTCAAAAAGACGTCCATTATAGTAATAACTGGAATTTGCGAAGAGTACTTTGGGTTCAATCTGCTCAAAACGTTCCTGAATACTTGCCTCCCCAAAGTCGGGCGAACAACAGGACCAAACCGCACCGATGGAATTAGCAGCCAAAAATAACGCAACTGCTTCGATGCCATTAATCAATACACCAGCTACACGATCTCCACTTTGTACACCTAATTCTTTCAAATAGACTTGGAGTTTGAGAACCATGGATTCCAACTCAGTCCATGACACCTCTCTTTTAGCATGCTGTTCAGATTGAAAGATTAATGCAGGACGCTTTTCCGTTGTGTTCCGAAATACGTGTTCAGCATAATTCAAAGTAGCCCCACTAAACCACTTTGTCCCAATAAAGCTTGTGGAATCTGCCGGTAACTCGACAATGTTTGTAGGAGCTGAATGAAATTTTAAATTAAAATAGGCGGCTATACTCTTCCAAAAATTAGCCAGTTCCGTCGTTGACCATGCCCAAAGGTCCTGATAGGATGGAAAGAATAAGCCATGTTCATTCTCCACATATTGTTTAAACTTATTGATCTCAGCTAGAGATTTTTGCTCTTCTGTTGGGCTCCAGAGTAATTTTCCCATAATAGTTAGCTATAAAACGGTTATATTCAAACTTAGGTAAATTTACGTGTATATGCAATTTTAAATAGCTATAACGCCCTATAACAACACACTGTATTTTCGGATTAAATACAGATGTTAAATTATAATACTTCAATAGCCGTATTCATTTCTACCGGATGCCCCGTGCACAAAAGTATCCTTCCTTGTTCAACTTCGCGATCTGTTAAAACCTCATTATAATCCATTCTTACTTTACCTCTTGTACACTGTGAAATACAGGTACTACACATACCGGATTTACAAGAATACGGCAACTTAATTTTATGTTCCAGCCCGATGTCCAAAATAGATTTGTTATATGGCACTTCAAGATTATAGGTTTTACCTTGAAAATATAATTCGATAGCATAGGTCGTTGTATCAACTTCCTTTTCGGTCTCGTCATCATCATCCTCTTCATTTTCGGGCAATAGAAATGTCTCTCGTTTTATCTGATTGGAATCAAATCCCATCCCCAAAAGGGTAAAACGACATAGATCCATATAAATCACAGGACCGCAGGTATAAAACAAGGCATCTTCCTTATTTCCAAACAAATGATCGTTAACAATAGCATGTATATAATCTCTATTCAACCTGGCCTTCATCAAGTTTTTACTATTGGAGTAAATCCACACAATTGTTAAACGATCAGGAAATCGGTCTGCCCAACCCTCCAATTCGGATCGAAACGGTGTTAATTCCAGCGTACTATTACTGTAAATTAACACTATTTTAGACTTACTTTCCGCAAGAAGCGCTGTTTTGAGAATAGCGTACAAGGGTGTGATGCCAATTCCAGCAGCAAACAAAAATAAGGTCCGAATCTTTTCCGGTTCAGGTTCATATACAAACAAACCCTGAGGTTCCATCGCGTTGACGATATCCCCCTCCACAATAGTATGGTGGAGCAGTCGAGATATTTCCCCATTTTCGACACGCTTAACAGTGATGCTTAAGGGCTCATTATTATCCGGCGAACTATTAAAAGAATAAGAACGACGTACCTCACGGTCACCAAACACAAAAGAAAGCGTAATAAACTGCCCAGCTTTATAGGAAGGATAGTCTCCTGCTATAGACTCAAGCTGAAAAGTAAGGTTATTATTAGGTTGGGGGATGATTTTTGAAATCCTTAATGTATACATAGATCAAACTTAGCTAAATTTGATTTTATAAACAATTATAATTCTTTAGCCAACCTGTCCTATAACTGCCATGAAATGCCTTTAAAACAATAGAAATTAGGGGTAGCAAAATTACCGTACATCAAAATTCGAAACAAAGCATGCTGCTCTACAGATGAATTTATAACAATTTTGTTGTATTACAATTAACAGACAATTCTTGGACAATATTTGCAAAATTTCACGTTATATTTATATCAAAACTAATCACAATAAGATTATATGCAAACACGCAGAAACTTCCTTCAAAATGCAGCAAAAGCTACGCTAGGCATCGCTGTATCTGGATCAATATTACAAGATATTGCTTCCGCGAAAGCTACTGAATTACATGCCGCTACCTTAAAGTTTTCCCAAGTAAAATTACCATTCAGTTATGCCGCTTTGGAGCCTAATATTGATGCGTTGACGATGGAAATCCATTATACAAAGCACCATATGGCCTATATTAATGCCGTTAACGAAGCCATTCTTGCTGAAAACATCAAGGAAGCCTCAGAGGAGCAACTTCTAGCAAACATATCTAAGTACTCTCCAAAAGCAAGGAATAATGCTGGAGGAGCCTGGAACCATAACTTTTTTTGGGAAAGTCTGTCCGATAAGCCGAGCCAGCCATCCGAAAAATTATTGACTATGATCAATAAGACATTTGGTTCTCTAGACAAATTCAAAGAACAGTTTGCCGCTGCAGCAACCTCACGATTCGGTTCGGGATGGGCCTGGTTGCTTTTGGATGACTCAGGTAACTTAAAAATTAGCTCTACTCCAAACCAAGACAATCCTTTAATGGATGTTGCAGAGGTAAAAGGTATTCCCATTTTAGGTCTTGATGTATGGGAGCATGCTTATTACCTGCACTATCAAAACAAAAGAGCTGATTATATTAAAAATTGGTGGAATATTGTGAATTGGAAAAAAGTCAATGAAAGACTAGCATAAAAAAAGCTCGATTATTACTAATCGAGCTTTTTTTATATTCGCTATGAACCAACCTACCCTAGCTTTTCTTTTAATTTGTTGACCTGAAAGTCAACCAATTTTTGAAGCGGCCCAGAAGCGATCATTTTCATCATCATGTTGAGATCAGCATCTATGATAAAGGTTGCCTTTGTCACTGTATCAGCAATAACTTGCAATTCCCAACGAAGAGTTACGTCAAAAGGTGCCTTCTCTAAAGGAGTCAACTTAATAAGATGATTCTCAACACGCTCTTCTACGCGAAGAGCCAATTTTGCCATATTCTGTATTGTAAATCGCGCCTCGTCCGTAGTCGAAGACCAATTGTAGATATTTTCAGGCATCAACTGCTCATGATTGTTGAGATCCGCCAAAAACGCATACACCTCGCCGACATTTTTGTTGATTTCTGTTGTATTCTGAATAGTAGTCATAACGATAAATTAATCCTCTTTATTGAAAATTGTCGCCCCAAGTAGCCGGGTTCAATCGCCACTTTTTCAAGATCTCAATATCCTCTTCCAATACATAACTATTTTCAGCAGCGACCTGAATCAAAGCATCATAATTACATAGACTGAAATAAGGACATTTTGCATCAGCAAAATTATCAGTAGCTTGTTGCAATCCATAAGTAAAAATAGACACCAAGCCAACAACATTGCAGCCAGCCTCACGTAACGCCTTTACAGCCACTAAACTACTCTTACCTGTCGAAATTAGATCTTCAATTACAACTACGCGTTGACCGCTAACTACTTCACCTTCAATTAAATTCTGACGACCATGATCCTTAGCTGAGCTTCTGACATAAGAAAATGGTAGTCCCAAATCCTGTGCTACCAAAACGCCTTGTGGAATACCTGCCGTAGCAACTCCAGAAATCATATCCACTGATCCAAACTCTTCTTGAATAAGCTTAGAAAGCTTTTGACGAATGTATGTACGAATCGCAGGATGAGATAAAGTGATACGGTTATCACAGTAAATTGGAGACTTCCAACCCGACGCCCATGTAAAAGGACTTTTAGGTTGCAATTTTATTGCTTTAATTTGCAATAAGGATTCAGCAACTTTTTGTTCAACCTCATTTAAATTATTCATGGCGCAAATTTATAAAATTTATATGAACGAAACCGTGCTAATTTTAGCAGATTTTGTTCCATCGAAAATCAAAAACCCACAAACAATTAGTTTTCAAGAGATTGACCTCCAAAAACTTTTCAAACAATCTGAAATTGATAAAGTTCCAAAAACATATCTCTACATCAACAAGGATTTTGAAACCGTATTTCAAAACTTAAAAAATAAAATTAAGCTCATTAAAGCTGCAGGTGGGCTGGTGAAAAATGGTGATGGAGACTATCTTTTTATCTACCGATTAGGAAAATGGGATCTTCCGAAAGGTAAAGTGGAAGAAAATGAAAAAATGCGGGAAGCAGCTGTACGCGAAGTTGAAGAGGAATGTGGCATCAAAATCAACTACTTAGGAAAAAAAATCACCACATCATACCATACCTATTTTTTGCGAAATGGAGAATTCGTCTTAAAAGCAACGAACTGGTATGAAATGGGAGTCAACAAAGTCCCTAAATTGATTCCGCAAACTGCAGAAGATATCACAAAAGCAGAATGGCGTCATGTGGACCAATTTGAAGACATACGCAACAATACTTACCCTATTATCGAAAATATCCTAAAAAAGGCAAAATAAATTGCCTTTTTTAGGATCATCTGACAGGAATAAAAAAGATCATGCCTATTTTTATATTATGGAAAATATAACAGGAAAAAGAGCCTTAATTACGGGTGGTGCGCGAGGATTGGGGAAAGCGATTGCCTATGCATTAGCGAAAGAAGGTGTTCATATCGCGATTACCGGTAGAAATGAAGCTGCTTTAAAGGATACGGCCACGGAACTTGCCGAGCTGGGCACTGAGGTCACTTATGCCGTCTTTGACGTATCAAATTATAGTGCAGTACAGGAGGAGATCGAGCGATTGAAAAAAACCTTCGGTAGCTTTGACATATTAGTTAACAATGCGGGAGTAGCATCGTTTTCCACTGTGCTCGACATGGATGTTGCCGATTGGACATCGATAATTCAAACGAATCTCCTGGGTACATATTTTGTTACAAAAACTATTCTTCCGCAACTGATTGAAAAAAATCAAGGCGATATCATTATGGTATCTTCGACTGCCGGATTAAATGGCGCAGCCACCACTTCCGCTTATAGTGCATCAAAGTTTGGCGTCATCGGCTTCGCCGATTCTTTAATGCGGGAAGTACGGAAAAACAATATTCGGGTATGTACACTTATGCCTAGTACGATTGCCTCGGATATGTCCAAAGATCTTGGACTTACCGATGGTGATCCAGAAAAAGTTCTTCAGCCTGAAGATTTCGCGGAGCTGATCATTGCTAATTTAAAACTACCAAGAAGAGCCATGTTAAAATCAGCTTCTTTATGGTCTACAAATCCCTAATAATCGAATAGCTATTCATCAGGGTCAAATACAGCCCTTTTAATAGCTTTCTTTTATGATACAAAGAAATTGATCAAGATAGGAGCTTTCATTGCTCCTATCTTCTATAAACAAGCAATTATGAGTCAATTATTTTCATCAGTAAACATCGGAAATTTAGAATTGAAAAATCGTTTGGTTGTATCCCCAATGTGTCAATACTCGGCAAAAGATGGTTTTGCAAATAACTGGCATTTGGTTCATTTGGGCCAATTTGCAATCGGCGGAGCTGCAGCAGTAATACAAGAAGCAACAGCAGTTAGCCCTGACGGTCGAATCAGTGATGGAGACCTTGGCTTATGGGACGACCAGCATATCGAAAAATTAAAAGAAATAACCGAGTTCATTAAAGCAAATGATTCCATACCCGGCATACAACTTGCCCATGCAGGCCGCAAAGCAAGCAGCAATAAACCTTGGCTTGGCAGGAATCAATTTTCACCAACGGACCCTCAGGGCTGGCAAACAGTTGCTCCATCTGCAATAGCTTTCCATGCAGGAGATTATGAACCACAGGAACTTGATGTTTCCGCCATTGAAAATCTGATTGAACAATTTGGAACAGCGACGAAAAGAGCAATCCAAGCCGGCTATGAAATTATTGAACTCCATGCAGCACATGGATATCTGATCCATCAATTTCTTTCACCACTGAGCAACTTACGAAAAGACACTTTCGGCGGGATCTTTGAAAATAGAATACGCTTTCTTATTGAAATTGTGAAAAGAGTAAAACAAGAAATAACAAGCCAAAGTTTATGGGTACGTATTTCAGCAACTGACTGGGCCGAAGCCGGCTGGGACTTAAAGCAATCCATAGCCTTATCACAACAGCTATATGCATTGGGGGTAGACCTGATTGATGTTTCAAGTGGAGGATTGGTCTCCTATCAAAAAATAGATGTAGGTCCAGCATATCAGCTCCCTTTCGCCATCGCGATTAAGGAGCATACCAAGAATAACGTCGCCACTGTAGGTTTAATTAAAACTGCTATTGAAGCATCCGAGATCATTACGCGAAAGCAAGCAGATTTAATCTTAATCGCACGGGGATTTCTTGATGATCCACACCTTCCATTACATTTTGCCAAAGAATTAGACGCTGAAATTCCTTGGCCTAAACAATATGAAAGAGCAAAATAATAGGAGAGACATGGTAAAATAGTCTGTATATGCTCCATATCCTAAATGAACAAAAGATATAACAAATGCCATGAGATAAGTATTGAAAGATGAAATTAAACCTCAACAGGATACATCATATCGCCATTATCTGTAGTGATTATGAACGTTCAAAGAAATTCTATACGGGCATACTGGGCCTAGAGATTGCTAGAGAATACTATCGTGTGGAACGTGATTCCTACAAACTGGACCTCAAACTCAATGATCATTACATTATAGAACTTTTTTCGTTCCCATCACCGCCTAATCGGCTCAGCTTTCCAGAAGCTGCCGGTTTAAGACATCTTGCATTCGAAGTCGATAATCTCGACCTAGAATTAAATAAGCTCGAAAAAGCAGGTGTATCACATGAAGGGATCAGAATAGACGAGTTAACAAATAAACGCTTTACATTCTTCTTTGATCCTGATCAGGTTCCAATAGAACTATACGAACGTTAAAACAGAAAGCGGCATTGATTAAAATCAATGCCGCTTTCTGTTTTATTAGTGTATCACTAAGTGATTACAATTTACGTTTCACTTCAACTTGTTCGTAAGCTTCAACAATATCTCCTACTTGAATATCATTAAAACGGTCAATATTCAAACCACATTCATAACCCATTGAAACTTCTTTCACATCGTCTTTAAAACGTTTCAACGATGCCAGTTTACCAGTATGAATTACAACACCATCTCTGATTATGCGGATATCATTATTTCTATTGATCTTACCTTCTTTAACCATACATCCGGCAATCGTACCCACTTTAGAAATTTTGAAGGTTTCTCTGATTTCAACTTCAGCAACGATTTTCTCTTCAAATTTCGGTGCCAACATACCCTCCATCGCAGACTTGATTTCATCAATCGCATCATAGATGATCGAATATAAACGTACATCAATTTGCTCGTTCTCTGCCAACTTACGTGCGTTTTGTGTTGGACGTACTTGGAAACCTATGATAATCGCATCGGAAGCAGAAGCTAACAATACATCTGATTCAGAGATTGCACCCACTGATTTGTGAATGATATTAACCTGAATTTCGTCAGTAGACAATTTCAATAATGAATCTGATAATGCTTCAATAGAACCGTCCACATCACCTTTAACGATAATATTAAGTTCTTTAAAGTTACCGATAGCCAAACGACGACCGATTTCATCCAAGGTAATATGTTTAGTTGCACGCATGCCTTGCTCGCGTTGTAACTGAAGACGTTTGTTAGCTACAGTTCTAGCTTCAGACTCGCTTTCAAGAACATAAAGCTTATCCCCTGCTGTTGGTGCGCCGGCCATACCCAAGATTTGCACTGGAACAGAAGGTCCCGCCTCTTTAACACGTTCACCTCTTTCATTAGTCAAAGCCTTCACCTTACCTGAATGCGATCCCGCTAAAATAGGGTCTCCAACACGTAATGTACCACTTTGTATCAACACCGTTGTCACGATACCACGACCTTTATCCAAAGCTGCTTCAATTACTGAACCAACAGCACGTTTTTTCGGATCAGCTTTTAGATCTAACATCTCAGCTTCCAATAGAACTTTCTCTAATAATAGGTCAACATTTTCCCCCGTTTTTGCTGAAATCTCTTGCGCTTGGAACTTACCGCCCCAGTCTTCAACTAAGATATTCATCGCAGAAAGCTGCTCACGGATTCTATCAGGATTTGCTCCCGGTTTATCTACTTTAGTAAATGCAAATACGATTGGAACTCCTGCTGCCTGCGCGTGGTTGATCGCTTCTTTTGTTTGCGGCATGACGGCGTCGTCAGCTGCGATAACAATAATAACAATATCTGTTACTTTGGCACCACGGGCACGCATCGCTGTAAAAGCCTCGTGACCAGGGGTATCCAAGAAAGTGATCTTCCGACCATCCTCCAATTTCACCGCGTATGCACCGATATGTTGGGTGATACCACCCGCCTCACCAGAAGTAACGTTCGCCTTACGGATATAATCCAGTAAAGAGGTCTTACCATGGTCGACGTGTCCCATGACCGTTACAATAGGCGCTCTTGAAATCAAGTTCTCTTCTGTATCCGGTTCCTCCAATTCAGCAGTCTCCTCATCCTCAGGTTTGATAAACTCTACCTGATAACCAAATTCATCCGCTACAATGGTTAAAGTTTCCGCATCTAAACGCTGATTAATTGACACGAACATACCCAAACTCATACACGTTGCAATAATTTGGGTTACCTGAACGTCCATCAAATTAGCTAATTCGTTTGCAGTTACGAACTCTGTAACACGCAATACTTTTGCCATCATTTCTTGCTCCATTGCAGCTTCTTCCGCATGTTGAGCAACATCATCACGTTTCTGACGTCTCAATTTGGCACGTTGCGCAAATTTACCAGATTTACCTGCACCACTCAAACGAGCAAGTGTTGCTTTGATTTGATCTTGGATTTCCTTTTCAGTAGGTTCTTCCTTATTCTCAACAGGTCTTCCCTTACCTCTATTGTCAAAACGATTACCGTGTTGCGGTCTCGTACCTTGTCCTGGTCTACCTGAGTGTTGGTTGTTACCTCCTTGTCCCGGTCTACCTGGGTGTTGGTTGTTGTTTTGCCCTTGACGATTGTTCGGGTTGTTGTTAGGACCATGATTCCCACCTCGGTTACCTCCTTGTTGGTCCCGGTTGTTGGGATTGTTACCATCGCGCGGTCCACGGTTTTGATTATTATGACCTTGACCTTGCCCCGCATTTGGGTTTACTGGACCATTTGGATTCGTACGCTTACGCTTACGTTTCTCATTATTATTTCCAGCATTTGAAGATGAAGCCACTGGTTTGTGGGAAGGTCTAGCAGATGGTAATTCAATTTTACCAATGACTTTAGGACCTGTCAATCTTTCCGCACGAGCAGAAATAATTTCATCTCCTTGTTTTTTCGCAGGCTCCACTATTGGAGTTACTGGCACAGCTTTCGGCGCTGTTTCTTCTTTTTTCTTGTCTTCTACCTTCACAGGTTCAGTTTTTGTCTCTACAACCGGAGTTGCTTTTACTTCAGTTTTATTTACTTCGGGTTTTTCTATTTCAGCTTTTGGTACAACAACTTCCGGCTTCTTTTCAATAACCTTTGGTTCTTCTTTTTTCGCTTCAACAATAGGCGCTTTGACTTCGGCTTCCTTCTTTTCTTCCACCTTAGCTTCAGCTTTAGCCTCTACAGGCGTTTCTTTAATGGTTTTTGGTTCCTCCTTAACAGGTTCTTCCTTCTTGACCTTACTTCCGCCTCTATTCAATGCGTCAAGATCAATCTTACCAACCACTTTCATACCACCTTGATGAACGGGCTCCTCCACTTTTGCAGGAGTAGTTTCCTTAACAGAAGGGATTTCTACTGTATTCTTGACCAAGATTTCCTTGGATTCATCATGATCTTCGAAATCCTCATTCTTAGATGATTCCTTAGGAGAAGAGGACGGCGACTCCTCACGACGAATTTTGCCAATCACAATTTGTTTAGCTTCATCTTTCAGTGATTTGTCTCCCTGAAACTCTTTTAACAGCACACCATACATCTCTCCGCTCAATTTAGTGTTAGGCTTTGCTTCTACATCATATCCTTTTTTCACTAAACATTCCACGGCGGTATGTATCCCGATGTTGAGTTCCTTTGCTGCTTTAAGCAAGTTTGTTCCTTTTCCTTCAGTCATCTATAATATAAACTATTTTAATATAATTACAAAAATATGTTTTTTTCCATCCATAAACAATTTATTCCGAATGTTAGATAGAAAAAAATTAACGAGCTGAATTTTATTCAAATTCAGCTTGTAAAATACGTACAATCTCACGAACAGTATCCTCTTCCAAATCGGTACGTCTAACCAGCTCTTCCTCGCTAAGAGACAACACCGACTTCGCTGAATCCAAGCCGACACGCTTCAATTCATCAATAACCCAGCTTTCAATCTCATCGCTGAATTCTTCGATATCGACATCTTCATCAAACTCGTCATTTTCGCGATAAACATCTATTTCATAACCAGTCAATTTACCAGCCAATTTAATATTATGTCCCCCACGTCCAATGGCTAAAGAAACTTGATCCGATTTTAAATATACAGCCGCAGTCTTATTTTCTTCATCGATTTTGATTGAGCTAATTCTTGCAGGGCTCAAAGCACGAGCGATGTACAACGAATGATTTGTTGTAAAATTAATTACATCAATATTCTCATTACGCAGTTCACGAACGATACCATGAATACGAGACCCCTTCATACCAACACAAGCTCCTACAGGATCAATACGATCGTCATAAGACTCAACAGCAACCTTCGCTCTTTCCCCTGGCTCACGAACGATTTTCTTGATCGTAATCAAACCATCGAAAATCTCAGGAACCTCAAGTTCAAATAAACGTTGTAAGAACGCAGGTGCAGTACGTGAAATAATAATCTTCGGATTATTATTCATCATATCTACTTTATGCACAACTGCGCGAATGCCATCTCCCTTTTTGAAATAGTCAGCTGGGATTTGCTCTGATTTAGGAAGAATTAGTTCATTCCCGTCCTCATCCAATACCAAGATCTCCTTTTTCCAAATCTGATAGACCTCACCAATGACCAACTCTCCTTCTCTATCTTTATATTTCTTAAAGACCTCGTCTTTTTCCAATTCCAAAACCTTAGATACAAGCGTCTGACGTGCCGCTAAAATTGCACGACGACCAAAGCTTTCCAATGTGATCTGTTCAATAAAATCATCACCTACTTCCAAATCTTCATCATGCTTTCTAGCTTCCGCTAATTCGATTTCAAGGTCATCATCTTCTGAAAACTCATCTTCAACAACGACACGCGTCCTCCAAATCTCCAAATCTCCGTTATCTGGATTCACGATAACATCCACATTTTCATCCGTACCAAAACGACGACGGATCATACTACGAAAAACCTCTTCCAATACTGTAATAACAGTAGGTCTATCGATATTCTTAAACTCCTTAAACTCTTGAAAAGAGTCTATCAGATTGATGTTGCTGTTACTCATTATTATTAAAATGAAATTACCACTTTTGTTGCTTTTATTTGATCAAAAGGAAGTTCTTTTTCTACCTCTTGTGCTTTTTTACCTTTTTCTTTTATCTTTTGAAGAACATTGATCTTCATCTCGTCTACGGTCAATAATGTACCTTCAACTTTTGTATTATCGTTCAACTTTACCTGAACTGTACGACCTATATTCTTTTGATACTGTCGGATATTAACAAAATTAGCATCAATACCTGGAGATGAAACCTCTAAACGGTAAGCATCATCAATTACATTTTCCTCCTCCAAGTGGAAACCAACATGACGGCTCACCTGTGCGCAATCATCAATATTCACACCATTATCTCCGTCCAAAAGAATCTCGAGAATTTTATTTGGGCGCATCTTCACATTGACGATAAACAAATCCTCGCGATCTGCAATTTTTTCCGCGATGAGTTCAATAACTCTCTTTTCTATATGCTGCATTGTTCTGTTTCTAGAAATGCTAAATTAATTGAATTAAAAAAAGGGGGCAATACGAGCCCCCTTCCTTTCAGATATGCAAATATAGCATTTTATAAAATAAAAAACAAACTTAGATAGATTGTTTTTATATTCAATATACCTACAGTCCCTATAAAAATAAGCTATCGATCGCTCCTCAGTCCTTGCAATCATCTTCACAGCGTGACTAAATAATAAAAATACGTAGATAATTCTCCACTATTTAGAACCATCCACCACTGCATTAATCGTCTTCTGCATTTGCGCCATCATGCTTGTCAGGGTTTCTATGGTTGGCTCCGGAGTAGGTTCGGGCAGCTGTGTACTGATAAAAGCCTTAGCCTTCCACACTTCAAGAATATCAGCAGTCTCTACCCAATAAGGCTCATAGGTCTTATTATCAGAAACAAGCTTCAAACCTTTATCCTCTTTAAATTTAAAAGCAACGCGTTTATACACCACACCATCTTCTTTCGACACGACAATATAGGTACTTCCTGGTTTAATATCATGCCAATTTTCTACGTATTCGGCCACAATAATAGAACCAGAAGGTAAAGGCAACATCGAATCCCCTTTTATTTCAAAAGCACGAAATGTCCCCTGACCAAACATAGGTAGCGAAAACTTTGGCAACTCAGCAACATATTCTGGATCACCATATCCATTTAAATACCCCGCACTAGCCTTAACCGGAACAAGTTCGATATTTTCACGATCATCTGCATCCACAGTCACACTAAGCACCCTTAAATTTGAGGCATTGCTTTTAGGAACCGGCTTCCATTTGTCATCAATAACATCGTTTGCCAACTCATCCATAGTCAAACCATAGAATTCGGCAATCTTCTTTAATAACTCATATTTAGGCTCTGCTCGATCTTCCTCGTATGCACCGACAGACGCACGCTTAATTTCCATAAGATCAGCAAATTGTTGCTGGGTGATTTTTTTTCCTTTTCGAAGGAATTTCAGATTGGACGAAATATTTGACATATTATTTTTTCAAAAAAATATTTTGCAAAAACTAATTTTATTAGTAATATTGTGCCAATAAAATTAGTAAATATATTTTAAACGTCCAAATAATTTAGCATTATGAACAATTTTATTGTATATATATCAACCGACAACAATCGGAAACACTTTAAAATCGGTCTCAGTTCCAACATCTTTAGTACAGTAATGGAACTACAGCAGTCCAATAATTTTATTTTCAACCAGGGCCCTAGCTTAAATCGAATAATCTACACAGAATCTTTCACAAATTCGGAGACCGCCAATAAGAGAATAAGTGAACTGCAACATTTTACAACCATGCAAGTCGAAAGGCTCATCCGTAAATATAATCCTAATTGGAATAATCTTTTCCCTCAGCAACACCAAACGTTCACCAAGAGAGATTCCAACCACGCAGCCTAGCATAAAAAAAGCCACCTTAGTTAAACTAGGCGGCCATCTTTATTTTTTAGATATATCCTTAACTATTATCAGTTTTGACTACCAAGCTCCTCCAACGAGGATGACCCTACGCTACTCGTTCCGCTATCAGCACCTTCAGTATGATTACGCTCAACAGGATGCTCCGTTCCCTCTTCCTCAGGCCCGATAAATCCTTCATCAGCGGGCTCTTCTACTTGTGTCGAATCACTTTGCTCTGGTTCCGGATCACTATAACGCGGAGTTTCGCATTTGTAAGATTTCGTAATTTCAACAGTAGGACTAGGAAACTTACCTTGCGTATACCCCAATTGTTTGTCTTTATAAACAGACTCCATATACACCCCAAATATTGGTAATGCTGTACGAGAACCTTCTCCCGAATGAGAATTTTTAAAGTGAATACTCCGTTCGTCACAGCCAACCCAAACACCTGTCACCAAATCTTTAGTCACTCCCATATACCAACCATCTACATATTCGGAAGAAGTACCTGTCTTTCCTCCGATTTCATTTTCCTTATCAAATAAATCCCATTCCCACAATCCCTGAGATGTACCTCCAGGTTCTTCCATACCACCCCGCAGCATATACGTCATCAACCAGGCATCTTGTTTATCCACCACTTGTTTACGCTCCGCCTGAAAAGTGGCAATAACATTACCATCATGATCCTCGATCTTAGACACCAATAAAGGTGAGACACGCTCACCGTGATTCATCATCGTCGAGTACCCATTCACCATTTCAAAAACAGAAACATCATTAGGTCCTAACCCCACAGAGGCAACAGGATTTAATTTACTTGTAATACCACAACGATGTGCCGCATCAACAACTTTCGCGGGCGTAACCATATCAGTTAACTGAACCGTAACCGAATTAATGGAACGCGCCATAGCATGACGCAACGACATTTCACGATAGGAAAAATTCCAATCTGCATTTTTAGGCTCCCACACCTCAACAGAATCTCCTTTATCAATCTTGATCGTAACAGGTTTATCCGTGATCTTATCACACGGAGACATCCCTGACTCCAAAGCAGCCAAGTATACAAAAGGTTTAAATGTAGACCCCGCTTGTCGCTTCGCCTGCATCACGTGATCATACTTAAAATATTGGTGGTTGATCCCACCCACCCATGCTTTAATTTCACCCGAGTACGGATCCATAGACATCATGCCTGCATTTAACATCATGGCATAATATTTCAAAGAATCCATTGTAGACATATCCTTTTGGATCTTACCACCATCCTTCCAATTATAAACTTCGATCTTCTTCTTTTTATTTAGGAAGTAATTGATGCTATCAGGGGTATTCGCATATTTTTTACTCAAAAAAGCATAATAAGGAGTTTTCTTTGCCAAATTATCCAAGAAGTTGGGTATAACCTTACCTGATAAATCACGCCAAGGCTCCTGACCCTCCCAGGTGTTATTTAGACGTTGCTGTAATTCAATCATTTGTTTCGCCACAGCCTCTTCAGCATGCTTTTGAAGTTTAGAATTTATCGTCGTGTAAATCTTCAAACCGTCTGTATAGATATCATAATTGTTATCCTCAGACCATTTTTCCAACCATTTAGCTACTGCAGCACGTAAGTAAGAATCTCCACCCGAATTAAGATCTTGACTATTTGTATTCAAAACAATCTTCTCCTTAACCAGTTTATCATACTCTTCTTTTTTCAGAAAACCACCTTTATACATTTGACTTAAAACGGTGTTTTTTCGCACAAAAGCATTTTCGGGATTACGAATAGGATTATATAAAGTCGTACCTTTTAACATGCCAATCAAAACAGCAGCTTCGGTCTGATTCAATTGATTCGCTCCTTTCGAAAAATAGCGCTTTGCAGCAGTCTCAATCCCATAGGCATTATTACTGAAGGATACTGTATTTAAATACATCTCCAATATCTGATTTTTGGAATAACGTTGCTCCAATTTATAAGCCGTCATCCACTCCTTAAACTTCGTGATCACTAGACCCGCCACGGGAAGACGCGTCAACAATCCACCGGCCTTATTATAACGAGTACGATAAAGATTTTTAGCTAACTGTTGCGTAATTGTACTCGCGCCTCGTTTATCCCCTTTTAATGTAGAGATAATACCTGATCCTAGACCAAAAAAATCAACACCATTATGGCTATAAAAACGAACATCCTCAGTTGCAATCAACGCATTAGTAACAGACTTCGGAATACTATCAAATGGAATTGGATTTCTGTCCTCGTCGAAATACCGTCCAATTAAAACACTATCTGCCGTGTATAATTCCGTAGAGATATTAACACTAGGCATAACGATATCCTTTTTTGTTGGAGAATAACCAAAGAGCCACAAAAAATTCAATTGTATAGCACACACCAATATAATGATAAAATATACTGCTATAACAAGATAACGAAGAATCCTATTCTTAATACGTTTAAACATAAATGGAAATTTATCTTATATTCAACACATCCGACCAGCAAAAGGTTTTACACCTGTCCAATATGCCTTTTTATCTATTTTCAGGGGCTAAATATACAACTAAATAAATCGCTGTAATCAACTATTTACATTTTTTAACAATAAAAAACACCTGCCAAACAACTGTAAAATACGACATAATTCGAAAGGGTGGATTTTGGAAATTACAGCCACGATTAAACAACAAAAGACCTATAGGTAGAAAAAGGCCTAGTCTCAAATTTCTTTGCAACTTTTTCCCGCGTTCCACAAATATTATACCCATTTTTTATTTATTATCGATTTTATTTTAAAATAATAATGATATTTGTTTAAATTTAGATGTAAAAAAGTCAACTATTAGCATGTTAAAACAAACATTACAACAAAAGCTATTACAGAAATTGTCCCCGCAGCAAATACAATTTATAAAATTGTTGCAGGTTCCGACTGTTTCATTAGATGCGAGAATCAAGGAAGAATTAGAAGAAAACCCTGCGTTAGAAGATGGTAGCTTGACTAATATGACCGATCCTATAGAAGAATACCCCGATAAAGATCCAGATGACAATTTTGACAATGAAGACGGATTCGACTCAGAAGACTTTAGTTTAGAAGACTATATCCAGGAAGATGATTTCAAAGATTATGGCAATGGCTATGACTACGGAGATGACGATGACGACCGAAAAGAAATACCTGTTGCAATTCAGCACTCCTTTTATGAGCAGTTACAACAACAATTAGACCTTTTAGCTTTAGATGACAAGCACTTTTTAATTGGCCAGCAAATTATTGGCAGTCTGGACGATGACGGCTATTTACGCCGGCCCATCATCAATCTTGTCGACGACCTCGCTTTTGGCCAAAATGTAATGACCGATGAACAGGAAGTATTGGATATGCTAAAGGTAATTCAAGATTTTGAGCCTGCAGGAATTGGAGCACGAGATCTGCAAGAGTGCCTATTGATCCAATTACAAAAAAAGGACACACAAAATCCCACAATCAAACTCGCTATTAAAGTCGTAGCGAATTACCTGGAAGAATTCACTAAAAAGCATTATGATAAATTAGAAAAATCTTTAGGCGTTTCATCAGAGGATTTAAAAAACGTAGTCAACGAAATCCTAAAACTTAATCCAAAACCAGGAGATTCTGGCGCAGTAGCAGGCAAGCAACTACATATTATCCCGGATTTCCATATCAGCAATAATGATGGAACACTGCATTTGACTTTAAATGGCCGAAATGCACCTGAGCTCCGCATAAGTCGTGATTACCAACACATGTTTGAACATTACGAGAAATCGGATCAAAAGGATAAAAAAATGAAAGAGGCTGTGCAATTCGTCAAACAAAAACTTGACTCAGCCAAATGGTTTATTGATGCAATAAAACAGCGTCAACAAACCCTACTAAAAACAATGAATGCAATCATGGAATACCAATATGATTATTTCCTCACTGGTGATGATCGTAAGCTAAAACCAATGATATTAAAAGACATCGCCGACAAAATCGATATGGATATATCAACTGTGTCGCGGGTAGCAAATTCAAAATACGTACAAACAGAATTTGGAACATTTCTCTTAAAATCGTTTTTCTCTGAAGCTATTCAAACGGATTCTGGTGAAGAAGTATCCAATAAAGAGGTTAAGAAAATATTGGAGGAGTGCATCGCAAAAGAAAATAAACGGAAACCCTTGGCTGACGAGAAACTCACTGAGATTCTCAAAGAAAAAGGCTACAATATTGCGCGGCGAACGGTTGCAAAATATCGGGAAGCATTGAACATTCCGGTAGCAAGATTACGAAAAGAGCTCTAAGAGCTCTTTTTGTTTTTCCTACCGACCAAATCCAAATTAAGAATAGTATCTTTGTGCTGTATTAAAATAAGCATTAAAGAATGAGCAAAGTAAAAGTTGGAGTTGTACAGATGAGCTGTACCGCAAGCAAACAAGAGAATCTCGAAAAAGCTATCGCTAAAGTAAAAGAAGCCGCTGCAAAAGGTGCGCAAATTGTGTGTCTGCAAGAACTATTTACCTCTTTATATTTCTGCGATGTGGAAGATTATGACAATTTCGCACTGGCTGAAGCTATTCCGGGTCCATCAACGGACGCCCTATCGGCTGTTGCTAAAGAAACAGGTGTCGTCATTATCGCTTCATTATTTGAAAAAAGAGCAGAAGGACTGTACCATAATACAACCGCTGTATTGGATGCAGACGGTTCCTATTTAGGAAAATATCGCAAAATGCATATTCCAGATGACCCTGCGTTTTACGAAAAATTCTATTTTACACCAGGCGATTTAGGCTACAAAGTATTCAAAACAAAATTTGGAAAAATAGGCATCTTAATTTGCTGGGATCAATGGTATCCGGAAGCATCTCGAATTACCGCATTGATGGGTGCCGAAATTTTATTCTATCCTACTGCTATCGGATGGGCAACAGACCAAGATGAAGAAACCAACAAAGATCAATATAATGCATGGCAAACAATACAACGCTCCCATGCCGTTGCAAACGGCGTTCCTGTTGTATCCGTTAACCGTGTGGGATTTGAACAAAATGGTGCAATGAAATTCTGGGGTGGAAGCTTCGTGACGAATGGACAAGGTAAATTACTCTACCTTGCTTCACATGACAAAGAAGAAATTGAGGTCGTCGAACTAGATTTAAATGAATCGGACTATTTCAGAAAACATTGGCCATTTTTGAGAGACCGAAGAATCGAAACATACGCGCCGATCACCAAACGTTTTATTGACGAAGACTAATATTGGATATGCTAGCCATTTCAGTTTCGAAGGCATACCACTGTGCTGAAACAAACTGAAATGGCTTTTTTAATCCCGCTAAAATAAGTATGGAACAAAAAAAAACATTCACCCTGGACTATTTTGACAATTCCCCAAAACAACAGGGCTTCTCTTTTCCTGCAGAATGGGCAAAGCAAGAAGCCTTATGGTTGAGCTGGCCACATAAAGAGGAATCTTGGCCCGGGAAGATCGAAACAATATACAAACCTTATTGCGAATTTATTAAAGCCGTAGCAGCAGGGCAAAAAGTAAGGATTAACGTCGCTAATGAGGAAATGCAAAATTTTGCTATTACCGCACTCAAAGAAGTGACAACAGATTTTAGCAATATCGAATTCTACTTTAATCCGACTAACGATGCTTGGTGTAGAGACCACGGTCCCGCTTTTATTATTAACCAAGCAACAAATCAAAAAGCAGTAGTCGACTGGGGCTATAATGCCTGGGGTGGAAAATACCCTCCTTTCGACCTGGACGATATTGTTCCGACACGTATTGCCACAACATTCAACCTTCCTCTATTTGTCCCTGATATCGTCATGGAAGGCGGTTCAGTTGAGTTTAATGGCGCAGGAACAATCATGACAACAACGGCTTGTCTATTGAATAAAAACCGAAATCCACACCTGACAAAAGAGCAGATAGAAACTTATTTAAAAGAATTTTACGGTCAGGAACAGGTTTTATGGCTTGGAAACGGTATCGTTGGAGACGATACAGATGGACACATTGACGATATTACACGTTTCGTCAACGAAAACACCGTTTTAACAGTTGTCGAGGAAGATCCAAGGGATGAAAACTACGAGATACTTCAAGAAAATCTAGCAACACTTCGTTCATTTAGACTCTTAAATGGAGAGCCACTTCATATCGTTGAGCTCCCAATGCCAGCACCGGTCATCTATGACGAAACAAGATTGCCTGCTTCTTATGCTAATTTCTACATTGCAAACGATATCGTTGTTGTACCGATCTTCAACGATAAAAATGACCAAAGAGCACTGGATATTATCCAAGGCTGTTTCCCTACACGTAAAGTCATCGGTATAAATTCCGTTGACATTATTTGGGGGCTGGGAAGTTTCCACTGTTTAAGCCAGCAGGAGCCGGCACTGAGCTAAAAAAACTATCCATAGAAAAAATGTCCCCAAAAAGTTAAACACTCTTTTGGGGACATTTTTTATGATAAAAAGTCGAGCATAGTTTTGAGTTTTTTTTGTTAAACTGTGTTAAACAACTATGACGTTTACCCCAGCTTTTTCTAACGATTCCACAAAGCTTGTATTTACTTTGTCATCGGTAATTAATATATCAATTTTATCAAAACCACAAATTCGTCCGAAACTTCTTCTTCCAAATTTGGAAGAATCTGCAAGAACGACAACTTTTTGAGCCGTATCGATCATAATGCGATTTAATTGAGCTTCCTGCGCACTTGACGTTGATACCCCGTACTCCAGGTCAATCCCGTCTACACCCAAAAACAATTTACTGCAATAAAAATCCTGTAATAAATTTTCTGCATACTTTCCCGTTACGGATGTTGAGGTCTTGCGAAGCGTCCCCCCCATCTGCATGATTTCAACCGAAGGATATTTGATCAATTCCATTGCAACATTCAATGCCGAAGTCACTACAGTAATATTTCCTTTAGGAACAATCTGCTTTGCTAGCGACTGCATGGTCGTTCCTGAAGCTATAATGATGGAATCATTTTCCTCAATCATTTCAGCCGCTTTTTTCCCGATCCTGCTTTTATCATCCGAACGAAGTTTCTCTTTTTCAAATACGGTACGATCAGTCGTATAAGGATTATATTGTGTTGCCCCGCCATGCGTCCTAAACAACAATCCACTATCTTCCAACAAGGTCAAATCCTTCCGAATGGTCACAGAGGAAACGCCCAATTCCTCACATAGATCAATTACCTGAACTACGCCGACTTCCTTTAATTGTTTTAAGATATATTGATGTCTCTCTACATTTGTCATGGCTCTATTATAATATGCTGTTAAAATACTAATCTATTATCGGTTTGTTCAAAGGAAAACACCAATATCTGGCAAAAATTTCTCGATATTGGTAAATTCCCGCAAATATGACCCTCTACTTAAATTTCCCATAGTAGAATTGATGTTAAAATAATGAAATTATTTAATTTTTTCACCTTGGTAGTCACAAATTCATTTTTCTTTTTAAAATAAAAATGAATTAAAATTGCAAAGGATCAGGCAGGACATATTCATACTCCAGTTCCTCTTGAAGTAATTCACCCCTAACTATTTTTTGAATCGTATTCGTTGCTTCGAATGCAAGTGGCAAAATATAGCCATATTTTTTTGCCGACGCTAGAATTACGTCCTTTTTTTTAGGATGTAAGGGAGCAACAACATTGTATACAGTATGTTTAAGCACATTGCAAGATGCCGCCTCTAACAGTCTGATCACATCATCGATATGAACAAAATTGGCTGGCTGTTCACCCGTCGTACAAATACGTTCGGAAAAATATTTGGCAAAAACACGGTTTTTACCAAACAAACCTCCTAATCGATAAATTATGGTATCAGCCAATCCCAACATGCATGCTTCAGCAAGCAAGAGTTTTGATGAGAGCTCGGTTGTATCTGCATAGAATTCATCAAATACAGCATCTTTATCCGGATAAATTCCAATAGAGCTCAGAAAGACTTGTTTCTTCCAAGTAATGTGCCTGTAAAATGATTTAATATTCAAAAATCTGTTTTCAAGAATCGCTACACTATTTTTCTGACTTGCCGGAATACTGTTTAATACGAAGTCAAATTGAGTAGGTAAATCTATCCTTGCTGGAAAGTTTTCATAATCAAAGTCTAGAATAAATGAAAAAATACCATCGGCATTAAGCCGATGGTATTTTTCAGATGTTGTCGTACTAGCCCAAACCTCATGGCCTTGATACTTCATATGTAGCGCAAAAGATTCTGCAAGCCAACCACATCCCAAAATGAGTATCCTCATATTCTGATAAGACTATTAATAGGCTTTTGCAAAGAGTACACGACGATTTGAAGGCTTCCCGGTAAAGATACAAACACCTTCCTCTTCTTTCGCATCCAGAGGAATACAACGAATTGTTGCCTTGGTTTCTTCTTTTACGCGTTTTTCTGTTTCTGTTGTTCCGTCCCAATGACAAGAGATAAAACCACCCTTACCTTCCAGCACTTCTTTAAACTCATCATACGAATTCACTTCAGTGAAATGCGATGTCCTGAAATTTAATGCTTTTTGGTAAATATTTTCTTGTATAGTATCTAGCAATTGTACAATAGTACCGGCCAAGCCCTCCTGAGCAACCGTTTCCTTCGTTTGGGTATCACGTCGCGCTAATTCTACCGTACCATTTTGCATATCTCTTGCCCCGACTGCGACACGTACAGGAACACCTTTTAACTCCCATTCTGCAAATTTAAAGCCCGGACGTTGAGTGTCCCGATCGTCGTATTTTACGGATATGTCGTTCACCCGTAATTCTTTTGTCAACTGATTCACGAATTCATCGATCTGTGCTTTTTCTGCATCAGTTTTAAAAATCGGAACAATGACAACTTGAATTGGTGCCAATTTTGGTGGCAATACCAATCCTTGATCATCTGAGTGAGCCATAATCAATGCACCCATCAAACGTGTAGAAACACCCCAAGAAGTCGCCCAAACATGCTCCAATTTTCCTTCTTTAGACGTAAATTTCACGTCAAACGCCTTTGCAAAGTTTTGGCCGAGGAAATGAGAAGTTCCTGCTTGCAATGCTTTTCCATCTTGCATCAATGCTTCAATACAATAGGTATCCAAGGCACCCGCAAAACGTTCGTTTTCTGTTTTTCTACCACGTACAACAGGCACAGCCAATATCTTTTCAGCAAATTCCGCATAGACATCAAGCATACGTTCGGTTTCTTCAATAGCCTCTTCTCTGGATGCGTGAGCTGTATGGCCCTCCTGCCACAAAAACTCCGCAGTACGCAAGAAAAGACGTGTACGCATTTCCCATCGTACGACGTTGGCCCATTGGTTGACCAAAATTGGAAGATCACGATAAGATTCAATCCAACCACGGTAGGTATTCCATATAATCGTCTCAGAAGTCGGACGTACAATTAGCTCTTCCTCCAATTTCGCCTCTTCATCCACTACGATCTTACCTGTACCATCGTTTTTTAATCTATAATGAGTTACTACCGCGCATTCGGTAGCGAAACCTTCCACATGCGCAGCTTCTTTTGAAAAAAACGATTTGGGAATGAATAAAGGGAAATAAGCGTTGCTATGACCTGTTTCTTTAAATCTTTTATCTAAGATCGCTTGCATCCGTTCCCAGATAGCGTACCCGTATGGTTTGATCACCATACAGCCTCGTACAGCTGAATTTTCAGCTAGATCAGCTTTGATCACAAGCTCGTTATACCATTGCGAATAATCTTCAGCACGACTTGTTATTCCTTTACTCATATGAAATTGATAAATTATTGTAACATTATTACGTTAAATCCCGTCTGTAATTCTAATACGAAAAGCGTTCAATAAAAAATATTTGTATTTTTGATTACTTCGATTAAACCCCTTCGAGAAATCTGCGTCTAAGATAGTAAATAAGGCTGTATAATCGAAAATAAGGATTTAGGATATTATGAAAAAAAATAGATTATTTATCGGAGCACTTGCCATAACAGGAGCGTTCATGCTTGGTTCCTGCGGTACAAGTAGGCAAATCTATGGCGACGATGTCTATGGCAATAATGGGCAAGCGAGACAAAAGGTTTATCAAAGCCCAGATTACTATTACACAGATGCAGATCAGTCCCAACCAAACGGACAGGCACAAGGTGGTTACTATGATGACGAATATTCTGATCAGGATTACAACAATGATTCCTATGAAGATCTTGAATATGCAAACCGTATCAATCGTTTCTATTACGCTAGTCCGGGCATGACGTACTTTGACCCATTTTTTGATCCATGGTATGGTTATGGTTTCGGTGGTTGGTATGGATACGGCCCTTCATTCGGAATGGGATGGGGATGGAACTCTGGATGGGGTTCATCCTGGTCTATCGGCCTCGGATGGGGTTGGGGATCTAGCTGGGGCTGGGGCTCTCCTTGGTATGGCGGTTACAGACCTTGGGGTGGCTGGTATGGCGGCGGCTATTGGGGATCTGGTTGGTATGGAAACGGTTACTGGGGCGGTGGCTACTGGGGTAACTCAAGACCACGCTATGCATCAAGTAGATCTGTATACAGAGATAACTATAACACGCGCAGTTCATCATCACGAACCCGAACTTCAGGTGGATATGACCGTAACAGTGTTGCTCGGAGTTCTGGAGGATACGACCGTACTGGCGTAGCACGTGATTCTAGAGGCAGAATTACATCCGTTGCTAGTAGATCAAGAAATTCTGATGGCACGGTATCTTCACGGAGTTCTTCATACGATAGAACTGGAGGAAGAACAAGAACATCAGATGGCGTTTCGAACAGAGCTTACTCAGACGGTATGCGTTCAAGAACGTCAGACAGAGTCAATGGCTCCTATCCAAACAACACACGTAGCACCTCTAGCGGATATTATAATAACGATTCCAGATCACGAAACAGTTCGGGAGAGGTATCTCGTCCGATGAGCCGTTCGATGGAAACACGTTCCAGCAACCCAAGCTCAACGTCAAGACCGTCGTATACTCCGCCAACAAGAAGCTATGATAGTGGTTCATCTTCCCGCTCTAGCGGTGGTTTTTCTGGAGGTGGTAGTTCTAGATCTTCGGGAGGAGGCTTCTCTGGAGGCGGTAGCTCAAGATCAAGTGGAGGACGTACTCGATAGTTAAAAGCATTTAAACAGTAGCACGCAGCATCTTGTGTGCTACTGATTATTATTGACGATATTTTAGCATATGACAATCAAAAAATTACTTTTTGGAACTGCATTCGTTTTAGGTGCAGCAGGGACTACTCAAGCGCAATATACGAAAGATGTACTTTTATTCTCCCAAGGGGACAATGGCGGAACAGCTCGTTTTAAGGCCATGGGAAATGCATCTACCGCATTAGGTGGAGATATAAGTTCGATTACGAGTAACCCCGCAGGTTTGGGTTACTTCAATCAGTCTGATATATCAGTAACTGGCAGGTACCTGAACAATAAAAACAAAACCGACTATTTTGGTCAAAATTCAAACAGTAGCAAGAACAATTTCAACTTAGATAATGCTGGAATTGTTTTTCACTTACCAACTTACCGCAATGGCGGGAACTTAGATCGAGGCTGGTTAAATTTCAATGTTGGTATTGCTTACAACCGAAATTACGTCTATAACAACCTGTTAGAATATCGAGGAGTAAATAATACGAGTTCGATATCAGATGCTTATTCAGACCGTCTTTCAGATGTCGGAGGAACTCAAGGCTGGGGCCAGGAAGTCTATAACAACTCTTTGTTATTCGACGTAGACCCCAAAAATGCGGGCGCCTATATCCCAATTACTGTTGGCGGAACTTTTGATGGAAAAAATGGCTTTAATCAAGTAAACTCGATCTTAGAAAAAGGTAGTAAATCCGAATCTGTTTTGTCATTTGGTGCGAATTATAGCAACAAATTGTATTTGGGAGCCTCTTTAGGTTTCACTGCGTTTACGTACGACAATTCCAGCTGGTTTACTGAATATGGTCAAACAATGACCGCCGACCAATTAAAAGCCATCAACAAAGATTCAGAATTTTTAAAACCAACCAATGCCCAAAAGTATGCCATGTTGGATAAAGATTATGAATTATATGATGATTATGCGCAAGCCACTGATGGTACCGGTGTAGACTTTAAACTTGGGGTAATCTATAAATTTACGCCAACGTTTAGCATGGGATTCACCGCTAAGTCACCTACATTTATGAGCATCCGGGATGAATCATATAGCAATTCTGAGTTCCGTTACTTCAGACCAAATGAAGACAAATCATTTAAAGAGTATAGAACCAGTGATGACGCAGGGCACAGTTACTTGGAGTATAACATGAATACACCCTATAAATTGTCTCTTGGGGCAAGCCAATTATTCTCAAGAGGATTAATAACGGCTGATGTCGAATGGGTAGACTATGCCGCTATGCGTTTTAAAGATGTGGGAAATTACAGTAAAACGTTAGAAAAGAACATGAATCAAAACATCAAAGATACTTACCAAGGTGCATTTAATGCCCGAATTGGTGGTGAAGTGATGTTTGATAATGTATTCAGCGGAAGAGCTGGTTTCAATTACAGTGGTAACCCCTATAAAAATGCAGACTACACGAATTATACAGCATCTTTAGGTATCGGCGCTAAACTTGGCCGCGGCATGTATGTTGATTTGACCGGTGCGTATAATGCAGTCAACTACAAAGAAAGCCCGTATTTGATTAATGAGAACTACTGGAATAATGCTAGTCCGGTAGCCGATATAAAAAATCAACGGACTAATGTTGTACTAACAATTGGTTCTAAATTTTAAACAGTATTTTTCTCAAAAAAAAGTCCAGCTATGTCTGGACTTTTTTTTGAGAAAAATATTGTTTAAAACAAACATAAAACACGATAAAATCAGTTTACGCGTGATTATACTTGTATATAAAAGTAACTTTATCTAAGTTTGTCCCCTTGGATTGAAAATTACATGGCAAATCACACAATTTCAAAAGCATTCAATTTCATTTTTACATACCCCATTTGGCGGATAGAAATCGATGCGGAGAATAAATTGATCGCTATAGAGACAAGAAATCCAGATGATACCTTTCCCTATTTTAATGTCATCACTTTTGAAGGAACTTACGTATTACAAGACTTCAAGGCAATAGCCAAAGAGTGGGTCCTAGCAGGAATTCAATGCAAAAAATTAATACTTAAGAAGATCGCCAATAATTCACCTATTGACGCAGGCATACAGGTAATCGATTGCTACAATCCGCAGCTTCAAGAAACCTGGTTCAACTACATATTCATCGGTATGGTTGATCAAGGCGTGCTTATTAGACCAAAAGTAATAGCAGAAGGCTTCCAATTATTTTTGAACCTCCAATCGATGTCGATTGAAAGCAAAAATGAAATTTTCTTTAAACCTTATGCTAGCGAGCTCGTCTATCCTATTATCTACAATGGTGAAATACCCCTTTTTTTGAAGGATTTCCCAATTGATGGTGAAATCTGGATAAATACAGTGAATGACTACTTTATTTGGGCTTTCTATGAAAAAGACAGAAACAATTGTTATCAAATCAGGCTAGTGCAATCCACAAGAGAAACATTGATAGAGTCTATTATTGCAGTTTCCAAGCTGGAACTAAAGCTCTTCAACATTTATTTTCTTATTCACGAACAAATATTCCTTTTGACAGATAATAAACGGGAGTTTGTTTCGTATTTAGTATAATTGCAAAATATATGAAAGTTTTATTCGAATTAAAGACATATAAAAAGATAGCTATTCTATCCATCGCGATATTAGCTATTCAACAAGTTGAAGCAAAAAACTCAACTTCTTTACGCGCTGATTTTATCCCTGATTCAGTAGGAACAGAAGCAATCAATGGTGAAGAATACGTGCTGTTCAAAATTGAAAAAGGAGATAATTATTACCAGTTAAGTAAAAAGTATAAAACGACGGTAGGCCAATTGACCCAAATAAACGGTAATGGAACATTAAGCCTGGGTCAAATTGTAAAGATTCCAACAGGTCGAAAAGCGAAATCAACAGTAAACAATGGCCGTGGAAATACGACAGTGCAAAATCCGCGTAATCCGCAGCAGCAAGAAGGTTTCACGGAATATATCGTTGGTGAGAAAGAGACACTTTATGCCATATCTAAAAGGTTCAGTATTTCTGTTGAAGACATCAAAAAAGCAAATAACTTAAAAAATAATGTTATTGGCGGTGGAATGAAACTCATGATCCCCAATCAGCCCCTGCCTCCTGAACGGCCAAAATTAGTTGAACCTAAAGGAATCGAAATTATAAGCCCCGATTCTACTGACGGTGATGATAAAGAAGAAAATCAAATTTCAACAAACCGCTACGGAATACGTGAAAAGTCCGAACGTGGTATTGGCGTCTGGATTGATGGGCTATCATCTCAAGGTACAAGCAACCTCGCTCTTCATAAGTCAGCTCCAGTAGGTACTATTTTAAAAATTACTAACCCAATGACCAAAAGTGTGACTTATGCAAAAGTGGTTGGTAAATTTAATGATAATGCCGAAAACCAAAATGCAATTGTCGTGTTGTCAAAGTCTGCCGCCGCGAGCATAGGCGCACTTGATAAACGCTTCCAGGTTGAAATTGCGTATGGATTACCTCTAGAAAATTAACAGAATAAAATAGCTTTTATAGCATAGTAAGAATGAATAACAAACCGTATGTCATAGGAATTGCCGGAAGTAGTGGTTCTGGGAAGACTTTTTTTTTAAATAGCTTTTTAAAACATTTTAACCCACATGAGGTGACCTTAATTTCCCAAGATGATTATTACATCCCTGCCAATACTAAAACTCAGGAGGAAAATAGGCTCTATAACTTCGATATTCCGACATCAATCGACAGAGATGCTTTTTATAAAGATATCAAGGCTCTCTTTAACGGTGAGACAATATATAAAGAAGAGTATACATTTAACAACCCTTCATTAACACCCAAAATATTAGAGATTAAACCGGCACCGATTTTAATTATTGAAGGTCTATTCATTTTCTATTATACAGAGATAAATAATTTAATCAATCATAAGATATTTTTAAGCGCTGATCAGGATATCGCGTTAAGACGACGCTTACACCGCGATCTGGTCGAACGGGGATACTTTGAAGATGATGTCATGTACAAATGGGTAAACCATGTTCTACCCTCCTACAACGAGTACCTACTGCCCTATCAGGACACTTGCGATCAGGTCATATTTAACAATACCGATGAACCAGAGCCAATCTGGGAAATCACCAACCAAATTTCTGAAGAGCTAAAATTAAAGCTCAATTTGGTATAAAATTAAAACAATCTAGAAAGGAGAATCTCGTAAACAGATTCTCCTTTCTATTTAAAGTACTTGATTTATTGATATCAAAATTTTAAATACCTATCTTTGCGCCACGAAACAAATCCATCATAATGAACCATCCTGTAAAGATTAAAAATGCATTGGTTTCAGTCTATTATAAAGACGGCCTCGCTCCTTTAGTTGAATTATTAAACAAATACGGTGTTACCTTCTATTCCACTGGTGGAACAGAAACATTTATCAAAGATTTAGGTATAGATGTTGTTCCAGTTGAAGACCTCACCAGCTACCCTTCTATTTTAGGAGGCCGTGTAAAAACATTGCATCCAAAAGTATTTGGCGGTATCTTGGCGCGCCGCCCGCTTGAGTCGGATCAACAACAGCTTGCTCAGTATGAAATACCTGAGATCGATTTGGTTATTGTGGATTTGTATCCTTTTGAAGAAACTGTTGCTTCCGGTGCATCGGAACAAGATATTATCGAGAAAATAGATATCGGTGGAATTTCATTGATACGCGCTGCCGCTAAAAACTTTAACGATGTGGTTATTATCTCTTCCAAAAATGATTACAAAGAATTGGAAGAAATACTAGCAAACCAAGAAGGTAATACGTCGTTGGAACAACGTAAAGAATTTGCTAAACGTGCATTCAATACATCCTCACATTACGATACGGCAATCTTCAACTATTTCAATCAAGAAAATCCGCTTCAGGTTTTTAAACAATCTGAGCAAAAAGCGCAGGTGTTGCGCTATGGTGAAAACCCGCACCAAAAAGGTATTTTCTTCGGCGACTTAGATAAGATGTTTGATAAATTGAACGGTAAAGAGCTATCTTACAACAATTTGGTTGACGTTGATGCTGCCGTTGCTTTGATTGATGAGTTCACAGAGCCTACATTCGCGATCTTAAAACACACAAATGCTTGTGGGGTTGCCTCACGGTCAACAATCAAACAAGCTTGGTTAGATGCTTTAGCATGTGATCCTGTTTCAGCTTTCGGTGGAGTCTTAATAACGAATGGACAAGTTGATGCGGCAACAGCTGAAGAGATCAATAAATTATTCTTCGAAGTGTTGATTGCACCTTCTTATTCTGAAGAAGCGATTGCTATACTTACCGCAAAGAAAAACAGAATTATTTTGGTTCGTAAAGAGGTTACATTACCTGGACAACAGTTCAAAACTTTATTGAACGGCGTCATTCTTCAAGATAAAGACAATACGATTGAAGGACCTGAACAAATGGTTACGGTAACGCAAGTAGAGCCAACTGCTGAACAACTGGAGGATCTTTATTTTGCAAACAAAATTGTAAAACACACCAAATCAAATACAATCGTATTTGCTAAAAATGGTACTTTGTTAGCTTCAGGCGTAGGGCAAACTTCTCGTGTAGATGCTTTGAAACAAGCTATTGAGAAGGCAATTTCTTTCGGTTTTGACCTTAAAGGCTGTGCGATGGCATCTGATGCCTTCTTCCCTTTCCCTGATTGTGTGGAGATTGCTTCGGAAGCTGGAATAGCAACAGTGTTACAACCAGGTGGTTCAATTAAAGATCAATTATCAATTGATATGGCCAATGAAAAAGGAATTTCCATGGTGACAACAGGTGTTAGACACTTTAAGCACTAATTGAACTTCAATAATAAATAAAAAAAGCTACTTTAGAAAAGTAGCTTTTTTTATTTATCTCGTTTCGACAGGAAACTTTGAACGCTTGTACTGTTCCATCTCAGCGCTGAGTTTGCGAATCGCATAACCCACAATGGCCACATCATCTATCCACCCGCCCACGAGAATAAAATCGGGAATTGCATCAATTGGCGAAACCACATAAAGTATCGTTCCAATAATAATCGATAAATTCCATTTGTCCATTTTATACTTCCCCGTAATGGTGTCCTTACACATCGCAATTAATACGTTGAAGTCGTCCATATAGCCTCCTAGATTCCTCGCTTTTGCCTCCGCCTGTACAAATTCAGATTCCGTAATTTTACGATGCCTAAACTGCTCAAACATTCCCTTCGCAATTCTTTTGATTCTATTGTTCATACTTCAAAATTAGGATTACTAGTTTAACAATCCAAATCCTCGCGCTAAACCAAACACGAACCAGAATCAGAATGCGCAGCGAACATAACCAAATCCCTCCCCTCACACCGACTAAATTTTGCCTAGAAACCCTTATTGATCCGCTGTCGGTCCAACCAACTACTTTATATATTCATTTACAAAGGTCATCGGAATAAAAAACGAGGTCTGAATATGGATTTTTATTATTTTTACAAATCGCTGTAGCAAAGTGTCAGTCATCTCCGTATAATAGACAACACAAGCGCAATGTGAGTCACAAAAACAAATTTTAATATTACACGGTTATGAAAAACTATAGATTATTTAATTTTATTGCTATTGCTTTAGCGGCATTCTTTTTAACAAGCTGTCTAAAAGATAACGATGACCAGCCAATTCCTGCCGCATTGCTTACCATGGTTAATGGATACACGGATGCCAATGCAGTTATATATTTTGCAGACGGCGGCCCGCTTCAAAACCCTAATTATCCATTGGGATTCAAGAGTTATGCTCAAATTGGGCTATTTACAGGAGCACGTAGAATTGCAGTCTCCGCTGAATATAACACGAAATTAACGGATACAACTGTAACAATCAAAGATAGCACCATCTATACATCCTTTTTATTTGGAACTAAAGCCAAACCCGTACAGGTGATCACAACAGATCGAATCAATAAAGACATCAAAAATACAGAGTCTGGTTTACGCTTCTTTAATCTTGCTGAAGGTACAGATTTAGTTACCCTGAAAATAGGCGATCAGGCTTCCCCCTCAGAATGGACCAATAGAGCACAAGAAACACAAAATTCAGCAAGTGCCCATCAGGGATTTATTGCTCAAAAGAGTGGCACATTCACTGTCACCGCTCGTGATAAAGCCGGAAAAACTATCGCAACACGTAGCGACATTAAATTGGTTGAAGGTTATTATTATTCATTAATACTCATAGGCAAGGCTAATGATGAAAAGAAACCTTTATATATTGGTCTAGTAGCCCAAGCCGCAAATTAAAATACCCATATCTATATACTATATAACAACGGCCGTCATGTAAACATGATGGCCGTTGTTTCTCATTTTATACCATATCGTAGATCTTAATGATTCTCTTTAGGTGCTACTTTAGTAATCACATAAATATCTTCATTATCTTTTTTCATCTTATACTTCTCACGTGCAATACGTTGTACTTCCTGCGGATTTGATCGAATATCGTTTATTGTTTTAATGATAGCCGCATTTTCCTTAAGGTAGAAGGAGCGTTCACTTTCCAAATTCGCTTTCTGCTTTTGATAACTATACTGCGTGGCAAAGTCATTTCGATCAAAAAACAACATCCACACGAGAAAAGCCAAAGCGGCTAACAAATACTTATTTCTTATTAAGGACCACAATCGTTGCATAAGACAAAATTACTATTTACCTTTTATACTTCGGATATTTTCTTCAAAACTTGAACATCTTTAATTAAAGATATGGAATAATATGCTCGAATTCATCATATACCTAGAATAATCTTATCTTTAACAGTTCAAAAACGATCATTTGAATGAAATATCCATGGTTAAGACTAAACGCAGTTTTAACGAAAAAAAGATATCTCATAAGATCATAAAGAATAAAATCATTGACATATGAAATACTATCTTATTGCAGGTGAAACTTCAGGAGACTTACATGGTGCCAATCTTATTAAAGCACTAAAAATTGAAGACCCCGATGCGACTTTCCAAATCGTAGGGGGCAATCTCATGCAAGCAGAGGCGGGAAAAAAAGCCTTGATACATACTTCAGAAATGGCGTTTATGGGATTTATAGAGGTTTTAAAAAATCTGCCCAAGATATCTAGGAATCTCAAACTTGTTAAAAATGATCTATTGAAAGAAAAACCGGATACTGTCATTCTTATAGATTTCCCTGGCTTCAATTTGAAAATTGCTGATTTTGCAAAAAAAAATGGCATCAAAACATGTTATTATATTTCCCCTAAAGTGTGGGCCTGGAATCAAGGCCGCGTAAAGAAAATCAAACGGATTGTCGACCATATGTTTTGTATTCTGCCTTTTGAGGTAGATTTTTATAAAAAGTGGCGCATGCCCGTTGATTACGTTGGAAACCCGCTGTTGGATGCGATTTCAGCCTATCAATTCAACCCAAAGTTCAGGGAGCAGCATGGATTTTCAGAAAAACCCTTGATCGCCCTTTTACCCGGAAGCCGCGAAATGGAAATTGCCAACCTCCTTCCCATCATGGCCGAACTTCCATTTTTCTTTCCTGTACATCAATTTGTCATTGCCGGTGCGCCTAATTTTGATGAAGCCTACTACAAGCAATTTTTTAAAGGTATTGATATTCCCGTAATTTTCAATCAAACCTACGACATTCTCCATAACGCAGAAGCCGCAGTCGTAACGAGTGGAACGGCTACACTCGAAACAGGTATCTTGAAAGTACCTCAGGTTGTCGTTTATAAAGCTAACCCAATATCGGTATGGATTGCCAAATTAGTCATCAAGGTTAAATTTATCTCACTAGTCAATCTAATTAACAATTTCTTATCAGTACGGGAATTGATTCAAGACGAATGCACGGCATACGATATCTCCTATGAAGTAGGTGAACTTATCAATAACAAAGCTCACCGTGCAAGTGTGATGGAAAACTATGATATTTTAGCCGAAAAGCTAGGTTCTCCTGGCGCATCAGAGAAAACTGCCAAATTAATTGTAAAATATCTCGCTAAATTTTAAACTCTTTTACCTTTTATTTGTCAAACTACTAGTTAGTTACAATTAATTAAAAGTTTTATGAAATTTAAATTTATTCTAGGCTTTTTTCTTTGCTTTGCAATGACCTTCACTGGGAAAGCACAAGAAACACAACATATTTCTAAACTGGAAATTGGCAAAAAAGCGAAAAAAAATATCGATAATAGAGACTCTACTGTTGTCATGCACATCGATACCTTAATCATGAAAGACAATTCTACCCTTTCGTTCTATGGTAAGAAAAATGTCAAGCTAACAATTGGTTATGCTGAAATTGGAAATAAAGCAACCATCTATGGAACAGATGGAAAGAATAATGGTGCAAATTTTGACATCAATGCTAATTTTCAAAAATTAGGTTCTCTTTATATCATTGCAAAGGGAGATGACGCTTTTAATGGCACCAAAACTTTTCCGAATGGTAACGGAGGAAAAATTAAAGTCAATTTAACAACTGGTAGCCTTAAACCTCAGACAACAAATAAAAAAGCGCCTAATTATATTTATGGAGATGTTGCAGCAGGTGGGCGGGCTGTCAATGCAAACACGGACTTGAGAAACATCTATGATCGGATTAAAACCGCTCCCACCGGATTGAGAGGCTTGCCTCAAGGGCAAATTTATTCGGGCAGTGCCGGAACTGAAGGTACATTTGAACTAATTTCAACACAATAACAAAATTCCTTAATCCATAAAAAAGGCGTATTATTCTCTAATACGCCTTTTTTAATGGACTCATTATTATCTACAACCTCTTCTTTTAAGCTCATAGGCCAACACCAACCGTGTCATCCGATCGTATCGTGCTATGCCTTCCTGTTGATTGTTGTGCTTGAGGTATTGATTATAAAACAATCCCATCACATCGTCGACCCAACCTGTGTATTGACTCCAGAAATACCTTTCTTTTTCCATATCGTTCAATACTTTTGCGCTTAATCTTCCCTTGTAATCTTTTCCTAAATCAGGATACATGCCCTGCAGTTCACGTAACATATACAGTGTGGTCTGTAGATAAGCCGAATATCGGTAAAAGATCTGTGGATGTCGCTGTAAGCGAGCAAAAGCGATAAAATTCGCCTCGTCTTCAAAACCAATTCCCTGTTGATGCGCAAGTTCATGCACTGTAGTAAAAGGTAAAAAGGTTACCGGCATGGCTTTATTAACATGTGCTTCATGAGTGAACGGATTAAAATAACCTGAGACACCAAAAAAAGAAACTATCCTGCTATTTATGGGTGATTTTGCCCTAATTTGACCTCTTGACAGGAAATCTGCAAAAGCCGTATCCTTTTGTACCCATGTATTCAAATCCCTTTGAATAGTTTCTTTATGCTCTTCCCATTCGGATGGATCCACATGTTCCCGCAGATTATTTGTACTGTCCAAAAACCCATTCAAAACCACGAGATAATCCGCTAACTTTAAGCTATCAACTTTCAAATTGGCATTTATACTAATTGGTTCACGATAGTAATTCATACCCCATGATAGGTAAAAGAAAAAATAGAGACCTAATACCAAATTGATCATAGCCATAACCGAACGAAAGGAACTTTTCCATCTTCCTTTCCATAAATTTCCGATCAATTTAGCAATTGAATAGAGTAGAAATGCAACGACTAGGACATAAAATAGGTCACCTAAACTAAAGGGAACATACCCAAAAATAAATCTTGGCACATGACTATAGGAACGGTAAAACCCGCGTGCATAAAACGCCTCAATCCATTGGCTATGTTGCTCAACCAAGGAGAAAATAAAAATTCCAATCAGAAGTAATACTACCGTGAAAACAGCTATTTTATCGCGTTTCTCCATTCAAATAAGCTATAAAACGATTAACTTTCGTTCTCAAAATAGACCTTGTAATAATTCATGCCTTTATCCTCATCGTACCCCTTCTCAAGATATTCACGTTTGCCATGAACATAGATATGAAAATTCTTATCCAGCTTTAAAACAGACTTATAAGAAGATTCCATTTTTTTCACCGCTTTATCTGCTATTTCAAAACTTGCCTGAAATGGCGAGTCAAATTCGTCTTCAAAACCAGCTTTAAAGTCCTGAAATAAAGCAATAGCCTGCGGATTGCCCAATACTTCCTCCTCAAATTCTTCTTGGACAAAAGTTTCTTTTTCCTTAAAGTAATTCATGGATTTGTTCATCAAATCAATTTTGTCCGCTTTCTCCAGTTCAAATGTCTCATCTAGTTTTTCCTGAACAAAGTTCTTATAGACTTTTAGATAATTCCCTGTTTGATTGAAGTTATCGTTACGCACGCGCAGCTGTAGAAACTCATCTTTCCAGTATACTGCCTCCTGTTGACGGTTTGTCTGATCGAGAACCAGCACCTTATAACCTTCTTCTTCTTCTACATTGATAATAATACAGCCTTTGTCCAGTTTATTGATATTGATCGCCTCCTGCTCATATTCCAACATAAAAGCACCTTGCTCCGGATATACTTTCAAATAAGTCTCTTTATTCTCCGATTTGAATATACCAATGGCATCATGTTCTTCCCCTTCGATCTGTACATTCTTTAAGGCAACTACGTACACCTCCCCAGCTTTAATTTTTGGATGGCTGGATACCTCATAAAGGTGTTTTGAAATTTGTTGGGAAAAATCGTGAAATGGAAGCTGCTCCTTAAAATACTGTCTTGCAAAATAGAAAATCTCATTCAGTTCCAGCTCTCCATTCGGATGATATAAGCGATATACCTCATTCACCTTTGCAAAAGGACTCATAAAATACTGCATCAATAGTCCAGGTAACACTTCATCTCCTTCAAGAGATACCGGGGCATCCGACAAAATATAAAATTCATCTTGCGCTTTATTGCCTACACGATGAATGGATAACGCTTCAAAAGTTGCATCTTGGTGAAAAAACATATTTCTTATCTTATAAATTATATAAATCTATTGCTATTCTAAAAGTCTGGCAATGTGCATTGACAATATCTTTAATTTCAGGAGAATAACCTCCGCCCATACTTACCTGAATAGGGATATGGTGTTTATGGCACATATGAAAGACCAATTCATCTCTTCGACGGCAGGTACTGCTGCTTAAATTCAATTTCCCCAGCTTATCTGTTTGTAAAATATCTACTCCAGCCTGATAGAAAACGAAATCAGGCTCAAATTTCCGGAACACATCAACCAAATTTTCTTCCAATAAAGTGAGATATTCCGCATCAGTAACCTGATCTTCCAAGCCGATATCCAAATGGGAACGCTGTTTGACAAAGGGATAGTTTTTCTCGCCATGCATTGAAAAGGTAAACACCTGATTATGCCCCTCAAAAATATGCGCAGTACCATTTCCTTGGTGTACATCCAGATCAATAATAAGGATACGACCTGCAGAGTTATGCTTCAACAGGTACCCGGCGGCAGTCGCTTGATCGTTCATCAGGCAAAAGCCTTCACCAAAATCATAACCGGCATGATGTGTCCCCCCTGCAATGGTAAAAGCAACACCATACTCAAGTGCATATGCGGCGCTTCGGATCGTCCCATCTAAGATATATCGCTCCCGATCAACAAGGCTTTGACTTAATGGAAAACCTATTCTACGGATCATTTTCGAATCCAAAGTAAGCTCAAACAACTGCTTTACATACACTGGATCATGGACCAAACAGCATGTCTCAAAGCTTGCTAGTTCAGGACTGAAAAAACTTGACTCATCTGCCAGCCCTTCATGCTTTAATTGTAAAGGAATCAACTCGTATTTCAGCATCGGAAATCGATGCCCCTCTTTGACGGGATGGACAAATTCTTGACGAAAAGCTATCTTAAGCACCTTAAAATCTTCTATTACTCATGCGAAGATAAGAAAAAGATCTTTTGGAGTTGTAGGAGAAAAAGGGCATCTTTGAGAAGGAACAAACTGCAAGCCAATGTTACATTGCATAACAGCATACTTGTATTCAATCATAAATTTATATTCTTCAAGATAAATGGAAACAACTCATTTGCCCCAATTGTCTGCCATGGAACAACGTGTACTAGGCTCACTAATCGAAAAATCAAAAGTAACCCCAGAATATTATCCAATGACAATCAACAGCTTACAAGCTGCTTGTAATCAAAAGACTTCCCGCAAACCGGTTGTACAATATACAGAAGAAGATATTATCGCTACATTGGATATATTAAAGAAAAAGGGCTTAATCTCAACAGTTGTTGGCGGAGGATCTCGCGTAACAAAGTATAAACACAATTTTGCCATACAATTTCCACTGGTTCCTTCCGAATTAACCATTGTCTGTTTATTACTACTCAGAGGTCCAATGACCGCCGGGGAAATTAATTCAAACTCTGGAAGACTTTATGAATTTGAATCATTGGGCGAAATCAATGAACAATTGGAAAAATTGGCACAAGAAGGCTACTTGAAGTCCCTGCCTAAACAAATGGGGCATAAAGAAGTCCGCTATATTCATTTATTAGGAGATATCAACCTGGAAGCGTATGAAAATAGCGTTCCTGCAGGCAGCTCCTCGAACGACCAGACCTCACTCGAACGAATTGGACAATTGGAACAGGAAGTTGCAGCATTGAAACAAAAATTTCAGGATCTCTGGGATGAATTACATTAGTCGCTCATGTCGCAAACAATAGATTCCGAAAACGAAATATCCAAAGCAACCTTGTGGCTGATGACCATCGCCACAGGCTTGGTTGTCGCCAATAATTATTACAATCAACCACTATTGGACCTGATTGCCAAAGACCTACATATTGACGAGGCCATGGTCAGTAATTCGGCCATGTTAACGCAGATCGGATATGCCTTTGGCCTGTTACTGATCGTCCCCTTAGGGGATATGTTTAAGCGAAAAAAAATGATCTTGATCGATTTCTTTTTCATTATTTTTTCTTTAGTCGGTATGGCCATGTCCACTTCTATCCTATCGATCTTGCTATTCAGCTTTATGATAGGTTTCACCTCCGTTATTCCGCAGGTTTTTGTGCCCATGGCCGCCGAGCTTGCGAGCAAAGAAAAGCAGGCTTCAGCGATCGGAATGGTCATGTCGGGCCTGCTGATTGGTATATTACTATCTAGGGTTGTAAGCGGGTTTGTCGGCTCCTACTTCGGATGGCGCGAAATGTACTGGATAGCCTCAGCAATTATGGTCATTACAGCCATCGCCATAGCGATCAAGCTACCGGAGGTACTGCCAAATTTTAAAGGTTCTTACCAGGAATTGATGCGATCAGTCTGGAACTTTGCCAGAAAACAACCTGTATTACAGTTGGCTGCATTTCGTGGAGCTATGGGATTTGGGGCTTTTTCCGCATTTTTTACAACGCTTGTTTTCCATCTTTCGGCCCCACCTTTTTTTGATGGCCCCGCAACTGCAGGAGCCTTTGGTCTCGTAGGTGCCTGTGGTGCGCTTGCCGCTGCTTTTGTCAATAAACTAACCATTTATATAGGCAAAGCAAAAATCATCTTATATGCGATCTTATTGATGTTATTCAGCTGGTTATTATTTACCCTCTTTGGCTATACCTATTGGGGTCTCATTCTTGGTGTTATTCTCATTGATCTTGGTCTACAGTCGATGCACATCCTAAATCAAAGCGATTTCTATGCGCTGAACCTCGGGGCCAACAACCGACTAAACACCGTATACATGGTCAGTTATTTTATTGGCGGATCAACAGGCACTTTTTTTGCTGCACAAGCATGGCAACACTTCCAATGGCCCGGTGTTATTGTCGTAGGCACATGTTATACGGTATTGGCACTGTTGGCTCATCTATTATTTGATTATAAATTAAGAAAAAACTAATATGAAATTCGGCCAAGTTGAACATCCGGAGGAAATCGATTTTACCCTTCCTCCTACTCCACCGGAAACCTTAACCCTATTACAGCATTTCAAAAACGGTCAACCTTTTGAGGTATTTGTAGGCTGTGCAAAATGGAATAAACAAGATTTAAAAGGCTTTTACCCCAGAGGTACAAAAGACGAACTTGCTTATTACTCCACGCAATTTAACAGCATTGAACTCAATGCCACATTCTACAATTCGCCCGGCATAGACCAGGTAGAAACCTGGAAAAAGAAAACACCTTCCAACTTCAAGTTCTTCCCAAAAATCCCACAATCCATCAGCCATTTTAGCAGATTATTAAATACGGGTGATAAAGTGAAGTTGTTTACAGATTCCATTGTTCATTTCGATGAGAAACTGGGAATGGCCTTTTTACAGATGCACGACAATTATAGTCCAAAGGATATGGCCCGTCTAAAACTATTTCTTCATGACTGGCCAAAAGAAGTCCCTCTAGCCTTAGAGGTACGAAATAAAGATTGGTTTTCCAAACCCGAAGTAACAAAAGAACTCTATGCGCTGCTGGAGGAAACCAACGTGACCAACGTACTGGTCGATACCGCAGGCCGTAGAGACATGCTTCATATGCGCTTAACCACACCGACTGCTTTTATACGGTATGTAGGTGCCAACCACGCGTCAGATTACGATCGCCTAGATCAATGGATCGATGTGCTGAAACTATGGCGCGAAAACGGGTTGCAAAAACTGTATTTCTTTATCCACCAGAATATTGAGATAGAATCGCCATTACTGGCAACACATTTTATCAAAAAACTGAATACAACATTCGACTTGGATTTAACCTATCCCAACAAAAACACAGGAAATACATTATTCTAAGACAGGATATCAGTTCCGGTGCTAAAGCCAACTATAGAAAAAATCATTCAGCATATTTTGCCCACAAAAAAAGCCGAAGTAGAAAATACTTCGGCTTTTTATATAAAAAATAAGCTTTCGCTTATTTTTTAGCGTATTTAAAGTTTTTACCGATGAAACGTGCATTACCACCCAATTCCTCCTCAATACGTAACAATTGGTTGTATTTAGCCATACGATCAGAACGTGAAGCAGAACCAGTTTTAATCTGACCGCAGTTCAGTGCTACAGCTAAGTCAGCGATAGTCGCATCTTCAGTCTCGCCCGAACGGTGTGACATCACAGAAGTGTAACCAGAATTTTGAGCTAAAGTAACCGCATTGATTGTTTCAGTCAATGAACCAATTTGGTTTACTTTCACTAAAATTGAGTTTGCTGTATGAGTATCGATTCCTTGTTGAAGACGTTTTGTATTGGTAACAAAAAGATCATCACCTACTAATTGAACATGGTCACCGATTTTGTCAGTCAATGTTTTCCAACCAGCCCAATCATCTTCAGCCATACCATCTTCTATAGAAATAATAGGGTATTTAGCTGTTAATTCAGCCAAATAGCTTGCTTGCTCTTCGCTAGAACGCACAGCTCCTTTATCACCTTCAAATTTAGTATAATCGTATTTACCATCTTTGTAGAACTCAGAAGAAGCACAATCCAACGCTAAACAAACATCTTGACCAGGTTTGTAACCGGCAATTTCAATCGCTTTCAAAACTGTTTCGATAGCATCCTCAGTACCTTCAAAAGTTGGCGCGAAACCACCTTCATCACCTACTGCAGTTGAAAGACCTCTGTCATGTAAGATTTTTTTCAACGTATGGAAAACCTCAGTACCCCAACGCAAAGCCTCAGAGAATGAAGGCGCACCCACTGGCATGATCATAAATTCCTGAAATGCGATAGGTGCATCAGAGTGTGAACCACCATTGATGATATTCATCATAGGAATAGGTAACGTGTTCGCATTTACACCACCGATATAACGGTATAATGGTTGACGTGACTCTTGTGCAGCAGCTTTCGCTACAGCTAAAGAAACTCCTAAAATAGCATTTGCGCCTAAGTTTCCTTTATTTTCGCTACCGTCTAAATCAATCATGATTTTATCGATGGCATTTTGCTCGAAAACATCTACACCTTCTAGCGCTTTTGCAATTTTAGTGTTTACATTCTCAACAGCTTTCAAAACACCTTTTCCTAGATATTTTGACTTGTCACCATCACGTAATTCTACTGCTTCGTGAATACCAGTTGAAGCACCTGAAGGAACAGCTGCACGACCAACAAAACCATTTTGTGTAGTAACATCTACCTCAATTGTAGGGTTACCGCGCGAATCCAAAATTTGACGCGCATGAACATCGATAATTAAACTCATCTCTTTATTAGACTATAATTTATTTTCATTACTTAGTGTAGATAAGACACACTCTTATCTACAGACATTTTTCACAATCAAATATAATAAAAAATGTATTTATTCCCCTATTTATTATGAAATAAAATATGCTCCATCGGCATAACTGTTCAACTAAAAACAATAAAAAACCCTTCAAAATCTGAAGGGTTTTTTATAGAATATTGTGCAATTTAGTTTTTGATCATTGCTACAAAATCATCAAACAAGTAGCGCGAGTCATGTGGACCCGGTGATGATTCTGGATGATATTGCACCGAAAATGCTTTCTGTCCTTTAATACGGATACCTTCAATAGACTGATCGTTCAAATTGACGTGTGTAATTTCGACGTTCTCAGAATTTTGGATATCTTCAGCCACAACTCCAAAACCGTGGTTCTGCGACGTAATTTCACAACGGTTGGCGATAATGTTCTTCACGGGGTGGTTGATACCACGGTGTCCATTATGCAACTTGCTTGTGCGGATGCCATTTGCCAATGCTAAAATCTGGTGACCTAAGCAAATACCAAACATCGGTTTATTTGCGTTTAAAATAGCTTTTACAGTCTCGATAGCATAATCCATCGGTGCTGGATCGCCAGGACCATTGGAAATGAAATAACCATCCGGATTCCACTGCTCCATTTCTTCAAATGTTGTCTTCGCAGGAAAAACCTTTGTATATACATCACGAGCCTCAAAATTGCGCAAGATATTTTTCTTGATTCCCAAATCCAAAACTGCAACACGCAACGAAGCATTTTCATTACCGAAGAAATAAGGCTCAGCTGTCGTTACTTTCGAAGACAATTCAAGACCATCCATTGAAGGAACCTCCGCCAATTGACGTTTTAATTCTTCAACATCCAATGTTTCTGAAGAAATAATCGCATTCATCGCCCCCTTATCACGAATATGTCGCACTAATGAACGGGTATCCACATCAGAAATACCAACTAAATTTCCTTCCTCAAAGTAGCTTTGGATCGATTCATCAGCCATTTTGCGGCTGTAGTTGATGTTATAGTTTTTACAAACTAATCCAGCAATCTGAATTTGATTTGATTCGGTATCATCCTCATCAATACCATAGTTACCAATATGCGCATTGGTCGTTACCATGATTTGTCCAAAATAAGATGGATCTGTAAAAATCTCTTGATAACCGGTTGTTCCTGTATTAAAACAGATCTCCCCAGTAGTCGTACCAATTTTACCAGCGGCTTTACCGTGATAAACTGTACCATCTTCTAAAACTAAAATTGCAGGCAATTTGCTGTAGTTGGTCATTATCGATGTAATATTATAAAAATGTGTATCCTTACTTTTATGAATTTTAAAGCCTTCTTGACTGGATATAAAAAAAGCCCTCAAATGGGCTAAATATCAATTAACAATGCATCATTACGATTGACAAACCGTTTCCTAAGGCACCTACCAGTAAAGACTCTACTTTAATTTTCACGGGAGACAAAGTTACGACATATCACTTATAAAGTGAAAACATTTTTTATTTTTTTATCCTTCCATTGATTGGACTTCCCGAAACCGAATAAAGTCCCTCAAAATCAGCACAGTCAATAATGGGACAAGCATATAAATCAGCGGGTTTTCTAACCAAGCTTCTTGCCATTCCATCCGCAGCAAGGCGATAAAGGCTCTTGTTAACCCACAACCGGGACAATCAGAACCACTGATACTCTTCCAAAGACAGGGAATAAGGATATGGATATCTGTAAAAAGATACAAGCCAATGGCAATCCCGAAATACCCTAGCACCAACGAATATATCCAATGACATTTAAGGTATTTCAGGACGAGCGAAATCATTAATTATTGTTAATTGGACTCTTGATATAATTACCGTTGGCATCTTTATATTTTCCGACAATAATCATAATCAAATCGATTAGATACCAGATACCACATCCCCCCAAGGTAAGCAGCTGAATAACAGCAGTACCAATTTGCCCCAAGTAGAATCGATGCGCTCCAAAAGGGCCGAGAAAAAAACAAAATAACAGTGCTGGTAACCACCTGTCATCCTGAAAGGTGTTGTTTTGCTGTTGAAAAGGTTGGTTAGCATAAAAAATAGGCTGTCTCACACCACAAAATGGGCACACCTCCGCCTTGATATTGATTAACTTACCGCACTCTACACAATACTTTTCGTCTTCTGTTTTCATTTAGATTTAGTTTGGCGATGGAACTGAAAAACAGTCGTCCATCAGGGATTAAATAATAGGTTGAAATTAATAAAAAAACTTAAAAAACATACATTTTTTGGAGCACAATGCTGTGCGCTAGTTCATCTTCCCGTTAAAATGACCTATTACTACAGAACAGCGATCTTTTTGCTTCGTAATCGCAGCTTTTTTCTTTTAATTTTTAGTTGCAGAAAATTAGAAATACGGAGGAATCAAATTCGTCTTTTTAACAGTGCTTGTTCAGTGTTCGTTCAGTGCTTGTTCAGTGCTTGCTCAGTGAAGACTGAATAAACAGTGAATAAATACTGACTAAAAACTGATTGAAAATTGGGATTAGGGATAAGTTGGTGGCTGAATGAGTCAGTTGTAATGCGTTTCTTAAATCAGCCAGTTGCCGTTACCACTAAAACTGGGGGCAATGAAAGTTTAAGGATAGAAATTCGTAATTAACATAAACAGAAAAGGCGCCCCACGGTGTGGGGCGCCTTTTCTGTTTATGTATTTAAACTTAAGAGTTGATTGCTTTCCAGATCATATCTTTCAATGGCAATATATTTTTACCGGTCACCGACGAAATGAAAATATAGGGTACATTTTCCGGCAGCTCCAGCTCCATTTCCTTCTCCAGCTCCTCATCGAGCATATCAGACTTGGTAATAGCCAGCAATTTAGGTTTATCTGCCAACTCGGGATTATATGCAGTCAGTTCATTCAATAGAATGGCGTACTCCTCCCGGATTGTCCGATCTGTATCGGCCGGCACCATAAACAACAAAACAGAATTTCGTTCGATATGCCGCAAGAAACGATACCCTAATCCCTTTCCTTCCGAAGCCCCTTCGATAATACCCGGAATATCGGCCATAACAAAAGAACGGTTATCCCGGTAGCTTACCATACCCAAATTAGGCACCAGTGTTGTAAAGGGGTAATTCGCGATTTCTGGTTTCGCAGCAGAGACCACGGACAACAACGTTGATTTACCTGCATTCGGGAATCCAACCAATCCAACATCAGCAAGAACCTTCAATTCGAGAATCATCCACTGCTCTTTCCCCGGAAGACCAGGTTGCGAAAACCGTGGTGTCTGTTGTGTCGGCGACTTAAAATGCCAATTGCCCAGCCCGCCTTTTCCACCCGGAACCAATATTCTGGTTTCACCGTCTTCTGTGATATCGAACAATACCTCTCCCGTCTCCGCATCCTTTGCAATCGTACCCAGTGGCACTTCCAAGATCTCATCACGTCCGGTTGCCCCGGTACGCAAAGAACTACCGCCAGACTCACCGTTTGACGCGATAATATGTTTACGATATTTTAAATGGAGTAACGTCCAGAGATTAGTCGTTCCTTTCAGTATAATATGTCCGCCACGACCGCCGTCACCACCATCGGGTCCACCAGTAGCGGTGTGCTTGTCACGGTGCAAATGAGCCGAACCTGCCCCACCATGTCCAGAACGACAACACACTTTCACATAATCAACAAAATTCGAACCTTGCGCCATTACAATTTATTACAGTCTAGAAAATACTTATCTTAATTAATAATTATCGATGATATCAGTCAAACTTTTAAAGATAGAATCGATATCGCCGATACCATTCACTTTAGAAAGCTTGCCTTGTGCCTCGTAATACGGCAACACATGAATCGTCTTTGTGAAATATTCATCGATACGCTTCACCAATTTATCCGCATCATCATCCGCACGACCAGAAATTTCCTTACGTTTAGCGATGCGTGCTTTTAATTCATCCTCATTCACATCCAGTGCGATTACGACCGAGATTGATGTATTGATACCTTCTAAAAAAGCATCCAATGCTTCAGCTTGAGCAACAGTACGAGGAAATCCATCAAAAATAAATCCTTTTGCATCCGGATTTTTCTTTACTTCCTCTTCCAGCATTGCTATCGTAATCGAATCTGGCACTAAATTTCCCTCAGCAATAATCTGGCTCACTTGTTGACCAAGTGGCGTTTGACCTTTAATGTGTGCTCTAAAAATATCACCAGTTGAAACATGAACCAATTGATATTTTTCAATAAGCTTTGCAGATTGGGTTCCCTTACCTGCACCCGGAGGGCCAAATATTACAAGGTTTAGCATAGTTTTATTTAAGAAATTAAAACGAGTTAAAAAATAAAAGCCTAATCACAGATGATGACTAGGCTTTTCAGTTGTGCGCTCCAAGGGAGTCGAACCCCTAACCTTCTGATCCGTAGTCAGATGCTCTATCCAATTGAGCTAGGAGCGCAATAAACCATTACGTTTAGAACTCTGTCCCATGTGTTTTGGTGACGCAAATATAGTCAGAATTCGTTTTTTTACAAATTTTTTTTCAAAAAGAAGTTCCCTTTACCATCGACAGCTTTGCAACAACGTTACTAAAAACAAAAAAGCCAATCAAATTGACTGGCTTTTCTTTGTGCACTCCAAGGGAGTCGAACCCCTAACCTTCTGATTCGTAGTCAGATGCTCTATCCAATTGAGCTAGGAATGCCTTTTTAAGATACAGAACCTGTATTCGTGCGCACCAAGGGAGTCGAACCCCTAACCTTCTGATTCGTAGTCAGATGCTCTATCCAATTGAGCTAGGAGCGCTAGGCAACCAAAACAAATCTGTTATCCTTTTCCGTTTTGGTGATGCAAATATCGTTATATTTATCGATTTAACAAACATTTTTTCTCTTTTTTAAACTTTATACAACAACATTTCTTTTATCTCGTTGATAATATTATATTTAAAATATCAACTTTTTTTTTTCAGACACGGACAAATGTTAGCATTCATGAGCAAAAGAGAATTAAAACTCAGTAAAATTCGCATCGGAGATATCAGTATCTCCTATTATATTCGCCCCAGCAAATTATACCCCGCTCCAAAAACAGTCATTTTCATCCATGGTTTTCCCTTCAACAAAAACACGTGGAAACAGCAGCTCCTGCAACTCGACGAAGATTATACAGGCATCGCCATTGATGTTCGCGGACATGGACTAAGCACCAATGGACATGGTTTTTTCTCCGTCGATGTTTTTGCCAAAGATCTAGTGGAATTTATTCGTAAACTCGACCTCAATCATGTCGTCCTTTGTGGAATTTCTATGGGCGGCTACATTGCACTCAGGACCTATGAACTGATCGGCCAACAACTCAAAGGACTTATCCTCTGTGACACGAATTCCCTTTCCGACGACAACAAAAGCAAACAAAAGCGTTTTGATTCCATTCAGGCGCTATTAAAATATGGCAGAAGACCGTTTGCCATTGGCTTTATCGCGAATGTATTTCACGATAAAACAATCCGTGAAAACCCCGAGGCTGTTGAACTCATCAAAAGCTGTATTCGCAGAAATGAAGTCGCCAGCATTTGTGCGACACAACTTGCTCTTGCTTCACGAACAGATACAACCCATTCGTTGAAGACCATTATTATCCCAACACTGATTATAAAAGGGAAACACGACAAGATGATGAGCGAAGAACAAACAAATATCCTTATCGAAAATATACCCGACGTCCGCTATATGGAGTTTGAAGAATCCGGGCACTTGCCGAATCTCGAGGAACCCGAAAAATTCAATGCCGTGCTAAATGATTTCCTGCGAAATATACCATTGTAACCATCACTTTGGTCGCCAAGTGCAACATCGGATATAAAAAACAACAAAAAAAGCCACGTCAGTGGCTTTTATTTCTTTCTTTCATTCAGATTTCGCTCTACAATTACTAGAACGAAAAATCATCTTTTGACCGAACACCCGCTTCTTCAGCGTATGCATCATCAAAGTTAGGCTCATAACGTTTCTCGATTACTTCCTGATTAGACTTGATGTAATTAACTACATCTGTCAAACCCTCAGCGAACTTTTCAAAATCTTCTTTATATAAGAAAATCTTATGCTTAATAAACTGGCCATCCTCAAAGCGTTTCTTGCTTTCTGTGATAGTAATGTAGTAATCGTTCGATCGAGTTGCTTTTACATCAAAAAAATAAGTACGCTTACCTGCTCTCACCTTTTTTGAAAAAACTTCTTCACGTTCTTTGTTTTCAAAATCTCCCATTGGTTGTTATTTAAGTTTAAAGTAATCTTAATCTTTGATAAATATATAATAATTCATTTTAATACACCAAATAATATTAAAAAAAAAGACAATTACGCATAAAAATGGCAGTTCCCCTTCCTAACATAGGCTAGATAAAAATTAAACAACAAGATTTTTTACCGACGAAATCATTACATTTACCGAAAATATAAGTTGTATTACCTAAAGCAAATATGTAGAATATATTTGTGCCTCTATCTTTGAGTCATAAATAGTAAAAACATTATGGAAAAAGAACCCATCATACCAAACAGCAATAATAGCCGCAATATTGTAGGAGCGATTGTGATCATCGTAGGTATATTCTTATTATTGAATAACCTCAATTTAGGAAGCTGGTTTCCGGATTGGTTATTTGGCTGGCAAACGATATTAATCATTATTGGATTGGTCATTGGCATAAATTCCCAATTTCAGAAAAAATCGGCAATTATCCTATTGATCATAGGCGGAGCGAGCCTTATTTCAAGAATGATGCGTACAGACTTTGGTTCTGTAACGGTCCCTATCATCATCATTTCGCTCGGGATCTACTTTATCATGAGCAAAAGGAAACCGCCGATGGTTCCCCCAACTTACCCTAATCCGCCACAAGGCTCTTACGACTGGGATAAGCGAGTCAGTGTACCTGTAGAGGGCGCAACTGAGAGCAACATTACGGATCAGGAATCAAGACCATTTAATGAACAATACGGTTCAAGCCAACAAGCCTCGCCTAATCAGCAGGCTTTTGGCGACAAAGAGAAAGGTTCCTTTCACCAGTCATTTGAGGACAACCTCAATCTGAACAGCATCTTTGCGGGCCAAAAGAAAGTCATTTATTCCAAAAACTTTAGAGGGGGCAATTTGACCAATGTATTTGGAAGCGTAGAGCTAGATTTAACAAAAGCAGATATTCAGCAGCCAATTGTGATCGATACGTTCCAATTGTTTGGCAGCGCACGTATAATTATCCCCCCACATTGGACAGTATTTAGTAACGTCGCCTCGGTCTTAGGCTCTGTCGATGACCGTCGGTTCCAAACGATTTATAACCCCGATACAGATAAAAAAATCTATATAACAGGCACCTGTATTTTAGGTAATTTAACCATAAAAAATGCTTAATAGATGAAAAGCAAGCTGTTCCTCAGTGTTAAAAGTCGACTAATTGGCATTATCTGTGTATCCGTATTTATCGGATATCTTGCATTACAATACCTATTGATGCTTCGTTCTGGATTTGATCAGCAACTTGCATTCAAGGATTCATTTATAAACAGTATGGTGATGATGTTTTGCTGCTATGGCATGTCATCAGCACTCAATTTCTACACCCCACAACCCCGGGAGATTTGGAAAGTACTCATCATCGGTTTAATCATGGGCGCAATAAGCATCGCATTAAGCCGATTCTTGATGAGTTACTTTATCCAATCGACCTTTACCCCATTGCTGGACTTAACATTACCTTATCGGGGCATCGTTAACTTCCTCATTTTGACTTCTGTTGCCATTATCAACATTGTCTGGAATATTCAGGAAGACAATATCAACAATATCAAACGGAAGCAGGAATCCGAAAATTTACTTCGGGAAGCCGAACTGTATAATCTAAGACAACAGTTACAGCCTCATTTCCTCTTCAATAGCCTCAACTCCATTATAGCACTTATTGGCGCCAATCCGGATGAAGCCCGAAACATGACGTTCCAGCTATCGGACTTTTTAAGAGGAACACTAAGAAAAGAAAATAATCAAATTATCACACTTGAAGAAGAACTCGATCACCTTCAACTTTATCTCGATATTGAAAAAGTACGCTTCGGTCATCGACTCAATACATCCATCTCTTCTTCAGAAGAAATTTTTAACAATAGATTGCCTGCCATGATTATTCAGCCACTGGTGGAGAATGCGATTAAACACGGGTTATATAATGTAACGGATCAAGTAGAAATTAAAATAAAATGCCATTCGAATGATGGCCAACTGCTGATCCAGATTACCAACCCATTCGATACCGAAGAACAGTCAAAACCAAAAAAAGGCACTGGATTTGGACTATCGAGTATTCAACGCAGATTATATCTCCTTTATGGAAGAAATGATCTACTGGAAACTCAAATTCAGGACAACATATTTATTAGCACCCTAAAAATACCTCAATATGATTAAAGTCGTAATTATCGATGATGAACCCCTTGCACGCTCCATTATTGCGGGTTACCTAAAAAATGAAGCCGATATATCCATTGTGGCGGAATGTGGTGATGGCTTTGAAGCTGTTAAGGCTATCCATACGCACGAACCGGATTTAATTTTTCTGGACGTACAAATGCCCAAATTGACCGGATTTGAAATGCTTGAACTCGTTGACGACCCTCCGGCGGTCATCTTTACGACCGCTTTTGACGAATACGCCTTGAAAGCTTTCGAAAAGAACGCCTTGGATTACCTATTAAAACCAGTATCACCAACACGTTTCAAAAAAGCTTTAGAAAAATTCAGAGCAAGCTACTCCGCACCTGAGAAAAAAGTTCAACCCAACTACGAAGTGCTTACAGCGCAGGACGAAACAAAAATCGACCGTATTGTTGTCAAAACAGGCACCCAGATCAAGATTATTCCGATTGATACCGTCAAATACCTGGAGTCTTATGACGACTATGTTAAAATTCATACCAAAGATGGCATGTACCTGAAAAATAAAACAATGGCATTTTTTGAAAAATCTTTGGATCCGAATCAATTTGTCCGTATACACCGATCTTTTATCATTAAAGTGGATCAGTTGGCCAAATTGGAACCTTATGAAAAGGATTCGTATATTGCTGCACTGACATCAGGCGAAAAGCTCAATATCAGTAAATCAGGCTATGCCCGATTAAAACAATTGATTGGAATTTAAACATTCCGTAGATTTGTGCCCATCAATCGTTATGAAACATTTTATTACAATAGTATTGCTGGGCATCACATCTTACTCCTTTGCCCAAACGAATCCTGCAGAACAGATCAATAAAGGAGTTTACAATAAGCTGGAATTTTTTATCAATTCCCAGATGACAGACTCCGCCTATAATTTGGCCAGTGACACCTTCAAACAACAATTTAGCTTAGCCAAATTCACGCAAGTACTACAGGAACTCTATCCCTTAGGACGAGTAAAAAGCTCAACGATAAAAGAATTTGAAAAAGGACTTGCAACCTATCAGATGGACTTCGACAGCAAATCGTATGAGGTTCTTTTTGCAACGGACACAACCTTAAAATTCAATACATTAAAATTCACTCCTCTGGCAATCAAGCCTCAAGTTGAAAAAACTATTGTGGTACCTGCCACACAGAAATCAGTCGATAATGACGACCTTTTTGTCGATTCTGTTGCAAATGCTTATTTGAAACAACAAAATACGCAATCACTTGCAATTGGCATTCTAAAGAATGGACAAACAAAAAGCTATTTCTATGGTGAGACTGCCAAAGGCAACCAAACAGCGCCTACAAAAACGTCTACCTATGAAATTGGTTCGTTAAGTAAAGTTTTTACCGCTATACTTTTGTCAAATCTTGTCGAAGAAGGAACGATAACCTTAGATCAGCCTATTGCGCTATTTCTTCCTGATACACTCAAGAAAAATGAAGAACTTTCAAAAATAACGTTTCAAATGTTGGCCAATCATACCTCTGGCTTACCAAGACTTCCTGACAATCTCGACAAAGTCAAAGGATTTAACGAAAACGATCCTTACAAAACATACGATAAAAAAGCACTTTATAGTTTCCTCGCAAGCTTTAAAAATAACAAGAAACCAGGTGAAGAGTATGAGTACAGCAACCTTGGTTACGCCGTATTAGGAGACATTATATGCAGTATCTATAAAAAAAGCTATGATCAGCTCGTAAAAGACATCATCTGCAAGCCACTCGAAATGAGTAATACCTTTCAGGTATTGGATCCTAAAAGAAAAGATACCTTTAAAGTATACAACAAAGATGGTCAAGAAGTAATTCCCTGGTCGTTTGACGCTTTTGGTCCCGCTGGCGGATTAAAATCGACTCTTGAGGATCTGCTTAAATTTGCGAATGCGCAATTCAAGATGCCGCAGACCCCATTGGAAAACGCCATGGCAAACACCAGATTGTTTACTTTTTTTCTGCCTCCAGACACCGACTTGGGACTCGCATGGCATATGAACCTGATTGACGACCTAACGGTCTATTGGCACAATGGCGGAACTGCCGGAAGCAGCTCCTATCTAGCCTTATCGCCCGATAAAAAAAGTGGCGTTATCATCTTGTCCAATTCTGCCATCTCTGCCGATGATAAGGGTAAAGCTATTTTAGATTACATACTCCGTAAAAAATAAAGTTCAAAAAATAGAGAATAATGAGCCATATTGAAACAACAATATGGTTTTTTTTGTTGTTATAGCGATGAGTGATCATTAATTTTGACTAGAAGAAAACACAAATTGGTTTACCAAAATCAATCACAAGAAAGCTAAAGAACAGCTATTTGCATGAAGATATTTATCACTAAAAAAATACCACAAAAAGGTATAGATTTATTAAAATCTGCCGGTCACGATCTAACGATACACGATTCAGCTGATCCCCTATCCGAAAGGCAGCTTATCGAAGCGAGCCAACAGGCCGATTACGTGCTGAATGGTGGGATGCAAAAGTTTGATGCTAATTTTTTCCAAAACTGCCCAAACCTTAAAGCCCTATCCCTCATGAGTGTCGGCTATGACAATGTGGATATCGCTGCCGCAACACAGCATGGAATACCTGTAAGCAATACGCCAGGCATACTTTCGGGAGCAACAGCTGATGTCGCATTCCTTTTAATGCTATCGGTATCGCGGAAGGCATTTTTCAACCACAAGAGAATTTTGCAGGGCGAATGGAAAGGTTTTGATCCAACGGCAAACCTAGGCATCGAGCTCAACAACAAAACACTGGGTATTTATGGACTGGGACGAATTGGCTTTGAATTCGCGAGAAAAGCCAAAGCAGCGTATAACATGGATATTATCTATTACAATCGGAGCCGTAATGAGGAAGCAGAGCAAATTCTTGGCGCACGATATGTGAATTTCGACGATCTGCTCACGCGGAGCGATGTCCTTTCAATCCATGCGGCGTTGACAGCGGAGACTAAAAACCGGTTTGACAAAATGACATTTGCGCGCATGAAAAACTCCGCTATATTGATTAATACCGCCAGAGGCGGATTGGTCAATGAAATAGATCTAACAGAAGCTCTAGAGACTGGCCAACTATGGGGTGCCGGACTTGATGTGACAAATCCTGAACCGATGGATCCGAAAAATCCACTGTTAAATATGGAAAATGTCTGTGTACTGCCACACATCGGGTCTGCTACAGAAGAAACGCGGGATAATATGGCAATGATGGCCGCCAGTAACTTACTGGCAGCAATTAAAGGCGAAAAAATGCCGCAGATTATCAATAAAGAGGTATATCAATGAAACGAAGATTTTTTCAGCTTTTAAACAGCTTAAATAAAGCCATCTTACCAAAATATGGTAAGATGGATCCCTTGAAATTAAAAAAGTACCAGCAGGCTATCATTGCCTACCGGTACTTTGTCCTTTTACACGCCTTGGGAACAGATCAGGACTAAGCTTTTGCAGTCCCTAGGTCGCTTGAATTCGAAACAATGCTAATCTGTGTCGGATTGGAAGATAAACTAATATCGTTCCTTTCCAGCTCCAACATAATCTTTTCCTGCATTGAGTTTCGAGCAGCGACATAATGCTCTCTTTTCGTCCACGCACGAACGGTTAAAACCATGGCACTGTCTCCCAATTCTTTGATAAAAACAGTTGGCTCTGGAGTTGTCAACACATTTTCATTCGAACGGAGAACTCTTAATATAATATCTTTCGCTTCTTTCACATTTTTATCATAAGAGATACTGATGGTATATTCAAACATGCGTTGCACAATTTTCGTATAGTTTTTAATAACCGAATTGGCCAAAGGGCCATTTGGGCTAAAAACACGTACACCATCATCGCCTATTAAAGTGGAATACAAGATATCAATCCTCTCTACAGTACCTGCGGTACCATTTGCACTCGAGATGGAATCCCCTACCTCAAATGGTCTAAACATCAAAATCAGCACTCCGCCGGCAAAATTACTCAGACTTCCCTGCAGCGCCATACCAACGGCCAACCCAAAGGCGGATAAAGCAGCAATAAAAGAAGTTGTCTGTATTCCAATCTGACTTGCGACGGTGAGGAGCAACATCACCCACATGACGATCTTTACAATACTGGAGATAAATGCCCGAATAGAGGGATCTACATTCTTCTTTTCGAAACGTTTATGTAATAAGCGATCTACAAAATTGATCACATATTTCCCAAGAATCAATAGGATAATTCCACCTATAATCCCCGGAATAGACTCAATGACAATATCGGTCAAACGACCAAATCTACTCCCCAAACTATTTAAATTACTTTCCATGTTGTAAAATATATTTTAAACCTCTAGGCACAAGGATTGTTCCAACATATCGTATACCGTATCAAAATATAAAAATCATTGAAAAACACCATAAAAGACCAAATAAACACCACTATTAAAAGAATATTTAGCGTAATTTTGCTATATGAATAGAAAAAATACCATTCCGATTATTGATAGTTGTAGCATTGATCTCAATAACAAAACAACGATTCATATTGATGATCTAAAAGAATATATCATCAAGCATCAGGATATGGTATTTCCTCACAAACATAATTTTTTCCATTTTGTGCTATTCACCAAGGGCTCAGGAGAACACATTATTGATTTCAATCATTACAACATTGAACCTTATCAAATCTATTTTATGGTACCAGGTCAAGTTCATACCTGGAACTTTACAGGTGACGAAGAAGGCTATGTTGTCAATTTTTCCATTGACTATTTTCAGTCTTTTCTCTTAAGAACCGATTACCTGGAACGCTTCAGCTTCTTACAGGGTAAAATTGAGCAGCTTATTTTTGTTATTGCGGAACAATTTCGCAAGCAGGCTATTCACATTCTTGAACAAATTGCTTCCGCAAAAGCGGTAGGTCAATCGGAAGACTATATCCGTACACTTCTGCTCCAATTTATATTGTATATCTCAATTTCTACAGAAAAAGATCATCAAGAGCACAGTACGCCATATAATCACAAAATATTCAATAGTTTTCAGCAATTGGTTGAACAGCAATTCAGATCTACCAAATTGCCCAGTGTGTACGCAGATCAGTTATTTATTACACCCAATCATCTGAATGCGATCTGCAAATCCTACATCGGACAATCAGCAGGTGAAATTATACGAAACCGGATTGTACTCGAAGCGAAGCGACTATTGGTCAATCGAAACTTAAATATCAATGAGATTGCAGATGAGCTGCAATTCAATGACAACTCATACTTTACTAAATTTTTCAAAAAATCCGCTGGGCTCACACCAGAAGAGTTCAGAAAACAACTATAACTATGGAAGAGGTTAAATACGAATTATCTGAATTTAAAGCTGCATGGCAAGCGAAATGTCCAAGATGCCGGATCGGCCATGTATACCAAGGTCCTGCCTATGGTCTTAAAGTACAAAAAATGAATAGCCATTGCGAATACTGTGGACTTCGTTACGAGCGTGAGCCAGGTTACTTTTATGGTGCCATGTATGTTACCTATGCGTTCTCCATAGCAGAAATGGTTACGGCTTGTATGGCAACCTATATCCTGACAGGCAATGATTCTTCATTTATACTGTATGCAACCGTTGCCATCATGAGCGTTGTTTTAATGTCGCCATTCAACTACCGTTATTCCCGTATCATACTGATGTATTGGTTGACCCCGGGCTTAAGATATGATCCAAATGTCAAAAAAAAGGAAGTTGATGTGAAGGCTTCAGCATAACCTTCATTATCCTTATCTTTATCCTGATGAAGGATATCATTTATTTGGACAACAACGCAACAACACGAATTTTGGATGAAGTATGGAATACCATGACCCCCTACTTCATCCAAAACTATGCGAATGCATCTAGTGTTTATCACCAAATGGGGCGTGAAGCCAATGCCGCCGTCCAACTGGCTAGAGCGCAAATAGCTGAAGCACTTAATTGTTCACCAAAAGAACTATTTTTCAATTCAGGTGCAACAGAAAGTATTAATACCGTAATCTGTGGCATATTTGACAAATATCAATCCAAAGGAAATCATATTATCACCGTTTCAACAGAACACAAAGCTGTATTAAGCTGCTGTGAACAACTGACGAAAAAAGGAGCGCAGATCACCTATCTCCCCGTCGATGCACAAGGCGTGATTCGTATAGACGATTTAAAAAATGCGATGAGCTCCCAGACCATACTCGTTTGCATCATGGCGGCAAATAACGAGACAGGAGTATGCACATCGCTAACTCAAATCGCCACTATTTGTAAGGAGAAAGACATCTTATTTTTCTGTGACGCTACGCAGGCTATTGGAAAAATCAACATTGATCTACAAAAAGTCCCGATTGACCTTTTATGCCTGAGCGCGCATAAACTTCATGGCCCGAAGGGAGTCGGCGCCTTATACATCCGTCGCAAATCGAAGCCGATTCAGATTACCCCGCTGCTTGTAGGTGGTGGTCAGGAAAGCGGATTTAGAGGCGGCACGTACAACGTTCCAGCTATCGTCGGCTTTGGAAAAGCCCTGTCTCTGATTAATCCAGCATCTTATGATACGGTCGAACGAAACCGCGATCTATTGGAAGAACTTTTAAGTGATATTCCTGAAATCATCATTCATGGAAAAAATGCATCCCGCCTACCCAACACCAGTTACATTAGTTTTAAACACATCCTAGCCAGCGAAATAATGACTGCCTGTCCTGCTTTGGCCCTTTCCTCGGGCTCAGCCTGTGTAACCGGATCCAGAGAACCGTCCCATGTTTTAATGGCTATGAATGTTTCCAAAGAAGATGCATTATCGGCCATTCGCTTTAGCTTAAGCATATTTACGACTCAAGAGGATATTATACAATGCGCTCAATTGGTCACAGATGCGGTTGGCAAAATCCGCGATCAATCCCCCATCTGGCAACTTTTCAAAGCTGGCCTGATCGATTAATTTATGACATTCTAAAAACTTTAGAACAGGCGAAATATAACAAGATTGTACGTATCTTTGTGCTATACAAAGGATATTACTATGATTACAGTTACTGACAAAGCAAAAACTCGTATCGAGGAAATCATGAAGGATGAGCAATATGACAGCAATTACTTTGTGCGTGTTGCTGTGGAAAGTGGCGGTTGTTCGGGCTTGAGTTATAAGCTGAACTTCGATAACGAAGAAAAAAAAGGTGATCAATTTTTCGAAGATAAAGGCGTGAAGGTCTGTTTGGATATAAAATCGTTTTTATACCTAGCAGGTACAGAACTGGATTATTCCGATGGTTTGAACGGAAAAGGTTTTGAATTCCATAACCCTAATGCGAGCCGGACCTGTGCATGCGGCGAAAGTTTCTCCGTTTAATCAATCACGTCGATCCACCATAAATAAAAGAGCCCTGAAATATTCAGGGCTCTTTTAGTAAGTAACCAAACACTTTTAGTTGCACCAACAAATTATTAGTTTTATAATTAAATATTGACCTACCTTCATTTTGTTAGAATTTTTTTATTTTTTCAACTTTTTAATGGATAAATATTAAAAATCACAACCAAACAGATTAACCAGTGATATTTTCATACTTTTGTAGGAAATAACTGAATAAAAAATAAAACCATGCGTATCAATCCGCACATGGTATTTCATTTAACTCATATGGAGGGAAGAAAACTTTTAAATACCGAAGTTGCTATCAGCTTCGTTAAAGATACATTTGTCCAACAACTAAAGAAAGCATTAAACTTAATTCCGATCTCATCGCCATTGGTGGTTTTAGACGGCACAGGATTAAATGATGACTTAAATGGAATTGAGCGCCCGGTATCATTTCCGATTAAATCATTGAATGAAAAAAGGGCTGTCGTCGTACATTCATTGGCAAAATGGAAAAGAGTCCGTTTAAAAGAACTTGAAATGTTACCCGGGGAAGGCATCGTGACAGACATGAAAGCACTGCGTCCTGATGAAGATTACACCCCTATTCATTCGATATATGTAGACCAATGGGATTGGGAAAAAGTAATCGATAAAGATCAACGTACTTTGGCCTTACTGAAAGATACCGTATTAAAAATTTACGATGCATTACGCTATACAGAACAACAGGTTGAAAGCAAGTATCCACAGATAAAAGCTATTCTTCCAGAAACCATTACATTTATTGCAGCAGAAGAACTTCTGCAAAAATATCCTAATCTAACTGCAAAAGAACGTGAAAATACCATCACAAAAGAATATGGTGCAGTATTTTTATATGGTATCGGCGGGGCACTCAGCAATGGTGTTGCACACGATGGGCGCGCAGCAGACTACGACGATTGGAGTACTGCAAATGAGGCTGGACACAAAGGATTGAATGGAGATATTCTCGTATGGAACCCCATCTTAAATTCAGCCTTTGAGCTTTCTTCCATGGGGATTCGCGTCGATAAAACCGCTTTGGCACATCAAATGGAAATCAGAAATTGCACTGAAAAATCCAAACTGACTTTCCATAGCATGCTTCTCAATGATCAATTACCGGAATCTATGGGCGGTGGAATCGGACAATCCCGTGTCTGTATGTTTATGCTCAAAAAACAACATATTGGAGAAGTTCAAGTCAGTATCTGGGAAGAGGACAAAAAAGAAACATTAAGACAAGAAGGTATTGATATCCTATAAAACAATACTTATGGAAAATTAATAACTCGGCAACTATACCGCGTGTTTCAGTATACCGATAAAAATCAAGGCAAGGTAATCATCTTTTATAGACTGATTACCTTGTTTTTTTAATTACAAAATGCCTAAAAAATTTTCATTCGAGTTTGTTCCTTTCAAAATAGCGGTATTTTGTATTTTTGCTGAATGCAGCTAGAAGCTATTTTAAATAAATTAGGTATCTCATCCTTAAATGAGATGCAAGAAAAAGTAGTGGAATCGTACCAAAAAGATCATGATTTCATCTTACTTTCACCCACAGGATCTGGCAAAACCTTGGCCTTTTCATTGCTCATTTTAGAGCAACTGAAGGAAATCGTTCGGGAGGTTCAAGTACTGATCTTAGCGCCGACCCGCGAACTGGCCTTACAGATAGAGCAAGTGCTTCGCAAGGTAGCCACTGGCCACAAAGTCACCTGTGCCTATGGCGGTCATAGTACCCGTATTGAAAAAAATGAATTCAAGGATGCTCCCGGAATTATTATAGGAACTCCAGGACGCATAAAACAACATATCGAAGAAGGAAATTTTGATCCTTCCGGTATTCATACCCTCGTGCTAGACGAATTTGATAAATCGTTGGAACTGGGATTTCAGCAACAAATGGATTTTATTATTCGACATATACCGGCCATCAGATCGCGGATATTGACTTCTGCAACGATGATGGATGCAATTCCGCCTTTTACACAGATAGAGGAGCCTATTCTTGTCGATTTTTTGAATAATTCACAAAATATACCCCGCATTACAATTAAAAAAGTAGTTGCCCCTGTTCAAAAGAAATTGGAGGCACTACTAAAACTTATCTGCAAGATTGGGACGAAAAAAATGATTATCTTCTGTAACCATCGCGATGCCGTCGATCACATCAGCGAACTACTGGATAATCGCAATATTATTCACGACACCTTTCATGGCGGACTTGAACAGCAAGATCGTGAACTGGCGCTTCTCAAATTCCGTAATCATTCCAACAATGTTTTGATCACGACCGATTTGGCTGCAAGAGGGCTGGATATCCCCGAAGTTGATGCCATTATTCATTATCAGCTACCGCATAAAGAAGATGGCTTTATTCATCGCAATGGACGTACTGCGCGTATGCAGGCAAAGGGTGATGTCTATGTCATCTTAAAGCCGGAAGAAGCGTATCCCTATATAGCGGAGGAAATACCTGAAGAGGAATTTCCCGAATACTATGATCTTCCTGAAAATTCACCTTTCGCCACACTTTATGTTAGTGCTGGAAGAAAAGACAAAGTCAATAAAATTGACATCGTAGGTTTTCTCCTGCATTTGGAAGGTGTTGAAAAAGACGACATTGGTATAATAGAAGTGAAAGATAAGGTCGCTTATGTCGCCGTTAAAAGAAAGCTTGCTCCTTTTATTATCAACAAGGCAGATGGGCAAAAAATCAAAGGACGTAAAGTAAAAATTGGACGTACTTAAAGGTCCAAAACATTGGTTAATTGGAATTCAAGTGTAAAACGGTGGCTTCAATTCTTGTATTTTCTTCTTTGGAAATCAATCGCCAGGTAAGCCTTCACAATACCGTGTAAGGCTTACCTGGCGATTCTGATTTAAAATTTTTCAGGGTATGTCATCGTTCCTGTTCAGGCCAAGCGCCCCCAGGTTAATCCAATTCTTTTAAATACCGGAGATACAATTGCACAGCTTCGCGCTTCTTGGCTGTCAAATGGAAATTAAGATGCTCTGTCAGATATTTGGTATAATCAAAGTCCTCAAATTCTGGGAGACCGGCTATCACATCGGTTGCATGTTCAACGCCATACGCTAAAGCTTCATTGAATTCCTCTACAAAAGAGTCGGGAAGTTTTTTGTTACTTACCCATAAGGCAAAAGCGAAAGGTAATCCGGTGAAGTTAAACCATTCTTCCCCCAAATCATAAACATAGGGTACTGCATTCTTCTTACCGAAAGTACGATCCCCAATTAAAACATAGGCATCTGGCTCGATAGATTCATCAGCGATCAATTCCACATCCTTTTTCCAATAATTTTTTATCAATACACGTGCTAAACCATTTGAAGTGCGCGATTGCTTATCTAAACGTAAAGTTTTTACCTCTTCAATGGGTTTATTGGCAAAAATAAAGACAGAATCGACAGCACCTTCCGTGCCGATACAAAAATCGGTATTAATATAGTACTCGGGTAGACTTAATAAGGCAGCTGTCGGTATAATCCCGATATCAGCTTGATCGTCGATTACTTTCTGTGCACAGGCACTTGGATAATCGACGCTCAAGTCGATTTGCTCCATCACTTTCGATTTACGTATTCCATTCAAAAATGGATAAGTATTGGTATACGATACGGCAGAAACTCTAATTTTATTCATTTATCAATGCTTCTAAGTGTGCGGTATTGTAATGGTCTACAATCTCAAATTGACCATTATCATACAGCAATTTATATAAAGCAGTATTTGTATGCGGGAAATCATCCATATAACGGGCATCGACACCAGTCATTAGACAAAGCATAATCCGTAAAGCACGACCGTGCATACAGACTAATATGTTTTTTTCATCTGTCTGAGCGAGCATATGATCCAAGGCGATTTGTTGACGCGCCATTAATTCATGAGGAGACTCTCCGTTTTCGATACTGACATCCAATTCTCCATTGCGCCATGCTGCGACCAATTTTTCAAAACCAGCTAGCAACTCCGGTGTTTGTTCTTTTCCTTCATAAACTCCCCAGCTTATTTCATCCAAACCAACAAGCTGTTCCCAAGGTAAATCCAAATCAATGAACCCCTGTACAGTTTGATGAGTACGCAATAAAGTGGAGGTATATATCTTATCAAAAGGCACCGTATTGTAGCGATCAAAGAAAGCCTGAGCTTGAGCTATGCCCATTTTATTGAGTGGGGAATTAACACCCCGCCCCTGCACAATACCTCTTAAATTTAGATCAGTCTGTCCGTGTCGTATAAAATAAAATGTCTTTTTCAACGTGCGATATGAGTTATGAATTGACAACAGGTAATGCGTAATAGCTTTTCTTTTGATCAACTTGATCAAAAACAACATCATTATAATCGGTTACCACATTGTAGAGGGTATCTCTTTCAATCGGATGGCGTCCAACATTTTTTATCAGCTCGACAACCTCTTGTGTGGTCATCCCCGGTTTTTGCTCTTCTGCTCCTGCCATGCTGTATATTTTTGTCGTATCATCCAGTGTTCCGTCTATATCATCGACCCCAAAAGCCAAGGACAACTGGGCCGTATCTCTCGATATCATTGCCCAATAAGCTTTAATATGATCAAAATTATCCATGTAAATTCGAGCGATCGCGTAATTCCTGAGGTCTTCAATAACGGATACCTCCGGAATATGGGACATTTGATTCTCCTTGTTTCTAAATTTTAGTGGAATAAAGGTCTGAAAACCACCAGTCTTATCCTGTAGCTGTCTTAAGCGCTCCATGTGATCGACACGATGCCAAAACTGCTCTATATGGCCGTACAGCATGGTTGCATTGGTATGCATGCCCAGCTTATGCGCCTGCTCATGAATATCCAGCCATTGTTCGGCTGTGCATTTATCATGTGCAATCTGCTCTCTGACTTCTGGATGAAAGATTTCCGCACCACCGCCCGGCATAGAATCTAATCCGCAGGATTGCAGATACTTCAATCCGTCGTAATGGCTCAATTTTGCTTTCTTGAAAATATAGTAATACTCTACAGGTGTAAGTCCTTTGATATGCAACTCGGGACGATGTGCTTTACATTTGCGAAAAAAATCGGCATAAAATTCGAGGTTCTGCTTAGGAACAACCCCTCCGGTGATATGAACTTCAGTAACAGCCTCCTTGTCGTACTTTTTCACAATATCCATCATGCCGTCGACTTCCATCTCCCAACCTTCAGCCCGTTCTTTTATTAAGCGGGAATACGAACAGAACTTACAGTCATAGACACAGACGTTAGTCGGCTCGATGTGAAAATTACGATTGAAAAAAGTATGATCACCATGGCGTTTCTCGCGAATATAGTTAGCAAGCACACCAAGGTAGCCTAACTCACCTTTCTCATACAAAAGTACGCCGTCCTCAAAAGTGATACGCTCCTCTCGCAAAACTTTCTCCGCTATATCTCTCAATTCGACAGCTAAATTCTTATCGTTAATCAAGAAATTCAATTTATCTATTGCGTTCATTAAATGTATCTCCTATCTTAAATCAAATGTACCGAAAAGGCAACAAAAGTTATAATAAAAAATGTGACAACAACTAATTTGACATAGCTCTTAGAAAAGGAGCCTAATCTGTAAATTGTTGCATTTCGATTAATTTACGGTATAATCCTTCTTGCTGTATCAGCTCACTATGGCTACCTGCTTCTACAATCTTTCCGGCTTCAATAACCACAATTTTATCCGCATTCTGAATGGTACTTAAACGATGGGCAATCACAACCGTTGTTCTATTGTCCATTAATTTATATAAGGAGTCCTGCACCAACTTTTCAGATTCGGTATCTAAAGCAGAAGTCGCCTCATCAAGAAGCATGATCGGTGGATTCTTCAAGACAGCTCGTGCAATACAGATCCGCTGACGTTGGCCACCAGATAATTTACCGCCCCTATCACCTATGTTGGTCTGATAACCCTGTTCCGTTTTCACAATAAACTCATGCGCATTCGCAATCCGTGCAGCGGCTTCTACTTCCTCTTGACTGGCCGAAAGATTAGCAAATGCAATATTATTGAAGATCGTATCATTAAACAAAATGGACTCTTGATTAACGACACCGATCATGTCCCGTAAAGAATCCTGGTCTAAATCCCGTAAATCAATACCGTCAAACAAAATTTGCCCCCCAGTAACGTCCATAAAACGCGGAATTAAATCAACTAAAGTTGATTTTCCCCCACCTGAAGGTCCCACCAACGCAATAATCTTCCCTTTTTCTATAGTCAAATCGATGTTCTGTAGAATCTCTTTATCTTTGGTATACGAAAAATTCACCTGATTAAAGACAATATTCTTCTCAAAGCTTTTCACAAGCTTCGCGTCTGCGCGATCTTTCACTTCCGTCCGTTCATCGATAAGTTCCAATACACGCTCACCCGCAGCAAGACCATTATGAATACCGCTGAAAGAATCTGTTAACGCCTTTGCCGGACGCATCACCTGTGAAAAAATAGCGATATAGGCAATAAATGCGGGCGCAGTTAAACTCTTGTCACCTGAAAGCACCAAATGGCCGCCATACAAAAGAATAATAGCCACCATAATTACCCCCAGCAATTCGGACACAGGTGAACTTAACTGTTGTCTTTTAGCCATAGCACGACCGATATTGGCGTAACGTTCGTTCTCATTATGAAACCTGTTCTTAATAAATGAAACGGCATTGAAAGCTTTGATAATTTTTATTCCAGACAATGCTTCGTCCAAATAGGAAATCATATTTCCATACGATTCCTGTGCCGCATGCGCTTGGCTTTTAAGATTCTTAACGATTCTAGAAATAAAAAATGCAGAGACGGGAATGACCAAGAGTGAAAAGAATGTCAATTGCGCAGAGATATTAAAAAGCATCACGATATAAGCGATCAATTGCAAGGGCTCTTTAAAAACCACCTGTAAAGTCCCCGTCACAGAATACTGCACGACCTGTACATCAGACGCAACTTTAGAAACAATATCTCCTTTTCGTTGTCCTGTAAAATAACCGACATGTAAATCCATTACACTGTCAAATACCGCTCTACGCAATTTGAGCAAAGTATGAATACGGAAATTCTCCATAATGCGTTGACAGAAGTAGCGAAACAGATTACTGATAAATACGGAGATCACAATTGCAATACAGACCCTTTGCAATGCGCCATAGGCACCAAACTGCTCATTTGCCATCGATGCATAGTAATTGAACCAAGCTAAAATATCTGTGTACGCTTCAGGTTTCACGACTTCAATAGCTGCTTCACAAGCCTCTTTTCCGGTTTTAAAAAGTGTATGGAGTAAAGGAGCAAGTAATGCCAAATTCAACGTGCTAAAAACAACCGTGATCAGCGTGCAAATTACATAGGGGATTGCAAATTTCTCAATGGGTTTAGCAAACGATAAGAGCCTAAAATATGTTTTCATTTATGTTGAACTAAGACAAATTACTTTTACATCAAAAGTAATTCGTCGGTCTCTCCTCTAACTTCCAGATTTTTGACGAGGAAATTGAACAAAAATAACAAATTAATCAAGAAAAGCACATATCCTGGCAAGGGACTATAAAATTGTTGCATCGCAAGAATAAAGCATTCAGCTTGTTCAGCTTGAAAAATCGATAAAAAAATCTCCTTTTAATAGATAATTCCCTAATTTAGCCTTATTCAAATACCAAATTTATTAAAATAAAATGCAAATAGACGTTGCCAAAAGATTGCAGCATACTGAAGAATATTATTTCTCCAAAAAATTAAGAGAAATAGATGAATTAAACAAGCAGGGTGCGCGTGTAATCAACCTAGGAATTGGAAGTCCAGACTTGCCTCCACACCCGGAAGTGATCGAGACATTAAATACGAATGCCCAACTTCCAAATGTGCATGGCTATCAAAATTATAAAGGCGCCCCCGCCCTACGACAAGCCGTTGCAGATTGGTATCAACGTTATTATAACGCGACTTTTAATCCCAATACCGAAATATTACCCTTAATAGGGTCAAAAGAGGGTATTGTGCACATCTGTATGACCTATCTTCAGGAAGGAGACCAAGCGCTTATACCCAATCCTGGCTACCCAGCTTATGCTGCTGCAGTGAGATTGAGTGGTGCTGAAGCGATCACCTATAATCTTACACAAGAGAAAAATTGGCTTATCGATCTAAATGAGCTCAAAAAACAAGACTTGTCAAAGGTTAAATTGATGTGGATAAACTATCCTCATATGCCAACAGGTGCTTCAGCACCCGATGCATTTTATCAAGAGCTGATTCAATTTGCTAAAGAGTATAATATCCTGATTTGCCACGATAATCCGTATAGCTTTATTTTGACAGATACGCCAAGAAGCATTATGAGTATCCCTGGCGCGAAAGATGTAGCCATTGAGTTGAATTCGCTGAGCAAGTCTTCCAATATGGCGGGATGGCGAATTGGTGTGCTCGTGGGTGCCGAAGAACGTATAAACCAAGTACTCCGTTTCAAAAGTAACATGGACTCAGGTATGTTTTTACCTGTTCAGCTGGCTGCGGCAAAAGCCTTACAACTTGATGCCTCCTGGTATGCTGATCTAAACAAAATTTATGCTGAAAGACGTCAACAGGTGTATGAAATTATGGATTTGCTGGACTGTTCTTATCAAAAGGACCAAGTAGGTCTATTTGTATGGGCACGCATCCCTGAAAAATACAAGGATGGTTATGCCCTGAGCGATGCTGTTTTGGACAAATCACGGGTATTTATTACACCGGGTGGAATTTTCGGAGACAAAGGCGATCAATATATACGCATCAGTCTCTGTGCCACAGTAGAGGTGCTCAAAGAATCAATCCAGCGCATTAAAGATAATTTCTAAGACATTCGATATCGGGGCAGCTTAACTGCTTTGAAATTATCGATAGAATAATTGATCGACAAACAACCAGGGTATAAAGCGTTCGGTGTATAACATTTGAACAAAAATACGCTTAATATAATTGTTTACATATGAACATTGCCATTGTAGGCGTAGGCTTGATCGGCGGCTCAGTTGCCATTCGCCTAAAAGAAACAAAATTCTGCGACAAAATTATCGGTGTAGATAAGAGTCAAAAGAACTTAGATAAAGCGATGCACATCGGCTTCATTGACGAAACAGCAAGCTTAGAAGATGCGATTAAGAGCTGTAAAGTATTAGTGCTCACAATTCCTGTCGATGCCATTTTACATGTTGTTCCTCAAATCTTGGATTTGGTTACAGATCAGGTCGTCATTGACATGGGATCGACAAAAACAAATATTCTCAACAAAATCAAGGATCACCCTAACCGGGGGCGTTACGTTGCAGCCCATCCCATGGCCGGAACCGAGTATTCGGGGCCTGAGGCTGCAATAGCAGGCTTATTCAAAGGCAAGATGATGGTGTATGTCGAAGCATTTAAAACGGATGAGGATGCTTTCGAAATCGCCGATGCCATCACCGACCAATTGGAGATGCGCAGCTGTTTTATGAATGCGGACGAACATGATGTACATACTGCTTATGTATCACACATCTCCCACCTGACCTCTTTCGCCCTCGCCTTAACGGTATTGGAAAAAGAGAAATCTCAGGGACGTATCTTTGAGCTGGCAGGATCGGGATTTGAATCTACAGTACGTCTTGCCAAAAGTTCGCCCGATATGTGGACACCTATTTTCAAGCAAAATCGCGAAAATGTACTCGAAGTGCTCGAAGAACATATCAAGCAGCTTCAATCCCTGCACGATTCTATTGCCACGGAGGATTATGACAAATTGCACAAACTTATTACCCGTTCCAATAAGATAAAAAGGATCATTAAATAAAGGCTGCTCTAGTTAGAGCAGTAGGTATAAAAAGTCCACCAAAAGGTGGACTTTTTTTATTCATCTTCCAATTCATTGAATTTATCCAGGTCGGCTTTTGCCCCGATAGGATCACCCAATTTTTCACGAATTGCTGCGCGATATGAATACAAATCAGAATAATATGGATTCAAATCGATCGCTTTCGAGTAATCTGCCAGTGCGCCTGGTAAATCCTCCAACTTTTCATTCAAATCGGCTCGTAATGAATACACATAAAAATCTTCCGGATTGAGCGTAACAAGGCGATCAAAATCCAATAATGCTTCCTCAAAATTTCCCAACCGCTCAAACAAAGATGCCCTTTCTTCGTATACGATCGATGAATCACGATCTATTTCCTCCGCCTTGGCATAGTCTTCCAGCGCACTTTGGTAATTACGATAGGATTCAAACACTTTTGCACGAAATATATAGGCGGCAGAACGATTCTCATCAAGAGCAATAGCCTGATTGAAATCAGACAATGCCAATTCAAAACAGGTCAATTTCAGGTACAAACTTCCTCTAAAAACAAACAGGTTGCTATCCTTGTTGTCGGATTCCGCAATAGCAGAAGAATAAAGACCGATTGCTTTTAGATAGCTATAGCAATGAACATATTCAAGTCCCAATGAATTTATTTCGTCAGTACTGAGCGTCCTAGACTTCGATTCCAGCTCTTGTATGACCAAATTTTCAGCTTCAAAATACGTTAATTCAGCTTGATTTTCCTGCCATTCCAAAACGCTATGGTAATTAAAATCCAGTCTCTTGGCAATCTGATAATCATAGAAAGCACCTTCGTCTTCATCGATGAGTCGATAAACTAAACAACGGCTCGCATAAAAAAATGGCTCCTCTTTATACTGTTCGATTGCGCTTGTAAACGTTGCAATAGCTTGGTCATATGCCGCTATTTTAAAATAATAAAGCCCCAAATAGCTATAGGCAAGTGCATGATTGGTCAAAGCAATCGCCTGCTCAAGTAAAGCGACAGGATTACCATCGCCACTGATTCCGACATTAAATCCTTCCAATGTAGATCTAATCGCGCTCTGTTGGACGGTGTCTAACCAATCAGCGGAAAAAGATGAACTCGCTTCCGGAAAAAATGATGAAATAGGTAAAAAAGAAAACTTAGCAAGAAGTACGGGTACTGGCAGTGTAAAATCTGATTCCACAAAAGTATTGTTTTGTAGAATGACAGCTAGATTTGAAAACATATGCTTCATGCCCAAAACTAAGCTAAATTTCATTACAAAAGAAATCTAACGGGAGATCAGGTATTATAATCGGGTATTCTTATCAACTAATTTCACCTGTCAGGTATAAGTATTTATAGCGGACAATATCCCTCGAATTTGTAAATTTGATTAATTTTTCCTTTTTGAAAACATAATTGGAAACCTTCTCTTCCATCAAACGCAGGAATTCAACAAATTCAGCAAAAAAGTCTTGACGTTCTCCTGGTGTAAACTGGCTGTTTTTTACAATCCAAAAGAATTGCTCTTCATTTACATGGAAAGATACCTCATTTTTCTTTTCTTTTCGAAAAATAAAGATTGGGTCATTTTCTTGGTTAATAAATAAAGCAAAGCCTGTATTTCCACCATCCAAATTAACAACAAAAGCAGAAAAATGGACAGTACCGATCTGTAAATTTTCCAGACAAATTAATTTATGCAACATCAGGTTGACAATTAGATCACCTAAAATTATTAAGTTTTTATTAAAAAACAAAAAAAGGCCCACAAAATAATTGTGGACCTTTTGTATTCGACGTAAATCTTATTAGAATGTAAATTTCACAGATGCATTCCAAGTTCTACCCTGTCCGATCAAAACAAAATTGGCAGTATCAATACCATTCCAAGTATTGTTCACATCTGTCACCAAGTTACTCGAAGTAGCTTCCGAAATATAGAACTTATTCAACACATTGTTCATGTTAACACGGAAACTCATGCTGTTCTTGTCACTTACTTTGACATTGTAAGAAAGACCGGCATCCAAAAGATTAAAAGACGGTAATTTCATATAACGTCCATAAGTTTGGCCATCTATTACTTCTCTACGATAATTCGATGCATACAAACGCTCATAATATCTGTAGTTTGCGTCAACAGACAAACCCTTAAACACTTTATATTTAGCACCAAATCCATAAGAAGTTTGCGCTGCGTTACCAACATGTTCACCGGTTAAGTTAACCTGAGAACGTCCCAATTCGACGCGGTTATCGTTACGTATAACAGAGTTTACTGCACCATCGTATTTCCAGTCACCTATCGATAAAAACCCTGTTAGGCTTAATTTTTCGATTGGGCGGGCCTCAAAATCAACTTCTACCCCTCTATGCACCTGTTTTACACCGTAATTTGTTGTATATAAATAGGCACCTTCGACCAAAATACCAGGATCATTTGTTGGGTTGTATTTTTTCACATCATCTGCCGTCGCTAAACTCGAACTACCCGTAACACGGTTTTCCCAAGTTGTGCGGTAAACATTCACATTCACATCCAAGAATCGAGAAGCAAATTTATAACCAGCCTCTAAACCAAGGATTTTTTCATTTTCAGCATTTTCATTAATATCATTTGCAAAGTTCATGAAAATATTGTTTTGATAAGGCTGACGGGAATAGTACCCCGCATTACCAAAAACACTATGATGTCCCAATGTATAACTTACACCACCCTTCGTATTGTAGCCAAAGTTGTTCACGTCTTTAGAATCCTCATTACCTGGTATGTATTGAAAATAATCAGAACGTTTGTTTTGTTGTTCGGAAACCGATCCTTGGAAAAACGCTGTAAAGCCATTTTTCGCATATTCCAATTGACCGAACAGACCGCCATAACGGATGTATTGATTGTAATCCCAAGCTAAACGATCTTCACGCGAATCAGGTTTGCTTGAGAAAGCTTTCCAAGGATTTGTTGAGTATGTATTGGTAACCAATGGCTTATTAGGGAAATTAACATTACCGCCCAATACAACACCATTTGTATTTCCTAGTGGATCTGTCAATTTACGATAATGTGTACCCTTATAATCTCTCACATCAAAACCCACATTAAAATTCAGGGACTCTGAAAGCTTACGGTTATAATTGGAAACTATACCAAACCACTGATGATTGTTCACATCAGCAGCCAAATATTTGCCTTTGTTGTATTTATCACTTCTTAACGATTGACCGCCCCCAGCAGCTAACGACGCATAAACGACAGTTGACAAAGATGATTTATCATCGATGGTCCAATCCCAGTTCAAGTTGGCTACCGGCTTATGATAAAAGTTCTTTTGCGCATTCATCATCACGCCATTTGCATCCTTATAATTGTCGTTGTAACGTCTGCCATTAGCAAGATAGTTAGACAATTTTGAGGTATATCCTTGGTTGTGCCACTGTGGTGCACCGGTTACCATGAAGTTCAGGTTGTGCTTTTCATTTGCTTTGTATCCAACGGACAAGAAATAACTTTGTCCAGCACCTTCCGTATGATCCATATAACCGTTACCTGACCATTGCGTAAACATAGCCGAAACAGCAAAACCGTTTTTCATCAGACCGGTATTGTAACCTACTGTTGCCTTCATAAACATATCGTTACCAACAGTAGTGCGGACAAAACCACCTTCTTTCATTGCGGTAGATTGTGTCACGTAATTTACGGTACCGCCGACAGATGAAATCGCTAATTTAGATGATCCCAAACCACGTTGAATCTGCACTAAAGAAGCAATATCTGTAAGTCCCGACCAATTCGACCAATATACACTTCCATTGTCCATACCATTGATCGGCTGACCGTTCAACAAAAATGCGGTATTGGACTGATCAAAACCACGTGTTGTCATAGAAGACTCACCAAAACCTTTTGCCTGACCAGTGATATAAACCGACGGGGTATTAGCTAGTGCTGAAGTAATATCCTGTGCGCCTACCCTTTCCTCTAAATCCTGTTTACGGATCGTCGAAACGGCAATCGGCGTCTTTCTTCCCGCAGCAATATCAATAACACCATGACCGACAACAACAACCTCATCCAAATTTGTTGAAGATCCAGCCGTAAAAATTGGATTGATATTCAACGATTCCCCCGATTTCAGCATGATGTTTTCGAAAACAACAGGCGTTTCGCCAATGTAAGTTACCTCTACTTTGTAGGGGCCTCCTTCTTGAAGATTTGAAATTTGAAATTTTCCTTGGGCATCGGCTGAGCCACTTACAACTTGTCCACTTGGGATGTGGGTAATTTTAATGGTTGCTCCTTTAACCGTTTGTCCAGTAGCTTCTTTGACAACTCCTGAAACCGAACCAGTATTTGCTGTTTGACCATGAACGGCACTATAACTAGCAAAAACGAGGGCAAAAAAAAGTAAAGACTTTTTCATGTTAGATGTGATTGTTTTGTTTTTGTGGCGCAAAATTAGGAATTGATTGTCTTTTTAACTAATTTTAACAATAGGATTATCAGACCCTAGCGCTATACAAAACAAATCAGTTTTAAGCTTCCACAGAAAAACAGCTACTTCTAAAACAAAGAGGCAATAAAAAAACAGATTAAATAAAATAAATACAACACATTCATCACATTCTTAAAAAAACACTAAAAATAATCAGAATAACATTTTGTCTGTTTTGAATAAATCAAAATTTATGAATTTCACGATTTTATATGTTAGCTGCTGGATACGCCACACACAGCACAAAAAAACCGGTCTTTCTACACATTATTTCCACCAACATTCTTTTCCACCAACATTCTTTTCCACAGCCACGGGATAAAATAAGCCCGTAAATAATTAACTTTAACTAAAATAATACCGTATGTTGTCAATCCAACAAGCTTATACAGGCATTCTTGAGCCAGAGTTAATTACTGCAATAGCCAAAAACGCACACATCAAAACGTTTCATGAGGGGGATCTCATCATTGATACCAATCAATACATCAAGTCGATGCCCCTTCTCCTAGATGGAGCAATAAAAATTGTCCGGGAAGATGAAGACAAAGGCGAACTGCTGCTCTACTATTTGGAAAAAGGTCAAACCTGTACGATGTCAATAGCCTGTTGTCTCGGAAATAAAAAAAGTGAAATTCGTGCCCTCGCAGAAAAAACAACAACGGTTGCCATGATTCCAAATGAGCTTGTCAACCTTTGGATGGGAAAATACCCCTCTTGGCGAAATTTCATCATATCAAGCTATTCAAGCCGTATGGACGAAATGTTACAAGCTATTGATAGTCTAGCCTTTTCCAATATGGAAGAACGAATCATCCAATATCTGAAAGCCAAAGTAAAGCTGAACAACGACCGAATACTTACCCTTACGCATCAGGATATTGCTTCTGACCTAAACACATCCCGGGTAGTTGTCTCCCGAATTTTAAAAAAACTGGAACAGGAAGATAAAATAGTGCTCCTTCGTAACGAAATCAGGGTATTAGTGGAATGACCAAAACATTTGTATCTTTAATAGACGTAAATTTCAAGAGCTATTAATGTAATTTTAGATGAAGATAGAAAAATTAGGATTTATAGGATTAGGAAACATGGGGCACCCCATGGCTAAAAACCTGGAAAAAGCAGGATTCCCCCTTTCTGTTTATAATAGAAACCGTGCAAAAGCAGCGGGCTTTGAAGAACAATCAATGATCAGAGAAGGTATAGCCGAATTGGTCGAACATGCTGATATTGTATTCTCCATGCTCACCAATGATGAAGCTGTCAGTGAAGTATATGAAAAAATCCTTCAAGGAGATATCAAGGGCAAATTATTTGTCGATATGAGTACCATATCCCGTGAACTCACCCTGTCTATCGCATCCAAACTCAAAGAAAAAGGAGCCGCATTTATAGATGCACCTGTGGCCGGCAGTACCAAGCCCGCGGCAGAGGGCACCCTGATTATTATGGTCGGTGGTGAACAGGAGGATCTTCATCGCGCCCGGCCATACCTCGAGCAGATGGGCAAGTCGATCAAACATGTTGGCGAAAATGGCCAGGGAATTGCCGCCAAACTTGCGATCAACTATTTTCTTTCAACGATCTATCAAGGTCTCGCAGAGACGATCTTATTTTCAGATAAACTGGGAATTCAACGGAGTGATATGCTCGAAATCATCAATGATAGTGCCAGTGGCAGTGGCGCAACAAAAGTCAAAACGCCTTTACTGGTGGAAGAGAACTACAGTCCTGCTTTCGCGCTAGATCTTATGCTGAAAGATATTCGACTGGCGCAACAAGCCGGTGCCGAATATCCCCTCCTCAAGACATTACTCGATACCTACGGGAAAGCACACGACAAAGGTCTCGGACAACTCGATGTTATTGGTATTATTGAATATATAAAGTCGTAACTTCAGGTTGACGACAGCGGAAAAAATGTACATTGAAAATTATATTTAGTTGAGATGGACTCCAAATTAGGTTCATTTCTGATCACACAAAATAATGAGCGGAACAAATTATTGACAGATGAAAACAGTTATGACACTATTGATGCTTACTATGGTCACGATGACTACGCAGGCCCAACAATTAAAACAGGTTTCTTACCAGGATGGTGAACAAAAACTCAACGGCATGGTAACCGCCAATAGGGCAAAAAAAGGCCCTGCTGTCTTAATTCTTCCTGCGTGGAAGGGAATTGACAACGAAGCGAAACAAGCGGCATTGCTTCTTGAAAAAGAAGGTTACATCGCGTTCATTGCCGACATCTACGGTGAGGGAAATATTCCTGCGGACAACACCGCAGCTTCGAAAATTGCAGGCCACTACAAGACGGACTATAAAGCTTATCAGCATCGCATCAAGCTCGCATTAGAACAACTGAAAAAAGAAGGCGCAGATCCGACAAAAATTGCGATCATTGGCTATTGCTTTGGAGGTTCAGGAGCATTAGAAGCGGCGAGAGCCGGCTTCCCCGTCAATGCCGTGATCAGTATCCACGGAGGCCTATCCAAAGCTGCCGATAGACCCAATGGTTCCATTAAAACAAAAGTACTCATTGAGCACCCTGCAGCCGATAAGAGTGTATCAAAAGAAGATTACGATGGGTTGGTCAAGGAATTAAATGAAGGAAAAGCAGACTGGCAAATAATTACCTACGCAAATTCTGGACATACGTTTACGAATCCCGAGTCAGCGGAATATAATCCCGTGATGGCCAAACGTGCCTGGGAGCACACCTTATTATTTTTGAAAGAAGTATTAAATTAAATAGCAAAGTCAGCAACAGCAATATCGACCCAAATGAATTATAACGCGAAACTGCACATTTATCCGATTATCATTCAGTTGTTGATATTGCTGTTTTATAGTCCCATTGCAGCATCGCAAACAGTAAAATCGTTAACAATAGCTAGCCCTACACAGGCAGTTCTGTTTGTAACCAATGAGTCCGATAAATCAACTGATTTTATCATGCGTTTACACGAAAAAAATGCTGCTGCGATTTTCAAGCAAGTACCTTTTAGCACAACAAAGTTACTGGTCACAAAAACCGATGCAAAAAAACTTACATTTAGCGTTAAAAATCAACAATGGACCATCGATGTATTGTCATTGAAACAACGTCATGCCATGATCTTGTTTGATGGCTTAGGCAAACCCAAGATCATATACGATAGTAATACCTATGTGGCAGCAGCCAAATCCATATTAAGCAACAGCACACAAGTTGCGTCAAAGAATCCTTCGTCACAATATAATGCCCAACATTTCTTTGACTCCATTGCACAAGTGCAATTTATTCCATCCAGGCAATATGCAGCGGCTATTATCGCCAATACAGCTCTCCCTCTTTACTACAGTCAGCGTAAAAATCAATGTGACGGCACGTATGTCATGCAGCAGTTTTCCGATGAAAATGAGGTGGAAACTGGAGCAATTGTGACGACTGTATATGAAGAAGGCAAAGAGCTCACATCCAACAATCTTTCCGGCGGAAATAATTATTTCAGCAAAAGATGCTATAATCAGTTCGGACTTATCGACTCCATACAGTACCTTCAAAACAGCAAATGGAGCAACAGCACCATTTACCGTTATCTCCCAAACGCCATTGTTTCCTACGATCCAACATTACAAACAGCGACAATAGACCACTTGAACAGCAAACTCCAGGTTGTAAAAAGTGAATCCATTCATTTTTTATACCAACGGATAGATTGGACCATTTACAGTTATGACAAACAGAATCGCATGAGTGAAGAGCTGTCGGGCAGAAATGATCAAAGGGAAAGTCGGGTCCGTTATGCGTATAGCGATCCGAAAACAAGTGATTATATACTACGCCAAACCTTCGATCAAAATGACCAACTCACAGCGGAAATCAAGCGATCCTACCGGGCCAACGAAACAGTTGATGAATTCTACTTCAAGGGGGTATTGCAACAAAAATCAATTGTAAAAGATTTGGGAAACTGTACGTATGAAAACCTGAACTATAACGGGCATGGGAAGCTCACGGGCAAATACGTACAAACAAGAAAACAGCTATAGACATAGAGCGAAAAGCCAGTATACACCCGATGGAACAAAAGTTCTACCCCCTATACAGTAAAAACACAGGACAAAATCAAAAAAAGCGGCAAAAGATAGATTTCTGCATTAATTTTGATAGCGATAAATAAACATCGTATTGAAAAAAAGAAAACTGATCAGTCAACAGCACCCCTTGCTCTATTTTTTTGCAGTATGGGTAAGAAGGATGCAGCGAAAAGCCGTCTGGCTATTTGACGACAAAAAATACAGCAAAGTTAAATCAGCTGAAAAACTTCCCTTTCGTATTAAAAAGCATCAGTCTGTATTATTAAAAAAGCTGGGCGAAAATAATATGCAATTGCAGATCAACAAAGTGACCAACCTGAAAATTGCAGCAGCACAGATCAATAGCATTCTGATCAGACCGAAGGAAACCTTTTCATTTTGTAAACTCGTGGGGCTCCCCACCGTAAAGAAAGGGTATCTGCCCGGCATGGAGTTATCCTTCGGTGAAGCAAGGGCGGGTATTGGCGGTGGAATCTGTCAAATATCCAATCTCATCCATTGGCTTGTTATCCATAGTCCACTCACCGTCAGCGAACGTTATCATCACTCCTTTGATCCTTTTCCTGACGATGGTCGTGTTTTGCCATTCGGCAGTGGGGCTACCGTATTTTATAACTACCGTGATTATCAATTCACCAACAACACGCCTTACACCTTCCAGATCAACCTCTGGTTTACAGAGAAATGTTTAGAGGGCGAATTGAGGATCGATCAGGAGCTGGATTTTGCATACCATGTCGTTGAAAAAGAACATCAATTTCTTAAAATAGACAATCAGTTCTTTCGTAAAAATGAGATTTGGCGCGAGAAGTTTTTAAAATTTCAGGGTGGAAAGATTTTAGAAACAGAACTTTTGACCAAAAATTTTGCCCGGGTTACTTATACCCCTGTTGAATATATTGAAATTAGTGCCGATCAAAATCCGGCCGATTAATTTAACAAGCTAAGTGATCGAAAAATGATGGATATGAAAAGTCCTCTTTTTTGTTTAAATTTGGTCTGGCTTTGGGGGTATTCTGTATAGAATTGAGATAGTCCCTTTGAACCTGATTCGGTTTATACCGGCGTAGGGAAAAGCAAAAATCCACTGTACAGCATACTCCTTTACTGCGCAGTCTATCGCTCTTCTTCCCTCCAAGGCTACACCGTACATCTTAGCATATGTAAAAAGAATGGAAGATTCAATTATCAATTTGTTAGCGCAGCTGAGGGTCGAAAAACCCCTTGTACACAACATCACAAACCTAGTCGTGATGAACAATACGGCCAACGCACTGTTAGCCCTAGGAGCGTCCCCCGTAATGGTACACAGTCCTTTAGAAGTACGCGAAGTTGTCGATATTGCGCAAGCTCTTGTTATTAATATCGGCACTTTGAGTGAAGATACAGCCGAAGCTATGCTGGTTGCTACCGAACATGCCAATACCATTGGACGGCCATGGGTACTTGATCCTGTTGGTGCTGGGATATCAGCATTCCGCAATGATTTATTAGCCAATCTACTGGATCTCAAACCAACGGTTATTCGTGGAAATGCATCAGAAATCATGACGCTGTACAATTTCAACCAACCGAACACAAAAGGAGTCGACAGCACGACAGCGAGTAAAGATGCGCTCCGATTTGGCCAATTATTGCAAGAGCAAACCGGTTCCATTATCTGTATTTCCGGAGAAGTAGACTATATTCTTTCCGAACAATACAGGGTTGAAGTCTTTAATGGCAACCCTTTAATGACACAGGTAACTGGACTTGGCTGTAGTGCTACTGCACTTATTGGTGCATTTCTAGGTGTTACAGACCAATATGTTGAAGCAGCTGTTGCCGGCGTTTCCATTTTGAGCTTGGCGGGAGAACTCGCAGCCCAAACAGCAGCTGGCCCGGGTACCTTGCAATTGAATCTCTATGATGAACTCTATAAGCTCAATGCAGAACGTCTAAAATCAAAGCTCAAGATCAAATGTTATGCGCATTAATCCGCTTTTTCCCTACCCTTTATATTTGGTAATTTCTGAGCGGGACTGTTATCCTCAACATTGGCTCAATGTCGCCGAAGAAGCCATCATTGGTGGAGTCGATCTTATTCAATTACGCGAAAAAGCTGACGATCCCGCTACATTTTTGGATAAAGCCATGCGTTTGAAAAAACTGACCGATCGTTATGGTATTCCGCTCGTGATCAATGATGCCGTAGCAATCGCTGCCCAAATCGAGGCATGGGGAGTACATGTGGGTCAAAATGATTTGCAGCCGCTCCCTATTCGCGAAAAATATGGCGATAAATTAAACATAGGCTGGTCCATAGAAGATATGCAACAACTGGAAAGTCCACAAATGTACGCCGTCGACCACCTTGGTGTAAGTCCCATTTTTTCTACGAGAACAAAAATGGACACGATTACTGAATGGGGAATTGCAGGTTTAAAACAACTTCGGAGTAGGACGGAAAAACCATTGATCGCTATCGGAAGGATGAATTTACAAACAGCAGAAGAGACCTGGAATGCCGGTGCAGACTCCATTGCAGTCGTTTCGGCCATATGCCAAAGTCAAGATCCCAGAGCTGCCAGTGCACAACTAAAAGAACTATTAAAATGACAAAAGATAAAAAATACCGCGTCCCTAGCGTACTCAGCATTGCGGGGTTCGATGGTAGCGGTGGTGCAGGTATACAAGCAGATACCAAAACCATATCTGCATTAGGTTGTTATGCCATGAATGTGTTAACTGCCTTACCCGTTCAGAACACACAAGGTGTAAGACGTATTTATGACATTCCTACAGCAGCCGTCCAGGACCAATTAGATGCTATTTTTGACGACATCTATCCCGATGCAATTAAAATAGGCATGGTACACCATATTGAACTTGTGGAGCTTATTAGCAGCTATTTAAAAGAATATAAAGGGCCTATCGTATTTGATCCAGTCATGGTCTCGACCAGCGGGCACAAGCTCATTCACGATGATACAATTCAGGCCTGCATTGAACTTCTTTTTCCTTTGGCAACGCTGATTACACCAAATTTAGACGAGGTAAGTGTTTTAGTAGACCAAGTTATTGACGATGTCGAGAGGATGAAAAAAGCGGGAAATAGCCTACTGGCGAAAGGTTGTCAATCCGTTTTGATTAAAGGCGGGCATCTCCAAAGTCAAGAATTAACATCCCTATTGTTCCAGCACAAGAATCCACCAATTGAATTCAAATCTCAAAAAATTAACAGCAAAAATACACATGGTTCCGGTTGTTCGCTTTCTTCAGCAATTGCGAGCCATTTGGCACAAGGCGTTGGTCTCGATAGCGCGGTTGAATTCGCATTGGCCTATATACACGCAGCAATAGCTGGTAGCAAAGACCTCATCATTGGCAAAGGAAATGGGCCATTAAATCACTTCCACAATCCGATTAAACTTATTCAATATGAACTGGACTGATCATGCCTGGGATTCAATAACATCAATTTATTCAGATATACTCACTATGCCGTTTATTGTTCAGCTTAGTGATGGTAGTCTTCCCCTGGATAAATTTCAATTTTACATGCAGCAGGATGCTTTCTATTTAGAAGAATTTGGCCGTGTGCTCGCCTTTATAGGTGCAAAAAGTACGGATAACCAACAAGCATTGGACTATTTCGAATTTGGTCGCAATGCGCTACTTGTTGAACGGGCATTACACGAAAATTACTTTCGGGAATTTGGTTTAAGTCCTGCCGACAAGAGCAACAAAATCGAACCAACCTGCCATCATTATGTTCATTTTCTTAAAAGCGTAGCCGCTTTCGAGAGTATTGAGGTTGCTATGGCGGCAACACTCCCCTGTTTTTGGATATATAAAGAGGTCGGAGATCACATTGTATCGACAGCAAATACACAGGGAAATCCCTATTCCAAATGGATAGCAACTTATAGCGGTGAGGATTTTGCACAGGGCGTTATCAAGGCGAAAAACTACGTTGACAAAATTGCAGCAGAAACTACTGCAACAAAACGGGAGAAGATGCGACAAGTATTTATAACAGCTTCCCAATTAGAGTATCAATTCTGGTTAGCGGCCTACAAACGAAGAGTCTGGTAAACAAACTATTGTCCGATACCGAACAGTTGATGTTCAAAAATGAGCATGAACGAAAATAGCACTCAGGAACAAAACTAGTGTTTAATCAGTATTTTAAACGGATTTAAAGTTTTGGCATTACTATTATACTATAGGTGGCAGTTAACGATAGAGCGTATGCATAAGTGCATAAGAAACGATAAAAAGGGAAATTAAAATGAAACTTTCAGTAAAAATAAATTTAAACTAATAACAGAAAAATAATGAAAAGAATCTTAACCATTGCCTTTATTTCATTTTTATATGTAGCTCAGGCACAAGAACGCGAAACACGTAAGATCACTGCTCCAGATGGCATTTCATCGGCAACTTCATTACGTGTAGATTATATTCACTCTAATCGCAACGAGGTTATTGTTGAAGCAGATAATCCCGAACATTTATCCCTTATCGAAACGACTGTAAAAAACGGTACACTGTATGTACAGTATAAAAGAAACAGTTCAATCAGAAATGCGAGAAACAATCGCGTAACTGTTTACTCAAGCAAGATACCGACACGCTTTTCGGCATCATCCAGCAGTTCGATCTATACCGATGAAACGATTAAGGCAAACAAAATTTCTGTAGACGTATCCTCCTCCGCAAAAATATCGCTTAAAAAATTAATTGCTGATGATATCAACCTTTCAACGAGCTCTTCTAGCAAGTTAACGACAGATGTCAGCAGTAAAAATTTGCAAGTATCGGCAAGCAGTTCGTCTAAGCAGGAAATTGCGGGTAGCGCTTCAAATTTAAATTTGAACACCAATTCATCCGCATCGGTTGACATGAGCCGTTTCTCGACAACAAATGCCCAAGTACAAGCCAATTCGTCTGCAAATGTTACGCTCAGCGTGAAAGAAAACTTACAGGGAAATGTTTCTACATCGGCAAGAATTGCGTTAAAAAATCAACCAAAAAATGTCCAAGTTGACAAATCAACAAGTGGCAGAGTAGTATTGTAATTTTTAGTGTGGTCTTTAAAAAAGACTGTTTATTTATGTTTAATGTTTAGTTAGCTTAAAGGTGATACATACCCCAGTATCACCTTTGCTTTTATTAGCATTTTTGCTCACACTTCTCCTTCTCCTTCTCCTTCTCCTTCTCCTTCTCCTTCTCCTTCTCCTTCTCCTTATAAATTCACACATTTATCACCTCAAAAAACTTTATCAGGAAATTAATGACATCGATAGCAAAACCAGATTTCAGCTAAAAAAATTATTTTAGGTCCCGGTTTCAGGACATTTTTGTATATTAATATTCATATAAATGCCAAACTTTCGACGCAATGGACAATTTTTTAGCGACTTGTATCAAGCAATTTCAATATTATAAATCTTTGGGTGATAAAACATTGGCACAGTTAAGCACTGAACAACTCTTTTGGCAACCCAATGATTCGAGCAATAGCATTGCATTAATTGTTAAACATTTAGGTGGAAATATGCTTTCCCGATGGACCGATTTTCTCACCACAGATGGCGAAAAACAAAATAGAAACCGTGACCAGGAGTTTGAGAACAGTTGGGTAGATCGCGATGAGCTTATTACCTATTGGAATGCTGGATGGTCCTGTCTGTTCCAAGCAATTGAATCCCTCGAAGAAGAAGATCTCGCTAAAATCATTTATATCCGTAATCAAGGACATACCGTCATGGAAGCGATCTTGCGGCAGCTAGCACATTATCCCTACCACATCGGTCAGATGCTCTATATTGGGAAAATATGTTTGGATGATAAATGGACCTCCTTATCGATACCCAAAGGTGGTTCAGCGTACTATAATAGGGAGAAATTCAGCCATGAAAAACAGCAACAACATTTCACGTCGGAGTTTATAAAAGGGAATCAGGACAATTTGTCTTAAATAAGCTTTTTCACTTAGTTAACACAATAATTACTTGATTGGAAAGCATCGGATGCTAACCTAATTTCCGCAAACTTTTAAGTATATTTGTCATACATACAACTATTCCTTTTTTTTGATTTCATTGGTAAGTAGGTTGTCTTTAAAACTATGAAAAATTCGATTAAGATCATCAACAATTACGAGTACAAAAAGTTATTTTTACCGGATGTTTCTGAGCACAATTTATTCAATGAGAATAAAATTCAAGTCTATCGAATCGAGAATTACCTCCGCAGTATCCTGATGCCTGTCATCCCCTATCGTACGACGTTTAATTTTCTCATTTTTGTAACGAAGGGGTCCCTGACCCAACATCTCGAAAGCGCATCCTATACCTTAACCGAAAATCAAGTCATTAACATCAAACAAGGTAATATTACGGCTACGCTGGCAATCTCTGATGATGTAGAAGGTTTTTTCGTGGTTTATGAAAATGAAATTGTAACTGATATTGAGCTTGGCATAAACGATATTAAATTTTTCAATTCCCATCCTTTTACCACACTTAAACCACATGTAGCACATTGGATCCAGCAAATGTTGATGTTATTGGAAGAGGAACTTTTTACCGAGGGCCGCGTAATGGAAGTCTGCATATCCATGATGCAGTGTATCCTATTGAAGGTGATAAAATCGGATATAGAGACTAAGGCGCCGATGAGCCGACAGCTCGATATTGCTTTCCGTTTCCGCGAATATGTACAAAAATTTCATATCGATCATAAAAACGTGTTATTCTATGCCAATTTATTGCATATTTCAGAAAACTACCTCAATAAATGTGTAAAGGAAGCGACAAATAAACCTCCGAAGCAATGGATTAGTGAAATAAGTATCTTACATAGTCAGATTCTGCTGCAGGATGCTACGAGAGATATTGCCGGTATAGCCTTTGAATTGAAATTTCAATCGCCCTCCTATTTCACCAGGCTATTCAAAAAAATCACTGGGTATTCACCCAGTGACTATCGGAAACATAAGTTTATGGCGGGCTAATGCTTTTTACGGTAAGGTAAATTCCAGATTAAATCTACGGCTAAATAATGAACCCCAAAATCTACTTTGTCATAGCCTTTAATTAAGTCATTCATATAACCCAGATCCAATCGCAAAGGTGTCTTTGGAATATCTGTCATGTAATAAAAACCCAAACGGGTCTCTTTATAGCCAAAGCTAGACCAAGTACTAACAGGTTCGTAGAGCTTGCTGATTGCAAAAAGTCCTTCAGCGCTCAACGCCAATTCCTGCTTATTTTTAGCCGAAATTTTGAAATTTAGCTGCGACTTCAAGCGGGTCCTAAATTGAAAATTCTCTTCTGTCTTTTGAAAATCGGCTGTAAAGAACTTTCGGAACTCTTGCCTTAATGTATTTTTCCATTTCAAACGATCATTAAGGGTCAATGTATACGCATATCGTCCATACAACCTAAACTCTTGCTCAACACCTTCGTTATGATATGGGGCAGCCTCATCGTAAACGTTTTGGCGACGATAACTCAACGCATAACTATATTGTTGATTTTTAGCAAATTTATGATAGACCTCATGGTTTAACACCCAAATAGCCTGCTTGTGAAATGGATTTGAATCGTCGGGTGTACTTTTAGTTCCCAAACCAATATAGGTCAATGCTTCCTTCGTTCCAGCACTGTCTAACTTCCTACGCAAGCCCAAAACCGACCAAGATGCGGTCCTTGCTTTTCCTAATCCCGGCGGACTGACTTGTCCGTACACCGTATTTACATGAATTCCCAATAAGAGCATTATTGGGAATAGTTTTATTAAACGAAATTTAAACATACATAAAATTTTAGTTCACAAAAAAGGACTAGGAAGTCCCTTCAGCTGATGAAAACCTATTCACCAACCATTGATCGATAAGTTTGACAGGGTGCATAGCCCACATCGCAAAAACAAATGGAAAAGTCAATGTTGTCCATCCGTTGTGAATCAAAAAATGATCGAAATATGTTGCGATAATTGTTCCGATTAGAACATATACACCATCTCTAACGCGGGGGCCGCTTAGGGCAATTCCAACCAAAACCGCATTGAAGCTAAAAATGCCATTATTGGTCATATCTACAGATTCATGGCCATGGTGTGATATATAAACACTGATGATAACAGCAGCGAAACCGTAAAGTGCGCCCATGGGATTGCTCAGGAAAACCCCGATGAAAAAGATCAATCCAGCAATTAAACTACCCTGAAAAATAACCTGACCAAAGGCATGGCCTTCAATTAGGAAGTCATCCATTTCCTGAATATCAACAAAATGCTCGGGTACAGTCCGCAAGGCCAGTTCTGGAATACTCAACACATACAATGCGATCCAGGTAATTAAGATAAAAGGAAATGTAAATACCGGCAGATTCTTCTTTAATGCAAACCCCATCAAAATGGTGGTCAACGCAGATCCTACGATTAAGGCTCCCCATACCCAAACGTTTGTCTGGAAATAGAAAACCAAAGCAATACCGTAAAGCGTAGCATTAAATCCGAAAAGTCCATCATTGATATGTTCCTCATCAAATTTCATCAACTTGGCCGTCAATACGCCTACGATGTTAGCGAGAACCCCTGCAAAGCCCATAAGTGCCGAATCATAAATAATGGCTCCGATAAATAAGATACCCGTCCAAATGTTACCCTGTAACATAATCTGCCCAAATCCTTTAAAAAAAGCTTTTATAAAAGCTAGGATGTTATTTTTCATTGGAATATAATTAGTTGTTATTCAAAAATATGTTGCCCCATAGTGCGCTTTGCATTTCTTTAAAAAGAAGATAAAGCTGTTCGGCACCGTTACCTAAAACACGAACCATAAAACCGTCATGCTGCAATTCGCTAATCCCAAACGCGACGTCTTTGGTTTCCCCGTACTGTTCATGGAAAGCCTCGATCCAGTCGCTTGGATTCAAGCCGGCACTATTCAGATAGATCAACGTTCCCTGGTGCGTATAGCCTTCCAAAATACCCAGACCTTGTATAGGCATACGATCTGGCTGAAGCAATACATTATCCTTCACCACGAGCCTACCATTGACATAACATTCTGTCAGATTTTGAAAGTGATTGTACATAAACTCTTCACCGGACATTTTCCGGCCACAGGTCACGATTTCACTCAGCAATAAGTGACAATTTGAAGCAAGATGTACAATGTTATGGCTCAAAAAATGAGACGAATGCTGAGGTACGACGGGATGGGGTACATAAGAAAAAACAGCATTTTCGCCTACATTCACTTCCATCGTTTGGGACGAATGACCTTTCATATGAAACAAACGCTGATAAGCCTGCGTTTGTAACTGTAACTTAGACCCCGGAGCAATATCAACTTGAATACGATGGTCATCTCCATCCAACAAACCAGGCGATGAACTCATAATCATCAAGTACGCTGCATTGTCTTTTTGATATTGCCCAACAGGAACGATACGAAACGGTTGTGTCGCATATGCATCTTTTAAAAAGGATTTTCCTTCGCGATGTGCTATCTTAATAGCTAAAGAACAAATCATAATTAACGTAGTAAATTAGGCTCCTCAATATCTTGAAGGAGTGCGTATTTTTTAATCCAGCCTACGATCTCTTCCAAACCATCGCCGGTTTTTAGATTTGAAAACAGGAATGGAGAACCTTTACGCATTTTACGCGCATCATGTTCCATCACTTCTAGGCTTGCGCCCACATAGGGTGCCAAATCTTTTTTATTAATCAACAACAGGTCTGATCTTGTAATTGCCGGCCCACCTTTACGCGGCATTTTTTCACCTTCGGCAACATCAATGACAAAAATGGTGATATCGGCAAGATCCGGACTATAAGTAGAAGTCAGGTTATCACCACCACTTTCAATTAAAATCAACTCCAAATCCGGGAAACGGCTAGCTAGTTCATCTACAGCTTCGAGATTCATACTCGCGTCTTCCCGTATCGCCGTATGGGGGCAACCGCCAGTTTCCACACCGATAATTCGTTCACGGGGAAGCAAACTATTTTTGGCCATATATTCCGCATCTTCCTTGGTATAAATATCATTCGTAATTACGGCAAGATCAATTTCATTCATCAACCGTCTGCTCAATCGTTCCAATAATGCTGTTTTACCAGACCCTACTGGACCACCAACCCCTATTTTAACATATTTTCTATTTTCCATTTTAATTGTTTTTTAAGAAATATAAACTCTAGAATATAATCGTTCGTGTTGCATGCAACGGATGTCAAATCCAATGTTGCATAAGCCCACTAAATTCCGTTCAACGGTTAAGGTCTCTTTGCAGAGATCAAGTATATCATCATGTAAACCAAAAAGTATATCTTGGCCATCCAACTGTCCTAATGGCACAAGTTTTACAGCGTTGGTCACCATCGTAATGGCGGCATTATAATAAAAGCCGTGTAATGCTTCTTCCAAAGGAATTTCTAAAAGTGACGCCAACATGCCATACATCAAACAGTAATGGCTATCTACTTCCTTCTTTTGGATTAATTCACCCCAGGATAGCATAAAATCCTGCTGTTGATAACGACTGAATATTTTATAAATACGTACACCCAGTTTTTTACTGGCATCGCGAATTTCTCTTGGGCTTTTTAATGCTGTACATTCTTGATCTAACGCGATCAATGCATCTATGTCCTGCGAAGAAGTTGCTTCATAGGCCAATTTCATCAAAGCAGCATCATTGTACTTCAGATTATACCAGAGGTTATGACGCACATAGTTGTCCGCCGTAACTTTATCACAGACCAAGCCCTGTTGCACATAAGTCTCCAGTCCATTTGAATGGGTAAACCCTCCAATTGGTAATGTAGGATCTGCGAGATGGAGTAACTTGCCTAGAAATGTATTTTTCATTGACATTATTTTTTATATAAGTATATATCTTCAAGGATTTATCAGCTCCTTGCGTAATCTTCTCTATCATTGGGCATTAAAGCGATACCGGCTGTTGCCGCTTGCAAATTCACAAAGGCCTTGTCGTTGATCAAGAGCGGTATATTCTTCGTTGAAGACTTCATCTTCTGATGATGCTTGGGATCGACATTTGCATTGAGCTGACGTAAAAGTTGGCGCTCGCCACGCTGCGGGTCAAATCCTTGTTTCTTTAGCCATTCGTACATTGACCGTTCATAAGGCATAAGCAATTCATTTGCCTCCACAAATAGAGGCAAATGTTTATTTCCAATTTCGCTGCTTACAAAAGCAGTTCGCAGGAAATCAATTGCCATGACACGGATGACTTCACAAGGTTTGATCGTTACCACAACAATTTTCTCTTCGTCTTCGTACAAGACATCACCATCCTGCAAGCTGGATGTATTACCCAACAATTTGACGGCAATATCCATTCCCTCCGCTGTACGTAAACGTTGAATACGTTTGGTCGACTCATACCATTCAATAGCAAGCAAATCGAGACGCTTAGTGATCTGCTCCCCCTGAATATTACTTGTGATTTCCGTGATTATCATTTTTTAATTTTTAATAAATAGATTTTTAGACAAGCCTAAACCTACTGTAGATCCATTGATTCCCGTAATGAGTTCGTGATCATTGGGAATTGCAGCATCTTTACTATTTCTCTTTTTATAAGACAATTCTGCTACTTTAGCTTTTAATGCCCAGCCTTTTCCCAAGGCGATACCCACAAGCGGGTACACTCTGAATAGATAGCCATCGTATTTACCATCTACCATAGTACCACCGGTAGCGACATGTTGATCGCCCCACAAATAATGCACATCAACCTGGCCAATTAACATAAAATGCTCACTCAGGGGCCAAGTATTGCTATAGAAAGGTCCTATTTCATGCGAATGATCCGTAAAATCCAGTGCTTTATCCTTAACAGAATTGAATCCATAGTTTAGCCCCGCATTCATGTTGTCAGTGAAAAAATAAGCAGCACCCACCGGAGCGGCACTAAATTGATGCCCAGCTGTTGTTTCGTGGTAATTCAGTGCCCCATAAACCATGATACCTCCCTTTTGCGCATAGGCTGATTGTATGGTTAAGCACGCCATTGCTATACAACAGCCTAAAAATGTCTTCAAATTTTTCATTAGCGTAAATCGTATTTTAGCTTAATGAAGCATCATGAGCAATCAGTATTCCCTCTCTTTTATGCGCTTTTGATAAGCCCATGATGATTCATCAACCTATTGTTTTTCATAGCTTATGGCGTGACATCGGATCACGCCATAAAAAGTAGTTATAGGGTTAAAACAAGAAGTATCGTTGTCCCAACGAAACTGTATCAACAGGTTTTGACCGCAAGATCTCGCCGTCAAGACTTACCTCATAATTCTCTGGATTGACGATAATTTCAGGTGTGGCATCATTGTGGATCATATCTTTTTTGGAGATATTCCGACAATTTTCTACGGCAAGTAAGGTTCTTTCCAGTTTATACTCTTCTTTAATTCCCTTTTCCAATGAAATTTTAGAGACAAAGTCAAAACAAGTTTGGTGAACGGCTTTACCTAAACCGCCAAACATGGTTCTTAAGATGATTGGTTGTGGTGTAGGAATAGAAGCATTCGCATCCCCCATTTTTGAAGCGATAATCATCCCGCCTTTAATAATCATTTCTGGTTTTGCGCCAAATAAAGCTGGACGCCAGATCACCATATCGGCAATTTTACCAGGCTCGATAGAACCAACGTACTTCGAAATACCGTGGGCAATTGCTGGATTGATCGTGTATTTCGCGACATAGCGACGTGCACGGAAATTGTCGTTGTCCTTACCTTCATCTTCAGGCAATGGACCTACTTGTTTCTTCATCTTGTCTGCAGTCTGCCAAGTACGTATGATGACTTCACCTACACGTCCCATTGCCTGCGAATCGGAACTCATGATACTGAATACACCGCGATCTTGTAGTACATCCTCAGCTGCAATCGTTTCTGGACGGATACGAGAATCGGCAAAAGCCACGTCTTCCGGAATTTCTTTGCTCAAGTGGTGACAAACCATCAGCATATCCAAGTGCTCGTCAATTGTATTTTTTGTAAATGGACGTGTTGGATTTGTCGATGCTGGCAATACATTTGGATACATCGCAGATTTGATGATATCCGGAGCGTGCCCACCGCCAGCACCTTCCGTATGGAATGTATGGATCACGCGTCCGTTGATTGCCTGGATCGTGTCTTCCAAGAAACCCGCTTCATTCAGCGTATCGGTATGGATAGCCACCTGCACATCATATTGATCAGCAACAGTCAACGCTCTGTCGATTGTTGCTGGTGTAGCACCCCAATCTTCGTGGATTTTAACACCTAAGGCGCCGGCTTCAATTTGTTCAACAATAGGTTGTTCAGTACCGACGTTTCCTTTACCAAAAAAACCAAAGTTCATTGGAAGATCTTCAACAGCTTGTAACATGCGGCGTAAATTCCATTTACCCGGTGTTACTGTAGTTGCATTTGTTCCATCCGCTGGACCTGTACCGCCCCCGATCATTGTTGTAACACCACTATATAAGGCCGTTTCAACTTGTGTTGGACTGATATAGTGGATATGGGTATCAATACCACCTGGAGTTAAGATGTATCCTGATCCACCATGCACCTCCGTAGAAGCACCGATAATCATATTTGGTGTAATATTATCCATGGTATCCGGATTTCCAGCACGACCAACACCAACAATTTTACCATCCTTAATACCAATATCACCTTTCACGATACCCCAGTGGTCAATAACAATAGCATCAGTGATCACCATATCCAGTGTACCTTCATCACGTGTATGAACGGAAGATTGGCACATCCCGTCACGCACGGTCTTACCACCACCAAATTTGGCTTCATCGCCATAGTAAGCGTAGTCTTTTTCGACTTCAATAATGATATCTGTATCTCCTAAACGGATTTTATCTCCACTTGTAGGGCCAAAGATGGCGCTATAATTTAATTTGCTAACTTTTAAACTCATGACACTTTGTTTTTAAAGCCTTGTTCTTTTACTTTTTTCATTGCATTTGCTTTCGCAACTTCGGTTTCGGTATCTCCATTTGCCAAATCATTGTGGCCATAGATCCTTCTTGCACCTGCATACGGAACCAATTCGACATCTTTTGATTCGCCTGGTTCAAAACGTACTGCAGTACTTGCGATAATATTTAAGCGCTTACCAAAAGCTTTCTCGCGATCAAACTCCATCATTTTGTTCACTTCAAAGAAGTGGAAATGTGAACCTACCTGAATGGGCCTATCACCTGTATTTGTCACAGTGATGGTTGTAACTTCTCTACCTTCATTGCAGATCACATAGCCATCTGCAATAAAAAATTCTCCTGGGATCATAGATTATATTTTTAACAATTAGCGAATCGGGTTATGAACAGTAACCAGTTTTGTACCATCTGGAAATGTTGCTTCTATCTGTACATCATGAATCATTTCGGGCACACCTTCCATAACATCTTCACGTGTCAACAATGTTGCACCAAACTGCATCAAATCGGCAACAGTACGCCCGTCACGAGCAGCTTCTAAAAGTTCACTACTGATCAATGCAATAGACTCCGGATAGTTTAATTTAAGTCCTCTAGCTTTACGTTTTTTCGCTAGTTCGCCGGCAAGATGAAGCAATAGCTTCTCTGTCTCTCTAGGTAATAAATGCATATAAATATTATTTAAATTGTTGTTATTCGAATTAAAAACAAGTCACGGTGGGTACAGGTCACGACAAGGTCATACGACTTAAAAAAATCGTTCAAAATCGTGATGAATAGGACAGATTACACCCCTACATAGCGCAAGGTCTGTCTTTTCTCAACCCTTGTAAGAAATGGAAATTTTTACCCCAGAAATGGGATCTTTAAACTTTGGAAAAGAATATATTTTGGCGGAAGGATCAATCGATCCATATAAGGCCTTCTGTTATTCTGAATTTTGAGACGTACAGGATAACAGAATACAAAAAGACAAATTGAAAGCACGCCCCAATAGAGCAGCTTGCTCCATTCATCTTTGAGGTCCATCTGTTCGGTGATATCATAGACATCATGATCTTTAACCGCGGCTAACAGATTTTCCCGTTCTGACTGTCCTAAAGCTTTATCTACATGAGAAGGAAATACAGACAGACTTAGGCGGACGAGGGGTAAATGCTGAACAGTAGAATGTGATGGCATAGCTATTCCTTTCATGAGCAGGGTGCTCAAAAGAAAAACTAAAAAGATTAAACTATACCTCATTCTTGCGTTCACAATACTATTATTTGTTGTTCAAATTTACAACCAAAGCGGGCTACTTGACTAGCACAAATCTTGAATTAAATAGTCCAAATTTGTTGAAAAAGCCCGCTTTGGCGGTTTTAGATTACTATTCCAGCATTAAAAAGAGTAACCCACTGATACCATGACATTTCGCGGTGCACCAGCAAAGGCTCTCGTGTAGTCAAAACCACCTAAAAAGTAATATTTATCGAATACATTGTTCAGATTTAAGGCCATTTTCATCGCACCAATGTGGTAATAGGCAGCAGCATTTACAGTGGTATACGAAGGCCATTGCCCCCAGAGTGCATTTCCTTCGCTATCCTTTCCGATACTGTTATCCATCCTTTTACGATCTACATAATAAACACCGGCACCAAAACCCAAACCTTTTAATGTACTAGCTGAAAACACATATTTCAACCAGGCACTCGCCATATTTTTAGGTGCTCCCGGTAGGGACTGCCCGATTTCAGAAGGAACAGAAGATGATTTTACCTCCGTATCATTATAGGTATAATTGGCCATAATCTGGAACTCACGTGTCAACTGCCCACGCACATCGAGTTCGACACCCTGCGATAGCGCTTTGCCAGATTGTCTATACTCCGGCAGCCCTGAATCGTTGATAGCCCCTGTGGCAATGAGCATATTCCGTCGTTCAATTCGGAATAAGGATAGATCAACTTGCAATTGCTCTTTAAAAAAACCAGCCTTCATCCCCGTTTCCACCTGGAAACTCCGCTCGGCATCAAAGGGTTTATCGGCACCATAATCTTTATAGTTCTGAATAAAATTGGCGCCCACAGGCACAAAGCCCTGTGAATAACTTGCAAAATAGTTAATTTGCTTATTTATTCCATAGGTTACACCAAAACGAGGTAATAAGGCATTTTGCGTTGCATGAAAGCGATTTTGTCCGTCAAGTGTTTCAGAAGAATAGTGCTCATGACGAAGACCTACAATAAGTTTCAATCGCTCGTCAATGCTGATTTGATCCTGAATATATTTACCCGTTGTTTTATAAGGGCTCAAAAAAGGATAAGCGACTCCCGTGCGCCACACATAATTCGTTAGATCATGCGTGGTATAAGTGGGATTGTTCAAATCAAAAGTCAACGGGACGACTTTGCCATCTACAGTTTGCTGCCGCGCCTCCCGCAATTGATTTTCTTTGTCGCCCCGATATTGTGCAAAATCAACTCCTGCAACAAAATGATGATCGACTCTATCGCCCAAAAGATCCCACTTAACATAACCCACAACATTATCTGTATAGTCACGTCCATGACGATCAAAAAAACGCATATTCATAATGGTATTATGTGGCGCATCAGCAAAGGTGTTCATTGTCCGATGTTCGTTGACATCCTCCTGATAGATGGATTTCATGTAGCTCAGATTCAAACTAACATGTTCTGCCAGACGCTGAGACAAGCGGCCGCTTAACGAAAAAGTCTTGGAATTATAAAAATCGGAAGGCTGGCTCAACGTAAATGATCTTGGCAAAGCATAAAAGTTATTTTCCTTAATACCCATTCCCCGATCAAGATAACCGTTGAACTGATTATACACCATATCAATATCCACCACCGTGCCCTCAGCTGGTTTAAAGGTGAACGAAGGAGCCACCATGATTCGTTTCTGGCGATTTACATCGCGGAAAGTCTTTGTATCTTCGTAACCCGCATTAAAACGATATAAAATACGTTTGGCACTGTCCAGAGGTCCACCGAGATCCACAGTTGTTCGCATCGTTTCAAAACTACCACCTGAAAAATTCACATGCCCTCTAAAATCTTCCAAAGGCTTCTTGGTCGTCATATTAATTGTACCACCCGGTACGATATCTCCAAACAAAGATGCTCCTGGCCCTTTCAAAACCTCGATATTTTCAAGATTGATTGTTAAGGGAGAATTATAATAACTGTTACCATAACCATACCCCGAGCGTAAGCCATTGACAAGCCGTACACCCGTTTCATAACCGCTTTTAAAGCCACGAATGACAACATCATCATAGGAAGATGCTTCGGTCACACCAGCCAAATCCTGAACCAATGCCCCTGTGGTGAATGCCTGCTTATCCTCTATAAATTCCTTACTTAAAACAGCAACAGATTGTGGAAGATCTTTTAATTTTCCAGCAAATTTTCCGCCCAACTCCATGTCGTTTGTCAGATAAGAATTGTTGCGTCTACCTGTTACCAATACCTCATCCAAGGTATTATCACCGGCCACCATCAGTAATCGAACTCCTTTTTTTGCATTCCAGCTAGCGGCGTTCAAATCCAGCAATACAGGCTTATACCCAATTGCATCTGCACGTAACTGTATAGGAAAGGAAATTATTCCGGTAAAACTAAATTCGCCCTGAGCATTAGAACTTGTCTGTTGTTGTCCATCGACTAAGGTCAGTGTAACCCCAGCGATGGGATCACCGTTTTCATCCTGAATTTTTCCAAATAATGCTACACCTTGTTGTGCATATACGGCTCCCGGTACGGAAGCGCTTGTCAATAAAGCGAAAGCTAGCGCTTTCATCATGTTGTTCATTAGAATAATTTTTCTTTTTTTTGGATTACCCAAATTGGGTTTAAGCAATACGATCAACGAATAATTCCATGTGTATCGTTGGAAAATTCGATTCATTACAATAGTCCTTTAATTGAAAGCCTTGTTTTCCCCAAAACTCATAGGCTCCTGTCAAGAATGGGTGCGTATGTAAATAAAGCCTTTCTATACTTTTCTCCTTAGCTACAGCGACCAAACTTTTGAACAAGGCTGTTCCTAAACCTGACCTACGGTAACTCGGATCCACAAAAAGCCGGGCAACTTCCACCGTTTTCCTTCTGTCTATATCCAAATGCGGAAAACGGTAGTCATAAGCCGACATACCAACCACGCCGATCAAATTACCCCGATGATCTTTTGCCTGCAAGAATGCAGCAGCTTCAGCCTCAAGATACACTGCTGAAAATGCGAGTAGATCCTTAGGAAGCTTATTGGAATCCAACATCGGAAACAACTGTTTCCGAAATTCAATGACATAAGGTAATACGACATCAATATCCTCCTCTTCAACACGAGATATGGTTATATTTTTCAACTGAGGTTGAGCGGGAAGAGATCCCTTACTCATCCGTTTATTTTCAATCAATATATGACCACTGTCTTTAAATATATTCATAGTGTTATCGCTATTTTAAAATAATCGCCCCGTAAACTGGGCATTTCACCTACAAACCATGATGTTTTTACAAAGGCGCTTACTCCACACTTCATCAGGGTGTATTCAGCTCAGTGACGGTTGCTGGACTATGTTCTGCCCCCTCAATGGGTTCAAATGCCGCAGCACCACTCAGCATCGGAACAAACATCCATTTCTTTTGATTTTCCAAACTAATCAAAGGAAGTTGATAGGTCTGTTCCAATAAATTTCTTACTTGTTCCCGATCCAGACCATGGAGGTCCACGAGCCTATTGTCTTTCATCAGATAAAACTGATCACCAAAAAGAAACGCCATGTTAGGGTCGTGCATTACACATAACACGGTTGTCCCCTCCTTGACCAGCTCTTTGGCGGTCTGCAGAACCGCAATCTGATATTTCAGATCCAAATGATTCGTAGGCTCATCAAGCAATAATAAATCAGGTTGCTGTACCAATACCCGACATAGTAACACCAATTGTCGCTCCCCTCCAGACAACGACGTATAGGGTTTGTCCTTTAAGTGTGTGAGGTTAAATTTATCCAAGATCTGTTCTACTGCCTCGAAGTCTTCTTTACTTGGTGAAAAACGAGAAAATGAAGCCCGTCCCGTCAGAATAACATCAACAACGCTAAAAGGAAATGTGGTCTGATGGAACTGGTTCAGAAAACCCAATTTCAATGAATTAGCCCGACCAACCTTCCAATCGCGACGCTCCGTTTCATTAATAAGAACCGATCCATCATATTTTTTTTCCAGCCCTGCAATAATATTGAACAGCGTAGATTTACCACTTCCATTCCGACCGAGAATAACAGAAAGCTTTCCTTTTGGGAATGACATGGTTACATCATTTAAAATGATATCCTTACCGTAGGCAAAAGAAAGGTTGTTGATATGAATCGAATTACTCATGAATTCCAGTTGATTTCATTACGACGCATCAGGTAAATAAACAAGGGAGCGCCAATAATCATTGTAAATACACCGATCGGAATTTCAAATGGCATGACCGCCCTAGAAAAATCATCGATCAGTAGAAGAAAAGTACCACCAATACTGATATTTGCCCACACAACAATATTGTTATTGGGGCCAAAGATCATCCGGCTGATGTGTGGAACAATTAATCCAAATAGACTTATTACCCCTACAGCTGCAACGGCTGATGCTGTAATTAGTGTAGCTACAGCAATAAATCCCAGCTTCAATATTTTCGGATTGACGCCAACAGCAATTGCTTCTTGATCGCCCAAGGCTAAAAGATTCAGCTTCCAACGAAACAGGATCAGGATAGCCAATCCTATTGTTATCGGCAGAAAAGCATGCTGTACTTTCGACCAGGAGGCCGTATGCAGATTCCCCATTGTCCATTGTACAATAGCTTGTAATTTATAGGGATCACTGATGTATTGCAACAAGGTTAACATGGCTGTAAATACTCCGGAAATAACCATTCCTGCCAATACCATCCCAATAATCGAGGTTTTCAAACCAGCATTTGAAACAAAATAAGTCAACCCCACAGCACATACACCAAACAAAAATGCGGATATATTGACCGGCAATAGCGGAAACAACATAGCCAATGCAGCCCCAAAAGCAGATCCCGAAGAAATACCCAATGTAAAGGGATCAACGATTGGATTCCTAAAAATGGCCTGCAAGATTCCGCCAGAAGACGCTAGAGCAGCTCCGACCATAAAGGTCAGCAGAATCCGTGGTAAACGTACCTGCCACAATATCGTATCCATATTATCCTTCAATACCGCAGTAGGGTGACCTAAATATCCCCCCACTTCCGATCCAATGCGTTGGCAGAGCTCAACAAAACCAATGTTCTGGCTTGAGCCCACCAATAGGGAAAACAATAAAACCAACAATGGCAGAACAACGAGCAATAACAGCTTTTTTAATTGATGCATCATTGAAGTAGTCCTGCTTTACCGTAAAGTTTTTCAAAAGCGATAGCCATATCCTGGTCAAGTTGCTGTTTCGTATAATCCGAAAAACACCAATGCCTTATCTGTTTGGCAAAAAGCATAAATTTGACGGTATGTGGGTCGAATGGAAACGACGGTGACATCACAAATACCTGTTTATTTCGCACTGCAGGTAAGGCCGCGAGTTCCTTTAAGTTATAGACGTCTGCCAATGTAGAATTCCAAAGAATAATGAGGTCCGGATTCCATTTATAAATTGTCTCTGCGCCGACATTTGGGGCTTCCATTTCCAACGGACAGGCGTTAGCTGCGCCCGAAAGGCGGATCGCCATATCAATCAAACTACCACGACCGGATGTCGAAAGTACCCGACCTTTAGACCAAGCGTAATAAACCTTCTTCTGTATTTGATCCTTGGGAGCAGTCATTTTTTTGATCTCCGCCGAAACAAACTGAACAATTTCTTCCGCTCGCGCTTTCTTTCCGAGTAATGCTCCCATCCCTGTCAGTTCATTAAAAATACTTTTTTCATCCTGCGAAGAAAAAGTGAACACTGGAATTCCAAGATCTTCTAGTTGGGAAATATTATCCTGATCGGTATTGAATGTCAAAACAAGGTCAGGGTTTAAGCTCACTATGCTTTCCACATTATTTGCCTGGCCTGTGAAAGTAGGTGTCGCCAGTGTTTTTTGTGCGATCCTATCATCCAATTTGGATAAAAACTTATAGGTATCTTCGACCTGATAAACCTGTTCAGGAATACCAACAAGGCTATTTTCAGCACCCAACATGTAGACTTCATCAACAAGGGACGGAAATAATACAACCACACGTTGTGCCGTATGCGCTAATACCACTTCTTTTCCACGGCTGTCGACAGCTTTCACTTGATTGCTGACCGCACCTGCTTGCCGATTTTGGCAGGCGCTCACCAAACACAAACATGCCAAAAGCAATACAGATATAATACGATTCACTTTCATCTACTTATTTTTTAGGACTTGCTTACGCGGATCAACATGTTCATCTGTTCCGCTTAAATCTGCTTTCTTTTTATTTCTCGCCTGCAGTCGAATCAAATTCTCGGATAACAGTAAGGCTTCCTCCAATTGAATCGAGGTTCCATACTTTGCCAGGACCTGCTCATAGAGCCGCCCATCGTAAGGAAGACGAAGTGATTGGGCATCTGTTACGTTGAATATGGGCAGATGTCTGTTTCCAATAAAATAACCAAAATCTGCAAGCTGCACCAAATCTATTGGATTGAATCTTATGGTCAACGTAGGCTTGACAACCAGGATCGCCTGTAGCGTTTCCTGATGAAATAAAGCATCGCCATGACGCCATTCCGCACCTTGCTCCAATTGCATAAAGATTGTCTTTCCGCCCGTTGTATTGCGTGTTAGGCGCCTTTTGTGGACTTCATACCATTCAAGATACACTTGATCGACTTCACTAAGAGCAAACTCATGCTTTGCTACAATTTTATCTATTGGTACAGGTAGCTCATTCATATTGTAAACCTATCTTCTTCATTTCGTTAACGGCACTGACACAGTTTCCTTCTCCGTCAAATCTATTTCCTCTAAACACAAATAACATGTCAACATATACAGTATAACAATGAAGCGCGGATCATTGCTATACCACTCTTTTTATCAATTGGCCGTTATTTTACTTCAAGCGCCTTATATTGATCTTTTTTCGCCTGAACTCTTTCTTTCAACCAATCACACCAGGTATCAAGACCGTCACCATTTAATGTACTGATTGTAATAACTTCCAAATTGGGGTTCACCTCGCGCGCATCTTTCGTTACCGCATCTACCGAGAAAGGTACATATGGCAATAAATCAGCTTTGGAAACCAACATCAATTCGCTTGTTAAAAACATACGTGGGTATTTTTTCGGTTTATCGTCCCCTTCTGTGGTCGCCAATAAGGTCACGCGGTAATCTTCACCCAAATCAAACGCTGATGGACACAATAAATTCCCAACGTTCTCAATAAACAACAGGTCTATTCCTTCGATATCGATATGATCCAGGGCTTGTAAGATCATTTGTGCCTCAATATGACACATTCCACCAGTGACAATCTGCAATGCATTAATGCCTACCTCACGCATACGAACCGCATCACGTTCGGTTTCCGGATCACCCACCAAAACAGCAATATTCAGATCTTTGGCCAAACGTTTTCCCGTTTCTTGCATCAAGGTAGTTTTACCCGAACCCGGAGAAGAACATACATTGATCACACAAACGTCTTTCAGTCTATCGCGGATGGCTTTTGCGACAAAATCATTTGCTTTTAATAAATGTAGCGTTGTATTTTCACATTGAACCGAACCTACACGGTTACCTAAACTTTTAGGATTTGAAGTATTGTCTGACATGATAAACGATATTAGTCTTGTTTAAAAATTACTTTTGATATATAGAGTTCATTCCCTTGAGCAATTGTACTAGAAGCCTGTCCGCAATCACAGACAAATCGATGAAAATGAACCGGAAAATTTTTCTGACAATGTTCACAATATGCAATGATATCGTTTACAACGACTTCCATTTCCATATCTTGGTATTGCGTATTTTCAGCAATAAAAGCATCAAATGCATTTTGGATCAATACAGGCTGGACGTTGGATAACAATCCTGCTGTGACCTGAATTTTTTGAATATCATCTACCCTAGCCTCATAATGCGAGGTCAACGTATCAAAAATATCCTTTACTATACTTAGCTCGTGCATTGGTATATTTTAAGAAATAAATAAATTTAGAAAAGAAATGACAGTTCTCTTTGCCTGTATGATGTAAAGAAAAGCGTACGCTTTAGCATGGAATTTTGATTTGCTCAAACAGCAAAAATCGAGCGATGGGTATATGCTCTAGATCAAGGGTATGTTCATACCGATAATCTTTCTGTTGTGGGGATGGCAGTAGTTCATGCCATAGCAAATCAACCGTAACCAACCAACGCTCCATCAACCAATCTTGTGCCACTTCGGCGTCCAATTCCGCAACAATGGATTGAAGCGATGGGTAAAGCGAACAAAATTGACTATGATCTTTATGAAAATGGACGATGTGTGTATGGTCCGCATTGTTGGAAGGATGTTTTGCAGATAAAAACTGGGATTCGACACTTTCACTTTTCAGTACAAGACTGTTTGCATTTAAATTCTTAAATGATAACAACAGTGCTGCAAACAGAAAAATAAAGTGCTTCCACATAGCTTTAACCTAACAATGTATCAAAGATTCCTTTGAAACCATTACAAAGTTACTACCGATCAAAGAAGAAAAAGTAGCACAAATCTTGAATTTTATTTCACAAAATAGGAAACACCCAAAGAAAATTCCATAATTCTTCATATATTAAATTAAAATTTGGTTAAAGTGAGATTAAAATGATATTAGAGGCAAAAATTGGTTCTTTTTTGGCTGCTATTCTCATTAAATAAATTGGTCCATGTCGTAGACCATAGCGATAAATATTGGTCAGGTACATCATAAAAAATCTGAGCCAATCTTAGCGCCGGAGCAAAAGGTTAATTTCAGGGTTATCTGGATAAATCTAAAATAACAAGAAGCCAGGTTCGCGTCGGACCTGGCTTCTTGAAAAACTGATATTCTTAACAATTAGCGATGCAGATCAAAACGGTCTAACTCCATCACTTTAGTCCATGCCTTCACAAAATCTTGTACGAATTTATCTTTTGCATCGGCACTGCCATATATTTCAGCAACAGCTCTCAGTTCAGCGTTGGAACCAAAAACAAGATCTGCACGTCCGGCTTCCCATTTTTTAACACCAGATTTACGATCTGATCCTTCAAAAACTTCCCGGTCCGGAGAGATTGCTTTCCAAGCTGTTCCCATATCCAATAGATTGACAAAAAAATCATTCGTCAATTGGCCTGGCCTATCTGTCATCACTCCTAATGCAGAACCATCAAAATTTGCCTGAAGAACACGAAGTCCGCCGATTAATACCGTTAATTCCGGAACAGATAGCGTAAGTGATTGTGCTTTGTCGATCAATAATGATTCCGTAGACACGGTGTAAGCACCTTTACGGTAATTTCTAAATCCATCCGCAATTGGCTCAAGATAGCCCATGGATTCTACATCCGTCTGTTCCTGTGATGCATCCATACGCCCCGGATGGAACGGTACGTTGACAGCATGTCCAGCTGCACGAGCGGCCTGCTCTATCGCAGCAACACCACCTAAGACAATTAAGTCTGCCAAGGAAATCTTCTTTCCGCCCTGTTGCTTTCCATTAAAGTCCTGTTGAATTTGCTCAAGCGCAGTAAGAACTTTTTGCAATTGTGCTGGATTATTGACTTGCCAATAACGCTGCGGAGCCAACCGTATCCGCGCACCGTTTGCACCACCTCTCTTGTCAGACCCACGGAAAGTAGAAGCTGAAGCCCAAGCGGTCGTTACGAGCTCTGCAGTGCTGAGCCCCGCGCTCAATAGGGTAGATTTCAATGTGTTAATATCATTAGCATCGACCAAAGCATGATCGACAGCAGGAATAGGATCTTGCCACAATAATTCCTCAGCAGGAACTTCGGCACCTAAATAACGCTCTCGTGGTCCCAAATCACGGTGCGTCAATTTAAACCAGGCGCGAGCGAATGCATCGGCAAATGCGTCTTGATTTTCGTAAAATTTACGCGAGATCTTTTCATAAATTGGATCAAGACGCAAGGACAAATCTGTCGTCAGCATCGTTGGCCTACGTTTTTTAGTTGGATCAAAAGGATCTGGAATAGTCGAATCAGCTCCTTTGGCTACCCATTGATGCGCTCCTGCAGGACTCTTTGTTAATTCCCATTCATTTTCGAAGAGATTTTTAAAAAAGAGATTGGTCCATTCTGTCGGTTTCTGTGTCCAAATAACCTCCAAGCCACTCGTGATCGCATCTGCTCCTACTCCACTGCCATAGGTACTTTTCCAACCAAGCCCTTGTTGTTCTATGCCGGCTGCTTCAGGTTCTTTTCCGACATTGTCGGCAGGACCTGCTCCGTGTGTTTTTCCAAACGTATGCCCTCCAGCAATCAAAGCGACAGTTTCCTCATCGTCCATCGCCATCCGACCAAAAGTATCCCGTATATCTTTTGCAGCCGCGATAGGATCTGGATTTCCATCTGGTCCTTCCGGATTAACATAAATTAATCCCATCTGTACCGCTGCCAACGGTTTTTCAAGATTGCGCGAATGTTGTTTACCATCTGCATCATCATCGGCAGATAATACACCGTGTGATTCCACTACGCCTTCTGAACCATGAGCATAGCGTACATCACCGCCCAACCATGTTTTTTCAGAACCCCAATAGACATCCAATTCAGGTTCAAAAGCATCCACACGTCCACCAGAATAACCAAAAGTCTTGAAGCCCATAGACTCTAAAGCAACATTACCTGTTAAAATCAATAAATCTGCCCAGGAGATATTTTTACCATATTTTTGTTTGATAGGCCACAACAGGCGACGTGCTTTATCCAAACTCACATTATCAGGCCAGCTATTCAGTGGTGCAAAACGTTGTTGCCCAGACCCAGCTCCGCCTCGACCATCGCTTACCCGATAGGTTCCTGCACTATGCCAAGCCATCCGGATGAATAATGGTCCATAATGTCCAAAGTCAGCAGGCCACCAGTCCTGCGAATCGGTCATCAAGGCATGCAAATCTCTTTTTACGGCTTCTAAATCCAATTGTTTAAATGCTTCCGCATAATCAAAGCCCTCGTCCATCGGATTTGACTTGCTCGCGTGTTGTCTCAACAGATCTACACGAAGTCTATTTGGCCACCAGTCCTGATTTTGAGTTCCCCCTCCCGCAACGGCGTTGCGCATTGTACCATTATGAAATGGGCATTTGCTAATGTCTTTTTCGTTGTTGTCCATATGAAAAGAAAGTTTATTTATATAATATCTTAAGTGATCAAATTGTTTGACTCCCACTTTCATAAAATTACACAAATGAGATCCCACTTGTACATCGAATGATTCGATACACTATAATCAAAATCTATATACACAATATATAATTATATAAAATACTAAAAATCATCTTTTAATGAGCAGCTAGAATATGACGATTTTTGGAAGTCTGAAAAACAAAAGCGATTCTTTTACTATTCTATAATTAGGTTGTATCAAAAATATTGACCATGAATGAGCTATCCACATTTTTGGTAAGTGCTTTTATAGGCTTGAGTCTGGCTGCAGCTACCGGCTTCCGGGTTTTCATGCCGCTATTCTTATTGAGCCTTGGCTGTCGGCTTGAACTGTTCCAGGTTGGCAATGAATTGGCCTGGGCGGGCTCACCTATTGTTTTGGCAGCGACAAGCCTAGCCATGATCCTAGAAATAGCGGGATATTACATTCCTTTTATTGACAATATATTGGACAGCCTTTCAATTCCTCTCGCGACGATAGCAGGTACCTTACTTTTTGCCATACAGTTTGCAGATATTTCACCCTTTTTCCGCTGGGCTATGGCAATCATCGCTGGTGGCGGTACCGCGGCGACCATCAGTACAGCGCTAGCTGGCACCCGGGCAGTCTCGTCTGTTGGAACGGCAGGTTTTGGCAATTTTATGATCTCGACCATGGAAACCATCGGTTCAACCATTTTGACCATACTCGCCATATTTATCCCCTTTATGGCAATTATAGTTGTTATAGGCTTATTCTATTTCTTTTGGCGATTTGGCAAAGAACAACTCAAAAAAAAACTTAAAAGAACGGAGTAGCTTTCACAACATAACATCTAAATAAACTTCACACAGTGCCATACGAGCGACAATAAAGCCAAGCCTCACCAGCACAGGCGTAAGCAAATTTAGCGCAGACAAACCAACTAGGGATATTGTAAACATCTTATAGCCCTAGCTGATCTATAGCTGCGTAAACTCCAAATCCCTAACCTTTATACCTTTCAATCAAGCGAATACCTGGCAGGTATCATGTTATATTTTTCGACAGTGTTTATTCAGTGCTCGTTCAGTGCTTGTTCAGTGATTACTCAGTGATCGTTCAGTGTAGACTGAATAAACAATGACTGAGTACTGTTTAAAAAATGATTAAAAATTGTTGTTACCTACAATCTGGTATTAGTTTGTTTCCGTTTTGAAATTATCTTGATCTAGGCCCTTATTGAGCAATTATGGCACTCGTCAACAATCGAGACAAATTTTGGGAATACTTAGAAAAGTAGTACGGATATAAGGACCATAGCGCCAAACAGCTATTCGAAATTCGTTTACTGTTCACTGCTTTTGGGCACCGGTTGGCGGTAAATTAAGAGACAGAAAAAGGACAGCAAAATTCGATGCTGTCCTTTTTCAACATCAGCTCTTACGCTGATTTAAGGCTACGCACATCAGCAGCCTTGATGTGCGCCCAGATCAAAACTGGTTTTTACTAATCAATAACAACCTCTTGTGGCCGTTTTACTTTTTCAAGATCTTTTGGAAGGATAACCGTCAATACCCCATCCTCGAAACTTGCATGCACATTATCTGTAAGTACTTGTTCATTTAATTGGAATTCACGTTCAAATGCCAATCCATCCTGCTCTTTATAGATATAATCTATGGCATTGTCCTGGGTGTTTTCTGTACATGAAATCTTCAGTATCCCGTCATTTATGCTGACTTGGAATTGTTCTTTCTTACGTCCAGCGGCAAAAAGCTGCACTTCATAGAATTCTTGATTTTCGGCAATATTTACAGGAACAGCTTGCTGTACGCCAGCATTGTGCCCGGCTTCACCATCAAAAAACTGTTGTTGGAATTTTTCAAAGCGGTCTTTGAAATGTTGTCCGCAAAATTTATTATGATTTGAATATCCGTTGGTATAATGATTTCTTTTAAACATGTCTTTAATTTTTTATATTGAATAATACGTGTAAACTGATGTGGGATGAATTTCCTCGTCTTGCAATTTTTAACCTTAGTAAACTGGAACTATTGTTGCTTTCTTAGCACGTTTTTGCCCTTGTAATGGAACAATTGCAACCACAGTGTTATAATGACGGTGAACGTTCGGATATACCGGAGCCCTATCCATTTTGAATGCTTGTCTATCTCTTCTACGCATTCTTGCCGCGGCAAAGCTTCCTATACCAAAGAGAATTGTCCCAAACAACAAGAGCTTAAAGATCGTCCCAATAATCAATGTTGCTAATCCTGCTATTGCCGTAAGCACAATAAGGCGTGGCAATATAAATCGAAGTTTATTTTTCATTTGAATACATTTTTTTAAAAATGATTGCGGATTATATCTATTTTCAGCACATTGCACATAGAATTTTCCTAGATCATTTGTATGTTTTAATTAACTATTTGTTTTATCCAACATCCCTGCTGACAGATCCTCGCGTTCTGTTACTTGTTTACCATCAGGATATCGGCATAAAAAAAGGCGCCTTTATAGAAGAAGACGCCCAACAACAGTTTTTACTTTAAAATTTTTATTCTTTTTTTCAGAACCCGCAACGCCCTCCAAAACGACGCTTCCATTCCTCCCGCAAACGTTCCCTTTCCTCATCGGAAAGATCTTCTCCTTTTTCCATCTGAGGCGGAACATCCCGTCCGAATCGGCCACCTCCCGGTTTACCGAAGCCCCTGCCGAACAAGATTTTCGACAAGACAAAGAGTCCCAGCGCCTGCCAATAGGTAATTGCTTTCAGATTGAAAATATCAACCATTACTGTATTCCACAAATATTGTAGTAATGCTACCAACAAAAAAACACCAACGATGATAGCGACAACCATAAAAGCGAATTTACCCTTCCGCTGTCTTTTCATTCTTCCATTCATAGCTTAATCCTTTTAAAATTTTAATTCTTCATACAAACTTCGCAACCGTATTCTCAGGTGCTTCACTGCATACCCTTTTCGGCTGATAATCGTCTTTAGGTTCTCATTTTCCATGACTGCAATTTCCTGAAGAGTTTTCTCTTCCAGTTCATTGAGCACAAAAACCCGACGTTGTTTTTCCGGCAATTCCTCCAATGCTTTCATCAGCTCATCCCAAAAAATATCCTTAAATAATTTTAGCTCAGGATTATTGGAGTCGTCAGCTAAAAGGAGCTGACGAATAGGAAACGTACTTTCGCTATCCTCGTCACCCGCTATAAGCTCATCAAGCGATTCACTTTTCTTTTTCCGGTAGCTGTCTGTAATCTTATTTCGTGTGACAGCATAGAGCCATGCTCCCGCATTCTCCAATTCGTCCATATTGGTCAAACGGCTAAATTGATACCAGACTTCCTGTAAGATATCTTCTGCATCCTCCGTTTTCTTTACCCTTCCCTTAACAAAACGTAGCAGCTGACTTCCATAAGTCTTAACGATATCCGTAAATGATCTGGAATTTTTTTCTGCCATATGATTTTGGTATGCAATGTCCATAGCAGCATAGACGAACTAGTCAAACTTTTACTTTAAATTATTTTCATGAATCTTTCTTCTTGCTGACTTCAACTTTCTGACCAATAAGCACACTTTCGCTACCGTCTTCTTTCGTATACGCTTTGTTAGGATAAAGATACGAGATAATCAGCTAATAGCTGATGCATTCAACCTACTTTATCGGGAATAAAACAAAACCTTCATGACTTCGCAGACACCAACAGCAATGAAAGCAAACTGAAGGTTCTTTCTGGCCAATAAGATTAGACACTTTCAGAAAAAAAATGATGCTGTGTGGTCTATTACTTCCACCGCTGCTGAATGACTTTACCTTTATCGGTAATAAAAATATAACGGTATGCTGGGAAACGCTGAATTAATTTTTTTCCTTCTTTCTCACCAAGTACCATGATTGAGGTACTGAGGGCATTTGCAATCTCGGCGGAAGGTCCATAAATCGTCACTGAAGTTAATCCCGTAGCTGGATAACCTGTCACTGGATTTATAATATGTGAATACCGTTTCCCATTGATCTCCGCGTATTTCTCATAGCTGCCTGAAGTTGCTACGGCCATTTCATTCAAATGAAGAACTTTGACCATTTGATGGGGTTTGAACGGATTGTTTACACCCACTTTCCAGGCGTCCCCCCGGGGTGGGTTTCCCCAAGCCGAAAGATCTCCGGAAGCATTAACTATACCTGCTTCAATTCCCTTTGCCTTCATTATGTCCCTGCCACGATCAGCAGCATAGCCCTTCCCGATCGAGCCGAAACCGATCTTCATACCGGGCAATTCCAGAAAAATTGTCGAAGATGCACTGTCGAGACGGATGTGTTGATAGCCCACCTTGGCGACAGACCTTTTAACCAGATCTTCCGTAGGCATCGTGGTCATACTACCATCAAATACCCAAACTTTATCCAAGGCAACAATACTAATATCAAAGGCTCCGCCTGAATTTTGAGCATACTGGATCGCTCGCTTTGTTAATTCAAAAACTTCCCGATCCACCTTAACGGGCTTAATCCCTGCATTGCGGTTCACCGCTGCTATTTGGGTTTGCGGACGCCATTCTGAAATCAGGTTTTCTATTCGATCTATTTCGGAGATGACTTCATCGATATGCTGATTTGTAATCGCGCTATCCCGATCTACCAAGCTGATTTCAAAAACAGAGCCCATAAGGGTAACCTGCCGCTTGACCAAGACCTGCGCAATCCCCGAAGTAATGGACACAAAGCAGAGCATTAAAAGCAGGACACATTGTTTATTGTTCTTCATGAGATTGATCCAAAAAGGAATTATAAAGTCGATCTATACCAAAAGTAGTCTTCGTGACGGGATTTACCATTGTACCATCAATTTACTAATAACAATCCGTTAAGATTTGTCCACTTTCTTTGTAGTCGGCAATAGTTTTGCCGACATGCGCCAGGAGAAGTTCATTTAAAGTATGTTCAACATCATGCTGCATACGCAATGCACCACAAAGCAATACACAACCTCCTTTTTCAAGCAATTCGACAAAATATAGCGCATCCCGACGGATCAGGTCCATGACATATTGTGGATTTTCCTCGCGCGAAAAAGCCAGTTCAAGCTGCTGCAGATGCCCTAATTTCAGCTGTTGATCAGCAAAATCCACATAGTGCGCAGTCATTTCATTTCGATGGCGAAAACCTGCATACAGACGCAAAGGAGCCCTACTTTCATTTTCTGAAATCATGCCAAGAAAGGGTGCTACCCCTGTACCATTCGCAATTAAAGCGACTGCATTTGCTGCTTTCGGGAAATGAAAACTTGGATTAACCATGACACGTGCCTGGAGGGTTTGATTAGTTTCCAATCGATAGAGGAAGCTAGAACCAAATCCATCAGGAAACAATTTCACCACGAGCTGCACCATTCCATCTTTGTAGCCGATCGAATAAAAACGTTCACGTTGATCTTGCGCGGGATAGATTGCCAATAAATCGCCCGATTGCATGTTAATTTTACTTGCAGGCTTCAGCACTAAAGTAAAGGTCGTGTTAGTCGCTGAAACAGCAGACTTCGCTACCACCTTAAATTTCGTCAGTCCGACAACTTTAGCACTATAAATAGCTGGTGCAGAAGCGAGTGCAATAGTGGCCTGCGAAGACCAGTCATGTATCCATGAAATAAGTTCATCAACATCCTTATCATTAACGGTATGTAAGTCTGTTAAACGCGAAGCCCAACCTTGTTTTTCTAGTAAACAATCAATTTCGCGCGCATAAGCACAAAAATCGGGATAGGCTTTTGAACCAAAGCCGAGAACCGAAAATTGTACATCTTGTTTTTGTGGATGGCTATTGAGCTTTTGTTCAAATTGAAGTGCATTGGAGGGTGCTGTTCCTAGCCCGTATGTCGAAGTAAACACAAGCAAGTGTTTTGCCTTTGGAAAGCACTGATATTGATTCATTCCGAGCAGCAACGATTTTTGCCCATCCGCCAAGAGCTGTTTATGGATCTGATTGGCGAAAAACAGCGTACTTCCATTTTCCGTTCCGAAAAGAATAACAATCTCCGCTTCTTCAGGTTTATATTTATTCTTGATTTTTGTACGCGTGCGCTTGAATGTAATGACGAACCCTGTATAAATAAAGAACACAATATTCAACGATGCGAGCCCCAGTACAATAGCCCATATAATATTGGTCTTACCCGTATGAAGGTCCAAAGACAACTCTTCGGCCAATGCAGTAAAGGGGTACTTGACTTCTTTATGCAAGCTTCCATTCAACTGGTTGATGGTCAATTCCCGATCGCGAAGCTCCAATACAAAATATTCGTCAGGATCGCCTTCCATAAATGGAAACTCCAAGGTCTTCAAATCAACAAGTTTTGTATTTTGGAATATTGAAAATTTTGCCACCTCCAATTCGATATCTTCCTTCATCTTATTGGGATATTCGATGGTTTGATTCGGCTTCTTTAAGATTTCAATACGTACCAGGAATAAATAGGTACCAGTTAGGGCCAATATCAAAATTGGTATCAAAAATAAACGTCCTGAAACAACGTGGAAATACTGGGCAAAAAAGTCCCGATTGATTTTGGCAAAGAAGTGTCGAACGCCCTGTTGACGCTTAACAATCAGAACAATTCCTGAAATAGTAATAAGAAACAACAGAAATGAAACCACACCAATAATCACCCGGCCGGTCACTTTCAGAAAGAGCGAGCGGTGTAAAGCTGTAACCCATTGAATAAATTGGGACTTATTCAATTGGGGACCAAGCAGACGCCCGGTATTCGGATCAATATAACCCTTCACGGTATTGCCATCAGCGTCTATGGCATCAATACTCACAAATTGATTGTGATCTACCGAAATCGCTATGATTTCGGGATAAACCTTGCGCAAGGCTGTTACGGACTGCGCAAGGTTTAAAGTTTCAATATGTTCAACCCGATAAGGTGGAATTTTTTCGTTGACAGCGTCAACGGCCAATATTACGCCAGTTATCGATAATAAAAGTAAAAAGACAGAAGAAACAATAGCTAAGGCTAAATGTGCATACCTCCAAATAGATACCAGCATTTTTACCCCTCTTTTATTGTATTTTATTTAACTTGACAAGTTTGATGTATCCCTTGCCGTTCGCTTTTTCGGTAATGGCTTCTTTTGTTAAAGGGATTTCAACATCGGCAGTATGATATTTTTGTTCCTCTACAGCAGATTCAAAACGGAGTTTATACCCTTTGTTGAACTTCGATTCGTCAATATCCAAAGTGCGCATGGCACGGTCACCGCCACCAACTGACGCACCCGTCACCGCATTTAGCTTCTCTTTGGTCTTATTTTGAAACTTGTACCATTCCTTGATCGTATTATACCATTGCTTATCAGATCCCAATACGGCGAGTGTTTTTTCGTAAGCTCCACTAGGATTAATCAGTGAAATCACGACGTAGGCTTTCTCACCTTCGTAGGCATTCATTTGGATCATGCACTTATATTTAGCTGCCTGTGCGAAAGAGCTTAGGGCTGCCATTGAAAATAAAAGAGTGGCTATCGTTGTTTTAAATATGTTATTCATCTTCAATTGTATCTAATTTTAAGGTATCCGTAGTCCGTTCAGCGTTACCAATATTTCTATTATTTATCGGGATATTTCATCGATATGATTAGAGATACCACTGGAATACGATGTTGTCTTATTTCAAAAAGTCAAGCTGCACATTGGACTTAGCTAAGAAATCGTTCTCTTTCGCCAGGTCATAAGCTGTTTCATCGAATTCTGTTTTCAATTCCTTTTTTGCACCAAGCGAAACCAATGTTTTTAATATGGAATCGTCTTTAGCTAGGAGAGCTGCCTTATGTAGTGCCGTCGTTCCTTCTTTATCTTGTGCGTTAATGTCTACTCCAAGTTCGCTAGCTTTCTGGATAAGCTTCACATTCTCTTTGGCTACTGCCAAATGATACAATGTACTACCATTTTTTTGCGGAGCAATAACGTCCAATCCGTTCGTCTTAAGGATCGCTAATTTTTCTTTAAACTCATCCCCTTGTGACACATTTCCCTGACCACCTGGTCTGCCCCCCTGTGGCAATTCCTTGTAAGAATTAAACCAATAGAACGCTAAGTTATTGCCCTCCTTATCCAATACCTTGGTATCGGCTCCATTTTTAACCAATGCCGCAGCTACTTCAGGAGTTCCATTTGCTATTGCTTTAGTCAATGCAGATTCTCCTTTTTCATTTACAGCATTCACATTTTTCGCTTTAGTAAGCAGCAACTCGACCAATTTAGTATCTTTACCACTAGCAGCCACCATAAGTGCCGTATTTCCTTCGTTGTCAGCTTTTGCGACATCTACACCTTTATCCAAAAAATAATTGATCACATCCATATCTGGCCTACGAACCAAAGCATGCAGTACCGTAGCACCTTCCTTATTTACCGCCTTAGGATCCAATTTGAACTTTTCAACCAAATAGGTATAAACCGCCAAACCGTTAGAAGCTTGTCTAGAACCTTGAGTCGCAAAAAACAACGCATTGTTGGTTGGCTTTACACCACGGGCGATGAATTTCTCCATAAGCGCGGTATTTCCAAGTTTAGCAGCATAATCCGTTACCGTACGGCCCGACTCATCTTTATCTTGAATAGATAATCCTTTTTTTATGAAATAATCCGTCAATGCCAGGTCCTTGTCTGCAGACGCTGCAAGCATCATCAAAGTTGCACCACCTTCATATTTCTGTTTGGGATTCACACCTGCTTTAAACAAGGCATCATACACAGCAGTATTTGTATTTCCTGTTGAAGCTGCATAAGCGACAATTGGGTAACCATGGCTATCTTGGTAATTGACATCAGATCCCTTCGCTATTAAAAAATCGACCAATTCAGCATTTCCACTTGACGCTGCCCAGTGTAAATAACTACGGCTGTGATGTGTCTTCTTGGTTACACTATTCCCTTCTTGTTCGATCATGAATTTGACGACATCAGTCGGAGCACCATTTAATATAGCCATAGTGACCGGATCAAAGGATGCCGCATTCGGCTGAGAAGGGCTATTTCCTTTGCTGATTTCTGCTTTAACAACGGTCAATGTAGGTTTGCCCTTCCAGAACTCGCCGTTCATCAACGAGTTTGTCTGCGCCTGTGCATAAGATGCAGCGAATAATAAAGCTGCCAAAAGTGTCTTTTTCATTCTTTTATTTGTCTTTTGAAGGTGATGGAGCAACATAACCTATTCATTCCCTACTCAATTATTCTGCAAATTGAGCTTTAATTATTCGATAACACGGGTCGGAATATATCGTGTTGGTTTCATCAGAATATGTGTAAAAGCGTATATTTTTAGAACATGGATGCGTTCCGAATTCGATGTTTGCAACAATTTCTGCATACAGACAAGCCCATGTTTAAAATAGATCAGCTACTTTATTTAAATTAATTCTAAATTAATGCAAATCTAAAAAATATTCCCAAACCACAAAAATTAATCGTGCTAATTTTTATTGATCAATTGCCCTGAAAGGCTTTCGGCTTCATCCGAACAACATCTGAAAGAAGATTGTTAAACTTGTAAATGCACTAAAATTATCTTACTTTACTTAAAATAAAGTGGTATAATGAGCAAGGTAGTTTCCAATTTTTATACAATCAGCGCAACGACTGAACCTGAACATAAAATTTTCTATCGTCTGTATGTACCCGACGACAATCAAATAGTGGCAACATTACTCTTGGTTCATGGCATGCAGGAACATAGTGGTCGGTACGAAGAATTGGCCAGTTATCTGACTACACAGAATTTTGCGGTTTTAACCTACGATCAATTGGGCCATGGAAAAACGGCGCTACAGGTCGATCAATTGGGTTATTTTAAAAAGCATGGGGCTAAAAAACAACTTATTGATGACGCCATTACAATGAGTAACTTCTTACGTGAAACCTATCCGCAACTGCCTCAATTTATTTTAGGGCATTCCATGGGATCCTTTGTCACACGTTGTGTTTTACAAAAAATTGGTCGGCAATTTAAGGGGGCCATTATCGTGGGGACAGGCCAACGTCAAAAAGGATCCATGGCCTTTCGCCTTTTACTCACTCTTCTCAATAGTATTGCCCCTAAAGGAAGAAGTAAATTGATCAATCGCATTTTTGACAAACGTAATAATGCTCGGTTTAAGAACGAGCCTAACCAAAATAACAGCAATTGGTTAAGCATAAGCAAGACAAACCGTATTTCATTTTTGGAAGATCCTCTTTGTGGGGGATTGTTTACCAACAATGGGTTTCATACCGTATTAGACCTTTCCTTGCAAGCGACAGCTATCGAGGCTACCAAGAATATCCCAAAAAACTTACCAATTGTATTTATCAGCGGACAGGATGATCCAATTGGAGATTTTGGCATAGGCGTTGAAAAAAGTGCGGCACAGTTAAGGGCACAGGGACAGACCGATATAACCCTTAAATTATATGCAGGCATGCGGCATGAAATTCTTAATGAAGACTGCAAAATGGAGGTATTCCAGTTCATCAGTAGCTGGCTTCATCGCCATTTACTTTAGTTTCCGACTGTAATATTTCCGAATAGGCTCATCTAAATAGTTAAAGACTAATAAAGATAAAAAAATCAACAACAGCATTCCAATAACAATAATCACAGCCATTTGCTTATTCGATGGGTGATTAAGTTCTACATAGCTCATAAAAATCCAGATAAATGGATAATGAATGATATAGAGCGGATAGGAGATATCACCTAAAAACTTGCATAACTTCTTGACCCCTCCAAACACAGGCTGCCCTCCTATCCCCAGTAAGAGTAATAAAGGAAAATAGAAGATAACGACAATAGGATCAATGTATTTACCATAAGCTTCAGAAAATGGAATAAAAAATACGGCGGCAAGTAGACCTAGAACACCGAAAAAAGGAAGCTTGTTGGAAATGGTCCAGTTCGATCTAAAAATAAGTAGTCCCATTGAAAACGAAAACCATAAACGAATTCCACCAGCCCAAAAGTTGTCTGCTCCAAAACCGACAGCTAAATAGCCCGAACGAAATGATTCGGCACATAGCGCTGCTGCACCAAGGAGCACTATCCCCCAAAGAAACTTTTTTGGAATCCGTACCAGTACCAAAGCATAGGCTATATTGGCGATATACTCCCAAAATAGCGACCATGTAGGTGGGTTTAAATGAAAAAGATTAAAATAGCGTTCTGGTACAACCGGGTATGGAATCAACGTTATCCCACTGATGAACATCCCCATCTTTTGCAAAACAGAAAATGAGCCAGCCAAACTGCTGAATGGATCGTAAATAAATGCGAATAAACCAATCAACGTACCGATGATAACCAATGGGTGCAATCGCAGCAAACGCAAGAGAAAGAATCGTTTTAGACCGATTGCGGCCAGCTTCTGATCGTAGGCATAGGCAATGACAAAACCCGATAAACAAAAGAAAAAATCAACGGCTAAATAGCTATGTGGAATAAAACTATTGCGATAATCCGGTTGTGCAATTTCCATAAAGTGAAACAGGACGACTGCGATTGCGGCTACCCCACGCATGGCGTCAAGAAGTTCAAAATGTTTCTTCGTTTGATGTATCATATTTTTTATTGGCAGCGAAAATTAAGACCGACGAAGATCGGAGATCCGCTGCTAGCTATTGAAAATTCTATTTAGTATTAAACGTTGGTGCCGGTTGCGGAGCAACACTGCTGGTTGCCCCTTCAATTTTGGGCCAGTCCCTATCCCAAACAACCTCATCCAACAATAGCATCCGGCGATTTCCCCCCGTAGCGACACGAGGCTGCTTTGGATCAATACCATGATAGAGTATCCAATCTTTTCCTTTGTCGTCTGTAATAATGCGCGAAGTGTGACCTGTCCCCACAAATTGATCATTTCCTTTTAACAACAGCGTTCCACTCCCCCGCTGTGTAAGGTTGCGGCCTTCTTGATCCACATAGGGTCCTTTCAGATCACGAGAGCGCCCCACAAGAACATGGTAGCTGCTTTTTTCTCCTTCACAACAGGAGCCTTTGGATCCGATAAAGTAATAGTACCCTTTCCGTTTATGAATCACAACGGCTTCAAAATCTCCTGCAGCGACTTTAAATTTCCCATTTAAATCAGGTATACCGGTACCATTTTTATCGAGTTCAACACCATAAGTGCCTTGCGTATTCGCATCGCTAAAACTGCCCCAGAATAGATAGTTCTGCCCATTTTCAGTAAAAAAATAAGGATCTATTGAATTAGGCACATCGATCTCCTTGCTATCAAAAAGTTTACCTTGATCGATAAAGGGGCCTTCCGGTCTAGCTGCTAGGGCTACACCGATGCCGGGATTGGAATCACCCCATGTGGAATAGGCATAATATAAAAGATACTTACCATTTAACTGCACCACATCGGGGGCCCAGATTCCGCCTTCTGCTTTCCAACCCGGTTTAGTTGGGAAGGCGGTTCCGATCCATGTCCAGTTTACAAGATCGGTGGATTGTAGAATAGACACCAGACGTTGTCCCTTTCCGTCGCCCCAATTGTCGGCTGTCCCATATGCATAGAACATTTTGCGCTGTGGATCTCTAACGACTGTAGGATCAGCAAGTATGGGCTCAAAAACCGGATTGCTATAGGTTTTATGCTGAGCCGTGGCATTTGCTATTTGTTCCGACGGCTTCACTGAACCTGTAGCGCTTCCACAGGAGCTCAACAGGTTCAGTACGACAACTCCGCCAATCCAATATCTGAACAACATTGCATTCAACATCTTATTATTCTATTTATATTATTTTCTATATCATAGGAAAAGCTATTTTGCTTTTCCCAATTTCTCTTCCAACATTTTGATAAAATACCCGCCAACAACAGATCGTGCTTTAAATCCTGCTCTTTTAGGACGGTCTGTATAAGTCCAATCCGACATGGGAACGCGATCGGTTGTTTCGTTCATAAAACGGTAGACTGGCTTCAAAAATGCCTCAAAGGTAGGCTTATCATCTGCCATAGTCGCCGTCCAAATAATCCAATCGGTTTTGGTATAAGGCTGACGGTTGTCCAGGGGAAGTCCGTATTTATTTTGTTTGCCGAGATAGTATTTAATTTCAGTTTCACGGATAGAAGGGTCGAAAATATCCATCTTAAGCAATTTATCCCAGACCATATTATACTTTTGACTCCAGGTTCCACTTTTATCAAAAGTTAACTTGTAGTGATCCCCATCTTCGGCCATCTTTTTCCATTTCATCGCCATTGCTTTTGCTTCGGTCAAATACTTTTTCGCCGTAGCCTCTTCACCAAGCATTTGGGCCAGATAACCGTAAGATGCAATACCCAAAATAGCTTTAATGGATAAATTGGCATTATGCGCAAAATGGCCTGCAAAATCATCTGTACACAACTGATTTTCGGGGTCAAGACCTTTATCGACTAGATAATCTACCCAGGTAGACAACACTTTCCAATGTTTTTTGGCATAAGCGGCATTGCCTTCCACCTTCGCTAAAGCATAAGTTAATAGCAGCATATTTCCCGATTCTTCGACAGGCATATCTCCACCGTAAGTTTGGCCATTCGCTAAAGGATAGGTCCCAACATCATGCGCAGCAAAAGGTTTTGTCCACTTATTGCTTTCACTATAATAAAAAATGGCGTTCATTAGTGCTTTTGCCAGTTCTGGATTATAGTAAAGGAAAATCGGAGCCGAAGGATAGGTTACATCAACAGTTCCTATTGACCCATTGCTATCATTTTCCTTGGACAGTAAAAGCAGATCGCCATTGGGTGCTTTTACAAGTTTATGAGCGGCGATTGCCTGTCTATAGGCCAAGGCACATAATGCAGCATAGTCCTCACCTCCGTTGCGCAAAGCTGTACCCCATAATTCGGCATCAAATTTATCAGCAGCCTTTTTGAGAACAGTATACTCTTTGTCGGCCAGTTCAAATTGTTTCTCAATGGAACTATTTCCATTGGTATTCCAATAAGGTCGTAAATTTTGTCCAAAATATTGGATCGAGTACAGGTCATCATAGCCCAACAAGATCTTATCCTGGTAGCTTGATGAGACATCAAAAGTTTGCATCAGTGCCAATTGTTGCCCTCCATTTGGAGAAGAGCTATTTTCACTCTTCAGAAAATTAGAGCGTAATTGATGGCTACTTCCGACCGCTGACTTTGTCTTTGATTTTGCACCTGCCATATAGAAATACCCCCAATCTATCCGTAGGTCGTCACCTTTCTTTCCTAGAACCTGCTGGCTTTTGCTTCCTGTCTTTACAAATTGGAGATTTCCGGAAATAAAGGAACTGCTTGTCGCATCTTGAAGAGGAGAATTCAGTGCCCAATTTGGTGCCGCCTCCAAATAAAGTTGTACCTGGTGTTTCTTGCCATCCTTCGCATGGACTGTATAGGAAAGATAATTTACGGGTCTAGCCATTAAGTCCAATTTATCCAAAAACATCGGCGCAGTAAATGTAATATTTAAGTCCACGGGCCCGCAGTTAAACGAATAATGTGTTTGTGTTGCCTGCACATTGGAAGTGATCTGATTCGCTTCATTGTCGAATTGAATACTACCTTCTTTTTCTGTAAAGAGTCCAAAATCAAAATATCCATTCGCTACCCTATTATAGCAATAACCCGCGAGTATATTTTTTCCTTTCTTCAATGTTTTTACGACATGTTCGGGCAGCTTGACCCGACTATTTTTACCTGTCGAATTGCCTGTATTAGCAACCTCAATACCGTTGACGTACAAAATAGCGTCATCGTCATGTGTAAATTCGATATATACGGATTTGCCCGTAAGATCCTCAGTCAGTTCAACTTCCCTTCTAACCCAAATTTTAGGTTCCTGCCAATCAGTCTCCACATTGGGTTCTTTGTCCTTGGTACCGAATGGCGCTGCCCCCATTTTCCATTGCCGTGCATCAAATGAAGGTTTCATCCAGTCTGAGGCAGGTTCGCTGACAACGTAACTTCCCGTCCAAGCCGCATGTTCGCCCATCCGGGCCAAAGGCAAGAGTTCAGCCTCTTCTTTGCCCAGGAAGCGATAGGGTTTTCCATCCACTTTAAGGACGCCCAATAAGGGAAAGGATTTTCCGGTCCAATGGCGTACAACATCTGCATTCAATTCGTTGCTATAGGACCAGGCACTTGTATTCGGGTCAATTGTTACTAAAGGATAGGCAGGCGCGCGAAGATCATTCTTAAGGACTTGTTTTTGTGCAAACGACGATACCGATTGACATACAATAGCCGTTGCAATTAGTAATTTTAATTTCATTGATTTCGTATAAAATAGGTTTAGGTTGACAGGTATACTTTCAGCTATAAATTTAGGCCGCAACCCGTGTTGCGGCCATATCGCTATCAATTATTTGGTAGGTGCATTATAAAGCGCCTGATGTGCAGCCTTCAATTCTGCTTCAGGCATTTTTACAACTTTACGATCATAAGTCATCAAACCATTTGTTTCTACTTCCACATCTGTTGTCTGTGTATAAACAGCGGCCGACAATCCCATCGGAATTAGACGTGTCAAATCATGGATAAGACGTTTGTAACGCTCCAATAATTCCGTTTTATTCTTGAAACTTTGGTATCCCCAGTTGTCTTTCTGTTGCCATGAATGTCCGTCTATCGGTAATCCCAAACCACCGAATTCACCCAATGCAAGCACTTGTTTAGCACCAAACAAATTTGGATCAGGCATGGCTGCATCCGGATAATTATGGATATCCAAGATATGTCCAGTTTCCATAAAGTTACCACCACTGGCGCTATTTACGAGTCTTGACGGGTCATTAGCCATGGTCCATTCCGTAATATCCTTCGTTTTGAATTGCCCCCAAGCCTCATTGAAAGGCACCCAGATGACAATACTTGGATAGTTGTGCAATACCTCCATAATGGTTTTCCACTCTTTCCGGTAGTAATTCTCAGATTCCTGTGAACGTACTTTATCCCGATTGCCACCTGAAATCTTTCCCGGTTGCATATCCCAATGATTTCCACCAAGATCGCCGCTAGGCATATCTTGCCAGACAAGCATACCTATACTATCACAGTACCGATACCAACGTGCCGGTTCTACCTTGATATGCTTACGGATCATATTGAATCCCATTTCCTTTGTTTTGACGACATCAAACTTCAGCGCTTCATCCGTTGGCGCGGTATGTAGACCATCCGGCCACCAGCCTTGATCCAATGGACCATATTGGAAAGTAAACTTATTGTTTAACATTAAACGTTGAACGCCGTTTTCATCTTTCTGCATGGCTATCTTCCGCATGGCGAAGTAGCTTTTCGCCTGGTCTACGATTTTTCCTTTTCGAATCAGCTGAATTTCCAGATCATAGAGTTTAGGGTTACTCGGCGACCAGGGCTCCAAATTGGGTACCGAAAGATCAAAAGATGTATTGGGTTGTCCTATTTGTTCTTTAATAAGCTTTCCGCCATCCAATGCACGCACCTTTATTTCGTCACCGGCTTGGCTTCCCTCTACGGAAGCTTGAAAGGCCAAGACAGCATCGTCCAATCGCGGCGTCTGTTTGGTACTTACAATATAAGCTTGTGGAACACTTTCTAACCAAACGGTCTGCCAAATTCCCGTCACTGGTGTATACCATATTCCATTCGGCTTGTTCACCTGTTTACCCCGTGGTTGTGGACCATCATCAGTCGGATCCCATACCCGAATGGCTATTTCCTGTTTCGCTCCTTTCTTTAGGAAGCTTGTCACATCCATCGAAAATGGATCAAAACCACCTTCATGTCTTCCGACCAATTGATTATTTACATACACATCACATTGCCAATCTACGGCACCGAAATGCAACAGGACCTTATTTTTATGGACAGACTTGTCCAATGTTATGGTATTGTTATACCATAAGGCTTTATCTTTTCCAACCTCTTTACCAACACCGGACAATGCCGATTCAATAGCAAAAGGAACAAGGATGTTGCCGTCCCATTGCCGAGGAATCTCTTTAGTACCTACCGGAGTGACAGCATATTTCCATAGTCCATTTAAATTCTGCCAGTTATTGGTTCTGATTAATTGTGGCCTAGGGTATTCAGGATGTGGCTTTTGGGCCGTTACTTTCTCGCCCCAGGGGGTTAATATATGTGATCCGGCGGGTTTCCAATCCTGAGCAAAGTTCAATTGTGCTGCCATCATCAAACTGGCAAAAAATAAGGTTTTCTTCATCATAAAAAATCGTTAAGTCATTTATTTATATCGTATTTATATTATTTCACCGTGGGAAAAGCAGCAATGCGCAAACGTGCTGCTCCCATTGGAATTAGTTCAACTTCCTGTACCTCGCTTTTGCTTTCCACGGGGCTCAGAGGCAATACCCCCGTTAACCCGTTTTCATCAATTTTCCACCCATCGATACGTTTCGCTTTCACAAGAATCGAAATAGGTACTGCTTCTGCGTCGAAAGGAAATGCATCTTTAGGCCATGGTCGTTTGACCACTTTTAGGTGGTCAACAGCTTGCAATTGATTTTGTACAAGTCCGTAATTCCAATCACTTGCAGGAAGGATTTCATAGGATGGCCACTTGGATGGATCTGCAGTCTCCTGCCATTTGGAATCTCCTATTGCCGAAGCCTTACTATCTTTTTTCACATAATTCTCTTTGATTTTAAGGGCATAGGTCAATGGTCCACGCTGGATACTCACTGAATTTTTATTGGCTGTCCATGTTTTCAGATCTATGGTCATTGGTAAGGAAAGTTCGACCTTGTCGCCGTCTTTCCACTGCCGTTGAATCCGAATATATTTTGCACCAGCTTCCACAGCTTGGCTTTTACCATTAACCGTTACTTTCGCTTGTTTCGCCCAGGCTGGAATACGGAGATAAAAGGGAAAATCAACCGTTTTACCATGTGTTCCTATTTCAAATCGTAGCGATTCTTCAAAAGGATAATTGGACTCTTGCCGGATCTGAATAGCCTGCTTGTTTCCGACGTTGATTTCAGCCTTTGATGCGGCATATAGTACTGCCGCAACACCGTTATCATTCGTTGCCATATACAAATGCTCAGCATAATATGGCCAGCCCTGACTGTGATTATGCTGACAACAGCGTGAACTGAAGGGATTCATCATTAAAAATGGCCCGTTATTATCAATTCCAGGAGCATGATTATGGCTGTCGCTGATGGTCATATTTGGACTTGTAATATACCTTAAGGCCTTGAAATCTGCTGTTACGGCTGCTGGATAGGTATTGAAAGCGACTTCCTCCGCATGATCTGCCCAAAATGGATCTCCTGTTATCCCAAGAAGGATTTCATTGGACGCCATCTGTTCGAACATACCACAGGTTTCCACCCCTTGACGGGGATCGGTATATCCTGGACGTGCATTTTCATCGGCACCGAACATACCGCCTGGAACCTGACCAAATACCTGCCTGACAAAATGAAAATTAGCGTAGGTCGCATTCAGGTCTTCACTCGATTGGCTTTTCAGATAATAGGTTGCCGGCTCTCTGAAACACTGCGCTACATTAACATTATGCCAATTCGGCAAATCATCTTTCTGGCGCCAATTGGCGGTATTCCGATGGATTTTATCCGCTAAATCCATCAGCCATTCATTCCCCTGTGTTCTATTATAGAGCCAATAAACCGAGAGCAGATTGTCACCACCCCGACTATTTTCCCAATAGTCTTTAAGAAAAAAACTATCCGGCAAATTGGCCTGCCATTTAAAATAATTGGTCATCAAGGTTAAGACACGTTGGTCACCGCTATATTCATAATAAGATTGCAGGCACCACAACATCAACATATTCCCCCAAAGATCTGGTTTGTTGTTACGCAGCATCAATGGCCCAAAGTATCCATCAGGACGCTGGCTTTTTAGTGCGGCTTCCAACCATATCTTTGACTCCGCTAGGATTGTAGGATCTTTTAAGATGTAGCCCAGATTAGCATAACCTTTTAGCCAATAAGGAACTTCTTCCCAGCCATAATCTCCTTTCCCATCCGTGCTTAACCAAGCATTATTTTTTTTGGATAGCCAAGCGCTAATTTCACCCAAATGACCTGTGAGACCATCTTTTTGCAACGCTAGGTACTTCCCTAACCAGCCTTCAGGCACTATACTGCCTACCGGCAATTTCAGCAAGGCATTCTGTCTTAGTGGAGCCCTATTGTTCACGTATTGTGTATTCTTACCTGTCAACGGCAATTGGTTTACGGAAGTTGCTATTCCTGATTGAGCCGACGTAGCTAGGCCAAACCCCAACAATAAGCTTAAAAAGCCAATTCTTTTAATCATTTTTATTTTAGTTTCTTTGGTTCACTATCGTACAGCGCCTCGGTAATCCCATTTACCCGTAACCCTACGCGCGCATACACCGCTGCACTCTTGGTCAAAATATCTTTGATATCCAGTTCCAATTCGACATGGCCGGCATTTAATCCAGTTTTTTCCATCTTATATGTATATTGGCCCAAATCCACAAATTTTGTATCATTGACCAATAAGGTGACTAAATCAATCGTTCTTGAAGCATCTATTGTTTCGATATCAAAAGATGCTTTAAGGATATTTCCTTGTGTGTTATAGGTTATATTACTCATCATGTAGTAGGGTTTCACCTGATAATCCACTGTGGTATTGCCCTTCACATCAACCAGCAACGTATCGGCGCTGCTCACCCATGGTCCATTTCCACTGGTTGTCACCAATTTGTACTTTCCATCGAAAAGTTTCGTAGAAAACGAACCATCTTGAGTTAAATAAACATTAATAGGAGACCGAAATTGATAACCATCCTGCCAGAGTTGAAGATAGACCGATTGATTGGATCCTCTCAGCCCCAAAGGTTTGGAATTATAGGTTACATGTCCGCTTAATGTGCTTTGTGGTGCATCATAATTATCTTTGCCACAAGCAAAAACACCCAAGAGTAAACACAAACCGACTATTAATTTACAAAAAAAAGTTTTCATAAGAATAATGCTATTGATAAGGATTTCGGACTAGCTTCGGATTGTTGTTAATCCAATTTTGGTCAATGAAATTATAATAGTTCTGATATTTAAAATTTCGCGGATAGAGCGTATGGCTAGATTTCTGTTTCTCGAAAACCCACTTGCCATTGTTAGGATCCCCAGGAGCATATATTTTATACGGAAATAGGGCATAGTGCACCGCATTGTAATTATCAGCACTTCCGTTCCAGATTTCATGGGCGATGCGCAAACGTTTCAAATCCCAATAACGATGATCTTCGAAAGCAAATTCAACGCGACGTTCCTGAATGATATCATTTAAAGAAATAGTCGTCAATGCTTGTATTCCCGCGCGCTCCCTGATCTTATTGATATATCCAGTCAACTCAGCTTGCGGTTTACCAAGTTCAAGCCCCGACTCTGCAGCGATCAACAGAAATTCAGCATAACGAAAACGGACAAACCAAATATCCGAACCGCGCCCGCGTGTAGAGGCATCTTTATTTTCGTCAATAAACTTCCGGATATTAAATCCAGTTTTATTGACATACATATCGTTGGAAGTCGTAGGGCCATCCTCACTCGTAACAAGTCCGCCAAATTTATCATTTGAGGAACCAGGCGAACCTGTTACTGTCTTCCATGTACCATTTTCTTTATACCGAACCCCCGCCTGATAAGTTATTTTCGTTCCAGCAAAATCTGCTCCGGAGTAAATTACCGTACCATACAAGCGTGCATCCTTATTGGCAAAAAGATCTTCGGGATTTGTATAATAAACATAGTCACCAGCAGCAGTCTTCGTTTTCAGATCCCCTTTTCGATCATTTGTATATTCAAATGCTTCCACCAAATTGAGTACTGGAGTTACGAAATTGGCATCAATATCACCGCGGACAGATGAGGCTATATTATTATTGGTAAAAGAATGGGTCTCACCAGGATAAGCATAGTCTTTTGCCCAAATTACTTCATTGCTTGATTTTGAGGTTACGGCAAGATAAAAGTTCTTGCCCTTATCCGGATTTGCATTATACAGCGCATAAGGACTATTATTTATAATATCCAAAGCAGTTTCATAAGCTGTCTGATAATATTTAATTGCTTCAGATGCAGGGATGCCCACCTCATTTCCTGCAGTCTTCACGTCTGGAGTTTTATAGTTATACTTGGCTATGGAAGCAGCATATAAACTTGCGCGGGCTTTTAACGCCAAAGCTGTCCATTTATTGGCTCTCGCCGAATTGATGGTTTTCTCTGTACCGAGCATTTTAGCCGCTTCAGTACATTCACTGATGACATAATTATAGCTCTCAGCTTCCGTGGCTCTCGATAACTGCAGTTCGGCCGGATCCATCCCGCTTGTATAATCATATACCTTATCTCCCACCAATGGCACACCGCCCAAACGCTTGATCATATTGAAATACGTCCAAGCACGTATAAAACGAGCCTCCCCTTCTATGCTCTTCTTATTATTATCGTCCAGTGTCGATTGACGGACACCCACAATAAATTGGTTTAAATTGCGGATCAATTCGTAATCATACATCCGCCAAAAATCATTCGGAAACTCCTGCATATTGTTAGGAGAACCACTGGAAAATCCGGCTTCATCTAGCATTGCGAAGGAGCCGTTGTCGCCAAACTGCTGGCCCCAGCTGACTCTTCCGTAATAATTGGCCAACACTGACTTCACCATATTTTGATCTGAAAATATCTGATCATCGGTAAAAATTGCCTGTGATTCCCGGTCCAAGAACTTATTACAGCTTGAAAATGTACATACTAAACATACACTCCATAAAATAACCTTCCTCTTTATCATGTTATTAAAAAGTTAAATTAACACCCACATTTATAACCCGGTTTGTTGGGTATTGAACACCTGAATCACTTGTGATTTCCGGATCGATCTTCATATCACCCAAATTATCTATACTGAAGAGATTCTGCATCATCGTATATATTCGTAATTTTTGGATTCCACGAGCTTTCATCCACTTATCTGGCAAGGTATATCCAATCTGAAGATTTCTTAGTTTTATATAATTGACATTGGTGAGCCAAAAATCGCTATGCCAATAATTACTATGGTTTTGATTTCCGCGAATCAATGTTGGATACTTGCCGGGAATCAATGTACTATTCGGGTTGGTAATATCACTGAGCATCCATTGATTCTCCATGTAATATTGCGGATTATTTCCACCATCGTGGAAAGGGTTCATCGCTTCGTAATTGGGACGATAGGATGCAAATGCTGCTCCTGTCAAATCCATGGCCAGATCAAATCCCTTGAACTGTCCGCCCAGATTAATTCCAAAATTGAAATAAGGAAGTCCGCCTTGCCGATATCCTATTGGCCGCTGATCCAGCTCATTGATCACTTTATCCCCATTGATGTCTTCATATTTTATATCTCCTGGTCTCAAGGTAGAATTACCTTGACGGTCATTGTCTACATCGTAATTGGCAATTTCTTCCCAGGACTGAAACTGTCCAGTAGCATGTAAGCCCCAATTTAGATAGGCGTAGCGGTCAAAAATGGAGTTCCGATACTGATCCCAGGAATTCCCAAACCGGGGTTTATATTGTTCACCATCAATCTGACGGGCAAATGTAAAATTACCACCGACAAAGTAATTGAAATCGCCAGCCTTACTCCGCCACATAATTGAGCCATCGATACCCTTATGCATATCGGAGTTTAGGTTTTCATAAGGCAGACTAAAACCAACCTCATTTGGTATCAATACATCATTTCTGGAGGCCGGTAGACCGCTTCTTTTCCGTCGAAAGAAATCCAAGCTACCAGTCAATCTTCCCTTTAATGTGCTAAAATCAAGCCCCACATTCAACATGTGCGCCTCAATCCAGGAAAGCGTTTTGACAGGAAGTCCACGGGGTTGGGTGCCAATAACATATTTTCCGTCAATCGTCGAACCTTTGGAATTATAGGTATATCCGCTCAGGTAACCAAAAGCATAATATTTCCAATCATCCAAATTGTCATCCCCCAATATCCCGTAAGATCCCCGAAGCTTAACATCATCAAGTACCTTCCGCATGCCATCTGTCCAAAACTTTTCAGAAGAGATCCGCCATCCCGCGGATGCTGAAGGAAAAAATCCCCATCGACTTCCAGGAGCAAACTTCCAGGATCCATCATAACGCGATGAAAGTTCTAAAAGATATTTTTGATCGTAGTCATAATTGACCCGACCTGCAAAGCCGGCTCTTGCTTGCGTATTTACTCCAGTATCATTATAGGTATCCATCGTTTGAAAATAGATCAAACTCAATGCATTTGATGCTGGTCTGTCGTGGACATAAATATCGGGGTTATCTCGTTTTATTGACTCCGCGGCTAATACAGCATTCACACCATGCTTTCCAAAACGTTTGTTATAATTTAAAGTGAATTGTGTTGAAATTTCTTCGATTTGAGCGATAGACCTCTCCCGCCAAGGGTTATCCATGCTAAATATAACTGGATAGGTATCCGTTTTTTCATCATAGCCATACAATTTGTAAGTGAACTCCTGATTATCCATCCATTTATTTGCCAGATAATAGCCTACTGTACCCTTAGCGATCAGATCATCCGTGATCTTATATTCTGCATTAAAATTTAGTTGCATCACCCGCCATTTTTCCTGATACGTACCAGACAGGTCATAATTCAACATCGCAAAATTCGTCTCGGTGTTGGCTGCAGTTTGTGTTGGATAGAGCGGATTGTCGTTAGCAAATGGCCGCGCAGTAGGTAAGTTGCGATAAATGGCAAATAATGCTTGCCAGGTATCATCCGCTCCTGGTACGCCGGGTTGTTTACGTTGTTCAATACGGCCGTTTAAATTGGCTCCTATCTTTAATCGTTTAGATACGCTCGCGTCAATGTTCATCTGTACATTTGTACGATTGAAACCACCATAGTTACGGATAATGGATTGTTGGTCGAGGTGCCCGGCACTTATGTAATAATTGATTTTTTCAGACCCTCCACTCACATTTCCAGAAATATAGGTTTGCGGACTAGTTTTTAAGATATAATCGTACCAATCAAAAGGACGGTAACCTTTTTCCGTCCCCTGCTGCCATTTTTCAAGGTCACTTATTGTGTATTTTGGATCCTTCACACCAAGAATGGCATCCGATTGAATGTAGCTCTTCACATAGGTACTTGCATCTGCAGGTTTAGGAAAACGAAACATACTTTGCCAGCCGTAATAGGAATTGATATTAAAGGTATTGTTATCACCCCGCTTTCCTTTCTTTGTCGTTACAACCACAACACCGTTGGCCGCACGTACACCATAAATAGCAGCCGACGCATCCTTCAAAACCGAAACAGATTCGATGTCATTGAAGTCCAAATTATTGAATTGGCCTTCATCTTTTTGAACACCGTCGATCACATACAAGGGAGTTCCCATATTCCGGATGCTGATCCCCGTCCATGCGCCAGGGCGTCCATCTGACATACGGCTATTGACCCCGGCAATCTTCCCGACCAAGGCTCCTGAGGTTGTTGTAGCGACAGATCTGGAAATATCCTGCGAAGATATAGCGGTGATTGCACCCGTAACAGATTCCTTCTTTTGTGTACCATACCCCACAACAACAACTTCATCGATACGTGCATTTTCATCTTCCAATGTAATGGCTAAATCAGCACTCGCTACGACTTCTTTGGAGAGGTAGCCTACAGATCTTACGGTCAAAAGTTCACCGGCATTGACACCCGTCAGATTAAAATTACCTTTTGCATCCGTTGAAACGGCAGTGCTTGATTTGGATTTCAATGCGACTGTCGCTCCCACGATCGGATTGCCCTCTTTATCCTTAACAACTCCTTTAATTGCTTTTTGCAAAGCAATGCTTTCTGCAGGAACTGGGAATAAATTTGCTCCCTTTGCTAAAGGAATAAAACTGCTCGCACAGCAGAGTAAAGTAGCAGAAATTGGCAGACATTTAAGACCCTTAAACATACCTAGATTGATTAGTTTGTATAATTGATTTGTCCAAAATTAAGGTATATTCAATCGGACAGGCTTTCGTTTTTTCTCAAAAAACTGCCTATTTGTATCAAATAATTAAAACAACCTAAAACGTTTTAAAGTCTATTAAACAGAGAAAGTACACCTCTTTTCAGTGGTATACTTTCAAACCAATCATTATTAAATATGTATTATTTTACCGAAAAACGATACAGGGATTCCGTTTGATATACTTGTCCGGGGTTCAAGACTGTTGTTGGGAAAGCGGGCTGATTTGGAGCGTCTGGAAAATGCTGCGGTTCGAGGCAAAAAGCCGTACGGAAGGAGTCTTTTTTACCGTTCTTCAACTGTACCTGTTCATTCATAAAGTTGCCGCTATAAAATTGAATACCAGGTTCGGTCGTCAGAATATCCATGACCACCCCTGATTTATCACCGATCACATGTGCCGCTTTAAACCAGTCGCCATCTTTCTCTTTACTTAAGACAAAATTGTGGTCATAGCCCTTTCCAAAACTAAGCTGCTGGTCATTGGCATTAATATCTTTTCCTATCGGTTTCAAGGTTGTAAAATCAAAAGCTGTTCCCTTTACCGGTGCTAATTGCCCTGTGGGTATTAGTGTACTATCTACTGGTGTGTATTCATTGGCAAACAATTGAAGTTGATGATCCAGAATGGTACCACTTCCTTCACCGTTTAAATTAAAGTAAGCATGGTTGGTCAAATTGATCACCGTCTTTTTATCGGAAGTAGCACGATAAGCTATCATCAATTCATTATTATCGTTCAGCGTATAAGTCACCTCCATTTGGATGTTTCCTGGAAAACCCTCGTGTCCGTCAGCTAAGGTGTAAGCAAATGTAAGGGATGATTTATCTGACGATTTTAATGTCCAATTGGCAAAATGCACACCTTTAAAACCGCCATGCAGCGTATTAGGACCGTTATTTACCGCCAATGTATAGGTTTTATCATCCAACTTAAATTTGCCTTTGGCGATCCGATTACCAAAAGGCCCTACAATAGTACCAAAAAATGGTTCTTTGGGATTATTATAATCAGCCGCTTTAGAAAAACCCAAAACCACATCGCATAACTCCCCCTTATTGTCAGGCACCCATAATCCCACTAAACGTGCACCAAAATTGGTAAAATAAGCTTGTACGCCATTTTTATTGCTCAGTTCATATAGATACGCCTGTTTTTGATCAATAGTTCCGCTGAACTGCGCGGTATCCATGAAGGCCGATAAAGAATCTGCTTTGGGAGTTTTAGAACCAGTTTGCTGCTGGCAAGACACACTAAAAGCAAGTATTGCAGAAAGACCCAGCAAGGTCAATTTTCCTCTCATTCGTAATATTTTAAAGGGTTTATAATCTTTGTTTAGATAGAACTTACGTCCTTTTCTAGATTTTTTATAATTTTAACGATTACAATCTATAAGCTAAAGTCTTAAATTTTTTAGAAATTTTAAGATTAAATTGTTTCATTTTAGCTCTATTTTGTATCAATAACCAAAAAATGATCATGATCAACCTGAAGCCTTTACGATTGCTATTTATCCTGTTACTCCCTTCCTTGCTATATGCGCAGCCCTACTATTTCAATCATTATCAAATCAATGAAGGTTTGTCAAACAATGCTGTCATTTGTAGCATGCAAGATAGTCAGGGTTTTCTTTGGTTCGGCACAAAGGATGGATTAAATCGCTTTGACGGTAACAATTTCAAACATTTTGATGCCACCCAATCTGGGAAAAACAGCTTGGGTGGTAATAATATCATCTCCTTGAAAGAGGACTTTCGAAAAAGAATTTGGATTGGAACAGATCAGGGAATCTATTGCTACGACCCCGTCGACGAGCAATTTAGATTACTGAGCAAACAATTTGAAAATGCGGACGTACCCGTCATTGTTACCGATCAACGCAAAAGGATCTGGTTTATATCCAATGGAATGCTCTATTGCCATGATTTGGTTAGTCACGCAATTCAACAATTTACAAAATCGGACCTCTATATTACGTCGATCAGCTGCACAAAAAATGGAACTGTATTTTTTGGAACTCCTGAAGGTAAGATCTTCCAGATAGGTTCTTCTGGAAAACCCGCACTCATGCTTGACTTTCAAGCAAAATATGGTCCTAAAGACTGGTTTAGTATTGAGAAAATAATGGAAAACCGCAATGGAGACTTATTGATTGGCACGTCGAAAACTGGGGTTTATAGCTACAATTTTAAAAACAAGTCCCTCAAGTCAATTCTTGGTCCGGACAAGCTGCATCAATTTCTCTATGTAAGAGATATTATACAGCCAAACGATCATGAATATTGGTTTGCAACGGAATCTGGCCTCTTCATTTACCAAATAGCGAGCGGAAATTACATCAACATTCAGAAAGAACAAGAAAACCCTTGGGGGATATCTGACAATGCCATTTATAATATCCTACAAGATAAGGATGAGGGTATTTGGCTGGGAACCTACTTTGGTGGGATTAACTATTATCACAAGAATAATAGTATAATCGAAAAATTCCTCCCACAAGATCGCCCGGGGAGCTTAAAAGGCTCTGTCGTTCGGATTATCAAAAAAGACATCAACCACGATATATGGATAGGCACCGAAAACGGAGGCCTATCTAAATTGGATCCTAAATCGGGTTATATCCAGAACTTCTCCGATAAACAGGGGAATCTGGCAAATAACAATATTCACGGTATTCTCCCTATTGGCGACAAACTACTGATTGGTACTTTCGTCAATGGTCTGGACATTTTTTCGCCAAAGCTTCAAAAAGTTATCTATCACATCGATCGTAACAGCAATGTATCAACATCCGATCTCCAAAGTAATTTTCTTTTTTATCTCTATAAAACTCGAAAAGGAGAAATCATGGCTGCATCCACACGCGGCCTATACCGCTTTGATCTAGAAAAAAAATCTTTCCACCTTATTGATAATGTCCCAGAATACATGTTTTATACAAGCATTTTGGAAGATAAAAAGGGGAATATCTGGGTCGGAACGTGGCGTGATGGACTATTCTGTTATCATCCGACCACACGTTATTTTAAACACTATACGCATCATCAGAACGATCTCAATTCCTTGCCCAACAATAGGGTCAACAGTATATTTGAGGACTCAAAAAATCAAATTTGGATAGCTACCGAAGGTGGGATGGCTAAAAAGAAATCAAATCAGGATGGCTTTGAAAACATTGGCCTGGAAGAAGGAATGCCCAGTAATGTGACACTCGCCTTTTTAGAAGATAAACAAAATAACCTTTGGGTGAGTACTTCCAAGGGCCTGGTACGCTACCATCTTCCCAGTGGGAAAAAACGCATCTTCAACTTGGAGTCTGGCCTACCGACGATTCAGTTCAATTACAATTCATCCTTTAATGATGACAATGGAAACTTTTATTTCGGCACCATCAATGGACTGATACGTTTCAATCCCGAAAGGCTCAACCAAATCAACTACAAGAATCAAATTCCGATTTACATCACTAATTTTTACATCAACAATAGGGCGATCAATCAGTACACCGATACAAATATTCTGTCCAAATCAATTCTGTTCACGGATAAAATCAAACTGAAACACGACGAGTCATCCTTCAGTCTTGATTTTGCGGCATTACACTACCAAGCCCCCCATTCCATTCACTATAGCTACAAAATGGATGGTCTCGACGACAATTGGATAGACATTACAAGCAATCAACGGGCTTACTTCACCAAGCTAGCGCCCGGAAACTATGTTTTTACTGTAAAAGCAGAAGATCCAAATGGCAATACAATCCCCACTTTTGCTAGTCTTAAAATCACTATTCTTCCTCCGATCTGGGCAAGTATACCGGCCTTTGTTTGCTATGCTCTAATCCTTGTGGGGCTGATTATATTTGTTATTCATCATTTCAATGAAAAGATCAAACAACGCAATCGACAACATCTTTTAACCGTACAAAATCTACGCGAGCAAGAACTCTATCGCTCAAAAATCAATTTTTACACCGATGTTGCGCACGAAATACGCACACCGTTGACATTGATCAAGGCCCCCTTAGAGAAGCTTATGGACAAAGTCGATCACAATCCTGTAACCGACAAGCTACTAACGACCATGCAAAACAACACGGAGAAGTTGATTGCCCTTAGCAATCAGCTATTGGATTTTAGACAGGTCGAAACGGAAGGATTCAAATTACACTTTGAATCAGAAAACATAAGCCAAACGGTCCAGGAAATTATCAACAATTTTACAGTCACACTGCAGGCGCAGGACAAGCAGATGGTATCGCACATTATGCCAGATATCATAGGTCAAGTCGATATCGACGCATTCGACAAGATATGTTACAACCTATTGAATAATGCCCTTAAATATTCTTCATCCTATATTGAAGTGAATTTGAATATGGATAAACAGAAAAATATCTTTATATTGACCGTGAAAAACGACGGAGCTTTAATTCCTTCAGAAGAAAGGGAAAGAATTTTTGAACCATTCAATCGCTTAAAACAAAATAAGAATGTTCCTGGAAGCGGCCTAGGCTTGGCATTGACAAGGTCCTTAACGTTAAAACACCAAGGTACCCTGTTATACAGTACAAACGACCTCCAATTGAACGTATTTAGTTTGACATTGCCTTTGAATCACAATACAAACCCATAATTATGAATGCCAAATCCAATTTATTATTAGTAGATGATCATACTGAACTACTTGAATTCATTGCGGATGATCTCAATGAGGATTATCAGATAACAACGAGTTCCAATGGTAGGGAAGCGCTGGATGTATTAGCCACTGAATATTTTGATCTGATCGTCAGCGATGTGATGATGCCAGAAATGGATGGTTTTGAACTCTGTCAAAAAATTAAAGAAGATATCGCATATGCACACATTCCAGTTATACTCTTAACGGCAAAAAATAGTATTGAATCAAAAATTCAGGGTTTGGAGTATGGTGCCGACGCTTATATTGAAAAACCTTTTTCACCTGCCTTTTTAAGAGCACAAATCGCGAGTTTATTAAAGAATAGAGTTAAAGTCAAGGAATTTTTTATTAAAAATCCGATGTCGCAAATACAGCAAATCGGTCAAAATCAAAGTGAACAAGAGTTTTTGTTGAAGATTGAAGAAATCATCATGCAACACCTCGATGACCCACAGTTTAATGTCGATCGGATGGCCGATATTCTCTGCATGAGTAGACCTACCCTCTATCGCAAAATTAATATGGTATCGAGCCTATCGCCCAATGAACTGATTAATTTAACGCGGCTCCGAAAAGCAGCAGAACTGCTCATCCAAAAGCAGCATAAAGTCTACGAAATTTCTAATTTACTAGGCTATAGCTCCGCGACTCATTTCTCTCGTAATTTTCAGAAGCAGTTTGGACAGAGCCCTACTGAATTTCAAGACGCCCAAACTGCTTTATCTAAATCATAACGATGCAGACAATTCTATCCCAACCAAAATAAGTGCCTCATTAGGGGAGCATCTATTTTGGTTGTTCAACTTGCGCAAGTGTAGCATACTGTGCCGCAAAAGTGAACATAAACATTCCCTCCAGATCATTCTTGCTTTTATCTTTTGCCCAACCTCCGAGCAAATCATTTGGCAAAAATCCTTCGCTCAAGAAATGCGTATAGCCATAATCCAAGTTTTCCTGAAAAGACTTCACATACATCCCAGCCTTACTATAATTCGGTAATATAGTGGTATAGCCTCTTAACAAAACACCGTTAAACCAGTTATTAAAACCGTCTGTCGCATACGTATAATGCTCAGGAATCTGCTGCCCTAACTTTCCAAAATAAGTAAAAGTCGCATCGGCCAGTTTCTTGCCATCTTCTAAATAGCTTTTAGCTTTCGTAACACGATATAAGTCTGCTGCTCCGGAAATCATCGTTCCACTATTATAGGAAAATGCAGTTCCGACGGCTTTTCTGAGTTCGGTATTTTTTCGGTATCGCACACCGTTGACCGTTTCATAAGCTATCGAACACTCTGGATAACAATCACCCATCATATCCGCATAGACACCTTTTTCATTAAGAAGATTTGCCTTTTGCCAGTCGTAAATCCTTTTAGCAAAACGGAGATAAAAATCGGCCTTCCGCTCTTTTTTAGCAATACGGGTTAGTTTATCTTTCTGATCGATCGAATGTGCAATAATTTGGTCTCCTTTGTTTTTATAGATTTCATACAATGTAACAAGCGGACTAATGATCGGTGCATTACTACAGGCATGCTTCGTTACATATCCTGGTCCCCATGGAATTCCGCCATGCTCTTTCCCTTTCTCATCCAAAGTACAATCCCAACCATCAAGAACATAAGCCGTAAGGTACTCCGCTTCTTGCAAATAGCGATCTTGCCCGGTCAAATGATAAGCTTCCAATAATTCCCGTACCAACCACATCTGATCATCATAGACGTTCAATACGCCCGTTACATTTGCTTTTCCTTTTTCTCGAACGCGATCGACAGCATACACTGTCCATTCTTTATGCTGCGTAAACGACGTTAGCGTAAAGGTCCCTAAATAATAGGCTGCATTTGCATGAAGCTTAGCCAATAAATCTACATAGCGGGAATAATACATTTTATAAAGCTTGCCGTTATCTACCTTCTGTTGCTTTTTCAAGCCACTCAACACAGCGTTTACAGCTTCTATGGAAGCAGAATACATCCATACACTAGCTGTTTCTTCGGATCGAACCTTCGTAAATGGGTTATAAAAACGATGCATTTTGAAATCTTCACCGGAAAAATAGACGTCCATTGATCGATCAATCAATTGGATTGCACGTAAAAGATTCTGCTGGCTTTTATTTTGATCATGTACTGATCTTGGGGTTTGCATTTCTTGCGCGCAAGCCTGTTTTACGCAGAGGGGTGATACTGACAGCGAAATTAGAGAAAGTGCCCAAAAAGGCCGGATGGAAAAGAATTTGATCATGATACGGTTTTAAATTGATTAAGTAGTCTTTCATTCGCTTCGGTAGAGCGTGATAACTGCGGATGAAGATAAGCATTTTTTGGACAAAAAAAATCGCATTTTTTGAAATGCGATTAAACTATTTGCCCTTTTGCTTAGCTAACCAAGAACTTGCTCAGTCAACTAAGCTGCCACTGGTTGACGATGACGATTCACAAATTGCTTTTTCAACAGATACAATTTGTAGTGATCGTATAAACCGATGACTAAAAGAACAAAACAAACCACGTAAAATGTTTTATTTGATAGGTAAGTGAATGAAATACCGCTCACAAGTCCGCCAACGACATACGCGCTCACGATGCTCAATAGCAAATGGAATTTGTCGACCAATGCCTTATTGCTCCGGTTAGACTCCTTGGTGAACATCGAAATCAATATGGCCAAATCTGTCGTTAGCCCGGTCAAATGTGTTGTTTTCACAACAGAATTCGATATGCTCGCAGTCAAACCGTTTTGTAGCCCCATCGCAAAGAGCAATGCACCGACAAGTATCTCAGTTTCTTTCAAAGAATCCTCATAAAATACATCAAGATATATCCCAACAAATAATATACTCAATATTTCCAATACCAAGGGAATGGAATGTGTCAAATAGGAGCTAAAACGTCCTTTACCATGAATGATGATCAAATTAGAAAGCATACTCCCTACTAGAAAAAGTAAAATCCAAAAAAGCACCACAGCACCTTGGTACCAATTCCCTTTCGCTATCTCCTGTGCAAAAACAGCATAATAACCCGTTACATTCGAAGTAAACGAGAAAAAGACAATGACAGATGCGACATTGACCATTCCTGCAGAAAACGCGGTAATTCCCCCCAGCCTAATGTTATCTTGAATCGTCCTATGGTTACTATATTTTCTCAGCATACTTTTCCTTTCCTCCTTTTTTCAGCACGATACGTGCAATTCCTTTCGTCTGCATATCCAAATTAAGATGCAGCACCAACTGGTTTTTATTCAACTTTTGGATAACGAAACTCTCTATTAGCTCGTCATTCTTACGAAGCTCAAGAATATGGCCTCGTCCCTTCAAAAACCAATTGTATTGTTTGTCCTCATGATGGGCAATAAAATTTTTATCACCCATTTTTTCAAAATGCCATAATCCATCCTGCAGGGGTGGAAGGTGCGCGATTGCAGCATCTTTTATTCCTTCATGGATAACCGCCTGTTTTTTGAATGTTGGAGACTTCTCCACTTTCTCAAAGTACCAACCCTGCTCTTCCCACTCCCCTTCTAAAAGCCGCTCAGGGTTTTCATAAAACATAACCATTGAACTAGCCCCTAAAAGCAAAAAGGACAACAAGACAAAGTTGAATTGTGCCAATATTTTTCTCTTAATAATTAACATCCCATTTCTTGTTAAAAAATAAATCCGCCAAGACATTTCTGCCGGTTTTGTTTGTCCCGGGTTTTTCTACGATCGAGACATTCTTCTGCTTACTTTTACTCAAGTGAAGCAAAGCCCGTCCGACGTCAAAAAAATGCCTTGTTCTTTTTTCAAATTCATAATCTGTGGGAACCTTGACTTCATCAATCCGAGCTCCGCGCAAATAATGTTGTAAATAATTGAGATTGTCAGAGCCGATAATATCTGTATAGATATTTAGCTTACGATTTTCATAACGATGACAGATCATCTGGCAGGCTTTCAAAAAATCTTCTGATTGCAGCTTATTAAGCTGATCTTCCAGTGTAATCCCTAATAACTCACTAATCGAAGTACTGCTCTTATTGCCATAGACCAAAATAATGTCTAGCTCTTCAGCTGACGATTGTTCTATACTATGAATCACAAAAAAGAGCGAATCAATCGTAAAATCACTTGGAATCAATACACGCGTTGCCTTTGCCATATCCAATTATTTTTATACAAAATTAACAGGTCATCATGGCAACCGAATGAATCTGAAATTAACTTTCTATTAGAATTTTAGGACTTGTATTAAAATGAGATTAAAAATAAAATGTAGATTAAAATGAGATTAAAATTTAGTTCCGGCCTTGTAGTATAACTCTGCCAGTGCCTTCCGATAGTCCGTAAAAAGCTTCTCTTGCTTGATACGCATTTCAATCAGCTTGTTTTCCCTGCTATTGACAACAAACAAGGTTGATTCACCCAGCTCAAACTTATTTAATTCACCCTTAAGGAGCAATTCCTGGTTACTTATATTGATCGATTGAAGTTCAATCTGTTTACTGTAAGCATTTAAATCATTGTACTTTTTAACGACGTCATTGTAAATATTTCTTTCAGTCGCTACCTGCTCAAATCGTAGTTGATCTTGCTTAATCCGTACCTCTTTGAGCTTCCCTCGTTCGGCGCGAATAAAAAGTGGAAATGCAAATTCAAAACCTAGCTTATAGTTCTGCCAATTAAAATCATACTGCGGTGGTACAAAATCATTTAAACCGCGACGGCTAGAAATGAGCGTACCCGACACATTCAATTTAGGTTTAAGCATTTCTTTTCGATAACGTTCTTCAAATAGCAGTTGCTGATTTTTACTAGCCAACTTGATCATTTCGGGATGAGCAATTTTTGCCGAATCCAGTAGTGCCTCGATCACACGATTATCCGGCAAAATAACTTGGTCTTCGAGCTTATGTGGTATGGCGTGATCGGGAAGTTCAACCGGAAATTGTTGATCATTCCACAAATGATTGGACAATACAATTTTCGCATTTTTAAGTTCTACCTCATACTTTGAAAGTTCTATCCGTCGTTCTTTTACGATGACCGAAGCTTCGATAGAATCGATTGCAGGTTTGTCCCCCAGCATAGTCTGCTCACTGATTGCGCTAAACCGCTGATCCGCTAATTTAACGCCCTCTAATAAAAGTTGGTATTGCTGGTAAGCAAAATACCAGTTCCAATAATCTGAAAGTGCCTGAAACCAAATGGCATTAATTTGCTTGATCTTTTCGCCTTCCAGATAGCTGATCATCGCCTTTGCCTGCTGTAACGTATTCCTTCGGCTATCGACGATTAAACCTTGCCCCAAAGGAATACTTAAACCGATTGCAGAGAGCCCCGCATTATTCGTTCGGGATTGTGGGTTTGTATATTCACCTACATTTCGATCATAAGCTATTTTCAGATCAGCTCCTGCTAACCAAAGTGGGATTTTCAACTCGCTATTCCACTGATTGTAATAATCCGTATGACCGAAATGCTTATTTTTAAAGCTCGAATTTAGTGTTGGATCAAACTTCCCTAACGCTTGTGTTACTTGGGCTTTTGCAGTTTCACTCAGTAGATTTACTTGTTTAACAATGGGATGATTAGCCATTAAAAGCTCTTCCATGTCATCAACTGTAAAAGTCTTCGGTGCTCCATATTCCTTTTCCTGAGCCAAAAGATGAGAATAGAAAAAAAAGCAGAACACGATAAAAATAAAATTCAATTTATTCATATAACAATTACTTTTTCTCACTTTCTTTTGGTTCTCGTTCCAAACTCGGGGGAAAACCATTCAACTGTCGCCATATCTCATACCACAAAGGAACTTTGTTTAAAATAACCCTTCCATAAGCACCTGAACCTTGGTTTAACTGGATTGGCCAAGGCTCGTCACCCTCAGGAACCGGATCGGTCGCGCGTATCAAAATCCTAAATCGACCATTCGTACTGCTCACTTTATCGATGACTGAAACTTTTCCGGCAAAGGTACCCACCGCGACAGAAGGCCATCCGGAAAATTGGATCGATGGCCAGCCATCAAATTGCAGCCTTACATCACTCTCCGGCTCAATCAATGGTACATCCATCGCGTTTACATAAAGCTCTACGGCCAGCAGTGGTTTTTTAGGTTGCAATGTCGCAACGGACTCCCCTTCCTTCATATTTTCACCGATTCCAGCTTTAAAGGTTTTTACAATAAAACCATCTTGTGGAGCTCTCACGACATATAATCCTCGTCGGACATCGATATTGGAGATCTCATTTCTCAGTTTAGCGATATCGCCCTGTACTGAGGCCTTGGAAGAAAAAGCGGAACTTAAATCAGATTGCGCTTTCGCTAATGACTCATTATACTTTGCACGGATGTTGTTTAATTCGATGCTCGCATTTGTTAGTGATTGTCTTGAATTTGATAATTTGTTATCCGCACTTACTACTTTAGCTCGATCATTTTGTAGATTTAAGCGTCTTGTCTCAATATCCGTTAACGAAAATAAGCCATCACGATACCCTTCTTCGTACCGTTTAAGCCGCTTTTCACTGGTCTCAAAAAAGCTCATAACAGCGACAAGTTCTGCACTATCTATTTTTACCACATTTTGTGCTTGAACCACCTTATTTTTAGCTGATGCAAGCTGAAAATCCAGCCCATTTTTCAATGCTTCAATCTGTGCTTGGGTAGCTTGCATCTTTTGATTAGCGGCATCTTCTCCACTCCTTTTGGCATGCAATTGTTCTTCTAATCTCACAGGTAGCATGGGATCAAAATAGGATTGTGCAGTCTCCGAAAGGACCAAAATTGTGTCACCTTTCTTCACTTCCTGCCCTTCGGTAACTGCCCAATACTCGATGCGGCCACCAATCTGATTTTGGATAGTCTGCGGTCTATCTTGTGGACGTAAAGCAGTAACCGTTCCTACTCCGAGAATTGTTTGCCGCCAGGGGAGAAAAAGTGCCAGTACAAAAACAATCCCAGATAACACAAGGATCCGCCCCAAAACTAAGGATCCCCGCTCTTTCAATAAGCTATCAACAGCATCATGAGAAAGATCTCTCCAAGAGAGCGTTGTCCGATTCGAATGATCCTTATTAATCAACATAAACCGCAGCGTCCTCCTCCAACGCAAGATCGGTTACAGCCGCCAGTTTGACAACTCCCGTAAGCATATCAAAAATCGTATTTAAGTTAGTCATCAGTTTTTCAATGGCATAACCAATTTGAACGATCACAACTTCAGCAGCTACAAATTGGCCAAAAGTCATTTGCCGCTCGACAACAAAATAGGATCCAAGCAAGAGCATCGCTCCAAACAACAGGGTCCGAAGCAGGACAGAACCTAGAAAAAAACGCTTTAAAACCTTAAAATGATCATTCCTCGCCGCTAAATATTTACTGACAATGGAATCTGTTGTTTTTGTCACTTCATTCATTTTCATCTCATCACCGCGATAATGGTCGATTTGTCCGGCAACAGCTTCCAAATAAGCTACCATTTCATATTTGTATTCAGACTCTTCAATACTTGTTTTCAAGCCTCTTTTATAATATAAAACAAGTATCGTAATGACAGAAAAAATGACAATAAGGCCAAAGGCCAAAAATGCGGGATGATAAAAAGATAATAAAACCACGCTGAAGAAAATTGTCACGACCGCGGCGATGATATCGATCAAAAGTTTGATAATTCCCTTTTGAATAATGATGACATCAAAAAATCGGTTGACCAACTCCACTAGGTTTTTTCCAAGTAACTCTTTAGGTTTAATTCTTGGCAGTCGATACGAAAATTCAATCGCTGATTTTAGAAAGATTTTCTGCTCCAAATACTCGACCAAGGTCAATTGTCCGATCAATAATACTCCACTCACGATCACGCCAAATAACACAAAAGCAATTAAGATATAGGTAGAGCTATACATCGCTCCATTGCTTAAAAAATTAAAGATTGCTGTTATCCCTATTGGAATAGTCAAACTAAAAATACCGATCACAATAGCGTAAATAAATATATAATTGATCGTTTTCCGTTCAGTATGTAATAGGCTTGCCAACCGCTGTAAGGGGGATGGTCCGCCTTGTATATGCCCCATAAAAATAGATAGAAGATAAGTTAGAAATGATAATTTCAGCTAAAACAATAGTAAAAAACTCCCAGCGATCATTCAACTAGTCCGGTTGCTCTGTTTCCGATACTTGATTGCTCTTTAAATATAATCGTAGAACAAATTTGGCCCTCAACCTTACGGAGTGCATTAGCGACATTAAAAAAATTGCGTGTTTTCTTTTTGTAGATATAATCTTGTGGTATTATGATCTCATTTACAGACTGGCCTCTAAGATAATGCTGCAAATAATGACTGTTATCGGTACCCAAGATATCTGCAAAAATACTGAGCCCACGGTTTTTATAGCGCTGATAGATTACGCTGCAGCCTTTTAAAAAAGAATCCGATTGAAGTGTCTCCAGTTGATCTTCCAATCCAATTCCGAGTAATTCACTCGCAGAAGTACTGCTTTTATTGCCATACACAAGGATAATATCGATAGAATCTGCCGTTGACTCTTCAATACTTTGACGCACAAAATGAAGGGAGTCAACTGTAAAATCACTGGGTATTAATATACGCGTTGTTTTAGCCATGCTTTTTTTTAGCAAAGTTAAAACGCACATATGGCAACGGAATGAATCTAAAATTAGCTTTCCATTAGAAAGCTCGCAACTGTATTAAAATGAGATTAGAAATGCCATCTAAATTAAAACTACATTAGAATCGAAGGTAAGTGGGTAGTTCAATTTCTACAGTGGTGCCTTCACTCACAACAGAATTGACTTTCAATGTCCCACCATGCAGCTTAATAATATTTCTAGCTAAGGGAAGTCCTATACCATAACCATCTATCCCACTCGTATTGGAAGCTCTAAAATAGGGATCGTAAATATGGTCCAATTCACGGGAAGGTATTCCGATACCTTTGTCTTTTATTAGAATAAAGACTTTATTGTCCAATGCACCCAAAGCAATGTATGCTGTTCTATCCGATGAATACTTACATGCATTGCTGATAATATTGGATAGCGCAAGTTGTAGCAAAATTGCATTTCCATTCACCTTAAGTCGCATACTATCATCTGGTAATAGACTGAAATCTGTAATAATCTTAAACTTGTCGTTGATGGCCTTAACTGTTAGTTCTGCATCCATCACAATCTGATCAATACGAACGGGGCTAAATGCAGTCGCATTATTAACAAAACCTGTACGCGCCAGCAATAAAAGTGCTTTTGTTTTCTTTTCCAAATGCTCTGCCGACTCAATGATCTTAAATAATGTTCGTTGGTACTCCGCTGTTGTTCGCTCTTTGGATAAAGCAAGATCTGCCTGTCCTATGATGGATGTCAAGGGTGTATTTAGCTCATGTGACGCATTGCTGATAAAGTTCTTTTGTGTTTCGAAAGAAGTTTCCAAGCGCGTCAACATCCGATTAAAGGTGAGTGCCAGGCCATGAAGCTCACCTTTATATTTATCCTCATCCAATCGTTTATAGAGATTTTCAGAACCAATCTCCTGCACCTCTTTCATCATGGTCAATATGGGCTTTAAAAACGAGCGCTTCATAAAAACCGAAACAACGAATATAAAGAGAATTCCCAAAATCAGACTTATAATAAGGAGATTACGAAGATAGGCCAAATGGTGTGTATAAAAGTAATTTTCAGCAGAAGCGCCCACGATATACTTTCGACCATTTTGCGAGAAATATTTGGTTGAATAGAATTGATTGCCCGACTTGAAATTTGAGCTTCCGTTTTTATTGATTTTATCCCAAAGCTCTTTATGGAATCCCTGGCTTCTTACAATAGCACCATTGCTATCAAATTCCACCAAAAATTCATGCTGATTATTGAGATTTTCAATAAAATCAAGGCTCCACTGATCAGTTTGGGAGGCAGATTTACTATTCAGAAATTTCTCTGCAGCAATATTTCGCCGCAGGTCCAGCCGCTTATAAAAATCTGTAAAAGCAAAATTCGTAATGGAATAAAAAATAAAGCCAACAAAACAACTCACATAAATGACTAGAATTGCAATGAGATAAGTAAGCTTTCGGTTATAATTGTGCATGTTTAAATATTCAGTCTTCTATTTTTAAAACATATCCCATACCAATAACCGTATGGATCGCTTTTTTGCTCGTTACTTTTTCAATCTTTTTTCTCAGATAATTCACATAAACATCGACAACATTTGATCCGATATCGAAATTTATACCCCATATTTTGTCCAAAAGCTCCGTGCGCTCAAATACCTTTTTGGGGCTCTGAATAAACAACAAAAGCAAACGATACTCGGTACTTGTCAAATTGAGTTCCTGCCCGTCACAATAGGCTATTTTTTTATAATCATCGATACGCAGAAAACCATAACTAAATGTGTCTTTCGAAGGTAGCAATTCACGTTGCGTTGCCTGTACGATAGACTGTTGTCTGCGGATCAATGAACGTATCCGAGCCTTCAATTCAATTAGCTTAAAGGGCTTGGAAAGATAGTCATCGGCACCATTATCGAGTCCGAGCACCACATTTTCTGGAGTACCAAGTGCAGTCAGCATCATAACAGGTAAATCGGTATACCCCCACTGTCTGATCTGCTTACAAATATCCAGGCCATTGGTTCCCGGCAAAAGAATATCCAATAGCACAAGAGAGACATCTTGCTTCGCCAAAAGCTGTTCCAGACCTTCCGAACGCCCCAGATGAATGACCCTATAGCCATCCTCGCCTAAGCCTTGTACGATCAAATCAGCAACATCCTGTTCATCTTCAACCAAAATAATTTTTTGCTCCTCCATATTCGTCATGATGTGTAGCTCTCTGTAATGAACTACGATCCAAACCATAAAAATAACGTTTTGACACAAGAGACACAAATCCCATTTTTGCCCGAATCCACACAAAAAGATCCTTGCTTTATTTTGCAAAAGCGAAAGCGCTGTGTTCATCGATCGTGAAACAGCGCTTTCGTCCTAGTATTTAATTGGTTCAGTTATAATTTTACTTTACCCATCAACGGATCCGTCTTACTTGATTTACCAGTCTCTATATGTCCAGCATAGCAGAATTTGACCGCATGATCTTCTGAACACGTTATTTCGATATCATACCAACCTTCACTCTTGCTGCAATCGATTTCAACCAAAGCAGGATCATCCTTGCGCATTGCCTTCGCATGGAAAAGATCATAGGAACAGTCTTTAAGATATAAATCCCAATTTAGCGACTCTGATTGTACACAAAGAATAGGCTTTCCAGCAACTACTTTCGTATACACATCAATAGCTGGAATATGTGACTTTGCGCCTTCAATCGCACGATAGAAACCATTAGGGCCATGCAATGCAAATGATATGTACTCTCCTACAATTTTATCGAGTTCCCATTCATACGCTAATTGATCCCCTTCCCGTACCGTAAAATTCCAAACTTTACCCGCCTGATGGCCATCATACGCCACATAGGAAATAACATAATAAGGCATGCCCGCTCCCGCTTTAGCTGTATTGAGCCTTCTTTCCAAGGTTGAGCTGATGGAAAGCATCGTTGGTGTATGTCGTACTTTTAGCTGCAATTCATAAGGTAAAGCACAAGCATCCTTCCATCCCTGCTCTTGCATCTGCATAGCTGCATGATACTGACCTGTCGATTTGATTTCCTCCAGTTTTTGGCTGTCGATTTTCACAAAATCTGTTGGGAGTTTTTTATTCCTGGCGGAAAATATACGTTCAACATACCCGTCTCTGTCTACCGGATTAAGCCTTGTTTTGGAAATGTTATCTACAGGACGAAAAGAAGTTGTTAAGTCGCCACAGACCATTCTTCGCCATTGACTGATGTTTTCTTCCCGTATCACCTTACCCGTTTTCTTCTCCAAAAAATATTCTAAAAATTGAAGACAGGAGGTGTGGTCAAAAACTTCGGAATTGACCCAACCACCCTTAGACCAGGGTGAAGCTATCACCATTGGTACGCGATAGCCCAAACCAATAGGACTTTCAAAACTTACATTATTACTATTTCTCCTTTTTCGCTCCTGTTCTAGCGTAACATATTCATCCGAAGTGTCGATTTCTGACACGGCACCCTGATCTTTGTTCGTGCTCAATGGCGGAACAAAAGGAGCGATATGATCAAAATATCCATCATTTTCGTCATAAGTTAAGATGAAAATCGTCTTTTTCCAAACCTCAGGGTCTTTGGTCAATATATCGAGGACTTCGGATACGTACCATGCCCCATACCAAGGTGAGCCCGGATGATCCGAAAAACGACAAGGTGCCACTAACCACGACACTGTAGGTAATTGGCGATCTTCAACATCTTTTCTAAACTGATAAAAAACATCTCCGGCTGGCACCTCAACTTCCTGCCGCTTTCCACCTTCCTTATAACTTAATTTATCAAGTTTGTGAAAGTTGGGATCAGCTAGATTAGTCACAAATGCATTGTGATGGATATCTTTTTCGAACTGGGATAGCTTTTCAAAATTCTCGGGCGTATAATGAATGACATCCCTTTTCAAATCCTCCAATTCCGCTTTGGCTTTGTGCAGCAATTCTTCTTTTGGATTTGTTTCCAAAAATTTATGCAGCTCTTTTACCCGTTCTTTCATCCACTGATAATGTGCCAAATGATATCTTACACCATATTGTTGGTGAAACTCCAGGTTGTTATCTGTAAAATTGGCCAACCAATCTTCCTCTTCTCCTTTAAAGCCTACTGGTAAACTTAGTTCATTTTGATAAACTTTCCACGAGACCCCTGCTTTTTGCAGTCGTTCAGGATAGGTTTTCCATTTGACATCCTTGTAGTTGATCTGACCATTGTCTACATGCGCAACAGATTCGGGATTACGGGGTTCTTCGCGCACTGTACCAGTCCAAAAATACGATCGATTAGCGCTCGTTCCCGTCAGTGAAGAACAAAAATGCTGGTCACAAATTGTAAATGCATCTGCAAAAGCATAATAAAAAGGAATATCCGCACGGTTATAATAACCCATTGTTAAAGGCATAGCCTTATATTCTGAATTGCCAGAGCTCTTTGCTTCCAACCAATTATCCATTTTCCCGTCATGACGAGCAGCAACCATATCACGCCAACCATGCGGAAGCGACCCCATCCAAGTCGATTTACTATTGACGATATCTAAATGGAAAGGTGCAAAATATGCACCTTCCTTATTTCCTTGTATCCATACAGGTAGACCATTCGGCAATTTCATCGCGCGGGGATCGTTAAAGCCACGTACACCCTTCAAAGTTCCAAAACAGTGGTCAAACGATCTGTTTTCCTGCATCAAAAAGACAACATGTTCGGCATCCAAAAAAGTTGATCCTTTTGGAGCTTCAATCGCCAAGGCTTTTTGTATTGATTCAGGCAGCCAGTTTATGGCGACTGTACTCCCTGCCAGCATGGCTGCTTTTTTTAAAAATACCCTCCTTGAATCCATTATTTCAACCACCAAGTCTGTAAATTAATATTGTCATTTCCGCCAAATTGTGATTTGATCGCATCAGATACATTCGCCGTATTATTATTGTACTCATCTTGAGGATACATCCAGCGATAGGCTGTTTTCACATTCGCCGATTTACGGAAACTCGGATATCCCGTGCGCAAATGATCAAAATAAGCCGAGTATCCCCCCTGATGAAATGAGCGCAGGTATTTCTGCATCAAGATACGTTCGAGCTTTTGCTCATTGGAGCTAGCCCCGTCAAGACTTACCGAATTTTGTTCAAGATATTTGGCAGCTTGTGCTTCATTTGTATAAGTTCCTATATTTTTCGCATACTTTTCATAAAATTTGAACGATGCCTGTACTCCTTTGGTATACGTTGCATTGAGATCGCCCGTTATCCAACCTTTCAAAATGGCTTCAGCCAAAATAAACTGCATCTCCGAACAGCCCAATAAGACCAATGGCTCAGCTGTGGGATCTTGATAAAATCGTTCGTGGACTTTCGATAATTTACCTAATACAGCTTTTGCATTCACCTGTGCATAAGGAACAATCGGATCTCCGCCTTCATAAGCCGTAAAGTCATTAATCGCTTTACCCGCTTCTTTACCCAGTCTTGTTTGTGTAGCGACGGCAAATAACCGCGGATCTTTCAGGTCCTGCAATCGTTGGATAAAAGTGGAATCCATATACATTCCCGATCCATAACCGCTAGAGTTAAATTCAGGATAGCGATTACCCTCTTGATTCAAAAAGATGAGTTGCCCATCTTCACCACCACCAACATCAGTGATTCTAGACTCATTGGTAAATATTTTTGAAAATTCTGTTGCTGCATTAAATGGAAGATCAGTCGTTTTCTTCGAAAGCGTCAATAGTACTTTTAGGCGAAATGAATTGACTAACTTGTTCCAATTGCCACTATTTCCACCATAAATAATATCCCCATTTATGGTGTTATTGTTCTTCTTCAGAATAATACTTGCTTCCTCGAGCTCCTTCAATACACCCACCAAAACGTCTTTCTGTGTATCGTATTTCGGCGCAAAAATTGCTAAATTTTCACCCTTTGCTGCTTCTGAATAAGGGACATCACCAAACGTTAAGGTAAGATTATAAAAATAATACGCACGGAAAAATTTTGCTAATGCCAAATAACTTTCAGCGCCAATACGTTCAGCTTCTTCGGTCATCTTGGTAATATTGCGAAGATTACCATATTGCTCAAAGCTTCCCCTTTGCCAATTATAAATTTGATTCGCATTTTCACCATCTGTTTGCACAATCATTTTCAAGGCATATAGTGGTGAGGTACCGTGCCAGGTCCGAAAAGCATCCCATTCTACCTTCGTCAATAAAGCTTGCGGGTGGGTTGTTGTCGCTTCATTTGGATTAACATTTACTTCCGTCAATTTCTGACAAGAAGTCATGATTGAAAGAGAAAAGAATCCAAGAAATATATGTTTATTAAATAATTTCATCGTACTACTTTATTAAAACTTAAAATCTAGAGAAAAACCAATGTATCGCGTGGAAGGATCTTGTAAGTTTCCATCGTTTCCAACACCAAAATCAGGATCGATATAAGGTACTTTCTTCCACATAGCCAAATTATAGCCAAATAGTGATGCATTTAAGGCCGTAAGCTGTTTTAATTTAAACACCTTATTGACATCATAACCTACCGACAGTCTACGTAGTTTTACAAATGATCGATCAAATACATTGGCAAACAGTTTACTTTCAGACTCTGTAACTCTGGCCTGATAAGGATAATTTTGACTCCAAGCCTGCCAATCAACAGCTTTTGTATTACTTGTATACGTTCGGGTATCTGAAGTAATATTACCGTTCACGTCGCGGGTAAGCTCACCTCCTGTTACGATCACCCCATCTGGCACAAAAACTGGTTTCCCTGCATCGTATTGTTCCTGACGATATAAGACCGAAGAAGGATGCTTTCCACCCCACCACATTTTTTCTATGGTTGTCGAGTTCATCACGCCGCCAATAGATCCGTCGAAATCAAGATTTACCTGAAATCCCTTAAATTTAAACTGGTTTGCAAAACCAAATTGCCAGTCCGGTTGAAAGTAACCTAAATACTGTGGAAATGGATTTTTGGTCGGCATACCCGTATTCGGATTCAAGATAACCTTACCATCAGCCGATTTTTCCCAGACAGTACCATAATAGCTGTCTGCACGATCGCCTTTTTTAAGATTACCGTATTTCGCTTGGTTATTGTAAATTTCTTCCAAACGCTGAATTGCACGGGACCAGTTTACAGTCGACGTCCACGAAAATTGTTCATTTTTAATTATATTTCCTGTCAAAGAAATTTCCAGTCCTTTTGTACGGTATTTATTTCCATTCACCTTGCGCGAAGTAAAAGCGGATGCTTGGGAAATACTCAAATCGATAATCTGATTTTTATCAACAACATTATAGTACGTTACATCAGCCGAAAGCCTATTTTTAAAGAAAGCCATAGAAGCACCAATTTCTAAAGAAATGGACTGCTGTGGAAGGATATCAGGATTAATAATACCTGCAGGATAGGTTACTGATGGCGTCGAACCATAGGTAACATCTTTTTTATAAGTCGCAGCAATGCTATAAGGATCCAGATCAGAAGATACCGATGCCCAGGAACTGTACAATTTAACAAAGTCAATTTGCGCTGGCAGTTTAAAATAATCGGAGATAACACTACTTAGCGAAACCGATGGATAAAAGAATGACTGATTTGCTTTTGATAATGTGGAAGACCAGTCATTTCTTCCCGAAAAATTCAGATAGGTGGACTTAAACACATTTAAGTTTACCGACGCATAAGCACTTCGGATTATTTTCTCAGTTGTTGTATTTGTTGCCTTAACTGGACCTTGGGTATTGCCTAAGTTGTAGACAAATGGTACAACTAAACCATCAGTAGTTTGATAAAGCTCACGATAATCTCTTTTGAAAGTGGAAGATCCCGCATTAACGGTTACACCGAAATTATCAGACAACTGCTTAATATAGGTTGCTAAGACGTCCGCATCAAAATTGAGCTGCTTGCTATCCCAGTTTTTATAATCCCCATTCCGTGAATCGCCATAATTCATGTAAGACTTGGGACTCTGCATGTCCTGGAATAGATTTTTTTGTCTTGCTGCAGCACGACCTTTGATGGTAAATTCAGGTGAAATACGCCAAGTTAAAGCAGTCTGCCCGGCCAAAATATCCTGATCGTATACTTGGTTCAGCTCATTAGCTGCAAAATAAGGGTTGTTGTACCAAGCATAGTTATAGTTTGCTTGACGATAGCCTTCCTGTCCCGGAATATAGAGGTGATCCTTTAATTCCTGTCCATTTACATCATTTCCCATCCACAACAGAATCGTATACATATGATTTTTAGGTCCATATCCATACCTTGGATAATTTGGAGATTTCACTTTGTTATAGGATAAGTTAAGATCTAATTGTACCTCAGGAGTAAAACGGTAAGAGGTATTCAAATTTAATCCACCTGTAGAAAGCTTTGTATTGGGCACCTGACCTTTTTGATAGGCATATTTTCCTGTTCCAAATATGCTTACCTTTTCCGAACGATACGATAATGTCGCATTATTCTCGGTAATCAGTCCAGTTCCAAGGAAATCCTCTAAATTGTTATGTGCGACCCAATCAATCGGCACTCTTTCGTAACGTGACTTATCATTATACTTGGTTCCACTCACATCGCCCCACCAAGGAATCACTTCACCAGTTTGCTTATCACGAATCGGACTGTTCCATTGTGCCACCTTTATTCCGGAGTTCAATTTGGGTCCCCATGTCATATCTCCATCTGAAATCCCCCCATCAGCACCATCCCAAAACTCATATTTACCGTTGGATCCACTTCCGAACTCCTTTTGCGACTCAGGAAAAACTGTAAATCCAACAGAAAACATATTACTGGTTCCAACCGAAAACTCCAGCCTATCACTTTTTGCACTTTTGGTTGTAATTAAGATCGCGCCATTTTTACCGCGCGATCCATATAAAGATGAAGCAGCTGTTCCTTTCAGCACATTGATATTTTCTATGTTTTGACTGGACATGTCGTAAAAATCAGATTCTACAGGAATACCATCTACGACAATAAGTGGGCTCTTACCACGCAATTGAAAAGATGGTGCCTGAAAAATCCCCGTTGGATTATTAACGATAAGACCAGATACTTGTCCCGTTAGCGCTGTACCAATATTCATTGTTTTAGACTCTTTAAGTACGTCTAATTTGACTTCTTGGGTAGCGTAACCAATTTGCTTCTTTTGTTGCTTGATACCAATTGCCGTGACAACAACCTCATCCAACTTTGAATCATCCTTTTCCAAAACCACCACAAGATCCCCATCTGTAGCAGTTATTGTAGCTGTTTTATATCCTAAAGAAGAAACACGGATTTGGTCGCCAACCTGACCTTTCAGATTGAATTTACCATTAAACTCTGTACGCGTACTCTGTTTGCTGGTTTCATTGATGATCGTGCCGCCGTCAATAGGTTTGCCGTCCTGATCCTTAACAATCCCTTTAATAATAGCTTGATCGGCAATTTCGAGCTTGGTAGTTTCATTCGCAAAGTTTGCCCATACGCTATCGACATGTGCCGCATTCAGCAATGCAATAGCTAAGGTCACCTGAGCTGTTTTCCTAAATTGAGGTAGTTTAATAGGTTTCATTATTTTGAATTTTGCCCAAAAAAATGAAACCTATATTACTAGAAGATGAGTAGTATATTAACAATGCAATCTTAAAGATTGCTTAACTTAACATTAACATCGTTCGCGCTGCAATGTCTTATACATCAGTTTGCATATTGAGCTTCCGCGTGATTCGTCGAACCGCATAGATGACTATAATGAAAATAATCCAGTCTATCGCCGCGCTCGCTACATAAATGCTGTGTACACCAAAATATTTTGGCGCAATAATTAAGATAGGAATATAAAATACAACCTGTCGCAATACACTAATAAAAGTCGCAGGCTTGGCATGATCAATGGAAGGAAACCACACCATCGCCATAAAAATAAATGGAAGAACCAATAAAACACTCATGTAAATTCTGAAATCCATTAGCTGCTGTATTGAAAAAATCGCTCCTGGGATCATGATCGATATCACAGCAACGGGATGCAGCATCACCAGCAACCAGAACGGGAGCAGAATCAGCAGCCCAGTAATGGCAAATAAACGGTACGAATTGATACTTCTCGTATACTGCCCAGCACCATAATTCATCCCCGTTACAGGCTGCAAAGCCCGCATAAGCCCCCATAGTGGGGTATTTAATAAAATATAAAGCCGATTGATCGCCGTAAAAAACGTAATATCCATATTATTTCCGTAATTGGCCAATGCGTTGAAGACAACAATATTCTGGATTACAATCATGACCATCATGACAAAGCCGGGCATTCCTAATGAAAGCGTTTCTTTTAAAATCGATAAATCCCAAGATAAAGACCAAAACTTTGTTTTGAACGAAGCCTTTCCCCCGGCGTAATACCATACACCTAAAAATGTGTAGATGATCATCGATATATTGGTTGCCCAAGCTGCTCCTGAAACACCCCAACCAAAGTGTTCTATAAAAACCGGTTTAAGTAGGACATCAACAAGCAATCCTATTGCAATCATCCAGGCCGCAGTTTTCATACGACCCTCTGCACGAATAATCATGTTGAGGGACAAACCATAAATCCAGAAAAAACTACCCAATATGGTTGCTCGAAAGTAATCCACCCCAAGAGCCAATAAATCACCTCTACCCCCCATCATGTAGACTAATTTGTCGGCAAATGCATAGCAAGGGAGCGTAATTATAAGAGAGAAAATAATAGCCAAAAAATGCACCGTACCAAATGACCTATGTAATTTCTCCTGTTGATCCCCACCTATCCAAATACTAATTGCTGCCCCCATACCTGTTCCGATCAGGGTACCAAAACCTTGTGCAAATTGGGCTAAAGGATAGGTTACACCGACAGCTGCCAACGCTGTATTGTTAATCAGATGACCAACAAAAATACCATCCAGAAAATTGTTCAGACCATACAGGACCATTGCAATCACGGCAGGCCACGACATCTGCCACATCACCCTACTTAACTTACCGTTTAAGATCAGTTGTTTCTGTTTCTCCATAACCTATCGTAAACGTTAGGCCTGGATTTCTTCACTCTCACTACGGCGATCTGTAGCAGATTTATCTTCAGCAACTCCAGCTTTCCAATACGAATAAGCATAAAGCTCCTCTCTTCCCCAACCGAGATCCTTACGCAAATAATTGCGAATCTCCTTAACTGTCGAAAATTCAGCAGCTACATAAGCAAATTTATCCGCTACAGGCAAGGATCTGATCTTCACCAAATCCGCCAAAAGGCTACCTTCCTGTGGCGTATCATTATGTAACCAAATAAAATCAATAGCAGCCTTAGTCTTCAATTGCTGTATATCTTCGCTACCATGTACTTCAATCATACAGATTCCCTTTGCCAAAGGTGGCAAATCTTCTAAGATTGCCCCCAGAACAGGAATTGCAGTTGCATCCCCAACAAGGAGATAGTTAGCTGCAACTTCATATAGAGACGTCTTACCTGCTTTCATCAGAATCCCAAGCACGTCGCCAGGTTTTGCAGCCATAGCCCAAGCTGAAGCTGGCCCCTCATCACCATGGGCAACGAAATCAATCCATACTTCATTTCTATCAAGGTTGATACCGCGATGTGTATAAGTTCGAACTGTTGGCCTAATCGCCTCATCCATCGGCTTCCACTGCCCTCGTTCATAATCAAATTCTGGAAAATAAATGCGATCTACATGCTTTGGCGGAATCAAGATCTTGTTATTGACTCCGACGGTCGTATTAGCGATTTGATCTACACCATCACCAGTCAAATAAACACGAATATAATGTGGCGTCAGGTATTCTTTTCTACTTACAGTCAGGGCGAGCTGTATTACTTTCATTTCAGTTTTTCCCATGATTTTCTAATTACGTACATATTTGATCAAAAGACCATTATTAAGAATCTTTCTAAACAAAGGTAATTATTCGACTTTTATCAAACCCGATTCATGCGCTATTAAAACTTCCGTAAGAAGGAATAAAAGGTCCGTAAAGTGTAAAAAAAACTATTCCACATTACAAGGTATTTTTTAGCTTACTCGGTGGGATTCCAAATTTACGTTTAAAGGCGTCCGAAAAATGGCGTTGATTTTTGTAACCAACCAAATCAGAAACTTCACCGATTGTTCGATCTTCATCTAAGATCAGTTTCTTGGCATGTTCCATTTTTGCGTCATGCCAAAAACCAAAAACAGTCGTACCAAATAGCTCCTTAAAACCTTTTTTCAATGTGAATTCATTGGTACCCACCAGATGCGCGAGATTGACTAGTGTACTATTGGTATCCATATTTTTTAGTAGAAACTCACGAACGGCATATATCTTATCGATATCGGCTTTTTTTAACGAAACTGCTACAAAATCCTCTTCCTGAAACTGTTCCAATTGAAGAAGCAAGAGCTCCATAATCTTTGCTTCCAGGAAAATTTTCTTAAAAATTCCCTTTCGTTGACAATTGATTACATCGTCGATAATTTCATACATATCGTGGGTAATCCGTCTATGCATATTGGTCAGCAATCCCGATTTACCACGGTCAATAGCATTCCGAAAATCTGCAAAGAATTTAGAATCTTCGGGCAGGAATCTTTTAAAAAATTCGGGCGATAAGTTTATTTCACATAACTGAAACTCCTGATTCCCCCACTCCATTTGACCACACATTGAATTTCCGTAAATAATATTATGCTGGTATGTCTCAAAATTTACACCTAAGGGCATCATTTCGCCACTCGCCTGACTATTGCCTTTTAAGGCAAAGTGCATTTCAACTGTTTCAAAATCACTTTCAAAACGAAACCGCATCCGTTTAAATAACTGTGCATGACCGTAACCAATATGAATACCATCGAAGAAAACCTCCTTATAAAAACCTTTTCCAAATGTAGTATCTAAATGTGTTACAGATTCATAAATTCCAGTGTCGACAGAAAAGTAGGTACTTGGGTAAGTCCGCTCCAATAATAAATTGGGTGAATCAATATCATATAATCTTAGTGCCATTTTTAATTCCTTTTAGGATTCAAATAGTCTTACGCACATTAGGCAATATACCTTAACAGAAATATTCCCTTCGACGGACATTTTACTCCTTTATGCAGACCCCATAACAATAGAATGCCTGCTATCTTTGACTAAAGTATAAAATTATTTAGAATCATTCTTAATTATTTGAAAAATAATTCACTATGGATACAAATAGAAATCAGGATATGGCAGACAACTTTCCACTCATCCAGGATAGCATTTATAATAACATCAAGATTGCCAATCCAAATGCAACGAAACATGACATTATTTTAGCCGCAGAAAAAGCGAAAGTCTTAGATTTCGCCTGGGAATTTCCAAAGGGGCTCGACACATGGATTGATGATAGCAGATATCCTTTATCCAGCATACAACAACAACAAATTCAACTGGCCCGTAAATTTTTAAGGGCATTGTCGTAATGACAATGCCCTCCTTATGCTATGCCGGGTAGCGTACTGGGGGAGCATAACTATTTATCACCTCAGTTTACAATAACCAGCCCTTTACGAGATCGTTATGTTTCTTGACCCATTCTTTTGCCGTAAATGCTTTGTCCTGGCTTCCCTGCATTTTTGACAACAAATCAGCCATTGTTGATTCATCGAAGTAGACTTTGGAGAAAAATCGGGCTAGCTCAGGCTGCTCAATGTTAAAGTTTCCCCGTGCAAAAATTTTAATTTGCTCGGCATCACCCAATGTCTTTTTGGGGTCATCCAAAAACTTCAATTTCATTTTAGCAAACATCCAATGCGGCTGCCAGCCAGCTACCACAATCCAACGTTTTGCTTTGATTGCATTTTGCAATTCCGTGATCATAGCTACGGTAGATGAGTTCACATGCTTATAATCGAGGCTATAAACTTTGATCACCTGATCCACGGCACGTGTTATTCCAGCCCCTTTTTCTATTCCAATGATCCGTTTATCAAACTCTTTTTCATGTTTTTTCAACTCTTCAATTCCATCAATTGTTACGTAATCCGGTACAACAAGTCCATTTCGCGCATGGTTATAACTCGTTCCAAGCTCTTCAATATTGGGGAATTTAGCCACTTTACTTCCATGGGTCAATGGCAGCCAGACATCCATATATAGATCTGTATCGCCATTGTTCATGGAGGCTAAGATCATATCTGGCGTAGCCCGCTGGACAACAACATGATATCCCTTTTCTTCCATAATAACTTTTGCGACCTCTGTCATTGCGACCCCTTCGGCCCAGCCATCGACCATACCGATATGAATAATATTTTTATTCCGACCTGTGCTGCATGACGCAAGCAACAACACCATCAGACACAATACCATACTTTTTATTTTCCTCATACTATGCTTTCTTTTTTACAAAGCCCTGCGTGATTCGATCCAAAATAATAGCGAGAATCACAACGGACAAACCACTTTCAAAACCAAGACCAATATCCAAGTTATTAATACCCTCAAGCACTTTTTCTCCCAAGCCACCAGCAGCAATCATTCCGGCAATAACAACCATCGATAAAGACAGTAATATGGTCTGATTGATCCCTGCTAAGATTGTTTTTGTAGCCAAGGGCAGTTCTACTTTAAATAAGATCTGACTATTGGTCGCGCCAAATGAACGTGCAGCTTCAACGATATCTTTTGGAACCGCATCAATCCCTAAAGTCGTCAAACGGACGGCAGGTGGCATAGCGAAAATAATGGTCGCAAAAGCTCCCGGGACTTTACCGATACTAAAAAATAACACCGCTGGAATCAAGTAAACAAAGGCAGGCATCGTCTGCATTAAATCAAGTAAGGGCCGAATGATTTTCGCTGCTAGTTTATTCTTCGCGGCCCACACACCCAAAGGAACTGATATAACCAAGGCTGTCAAGGTAGCGACCAATACCAGCGCCAAAGTCTCCATCGTTGCAATCCAAAATCCCATCAGATAGATCAATGTTAATCCCAACAATGTCGTCAGTGCGACCCCTTTCCCAGATTTCCACCAGGCTAATGCTGTAAATAATGCGATGATAATAAAAAAAGGTATCGTTGTTAACACCCATTCCAGTCCAATAATGGATGCATTCCCTGTATTTTTTATCAGGTTAAAAAATGGCTCTAAATGATCTGTCAGCCAATTGACGGCTACAGCGATGTATTGTCCTATATCGATTACTTTATTCATTTCTACTGATTATTTGCTTTCTCTTTTAATTCAATAATTTCTTCTTCATTATACTTTGTCGCTTCGATAATCAACGATGTCTGTGTTACGATCCCCAACAAACGATTATGTTCATTCACTACAGCGATTGGCGACCGGATCTCCGATATCAGGGGCAACATTTCTTCAACGGTCACCTCTTTTGATACGGTTGGAACGTTGGCATGTATAATGGATTCTACGGTGGGTTCCCTACGCTTTGCCGATTGAATGACTTCACTCATATGAACAAAACCAAGGAAAGTATCATGCGCATCGACTACAGGGAGAATTTCAATTCCTGTCGCCCGCATTTTCCGCAGTGCCCCCTCAGGGCCATCTTTTTTGAAACGTACAACAGTAGGTTTCTCAAACATCAGTGAACCTGCCGAAATGATCGACTTGCGATCCACTTTTTCAACAAAGGCTTTAACATACTCACTTGCTGGATTTGTCAAGATATCTTCCGCAGTACCGATCTGTTCGATGACACCATCTTTCATAATAGCAATACGATCGCCCAATTTGATCGCTTCATCGAGATCATGGGTAATAAATACGATTGTTTTTTGTAGATTATCCTGCAACTCCAGTAACTGATCTTGCATTTCTGTTTTAATCAGGGGATCCAGAGCTGAAAATGCCTCATCCATCAGTAGTACTTCAGGATCATTTGCAAGTGCCCGAGCCAGTCCAACCCGCTGTTGCATACCACCCGATAACTGAGAAGGTAGCTGTTGTTCAAATCCACTGAGCCCGACGACATCAAGCGCTTGCTGCGCTTTAGATTCCCGTTTGTCCCGTTCTTCCCCTCGTAGTTCTAAACCGAAAGCAGCATTGCTCAACACGGTATGATGTGGCAACAGACCAAACTTTTGAAAGACCATACTCATTTCTGTTCGACGGACTTCAAGAAGATCTTTATTATTTTTCCCTGTTATATCCTCACCATTGATATAAACCTTTCCTGATGTCGGTTCGTTCAATCGATTCAGACAACGGAGCAGGGTAGATTTCCCACTTCCCGAAAGCCCCATTATAACGAAAAATTCCCCCTCGAAGATTTCAAAATTAGCTTTGTTAATCCCAATAGTACAGCCCGTTTTCGCTAAAATATCCTTCTTCGAGAAACCCTCGTTCAGTAAGTGCAGAGCTTGTTTCTTTTGCTTTCCGAAAACAAGTACCAAGTCTTCAACTTTTACTTTTACCTTGCTTGTTTTATCCATTCTTTAATTTTTTTAAACATAAATAAACCAAAAGGGCATAAGTGATCCACTAAGGCCATACGCCTACGCTATTTTCTTACAAATAAAAAATATCCCTACAGTTGAGTCCGTTTGATCGAAATCTTACTCGTACAGTTCAATCAACTTATTAACTAACATACTTTACTCTCGGTTCGGTAAGAGCAATGATGAAAAAGAAACTAATCTTTTAAAGACGAAATGCTCCATTTATAAAGCATCTCCAAAATATACTTCAACAAGTATAACGAACAACCTAGGCTGTGCCAAAGGCACAAAGCCATAGCGGAATAAACTCACGCCATTCTGTCTTTTGACGATACAAAGGTACGAAAAATAAATTAAACGCATTTTTCACAACCTATATAGTTAAAATACAGCTAGTTAAAAAAACATATCGTAATATTAAAAATACGATCAGCGGGAGAAGCACTCGACCACTGATCGCATTTTTTAAGGTGTATTATTCTCCCCAGTTTGGATTTTGGGTAAGGTTAGGATTTAATTGTCGTTCTTGGACAGGAATTGGATATAAATAGTCTTTCTTTTCATCGAAAACTTTTTTGATATGCGCATTAATAATCACATTTCCTTTATTCCCATTTTCCAATAAGATTTCCGAGCCCAATTTCAATAGCTGAATTCCCGAGGCACTCGGCTTGTCACCTTCATAAATCCAAACGTCATCTTTACCATCATTATCTAAATCAAACTTGCCTGTACCCGGAAAATACATCCCTTTAAATTGTCTCGTGACCAACTGGCCGCTTTTCCATCTTAAGATATCATCCCAACGAAAAGATTCCATCACCAATTCAATACGGCGTTCTCTTCTTATTTCCAATAGTACCCCCTTCATATCACCAACTACATTCGGATAGTCTTTCGCTAAAAATGCATCTGGATTTGATTTAGCCGCCTGCAGATTTAGATTTGGCATGCCTACACGATCGCGCAATAACTTAATTGATTTGTCCAAATCGGCCTGGCTCAATGTGCCTAACTCTGCTTTCGCTTCAGCATAATTTAATAAAACCTCGGCATACCTAAAAATCGGCATATCATTTTCAGAACGATTGAAGTTATCATACTTTACATCTCCCACAAATTTGATCAATTGATATCCCGTCACTGAATTCCCAAAGTTCGGAGCAACAGCAGCGGCACCTCCAATACGCTTATAACCCGGCGTACGAATCGTCTGGCTTAGACGTGGATCGCGATTTAGGACCTCCTCCTTAAACGTCATTGTTTGGTAATTTGATTTATCGGTAAACCTCGTTCCATCTTTCATCAGGTAAGAATCCACCAAATTTTTATCCAATCCGGGTTTTCCGTAGGAAGCTGTAATCGTATAATAATTTACATTGTGCCAGATTTGCAAAGCATCCGAGAATTTCCGCGCTAAAATAACCTCTTGTGACAAACTATTAACACTATAAAACAATGCACCATAAGAGTCTGTTCCCGCGGCATTGTATACGCTGTATTGCGCTCCCTCCATAAGCTTGCTGGCTGCATCGGCCGCCTTCTCCAACAGGCCGTTTGCATCGGGTAAATTAAATTCTGTATGATATTTACGAAATGTTCCTTCAAAAAGTGCGACCCGGGACTTTAAGGCCAATGCAGTCCATTTGGTCACTTTTTCATCACTTTTGGTAGCCGGTAGATTGGCAATCGCATAGTCCAGATCAGCGAGAATGTTTGATACAACCAAAGTTCTCGGATCCCTCGCCTTCTTAAGTTGTTCTTCGTCATTTTGATCAATGACCTTGTCATACCAGGGCACATCTCCAAAACGTTTCAGTTTATCGAAATAAAAATATGCCCTAAAAAAGCGCGCCTCGGCAGCATAGGGCGCAGCAGTCGTTTCTGAAACTGTATTAAAGCAATTCGCCAAAAAGTAATTGATATTACGAAGATTTGCCCAAGTCCATCCACCGCCACTTATCGGAACCTGTCTTTTTCCGGTCAATTCATCATCCAATGTTGTCTTAACGATATTATCGACCGATTCGTTATAAACTCCTTCGGCCGAAGGTAGTGCGGCATCGTAAAATGACTTTGTAAATAACGCCAAATCCTTTTCTGTTTTAAAGGAAGCCTCAGGAGTAACTGACGATTCAGGCAAACGTTCCAAATAATCTTTGCTACAAGCCATCATGCCACAGCTCAACAATGCATATATATATACTATCTTTTTCATACTATTAAAATGTTAAATCTAGACCAAATGAAAATGTTTTAGAGATTGGATATGATCTTCCGTTGACCTCTTGAGCCGACTGTTCGGGATCAATATATTTGGAACGGAGCTTAGTCGCAGTCCAAATATTTTCACCAGACACATAAATCCGCGCATTGGCCAATTTCACGCGCTTTAGCCAGGCCTGAGGAACCGTATAGCCTACGGTTAGATTTTTTAGTCGTATATAGGCCAAATCCTGTAAGTAACGATCCGATTTGACGTTCAAAGATCCACGATCATTCAAGGCAATATAGCCTCTTAACAATGGATAATAGGCATCTGTATTTTCAGGCGTCCAAATATCCTGTTCAAAATCCTTCGGCACAAACGAATAGTACGGTCTTGAGTATGGTCCCCAAAACTTATCTGCATTTGCTCCAGGCCACCAATGTTGTCGACCTATCCCCTGAAAGAAGGCCGAAATATCGAATCCTTGCCAATTTGCCCCCAAATTAAAACCAAATGTATAACGGGCTCTGTTGTTCCCAATGATCACTTGATCCCCAGGGTTCATCAATGTATTGTCTCCAGCATCAACCTTTCCATCCGGAACGCCATCCTTTCCACCAATATCAACAAATTTCAAATCTCCAGGATGAAGCTTGGACCAGTCTCCCGGTGCTGCCAATCGTTGTTTATCCACATAATCCTGGTTAACTTTCCAATTGTCGATTTCCGCCTGAGACTGAAAAAAACCATCAGCCTTATACCCCCAAATTTCGCCCAAAGTCTGGCCGACATAATAGTTACTTAGCAGCATTTCCTTATTGTCAAAACGTGTGATCTTCGCTTTAGAATCCGACAATCCCAACCCAATATTATAGCCAAAAGATTTTCCATCCAAGTCAAATTGATCACGCCAAGCCACAGAAACCTCCCAGCCTTTATTTCTTAGGTCTCCAGCGTTTGTCCGAGGCGACGCCGAACCAAAAACCGCTGGCAATGTTTTTCCTGGGATCAACATATCGAGCGTATTTCGAATAAAATAGTCAGCAGATACACTCAATCGAGTTCTAAAAAATTCGAGATCTGTTCCGAAATTTAATGTATTCGTTCTCTCCCAGGTTAAATCAGCTGAAATTGGAGTTGGTGCACTCAGGTATTGTGTTTTTGTACCATTGGTTATGTAATTGGACAATCCTGCATTCAACAATTGGATGTAACCATACTCAGCAGCTTCCTGTGCGTTACCCAACGCCCCATAGGAGACTCTAAATTTAGCTTCATTCAAAACCGGCTTCAGATTAGCCATAAACGACTCTTCCGAAATCCGCCATCCGCCCGAGAAAGAGGGAAAAAAACCATATCGCTGACTGGATGGAAATTTAGACGTTCCATCGTAGCGACCATTCACCTCCAACAGGTACTTCCCTTTATAATTGTAATTCAACCTTCCAAAATAGCCTCGTAATGCCCAGGTATTTGCATTCCCGAGTAACTGCATTTGACCAGTCCCCAGCGCAAAATCATTCAGGTCCTCCGACAGCAAATTAGTATGCGTACCGCCGATTCGTTTGTACCCTGTGGTTTCCTGGTTAAAGCCTACCGTGGCGGCAAACTGATGATCTCCAAATTGCTTGCTATAATTGGCGAATAGGTTGAGTGAATGTTTTGGCCTATTGATGATCGCTTCGGTATAGGTATCATTTCCCAAGTAATTGATCACACCAGGAAAAACAGACCAAGGAGCGGCCGTTCTTCTATTCCAGTTATGGATCGGATTATAAGTAAAGGTATAATTACCCGTTAAGGTCAAGTTTGGCGCCAACTGAAATACAGCCTCAAACATATTGATAAACTCATATTTATCCTCGCCACCTTTTGACTTTCCATGCAACAAATCTGCATATATACCATCGCCAATATTATAATTGTTCAGTTCCGTCCTATAGGTTGCGGTACCATCGGGATTCATGGGCACATAAGATGGTAAAGCGTGTACCGTTGTTGAAATAAAATTATTGTTATTATCTGGACTTGTCGCCCATCCTGGATAGGTGTAGTTTTGGTAATTCAGCTGGGTATTTGCACTTACCTTCAACCAAGGGGTCACCTGCGCATTTATGCGCGATCGAACATTATAAGCATCGAATTTATCTTGGTTAATTTTCATTAGCCCCCCTTTTTCATAAAGTCGCCCCGACACATAGTAATCAATTTTTTCACTACCGCCAGAGAAATTTAACGAATGTTCCATTGAGGTCTGTGTTTTTCGATACATCTCGTTCCACCAATCTGTATTGCCATAATATACATATTGATCTTTTCCATTTCTATTCTGAACCACTACGGAAGGCAGACTAGGATCTGTTTTTCGTTTCAATAGTTCAGCATAGTCATCTTCTGTATATCCCGTATAACTATTACCGGTGGCACGAATAAAAGCTTCATCATTTAGTTTAGCAGCATCATAACCGCTCGTCATAAAATCTGTCCGCACCGTCAGTCCATACCAACCAAAATTATTACTATAATTAATGTTCATTTTTCCGGCCTTTCCTCTTTTAGTTGTTACGAGCATAACACCAAATGCCCCACGAGCGCCATAAATCGCTGCCGCAGAAGCGTCTTTTAAAACCGATATCGATTCAATATCACGCGGATTGATTGTATTGATATTACCCGGAACCCCATCAATGAGAATAAGGGGTTGTGCATTAGCTGAGTTTATCGAAGCAAAACCCCGGATATTAACATTTCCTTCCCCTCCTGGCCTACCATTGGTAAATGTAATATTCAAATTTGGTATTGCTCCCTGCAAAGCTTGAGTTGCATTGGCAACTGGGCGATTTTCAAGTATCTTCGCATCAATCTGAGTAACAGCACCTGTTAAGTTTACCTTTTTTTGCTTACCATACCCGACAACAATTACTTCATCAAGGGATTGATCTGTCGAAACCAGCTGAATGGTTAAAGGTATTGCCTCTACTTTTACGTGCTGTGTTTCAAAACCGATCATCGACAAGCGCAATGTATGCCCAGTTTTCCCTTCGATGACAAAAGCACCTTCTTGGTCAGTTTGCGTAGTTTTGCCAGTAGTTGAATTAAAAATTGACACACCCGAGATAGGTTCACCGGTTGCTGTTTTTACAATGCCTCGAATAGGCCCCTGAAATTTGGCGGAAATTTCAACATCCGGAATAGATGTCAGAAAGACAGGTTTGCTCTTGGCCCACGCGCCGAGAGACATCCCGATCATTACAGGAAGTAATACGTGTTTCGTTTTCATGAATTTGGTTTTGTTTTTCTTCGGTTACAAAGAAAGGTTATTTAATATTTGTAAATTATTAACAAAGCATTACTAAACAATTAAACGACAATTGGTTAAATCAATATTAAGATAATACAATTTTAACACGAAACAGAATGTCTTTTTTAATTTTTTAATAAAACAAAGAACCAATCAGTTTGACATAATGAATCAAAACACTATCAATCACCATGTTAAATAATATTAAACAAATAATATTCACAAAAACCTTATACGAAATAAAATGTAACATATTTGAAACAATACAATACAAAAAACAACAAAGCGAGGGATCACTTATTTCACAAAACGCTTAAACAATTAGGTTAATTATTTTCTTCGTTTTAACGTAAAACTTCGTCATAAAAAATCCTTTATCCAATACATTTGTTTTCTATCGGTCTTAGTCAGGGCGAAAACATACAATTAAAAGCTAAAATTCAAACAGTTAGCATACCTAAAAACCTGTATTTATTACGGAATAAGATTGCTTTATTAAAAAGATTAGAATCAAGACCATCACATTCAACTTAAATGGCCTATTTATAAGGAAAAAACGCAAAAGGCTCAACTTAACACACATCACAGAGAAGGAGAAAAAGCTACTTTGGTATTGATCAACCGCCAAAAATACCCAGGAATTTATAAGGGATCATTATTCGTCAGCCGGTCCCTAAGTCCATATTGCAGACATAGTCCCTTAACCTTTTCCGCAAATGCCTGTCGATAATAGCTAGGAAGTTTGCCGTCCGCACCAAACAATCGTTGATATTTTTCCACGAGTTGTGGATAGTGTTTTTCAACCGCACGCATAACCAACGTCCGATTGTCACCAGGATCAGAACCATACAAGGCCAAGGTTGCTGGAAAAATATAATTTGCATCAATGGATCGAAAAGTCCCAAACATCTGATCAAGATGAGTTCCGGTATCCGAAATAAAGGGCAACAAAGGCATTAAACTTACGCCACTACACAATCCCATCTTACGTGCTTCACTCAATGTATTCAAACGAAGCTCAGGCGATGGTGCACCTGGTTCAAATATGCTGGCAATTTCCATATCGATGGTTGAAAAGGAAAAAGTAATAAAAGCGCGATGTGTCAATTTACCCTGCAGATCCAATGGGAGTATCGCTTCAGCATCGATCTGCTTCAACAAATCAAAATCCCGACTTACTAGATCCGATTTGGTGATAATATGCACTGGGAAGCGATAATGTACTATAATTTCCAATAATTGGCGCGTCAGTAGCTCGGTTTGCTCAAATTGCAAATAAGGATCCGTTGCAGACGACAATACAATTATTCCATATTGTTTTTTACGGGCACGAAGCGCTAGGGCTCGGTCCAACAAATCCACCGCATTGCGCTTTACACTTAGCTTTTCGGCCATATTAATACCATATTTACTACCTCTGATATAACAATATAAACAATTGAACGAGCATCCGCTATAAGGATTGACGGTGTAATCGTCAAGAAACCAAGGATCTCTTTGTTTTGTTTTATTGAGAATAGATTTGACAATTACAGACTGCATAGGATACGTTATATTATTGAACGATTTTATAGAACAGATTTCAACAGACTAAGTTAGCTCAAAATTACGCCTAGGCGACAAAAAATGCTATGAAATTATTCTCTCAATCGATTTTTCAAAACGCCTTTTGACTCCTGTCCAATTCCGTCCCACTAATTTGATTGTCGCTTTCTATTGAAATTACGAACATTTTGGCTGTTTAGAAAGCGTTCTTAACCATGTAGACTAAGAATCCATCGGATCCGTTAAAAGTCTTTCACGGCAAATAATTACAAATATTTCATTTTCAATGCATAATAAATGCATTTATTCATTACCTTTATGCTATTGAAACAAAACTCAACTCCAGCCATGTTTATCGGCGCTGTCAAATGGTTCGACAATAACAAAGGATTTGGTACTCTTGCGTTACCTTCCGGAGAAGAACTCTTTGTGCATATACGCAGGTTTAAAGTTCCTCCAGAACATGTTATTCAACCTGGAGAAGTTATTGTCGGAGACAAGAAACCTGACCCAAAAAGAAGCGGTTATCTCGCTCAGAACTGCAGGATTCTCAAAAGGCCCGAAGACTGGAAATTCGTCATCTCGCTCCTCGACAAAGAACACACCGTGCTCCTCCCCGATAGCCACGGTCGAGAACAAAAGCACAACTTAACCTCATTAACAGCAAGACAACTTCTAAGAATCCAGCCCAAAGAACATATATTGGCTATGCTTACCGCTAATTTTGATGTTCATTTCGATAGCTCGATTTTCATTCCTTATGCTGAATTGATAGACAAAAGCATTACCGGTGTTTTTGAGAAGGAGGCAGCTTGCGATCTACTTTCCAAGGTGTTCGAATACTTTGGAAAACATGTCTCGCATCAAATTCTATTTCGTGTATGGAAGGAAAGCATGTTTAGGTATATCGGCTATCCGGCAGAAGGCGACTACGAAATACCTGAACTTGTATTTAATCTGAATGCCACGGAAATCGATTGTGATGATCTTGCGAGAATCATCACGTATAGCTTTGGCAAATCTTTTTGCAGTGATTTTGTAAATGCTTTATTTGAAGACATAGAAACAATGGACAAAAAAGATATCGAACCTTTGTTACCGTATCTTGAGTTTTTGGAGAATGAGGATTCTATTGAGAAAATACAGACTCTTATGCAAGACTAGCTGAATCGAATGCCTGCCTAAAAATCCCTGTTTGATTTTTTTGGGAATATCATCAATTAAGGCAGAAAGCACAGAAATTGATGATTGAAAAACCTGTAGAATAGACAGCAACAGCCTATTCTACAGGTTTAAATCGAAGTGCACTGAGACTGACCTTGTCACCATCACCTTCAAGAAATGAAACAGTAACGCTGTATCTTCCTGGGGCTTTAAATTTCATCCATCCCCATGGGTACCAATTATACCCAGAAGCGGCGGCTTGTTGATTCTGCACGATCTCTCCAGTCGAGTTTTCAATCTTCCACACCACTCTCCCCTGCCCCGTATAATTTAGATCAACTTGATAATAGCCTGGCTTAACAATGTCTATAGCATACGTTAGTTTACTTTGACCAGTCCATTGCCCTACTTGAACCACATGTTTCCATTCACCGAATTTCTCCATCCAGGATTTCCCGGTTTTATGGCATCCTTCAACTTCGGCAAAGTCTACAGGAAGAATTGTCTCCATCGCCGGATCGACACCCAACATTTTATCAATAAGAGGTGTCCCCTGCATAACGACCTCAATCACAGAAACCAGTGGATCTGGAGCTACCGATGGGATATTGATCTCCAACCATTTTCCATCGGTCGTATAATTTAACTTTTTCTTCCCATCTGCGTTTAAAAGATTGATCGACGTTATCCCTTTTGTTAGGCCCGGAACAAACAACTTTCCATTAGTTGGCCAGTGATAGACCAATAATGAAATTTTACGTCCTTGTACAGTAGCATCCCCCCAAGGCAAAGCGTGCCCCCAAGGTGAAGCTTGCGCACCATAAACGGCCGCTGGATACTTTCGGATCCACGCACCAGCACCACGCAAAGCTAAGCTCGCTGGCTCAGGAATAGTCCCATCTGGTTTAGGCCCAACATTTAACATGTAAGTCCCGCCCCGGCTAATAGTCGACAATGTACGAGACAAGATTTCACGGGCACTCTTCCAATTATTGTCGTACCAAGCATACCCCCAAGAGTCATTGGTTACATCGACTGCCTCCCAAAGACCTGGAACATTCTGCCGTGGTACTTCCATATCCCCCAAAGTAGAATAATCACCAAGTCCGTGTCCAACACGTCCCGACACGTAAGCCCCAGGTTGATTTTTATGAACCAATTCGACAAGTTTTTGGGCGTATTTCTTATCCATCCCACCAGGCGTATCGAACCAGACCAATTCTATCGGCCCATACTGCGTCGTAATCTGGTTCACCTCAGGATAGCATTTCTCCCAAAAATAATCGTCAAATGTTTTCGAATGACCGACTGCGTCCACCTTGGGACCTCCATTTCCGCCGGGATAAGTCCAATCCTGATTTTGCGAATAATAGAAGCCAAAACCGATCCCCGCTTCCTTACAGGCTTTCGCGAGCTCAATCATCGGATCACGTTTAAAATCGGTCGCCTCAACAATATTAAACGAATTCACTTTCGAATGAAACATCGAAAATCCATCGTGATGTTTGCTCGTAATCACGATATAGCGCATCCCCGCATCTTTTGCAAGCTGTACGATCGCCTTAGCGTCAAAATGATCTGGATGAAATGACGCCGCCGCGGCCATGTAGTCAGCGACGGGGATATTGGCCATGCTCTTGTTCATGAGCCATTCCCCTATGCCATAAAACGTTTTCCCCTTCCAGGTATTTGCCAGCTGCGAATAGATTCCCCAATGGATAAACATCGCATATTTGCCGTCACGGAACAGTTTCCCTCTATTTTGGGAAATGGAATTTTTTCCTCCTTGACCATCCCACATTTTTTCCATCTGTTGCGCCGAAACTTGCTTTGCAGACAATGTCGCCAGAGCGAGACCCAATACGATACCTTTCATACCCATATTTCCTTACACTTTAGGCAGATTATAGCCATTATGATAAACTTTCACTAAGTACCCGTCCGCATCTTTATCATTGAAACTGCGCTTTTGTTTGTCCCAAAACAATTTCTTTTTAGAACGGTATGCAATATTTCCCATCTGTGAGAATATCGCAATATGAGCCCCCGCTTCTATCGGAGCATGAAGACCTTCTACTGATTTCTTTCTAACAGCTTCAACGAAATTAACCATATGCTTGTCCAGTCCATTGTCCTGCGAACGTTGGAAAGAGACAGCGTCCATTCGTCCTTTCTCGGGAATAACTTCCCAGCCTTCACGATTAACGACCAAGGTACCATTATTACCAATGAAAGCAACGCCGTGAGTCTTCTGATAAGGGCCCAAATCTATACCTGTCGCCTGTTCCCATTGAACATTAAATCCATCAAACTCATACACCGTTGTTAGACTATCTGGTGTTTCAGCGGCGTCGTCGGGATAAGCAAATTTACCGCCAGCAGCCATTACCGAAACAGGATCTGACACTTTCATTCCGATCAGCGCATAATCCAACATATGTACACCCCAATCGGTCATTAGGCCACCCGCATAATCCCAATACCACCTGAAATTGAAGTGAAAACGATTGGGATTAAATGCACGTTTTGGGGCTGGCCCCAACCATTTATCATAATGTACTCCAGTAGGAACATTAGCGTCTGCCTGAACCGGAATACTCTTCATCCAACCTTGATAAGCCCAAGCCTTAACAAGGCGTATCTTTCCCAATTTTCCGCTATGAACAAAATCCATCGCATCTCTAAAATGTTGTTGGCTTCGTTGCCACTGCCCTACCTGTACAACACGTTTATACTTTTTAGCAGCTGCAACCATAATTTCACATTCCCGAATGGAGTTGCCAATCGGTTTTTCGACATATACATCTTTTCCTGCCGCAACAGCATCAACCATTTGCATGCAATGCCAATGATCGGGCGTAGCGACAATAACAACATCAACGTCATTTGCTTTCAGAAGATCTTTATAATCGATGTAAGTCTTCACATCAACATTGCGTTTCTTTAATTCCTCAGCGCGATTCTTCAAAACATTTTCATCGACATCACATAATGCCGTACACTGCACGCCTGGTACTTTCAAGATAGCGTTCAGATTAGACCAACCCATACCGTTGGTACCGATCAGTCCCACACGGACCGTATCAGCTTGAAAACCGAATACTTTCGTCTGTGCAAAAAGTGCCGATGCCGCCAACAGACTCGTATTTCGAATAAATTCTTTCCTCTTCATTGTTTAGTTTGGTTTATATTGATATTGCATATTCAATACTAGGAAGACGATTATCTTGGGCATCCCCCTAGTGAGATCACTAATATAAGATTTAGTCTTTAGGATGAAGAATATTAATCCAACAAAATGGCTGAAATAAAGGACTTTGAATACCGTAGATAATTTCTATATTTGTTAAAAACTAGCATAAAACCATGGACCGAAGAACTTGTCTTTCTCCACCAGCAAAATAACATAGCGCAATGTCAAACGAATAATGATATCTGATCAGGAGCAAATTCGGATGATACAAGGATTAACTATTTATTTAGCTTTTAAATTTCCCTTTATGGGAAAGACATTTTTTTTATGAAAAAATCATATTTAGTACTTCATACCGCGGTACTGCTCGCAGGCTTCACCGGAGTTTTCGGCAAACTCATTACCCTCAATCAGATACCACTCGTGTGGTTTAGGGTTTTACTTTCAACACTTATTCTTTTCGTTGTCCTCAAATTATTCAAGATTGAGCGATTAAAATCGACAAAAGATATACTGAATATTGCAAGAGGTGGATTATTGCTCACCATCCATTGGATATTTTTCTATGGAAGTATCAAGTTTTCCAATATTTCCATTGGCGTAGTGTGCTATTGCCTGACCAGTTTTTTCACAGCCATTCTAGAACCTATCATCAATAAAAAAAGATTTAGTGCGGCGCAGCTGATGTTAAGCATGTTGACCTTGATCGGAATCAGTTTAATCTTTCATTTTGATAGCTCTTATCAAGTGGGCATTATTTTGGGTGTAATTTCAACTATTTTCGCGGCCCTATATACCATCTACAATGAGCGATTGGTCAAACAATATGATAGTAAATTACTCAACTATTATCAAATGCTTAGTGGAACCATTGTATTGGGACTTGGACTGCCTATTTTCTATTATTTATTTCCCACCGAACGTTTTATACCAAGCTTTTCTGATGGGATCTATTTAATCTTGCTGTCTTTATTTTGTACGGTTGGTCTTTATGTTCTTTTTGCCGAATCACTCAAGAAGCTATCTGCATTTACGGTCAATTTGAGTTTCAATCTTGAGCCCATCTATTCGATTATCATTGCTTTTTTATTCTTCAACGAAGGCAAACAAGTCAATGCTTCTTTCTATGTGGGGCTCGCTTTTGTACTTGTTTCTGTTCTTCTTCAAACGCTGCGTTCTATCCAGAAAAAAACTTAATAATTTCTTACTCTGATCTGAATAGGCAAACATCGCATTGATTGCCTACTAGAAATGTTGTTTTAACGTTAAATGTAACCACCGATGGCTTGGGCCGACGCTATCCGGCAACAACATCGGATGGAAAAGCTGGCATTATAAAGAAAAGGATCGACTTTCATAAACATTTTTTAGGTAAATGCTGCCTTTGGCAAACGCGCAATATGTTGTCCGGCTTTCATGCCTGAGAATATACAACCGCCCAAGAAAGTACCTTCTAACGCTCGATAACCATGCATGCCGCCACCACCAAATCCAGCCACCTCGCCTGCTGCATACAAACCCGCTATCACCTTGTTATCCTTTGTTAGTACTTGCGAATGGAGATTCGTTTTGAGACCGCCTAAGGTTTTACGCGTCAACACATGGAGACGTACCGCAATGAGCGGTCCATTTTCCGGCGCCAGGATTTTATGGAGGGCTGCCACCCGACCTAATTTATCACCAAGGTAGTTTCGTGTATTTCGAATGTAATTTACTTGCGTATCCTTTGAAAACTTATTATCGACCTCCCGGTCACGCGCTTCAATTTGCGTTTTAATCGTTTCATAATCCAAAAGATCTTCGCCTGTCAAACGATTCATACGAGCGACCAGATCCTTTAGATTGTCCGAAACAATAAAATCAGGTCCCTTTTCCTTAAAAGCCTCAACTGGTCCAGGTGCATTTTTCCCAAAAATGCGTTTCAAAAATAACCGATAATCCTTGTCGGTAATATCTGGATTCTGTTCTGAACCTGAAAGAGCACACTCCTTTTTGATAATCTTCTGTGTCAGGATAAACCAGGAATAAGAAAAGCCTGTTTCTTGCAGGTGCCTGAGTGTACCCAAGGTATCAAATCCAGGTAAATAAGGAGCTGGAAGCCTATTACCGCGGGCATCAAACCACAATGAAGACGGCCCAGGTAAAATACGGATGCCGTGCATAGGCCATATTGGATTCCAATTTTCAATCCCTTCCGTATAATGCCACATGCGATCGCGGTTTATCATATGAGCCCCAACCTCTTCGGCAATTCCAATCATTTTTCCATCGACATAGGCGGGAACACCTGAAATCATTTGCACTGGTGCTTTCCCTAATCGTTCAGGCCAATTTTCGCGTACCAATTGATGATTTGCTCCAATCCCTCCCGAAGCAATAACGACCTGATCTGCATAATATTCAAACGCTGCAAGAATATTTCTGTTGGTAGCAACACCCCTTGCTTTGTTATCATCTTCCAAAACATCGCCCGCAATTCCGATGACCGCGCCATCTTGCGTTAGCAATTTTGTCACGCGATGTCGAAAGCAAAACCGCAGCAAACCTTTTTCCTGCGCAGCAAAAGCTTTATCCACAAAAGGTTTCACAACGCCAGTTCCAGTCCCCCAACTAACATGAAATCTAGGAACGGAATTACCATGCCCCGAGGCCGATCCGTCACCGCGCTCAGCCCAACCGACCATAAACATCAGCTTAATACCGAGCTTAGCGACGTAAGCAGCCTTCTCTTCCGTCGCAAATTTCAGGTAGGCCTCTGCCCATTGTCGCGGCCAATAATCCTCCTCGCGGTCAAACCCTGCAGTTCCCATCCAGTCCTGCCGAGCCAGTTCAAAAGAATCCTTGATGCCCATGCGACGTTGTTGAGATGAATTGACAAGAAAAAGCCCACCAAAGGACCAATAGGCCTGACCACCAAGATTTTCAGCTGTTTCCTGATCCACAAGAAGCACTTTCTTACCAGCATTGGTAACCTCCATTGCTGCTGTAAGCCCTGCTAAACCCGCTCCGATAATAATCACATCAGGTTTAAATTGTTCTGTTTGCATAGATATTCTTTTACTGAACGGTTATCCCAATAAAAATGTAAGTGCTCACAAGACCTACCACACTATATAAATCTACTAGTTTGTGTAGGAATGTACAAGAAAAAGTTAACAGAAATCTGCTGGCGCTTTTCAAAAAAAGACGCTAGTATTATATCACAAAAATAATAGAATAACCTAATTTAAATTATTTTAATAATAAAAAATAGCGTTATAACTTTGTGCCATCAATCATTCAGATAATAGTAGGCATCCTTTCGAACAGATTTATTTGGTAAAAAAAGGTGCATCAGAACGACAAATAAAATTTAACAAGAGACATAAAAAATAAAAAATGGAATACAGAAAATTAGGAAAAACAGATTTAGAATTATCAGCAATTACGTACGGAGCTTTTGCAATTGGCGGCAACATGTGGGGCGGCAATGAAAAGAAAGATTCTATTGATTCTGTGAAAGCATCGATCGACAACGGTGTCACTACATTAGATACAGCCCCGTTTTATGGCTTTGGTTTGAGTGAAGAAATGATCGGTGCGGCAATTCAAGGTTATGATCGGACCAAAATACAGGTATTGACCAAATTTGGTTTGGTATGGGACGGTAGTAACCAAGGAAAAGGTGAATTTTTCTTTGACGCAGAAGAAGCTGGTAAAACTATTCCAGTTTATAAATATGCATCAAAAGCTAGTGTAATTCAGGAAGTAGAGAATAGCCTAAAACGCTTACGCACCGACTATATCGATCTACTACAGATTCACTGGCCAGATAGTACAACTCCGATTTCCGAAACGATGGAAGCCTTGGATCTTCTTTTACAACAAGGTAAGATCCGTGCTGCCGGCGTCAGCAATTATAGCGTTGATCAAGTTTCAGAAGCACGAAAAACCCTCAATATAGCGAGTAATCAAGTTGGTTACAGCATGCTGAACCGAGGTATCGAACAGGACCTTGTTCCTTACGCAAAGGAAAATGATCTGGGTATCATTGTATATAGCCCTATGGAGCGTGGTTTGTTAACCGGTAAATATTTCAATACTGGTAAATTAAAAGAAAACGATCACCGCAATGGTTATTTCCAACAATTTGATCTGGCCAAGGTAAAGACCTTCTTGGATACCATCAGTCCAATTGCCGCAAACAAAGGTGTCACGCTTTCCCAATTGGTATTACGCTGGACTAGTTTGCAGCCGGCGATCACTGTGGTCTTGGCAGGTGCCCGAAATGCAGAGCAGGCCATCGCAAATGCGCAGGCCATCGACATCACGCTTACCGCAGAAGAACTATCCTTTATCAATCTTGCATTAGCAAAAATTTAATATTCAATGATGAAAAAATTCAATCAGTTGACAGTACTCCTCATGGGGGTACTGTCACTCACAGCATTGCAAAGCAATGCGCAAAATAAAACACTGTTGGTAGACCCAACAGATAGTACATGGCATCATGCTGCTTATGGTAAGAACGACGAGATCGGAGCTGCCAATTTAATATCACCAAAATTGGTGCTACAGTCATTAAAACTTGTCAAAAAGGGAAAAACTGTCCCTCTTGCTGTCCCTGTAAACAAACAGCTCCCAGCTTTCCGCCACCGTAGTTTTAACTTGTATAATATACAACCCGGAGAACAGGCTGGTGCAACACTTGGTCCCAATAAATTCACTTTCAACGACGAATTGGTAAATGCCTGGACCGGTGTCGGCACCCAATTGAACGGTATTGGACATATCGGAATCAACAATATCTACTACAATGGCAACAAAGCGCAGGATTTCGTTACGGTAGAAGGCGTTAAAAAACTTGGAATAGAAAAAGTCCCACCACTGGTAACCCGTGCTATTGTCTTGGATATGACAGCCTATTATGGAAAAGATATCGTTCCCGGTGGTACAGAATTTACCGTTGAAGCCATTCAATCGGTGTTAAAAAAACGAGGGATCACGATCAAAAAAGGTGACATCGTCTTATTCAACACGGGCTGGTTGGAATTGATCGGCAACAACAACCAACAGTTCCTGGAAACTGAACCCGGTATCGGCATGGATGCAGCAAAATGGCTAGCAGATCAAGGTATCGTTGCTTTTGGTGGTGACACGTGGGCATCTGAAGTATATCCAAACCCCAATACCAACGAGGAATTTCCAATCAATCAGTTTTTATTGGCCAAACGTGGCATATACAATCTTGAATTAATCGATACACGCCCCTTGGTAAAAGAAAAAGTCTGGGAATTTCTATTTGTCCTTGGACAGCCCTTATATGTAGGATCCACACAGGTCAATGTCAATCCAGTAGCGATCTATTAATTGCTTTTAAGATCAGTTCGGTACACCTCTTTATGGCACCAACTTAGAACTCATTGCTCCAATGGGTCCATTCAAAAGAAGAATACTTAATAAAACCTTCATAACTTCGCAGACACTAACAGCAATGAAAGCAAACTGAAGGTTCTTTGTGGCCAATAAGATCAGACACTGTCAGAAAAATTAAGCCTATTTGGAAGACCAAAATCATAACTATCTTCCAAATAGGCTTTCCATTATACATGCTTCATCCTTAAAGACTACAGCTTATCAGCAAAGCAAAATATTATTGCCTTATTGTCGAAAAGTTATCGATGATCTGCATCAGGACCAAGGCTTCCTCAATCGGAGATGGATTTGGCCCGATGCCGCTAAAATAGTCTACCGCACGCGAAATCATCGGCAATTGAATATTTTCGGGATGGTCAAATCTGAATTCCTGCTCTCCATCCCCTGTTTTGATAACAATTGAATTTCCAAAAATGGAAAAAGTAATATGACCAAGGCTTCCAACAATTTCACAACTGTCTACCTGATTTTCTTTGGCAACATTAAAACACCAACTTCCATTAAAAACAAGCTGGTTATTAAATAAAATGGTCCCTGTGGTCTGATCGGCAACAGCACTGTCCTTATCCTGAATTAAGCTAAAACCATCGTATGAAATCGGCATTCCAAAAAAATAGAGCATCAAATCCAATTGATGAGGGGCTAAATCAAAAAAGTAGCCGCCGCCCGAAACAGCAGGATCAGTACGCCAATCTCCGCCACTTTTAGTTACCAGGTCGGGCGTTCTGCTTTGCCATAAACGGAGTTGCACCGTCCTTAGCTGGCCAATTTCACCGTTTTCAACAAGCTCTTTAACCTTTAGAAACAAAGGCAATTGTCTACGGTAATGCGCAACAACCAATTTCCCGTTCCTGTTTTTTACTTCCGCCAATAATGATTCAGCCTCTATCGCATTTAACGTAACGGGCTTTTCAACGTAAACAGATTTCCCTTTACGAAGGGCTGATAGTGCATACGCGAGATGAGAGGACGGTGGCGTTGCGACATAAATCGCATTGAGATCGATATTATCAAGTAAATCGTCAGCGTCTGAATACCATAGGGGTACCTGATGTCGCTTAGCATAATCAGCAGCTTTCGCCGCATCCCTTCGCATGACAGCCATTAGCTGACTATTATTTATCCGATTAAACGCAGGTCCACTTTTTTTTTCTGTGACATCACCACAGCCGATGATACCCCATACTATTTTAGGATTGTCCATAAGTATATTCAAATTATCACTAAAATTCTAACCAATCCTCCCTATATCTGGCCGTAATTACAGGACATACATGGAAGTACTGGTCTGAGTTCTTAGGGCTTTTCACGCCCCACAAATCGATTTTTACCCAATAGAAAACCGATCGCCCTTTCGATGTTTTTTCTTCGACTATCCGCAGTTTTTAAGTTAGAAATATAACGGATAATTTCCTTTTGCTTTGATGGAGACAATCCATCAAATACCTTTAGTGCATCCTTATTTAGCGCAAATGCTGCTTCGAGTTCTGGATGAGGCAAAATAGTCCGGTCTTCCGGATCAAAAGCGATTGTTATGGTTAAGGTCTCGCCGATTCGTTTCGGCGAGTTCGCCAATATAACCGTGTTAATGTACAGTCTCCATTCCCCCTGAAATCGCAGCAAGGTCTGAACATAATCTTTTTCATTAACTTTTCCCTTCACAGGAATATAACCTTTGTTCATTCCCGCATCCTTAAATAGGTTTTCCAGAATATCAGCAGGAACAAAAACAAAAGGATTGATACCGATAATTTCCAATTGTGCTTCAAAAGCAAACATGACACGATCAATTAGGTGATTAATTATACTTCAGAATAGCATCAATAAGTGCCAATTCATCCGCCGTAAAGTCTAGCCTGTCCAGGGCCTTGAGTGAATCAACCAGTTGCTCACTATTTCTCGCCCCTACCAAAACGGAGCTTACACGTTCATCTTTCAACAACCATGCAATTGCCATTTGAGCCAATGTTTGGCCTCTTTGTATCGCCAGATTATTCAACCGGTCTATCTTCTCCATCAATTCAGCAGTGATCATGTCACTTTTCAAAAAATGCTCTTTCGAAGCGCGCGAATCTGCCGGAATGCCACCTAAGTATTTATTGGTCAACAGTCCCTGTGCCAAAGGAGAGAAAGCGATCGCTCCGATTCCTTCTGCCTGCAGCACATCCAAAAGCCCCTCCTCAGGTGTCCGCACCAACATCGAATATTTAGGCTGATGAATAAGGCATGGTGTCCCCATTGCACGCAATAACGCAGCAGCTTTCTGAGCAAGATCAGGAGGATAATTGGACAAACCCACATAGCAGGCCTTTCCTTGATGAACAATATCTCGCAATGCGACCATCGTCTCTTCCAACGGTGTATTCGGATCCGGTCGATGATGGTAAAATATATCCACATAATCGAGCTTCATCCGTTTTAAGCTCTGGTGTAAGCTGGCCATCAAATATTTACGACTTCCCCAGTCACCATACGGACCCGGCCACATGGTATATCCCGCTTTAGTGGAAATTAAAAGTTCATCACGATAGCCCACAAAATCGCTACGCAATATATGTCCAAAGTTCTCTTCTACACTTCCCGGAGGCGGACCATAATTATTGGCAAGGTCAAAATGGGTAATCCCGTGATCAAAAGCGGTCACCAAGGTTTTGCGGAACACCGCTTGAATATCGGTTTCACCAAAATTTTGCCAAAGCCCCAATGAAATGGCTGGCAAGAGAATGCCACTCTTCCCACAGCGTCTGTAGGGCATATGCTGATATCGGTTTGGATTGAACGTCACGTTACAAAGTTTATACCTGCAAAATACAAAACTATTTCCAACAGTCCAGCCTATTTCCCGTTTTCGTGTTCTTTCCTGAACCTCTTTTTAACATCATTTCATTTAATAGCTGCTCATGTTTATAACACCATATCGATTGACAACAGATCATGATAACCTTCGGAGAACAGCTTTGATGAATAATTGTTTTTACCTATAAACGTATTTATATTGCATATAAAAAGCAATTTATCTAAGTTTGGTCTTATCCAAAAGTAAGGGGATTAATTAGATATAACATGATCGGCAGATTCTTCAGAAAATTCTATTTACATATTGTCATCTGGACCATATTACTGCTTTTGCCCTTTATTACGTACCTCTACCAGCCGGATAAAATCGCGGATTTCAAGCCTTATTCGGCATTATCGCATTTAGTAAATATTGTGTTCCTGGCTACTCATTTTTACTTGCACTGCTACGTTGTTGCACCTACCTATTTTTTTGGTCGCAGAAAGATCTTTGTACTATTAATGGCACTTGGATTCGCCACCTATGTAGCACTGAACTACTGTATAGTCTATTTTAATCCAGATGGGGAGCTCGCTCATCTGACCAAGGAAAATATTCTTTTCGTACGATTAGTTATCGGCCCGGGCATTATTTACTCACTCTGTATGATCACCTCTTCGATGATCTTTCTCTACGATGAGCAAGCCCGACAAAAGGAGCTCAACAAACAGATTGCGCTTGAAAAAACAACGGCAGAACTAACGATGTTAAAACTTCAGATCAGCCCACATTTCCTATTCAATACGCTCAATAATATCCGTTGGCTCATTCGTAAACAATCATCAGATTCCGAAGACACTATTGTTAAGTTGTCCGAAATGCTACGCTACATACTTTACGAAGTAGACGGCCCCAAAGTCGAACTTTTTAAAGAGATCGACCATATGCGCAATTTTATCGCCTTACAGACCCTTCGTCTTCCTATTCAAGGAAATGTGGCACTAGATATCGAAGACAGAGTCAAAAATAGAATGATCCCCCCATTACTCTTCATCCATTTTGTGGAAAATGCATTCAAGTATGGTGTGGATAGCAAAACTGAACCACAGATACAGTTTCAATTTCAGGAGACTCCAGGTGGCATTATCTTTATATCCCGAAATAGCATTTTACAACATACGGAACCGCGTCCAAACGAAGGGATAGGACTGACCAATGTACGCAGACGATTACAATTATTGTATCCCAACCGACATGACCTCAGGATCGGAAAAACCGATGCTGGAGATTTCGAAGTGACTTTAAAACTGATGACCGATGAAGATTAAATGTATATTAATCGATGATGAACCCTTTGCGCTCAACATTTTAGAAGACGACTTATTGAATTTTGAGCAAATCGAAGTCGCCCGTAAATTTAATGCGACGGCCGAAGCTGAAGACTATTTAAAAGATCACGCTATCGATCTGATTTTTCTGGATATTGAAATGCCCGATCAATTGGGTACGCAGTTTATTCGCGAACTCACCCCACGCCCCTTAGTTATCTTCACCACGGCCTATCACCAATATGCTGTTGAAGGTTTCGAGCTAAATGCCGTAGATTATCTGCTTAAACCCATTTCAAAAGAACGACTCGCAGCCGCAGTCCGAAAAGTGGAAGAAAGTATGCTGCTCCGTGCAAAACAGCTACCCGAACAGGATCATATTATCGTCAATGTAGAATACAAAAAGACGAAAATTTTCCTCCATGAAATCAGCTACATCGAAGGCTTGAAAGACTATGTGAAAATATACCTGGTCGACCGTGAATCGCCACTTCTTACGCGCAGCAACCTCCGAGGGATGGAAAAAATATTACCTACAGTCGATTTTCTACGCATACATAATTCTTTTATTGTCAACAAAAATCGTATTGAACAGATCGGTCAAAGCAAACTCACCTTACCCGAAACTGCCCTTCCTATCGGTAAAAAATATATTAAAAATATCGAACAGTTTATCTAATGCTACAGGTACAAATTGAATCGATACAACTATCCGTTCGTCTACACATTCGCCGCTTCGGTCTACAGATGATTGCATAGCTAAAAAATCCTTTTCAAATTTGCGTACTATCGAACAGCTTAATCCGCGTAGCCGATAGCATAGCAAAGAAAAAATGAAAAGATTTATAGCAATAGCATTAATGGCAACTGCGGTTGCTTCTGTACACGCTCAAGCCCCTGCTGGCGGTCGTCCTGCTTTCGCCATGTCCGAAGGCCAGCTCTCCGGCCAAATTGTGGACGACAACGGGAAACCGATCGCACAAGCTTCCGTGAATTTATTGAAGGTCATCAAGGATCAAGCTACAGGTAAAGAAAGGGAAATTCTCGTAAAAAGTACCAGCTCTTCAGAAAATGGAAAATTCAATTTCGCAGCCATTTCACCAAAAGAAAAATGGAAGCTAAAAATTAGCTCTGTAGGCTATGCACCGATCGATCTAGCTGTAGACTATAGCGATAGCAAAACAACAACCAAAGATCTCGGCGCGATCAAACTGGAAAATGACAACCGTAAGCTCGATGAAGTCACCGTGACTGGCCGCAAGGCATTACTCGAAATGGATATCGACAAAAAAGTCTTCAACGTAGAGAAAAATATCGTCGCGGCCGGTGGTACAGCAATCGATGTACTCCGCAATATGCCTTCTGTACAAGTAGATATCGACGGTAATGTAAAATTGAGAAATGCAGCGCCAACGATTTTTGTTGACGGAAAACCGACCACGCTTACACCGGATCAAATTCCGGCTGATGTCATTGATAAAATCGAGATCATCACAAATCCATCTGCCAAATACGACGCTTCTGGAAGTATGGCCGGTATCCTCAATATTATTCTGAAAAAAAATAAGAAAGCCGGATACAATGGTATGGTCACCTTAGGTGGCGACCGCTTTGGCGGGACCAACTTTATGGGTAGTTTAAATCTGCGTCAGAATAAATTCAACATCTCACTGACGGGAATGAATATGCGCATGCGGACCAACACCGAGGGCGACAGCCACCGTACCAGTACAATTAATGGCATAGAATCGACAGTAGATCAAGATATCGAGGGCAAAACAAAAGGTATGATTACCTTTGGCCGGCTTGGCGTAGATTACGACTTAAGTCCCAAAACAACGCTATCTGTCGCCGGAGTGTTGGTTCAGGGTAAATTTAAGCCTAATGAAAATTCAGCAATTTCCACCACTTCAGGGGGCAGTACTTCAATGAGCGATCGCATTTCCGAATCTGAAAGAAGCTTTAAACCACGTGGCCTGCAAGCTGGTCTCGTCCAAAAATTCAAAACTGAAGGCGAAGAATTGTCTGTCGATTTCAATTACTTTGGCGGTAATAACACCTCAAATGGTCTATATACGACCAATTATCGCAATGCCAGCGATGAGGTCAGCGGAACGCAGATCCAAAAAAACAACGGCTCCGGCAACAATAAATTTATGACTGTGCAGGCAGATTATGTCAAACCGTTCAAAAATGGCATGAAACTCGAGACCGGTGTGCGTGCCCAGATCAATAAACTCAAAAACCTCAACACGAATTCCTTAAAAGCAGTGGATAAGGAGGATTTTGAAAATATCACCGCAGCTTCAGCGAACTATAATAACAAAAACAGCGTCTATGCAGCTTATGCCTCACTTGGAGGAAATCTCAAAGACTGGGTATCCTATAAAGTTGGGTTGCGCGCAGAAAGCTCAACGTACGACGGCGAACTTTTGAATACAAATGAAAAGTTTCACAACAAGTACCCCCTTAGCTTATTTCCTTCTTTGTTCCTGAGCAAAAAGCTAACCGAAAAAGACCAAATACAGATGAGCGTAACCCGTCGTGTCAACCGTCCGAACTTCTTTCAGCTTATCCCTTTTGTTGACTACACAGACAGCTTAAATATTACACGTGGTAACCCCGATCTTGTACCAGAATTCACCACTTCGGGCGAACTTTCTTACAGTCGTACACATGGAAAAGGTACATTTTTGGCAACGGTATACTATAAATCTACAAACAACCTAATTACACGTTACCTGACACAGGAACTCAATCCGGTGACGAACAAAATGGACTTCATTAATACCTATATCAATGCCAATTCCAGCAAAAATTATGGGGCCGAATTCACGTATACCAATAATCTCAAAAAATGGTGGGATCTGACAGCAGACCTCAACTTCTACAATTCTAAAATTGAAGTTGATGAGAAAACACCATCGGAAGGTATGTGGACAGTATTTGGAAAATTGAACAATACATTCAACTTACAGAAAAACTGGAACCTACAGCTTGCTTTTGAATATCAAGGTAAAACAAATATGCCAGTTACACAGGGCCAGACATTCGGCCCACCAATGAACCAGGCACAAAGCTCTTCCCAAGGCTATATCAAACCATTCTATGGTATCGACTTTGCCATCAAGAAAAGCTTCTTGAAAAATCAGGCTGCCTCCGCAACATTGGCCATCAATGATATCTTCAGAACACGTGGCAATACCATTGTTTCATCGGGTGAAGGATTCTCTCAAACCTATTATCGACTTTCCAATCCGCAGTTGATCAAATTGAATCTTTCCTACCGTTTCGGAAAAATGGATATGAACATGTTTAAGAAAAACAAAAACCAGAATTCAATGGAAGGCATACAAATGCAATAGCATGTGGATCATATCGCAATCAAAAGCGGGTATTTCCTACAAGAAATACCCGCTTTTTTATTCAACAGTGTCAAAGAACTAGACAACTGTATTGGAGATATTCTTCTTTTCAAGTATTGGAACAATTTCCAGTAGATCATCAATCACATAATCGGGATTTGCGGATTTGAGTTGAGCCACATTATGTGCACCGGTTGTGATACCGATACTTAAACCACAACCTGCTTGCTGCCCCTCCTGTATATCGATAATAGAATCTCCAATCTTTACGACAACACCTGGATCAGCAATTTCAAATTTTTGCATCGCTAATTCAATCATATCTGGATAGGGTCTGTTTCGAGGCACATCAGACGCTGTAATTAATGCATCTACATCCTTTCCTACTTTCCAGTTAAGCTTTTCTAAAAGCGACTCCGCAGTTTTTCGGTCATATCCCGTATTCAACACACGTAAGATATCACGGTCTTTCAATATGGCAAAAAGCTCCTCAGCATTCGTATTTGGATAAATTTCTTCTACTTCATAAGCATGCTCCAGCTCCCCTAAAAACAACGTAAACATGCGTTGTGCCAATTCATCATCAACAAGATTCAGGCTATTTTTAAGTACTGTTTTGATCGCTTGTAACTTTTCCTTACCTGCGCCATGCGCCAATACTTCCGTTAATGTAAGTTCATAGCCTCCTACCGTATTTATTGCATTTCTAAGCGTCTTATACACAATATTATTTTCGTTCACTGTCGTACCTGCCATGTCAAATACGATCATCTTAATTGCTTCTTTCATTTGATTAAACCTAAAAGTTTAGCAAAAATAAAAAATTGTTAAATAACACTAAACAATCCCATATTAATTTAATGCTATATTTTAGTTAAGAAACTTGATTTAACGAATCGCAAAATAATAAGTCCAAGCGATAAGCAAGATTTGAAACGGAATACGAAACCACAAATAGTTTGGACCAGGTCCATCGAAAGTAGCCGTCTCATAATTTATATGCTTCAAGTTTGCCCGGATATTTGTGGGCAATATCAACAGAAAAAAAACCAGCAAAAGTATCCCAGTCATACGGCTTACCTGTGGAACAAATAGCCCAATAGCAGCAAGGGCTTCCAACAGTCCGGTTGCATAGATCATTTCCTTTTTAAATGGAATAAATTCGGGCAGCATCAAGGTCATTCCCTCTGTATATAATAAATGCCCCAATGATGTAAACAGCAACATAACGGCTAGTGCTATTTTGCCAGAAAAAAAATAATCCACCGTGCCTTTCAACAACAGGGTACTTAAATTGGAGACAACAAAGACAACGATCAATACAAAAAATGGTTTCATCTTTTTTATAACAAAAATAGGTACCCTTCTTTTTGTTATCAATGAACATTTGTTAATAAATGCCTTTTCTGATTCGGCTCAATGATTGCGGTCTAATACCAATATAAGAAGCCAGATATTTTAAGGGAATATTGCGAATCAGCTCGGGCTGCTCACGCAACAAATTGATATACCTGGTTTTTGCCGAATCTTCGAGTAGCGTCAGTTCCCGTTTCATTTTTTTTAGAAAAATGTCCTCAACCGCTTTCCGACCAATTAGATTCCCAACCGTTGTTGTTTGATATACCGCATGGAGATCCTCAAACGATATCCGCCATAAAATACAATCCGTTATTGCCTCGAGATGATACGATGAAGGCTGCTGTGTCAAGAAGGAATCGTACCCACTTACAAAAGAGTTTTCAAAAGCGAATCCAAAAGTAAAATCATAGTCCAGTTTTGGGATATTGAAACGTACAATTCCTTTTTCAATAAAAGATAAATACTGTTCAGTTTTTCCGATTTCCAAAATCAGTGATTTTTTTGGAAACTCCATCTTAACAAGCTTAGCGGAAAATACTTCCCAGTCCGTATCATTCATGACAACGAGCGATTCGAAATATTCTCTGATCTTGTCCATGATCCTTATTTTTTAGGAGCAAGATAAAAACTTCTGTCCAAATATAGCGTAATGATTATTTACTATTTAATCGATTATTTATTTCAACAAACATACGGTCTATTTTACCAAAAAATATTAACTTAAATACTATAAACTTTAATCATGCTTATTCTTAACGAAAACGGTCCAGAACGTTGGCCTGCCTTTAGAAAATTAGGTTTTCGATTTTCTTTTATTTTCATTTTGTCGTTTATTCTTGTTTTCAACAACGGCACTTATCCATTATATGGCTATATCAGCTCTCCCCTCAACCATTTTATGCAAAAGTTGACTCCCTGGTTTGCAGAAAATATATTGGGCTATTCTTACGACCACAGCATCTTCATCAACGGAAGTGGGGATACCTCCTATGCCTGGATATCCTTATTGATCTTATTCCTACTAGCATTAGTCGGGGCAGCTTTATGGTCCATATTAGATCGAAAAAGAGCGAACTATAGGATCCTTTTTTACTGGTTAACCACAGCAATACGTTATTATGTTGCTTTTATGCTCATCAACTATGGTCTCATCAAAGTCTTCTATATGCAAATGCAGCCGCCGAGGTTAACACAACTCCTGCAGCCATTGGGCGAATATTCCCCCATGGGCCTCGCATGGACTTATATCGGTTATTCTCAAGGCTACAATATACTCATCGGTTCAATTGAAATATTATCTGGCCTATTGCTTTTCAGAAAAATGATGGTTTTGGGTGCACTTATTACGGTTGCGACAAGTATCAATATTATGGCTGTTAATTATTTTTATGATGTTCCTGTCAAAATGGTCTCCACAGCACTCCTGCTATTTTCCATATTTCTACTGCTTCCCTACTTAAAAGCATTGTGCGAAATTTTTATTTCAGGAAAACCTGTACAGTTACTTCCTATTCAACAACCCCTATTCAATAAAAGCTGGAAAAGAAAAAGTTTGTTTATCATCAAATTGGCCGTGTTACTTCTCTTTATAGTGCAACAGGGCATGGGCATATTAAGTACAAAAAAAATGATCGCTGAGTACCTAACGAAGTCACCACTATATGGAATCTACCGTATTGATCAAGCGGGAACACCACGCAAAACAATCCCCGAAAATTGGCGACTTATTGTTTTCGAAATTGATAACAATAAGGTCTTAATACGCAACACAGACTATAGCCCGCAAAGAGAGCGTTGTAATTGATGCTGCGGGGAAGAAAATCACCTTAAACAATTATCAATTTGATTATCAAATCAACCAAGATGGAAATATTCTTCTGACAAAAGCCTTCGATGACCATACAGCGCAAATTAAACTGATTAAACAAGACGTGCAAACTTTCGAATTAAAGCAGCGCAAGTTCCATTGGGTACAGGAATATCCCTATAATCGTTAGATAAGAATCGCAAAATTGAATAAACAAATCGTGCATTTAACGCCTCTCAGACCAAAATAACTATGTTTAATACTGCAAACATAACAACATGCGACGAACAGGTAGAGCATCTCGGTTTTTTATATCGAATGCGGAATATCAGAGTACACACCTGCCATATGCTCAAAAGCAAAGAGGTGCTGACCCTTATCTTAATACACTCGGGAGGAGGTATCCGTCAGATTGATCAGGGGCAACATAATATAATGGGTTATCAAATTCATTTAATGTTCCCTGGTCAGTCAAGTTCTTTCTATTTTTTCAAAGAAACCGCTGTTTATCATTTTAGAATTCCCTGGCAAAATTTTCAAAAATTATGTCATACGCTTTCAATCAACATAAAACTTCTTAAAGATTATCCGATACTTCAGATCGCAGCATATGAATTTGAGAGGCTTCGCTATGAATTCGATAAGATCCGTGAGGAACTCTATCGTTATCAGCCACTATTATCACTCATTTTATCACGTTTGGGTACTAGCTTACTAGAGATTAACCGCTCCTTAACCAAACACATCGATAATTTAGCACCATACACTTATCCAGCCATCCTGAATCGCTTTCTTGAATTAATAGAACTTCATTATAAACAAGAACACCATGTCGCTTATTACGCAAATTTATTGAATATAACTGCAACAACTCTTTGGTTGCAAACAATGCAATACATGGAGACTACCCCCCTCAAATTGATTCATAATCGTTTGTTAAAGGAAGCTATGCACCTGCTGCGTTTGGGGGCCAATCCAATCAAGACCACCCTGATTGAATTGGGTTTTGAGGACTCCGCTACGTTCTCTCATTTCTTCAAAAAACAGACAAATATGTCACCTTCAGCATATCAAAAGAAACATTTACCGCATAAAAAAACATAAAAATGGCTCCAACGTGATATACATGAAGCCAATATTTATTAAGAAAACCGCATTATAACTATCTTTTTTTCAATATGATATTATCCAAAAATGCGTTTTCCGTTCCTACATTGGTAAATCCGATCCGAACTATTTTTTTATTCGGATTGATCTCCTTGCCAGTGACAAAATTAACCGCCTGTTCTCCACCTCTCTTTCCTGAATCAGCTATTAAAGTCTTTAAAGTCGATAACTTTCCTGTTACGACAGCAACATCATCCACTTCCGCCTGAACTTTACCTCCTTTACTCCAATAGCCAAGCTTGAAGTCTTGTTGAGGATCCAAATAAACATATTGCTCTATTTTTTGACCCGGCGCAAGTACGACCGCTTTACTGCCTTTTTCTCCACGCCCTTCTTCGATGACCGCTGCTCCTTCCCAAGGTGCAAGGCCAGCCTTGCCCTCAAAATCCGGATTCGGCAGTTCATTACCATCCTTTAAAGGCCAATTATAAGCCCGAATATAATCGACCTCCATATTGACTCCGCCTTCAGAACCATAGGCTCCAAGAAATACATTCAAAAAGTGGTTGGGTGAATAAATCTGATTTTTATTCGTATACTCCTTGATCAGGTCTCCATTGATATAATGTTTAATACTGGTAGGTGTCCATAATACCCCATGTGTTACCCATTGTCCCACATGTTCATACCCCTCCGCAATATGTGTAGCAAGATTACGTTGAAATACCCCTTTTTGATCGACATGTCCATGTATCACAAATTGAGCTGTAATATACTCGAAAACGTCTATTTCAAAAAGCTGTCCCTTGGGACGAATGCCTTTAATTCCGTCCACTTCAGATCCTTCTTGAAGATAATAACGAATATCTGGTCCTGGTGAATCAAACCAAAAAGCTGTATTTGTTCCCTTTGGATTACCCTGGCGGTTGCGTCTCACCTTAACTTCAAAGTACCCACCTTTGCTGTTGTCCAATAGATTTTCATTGGACTTCCAATCGTAGGTTTGGATGGATGAAATCTTTTGGTTGCCACCCTCCGTAAAAATCCGCTTGGGAATGGTATCATTGACATACAGATTGATCGCTGATCCATTTAACGTATAAGCCGGTTGTGGCAAACGATCATGCAACATTTCATCCTTGGATTTTTCATTCAGATAGTTCAGGGACGAGAAATAGTTGGTCGTCCATTTATTCCGATTAAGTAACTGATCGTTAAATTCATCCTGCCAATAGACTTCCATACCAATAGGAACAGCTCTTGAGCTTGGATTCTTTTGCTCCTCATCGAGTTCAGTATCATCCAGCTGCCACTTCTTGCTCGTATACACTTTTTCATTCGCCAAGGATTTTCCTGTAGCAGATTCTATCCAGATATAATAGGTCGTTTCAGGCTCCACCTGCTGAATATAATAACGTTTGGCACCTTCTGCTAATATCGCATTGGCTGTTTGCGGTTTCTTATTCGTTTTTGCCCAAAAGACTTTCGCTCCGGACATGCTCGGTTGATTATCCTTCGTGTCTACACGGATCCAACTCCGGGTACCCAATAGCTGTAATGGCACAGTTGACCTTGTCGTTTGGGCTGATAACCCTAGCACTGACATTACCTGAATACCCGCAAGAAATAGATATTTTTTCACAATTTTCTTATTTTATAAACGAACAAACTATAGTCAATCTGCTTACGAACAGACTATAACCTTACGATAATAACGAGAATTATCAGCATTGACAACTCTGATCAAAACGCAACCGTTTGTTCAATTTAGCGATTCCAACAAATTGTGGGTCAATAACGGTTTATCTATCCTTACGGCAGATAAGACAGTTAAATTATGTATATTGCTTTAAGCGGTTTGGTTTGACAATTCCGTCAGATACATCGATTAATTTTTAATACAACATGAATACACTAGATAATTTTAATCAGCCTGCAGATCTTGCGCAACATTGGGTTGATGCCTGGAACCAACACGATCTAGATACAATTATGCGACACTATAGTGAAGACATTGACTTTCGCTCCCCCATTATTCAGAAAATGGGTGTGAATACGGCGGGAAATATAAAGAACAAAGAAGAATTAAAAGCTTATTTTAAAAGCGCACTGGAAAAATATCCAGAACTTCATTTTGAGCTTTACCACATACTTACGGGCGTAAACTCCATGGTACTTTTCTATAAAAGCGTCAACGATTCGCTTTCCGCGGAATATATGGAATTAGACGTACATGGAAAAATATGCAAAGTTTCAGCGCACTATAAGGGACTATAGTGAAAAATCTCCACAGGACGATGACTTGTGGAGATTTTTAGGTTAATTTAAGGTGATACTGATTGCCTGCTGGCTCAAAATTGGTTTCTGAATTATCAATCCATCATTTTGTCATTGAAAAAAAGCCGCTTGGAAAATCCAAAACGGCTTGATATATAGCGTAAAAAAGTTTCGACATAGACTATTCATGCAACACCAAAATCGCTTTAACCGATCGGTTCAGAACTTCATTCACCGTACTACTTGCAAATAAACGATAAATCATATTATGGTTGCGTTTGACCAAACATAGAATATCGGTCTGATTGTTTTCCACAAAATCAATGATCGCATACGATGGGCGTGTATCATCCTCATCCACATAGTTAAAGTTGATAGTTACGTTAGGAAGCAACTGACGCATTTTTTTCTCCCCATTACGCACCAGCTTTTCGTCCAAATCCCTTTCTGAAACATGTAGAATTTCCAACTTCTTGGGGTCCGAAAGTTTTAAAATACGATTGAGCGCTTTGACATCACGCACAGACAATTTTGTGGTTTTGTAATCCGTTGCCAATGTAATGACCGGAATAGCGGACAGATTACTTTCAGGAGGTACAATCAAGGTCGGAATACGCAATTTTGTAACAGCCATACTTGCATTACTACCGACAATTTCTTTAATGCCCGTCGCCCCAGTGATTCCCATCACCAAAAAAGAAACATCGGTATATTCAACATACTTTGTGACTACATTACGCAGATAACCTACTTCGACAACAGATCTCACTTTAAGGCCATTGTATTTATTTTCCTGAACCACCTGATCAGTCCATTCTTGCAAAGCAGCTCGTTTTCTAGCGTAATAATCTTCTATAAAGATCGCGTTATAAGTACTGTTGTTGATCCCTTCTGTCGGGTGTATGGCGTGTACAACAGCAATTTCCATATGCAAACGAGAAGCCAAAGACAAGGCATAACGCAAAGCATGACTTGCATTGATTGAAAAATCAGAGGCAACGAGAATTTGTTTCATTTTTTAATTTTTAATATTAAACTGCCAATAGCCATGTGTACAAAGTCAATGGATGACAAAAACATTCAGATAACAATCAACTAAATAAAAAGATGGAAGAATACAAATAGTAATAAAGCCAAGCCAATCGACACAGGTAAAGTAAGTACCCAAGCAAGACCGATACTTTTGAGTGTTCCTTTGTTTAAATTGCTCTTTCCTCCAGAAGCTACCATTGAACCAGCAATACCACTTGAGAGCACATGCGTTGTGCTAACGGGCAAACCCAATACGGTACTGATACCAATTGTCGAAGCTGCGACAATCTCGCTTGAGGCCCCCTGAGCATAACTCAAATGTTCATTTCCTATTTTTTCACCTATTGTTATTACAATACGTTTCCAACCGATCATTGTTCCCAAACCTAGTGCTACCGAAATCGTTAAGATCACCCAAATCGGTGCAAAGTCCGTAAGATGTTTCAATTCACCCAACTTACGATTGAGCTCCAAACGATTTTCAGCATTGATATTGATCCGTTTATTACGCTCCAATGTAGCAATCGATTTGACCAAACCTTCAACCTCTTTTCTGAATTTAAACGTCCCAGCTTTATCCGTTACACTTTTATCCATCAAATGCAACTTGACTTGCTCAATCTCTTCATGGACATGTGCAAACATCGTTCCTTGAACAACATTACTGGAAGCAATTGTCTGCAACACGATTTCCGTTTGATCGAGCGTTTTAATGACAGCCGCATCTGGTACGGAATGGTTTATTGCAAAACGGGCAGGAAGAAATGCAATTAAGATCAACATAAACAGCCCTACTCCTTTTTGTCCATCATTGCTACCGTGAAAAAAACTGACCAATGTACAGGTCAGTATAAGAATACCCCGTACTAAAAATGGGGGTCTGTCATCTTCTCCTTGTGGGATGTGAAAAAGTGCTTTATAACGGACGACATGCTTCAAAAAGAGCATCAGTAATACCGCTAGACCAAAGCCAATCAAAGGTGACAGAATCAAAGAAAGACCAATTTCCTCGGCCTTATGCCAATTGACACCGCTGCCACCGTAATACCAGGTGAAGCCTATACCAGCCCCGATAAGGGCACCAATCAAGGTATGTGAACTCGAACAAGGAATACCAAAATACCAAGTCCCCAAATTCCAGATAATAGCAGCCAATAATACAGAAAGGACCAGACAAGCGCCTACGGAAACCGGGAGTGCCATTAAGGTATCCAGCGGCACCAATTTAAGGATTCCCATAGCCACGGCTATTCCGCCTGCAAAAACACCTAGAAAATTCCAAAAACCAGACCAAGGAATGGCTACAATTGGTTTAAGTGCTTTGGTATAAATGACCGTTGCAACAGCATTCGCCGTATCATGAAAGCCATTGACAAATTCAAAGGCCACAACGGCAAATAAACAAAGGGCAAAAACAATAAGGAGTCCAGTAACTAAGATCGGTTTCCCCTAAGAGAGGAATCATGTTGCAGAAAATGTGCATAGTATTCTTTCATAAGATTTATGGTTGTCCTTGCTTAGTTTTTCTTACTTGCTGAGTTTTCCTTAAGGAAAACTACCGCAGGAACAATCGCTTCATTCAGCTCAAAAATAATTTTCAGATGTTAACTTTTGATAAAGGATATATTACGTTATACAACAAGAAAGAAAAACTTAAAACACTGTTAACGAATCTTATTCCGTCGCTATTTTATTTCTCACAAATTTCTTAATTTTCAGGAAGCTAATACGGACTTTATAGGGACCTCATTTGGACTTCATTCGGATGAAAGCGAATAAAGACCGAATGAGGTCCGTGGAAATAACGATTATAAAACAGATTAAAATCAAATTTGCCCACTACTTTTTACCTACAAAATATAGGTAAACCGAGACCTCGTATAAGACCAGCGGTAAAGCAAGAACCGTATTAGACCTTTTGTAAACCTTTTTCAAGAATGGACATTGCTATCTGCAAAAAACCAAGCAGACGATTCAAGGGAATTTTGATCCGCCATTTACGGCAAAAACAGGACAATTTACCGATTCAAACCTACAGTCCACCGAAAAGCACAAACTTTTTAAATTTAAACTCGTTACTTTAGACAAAAATAAATTTAACACCGAATTAATTATGCCTAAATCCTCCTCATTAAACTGTTCCCTGACGAACTATGCTCCCTTACAGCGGATTACACTTCGTACGCTACCTTTTCTCGTCGCCATGTATTGCCTGCTCTTCGCGCAACATGCAAAAGCCCAATCTTTAGACTGGTCTACAAAAGATATTGTATTTAAGAGTGAGGGTATTAAGTTAACAGGAACCATACTTCAGCCTCGCCGTGCCCATGCGGCCATTGTCCTTATCCATGGTTCTGGACAAGAGAAAAGGATGATGGAGTTTGCCTCATATTTGGCTCAAAACGGTATTGCTGTATTTACTTATGACAAGCGCGGAGTTGGTAAATCTGAGGGAACCTACGCTGGCCCTGAGGTCGGTACAAATAATATCGACTCTGCCAACCTCCACCTGCTGGCCAAAGATGCACAAGCAGCGGTAAAAGCATTCCATCAGCAACTCGGGAAGGCGAACATTCCAATGGGACTACTTGGATTCAGCCAAGCGGGATGGATCATTCCCTTAGCGACTAACCAAAATCCTTTGATCGACTTTTTTGTTTTGTACAGTGGAGCAGTTATCCCTGCCCGTGAGCAGCTCCGCTTCCAGTTCTTTACGAATGGAAAAAAAGATTTTTGGGATAAACATACGGAAGCCGATGCCCGACAACATGTGGCGAATGATCCGGATCGCTATCAATTTACAAATACCGATCCCATGACACCACTTAAAACGATAACAACTCCAGGGCTCTGGCTTTTTGGATCCAAAGATATCCAAATACCTGTAGGTTTATCCATTGAACATCTCAATGCACTTAAAGTACAAGGAAAGCCTTTCGAATATTGCCTATTTCCTTTATTAGATCACAATACAAGCCTTTCGGCATCTAGCGAACCTAGCACTATTGCATTGAACTGGATCAAAAGTAGGAGTAAAAAAAAGTCATAAAAAACTTCTTGACAAGGGTTCATGAACATAAGATTAAGCATTAAAAAAGGCCTAAATAAAAAACTTAGGCCTTTTTTCAATCAATTCAAATGTTTAACTCGCTGGATTAATGCAAATCTGCACGAAGCACTTTATTTTTGTTCAATGCTCTATTGGAATAGATGATATACAAGGTGCCGATGATGGTTGGCGTAATCCAAACCAGCGTTGAACCTAGCTGAATCCCGGCAACTAAAAAGGCAGTCACCGACGCAATCAATGCACCTACCATACGACCCAAGTGACTGACCAGCCAGCCATTTTTCTTTTCTTTGAAACTTTTAAACAGCTGAAAATCCCGAATACTCATAAATGCACCAAAACCACCAAAAAAGACATATAAAACAGAATTTGCCACCTGCTGTATTAATCCAATTAAACCAAGACATAACATACCAACCGATGCAAGCAGCATCGTAGCCGAAATAAGTTTGTCTTTCCAATCGGCCTGTTGTTTAATCTTACTGCGTAAAGTCAACGCGCGATTACCCGCCAGAATGAGATAGATGGTAAAGATACCGATCAAAAATAAAAATGTGTTTTCGTGGCCCGGCATTCTCGCAATAACAAGTGAAATTAAAGAACTAATCACCATCGCATAGGAAAATATGATCCCCGTCTTCTTATGCCCTGCTCCTCCCTTTTTTACAGCCACACTGATCAGGCCGGTAATCAATCCTACCCCACCAAAAAACGCGTGAATGTAGATCAATGTCTTAATTGTTTCTTCCATAGTTCTTCTTTAATTGTTTTTAGCTAATAATGGTATTGAAGCAAAAAGGCTAATTAATGGTTATGCCATGTTTAAAATAGATAGACAGGAAACTGCGCTATGATGCCGTTTGCGACAATAGCCCAAATGTAAAAAATATCCTTTTAATTATCCAAATGTTTAAATAAAAATCATTCTTTTTCCTCACGGACGAGAAAATCATAAGAGTACCAGAATTTCAGGTCCCCATAGGAATTAAGGTTTCCTAGACTATAGCTAATGGGGTAGTCAAAGCTATTCTGTTGCAGTTCAAGTTCATTTTTATAATCAATGACAAGTTTTTTAATAGCGTCCAAACCTGTAGCGCGTCTAATAAAACTAGTTTGACGTCCACCACGCAAATAAACCAGCACATCGGAACGATTTAACACCGTTTCGTCGGTTTTTGTCAGAAATTGATTGTACAGCAATTTTTCCAATACGTTTTTAAGATCACCACGTGGAAAATCACTTTCTCCCATCATAATCAAGTGGGTACCATAGTTGACTGACGAAACATAGTAGGGATTATATCCTGATTTTTTTAACTTCCCTAGTGCATCCTTACTAAAAGCCTGTTCATAGTCTTTCAGATCCGCATGGAGACTAAATGTAATATGTTCTCGACGCAATAACAGGCTATTAGCTCTTTTTATAGTGGTAGAATCATGGTGACGAACCAATTTGAGTACACTATCTACGTCAGGGCTATTATTAAGATGGTAGCGTATCGCTCTATAATCGAAAAATGCCCCTACAGACGACTGCCTCAAAACAGCCGGTTCCCCCTTGCTTTTCTTAGCGAAAGCTCGCACAGCATCAAATCCAGGAATGATACGGATTGGAGCTAAAGTTGGCTGTGTAGAAGAAATTGTGCTCTTGAAAGGTTTATAATTGCGAAGGGAAGTTAGTTTTAGTTGCGGCGTAGTATCTTTTAATCCCCAAACTGTCCCCAAATAGAAGTTTTTATCTGTAGTGCCATCCACGTAGATCTGGCTAACCGAAAACCCGACGGAACGCCCTACAAATTGATACCTTTTAGCCATTGTTACATCACCGATCTCCCTAGCGTCAAAATCACTATCTTCTTTGTCACAACTGGACAAAAAACAAATGCTTAATAACAACAGGAAAAGATATTTCATAATTTAAAAAATTAATCGTCAGCTCTGGTGCAGCACTTCGATCTCATCTACCCGTCGGACAATGGCCTTTAGATTCTTCTCAAAGATAGACAAAATTCCTAATCCAATATACATAAAAATAAGAATAACAACACGATACAAAGCTAAAGGAACATAATTAACGATCCATTCCGAAGAAACCAACCCGATGATCAAAACCATAATCGGTATTGTTAAACCAAGATAATTGCGATAAACGCAGTATTTGTTCTCTCGAGGCCGATGCCGCAATAGGTATACTGGAATATAAAAAACTAGTGTACCAATCATCCCTAATTTTAATCCCGTCCAAAAAGCATCTGCATCGAGCGGCACAAAATAATAGAACAATGTGAAGTACACGATATAAATTGCACTATGCCAATGCTTGACGAACTGTAAAAAATCAGCAGGAAATTTATTGATCTGTTTTCTTTGCAGATTCAATTCATAACTAGCTGCAATGCTTCCAAACCCTGCCTCTCCAAAACTGGCATAAGCGAGATCAATGGCTCGATTAAAATACATGCCGGCATCTGAAGACATCAGTTCCTCTACCTTACAGGCGAAGTGATCCAAAATTTCAAGTTGAACATCAACATAATGATATCCTTTAGAACGGATAAAATCCATCAGAATACCTAACTCCGCTTTGGTCAATTTCTTTTCTGTCATGATACAATTGGTTTCGTGTTCAAAATAACCTGCAACTTCTCCACAAAGGTCAACGCATCTTTCATTTTACTTATCTGCGCTTTTTTTCCTTTCACTGTCAGGGAGTAATACTTTCTTGCTCTTCCATCGACAACTTCTATTGCTGTATCCAGAAGTCCTTCCGCTTCTAGCTTATGTAATGCAGGATAGAGCGCTCCCTCAGTCAGGATAAACTCCCCTTCTGTTAAGAGTTTTACCTGCTGGGTCATTTCATAGCCATACATTCTTTCCGTTCCAGACAATAGCTTCAGAATAATCGTTTGTAAAGTGCCTTTTAATAGCTTCGTATCTTTCATTCGTTCATCTTAAAAAAGTAATTAAATATACCTAATTTTCTTATATATACAAAAACATAAAAAAAACTATGATACAGCAGGTTGCATTTTAACTTCCATCATCAGATTTGGCCTTTGCACGGCCTTTTGACTGCACCGTTTCTACCCTGCTTTTGCCTTGCTTTTGGAATTCACCTAGCAAATCCCTATGAATCGCCCAGTCTTAACCTAGTTCACTAGGTAAACACAAGGTTTCAGCTAAGTGTTTACTAGGGACAAGAGCGAACAAAGGTAATGACAGGAGCGAATAAAGGCATAAGCAGGTCGGGAGCGAAAAAGCCGCTAGAGCTGGGAACTCCAAACGGCTTTGCATTAACAATTATATATAGAATGATATGATTATCCTGCTTTTAATAGATCAACAATAAGACGATCTCTATTTTCATTCAATGAGGGGTAAAACTGATTTAGATCAACCAATATAATTGGCATCCCCCTATTTTCGGGCTTATACAAGACATTATCCACCAAGTCCCGACAGAAAACCAACGATTCATTATCCGTAAACACTTCTCTTGACCTTTTGAGGAAACTATTAAAAAAACGTCTGGGATTAGTGATGATTTTAAGATGCTCTTGGTTTGGAAAAACTGTACTGGAGAGATCTAGCCCTCGAGAAAATATAACGTCCTTTAATTCTGCATGACCAAAATTTACCAAGGGAGTCTTTAATGGTTTGGCTTTTTTGAGAATAAAAAGATTGGTGGAATATAAATCTTCTGTAAAAGGAATTCCATAAAACCATGAAGAACTGATCTTTCCTTTAAATACCACATGAATCAAATTCGTCCCGTCGAAAGTTGTTTTGTCAAATGTATTGTAAAGGAAGGACGATTTTTCAATTTTTAGATTTCCAATGATGGCTTTCGAAAAATCATTCGCTTCGAATGTACTTTCCATCCAAAGCCCAGATTCCTGAAAAACAACAGACTGAAAGTTACAGTCTACAAAGGTACAGCGAATGAACTTACAATCACGAAACATGGAGTTCATGAAGCTTTTCCCTTTTATCTTGCAATCGATAAAAGAACAGTTTTTTAAGACTTTGTGATTGAATTCAAAACTTTCAATCTCACTTTGCTGGAATATTTTATTAGTCAGTGCCATGCTAAAAATGATTAATAGGCTAAAATTTCATAGTAGTTGCATTTCAAATGGATATTTAACGGCCAAAATCTCCATTTATACATTGATGACAACGGGAAAGACAAAACGTCCTAAAGGAATTTTGACTTTTTTTATTTTTTTTATCCCAGCCTAAAACAGCCAAGACATAAAACATGTCGTTGCAAACTAACGATAGGAATATATTAGCCAGCCATTCTTCAACTGAACAATAAGCACAAAAAAAGCCGCAAGGACGGGGAGTCCTTTACGGCTTACTACCTATGAAAAACATTTACCTTACGTGTAAGGCACTATCTACTATGACAATTAAAATTAAAATGTCGCACATAAATCTGCAGCACAATAAATTAACAAATTAAGATTGGCTCATTTCTTACTCTACAAAAGTGTCAGAATTTGTTTCGGCATTTCTTGGATCCAAATATAAAGTCCTCGGTCAGCGATTCAAGCCTCCGTTTACAATTCGCCAAAAATGATTTACGATTCGTTTATTGTACTATTTTAATCGGCTGGTTAATTAGCCCATTACTGCTATAAGAAAAAAAAGTATATTGGTGGACGCAATTAAAACTGTTTATGAAATTGATAAAAAATATCTTGGTAGTGCTTGTACCGCTTACCTTATTCAGCGGCATAACCTTTTCCCAAAGCAAAGAGGAGCTTAAAAAAAAATATGAAAACAGCAGTATAGATGAAGAGCTCAAGAAGAAGATGGCTACGGAATATGTCTTTCCCGATAGCCTCATCTTACCCCCTTTACACTATACCAATTCCTATTATGTCTTGGACTCTGCAGTTAATGATTTCCATTCTATTTCCATTGATGTTATTGTACAGGATGACATTCCCGACCATTATTCATTTTATATTTCACCTTTTAATATATCCCTAAACAATATGCCTTTATATTGTGGTATTCAATCTTCCGGTGGCGGTATCAGTGTTAAGACTGGCAAAGAAGAGGATATCAAATTTAATGGCATCTTTTCGCGCTGGTTTGAACGGACAAAAAAAGCCTTAAAAACTACAGGATATTATGCTAGTTCGGATGCGGAGGGTGATTTTATCAGTGTCCGGAATACCGTAGGCTGGCACAAAGGCTCCTATCGCATCACACTAAAAAAGGAAGGCTATATCGCGGGTAAGGCTATCCCAGATACTATTAAGCCTAAAGAAACCTATTTCAGTTGGGGCGATTATGAACATTCCTGGGTCACTATGTATGTCGAAGATTTAAGCACAAAAAAAGTGGTCAATGTAGGATCCCTAGCCTTCCCGGGTAAAAAGATTCAGATGAAAGGGCATGTCACATCGTTCTTAGAGCAATACAAGTATTTCATCGATTTTGCCCAAAGGCCGAGGGATCTTGAGGGATTAAATGTCATCCGATACGACAAATTACCTAAAGTAACCATTGTTCAAAAAAATCTACGCATTAATGGTAAATTGGACAAGCTTGAAAAAGTGCCGACTTACCATAACCGTACACACAACCCCGAACAAAGTAAAGTTGCCGGTGAAATCCCTATTCTATCCAAGGATAGTTATAACCCTACGACCGGTGAACTGACACTCGAAACGGGCGTGTTTGTAAAATGGCCCCCCAAGAAAGAGGACGGCAAATAGCCGGCAATGAATTATGATAAAATGCCATCATCGTCTACGACGACAACTTTGATGGCCGCAGTTTCAACAGCGATCAGGATTACTATTTTTAGGTGGAGGATTTTAATGAAAATAGTCGTTCGAAACAGAGCAAAAAATTGCTCCATATTGAATAACGTATAGAATGCCCTATCCCATCGGGTAAAAAAAGAGTCTTCTCATCACAATGATGAGAAGACTCTTTACTTAATCACAAACCAAGTTTGACTTTTTGCTGGTATATTGACCTCAAAGATCCCTTCCGAGGCTGCATTTAATGGCATTGTCCTACTGTTTTGATCTTGCTCAACCACTTGCACATTTCCTTTCAGTCCGGTATAGTATAAGTTGACCTTAATTTTTCGTGTTATCGCTTCGTCCAATGGATTATAGATCATTAGTAATCCTTTTTCTTTTCCCGCTGGATTCACGTGCAAAATAGCATCATAATCCATCCCGTCAGGACGTCTCACATGGATGATATCACTGTCCAAAACTTCACGGTGTTTCTTGTAAAAATTCACCCATTTGGTTACTACATTTTTCGTCTCTGGGGAGTCATAAAGCTGTGGTCCACGATAACAAGCCTGTACACCTGCGCCAAATAGATTGGCCAAGCGTTGCTCGTAATGCGGTAGGTGATCCTTCAAAGGCTCTATCGTTGCCTCTTTGCCGCCACCTTGGTATTCTACCAAAGGAACAAACATCCAGCCCATGGTTGGAGCTTTAGCCCAGGTACCATCGAAGATATTCTGTCTTTCCACAATCTCCTGTTGTGTCCTCGGAAGCGACCAGTTCGCCTCACGGTAGCCCATTCCGACTTTGTTTCCACCATTAAAGAAATACATATCCGGAATATTCAGGTAGATTCCCTTTTCACGGCACCATTTGTAAAAATCAGTGATCCGTTTAAACTGATTCCATTGCGAGTCTTTTTCATTGTGATGTCCGGGATGATCGGTGGCGTAACACCAATCCCCTGGATAAGAGCCATAATGCTCAAATACACCCAGTCCCGAACTTTCATACAGGTTATACAGCTTTTTGAAGTAAGCCTGGCCCCATTCACTCTCAATACAGGGTGAACTTCCAAAGCGAGGATGCATGCCTTCAGGTAGCACAACGTCATTTTTAGCATCAATATGCCGACTGGCCAGGAGCGAATAGCCTCCAAGTTCAATTCCTTTGCTATGCGCATAGTCAGCAAGCTCTTTCATACGCTTGAGATTTTCGGGAGAATCATCTTCGGCATTGAATCCAGACCAAAAGGTCATAATAACCATTTCAAAACCAACCTCCGCTGCTTGATCAATTGCCTTTTTTACCGACTCGTTGTCCGAACTCCGTACATGCATCAATATTGGATTTTCAGTTGCCCATGGCGCCATAGAGCGCAGCATTTTTCGATATCCAAGGCTCTTACGTTCGCGTTCCCAGCTATCGTTCAACAGCTCCCAAACCCGATAGCTTGCAAATTCTCCACCGGCAGCAACCTGTTGTTCGGGTCCCATTTTAGGTGCAACTTACAACAGACAGGGTGTCTCCCGGTCGTAGTGGACCTGTGTGGTATATAGCGGGTCTTTTTTCCACTCCAGACTCGAGGAATAAACGACTTCCTCGCTCATACCGCCAAATGTATAATCTGTTTCCACGGTGATATTAGGGTATAACCAACGGCTTCTATGATCTACCGAACTTTCGGGCTCAAATACAGCCAATTGCTCACTCTTAAAGCTATTAACCACAATTTCCCGGTCCGACTGATTCTGCACAGTAATCCACTTACTAAAGATCGGCATGTCATCATAAAGATCATAATGAACCTGTACCGTAACGTTTTTCATATAAGCAAGTTTACTGGACAGATCGCCTGCAAATTGGGATGAAAAATCACCGTATGCCCAAAAACCTTCTATTTTGGAGCGACCTTCCTTTGTAGAAGCCTTTCCATCTTTGTTCCCGCCGTTTGGATCCATTTTTCCGACACGAACCAACTGTATCTTGTCACCTGACTTTAGCGAAAGATGACCGACGGTATGCCATTGTTGTCCATCCAAAGAGGCTTGTGCCAATAATTCTTTATCCGCTATTTCATATCTAAACCATAGCTGATCTGCTTTACCAACTTCGAAGGTTCCGTTATCGCGTTTGCCATCAAAAAAGACTACTTTGCCTTCACTTGCTCGCCAATAAAGTCTGGGGCTACTATTCGTTAGTGTTAGCCCAAAACCCAATCCCCAATCGTTGGATTGATCAGTACCTTTATTCATCTTGGCGACGAGTACCTTTGCGTCTTGAGGAACCGCTCTTTCAGCAAATACTGCCGCATTCTCCAGTGCCATAATCTCGCCCACTTTTCCTTCATTGACAAAGGAATTACGTGCATGTGATTTTGACACCATCAACTTCCAGTCGGACGCTAAACGCTGAAATTTATCTTCCAACAGCAATGATCTGTTTTGGTCACTTTTGCTCTTTGCGGCAAGAGCATCGATCGCCTGTTGATCCAATGTATAGTTAAATGTCAGCTCTTTGCCCGGCACTGGCCAGGGCATCTCTTTAGGCATCCAGTTTGGCCTCTTTTTCCAGCCAAAACGGGGTTTTGTATCTTCAATTTTATAATCATGGAACTTAAAAGCCATGGGATTAGCCTTTAAACTCGGTATCCATTCTTTTAGTAAGTAATTATGTACTTTTTGTCCTTCCAATCCACCGACATCAAAGGTAAACCCATCGATTGTTACACTGGCTTCAGATCGGATCGACCTTAGAAATGCTGTATTTCCAGTCAATTCGTCCAAACCAATACTGGCTACATTTGGAAAAGTCGTAAATGTACGGCTGACCAAGCCATTGGAAAACACCAAATGACCTTCTTTCGTCTTGAAGAGCCCTGCTTTCGCATGGGGAGTTCCTATTAGCCAGTCTCCAGACAGGCTGTTGCTTTCTTTGTTAAATAGCGGCAGCTGCTGACTATAGCTCTGCTTTGCCTGGCCCAACACGCCTAGTAGACACAGGATATAGAGTTGTTTTTTAAAGTAATTCATCTTTTTAGTTTGCCAATACATTTACTGACGCGACTTTCAGATACTTGCTTAAAACTTTGATTTTATTTGCTTTCAACAGTATTACCGAGCCCCATTGTTTATTTGGTTCGTTCCCCATTACTTCGTCAAGTCTACTGGATCCAAAGATATCTGCAATTTTACCACCTAAAAAAATGCTTAAACAATTGATTCGGTTTGACCAAAAGTTTACCATAGACTATAAAACTGAAACAAGATAATCAATATCACAATAATCTCATTCTTTTTGTATTCCCAAATCAAATTCCCTTAAAATCTCAAATACCCGTTCTTTGCGCAATAACCACATGCCTAACTTTTCTTCGGCAACACCATCCAAAAGTCGGTATGTAAAAATAATTCCCTTCTGTTCATCCAACTGAACCCCCAAATATTTCAGCGCAATACCATCTTTATACAGTATAGGACAAATTTCCGTAATATGTGAGGACAATAAGAATACGCTGTTCTTGTATCCTTTCAAACAGTTGACTAACTCCAGGGTTGCTTCACTGGCATCACTATGGTTTGTCCCCTTGAATAGCTCATCCATGAGAATAAACATTTGTTTACCGGATGCCAATAATTCCGCCAAATGTTTAACCCGTAATACTTCGTTAAAAAAGTGACTTGCACCTGCATTTATATTATCACCTAAATTTATGGTCGCCGATATTCCATCAAAAAGTACTGTTTTCATCGCATCTGCTGAAACCGGAAAACCAAGATGTGCAAGATAAACGCAGCTTCCAATTGTCTTCAACAAGGTAGATTTGCCCGTCATATTTGCTCCGGTCAGATACCAAAGGTTGTTTTCTTTTTTTATTTCTACATCATTTTTAATGGCATCTTCAATAAATAAATTATAAGCTCCACGTATGGTGATCATATCCTCTCCCCCTGTCTTTTCCTCAATTTGAGGAAAAACAAGATTCTTTCCTTTGATACTTTTTGCTACACTGAACAAAGCATCCAAATGATACAAAACATCGAAAATCTCACGTATTGCATTTCGTTTTATATTTCTAAAAAGATAATCGTATTTGATCATCAGCTCCTTAGAAAATTTGTTATTCAGCAACTGCTTAAACTCATCCCGATCGATATCTTCCAAAACACAATCTACGTGCTTACGATATTCTTTGAGAATAGCTAAACTATGACCTTCTGATTTTGCAGATGCTAAAAAAATAGCAAGACCATCTGTAATCTTAGCGATCTCGTGAATAGATCGCTTAATAAGTATCTCGCGTTTTTTAAAATCCAAAGACAAAAAATTCGTTGACACCATTTCGAGATAATAAGTAGCCCTGGAAGGTGAATAGGGTTCTTGCGGCAGAGACAAATATTGCTCCAGATCCTGCATCATATACTTATCCAATAGATCCGAAATCTCAACTTTTTGCATAAAAAGAATTAGATGCTGTCTGCTTTCTATTTCCAATTTAGAGGAAAGAGGTTTAAGAAAATAACTATACAACATATCCCGCCCACCTAGCGTAACTGTACAATCGAAAAAATCGACCATATCCTTATACCTATTGTTGGTAACATTTAAATCCGCTAAGGTTTGCTTGTCAACGATCGACATAATTTATTTATTGTGGCTCTTTCCTTAAACTTACTCAAAGTCATTATAATTAGCAACACTGTAGCAGAATCGTTATACAGCGAAATAAATTTTCATAATCATGAGATTACTAGCGATTATTCTAGAATATTAAAACGGAAATATTTAACTAATGAGCCAATCAGGAAAGATATAGGTTCTTAAGCATTTAAATGGATCATACCGAAAGTTTGGGGGGTAAAGTTTTTAAGCATACAGTTTCATTACTCTATATAAGAAGAATGTGGTGTCTCTTACGCCCCGAAAGACACTCCTGAAAGCTTTGAGCTTTGCATTGAAAG